>ERZ837910.199-NODE-199-length-93014-cov-12.840177_pt1 | contig 93014 bp, 100 predicted proteins | sample MGYA00519940_ERZ837910 | MGnify/ENA primary metagenome ERZ837910 (study PRJEB31850, sample SAMEA3708825) | human gut metagenome | biome: human gut; feature: human-associated habitat; material: faeces | place: China | collected 2014 ... | reverse complement strand
CGTGCTTGCACGAGACCTTGGCGACTGCCGCGATAACTTGAGAAACTCGCAGAGCATGTTTCTCATAGTTGTTTGTGTCTGTGGATATGAATTTCCGGAATTGCCATATTTTCATACTGGGTGTCTATGTGTTTACTGTCTGAATCCTGAGTGTCTTCATTGGCAGGGGGTTCATTTTTCTTTTTACCTGTATGAATTTCCGGAATTGCCAGGTTATCATAAGTCAAATCATAGTCGCTTTTTTTTTCAGAATGTTTTTTACCAAACTTAAACATAATATACCTCCATTATAAAAAGTTAATGAAAAATGTAATTACTAAGCTGTTAATAAAGTCTGCAAAAAGGCTTCCGATAAGAGGAATAAGAAGATAAGCCTTTACAGAAGGTGCATACTTATCACATATTGCCTGCATATTTGCCATGGCATTAGGTGTCGCACCCATACCAAAACCGCACGTTCCTGCCACAAGAACTGCTGCGTCATAATTTCTTCCCATAATATTAAATTCGATAAAATATGTAAAAATACACATAAACAATGCCTGTGAAGAAAGCAGTATTATGAGAGGAAGAGCGAGTGATGCAAGTTCCCACAGTTTTAAAGTTATCATTGCCATACCGAGGAAAAGTGAGAGTGAAATACCACCAAGGTCATTAATTTCACCCATGTGTATTGTACCTTTTCCGGAGTATTCTGATATATTTCGTATAAGTGCTGCTGCAATCATTGCCCCGATATATATTGGAAATGTAAGTCCGGTCTTTGTAAGCATCCATGAAAAAATTGTTCCGAGACCAATTGCAAGTATAAGCTGGAATACAGCTGAGGCATACATGCTTGTGTGACGCTCATGTTTCTTTTCATCTTCAACAAGAAGGCTGTCATCTTCAGGGACTACTGTTGATAAAAGATTTCTTTTTTCAATGAGGCGTTTTCCCAAAGGACCGCCGATAAGGCTTCCTGCGATAAGACCGAAAGTTGCTGCAGCTGTACTTATTGTTGTTGCTCCGTTTACATTAAAATCTTCAAGTACGGGACCGAAAGCACCTGCCGTACCGTGACCGCCAACCATTGAGATTGAACCTGTACACATACCTATAAGCGGATTAATGTGCATGAGCTTGGAAAGACCTACAGCCAGGAAATTCTGTGCTATTATTAATGTAATTACAAGTCCTAAAAATACAGCCATTGATTTGCCGCCGCTTTTTAAGACTTTAAGATTTGCCTGAAATCCTACGGATGTGAAAAATAAAACCATACAGATTTCGCGAAGTGTGTCATCGAATGTAAATTCAATAATTCCCGTTACATGGCATATGCAAGTAAATATCGCAAATAAAAGACCGCCGATTACAGGTGCGGGAATACAGAATTTTTCAAGAAAATATATTCTTTTTTTCAAAAAACTTCCAAGTAAAAGAACCAGAACAGCCACAGCGACTGTCTGATACATATCTAAAGATAAAAGCATGTGAGTCCTCCTGACTATTCTGTTATAACATCAATTCCGTGTTCGGAATAATATGCTGCCGCACCCGCATGGAAGGGGATTGTTATTCCTTCTGCTGCGTTACTGATATTAAGGTTGATGTCAACAGAAGTCGCATATTGCAGCTGTTTTGAATTGTCAAAAAGTGATGATGTTATCTGTTTAACCGTATCCTTCGAAAGACTGTCGGACGCAAGAAGCACTGATTTGACGCCGAGTGTTTTTACCGATTCAGTTTGTCCGTTGTATGTATACGCGGGAATTATATATTCTGAATAAAAAGGACATGCGGCTTTTAATTTGTCCATGCAGTTATCGTCAATATTTAAAAGACGTACATCACATTCTTTTGAAAGCTCTTCAATTACGGTTGTTTTAATTCCTGCCGTGATAAAAAGAGCGTCGATTTTTCCTGCGGTAAATTCCTGTGCAGCATCACTGTAATCAAGGTTGACGGTCTTGATTATCTCGTCGGTAAGACCGCTGTATTTAAGAATCTGCTTTGCGTTGCTCTCGGAACCTGATTCCTCGGAGCCGATGCTTACAGTTTTTCCCTGCAAATCATTAAGGGAATAGATGTCAGAATCCTCTTTTACAACAATCTGGCATGCCTCTGTATAAAGCGTTGCGATTGCTTTGTAACCCTGATATTTTTTTTCGTCTGATGGTCCGTTGCCATTGTAGGCACTGTCAGCAATATCCATCTGTGCAATTCCTAAGTCAATATATCTGCCTGACAAAAGACGAATATTGGCAGCCGAACCTGCCGTGTTTTTCAGTTCTATTTTTGAGGCGGTGTTATCCTGGTTGAATACACCGGCAAACGCACCGGAAAATGAATAATAAATTCCGCCTATGTCGCCGGCACCCATGCGTATGTTTTTATTTGCTGAGCCACAGCCGCCAAGTACAGTCATAAGCACAAGCGGAATACACAGCAGAATACTTAATTTTTTATTCATACGTTTAGTTCCTTTCACTTTCTTTGTAATATATTTTACATTAATTCATAAAAGTTGACAAGAAAACACGGTGAAATTAAATTTCTTAATAAAATTTTAATAATAGGGTTGCATTATCTTATAACTTATGATAGTATCATCTAAGTGCAAAATACAAATGTCCGTCACAGAAAGACAGAATGAAAGATTTGCAAAAAGAAGATAAAAAGGGAGATATTTAACATGAGTGATAAGTTGAGAGTTGGTATACTTGGTGGTACAGGTATGGTTGGACAGCGTTTTATAACATTGCTTGAAAACCACCCTTGGTTTGAAGTTGTGCTTGTTGCGGCAAGCGGACGTTCAGCAGGCAAGCTTTACGAAGAAGCTGTAGACGGACGTTGGAAGATGGCAGTAGATATGCCTGAATATGTTAAGAAGATGACAGTTTACGATATGGATAAGGATTTCGATGAAATCGTATCAAAGGTAGATTTCGTATTCTGTGCTGTAAATATGCCTAAGGATGAGATTAAGGCTCTTGAGGAAAGATATGCAAAGGCAGAAGTTCCTGTAGTTTCTAATAACAGTGCTAATCGTTGGACACCTGATGTTCCTATGGTTGTACCTGAAATCAATCCTGAACATCTTGAAGTTATCGAGTCACAGAAGAAGAGACTCGGAACAACAAGAGGTTTTATCTGTGTAAAGCCTAACTGTTCAATTCAGAGCTACACACCTGCATTAAACGCACTTAAAGAATTCGAGCCTAAGCTTGTAGTTGCTACAACATATCAGGCTATCTCAGGTGCAGGCAAGACATTTAAAGAATGGCCTGAAATGGTTGAAAATATCATCCCATACATTGGCGGTGAGGAAGAAAAGAGTGAGAAAGAGCCACTAAGACTCTGGGGTAAAGTTGAGAATGGACAGATTGTTCCGGCAACAGAGCCTGTTATTACATGCCAGTGTATTAGAGTTCCTGTTCTTGATGGACATACAGCAGCTGTATTTGTGAACTTTGAAAAGAAGCCTACAAAAGAGCAGATTATTGAAAAATGGAGAAATTTCAAGGGACTTCCACAGGAACTTGAACTTCCAAGTGCTCCAAAGCAGTTCATCCAGTATATTGAAGAAGACAACCGTCCTCAGGTTAAGCTTGATGTTAATTATGAAAATGGTATGGGAATTTCACTTGGCCGTTTAAGAGAAGATAGCGTATTTGATTACAAATTCGTAGGTCTTTCTCATAATACATTAAGAGGTGCAGCAGGCGGTGCCGTTCTTATCGCTGAACTCTTAAAGGCTCAGGGTTACATCACAAAGAAGTAATTAATAATATAAAATGTTTAATAAAGAAAACGGTGACTCCGGTAAGGGGTCACCATTTTTGTCGTGATAACGAAAAAATTATGCATATGTGTGGTATCTCTGTTATGGACAAAAGTTTATTTTTACTGTATGATATTTCACACAGATAACAGGTGAAATAATATGGGATTGCAGCCCGGTTAGGAGAATATAGTGGAAAATAATCAGTTTTATGCGATGCTGTCAAGAATGAAATATGTGAACAGATGGGGAACCATGCGTAACACAAGCAATGAAAATATTTGCGAGCACAGTCTTAATGTTGCATTCATAGCACATGCACTCGGTATTATAAATAATGAAGAATTTAACGGAAATATAGATGCACAAAGACTTGCTGTTCTTGGTATGTACCATGATGTTACAGAGATTATAACAGGAGACCTGCCTACGCCGGTAAAATATTACAGTCCTGTGATAAGAGAGGCATATGCTGATGTTGAGCGTGTTGCAAAAGACGAGCTTTTGAGTGGTATACCTGAGAAAATGAGAAAATATTATGACAGTGTTCTTCTTGAAACAGAAGAAGAAAATGAATTGTGGAAATATGTTAAGGCGGCTGACAAATTATCTGCACTTATCAAGTGTCTTGAGGAAGAACAGATGGGTAACAGTGATTTTGCCGATGCAAAACTTACGATAGAAGAATATCTTAAAAATATGAATATGAAGGAAGTTGATTTCTTTATGGAAAAGTTCCTTCCTGCGTACAGTATGACGCTTGATGAATCAGTTACAAGGTTAGAAGGTTAATTTATGGGAAAATCAGTATTTATAGCGGAGAAGCCGAGCGTGGCACAGGAATTCGGCAAGGCACTGCATGAAAATTTCACGAGAAGAGACGGTTTTTTGGAATCCGACAATTATATTGTAACATGGTGTGTCGGACATCTTGTAACAATGAGTTATCCTGAAAAATATGATGAAAAATTGAAAAGATGGAGCTTTGATACACTGCCGTTTCTTCCGGAAAAATTTCTCTACGAAGTAATTCCTTCGGTTGAAAAACAGTTCAATATTGTAAAGGGAGTGCTTAACAGGGAAGATGTTGAGACTATCTATGTCTGTACCGATTCGGGACGTGAGGGAGAGTATATTTACAGGCTTGTTGAACAGATGGCGGGCGTGCACGATAAAAAAGAAAAACGTGTATGGATAGACTCGCAGACAGAAGAAGAAATATTAAAAGGAATAAGAACGGCAAAAGATTTGTCGGAATATAATAATCTGAGCGATGCTGCTTATCTTAGGGCAAAAGAAGATTATCTCATGGGAATTAATTTTTCGAGAGTGCTTACATTAAAATATGGCAGAAATATTTCTAACTATCTGAAAACTGACAGGACAGTTGTTTCTGTAGGACGTGTAATGACATGTGTTCTTGGAATGATTGTAAGACGCGAACGAGAGATTCGTGCATTTGTAAAAACTCCGTTTTTCCGTGTTATAACAAAAGCACAGATAGCTGAGTCATCATTTGAGGCAGAATGGCGTGTTACTGAGAAGAGCAGATACTATCAGACACCGTATTTATATAAGGAAAATGGTTTTAAAGAAAGAAAGTATGCAGAGGAACTTGCAGCCTTTCTTAGTGAACCTCTTCCGGCAGAAGGAACTGTTGAGAGCATAGAACGTAAAAAGGAGACAAAGAATCCTCCGCTTTTATACAATCTTGCCGAAATCCAGAATGAGTGTTCAAAGCTTTTTAAAATTAGTCCGGACCAGACACTCAATATAATTCAGGAACTTTATGAAAAGAAGCTTGTTACATATCCAAGAACAGATGCCAGAGTTTTATCAAGTGCGGTCTGTAAAGAGATAAGCAAAAATATCTCCGGACTTATAAATTATGAGCCGGTAAAAGTGTTTGCACAGGATATAATTTCAGGTGAAAAATTTAAAGGAATTGAAAAAACACGTTACTGTGACGATAAAAAAATAACGGACCATTATGCGATAATACCGACGGGACAGGGACTTGGTGCATTGAAGAGTCTTTCACAGACTGCAGCAAGAACGTATGAGATTATAGTGAGAAGATTTCTTAGTATATTTTATCCAGCAGCTGTATACAGCAGGGTTTCGCTGGCACTTGAATGTAAAAATGAGCGTTTTAACGCATCATTTAAAGTGCTTGTAGATGAGGGGTATCTTAAAGTGGCAAAAAATTCATTTGCAAAAGCATCAAAACAGGATGATTCGGATGGCAGCGGCATAGATGACGGCAAGGCTGACGCGGCTTTACTTGAGGCATTGAAAAAGTGCAGAAAAAATGATAAACTCAGTCTTGTAGGTTTTGATATAAAAGAAGGTGAGACATCACCGCCTAAGCGGTATAATTCCGGTTCTATCATTCTTGCAATGGAAAATGCAGGACAGCTTATAGAGGATGAGGAATTGAGAGCACAGATAAAAGGTTCCGGTATAGGAACGAGTGCAACGCGTGCAGAGATTTTAAAGAAACTTAATAATATAGGATATATTTCAACTAATAAGAAAACACAGATAATAACGCCTACACAGCTGGGAGAGATTATATATGAAGTTGTTGAAAAGTCTATAGTTCATCTTCTAAATCCTGAACTTACAGCGAGCTGGGAAAAAGGTCTTAATTATGTAGCTGAAGGTTCCATTACATCTGATGAGTATCTTCAAAAACTTGAAGGTTTTGTAAGAAGACGTACAGTTGCGGTTATGAGGCTTAATAACCAGTCACAGCTTGTTGGAAGATTTAATGAAATTTCTAAAAATTATAAATAGAGTGTATTTTCAGTAAATAATATTGTATACACGGAAAAGGAGTATTTATGTGCGGTATTGTTGGTTACATCGGAGACAGGGATTGTGCTGATGTTTTAGTAAATTCGCTTGAAAAACTTGAATACAGAGGCTATGACTCAGCAGGAATCGCTGTTCTTGAAAATGGTGTGATTAAGGTTGAAAAGTGCAAGGGAAGACTTGAAAATCTTAGAAACAAGATGGCAGCAGACGGAAAGCCTTATGGTCATGTAGGTATCGGTCATACACGCTGGGCAACACATGGAGAACCATCTGATATTAATTCACATCCACATGGTAATAAACGTGTAACTATTGTACATAACGGAATTATAGAAAATTACAGACAGATAAAGGAATTTCTTATATCTGAGGGATACAGTTTTGTAAGTGAGACTGATACTGAAACAGTTGCAAAGCTTCTTGATTATTATTATACGGGAGACCCTGTTGATACAATTATCAAAGTGCTTGCAGAAATTAAAGGTTCATATGCACTTGGCATAATGTTCAGGGATTTTCCTGACAGAATATTTGCAGTAAGAAAAGATAGTCCTCTTATAGTTGGAAAAGGTGAGCATGAAAACTTTATTGCATCAGATGTTCCGGCTATTATGCAGTATACAAGGGATTATTATCTGCTTGATACTAATGATATTGCTGTTTTGACAAAAGAAAATATTGAGTTTTTTAACATCCATAAAGAAAGACTTGAAAAGAAGCTTAATACTGCTGATTGGGATGTTGATGCTGCCGAAAAAGGCGGATATGAGCATTTTATGTTAAAAGAAATTAATGAACAGCCTACAGCAGTAAAGACAACAATAACACCAAGAATCACGGATTCAATGCCGGATTTTTCCGCAGAAGGATTTGATGCGGCTAAGTTAAGTTCATATAATAAAATATATATTGTTGCATGTGGAACTGCTATGCATGCAGGAATGGTTGGAAAGTATGTTATTGAAAAGCTGGCACGAATACCTGTTATAGTGGATATTGCGTCTGAATTCAGATACAGGAACCCTCTTATTGACAAGGGTGATTTAGTAATATTGATTTCACAGTCAGGAGAAACTGCTGATACAAAGGCAGCACTTGAACTTGCAAAATTAAATGGTGCCGATACACTCGCAATTGTTAATGTAAAAGGTTCATCAATTGCAAGAGCCGCTGATATGGTAGTATATACACATGCCGGTCCTGAAATTTCGGTTGCATCTACAAAGGCATATATGGTTCAGATTTCAGTTATGTATCTTCTTGCATTTGAACTTGCATACGGAACAGGAAGGATTTCTAAAGAACAGTGTGAGAAATATACAAAAGAACTTCAAAATATTCCTTCGGTTATCAAAGAGGCAATATGTCTTGAAAAAGACTGTCAGTTTATTGCTTCAAAGCTTCTTAATGCAGACAGTCTTCTTTATATAGGAAGAGGTCTTGATTATGCATCAAGCATGGAAGGTTCATTAAAGTTAAAAGAGATTTCTTATATTCATTCTGAATCATATGCTGCCGGTGAATTAAAGCACGGCACAATTTCGCTTATAACTGAAAACATGCCTGTAATTGCGGTTGTTACACAAAAAGACCTTGAAGAAAAAACAATAAGCAATATTAAGGAAGTCAAGGCAAGAGGTGCTATGGTTATTCTTGTCTGCGGCGAAGATGTAGTTGTTGAAGATAAAGTTGCAGATTATATAATCAGGCTTCCAAAAGCAGAACAGATGTTAATGCCGATGGTTGCAGCTGTTCCGCTTCAGCTTATAGCATATTACACAGCTGTTCTTAAAGGAAATGATGTTGATAAGCCGAGAAATCTGGCAAAATCAGTAACGGTTGAATAGGCAGTATAAAATAAATCTGGTGGTAGTGTGAGGAATTATATATTATGAATGACAGTATAAAAATAAGTGAACTTTTTGATTTGAACGAGACAATTGCAGCAGATATTTTTGACGGATGTACATTTCCGTGGGAAGTTTTATCAAAGATAGGCGGTTTTATCGTAAAACTTGGAAATACACTTCCTGAATCAGAATATGAAAAAAGAGGAGAAAATGTATGGGTCGCCAAAAGTGCAAAAGTATTTGATTCGGCATATATCAACGGACCATGCATAATAGGAAAGGATGCAGAAGTACGTCACTGTGCATTTATACGTGGAAATGCAATTGTAGGCGAGGGTGCAGTTGTAGGTAATTCTACAGAACTTAAAAATGTAATTTTGTTTAACAAAGTTCAGGTGCCGCATTATAATTATGTGGGAGATTCAATATTGGGATTCAGGGCACATATGGGTGCAGGTTCGATAACATCTAATGTGAAATCTGATAAAAAGCTTATTGTAATTAAAGGACCGGACGGGAATGTTGAGACAGGAATTAAGAAAATAGGAGCATTTCTTGGAGATAATGTTGAGGTTGGATGTGGAAGTGTTCTTAACCCAGGTACGATAGTCGGAAGAGAATCCAATATTTATCCGCTTTCAAGTGTGCGTGGATGTGTTCCTGCTAAAAGTATTTACAAAAATAAAAATGAAATTGTAGAAAAGAATAATGATTAAATTGTTTCAAAGAAACATGAAATTAATGTAAAAATACGTAAAGGTCGTTGACTATTCGGAAGGTTTGTGAGAAAATAATCAAAGTACGGATAGAGAAGTACATAAAGAAGAACCTTTAGATTACGAAAGGAGTATGAAAATGATTTATACACAGGAAGTAGAAAACATGTGTCCAGTAGCACAGGGCGTTCATCATGGTGCCGCTCCAGTTCCTACAGAGGGAAAATGGGTACAGAATAAGGAAGTTAAGGATATTTCAGGCTTTACACATGGTGTGGGCTGGTGTGCTCCACAGCAGGGTGCCTGCAAACTTACATTAAATGTTAAGGAAGGTATTATTCAGGAAGCATTAGTTGAGACAATCGGATGTTCAGGCATGACACATTCAGCAGCTATGGCATCAGAAATTTTACCAGGTTTAACAGTTATGGAAGCATTAAATACAGACCTTGTCTGTGATGCTATCAATACAGCTATGAGAGAGCTTTTCTTACAGATTGTATACGGAAGAACTCAGAGTGCATTCTCAGAAGACGGTCTTGCAGTTGGTGCAGGCCTTGAAGATCTTGGTAAGGGACTTCGTTCACAGGTTGGTACTATGTATGGTACACTTGCAAAAGGTCCTCGTTATCTTGAGATGGCAGAAGGTTATGTAACAGGTATCGCTCTTGACAAGGATAACCAGATTATTGGTTACAAGTTTGTAAACCTTGGTAAGATGACAGATTTCATCAAGAAGGGTGACGATGCTAACACAGCTTATGAAAAGGCTTGTGGACAGTACGGCAGAGTTGCTGATGCTGTTAAGATTATCGATCCAAGAACAGACGAAGAAGTAAAGTAAGGAGGAGATACGACAATGGCTTTATTTGAATCATATGAAAGAAGAATAGATAAAATTAATTCAGTATTAAACAGCTATGGCATTTCTTCAATCGAAGAAGCAGAGAAGATTACAAAGGATGCTGGATTAGACGTATATAACATGGTAAAGGGAATTCAGCCAATCTGTTTTGAGAACGCTTGCTGGGCTTATACTGTAGGTGCTGCAATCGCAATCAAGAAGGGTGCAAGAAAGGCTTCAGAAGCCGCTGCAGCTCTTGGCGAAGGTCTTCAGGCTTTCTGTATTCCGGGTTCAGTTGCTGATCAGCGTAAGGTTGGTTTAGGTCATGGTAACCTTGGTAAGATGCTTCTTGAGGAAGATACAGAATGCTTCGCATTCCTTGCAGGTCATGAGTCATTCGCAGCTGCTGAGGGTGCTATCGGTATCGCAGAAAAGGCTAACAAGGTACGTAAAAAACCATTAAGAGTTATCTTAAATGGTCTTGGTAAAGATGCAGCTAAGATTATCTCAAGAATTAACGGATTTACATTCGTTGAGACAGAGATGGATTACAAGACAGGTGAAGTTAAGGAAATCGAAAGAATTGCTTACTCAGATGGTCTTCGTTCAAAGGTAAACTGCTATGGTGCTAATGATGTAACAGAAGGTGTTGCTATCATGTGGAAAGAAAATGTTGATATCTCTATCACAGGTAACTCAACAAACCCTACAAGATTCCAGCATCCAGTTGCAGGTACATATAAGAAGGAAAGACTTGAAGCTGGAAAGAAGTACTTTTCAGTAGCTTCAGGTGGTGGTACAGGACGTACACTTCACCCAGATAACATGGCAGCAGGTCCTGCTTCTTATGGTATGACAGATACTATGGGACGTATGCACTCAGATGCTCAGTTCGCTGGTTCTTCTTCAGTTCCTGCTCATGTTGAGATGATGGGACTTATCGGCATGGGTAATAACCCTATGGTAGGTGCTACAGTAGCAGTTGCGGTAGCTGTTGAGGAAGCAGCTATGGCTGGTAAGTTCTAATCAAGACCTACCAAACCCTATAAAAACGCTATTTAGAGCCTATTACATCGGTTAAATTCGGTGTGATAGGCTCTTGTTTTATTTACTGTTTGACTGCGTTTGGCATAGCGTTTGACTTAGAAATATTGTCTGTTTGCCATGAAAATTATACTATCAAAGACCTATTACCTTATTACTTAGACTAGCTAAGTTATATGATATTTCAAGTTATCGGTTTAGTCCTTACATATATTTTATAACATTACAATTAAATATAAGGAGGACATTATCATGGTTAAACGAGGTAATGGTAGTGGAAGTATAAGTGATTATAAAACAAGTAAGGGTAAGAAGCGTTATCGAGTCCGAATTACTACTGGTGTTGAATTTGATGAGATTACAGGCAAGACTAAAGTAATAAGTAAAAGCTTAGGGGTATACGATACTAGAAAAGAGGCTGAGATAGTATTAGCTAATTATCTACAGAGTCCATATGATTTAGGTGCTAAAATAAAAACTGTAGAGGATTTATATAATGCTTGGAGTAAGGAGTACTTTGAAAAGATAGCTCCAAGTGCAGTGAGAAGTGTTACATCTGCATGGTCATATTGTGATGATATAAAGAAGTTACCTATACAAAGACTAGGTAGAGGTCATATTGAAAAGATTATGAAAGAGGGAAAACGCAAGGTAATCAGTGGTAGTGAAGTTGAATATAAGCCTGCTTCAATCAATACTCAGTTGCGTATCAAGTCTATGTTTAATTTGATGCTCGATTATGCAGTTAGTTATAAAATCTTAACTACAAATTATGCTAGGTCTTTTGATGTGAAAGACATGCGTAAAGAGGCTGATTACCAGAAAAAGATTAAGATACCTTTTACAAATGAGGAGATTAAGTTATTTTGGAAAAATCTTGATGAATTTCCTTTTATGGATATGATTTTGATTCAGATTTATAGCGGTTGGAGACCTATTGAGATTACAGACTTAAAAGTAAAAGATATTCATTTAGATGAAAATTATATGCAAGGTGGTCGAAAGACTGAAGCAGGTACAAATAGAAAAGTACCAATACATCCTTTAATTAAACCACTTATAGAGAAAAGATACAATCAGGCTATCGAATTAGGCAGTCAGTGGCTTTTTAACGACAGATTTTCTACTACAGGCACTCATGTTACCATCGATAAGTATAGGCACCGATTTGAGGTGATTATGAAGTATTTAAATATAAAAGATAGGACTATGCATTGTGGTCGAGTTACTTTTATTACTATGGCATATGCTAGTGGTCTACCAGAAAATATAATCAAGCGTATTGTAGGACATTCTTTAAAGGCTAATGTAACTGATAGCGTTTACAACTATGTTACTATTGACCAGTTATATCGTTTTATAGGTATGATTCCTCAATATATAAATGAAGAAGCCTACGAAAACATCAAGGCAAATAAGGAATTGTTAAGAGTCCTTACAGAGCTTATAGCAAACAATAAATCTGCAAACTAATCCTTTCAGGGGTAGTTATCAAGGCACTAAGTGTAATAGCTTAGTGTCTTTTTTATTTCAAGTAATCAAAGTTATTTAAGTCTTATATCAAATTTCTAAATCTCAAAATATTCTTTTCAAAATGCAGGAAAATTATATTTTGAAAGGAGACAAGTGATATGACAACAAAAGTATTAACAATTATATTTGCTATTTTAGCAGGAGTATCTGTTGCAATTTGTTTTGGAGGCATTTTATTTGGGTACATTTTACTTGCAGTTGGTGTAAAAAAGGATAGAAAGGAGCTTGTAAATGTAGCTTTGAAAATGAAAGAAATAGGTGTAGGTATTTGCTCTAAGGCATTTATCTTAACATTTATCTTTTTATTTTTGATGAGTAAGTAACAGGGGTAGTTCGCTGAGAAAGGAGTTTCAATATGTTAGTAGAAGTAAAAGAACCACGCAGTTTAGGAGATTACATGGTAATGCCAGAGATGCCAAGTGTTTATCTTATATATGATGATGGTAAAGAGCTAAAACTTCCATTAGGTTGTAAGGCATTACATGAAAGAATAAAGTTTGCACCATTCAGTATTAAAGAGAAGATAGACGCTCTTGAAAAACAATATGTAAAACTATAATCATTACAGGGGTAGCCTTTGAGCTACCTCGTTTCTATTTAAGGAGGGTAAACAATGAAGAAGTCATTAGCAAAAAAGATTAGTTTAGCGATTTCAATGGTAGTTCTTATTACCAGTATGATACTTATAGGTATTTCAGCATTATCTTTGAACGAGATGGAGTCAAGAGTAGAGTCTATTTTATATGATACAACTCTTGAAAGCTACAAGACAGAAATTAAAAGTGAGATTCAGTCAGCATTAACCATAGTTCAGCATTATTATGATGAAAGTGTTTCAGGGGTAGTTACTGAGGCTGAAGCCCAGAAGCAAGCCTTAGAAGCATTGAGAGTATTAAGGTATGGTGATGATGATTCAGGCTATATTTGGGTGGATGACAGTTCTTACAATCTTGTTATGCATCCTATATTACCAGAGCAAGAAGGAACAAATCGTTATGATTTAACCGACCAAAATGGTGTCAAGATTATTCAGGAAATCATGAAGGTAGCGGATAAAGGTGGATATAATACTTTCTATTTTACAAAGTCAGATGGAAAGACTGTAGCTCAGAAAGTGGCATATTCGAAGTTATTTCCTGAGTGGAATTGGGTTCTGACTACAGGTGTTTACACTGATGATATTGGTGGTATTGTAGCAGATTCTAAAGGTATTGCACGAGTTAAAACAATTAGTAGGAACAGTATTTTATTTTTAAGTGTTACAGGGGTAGTTCTCATCGTAGTTGTCCTTACTATTGTAATGATAGTAGTAAAGAGATTTATGAATATTTTAAAAGTATTCAGAGGAGAACTTACAGAAATATCTAAGGGTGACCTTACTGGAGAAATAGATGAAAACTTAGCAAACAGAGAAGATGAAATCGGAGAAATGTTAAAACATACTAATGAAGCTCTCACATCTTTCAGGGGTAGTATTCAAAAGGCTAAGTCAACAGCAAGCATAGTAAACTCAGGTAGTTCTGATATCCAAAGTATGACTGATTCAGCACTTGAGGCTACAACTCAGGTAGCTGAGGCTATTGATAATGTAGCACAGGAAGCCACGAAGCAAGCAGGAGTTGTTAGTGAAATGGTAAATAGTGTTGATACGATGAATGTAAATGTAGGAGCTGTCTTAGGTGCTATGAATGATATTAGTTCTTATGTAGAAACACTCAATACTACAAGTGCAAATATGAAATCAAAAATAGATACATTATCAAGGGGTAGTTCACAGATGTCTGATAAAGTATCTGATATAGCCAGTCAAATCGAGAAGACTACAGAGTCAATTAGTAAGATGCAGGATGTATTAAATGTAATTCAGGAGATAGCTTCACAAACAAACCTTTTAAGTCTTAATGCAAGTATTGAGGCAGCACGAGCAGGAGAAAGTGGTAGAGGTTTTGCTGTAGTAGCTAATAATATCAGAGATTTATCTGAGAACACCTCAAAAGAGCTGAATAATATTAAAGCCATCATCGAGGAGCTTACAAGTTCTTTCAAAGAATGTAACGAAGCTATTGAGTCTGTAGTAGACACGACTACATCTAACAATACATATACAAGTGAGGTTATTAACTCATTTGAAGATGTATTTAAAGGTATTGAGTCTGCTAATGAAAAGGTGGCAGATGTAACAAAGCTTACAAGTGAAATTTCGGAGCTTATGTCAGGGGTAGCATCTGGTGCTGATACAGTACAAGATGGAGCACAAGGTATTGCAGCAGCATCCGAGGAAGTCACAGCATCATCTGAGGAGCTTGCAGCACTAATGCACAATATAGCAGATAATTGCAACAATATGAATGTTGAGGCTAAAAACCTTGTAGAGGATATGAATAAGTTCAAAGTTGAGTGATTTATAGAGCCAGTTCTAAAAGGAGCTGGTTCTTTCTATGTCAGGGGTAGTTAAAACTGTGATTTTATGATATACGAAAAATTCAATGAAAATCAACACCAACTATAACAGCCACTACAGAAAATACACCAGTCAGATAATAAGAGAGATTACTAGGAAACATAGTATTCTCTCTTATTTTTTATGTAGGAACCAATTTTAGGTAGCATATTTTCCCAAAATTTCAAGGTAAAAGTGATTTAGTAAAGTCTTGTTTGAGCAATAAGTTCAATGGTGTTTTTCTGGTATTTTTGAGTGTTTCAGGGGTAGTTATGAGAAAGGCTTTATTTATAAGTTGTTTTTAAGACTACACCAAGAAATCCCACAACCAAAATTCAGTTTGTATATGGGACAAAGCAAGGATAGCTACCCTTAGTAAGAAATCCCATAACCAAAACCTAGTTTGTATATGGGACAAAACCAAGTTAAATATAGGATTGAGAAATCCTATAACCAAAATCCAGTTTGTATATGGGACAAAACTAAGTTAGCTACCCTTAATAAGAAATCCCACAACCAAAACCTAGTTAGGATATGGGACAAAACTAAGTTAATTTACCACTTACTAAATATCAAATTATATTCTCAAACGGCAGAGGTATTGTCATTTATGAATTATGAAAGTGAGATAGCAAATATGAGTTTTGTAGATAATGAAATTTTTGACAATGTTATTGTAGGAGAATATAGAGATGATAATGGAAAAATCATTAAGAATGTATATACAACTAAAGACGATGCAGCATTAGTTATAGGTCTTAGTACTTTGGAAAATTTGCTGGCAAAGGCTAACTCAGGGGTAGGTAGAAGTTTTACATTTATGACTTTTGATGAGGCAGATGCAATGTATGGTGACGAGATTCGTGCCAATTATAGAAAGGAATTAAAAGCCAAGAGAGAAGCCAAGTTAAAAGCCCAGCAAGAGGAGCAGGAGGCATTACAGGTAGAACAGGAACCAGTTGTATCACAGATAACCTATGAAGAAGCTAATAAGTTATATGGAGATAAAATTCGTCAGGAATATCAGGAAGAACTCAATAAATCAGGGGTAGTTCCTAAGCAGAGTCGTAAGGATGTTGCAAAATTAAATCTTGATGTAGCTATTACTGCTAAGAAGTCACAAGCAAATAGAGATAAAACTGTAATGATAAAGCTAATTTCTTATGGAAAAACTAAGAGAGAGATTATAGAGGCTCAGAGATTTAGTCGCACTAAGGTAGAGAAATTTGTTAAAGATTTAAAGGATAAAGTAGAGAAAGATGGTTTAGAGAAAGCACAAGAATATGTGTTAAATTTAGTAAAGAATAATTCAGGGGTAGTAATTGTAAACCCTTATGAAGATAACAAAAAGGTAACTAATTTCGTTGATTTGTATCATTGTTCATATAAAGAAGTTCAAGATGCTGTATTAGAGAAGAAAATGAATGAGGAAATTAAACAGCGTAGATATGAGGAATATCATAACAAGGTACAGGCAGAAGCCAATCAAGCAGCAGAAGAACATATGAAGCATGTAGATGAAGAGTTGGCAAAGTTAGGTATCACAAGAACACCAGAAAAGCCTGTAGCTAAATATGATAAAGATGGAGATGAAATAGCTGATATTGATTCAATATTAAGTCTTGTTTCAGGGGTAGATACATCAGCTCCAGCACCTGTAGAAACACCAGATACATCAGCAGATGTCAACTCTTACATTGATAAAATGAATGAGTTACAAAAGAAAGCTAACAGAAGAGAGCAGATATTACCTACAAGACAGGAAGTTTATGTAAGTGATAGCGAAGCTGATGATTGGGGTGAGTAATATGTTCATAAAGTATATATTTGGCTGTCCTTTGCAGGAACATATTTACGAACTAGAAGATACAGCCACAGATAAAGACATAATAAATTTAGGTAGGTACTTGGTAACTCAAACAGGTATCTTCAACGAGGATGCATTTATACATGAGCAAGTAGAAAGTTTTGAGAAGCCAGTAACGAAAATATCAAATATTAAGCCTATTATTGTAGGTCTTACAAGTAATGAAATAGAAAGTATGCTTGCAAAAATAGTATAGGAGATGTGGAAGTTAGTCGATAGGTTGGCTTTCATTTATTTCAGGGGTAGTTCTAAGACCGGTCTTATGATATAATATCTTCCGAAAGGAAGGTAATGTATTGTGGCAGCACAAGATATTTTGGATAGTATGTTCCCAGTTGCATGTGCAGGTGTTCAGAACATTAATAAAAACAAGGATTTAACAGAGCAGGAAGTAAATATATTATATTCTGTTGTAGATGACTTTGACAATCAAAGAGAAAACTATGATTGGAAGTCAGCAGTTCAAACTATTTCAGGGGTAGCATCTAGGTTTGTTGCCAAGTCTAATAGTAAAAATAATCAGATAGCTATGCCTTTACTTATACAACAAATGATATTCTTTATGGCAGTTAGAGGGGAAGATTATAAGTTATATAAGCAAACAGAGCTGATGTATGAATTTACAGGCAAAGTAGAGTATAACCCAGAAGGTAAATATGTTTGCAACAATAATACTACATTGAATATAGGTAAGGTATTTAGTAAACTACCATACGACTATAAGTATTACAGGAGTTGTAGGGATTATAAATTTGAATACAAGTCTTTGTCAGGGGTAGCTTACTCTCAGCCAGTAATATTATTTAGCTACAACGGTCACAAAGATAAAGAATTAGGTGCAGTTATCAGAAATCTAGCTTATCAAGCAGGAAAATATAAGCATTTCGTTGACGTATTTGGAGGAACAGGTTCAGCTACATTAGCTGTTCCCAAAAGAGGATATGCTTTCAATCAAAGAGGCTATGTTTCCTACACATATAATGATTTAGATGAAAGACTTGTTAATTTATATAATGTAATCAAATCAGATGATTATAAAATCCTTGTAGATGAAATGAACCAGCTTAAGTTAGCTTTGTCATATGGTAGCACTTTTGATGAAAGTATTGATTTTGATAAGGAAATGAATAAGTTCTTTACAAAAGATACAGGTATCAATAGAGAAAGCAGACTTGACCAACAGAAGGATTCAGGCGAAGTAGATATCCTTGATAAAATCGATGCAGAAACTACATACGAAATTAAACCTGTTGCAGATTATATGAGAATGATTGAGTCAAGTATACCCAACATGTCAGATAAAAGAACTATTTCAGGGGTAGTTTATTCTAAAGACGATATTCAAGAAAAATTTGCAAGTTTAAATTCTGACTCAGAATATTTCTATGCTTATATTAGGAATAGAGCATTTTTTGATGAACTTGGATTTAAGATTGCTGAGACAACCTTGAAAGTTGAAAGAAAAACAAGTGAAGGTAATATTGACGAATTAGCAGATACATCACAAGGTAGTAGAATGCGTGACTTACAGGCAAGATTTTATCAGTATTATGCTTATTTTTCAAACGTACTAGTTTCAGGGGTAGATACTCCAGTTAGGCAGGCTTTAGCTTTCATATTTATAAATTTCTTTTCAACACGGGGTAGTATAGATATAAGGGGTATAACAGGTATAGTTCCTAATTCTGAAATTAAGGCTATAGTTTATAAATGGAGACATTTCCTTGAACCAACAAAGAAACAGCAAGCAAAATCTCCAGAGCAGGTAGATATAATCGAGGAGTTACATGAGCAGTTCCAGAGAGTAGATATAGTAAATAAGGATTTCAAAGATGTTATTAATGATGTAATAGAAAAAGTCAAAGCTGAAGCAGAGCTTGCAAAGAAGAACTACAGTAAAGCAAACTCAGGAGCCTTGCTAGTAGTTGATAGTCCTTACATAGCAACTAAAGGTTATAAGAGAGGAGGAACTTTTGATGGAGAAGCTATGCACAAATTAATCAGCTTGTTAGGGGTAGCTTCAGATACTAATTGTAAGTTTATATTTTGTTGTAGAGCTTGTGCAACAAGGAGTAGAAATGTATCAAAGACAGATTTAAAAGCGATAGATAAGGCAATAGTAGAAACAGTTTACACTTATTTTAATGATATTTTCTTAGCAAATAATAAGCCACTTTGGGTGACTACAATATCAAGAAACAATAAATATGATTTCTTTGAAGATGCTGTAGCCAACCATAAAGAGGCAGAGATAATGATTACAAACTATAAAGTAGAAAATATAGAAGTAAGTCCTTTATATCCAGATGCTAGATATGAGGTATATACATTCAAAGATTTCATTGAAAAGTTAGGTAAATATCTATAAATTATTTCTTTAAAAGGGGTAGTCATCTACCTCTTTTTTAGTATCTAAAGTTATTTCAGTCATTACCCAAAATTCTCAATCTCAAAATATTTCTTGTATCCACGGAAAAAGAGCGTGTAAAACTTAGGATAGGAGTGATGTTAATTGGTCGTAAGAGGATTTAAGAAACTAACAATTTTATATGGAGAGGAGATTGATAAGCATGAGAAATCTAAAATATGTAGCTTTCTTAATAAGTATTGGTCTTTTGGGTTTTAGTCCTACTATTGCGTATGCAGATGATACCGATGTAGCAATCATACAGGAAAATCAAAACAGTTCAGAGGTAAGCCCATCTGAAATCATCAATGCAGGGGTAGTAACTGACTCAGCTATAGAAGTATCTGTACCAAGTAATCTTGTATATGAAAAACAGGAAGTACAGCTTGATACAACCCCAAGTGATTTACATGTGGATTTGCCTACAGCAGTAACGCTAGAAGCCCTAAACGATAATCAGTACGGCTACACCGACAAGATTAAAATTTCCTGTGATAGTGATAACGAGTATCGTGTAGAGTTATCTATTAAAGATACAAACATTACTTATGTCAGTTCTGATGGCAGCACAGTATCAGGGGTAGCTACTATCGGAGATTCAGTCAGTTATTCTTGGAGTTATGAAGATGTCACTTCAGGTATGGAAATTCCTTTATCTGTTGTAGTTGATAAACCAGAATATATAGGCAGCTACACAACAACATTGAACTTTAGTATTGATATCTATCAGATGCAGGAAATAGAAGTTAAAACTGAAGAAAATGCTTCAGATACCAAAGATATTGAAAAAATAGAGGATACAAAGGTAGACGAAATCAAGGAGAATACAGAAGTAGAGGTCGAGGAAGATACACAGGTATCTGATGAGTCAGAAGTTCAGCCACCTGCAAGTGAAGATAATATTATAGTCACTAATGACCCACCAATTGCAGGGGTAGCTTTTGAAAATACTGATACACTTTTTATCAGCAAAGATATTACAAGCATCAATGCAGATGCTTTTGACAATTTAGACCTTTTAAAGGTAATCAATTTTGAGGGAACAGAAGAAGAGTGGAGCAAAATCTTCACTGGTTCTCTTAATGCAGGGGTAGTTCTGAACTTTAGTTCATCAATAACAAACGATTTTCAGGAAATTCCTACAGAGTCAACATTATCTGATGTCGAGGATAGTCAGTCTGATGAAGATAATCTTAGTCAAGACTTAGCTATCGAAGACAACCAGTCAACTGCAGAAGTTGAGCCTGTAGAAGATAATCTTAGCGGAGATAGTTCTGAAATCATTGAGAATGCAGACTCAATGGATGCAGACACTGAAAGTGCAGAAACAGTATCTGATAGTATTGATGAGTAACGGTTCATCTACATATAAGTCTTATTCATAATCTAAAGCCATTGCATTTTGCAGTGGCTTTTCTCATTTTAACCAATTTTGAAACAATTCCCAATGTTTTTATAAATTATGAGCATCTACAAATATTCTTTGCGATGGCAGAAAGTATGTTCTTTTATCTAAGAAGTATTAGAAGCCATAAAAACTATGAACTTATTTCCAAGTCATGTAGTTTTATAGCAATTTATAAGGAGGTACAGAAATGAGTAAATATTGTGTAGTAAACGGACAGGTAGCTATCTTTAAAGGTGAGGTCGATGAAATGCTTACAATCGAGCCTATACAAGGTATAGATTACTTGTTCGATGAAAGAGACCTTGTCGAGGTAACAACAGGAGGTACAACTTATTCAGGGGTAGTAACCACTAAAGGTAATGAGGTTGCTATTGCTGTTTTAGGCAGTAAGAAAGCTGATGAGGTAATCGGAAGAGTTATCTCATACGAAAATGGTGATGCCATCTGTAAAGGGGTAGTGCTTGATGTAGCTGGAGAAGTATATGTAACCCATCAGACAGATGATGAAATTGTATATATTCCGAAGGAGGTAGCTGAATTATGTTAGGAGTTTTAGTTACAGATTTTACAGCAGAGAAGGTGGATGTAGCAACTCAGACAAGTAAAGAGTTACAAGTCAATATCAAAGATAGCAAATATGTTTTTGATATTGGCGAGGAAGTAAAGGTTATTGTAAATAACAAACTTTACTCAGGGGTAGTAACTGAGGTTATGACTGTGATGGTGTTTATCACCATTAAGTCAGAGAAAGAAGTCCCTGATATTGTAGGAAGAACAGTTAGCTACAAGAATAAAGCTGGAGTAGTCATTGATATTAATGACTTTAGTATTATCGCTGACGAAGATGCACCATATCTTCCAGACGATGAAGGCTTTGAACCAGATACAGATTATTTGACTATCCAGTTAAATGCTGATAGGTGCTATGCAAAGCGAGAGGATGTGGTGGAGTTGTGATATTTGGAAAGTTGAAAGTAGGAGACGAAGTAAAGTGGCACTTTGGCACAGAAACGTGTACAGGGGTAGTCAAAGCCGTTAAAGGCAAAACAATAATCGTTGATACAGGCGAAGTAATTTTAGAAATGAAGAAGAAGGAGCTGAAGAAGATATGAGTTTTTGGAACATTCATGTAAGAAAAGATGGAACAGCGGTCATTGCATTAACAGAGCAGTTTGGTGTAAAACCAACTCAGATAATTAAGCCAGCCAATAAGGATTTGATTTTGACAGACAATTATCTGGAGGTAGATTATAAAGGTCAGAAGTTATATCTGCCTTTTAATAAGGTTTGGTATCCTAAGACACCAACACCTTATGGTTTTCTTGTAGCTCAGGGGTACTTGCAGAAACAGCCCATGAATTTACTTAATATGTTGTATGAGTTGTTTTCTTTGATTTTGTACAACAATAATCCTGTGGTAGTCAATAAGTTACCTATTGATGTACAGGCATTGTTTTATAAGTATGAAAAGATTGCAGATAAGTTTGACTTCGTAGACTTCGCTGTAATCGGGAATTCAATTCCTTTACCTTATTAAGGTGGTGATTATAGTGAAATTGAGAAATGAAAAGGATGTAGACGAAAAGACAGCTAAGGCAATCCGAGAGATTATGTCTATAAGCTCTTTATCAGGGGTAGTTGATAAGCTCTTTTTGGATGATATGCTTTACACCCACTCAATAAGAGTTTCAAAGTTAGCTACTCAGTTAGGTATAACAATGAATTTATCTGATGAGTTAGTATATAAGATATGTGTAGCTGGCTTGCTACACGACTTAGGTAAGGTAAATACTCCAAAAGAAATCTTATATAAGCCAGGTAAGCTTACAGAAGAGGAGTTTGAAATCATCAAGGAGCATCCTATAGATGGTTACAATTTTTGTAAGCAAGCAGGGGTAGACGAAGAAATCTGTAACATGGTTTTAAAACACCATGTGAAGAAAAACAGTAAGGGATATCCAGAGGGGTATCCCACAAAAACTTTACCAGAAGAAATTATTACTGTAGCAGATATTTTCTGTGCGTTGAGTGAGAAGAGAACCTATCATTCAGCACTTGAATATCGACAGGCATTAGACTTCATTGATTCATTCGATGATTTAAATAAAGAGGTTCTCAAAGCATTAAGACAATCATTCGATGATTAAAGGGCTTGCACACCCCTTTAGTTATAGAAAGGAGGATGTAGGGGGAAACATATCTAGGGTGTTTCCCTTTCAATTTATTTTTAACTTTTGGTAACCATAAAAATAATAAATTTAATATAAGAGGAAAATACCTTTAGAATTGCTATGTTTTTAATGTTTTTTCTGGTAACCACATTTCAAATTATATTTCGTAACTTTGAAAGGTGGTGATTATACATGGAGCTTAGAAATGTAAAAATCTTATTGATTCCAACAAAAGAGCAACGTCAGAAATTTTATGATTTTTCATATTATGCTGACCTTATGTATAATCAGGCTATTGATTGGAATAATGAGCTTTATGATTCTGAAGGTATTTTTTATTCTAGATTCGATTTAATAAATATGCTACCAGCTTTTAAGAAAGAGCATCCAGAGTTTGCATCTGTCGATAGTTTTATTTTAAATGTAGCAGTCACAGATTTCAGGACAGCTTTAAATCGAATGAAGTGTGGAGCAAAGTATCCAAGGTACAAAAAGATAGGTAAAAAGTTGTCTTTTGGTACTCGTAATGATAGATTAAAGGTCTTTAAAAATAAAGTAAAAATTAGTTCAATAGGGGTAGTAAAGTGTAAGCACTGTCATTGGTTAACTAAGACTAAAACTGATGAAGAGTTAGCTTGTATGTCTTGGCATAATCCAAGAGTAAAGTTTGATGGTAAATATTGGTTCTTATCAGTTGGGATAGAGGTCAATTTAACTCCAGATGAAACAACTGATGAAGTAATAGGGGTAGACTTAGGTGTTCGTAAAACCATCTATACCTCAAATGGAATTACAAAGCCAAATATAAATAACTCACGAAAAGTAGTAAATCTTGAGAAGCGAAAGAAACGACTTCAGAAGAAAGTATCAAGAAAATATGAGCTAAATAAACATGGTAAGAAGTATATAAAAACTAAGAATATTAAGAAAACTGAAAGACACATCAGGTTAATCGATAGAAAATTAAGATATATTCGAGAAAATTATAATCAAACAATCACAAATGAGTTAATTGCATTACATCCTAAGCGAATTATGATAGAGGATTTAAATGTAAGTGGTATGTTAAAAAATAAACATTTAAGTAGGTCTATACAACAGCAGTGTTTCTATCGACTTAGGCAGTTATTAATTGAAAAGGCATTAAATACGATGTCAACTCAAATAGGGGTAGTCGATAGATTTTACCCATCAAGTAAAACATGTAGTCGTTGTGGTTATATAAACAGACAGCTTAAGTCAGAAGAGATATATAAATGTCCTAAATGTGGACTCATAATTGATAGAGATTATAATGCATCAATAAACATTCGTGATTATAAGGATTATAAAATTGTAGCTAATTAATATTGAAAATATAGTCAGTACAAGACTTTAAAACCTACCAGACCGTTACTGGGAAGTCAAGCCTTGATAGGATTGATGTAGTAGCTTCGGCAAGACATTCAGTCAAGATAGGAAAAAATCTATAAGTATATTAGATTTTTAGTATACTTCAGAAGATTTTTGTTAACGGTCTAGGCTCTCCCTAAATATGTTAGTATTAGTGAGGAAGTGTAAAAATATGTTAGTATCAGCAAGAAAGTATAAAAACAGTATAAGTAAGGAAAAAAGTACTGATTTACCTAATAAAATTATTACATATGATAATCTGACTCAGATAGCTATTGAGACAGATTTAAAAAGTGTTAAGTCTTTCATTGATAATAAGGATTATGATAAATTAGTTTTAAAATACAAAGATTTTGATGTAGATGTCGAAGTAATCATTGATAATGATGATTTTATGATGTGTAATTTCTCTTACTCAGGGGTAGTTTTCTATAAAGGTATTACATGGTTCAAAGATATCGAAAGTTTATCAAGGAATATCAAGATTTTAACAAAATTTTTTGCAGACAATATAGATGATTATGTAAGGAGTGATAATAAATGAAAGTAATCGTATCGAAGGTGTTAGAGGATAGATTTAATGAGTTTGTAGTAACAGATTCTTTAAAAAAGGTTATTGATTTCACAGGAGTTACAACTCTTATTATACAGAGTTGTATCGAAAGTGATTTTGATGCCGGTGTTTTTATTGGAGATTTAAAGAAAAAAGGTGTAGACCTTTTTCTATATATCAGCAGTAACCCATCTGCTGTATTACAAATGGTCATCAAAGGGGTAGATGGTTACTATTATAAGGATGAGTTTTATTTTGAGGATGAAGAGGAATTACAGGTTCTAATCTCCGATATTGAAGAGGAAAGACAGGAAGCCAGTAATAATACTTCCGCTTTCGAAGCAGTAGCAACTCCAGCATTAAATATCATATCCACTTTTATGAAGGGGTATGTTGCAGGAGATAAGCTTGTCCAGACACCTATGTTTTTGGAGCAAACAAATTCTGCTATTGCCGATTTGACAAATGTATTTCGGCAGCAGGAGTTAGAATTGCAAACAATGGGTAATTCTGCTCTTGAAGTTTTTGAGAAGGCAAGTGCTATTATCAGAAATATGAATGAGCAGAAGAAAGCTATTGAAAAGCAGTTAGAACAGCTTGAGCATGTAACAGCAAACTCAACTGCGAATAGACCTGCTTTTGGTAATAGTGTTTTGTTTTTCTCTCCATACAAATACATAGGAAACTCAAGGGTATTAGTTCTCAAGGAGTACTCACCTACACGATATCTTACCAGTTTTGTGTTAGGTTTTACACATTACTTACATTATGTGTTGAATAAACGAGTAAAGGTTATTTTCTGCATACAAAAGGGGTACTGCACAGGAAAGCGTTACGAAGAATTTACAAGCATTGACGAAACTACAAAGTCAATGATGAGCTTGTATGATAATGAAATTATCGTAACAAATAGTCCTAAGAAAGAGGTAATGAAGGAATTACTTTCAAAGCCACAGGATGTTGTTATTGTAGTCGATAGGCTTTATGGAAAAGAAGCTATCGTGACGGGTAGATGTACTACATTGAATGTTGTGAGTGCTCGTTCAGACATTACAAGATTTGGTTTGAAAGTGCAGGATACAATTACTTCGGTGACACGAATTCCAGATTGTTTTGCCTGTATTTCTCTTATCAGGAACTATATGACTGAAAAGGATGCAAGATTAGCAGCATATAATCAGGTTTTTGAGAAAGATTTCAGGAAAATTTGTGAGCGTATACGTTTATAGAAACAAGGAGGCAGGTCTTACAATGAGACCTGTCTTTTTTCTTGCAGTTAATTTTTTTATATACAAGTCTTTTACGATGTTTCAAAAGTAATCTTGAATTCTGAAGCGTGAAAGCACGATTACTATCAGCTTTTTAATGAGTCTGCAAAATATAGGTTTTTCAGGTTGTTTTAACTATGTGAGTCAGTGTAGTTTTCTTTCGAATAAATTCTCCCAACTTTTTCTTCTTTCAGGGGTAGTTCCTATGAAGTATCAAGACCCTAAGTTACTAATAAGATTGAGTCCACAATTGAGATATTATATAATAAGTGTAATTTATTATTGTTATTCGAATAGGAGGATTCCCATGAAGAAAAAATATTTACAGGCGGTAACTAAGGTGTGGACAGTTGATAACAAGGAGGTAAGATATTTAATAGCGTATAAGAAACTTCGTGGATACGCAAACGAAAATGGTGAGGTTACAAGACAAGATTATGAAGTGACAGGTTTTGATTATTTAGCTACCGAAGAAAATATAAAGCTAAAATTGGATTTTGATGATGTAGAAAACTGTGAACTTGATGCCGAAGAGCATATTGTAGTGGATAAAGAAGTACCTAGAGAAGAACTTACAATAGATACGGTGCTTGAGTATGTCGATAAATACAGACACTATGAAGTTGAGTACGATGTGTTATTGGAGGATTTTAATAAGCTTACAGATAAGTACAATAAGCTTTTAGACGATTATAATAAGGTTGCTAACGAGGAAGAAAACTAATCAATTCAGGGGTAGATACTTTTAAAGTTATCTACCCTTTTTAAGTTATTGAAGTTTTTCAAGTTCTATTTTCAGTCCATACATATAAAAATATTCTCTTTATGAAGCAGTAAATTATGTTTTATAGAGAGGCAGGTATGTGTAAATGATAGCTAGTAAGTTATTTATCAGTAAAGGTGGCAAGCGTGTTGTTGCAGTTGAGGTGTTTGACAAAGAAACTAATTTTTGCCAGATAATGCTTAATCAACCAACAAGCACTTTTTCCAGTTTAGTAAGCTCTGGACAGATTGATAATGCTCGTTGGACTAAGGATGGAGCATCTTTTGTTGGTAGCATTCCAAAGTTTCCTTATGATTCTATGTGTGCTAAGTTTAAGCGAGCATTAAAATGTAGTGGAAACTTTTATATTGTAACTTTTGAGCAGTTACGACAAGCATTGAGCGAACTGGCAAATGGTATAGATAGCTTTGCTTTTTACTTCACAAAGTATGATGGTAAGTATTGGATTACAACAAGAAGAGATATTATGGTACATCAGATAGCAAGTATATGTAGAAGAAATCCTGCTTTTGCACAGACAGTTAATCATGGTACTCGAATGATGATTGATAGTGTAAATAGCAAGGGTAAAATTTCTACAGTTAATGTTTCAAAGGAAGTCGAAGCGGAATATAAGAAGTTTGTCAAGAAATCAGCAGACCTTAGAGCTTATGGTCAGCAGATGTATCAGGGGTAGTTGTATGATTATTCAGGTTAGTATAGAGGGAAAAGATGTAGTCCTACAAGATAATAATTCAGGGGTAGTTAGACTTTCCTCTGATTTATCAACTGACAGCTTCGAGTCAGCAATAAATAAGTTGGATTTTGCCTATGGATTAAAAAGATGGGCAGAGAAATATTATCATTACCTTAAAGGAGGATTTTAAATTATGACATACGCACAGTTTAGAGAAAGAAACAGTGAAAACAAGGCTAGGTTTACAGAAGCCAAAAACAAGGGATTGATTAATCTTGGAGCTATCAATCCTTATGCTTCATTCAGGATTGAAAAGACTAATTTTACTAATGGAGATGGGCAGATGGAGATTTGTAGCAATATTAAAGGTTGCTATACAAATTGTGAAATCAGAAGTTTCCTGCAAAATATGGTAGCTGACCCTTATATACATTGTAGTAACCCATCGAAGTTACGAGGATATCGAGGGTTCTAAGTGTTTCAGGGGTAGTTGTTCAAAGCCAAGCCTTTACATAGGAGTTAATAAATTGCACAGGCTATGAACCTACTGTCAAAACTTATATAGATTGAGTTGAAAATAGAGGTCTTGTATAGTAAGTGTAATTTATTAAACTCAAATAAATTAGGAGGATTTTTCATGGTAGAGAACAGATGGGAAGGATTTGACATTTCAGGTAACAAGAAAGTTACACCAACATCATCAAAGGAGGAGAAAGAAAAAGCATTTCAGAAAGTTGTAGACTATGCAGAGAGTATAGGTATAACTTTCAAAGGTCATAGACCTGACACATCACCTATGATGCAGGAAAATTGTGTCATCTATACATTGGATTTGTTAGGTTGTAGAGCTCAAGGTATAGATACAAAAGGAGCAGTTACATCTACAGATACTAATTCAGAGGTAGAGGAATTGAAGAGACAGCTTGCAGAAAAGGATAAAATTATTCAGGACTTAACTGAAAAGCTTGCTGTTGCAGAAAAAGATGATTTTAGAAGTTTAATAAGGAGTATATTATTAGATGATTTTTGATGAAATTTATTTAGGGGTAGTCGTTAAGGCTACTCCTTTTCTAGTGGAGGTATTATGAGATATAAAGTAATATGTATTGTACAATATGAAAAGACTATAGGTTATGATGTTATATCAGAGCATGGCGAAAAGCGTACAGTTACTATACAGCAACTGGTAAATGCCATCAATTCAGGGGTAGTGGTTAATGCAAGGTTAAATAATGGTCAGATAGAGTTACAAGGTCAGTTACCACGAAGAGTAATTGAACAAGTGATAAATATTCAGCTCACAGAAAGTGAGTTTAATACTTTGTATCCTTGTTTGATGGAGATATATACGAGGTTACGCAAGGAGCATCCAGAGAAAAATAAGAAGGAGTTAAATGTATTACAAAAGTTTGTAGGTTACAAAAACCTATTGTCAGAGCATAATCATGCAAATAAATCACAGTCTTAAGGGGTAGCAAGTCTACCTCTTTTTCTTTAGGTTATTTTCTCTATATAAAGTCTGTATCAACAAGTCTAATAATTCTGTATTTTAATCGTACAATACACGCAAGTTTAAAACTATTCTCAAGGAACATCTCAAAATTCTAAATCTCAAAATATTCTTTGTATGAATGCAAAGAGTATGTTCTCAGAGAGGAGGTTTTGAGATGGCAAAAGAAAAACCAAGCAATAAGGAACTATCAAAGGTTCTTGATATTCCAGAGGATATTGTAGCCCAGATACAAGATACAGGTGGTTACATTTCTACAGGGGTAGCAGCACAGTTATTGTGTATCAATCCACAGACATTAAGAGATTGGGGAGAGCGAAAGGAGTTAGTTCCAGACAGGATTTTAGCTAGTGGTCATAGACGATATTTATTAACCACTATTGCAAATTATATTAAGAAGGAGCGTGTTAAAGAATGAGAAATGGAAAACGTATCTTAGCAGGTATTCTTGCTACAATGACAGTCTTTACAAGTATTCCAGTCGATGCAATAGATATTAGTGTTCCAACTACATTAAATGCAGACCAAGTAACTTATAACACTAATTTCAATATTGTAGTTCAAGCAGTGCAGTATGAAGATGATTCATTTACTACAAAGAAAGATGATGTAGCAGGCTTACTTCAGACAGCAGAGCAAACTTATATCTGTCATACAGGTGATGATGCAAAGGCTAATTTTGATGTAGATATTTCAGATTTGATGAGTCAGCTTGAAAGCTATACAGTAAATGGTACATATAAGCTTGGTACAGCAAGAGTAGAGCCTACTTATGTCAATGGTATTAATTACTATGACGGTTCAGGGGTAGTTATCAATGGCTCAAGCTTAAGTGTTACAAATCTTTCAGGTTACGATGATGCTTATAATACTAACTCACAAAATTATACAGATTATCAGGGAAATCTTCAGGTAATTATTACCATTCCTTATTGTCTTACTGATAGCTCAGTAGACCCTAATTTTAAAGGAACTTATAATCATGGTTACATAGGTAGTGTGCATCATTCATACGATTTAGGTGTTTACAATAAACGTTCACAGACATTTACAATGCCTACAGTAAACACTAAAGATAATCCTACAAAAATTCCACTTTTACTTATTGAAGCAGATGAGACTTCAGCAAAGCAGGAACTTATATGGTTAGAGACTAATTATATAGGTACTAGTCATCTTGGTTATCAAACAATCGATACAGGGGTAGCTGTGAGTGATATTTCTTTCTTAGATGATTTTGATACCAACCCAAACCCATATATCGAAAGAGACTTTACTTGTAATTCAATGGATTTAGAGGTATTGAGAAAGTTTAATGAAAGTGTATATGCTACTGATGGTTGTTCAAATCCTAATGCTACAGGTAGTTTTGGTTATCCTTTAGTCTTAAAAGTTACAGGTTCTGACCCAGTAACTATTGATGGAGAAGTGTTATATACAAAGTTCAATGTTAAAATTAAAGCTCAAGCACAGCAGGCTTATCATTCATACAGTGACTTCCTCAATAGTGGTGGTGCTTACTGGTCAGAAGGTTATGGTATGACATCTAGTTATATGATGTGTGTACAAAATTCTTCTTATGAAAAAATTGTAGATTATTACAATGTGTACAATGGAGATAAGGAAAATGCAGAGTTTATTACTACAATTAAAAATAATTCAGGGGTAGTTCCTAGTACTGATAAAGAGGGTTGGATTTATAATGGTTATGATTCAGAAGTTGTAGAAAACACATACACAGTAAATCATACAAGAGTAAACAGATATTATATTCAGTCACAGGACAAAACATTCAGTTATAAGTTAAAATATAAAGCTGTGTACGATGATGGTACTCCAGCCGAAGGAATTAGCTTGAAAGGGGAAGTTACAGGTGCTGATGGTTATATTTCAGGGGTAGATACCTACAGTATTACTCTTAAAGATATGCTTGAGAAAGCTGATGGTTCTTGGCAGACAGCTAGTGGAGTAACTGACTACTATGAGTTAAATCCTAACGAAACAGATTCAGTTATTGATTTTACTGGTAATGGTAACAGTTATTCAGTAAAGGCTTCATGGAGCATTCAAAATCGTGACCAAGTTATTGACACAGATGGCAAACCTAAATATGCTTCACACTCTTTCACAACAGCACAGAGATATAACGATGCAGAAATCAACAGAGAAGATGATTTCACAAGTGTCTTTGTTCTCAATGTAGGTGCTAAGAAGGATACAAAGGTAGAAAATATTCCTATCAAGGTAAATTACTATTATAAGGAAAATGGAAATAGTACATTAGTTACAAGTGAGGATACTTCGATAAGCGTAACAGTTAAAACAGCTAATGATACAGTTATTGAAGCTCCAAGTTCTTATGAATTGAGTGGTTACGATATTACTTCAGGTTTACAGGCTGTAGCAACAAATGCAGGGGTAGATATAGATGCTCTTAGTCTTGTTAGTTGTTTTGAAGGTGTAGGTCATCCAGCAGCATATAACCAGACACAGAAAGTAGATATGTCAGCTAAGACATTATTAACTACATTTACACCACCAATGTATAGTGAGATTGATGGTTTAAATTATATCAAAAATAATAAGTGGATTGTAAATATAACTCTTAAATCAGCAAACAAAGTAAATGTTACTGTACACTATAAAGATTTGCAGGGAAATACATTACATGCGGATAATGAGTATCAGTTTGTAGAAGGTGTATCTAAGAAAGAGTATATTGTTGAAGCCATCGATGAGTATGTTCCACTTGGTAGTGTTGATGGTTATATCCCTTATGATTCAGGGGTAGTTCTTAGCAATAGCAGTTCAAAAGGTACAGGCACAAACGGAGCTTACTTAGAAAATAATTCAGTTACTAAAACAGCTAGTTATGAGCTTACAGTTTACTATGAGTATGACCCATATGTAAGGATTTACAATGTAATTAACTATGATTACGATAATGCATCTTATGTAGGTACAGCATCTTGTAATCCAAATACAAGTTATTTCTTCTCAGTCGGTGACTACGACAAAGTAGATATTCAGGTCAATACAGGCAATGACACAATCGTTGTTCCACAGCTTACAGATAGCAGTCTAAAGCTTAAAGGTTATACGCTTGATGAAGGGGAAACTTACCCAAATAGTTTGAATAAAAATACAATGATTTCTACAGATACTGAAGATATGGTTGTTTATATCTGTTATGTCACTCCAGCTAAGTTGAAAATTGTAGATGAATTTTACAAGTCAGATGGTACGACATTAGTTTCATCAAGTGTTCGCTCAGAAGATACTTATGACGCAGGTTATGAATATAGTGTTTCTGCTTTATCTTACAGTAACAGGGGTAATTACAAGAACTTATTTGATGAGCCATCTAATAAGTATGGAGTTCTTACAAGCGATACAACAGTCACATTCAAATATAAGGCTTACCCATCATATATCTATGTGTATGATTATTACTTTGATGAAGATGGTAATTTAGTAAATGATATCAGTGGTCAGAGAACTAAGGCTACTGTAGATATAGGAGATACTTATAGCTATACCCCAAAAGTTACAGCAGGTTATGACCTTTGGGAGGATTGCAGCACAGACTATGTAGTTGCCACACCGAAGGAAAATTGGTCAGGTACTGTAGAGAAGTCTTATAGTTATATTTATTTCTGTTATAAGGCTAAGACAACAATGTACACATTGACGGTAAAAGACAAATACCTTAATGCTTCAGGGGTAGAAGAGAAAACTGACACTCGTCAGATTTCTAGTTTCCCTAAAAACTCTAAGTATTCTGTATCAGCTTTAAATCCTGATGATTATGAAGTTGTAGGACAGACAAAATATGAAGGTACTCTTACTGAGGATACAGTTGTTACATTTGTATATCAGAAGAAAGCCAAAAACTTCAAACTTACTGTAAAGGATAAGTACCTTGATGAAAATGGTGCAGAGGAAAAAACAGATGTTAGACCTACACAGACTATCAAGGAAAATGAAAGTTACAATGTAGATGCTTTAAATCCAGAGGGTTATGATGTAATCGGTGATAAGAGCAAAACAGGGGTAGCTACTTCAGATGTTACCATTGAGTTTGTATATCAGAAGAAAGCATTTACGATTACTGTCAAAGATAAATACCTTGATACTGATGGAAAAGAGGAGAAAGTTGATACAAGACTTACAGAAACAAAGGGTTATGGTTACAGGTATAGTTATAATGCTTTAAATCCTGATGGTTATACTTTGTTAAGTCAGACAACTTACTCAGGTACTCTTACAAAGAATACAGAGGTTACATTCATTTATCAGAAAGATAAATATTACACAGTCACAGTATTAGATGAATATGTATCTGTCGATGGAGATATCCAGAAAACTGATACACGATTTACTACTTCAAAGAAGATGGGCGAAACATATAGCTATAATGCATTAACTGTAGAAGGTTATGTAGTAACTAGTGAAAGTTCATATTCAGGGGTAGTTAACTCAGATATAACTGTAAAGTTTGTATATCAGGAAGATGCAGCACGTTTTGTCACTGTTAAGGGTTACATTACTTACACAGATGGAACACCTATAGCAAATAAGCGTATTGAAATTCATTCCACACCAAGATATGCAGTTACTGATGAGAATGGTTATTATGAAATCAAGAATGTTGCAGTTGGTGACCATAAATTCAAGATTTTTGCTGATGATACAGATACACCTTTAGTTACATGTGATTTATCTGTAACAAAGCCTGATGAAGATACAGTCAAAGTCACTTTCAAAACAGATGATTGTGAGGTTGAAACCGATACTTCTGTAACAGACGTATTAAAGATTGATGCAATCTTACCACTTTACAAGATTACTGTAAAAGATGAGTATTATGACGGAACTACATTAGAAAAGTCAGATATTCGTGTAGAAAAAACTGTTAAATCAGGTGACTCTTATAGCTTTGATGCTTTAAATCCAGATGGTTATACAGTTACATCTGCTTTGAAATATGAAGGGGTAGCACTTAGTAATCTTACTCTAGTATTTAAGTACACAAAGAAAGTTGCACCGCCTACACCACCAGCTCCAGAGCCTGACCCAGTAAAATACAATGTAAAGGTTATTGATACTTACTATAGTGCTTCGATGGCTCTGATTAAGTCAGAAGTCAGGGTAAGTGATACAGTAGTTAAAAATACACCATATAAGTACGATGCTTTAAACCCAGTAGGTTTTACAGTTACAAGTGATAAGTCTTACTCAGGGGTAGTTACAAAGGATTTAGTTCTTATCTTTACCTATAAGGAAAATGAAAAAGAAGTAGAGCCAAACAAATACAATCTTAAGGTTATAGATAGCTACTATGATGCAGATGGAAACCTTGAGAAATCTGATGTTCGTGAGAGCAAAGTTGTTACAGAGGGTACAAGTTATTTATACGAAGCTTACAATCCAGCTAAGTATAGTGTAATCGGAGCAACATCTTATAATGGACAGGTTGTAGCGGATACAGTTCTTGAGTTCAAATATCAGGCTGTAAAAGTTCCAGATGAGCCAGAGCCTACGCCGACACCAACACCAGAGCCAGAAGAGCCGAAGCCAGACCCTAAAGAATATACAGTTACAGTTATTGATAAGTATATCGTAGGTATTAAAAATGTATATAGTGATTCAGTCTTTGGTGGTTTGACTGATAGTAGTAATGTTACTATTCAGAAGATTGAATGTGCTGATGATTACATTGTAACAGTTGAAAGAGTTGTTAGATGTAAGGATGTCTACAAAGAGGGAGCTACTTATAGCTATAATGCAGAAGCTCCACTTGGTTTCACTGTTATAAGTGATAAGGCATACTCAGGGGTAGTTACTAAGGATATTACTTTAGAGTTTGTATATATAAAAGGTTTTGATTCTCCAGAAGATATTCCAGAGGAAATCATCAATTCAGACCCAACTCCAGTAGTTCCTTTTGACGAACCTAAAACAGGTGATACTTCAGTACCAGTTCTTCCAATTATTTTCTTTACAGCTATTATCTTTGTAGCCTACAAGAAAAGAAAAAGAGTCTAATCTCTTACAAATAATAGGGCTTCACTCAAAAGAGTGAGGCTCTTTTATTTTTGTTAGTTATTTTCATTTCTGTGTAGTCCTCATAATCAAATTAACAAATTCCCAATTTTGCAAATAAATAAAGCAATCTGAGTATAAAAACCAATATCAAACTTGATTTTCTCAATATCTGATTATACTAATCAAACGCTAGAAGGTTGGTGATGAAAAAATGAAGAGAAGAATACAGAGAAGTAAAGAGAAGTCTGCTAAATATTATAGAAAGTTATTTAAAAAATTGATTTTAGAAAGAAAGGATTTCAGATATGTCTAGCATAGCAAAGCGAAGTATTGTAGTTGCTTCACTTATAGGTGCAGGTATTTATTTACATTTTTCAAATGTGTCAGGGGTAGATACACGAGTTAAATCTTACATTGTTGAAGAAACCTCTGAAGAAACTATTCAATCACAGGAAACCACTAATCAACCACAGATATTAACCAAGTATTCAGAGCTATATCAAGTCAATAACGATTTAGTAGGTTACATATACCTTGATGATGAGCATGAATACCCAATAGTTCAAAGAAAAGATGACCAGAATTATTACTTATATAAAAACTTCTTTGGAGAAGATGATAAGTCAGGAACCATCTTTTTAAACAGCCAGTGTAATCTTGGAGATAAAGGCATCAGCCTAGTTTATGGACACCATATGAAAAATGGTTCTATGTTTGGAGATATTTCTGAATTACAACCTCAGAGTAGACTTCAATTAGATACTATCTTTGAAAGCTGTGAGTATGAAGTTGTAGGTTCCTGTATCTGTAATCTTGATGATGATTTTAAATATTACAGTTATGTTGGGCAGCAGTCGAGTTACAGTTTCGAGGTCTGGAAACAAAATATGTCAAGCAAGTGTTTGAGGGGTAGTCTTAATTCTCTTACAAGAGATGATGTGATAGTAGAGCTTAGTACGTGTAGTTATGAACATAAAAATGATAGATTGGTAGTCATTTTAAAGGAGGTTTGATAGAGATGGCATTAAAGGTTAGAGACCCTAGCAATAAAGCAAAAACTGTAGAGGTAAATGCAAGTAATTCAGGGGCAGTCGATGAAGTAGAAGAGTTGAAGAAGAAGCTATATACAGATTCAGTTTTAGGCTGTAATAATCGAGCTAAATATGAGGAAGATATAAAGTCTTATTCAGGGGTAGCTACTTTGTTTAGTGTGGATGCTAATAATTTGAAGTATATCAATGACACTTTTTCCCATGAAGCTGGTGACTTCTTACTCTCAGTTGTAGCAAAAGCAGGTATGAAAGTTTGGAGTAATCATTTTTATCGCTCAGGCGGTGATGAGTTTTTGGTATATATTCCAGATGTAGCTCAGTCAAATGATGATTGCGATGCTCAAACCAAGGCATTCAAAGATGAATTGGTAGAGTTAAACAAAGAAAAGCCTGAGTTGCCGGTAAGTGCAGCAGTTGGGTTTGCTTATACTTCTTCAGGGGTAGATTTAAAGGCTCTCTTAGAAGAGGCAGACCAAGCTATGTACGAGGATAAGCGAGCCTACAAAGAAAGCCACCCAGAATATGATATGAGACGAGCTAAAGTAACAATAGATACAGTAAAGCAAGCCATTGAAGATGGCACGTTTCATGAATATGTAGAGCAGATGCGAACAGAAAAAGGCGAAGAGCCAAAACCAAAGCCTGTAGTAGAGGAAATTGATGAGGGTTTCGATGCTGTTGAAGAAGATGTCGCTGAGGATATGAAAGACATGTGGAAGTGTTCAGGGGTAGAAATCGATGAGTCAGTTGACTCTATTGCAGAAGATGAATTACCTGTGCCAGTAAAGAGACCACTTTCATCTGTCCCAGAAGTATATGAGGACTTGAGTGCAGCACATGAGGAAGAAGCCTATCGTGAGGAAGAATTTTCAAAGAAAGTAAATCCAATATTACACGAGACTACAAAGAAAGCTGTAGCTGAAGCTGTAAAAGCTCAAAACGATAAAATGAAATTAGAAGTTTCAGAGGTACTCCAAGACGAAGTTTCAAGTCGACTTAGTAAATACGAAAGACGTAGAAAGCGTAGGGATTTAAAGGAGAAGATAGGTTTCTGTATCAAAGGGGTAGTTCTTATCCTTATCTTTCTTATCATTTTTGGTAATAAGCAGATAAGGATGCGAATTTCTATTGTAGCTAAGGATGCAGGTGAATTAATATCTGACCTCTTGCAAGGTAAAGAAGCCAGCAGTAATAAGTTGGTAGAGGATTTATTCAAAGACTGGGGTAGCGATATCAATAAAATAAACACCATAGATACAACAAAAGACAAAGGTTTTGATATTAATAGTGAGGAAGGAGCAGAAAGCAATGAGTAAACAGGATTTTATTGAAAGTCACAAGGAAAAATTACTACAGATTTATAAAGAAAAATCAGGTAGCGAAGAAGGTTTTGAGCAGTGGATCACAACACCAGAGGCTGATGAAATTATAAGTAATTTAATTCAAATTTCAGAAGCTATCAGGGGTAGTTCTGAAGTCGATAAGAAACTTCGGGACATTTATAAAGATTATTACAGTCTTTCAGGTCTTTTGTTCGAAGCAGATTATCAGAAATGGTTACAGTCAGAAGATGCACAGGTAGAGTTAAAACAAATTAAGGAGGAGAGCATGAGTAAAGCAGATGAATTTCCTAATCCAGATAACAGTTTGGGTGTAAATATCTTTAATGATATGCCATTAGATAAGCAGTTGTTTATAAATGAAAACAGAAACAAGTTAGAAGCTATATATAGAGTAAGTCATATTTTGGGTTCTGATGATGATTTTGAGTATTGGTTAAAAGATGATACAGATGGTGTTGTAGCTTTTCTTATGCAAGCACCTAGTGATGTTCTTACTTGTATAGTCAATGAAGCAGTTTTTGAAACTGAAACAAATGATATATTCAGTCAATCAGGGGTAGACCCTATTAAGGCTTCACTACATAGGATTTCACAGGGAGTCAAGGAACCAGAGGATAGAAAAATTGATGATTTACTTGACAAGGAAGGTGAGCCTGCTTGGGAGTTACCATTCAATGGTTGTGAAGATATGATGCAAAATGTTCAGTTAAATGAATTAGCATTAACTTGTATGCAGAACATTGAGGAGCTTGGTAAATTGTATCGCAGAGCAGGAGATAAACACTTCTCAAAAGAGGCTAGGTTGTTTGATTTACTGGTAGCTTATATTAAGAATGTCAAAAAAGCAGAGGATGCCTATGAAGATTTAAATTTCATTCTTCAGGGGTAGTAAATGTTAGCCCTATGGATAATACTTCTTCTTTCGGCAGTGTTTCATTTTATTTTGGTAAAGGCATTGAAAAGGCTTAGGAATGATTATCTGCACTTCAAAGGTCAAAGAGGTATTGATGAAGAATATAAGGCTTGGAGGACATTGATTCTCCAAGCAATATTTGAAAATTTTATGGTGTTTGCTGTTATAGCAGTAATAATATTCACAATTTTAACAGGAAGGTAGGTAGTAACTATGACAGAAAAGGAAATGGCAAGCAAAGCTGTTAGCACAGAAGCAGTCAATGAGGGTGTAGAACAGGCTTTCAAAGGGGTAGGCACTGGAGAGCATATTGATGAGCAGGTAGGCACAACTGTAGAAGTAGCTGGTGTAGCAGCAGAAGCTGAGGATTTGGATGCTACAGTTGATAAACTAAATAAGAAAATCAAGCATACTAAGATAGCGAGTATTATTGTTTGGTTAGCTTGTGCAGGATTATTCATTGGTCGTTTTATTCTCTAAAGGTGGTGATAGCATGGATAAAGATTTAGAAAAGAAGGTCAGAGAGCTTGGTGCTATTGAAAGAGCCTATGATTCAGAGGATTGGCGAAAGAGTGAGGATTTAGCCAAAGCTGTTATTATGAATGAAAACTACGAAGATAGTCTTGAAAGTATTCATAGTCTGAAGAAAAAACTGAAAGCTAACAGGGGTATCCTTATAACAGGTATTATTGTTTTTCTTATTTTACTTTTATATATGATTTATACAGCATTTAATAAGCCAGTGCCAGTTCAGCCAGCAGTTGCAGAGTCTGAGCCACAAATTATTACTCAGCATATAGTTAATAAAAATCTAGTATTTGCATTAGATATTCCAAGCATGTCTATAGATAGTTATTCAATAGGTGATTTACTTGATAATAAAAAGTCAGTTAACTTATCTGATGGTTGTTTATATGAAAATTATGGTGCAGATGGTTGGGAATGCATTTTAGGTAAGTCACATCAGCATGATTTAGATACAGGGGTAGTTGTCTATAAGGTTTCTGACTTAGAGAAAGCAATTGCTTCAACTCCAAAGGTTTACAGCTTTGTAGATAGCTTACCTACAGCATCAGGCAGTACAAAAGAAATGCTTGTTGGTTCTATTACAGGAGATGATGAAACTATCAAAGTTTATAATAAAGACATAGCTTCAAAGTCAAATGTGCAGGAGAGTGATTTAGTAGCTAAAGTTGATACAACTGATTTTAGTTTTACATTCTATGAAAAGGTAGATGAAAATGAAATAAAAGAAGTTATTTCAAAAGTATTCAATGAGGGTGGTTACAATGTTAACTTTTCTGATGAAACTACAGTTAAAGATGCTCTTGCCGAAGTATTTAACCAATTAAAAGAGCTAAATGTGAAAATGTCTTACAGTTATGGTGATTTATCTTATGATTACTATGATAGTGCAAAGACAGATGGTGATGTAAAAATCTTCACTAAATCAGGGGTAGATGAAGTTCCTGAGTACATTTACAATTACACTATTACTGATGCAGAAGTTATTTATAACACACTTGCATGTGCTTATTATTATGGATGGGAGTGATAAGTTATGGATAAGGGTATGAAAAAAGATGTAGAAAGACTTGGACAGGCATCAAGGCTTATCGAAGAGGAACAAATGCATGGAGATAATATTGCAGGTATTATTGAAATCAATGAGAGAACAGAAGATACAAATGAACTTATTACCAAACTTACAAAGAGACTCAAAGTTTGGAAGGGAGTTCTTATTACAGGTATTGTAGTTTTCATTTTAATACTTCTGTATATGCTATTTTCAGGGGTAGTTCATCAAGAGCCCACTCCAGTAGCTCCAGATTATAAGAAGTCAGACTCTAATATTTCTACAGAAGTTACCAAAGTAGAAGAACCAAAGGATGAAACAATCTACTGGTATTACAAGAATGCAGTTCCAGATATTGATGTGTCGAAAATAGAAACTTCTACAGTACATAGTATCTATAATCAAGGCTATGATGTTCAGTATCTAGGCTATATGACAGATAGATATTGGGGAGATATGCTTTACCCAAATGCTGATTCTGTATCTCCTTTAAATATAGATGCTGTTCCAGATGGTAAAGTTTATTTATTGGATAGCTTGACGGAACAATATAATTCAACTCAAAGAACATATGAGAAACTTGATGTGGAGATATCATACACACCAGTTACTGAGTCACAAGATTACAATTTTTGTTGTGCTTTAGCTATAAATGATAAGGATACTTTTAGTACAGATAATATCCTGTTTGAGTTTTATAATGAAGCTTCTTTACAGGGTATAGAGTCTACGCAAGCTTATGGGGAGTCAGGCTTAGTTATCACAGTATATGATGATGTAAGTGATTCTGAAATCCAATCAGGGGTAGAAGCAGTTCTTGATTCATATAGCAATCAAGAAATGTTTTATCTTGGTGATACAGATGTATTTGATAAGGTAGTTGAGCAATTCAGTTATTTAGGTGACAAGGTAAAGGTTTCTTATATTTCAAAGGATAAGAAGTCAACCGATAATGAAGCTCCTGCTGATACAAAGGTTACAAAAACCTATATCATCAAAATTTATGATTTGCTGGAAAGTATGATTCAAATGGCAGCATTAAATCATTGGTATTGATATGACAGGGCATCGGGCAGTTGCTCGGTGTCCTACAGTTTTTGGAAAAATTTTTAGATTGAAAAATAAGAAGTTTTTAAATATGTTATTTGCTTCAATAAATAAAAAAGAAGTGTGTAAAAACTTCAAGGTTATTTGCTTAACCTAGTCTTTATGGAGCAAGGAAATGTAATTTGAATTTTTGGAAAAATAATTGTGAGAGGTAGGTATTTGTTATGCTAGTTAATACAGAGTATATGTCTAGTTCAGAAGTGAGAAATTATTTGCATGTGAGTCAGAGTGTTTTAAATGGTCTTGAGAAGAATGGAAAATTAAAGCCCCGAAGAATTCTTCCAACCAGTCATAAAAGGTTATATGCAAGGGAAGATGTAGAAGTCTTTGAAAAATCTATAATAAATAATTAATTTACGAGTCCTATGCAGTGATGTGTAGGACTCTATTTTTTGTGCGTTTCAGGGGTAGTTTAAAGGCACTTGTGCAGACTGATAGTTTTTGGAATGAACATCTCTAGTCGTAAGTATTTCGAAGTTCAAATAGCATCTTCGTTAGTCTATTTTTCATATACTCAATCTCAAAATATTTCTCTCAACAGGGAGGAAATCTACATTTCTTTCCGAGTAATTAAGTTATTAAATTTCAGAAAGGTAGGTATTTAATTATGGCATTAAATCAGTTATTACAGTTTGAGGTTATGAGTGATATCCAGCGTATCCAGGCAATCGAGAGTATTTTAATGGCTAATGGAGCAAAAAGAATTGAGAAGACTTCTCGTAAGAAGAAAAATTTGATTAATATTTATTATCTTAGAGAGGGTATTCCTTATGTATTTGTAGTGATTATCAATCGAGATAAAAATTATCATACTTGGACTTTGATTGATTACTTTACATATCAGGAAATTGTTATTAAGAAGGATTGTGTTTTCAGAGCGGAGCAGTGCCATGATATCAGAAAATGGGCTATTCAATTTGGTGCAGCCAATGTGAGAGTACATGATTTTGTATTACCTTATGCAAAGGCTGTTGACCATGCTTGCGGTCACAAGTCAGTTAATATTAGAGAGTTATTAAGACCTTGTACACCACAGGAGAACATGAAAAACGTATTGAGATACTGTAATGTAGATAAGAAAAATAAATCATTTTATATGAAAGACCCTAATACAACACCAGAAGAGAGAATTCGCCTTGCACAGCTTGGTTTTAAAATCAAGCATTTATCTAAAGGAGATTACATTTATAGCCCAAGATATAACACTTTAGGTGAGTGTTACACAATGATTAACCAGTTTGAGCGTCATTACTTTGGAGCTTTTGCTTTTAATCCTTTAGTAAATTACGAATACACATGGTATGCTTTGATTCTTCAGAAGATGTTAGGTTGTATGTCAGACCTTGAGTTGATGGAATACAACAGAAGTTACTGGATTAGACATCGTTCTGAGGACGCTGAATATTACATGTTATAAGTAATCTATAAACACCCTTAGTAAAGTAGGTTTTAATATTTCCCCCCCACTTTATCAGGGGTAGCTATCAAGGAGGTATATTTTATTGGCAATACAGGAAATTAAGGAATATAGACAAAAAGATGGTATAGATATTTTAAAAGTTATTACGAAATCCACTAAACTTCTTCCAGAAGGAGGGTATTTTTATTGTGATACAGAGAATATTGATTTAGTTGAAAAGTATAATTGGTATGTTGAGTATAAACTTTTTTGTGTAACTTATAGAACTAATGACTATTTTTATAGAAAGCATTTATTGTTTCATCAAGAATTGGCTTATAAGTATTTAGGTTACTATCCAGACTATATAGACCATATAAATGGGATAGCATATGATAATACAGATATAAATTTGAACGTAGTTACTAATCAGCAAAATGCTTTTAATAGACCATCACGAGGATACACCTACAATAGTGATTATAAATATTTTCAAGCATACACTAAATTAAACTATAAGACACTAAACCCTTATAGCTGTGTTCATTCAGAGGTTGAAGCTTGTCAGTTAGCACATTTAGTTGAAACAGATTATCTTCGGAATATTCTTAAGGAAGATTATTATATATACGATTTTCTAAAAGATAGAAGAAATGACCTAGATATTCTCGACTTAGAGAGGACAGGTGTTATAAGTGAGGAAGAAGCAACCTACAGACATGTAATTAGATATGCTAAAGATAATGCTTGGTATTATTACAGATACAATTTAGAACAGTATTTCAAGGATAATCATATACCTGTTCCAGACTTTAGTTTAGACGAGCAAGGCTTTATGAGACATCCTATAACTAATCAGTTATTATGCCCATTTTAGTATTGTAGTTAATAAGAAAGGTCGTGAGAAAATGGCAGATATTAAGGAGTTAATTGAGAATACAGATGTAGCTACTCGCCAAGTTCTTTGGTTTTATGAGCTATGTAAATCAGGGGTAGTTAGGTTCTCCCTCAAGAATGAGGAGCATATAAAAATACTTACAGACATAATCAATAAAGTAAATGATTATGATGCAGAGAAGTATAAAGATGAACCAGAGTTAATTCAGACAGAAATGGCATCCAGACATCAGTTACTTTATCTCATTTCTTTACAACTCTTGAAATTCGTGGAAACATGATATTTCAGTAATCGTAGATAGGAGTGTATTTAAGAAGTGTGTAGTTTACTTGTAATTGATGAAAATGGTAACAGAGTAGAGTCCAAAGACTGTGAGATAAAAAATTACTCGCTAAGTGTGAATGAGCAAAATAAGCTAACTCTTAAAATTACAAGGAGTGATAATAAAATACTATCTTATTCAGGGGTAGTTAGTTGTTTCAGTGACTCTACCTGTAGTGTATTCAAAGTCAGAGGTAACTCATATGTTATTTGTAACTAAGTTCTAGGCTATCTTAAGTAGGGAACAGAGCTGTAGTATTGGTAGTGTTCTCTTTTCTTAAAAATATATTTTACCACTGTAGGGGAAAAGTCATGTAGTTTACATGGCTTTTTCTCATGTCAGGGGTAGTTCTCGAAGTTTACACATAAGATTTATAGAAAGAGTCAGCCAGTCGGTTGGCTCTTTTTTCATGCTTTCAGGGGTAGGTGAGAAACTTTTAGAAATTATTTAGATAATCTTGGCAGAATTGAGTTTTAGAGGTAACATAACAGCCACTATAAACCTATGGAAAGGAGAAAAATTGTTATGTTACTAAATACTATAACTGAAAAGCACCCAAATTCTTTTGTATTACTTATCCCAAATACAAGAGATAAAAACCATTGCGTGAGGGACTGGAGAGTATTGAATACCTCAAGGCATTATGATGAAATTCTAAAGGTAGCAAAGTATTATCGTGCTGAAGGAATGAGTAATGCAGTCATATGCAGCACTTGTGACGATTTGGTCGTTCCACCAGATGAGTCTGCAAAGTTCTTTCGAGTGTACTATTCAATGCTGACTATTGCAGGGGTAGTTATTCATTTGCCTATACAAGGAGCTGAGTAAAATGGGTTTAATTGATAGAGCCAGAGACATCTATTTTGATAGGGCGAGGGAGCGTTGGAAACAGGAGGGGTTTGATGCTGATATAACAGATATTCTTGATGACTATCGGGAAGAAACAAATAAAAAAATAGCTAGGGATAGAGAGAATGTTCTCATAACGTTTTTAATTAGTCTGTATGATTATGACCATGCTTCATTGCAGTTAGATATTACAAAACTCATTGTTCTTCAACCCAAGAGAGAGTTTCCTGCTAAGGATAAAAGAAAGTTGTTGCAAATTCTTTGGTCTACTATTCAAATGCTGTACGAGGATGATTGGTCTGAAGTATTGAATGAAGTCAATCGTTTGGGTGAGTGGGCTAGGTCAAATCCCGATGAATTTCCAATAAAATAAACCTTTCAGGGGTAGTTTTGAAAAAAGCTATTGACTTTTTATTCAAAAAGAGTGAGTAATACTAGCAACAAAAAATTACATATGTGAAAGGAGCAATTTACTATGATGAAAATTTTAACACCAACAGGTTCACTTATTGAGGTTGCAAAGGTTGAGCCGATTGTTGAAGAGAGGGTACAGTTTAATGGTTCTGAGGTCAGACTTTGTCAGATAGCTAAGGATTCAAAGCAGAATATCACAGGCTTGTATATTACATCAGAGACGGATGATTCAGTGTTCTGTGCTTCTACTAGTATCTTAGTAGCCAATTTAAAGCCAAGTCTTGCAGAGGAAATCATGCAGAAGTTACTTTCAGATGGTTACTACGATTTCAGTGCATTAGATTATCAGGCTAAGCCAGCAGGAATTAAGGATTATGTGTATAATGCAGGGGCTAGTAAGCCTTATCATCTTGAAGGTTTGTTACTTAATGCATGTAGTCCAGCAAAGTCTTTTGATTTTCCAATAAGAGGAGTGACTACTAACGATTCAGGGACAGCAGAGACTTATTACCACATTATTTCCATTCTTGAATGATGAGTGGACTTTGCATGGTTCAGTTGAACCTGTAGAAGTTGATGGTTTTACATATGATATTGCCGGTAGAAAGTTTTCAGAGCTTGAGGAGGAGCTTCAGGATATTATCAAAAATTACAGGTTTACAGTACAGGCTATTGAGAATTACACGATGGAAGAAGCAGAGAAGTTGTATTTTAACATCAATAGTGGGGTAGCACTCTCAGCAATGCAGAAAGGTAAGGCAAAGTTAGGTACAGAGCTTATTGAGTTCCTTAATACTTTGTTAGCAGGTAGTTTCTTTACACAGGGTATTAATATCACTGAGAAACAGGCTTTGAAAGAAGATGATTTGCTTATGCTGATGCAGGGCATGGCATTGCTTGATATGAAGAATACTGGTAGAGATTTCAAGACTATATCTGCATCTGCAATGTTGGGCTATGCAGAGTCTATCAGGGGTAGTTACTCAGAGGATGCCCAGCAAACTCTGATGGAAATTGTTGATTACTTAGATAAAGCTTTTCCTACAAAGAATAAGTTTCTTCGTAAAAACAATACTCCTATAGTCATAGTTATGGCTTCAATAGCTTTGAAACAGAATGTAGAAGCAGAAGCTTTTCGAGCATTTGTAAATGATTTTGCCAATTCTTTATATCCAGATTATGAAGAAGCGTCAGGTAGTGGTAATGTGAAAATTACAAATGTTAAGCAACGACTCAGAGTTATGTTCATAGCAATGTGTGATTACTTCCGTTGGAACATTGATGATGTAGACAAGCCTTTTGAAAGTGAAGAAGCATGGTCTTTGGATACAGAGAACTCTGAAAACTCTGAGGTTGATGATGTTACAGCAAGTACTGATGAGGACACGCCAGCTATGGGTAGTTTCATGAATGATCCTACGGAAGAAGCTGTGGATACTGAAGATATGGACACAGAAGGCGATGATGCCGAGGAGGTTGCAGATGAAGCAGGAGAAAATTCAGGCATATCTGCTGAGAGTGAATAAGCTGTCGGGTGTAGTTTATAAAGGATATCTTGCCGAGGTTGATAACACCTTAGAGGCTGAACAGAGATATGTCAATTTTAATGAAGCCAATGGTCTTATTGCAGTAGTAAGTATCAATAATGACATTGATATAATCTGCAATGATGAGGGTAAAATCAGAAATTTCCCAATCAACAGATTCTTGGTTAGTGATGATGGGGTTGTTCTTGATATGCTGGTTGGTAATATTATGTGTGTAAGGCATAACAGTGATGGCGAATTCACATCAATAAAAGAAGATGATATTCCTATTATTGAGAGTCATTTGATACCTCTGATGCCAGATAAAATGATAAACTATGAGGAGGCAGAGTAATATGTCATATCCAATCAATAAGAAGGAGGTTTACTCTGCAAGATATCCTAAAGGAACTATTGTAGAGCTTACAGAGCCTATTGATGATAAGTACAGTCCAAAACCTGCAGGCAGCAGATTTAAAGTGGATTATATAGACGATGTTCTACAATTGCAAGGTCACTGGTTGCCACCGCAGTCGGGCAGTATTGCTATCATAATAGAGCAGGATAACTTCAAAGTAATAATCTAAAGCACAAAATAAGCGACTGTTTTGATTCAGTCGCTTTACTTATACAATCTATTCATGGTGAGAAGTATCGGGCTTTTTGTATTCTATAAGAGCTGATATATCTACATCCAGATAATCGCATAACTTACAGATTAGGTTTGTGTCCATTCTCTGGAATTCATCTCGGCAGTATCTGTTGAAGTTACTACGAGGAATATCTAAGTCTTTGCATATTTTATTTTTAGAGATACCTTTATCTGCAAGTATTTCATTTATGCGTAAGTGTAAAGAACCATAGTTGCACATGAAAATTCTCCTTTACTTTTTACCATAAATTGTATATAATAAGTGCTGATACAATAACTCACTATATAGATACTCACTATATAGTGAGTGCGAGCATAAAATATGTAGAATTATGAGGTTTTACAAATTATTCAAAAGAAGGAGAGATTTATTTTATGAGAAAGAAAAAGTTTGCAGCCACAGCAGTTGCTTTGGCTATGGCAGCAGTAACTGTATTTTCAGTTGGAAATACACCAAGTGTTAAGGCTGCTGATGTAACGGACAAGTCAGCTATAAGTATTCATGTTGATGGGGATTATGAAGAAAAGTCGCTTTCAAAAGCTGATAGGGAAGCAATTGCTAATCAGTTGGGATATGAATATTTTGGAGGAGATGTTGTCGTATGCGGTAGTAATACAACAGCATATGTTGACTGGGAAAATAGCAGTATCCCATATTGGAAGGCATATGACTCATTTGTATTAGTTCCAGTTTTATCAAGAGATGATAATGGCAATCTTGTAATAGAGAAAAATGAAGATGGCTCATTAAAGACAAAGATAAATGGTGCATTAGGCTGGAAGGGTAGTAAAAGTGGACCTGCAATTATATATGACGGCACTTCAGAATTTGGAAAGGTTACTGGAAAAAGATTCAATATTCTTCCAAAGGAATATTGGTCAGAAGATTCAAATTCAGGCTGTATAAACCAGAATATGGGTTCTAGAGAAATTGGTTATAATGGTGTTATGGCTGACGATGCATATATCATTAGAGTATATTATACAACAGATGATTTAGGAAATCTTCAAGTGGCTAGTGGACTTGAAACATGGGGAGACGACAATACAGATACATATGGTGCAAATATATCAGATGCTGATTGGAATAAATATTACACGTTGGAAAACAGAGTCAGTTCTTATGTAGATTATTGGTTCCTCCCAGAAGGTGTATCAACAGTATTAAACTTTGAAGATGAGACTCCAGCTCCATCTCCAAGCGAGGATAACTACACAGTTGATTTAGGAGATTCACAGATAGTTTCTGCTGATACATTTGCTACAATCTTAGCTGAGAATGCTACTAAAGATGTTATTATCAAGTCAAATAACAATGTAACATTCACATTTGCAAAAGGAACTATGGCGAGTGTAGATGGTAAGACAGAATATGATTTCTCTACATCAATTGTAAATGCATATGCAGATACAATGCCATCTTATATTACAAAAGATAATTTTGTATCACAGATTAACTTTAACTACTCAGGCAAGCTTCCAGCAACAGCAAACATCCGCTTCTATGCAGGAACAGAGTATGCAGGTCAGACACTTTATTATTCACTTATGAATGCTGACAATACATTTGCAGAGGTTCAGGCAGTAGTAGTAGATGCTGATGGTTATATGACTGTAAAGCAAGACCATTGTTCAAGCTATGTTGTAACAAAGACAGAGCCAAAGTTACCAAGCAACGATGATACAAAGACTGATGATGGAAATAACTCTAATAATGGTGGTTCATCTGATAATGGAAATACTTCTAATAATGGAAATGCTTCTGCATCAGATAACAATACATCATCTGGAAATACTACTGTATCAACAGATAATAACACATCATCTGCAAATACAACAGCTACATCACCAAAGACTGGCGATATGACACCAATCGCAATTTATGTTGTGATTGCAGTTGCAGCTATGGGAGTAATCGTATTTGTAAAGAGACGCAAAACAGCTTAATTGAATATTATGAGCATAGTCAGACCAGTGATTCTTCGGAGTTACTGGTCTTTTCTTATGTCTGCATATCTGACAGTATCAGGGGTACTTTTTATTGGTTTTTAGCTTGCATTTTCGCCCCATACAGCCCTTTAAATCGTGTTGCCTTGTAACTGTGCCACCTGCTATAAAAAGTGGCACAAATCGGCTTTAGCGAAGTTCCGCCATTTTCTATCTTTTTACGACCTCTAAAACCTATAATTTATTATTTGTTAGGGTGTAGGTCTTATTCAAAATAAAATGTTTTTCTGAAAGTATAAGTTAAATAGCTTGTTATAAAGTCTTTATCACGGATAAGAGGTTTCTTGAAAGTTTGTACCTGCAAGTATGTCTAATTCTTTTTCTAAACTATAAAGGGACTGCATCCACGAGCAGTTGCCAGTGTAGTACAGATTGAAATTTTTATATGATTTTCTCTGTAGTTTTGTGAAGTGTGATAGCTTAAGTTTTTCACTGAAAATTTGAGGTGTTATTTGTGGTGTTTATTATTTCAGGGGTAGTTTAAGTTTTTATCCACGATTAAGAAATCCCACAACCAAAACCTAGTTTGTATATGGGATAAAACCAAGTTAGATAGAGGACTGAGAAATCCCACAACCAAAATCCAGTTTGTATATGGGACAGATTTGAGTCAGGATAAGCAACAAAGAAATCCCATAACCAAAATCCAGTTAGGGTTTGGGACAAAACCAAGTTAGATAGTGAATTAAGAAATCCCGTAACCAAGTCTTAGTTTGTATATGGGACAAAACTAAGTTGAATTTTCGATGTAATAATATAGGAATTTTTTCAGTTAAATTCACATTCGATAGTCATTCGTGTGAACCTACTATAGATGGTTATTTTGTTTTGATTTTGATAGCAAATCAAGTCTTACAGAATTAGTTTAAATTTTTTATCTCTCATATTATGTAAAACACATAGATTAAGACTCATTTTCGAGTAAGAAATTGGAGCAGTTATCCCAATTCGAGAGTTTTTGGTGTGAACATTGAAAGAAGTTCTTTCCTCTCAATTTTTAGTGGATTTTCAAGCTTTCAGGGGTAGTTTGAGTTGATGAGAGGCGGAAAGATTATTCTTTTTATTTCCTAGAAAGAATAGTATAATAATTTTAATTACTTAAAATAGATTAGTCTGAAACTATATAAAGAAAGGATTCAGGGGTAGTTATATGTACACAATAGATGATTTTAATATAGCTTTTAATGATTCAGCTGAAGTTACTTCACTTACTTTTAATGAGTTAGATTTTGAAGACCTATTTAGTTTAGACATTTTTGGTAAAGATGAATTTAGCTCTATAATATATGTAGGTTATACTGATATTACCAATTCTATAATAGCCAAATTAAATTATGTAGATAATTCAAATTTTTGTCCGTCTTTTCATATAGAGTTGAGTGAAACGGATGATTTAAAAACTTCTATTTTAGATACTTTTAATAATGTGGTAGAACTTTATAATCAAGAAGTAGCTGATTTTTTCCTATCTAATGAATACAGGGGTAGCGAGTTGTATCGTTTTATTTCTAATTTACTTAATATAACAAATGAAGATATATTACAAATAGCAGAGATAATTAGAAAAGGTTGTCTAGATTTCAAACTTGACCCTAAATTTGATTTACACTTTACAAAATATAGGGTAAAGAAACCAGATGAAATAGTACCTATTGATTTCGAAGCTTTCTGTTATGAACATATATTAAAGGTTAATTATTAAATATAAGAGACATTGCTCTTTTCGGGAGTGATGTCTTTTTTGATTTTATAGGTTCTCAATATCTCAGTTAATCAGGGGTAGTTTCTCATGCAGAAGCTACCTCTTTTTCAGTTATTCAAGTTATTAAAGTCATCACTCTAAATTCTCAATCTTTAATTATTCTTTGCATGAACGCAGAGAGTCTGCTTTTTATTAAAAAATGAAAGGATGTGCTTATATGTTGATTTTACTCCGATTGTGCGTTGAGGCTTTTAATACCATTCGAGGTATGAATTTATTATCAAATAAGAAGGAGGTGCTATTATGCAGAGTTTAGTTAAAAAATTGAAGTTAAAAAGAGTCGTGGCTATGCTTCTTCTAGTTTGTACAGTTATGTCTACTTTTCTCACTTCATTTAGCAATATAGGGGTAGTTAAGGCTGACTCAAATGACTTGAGAAAGACATATATTCAAATGATGGCAGGAAGAAATGCAAGTCAAATTGAAGGTATTTCAGATTTAACTACTGATGATTTGAGGGCATTAGCTCTTTATTTGTCAAATTTTTATGTACCATTTAGTACAACTTTGGATTCAGATTCAGAAGATGATAATAAGGAAGTCATGATTGATGCTTTAACTCTTTTAGGTATTAAGAAAGAAGTAGCAGAGCCAATGATTTCCGGCATCTATTCAGCAAGTTTAAGTTCTGCACAGAAGTTGTATGTAAAAGAGTCTGATTTATGGGCAATATCAGGTCAGGATTACATCGGCTGGGGAGGAACAGCAATGGCAGAGCAGTTTTTCCACTATACTACAATTACATTTAAAACTGATAAGTATAAAAATCTTGTTGGAGATTCTGTGACTGTAGGTTCAGATACATATGTACCGCTTACAGCAGGTTTGTGGCAGTCAATTTGTAGGTTCTTAGGTGAGAAAAATGAAGCTGGTAGAGCTTCAACAACTGGTGGCAAAGATGCTTGCCCTTTGTTTTATATTGATGATTCAAACAATGCAAAAGAGTGTTTTAATCTTAATTACACCACTATGATGCTATTAGCTAAGTATTTGGATGCAAGTAAAGTAGATACAAATGGTAAGGCTATGAATGCTTTGCTTAATATGGATGGCTACAGCTCATGGGATAAATTAAACGATAATGAAAGGGGTAGTTTAACTCTATTCTTTGAAAATATTTATGTAGACTGGGTAGGTAATATTATTTACGATGCAGGAGACCAGAGAATAGTTATTTACCCTGCTTGTATGAACCCGTTTGTTTGGACAGCTATTGAGGGTGAGTCGGATTCACAGTATAAGAGATTTAATGCAGTATCAACTTGGGGTATTTGGCTTATAAATAACTCCAAAAATTATGAGGATTGTGGCTATACGACTGAAGACTCAGTAGGTAATGTATATGCAGACGATAACCAAGTTGTAAAATTATATGGCAGACACTATGAGTCATCTATAAAGCAGTTTAGAGGTTCTTCTGATTTAGCTACTTTTGACTCAACTTGGGGATTTTGGGGTACAGGCGAGGCAGGAACAATAGGTGATTGGATTAAAAAAGATAGTGGCTTTGCCACAAATGGAAATAAAGACTTAGGGGGTAGTCCTGCAAATTCAATATGTTACTGGGGTAGCCCAGGCACTATAAGGGGTTCTTTCGATTTTACACGATTTTTAACATATGATTCTTCAAAGACAATGGATACAACTTCAAACAGTCAGTTTATAGAGGGTAATTTAGTATCAAAAAGTTATGAGGATAAATTTTTCACAACATCAAGTAAGTTTTCAACTGGAGAAGAACTTAATTCATTTATGACTTTTGGTTCTGTCGATAAAGAGATGTTAAGTAATATTTTTATTACTTATGCATTTTGCTATGCAAATAAAGGAGAGACTTCATTTGATAAAACTAAGAATTATATCAACTTCAAATTTAATGAAGAGGTTTTTCCTAAAGTAGATTCATCAGCAATCGAGTGGGGTACTGTTTCAACTATTGATGACCAGTTGAAGAGTTATGTTAATTTTTTACTTAATCCAGTAGAAGGTGCTAAATATGTAGCAACTCTTTTAAGAAATAAGCTTACAGCTATATTAATTGATGGACACGAACATATAGTCGGTGGCACAGACTCTAATGTTTCAACTGGTATGACAAGATATTTAGGATTTAGTGGTTATGCAACAACACCTAGCCTAAGTGATGTATCTTGGTTAGATAGTCTACTTAAGTTTTATAATAGTATTATAGTTTACTTTATAATTTTTATGTGTTTACTGTTATTATGTTATGTATTAACAGGTCAGCTAACATTACAGAGAAGTATAATAGGGGTAGTTATTTTTGGTTTATTAGCCTTTGCCCCACCTTTAGCGATAAATACTACAGTAGATATTTCAAATAAAGTTGCTTCACAAATTTATAGTAATAAGTTTGAGTATTGGGCTTTAGTCCAGATGGAGCAGTACTTAGGTGATTTAAAGAGTAAAATAGAGGCAGCAGACTCAGGTAATACAAATGACTATATTGCCCAGTTAATGAATATTGAGAGCAATTCTGTATCTTCTTCTATATCATATACTGGTACGAAGTTAAAATGGATGACTCCTAAGAAGTATAATGATTTAAATGAGGTTAAGACAGAAATTGATAACTCGAATGTAGGCAGTACATTTAGCAGTGCTTTTACTAATTTGATGATAAATTCAATAGCTAATAGTACTTCATCGGAGAATTATTCAGAAAGTGTAGGACAGACTTATTTGTATCGAGATATGTGTGATATTTATCTCTATGGTATGGAAAGTTATCATATGTATAAGGGTTATTGGAGTGAGTCAGATTCTTTATTGCAGTACGATTCAGCAAGGATTTCTTCTACAGTTAATGATACTTCTACGAATAATAAGACAAACTTTATTGGTACTTTGACTGGAACTAAGAATTTAGTGGATTCTTTCAAGAATATACAGACTTCCAATAATAACTTATATTTGTATTTAGCTGTAAATGAACAGAAATTAAGTAATAATGTGAACAGCACAGCAGGGGTAGTTATCGCTGATACATCTTCTCTGAATGCTATAGATAGAGGTTTTCTGTACGACACAGTAGATGTAAAAAATAATGGTACAAGTATAAATTATTTTATGTCAAATACATTAGCTACTACTTACTTGGTAGCATACAGAAATACTTACATGGATATCAATAATAATTTAAGTAAGTTACAAAATATTGTGGAAGGTACATCAACTGTTAATATTACTTCGACAAATATGCGTAATGGTAGTATTTTATTTGGTCTAGATACCAGTATCTTTGATATGTCTATCAATGATATATCTAACGGGGGTAGCAATCTGAATACTCTAACTACAAAGAGCTTAGATAAGTTGAGTGGTTATTATTACTCTTTGTATTGTGAGTCACCTTATTATTTCTTTAATTGGAATATTCGTGACCAGTTTAAAGCATCTGGATTAGAGAATTTTAATAAGAGTAATTTAGCTCAGTCAGCAGGTGATGGAAAATTTAGTAAGATGCTTTTAAGAAATAATCAAGAGTATTTCTTCAATCTTGCTGAAAATTCAGGAGATGGCTATGGTGAGTTACGAGACTTTATGAATTTCCATGATTTATTCTATTATGTTATTCCAGCTTTGAAAGATGGTAATGACTTAGTAAATATGTTTGACCAGTTGTTTGGTATGTACACATATGATGATTGTAGCCTGACTCTCAGTGCAGATGGTAAGTGGCATTACAATAATCAAGAGTTCAAAGATGCAACAGACTTCGTTGATAATGTATTAGACGAAAACGATATTGATGAAGATGGAGATAAAACAGAGAAGCTTTGGAATGCAATGACTGAGGAACAGCGTTATAAGTTTTGGCATGATTATAATGTTTGGACTATCTTTAATAACTATGTAACTTGGTTAGATACTATGCAGGATTGTAATTACGCTAAGTCTGAAACAATCAGTGTCATGGGCGATAAGTTTGTTGTAAGTAATCCATTAGACCCTACTTCTTATTATCAGACAGATGATAGAGGTAATATGACTGCAGGTCGTTATATGGTATTTTCAGAGTCAGAGATGAAGTACTATGGTTTGAGCACTGCAGATTTAACTACAGTTGAGCAAAAGATTATCTCTATTCAGAAGAGTGTTTATAATACTTCGTTAGATTTGATGAATTACTATACTTTATCAGATGAAACTCTTATCAATGCATTTTCTTTAATTGAGCTATTCGAGTTCAATAAGGAGTTTAGTCAGGAAAGTATTGTAGGTCAAGATTATATTCTCTACCCACAGGGTTACGAGCTAAAGGCATTTACATATGATGTTTATTTAAGACTTATTGTTTCAGAAGCAAGTGGCGAGAGTCTTATGTCAGACTCTGAGGATACATCAAGTATTTATCAAAGAGTTGCTAAAAATACGAGTTTATTCTTTGGAATTTTCCTCGTATTAAATGATTTAGTAGCTGTATATATTGTACCGATGCTTAAGTTATTTATAATTTGCTTATTGTTCTTAACAAGTTTACTTATTATTATAGGAGCAGCAGTCAAATTAGAGTTTAATTTCTTTAATGTTTTATGGAAGAGTTTGCTTGCACCGTTGCTTTCTTATGCAGGTTTGAGTTTAGGTCTTGCTTTCGTAGTTAGTATGTTTATGTCAAATGGAACAGAAGGGGTAGTAAGTTCTACACCAGTCATTAGTCTTGGTGACCCTACAATGGCTTTGATTTGTATGTTAGTTTTGAATGTATTCTTTACATTTATGTATTTTAAGATTGTAAAGAAATGTATTTCAGATTTCAAGACATACTTTCAAGCAGTTGCTAATAGTATCGGTTCAGCAGTTACAGGTGTTGTCGGTGGTACTATTAGAGGAGCATTAGCTAGTAAATTTAGAAGACCTACAGTTACTACAGTTGCTTCAACAGCAAGGCAACGTGGTATTGATAATAACCCTAGAAATGGTAAATATGGTTTAGGAACAAGTGCTTTTGCAGGGGTAGGAGCAGGTTTAGGCATGAGTGCCTTATCGAAGGAACAGCAACGTAGTATTGAAAATGCTAGAGATAGAGCAGATGCTTCACTTGGTATGAATAAATACAATAAAAAGGTTTATGCCAATGCCAATGCTAGAATTGATAAACAGCAAGCTAAGTATGATGCAATTAACCATAAAGCAGAAATAGCTAAAAACTCTAATATGTCTGAGTACAAGAAGAATAAATTGGAACAGGCTAGACGTAGACAGGAGCTTAAGCTTAATAGAGCAAAAGGTTATGCAGATGATATTGCTAAAAAGGGAGTTCTTAGAGCTAATGCTAAACGTATAGGCTCAGCTCCAGCAAGAGTAAGTGGTAGCTTAGGAAAAACTATTGGTCGAGTTCAAGCTTTTAACACTAATGTAAATAGTAATGTTACTAGATTTGGTGGAGCAGTAAAATCTCTCGGCAGTTCTGACGGAAGAAAGCAACTTGGCTCAAGATTTACTTCAAGTATGAAGAAGGGGACAGGTAGTTTGAAAACATCTGCTTCACATGTAAAAGGTAACTTCCAAGCTGGTAGAAATGAGTATAGTAAGAGATATACAGACTCAGATGCTAGGGGTAGAGCCGAATACTACAGGACTATAGCAATAGCAAGTAAAAAACAGAAACAGCGTCAGGCAAAACAGAATAAATATGCTAAATAATCAAGAAGCTCTATCTATTGCAAAATAGATAGGGCTTTTTTAGTTATAAAAGTTATTTCAGTTTATTATAAAATTTCCAAATCTCAAATTATATTCTTTTGACAGCAGAAATTATGTCTTTTGAAGGGTGATGATGGTTTATATGAATTTACGAGGTGTGAAAATATTATTAAAGCCTACTAAAGAGCAGGAACAGAAATTTTTTGATTCAGCTTTTTATGCAGATTTGATGTTCAATACAGCTTTGCAATGGAATATAGATTATTACAACTCTGAAGGTAAGTTTTACAGCTATTTTGATATGTTAAATAAATTACCAGCTTTTAAAAAAGAAAATCCAGATTTCTCTATACCATCAGTCATTGCACTACAAGGTGCATGTAAAGATGTGAGAAATGCTTTAGATAGGATGAAATCAGGAAACAGATTTCCAAGATTTAAGAAAGCAGGTAAGTATTTATCTTTCTTAGTGCAAAATGGTAATTTCCCTTACATTCGTGCTAATTATGTTGAGTTACCAAAGATGGGAAAAGTTAAGTGTAAACATTGTCATTGGCTAACAAAAGACAAAACAGAGTGTCAATATATACGAATGAAGACTTATAATTCAAGAGTTAAGTATGATGGAAAGTATTGGTTTTTAATCTTTGCAATAGAAGTGGATATAACTGCTGATAACACTACAGATGAAGTTGTAGGTCTTGATTTAGGTATTGAGAAAACAATTACGACTTCTTCAGGGGTAGTTTATTCAAACATTAATAAAACTCGTAAGGTGTTAATTTTACAGCGTAGAAAGAAAAGACTACAACGAAAAATAGCTAGAAAATATGAGTTAAATAAAGAGGGTAAAAGATTTATCAAAACAAAAAATATTAAACGCCTTGAAAAGCAGGTGCGTTTGATAGATAGAAAGCTAAGTAATATAAGAGAAAATTACAATCAATCAATAGTAAATGACATTATATCTAAGTATCCAAAAAGAATTATGATTGAGGACTTAAATGTAAAGGGTATGATGAAAAACAGGCATCTTGCACGAGCTATACAAGAGCAACAGTTTTATCGTATCAGACAACTATTAACAGAAAAGGCATTAAATACAATAAATATTCAAATAGGGGTAGTTAACAGGTTCTATCCATCCAGTAAGTTGTGTCACACCTGTGATTTTAAAAATAAGTATTTAAAGGTGTCAGATAGAATATTTAGATGCCCTAATTGTGGTTCAGTAATTGATAGAGATTATAATGCAGCATTGAACTTGAGAGATTGTGATGATTATAAATTAGCATTTTAAGTCAAAAAAGACTTCATAAAATTCTACCCAAGTTTGATGGGAAAGTTAAGCCTTGATAAGGCTGCTAAAGTAGCTTTGGCAAAATAGTTAGTCAGGATAGGAACTGTCTAAGACAGGGTTCAATATATTTTTTCTAACTTCGCAAGGAGTATATTAAAAAATAATTTTTTGAAAGGAAGTGGTCTTATGTTAGATTTCACAAAAAATAATGAGGAGCTTAGTGATGTGGGTCAGACAATGACTGCGAAGGAGGTAGCAGCATTGTTTGGTAAAACAGTAACCACGATATATACATGGCGAGATAGAGGTATCATTAAACCTATATATTCTTCTCCATCCCATCGTGGAGAGGAGTATTCAAAAAATGAAATCTTGGCACTTTACAACTCAGGTTTTCGCAGAGCATAAGGAGATAATCATGATTAAAGATGTTAGTGTTAACGAAAGTAGTTTATTTATTACGATAGAGACAGGAGATTTAATGGTAGTGCCGATTAATTCGGCTCATGCCGTTGAGATAGCTTGTTGTAGGCGAAATCTTATCTATTGTGCTGATGCAGGGGTAGTCAATAAATTAAGGTCTATCGCAGAACATAATATTCCTAAGGAGGCTATTACTTCTTACTTTCAGGGGTAGCTATTTTTAAGTTATAAAAGTTGTTAAAGTCTTTACTTCGCTTTCCAAATCTCAAACTATACTTTGCAAAGGGCAGGAAATCTGCTTTGAATTAAATTTTTGGAAAGGAGTGATATTTTTGTCAGTTATTTATTGTGAGCATTATAGACAGCAAAATGATGCAGATATTATCAAAGTATTTTGCAAACCAACTAAAAATTTTCCTATAGGCACAAATTATTTTTATGCACCAGCAGAGTATGAAGATTATATAATGTCAAAATGTTGGTATTTAATTAAAAATAGTGGTTTTTATGTAGGAAGGCATATTAAAAGTGGATTTGATACTACTTTATCTTATCTTCATATCGAAGTAAAAAACTTACTAAATGAAGATACTTTTGGCTACGATGTAAATCATAAAAATTTATGTGAGTTTGATGATACTTTTGAAAATTTAGAAACTATAGAGCATAAATTAAATCAAGTATGTAAGATGAAGCAGGGTTACGGTATTATAGATAATGCAAAAGCTCATTATTTTACACCTAGTATAAGAATTGATGGCGAGTTGATTTTGGGTAGTTCTAAGCATGATGAATTAAGTGTGTGTTTAGCTCAGCGAGATTTAGAGTTATCTAAAAGAAGTTATAATGTAGACCCACTAAATTACTTCAGGGGTAGTGATGATATTTTAGATTTGCTTCGAACTGGGAAAATTGATAGTGAGGAGTCAAAAGTAATGTTACTTCAGAAATATGCAAGAAATGTTTGGTATATTGCAAGATATAATCTATTTGAAGAGTGTGAAAAATATCATATTGATATTGCACCTTATAGATTAAATGTGGGTGGTTATTTAATTGATTCTAGTGGGAATTTATTAAATCCTTATAAGAATAAAAAGGCAAGTGTTTTTAATTAGACATTTGTTCTAGTTTCTACTTCTAGTTAGCAAATAAATTATTTAATATTTTTAGGAGGTGTTTGTATGAACCGCACAGTCAAGAAAGTGTTCATGTTAATTGCATTGTTAGTTGTTATTTTTATTGCTTGGCAGTTGGTGTTTAATGATGGAGGTATCTTAAAAACAGGATATAACGCCATTGTTAAAGGTATCAACGGTCAGTGGGCTAAGGTAGCTGGTTCAGGACAGAGTTTACTGCCTGAGTGGGGAAGCACAGGAGCTACAGATAATGGACAGGGCTTCGATATCGATACGAAGTAGAACTGAATATTCTAGTTATAATCAGGGGTAGCCATCTAGTTGTTGAGCTACCTCTTTTCTATAGAGAGGAAGGTCGATAATAAATGAGATTTTTTAAAGTAGCCTATGCGATTGCATTCTTTTTTCTTTTAATAGGGGTAGTTAAACACTTTTTCCCCGATACATCTTACAATAAAGTAAGTGATTATATTTATGCACAGGATAATATTTCTGATAACGAAATAAATCAGGTAGCCACATATATTAGTTATATGCCACCAGTAATCAGAAATAAGTTCACAGATGGAGATTGGAAAGTTTATATAACAAATGATATTGAAAGTAAAGTAGTCGGTAGAACTGTGATAGAGGATAAAATTGTCTATATTAAGACAGGTTTTGTAAATCAGGAATTATTACATGAGTTCTTCCACATTTATCTTTATGAGCATCCATTTGTTGATGATTTTAAAAATATATACGAAGAAGAAGCAGAACAAATGATGAAAGCTTATTACGGTGACGATTCAAAGTATAAGTATTCAGATATTACAGAGTTTTATTGTAGTGCAGCCAATGTAGTTTATTGGATAAAAGAGGACACTTCAGGGGTAGCTCCTAAGTCTTTTGCCTACTTTACAGACCTGTTCAACAAACTATATAGTGAAGAGCAATAGCAAATTATATATTTGGAAATAAAAGTCAGCATTAATAGCTGGCTTTTTCTTTTATTTAGAGGTAACATACACAGCAAACTACAAGGAGGAGAGCAAAAATGTGTTACATTGAACTTAGCAAAGGTAGATATTATAAAGGTTTTGATTCTTGTATCAAAATAAACGAGAAAGAAGTGATTGTTACTGAAATCAAGGATAATATTGAGTACACCTATATTTTAGGTAAATGTGCTTTTGAAGAAGCAAAAGCTTTTCTCAGGGGTAGTCATAAGTCAGGCTATGCTCTTAGTCGTTATAAGATGTCACAGGATATTTATAATGCAAGACTCATAAGATTTGTAAATCAGGTAGCCACAAACTATAAAGACTTTACCATTACAGACCCAAGTAAGATAGTTCAAAGTAAGTTTGCAATCTTAGGTTATTTCAGGGGTAGTCTTAAGCTTTCTTCGAAGCATTTTCTTACAAAATAATCAAAACCCACGCAACAAAGAACTCCAGTCTGTAGAGAAACAGTGATATAAAATTCAAAACATCCAGTTAATAATCTTTACAACAAGTCTTGTACGCAAATATGTTACTAACTGCAATTTTAAATCACAAGAAACCATTAAGTAAGCATCTATCTATACGAGGTAGTCCTTATTTCTTAATATCAAAGATTTTATAGATTAAAAATAATATATGATTTTATGTAGATTTTTTTGGAGTAAAACAGGTTAAGTTTTATCAAATATTTTTGACTTCTTCAGGGGTAGTTAAGTTGATTTGAAAGGTATCGTTAAGTTGTAACACCTAAGAAATCCCACAACCAAAATCCAGTTTGGATATGAACATATTTTGAGAAATAATAGTTATCAAGAAATGTTCACAAGCAAAGTCCAGTTTGTATGTGGGACAAATCTAAGTCAGAATAGGCAACTAAGAAATCCCATAACCAAAACTAAGTTTGTATGTGGGATACTTTTTGAGTTGGATTATTTAAGAAATGTGCATAAGCAAAGCTGAGTTTGTATATGAACATTTTTCAAGATTATAGCAACTAGCAACATTATATTTTACCTGTAAGCAGGAAGTATAGAGGTAAATCCCAAAAGCGTAATTTTTAGTGAGAACATAGCATAGTAGTCGAAATAGCAGGAGAATATGAGTGGTTTTCAATTATTTCAGGGGTAGTTATTTTACTAATCCTATAGCTTTACATAGAATATGCATATCAAAAATCAGTAATAAGGTTGAATTCATAGGAGCTATCCCAAATCTGGAGCTACAGTGTGAACATATATCAGTAGTCAAATTGATTTAGATTTTTAGGTATCTTCAAGCCATTCAGGGGTAGTTGTTTTTTCAAGCTTAAAAGACTACTATAAATCATTCATTTTAGAAACTAACCATAAGCAAGATTTCTCAGGAGCTATCTCAAATCTGGAGCTACAGTATGAACATATACCAGTAGCCAAATTTGTTTTAATTTTAATCGTAAATTGAGTTGTATTTCCAAAGTTTTTTGTTATTGAAAATCCCAAAAGCATTAGTTTCTTTGTGAACATATATCAGTAGCCATTCCATAGCCAACCTTAATAAATTTTCTTGCATATCTCTTATTTTTTGTAGTTCAATCCCATCTTTAGTCCAAAAATCAGCCACAGTATAGTTTATATAAGTGAACTTTAGAAGCTAGGTCAAGGGCAATATTAAGTAAATTCTTGTAGATATATAAATTCTAGGTCTTTCAGGGGTAGTTATAAAGGCTTTCGGCATACACCCTACGATTTTGTGCAACAGCACTACAATCTCTCAAATTAAGCAAATATCAGTATTTTTCCCAATAACAAACCCCGATATTAAAATATCAAAATATGTTCTTCAAACGCAGGGAGTATGTTTTTGTATTTCTAGTGACCTTTGATTTTATTCAGAGTTTTGCACAGTTCTGTAGAGGAAAAGGTATCTACCACACAATCAAATCAAGGAGGAAGGTGATAGAAATGGTAGTTGAAAGAAGAGAAAGTGAAAGAATTTTAGTTGATGAGGATTGCATCATCTTTATCAGGGGTAGAAAACATCTATCTTTCGGAGGTGTATTTAATGGCAGTACAAGAAATTAAACAATTTAAACAACAAAATGGAATTGATATTTTAAAGATTATCTGTAAAACAACTAAGAACTTCCCTGAAGGTAATAATTATTTCTATTGTGATGCTAAGGATGAAGATATTGTTGACAATTATACTTGGAGATTAAATAAGCGTAGTATGAATATTGATGTAAGAACTTCTGTAGGTACAATATACAATATACAGAGATTACTTTTTCATCAAGAATTAGCATATAAGTATTTAGGCTATTATCCAGATTGTATTGACCACATAAATGGAGTTGATTTTGATAATACAAATAACAATTTGAATGAAGTAACTCAACGTAAAAATACATATAATAGACCATCGAAAAATTATAATAAGTCATTTGAATATAACTCTTTTCGAGCACGTATTACTGTAGATTGTAGGGTATTATACCCTTATAACAGTGTACATACAGAGGTAGAAGCTTGTCAATTAGCTTATCAGGCTGAGACAAATTATCTTAGAAGTATCTTACAAGATGATTATTATATGTATGATTTCCTTAAAGATAGACGTGATGATTTAGATATTCTTGACTTAGAAAGAACAGGGGTAGTAAGCTCTGATGAGGCTACCTATAAGCATGTTATAAGATACGCTAAGGATAATGCGTGGTATTATTACCGTTACAATTTAGCTGAATATTTTAAGGATAATCACATACCTGTTCCAAGTTTTAGAACAGATGAGGGAGGATTTATGAGGCATCCAGTTACAAATGAATTACTTTGCCCTTTTAAGTAATATAAATCAGAAGGTGTTAATAAATGAGTCGTATATTATTAGATAGTACTCAAGGAGAGCTAGAGTTTTTAATATTTAAGGAAAGTATTTATAGATTGCAAAAGGAGGTAAGAGAGGTGGTTGTAGAGCTAATCTTACATATTGTGCATCTACAGGGGTAGTTCAGTCCTTGCTCGATACTTTCTACGCTTACAACCCGAAGATAGGGTGTTATTAATTAAAGAAGCCAGTTAATAATTTGGAAACGAATATATTGTGTGATTATTGCAATAACAAATTCGATAATGATATTAGTCAATATTTAAGTAGCGAAGATGCAAAGTTTTATGTAGCAAGTCATTTAGAGAAAGGTTGTAGGTTATGAAAAAACAGGTGATTATAGGTCTTTTAGGGGTGATGTTATTAACTGGATGTAGTTATGATAATTCGAGTATTTCAGGGGTAGTTCCAGTTGCTTTTGATTTACAGACAGTGACAGGTCAAGATTACAACATACAGGCTTGTAAAGATGAATATTATCAGAGAGTTGTAGATATTTTAGATGAAACTTTTTCAGAAACAAGTAAGTCATATTTTACAGGCAGTAACTGGCAGGTCAAGGTGGTTGATGAGCCTTTAGGCTCTGGAGCAGGTTACATACAGTCAGGAAAATGTGATTACAACAATAAAATCATCACAGTCTATAGTCTGGATTTAGAGTCATCTTTGAAGCACGAATTAGGTCACTATTATAGCTACATATATAAAACCTACATACAGGATTGGTCAGGTGTAGGAGATGAAGAAGCAACGGCTGAAGCCTTTGCTAGGGGTAGTTCTGAAGTCGCTGAAATTAAAGAGGCAGTTGATAGCTTTAATGCAGTTGTCGACTTTTTCGGCATAGAAGAGGTAACTGGAAATCTTAGAGGTATAAATGAAAGTAGTGATTTCTTAGCAACCAGTGAAGTAAATGTAAATAAATTAATAGATTTGTGTAAAGCAATGTCTGATGAATTGAGGGGTAGCATCTCTGAAAGCTATTATGTGATATTAACTACGCAGGATATAACAACAGAAAATCCTCATTATATAATAGTTAATGCTAATTTACCAGTAGAGCATCAGATAGAATTTATAAAAAGAAAGGCGATTAAATAATGAGTTCATGTAGAGAAAATATTAAGGTTTTTGAAAACACTTTGTGTCTATGTAACACAGTTTACAAAAATGATACAGCAGAGGCAATGAGAAACACCGAGGTAATTTTTAACGGTGCAAGTCTTATTAAAGAAAAAGGAAATAAGGAACAAAATATAAGAGTTGTGACAGCAGGAAGTGTTTCAGCTATTGAAGGGGTAGTTGCAGGTCGCAGAGTTGCAGCACTTAATTTTGCTGATGCACTTACTCCAGGCGGTCTTGTTTTCGAGGGAGTTGAAACACAAGAGGAGGACTTATGCAGATGTAGTAACCTCTATCCTTGTATCAGTCAGGATAAGGTCTTTGCTGATTACTATGGTTATAATCGAAGTCTGGAGAATGACATCTATTCAGATAGGTTGATTTATAGTTCAGATGTTTTATTTTTCAAGGATGAGACTTATTGGTGTTTATCAATACCAATTAAGTGTGATGTGATATCTTGTCCAGCCCCTGTAGAGTGTAATGATATTAATATTTTTAAACAGAGAATAAAAAATATTATTGGTTCCGCTCATTCAAAAGGGGTAGACACCATTATACTGGGGAGTTGGGGCTGTGGGGCTTTCAATAATGACCCACGACTAGTAGCCACTGCGTTTAAAGAAGTATTAGATGAATATAAGTTATTCGATACAGTTATTTTTCCATTTAAATGTAGTAAGTTTGAACCAAGTTACAATTATAAGGTTTTTGAGGAGGTGTTGATATGTCAGAGTTAGAAGATAAGCAGAGAATATATGATTTAACAAGTGAATTAGAGGCTTTAAAGCCTAAAGCTGATTCCTATAAGCAGATGGTTACAGATATTGTAGATACTGTTGCAGGTTATGTAGAAACAAGTGATAATCCTGCAGATGCTTATGATGTAGTACAGGCAATAGCAGATATTATAAAAGATGGTTTGAATATTACTATTGAGGATTGCTTAAGGGGTAGTTTTGATTTTATTTTGCGTAGAGAAATGGTTAAAGCATCTAATAGGATAAGTTACAGTTTAGCTCATAGTAATGAGCATTTTATCAGTTCTTGGGACTTAGCTACACTATATGAAGTTGAATTAGAGTTTGGTGATGAAGATTATTCAGTATTTACAACAGAAGTAGGTGATATTAGTGAGGTATAAGAAGGCTACTAAGAAACAGGTAAACAAAATCAAAGATTTAGCCGAGAAAAATCAGTTGAGCATTGATAATATAAATAAATTAAGTCAAACCGCAGCGAGTCAGTTGATTAGAAGCTTGGAAAGGGATTGCAGTAAAGTATAAGAAAGCAAGTAATTGACAAGTTAAACGTATTGAGACTTTAGCAGAGTGTCAGGGGTAGTTCTCTTAGAGCTACCTCTTTTATTTGAGTTTTTAACATAAAAGTCAGACAACTCCAGATTAGTCAATCTCAAAATATATCTCTTATAAAATTGAAGGGAGATGTTTTGCTATGGAAAGATATTATACAACAACTGAATTTGCTCAGGCAGTAGGTGTTGTCAAAAATACTGTAGTGAACTGGGAGAGAAAAGGTCTTTTAATTCCTCATCATGTAACACCAACTGGTAGACGTTTCTATTCTCAAGAGCAATTAGATGATTTCTTCCGAGGAAAAGGAAGTGAGTCTAATGTTTAAACTTATAGATAAGAAAGGTAATAAGTATTTAGTCCTTGATACTGATGATGGAGTTATGTATGGGTGTTTTGGGAAGATTTGATAAATTTTCTTCAATCAGGGGTAGTTCAAGGTCTTACCCCTACTGAGTGGTGAGATATTTTATGAGTCATGATTTATTTCAAAATTTATTATAAGCAGGAGGCAAAGAAAGATGTTAGATTTCAGTAAGGATTGTAGAAGTCAGATTTACGAGATGAGTAATGAGGAGTTATTTCAGGAAAATATACTGTTACTTGTTGCATTAACTAATAAAGCTGATGCTCAGGTAGTGCATAACAATCTACTAACTTTCACAGAGGAATTGAAAAGGAGAAGAAAAAATGCTTAATATTAAGGATTATATAGATAAGTTCAAACCAGCAAGAAATATCAGTTATTATGCTTTTGTATGTAAGATACCAGTAGGTAGTGTTGTGATTGATAAAATCAGAAATAGTAAAGTCTTTGATTTAGTAGGTCAGAAACAGGTACTTACACCTTTAGAAGTAAAAGAGATTAGCATGAAAAATGCTAATCTTTTTCAGTTACTCAGGGGTAGTATTATTACAAACGCTCAGTTTGTTATCAATATTGCAGGGAACGTAGAAGTTATTACTGCTCAGGAGCTGATGTCTAAATATGAGTTTCCTAATGGTACACCTATCACTCAAAGTAGATTACTTACTAAAGCATATATTTGTGAAAATCAGCAAGGTATTAACACACCAGTAAATATTACACTAAATAGAGCATATAAGCTTAAAATTTCTAATCCAGAAAGCAATATTGTAGTGAATTGGTTTAGAGTCGTAGCTAAGGACTCTGTTATTGAGCAAGAAGCTATGTATATCAACCGAAGAGAAATGCCTGAGTTTAATATGTATCTTCCTTTGGATAACAAAGATTATCTTGTAGTTGTTGAGAAAGGAGAAGTTTCAACTGCAAAGTTTTTATCAGTTGAGGAATTCAAATATAAATATGATCTACATGGTTGGTCTAAGATTTTAGGTAGTGATAGAGTTACAATGGTGCAGCCAAAGCCTTTATTTACTTTGACTGAGAGTACTCATGGAGTTAAGACTTTTGCTGTAATTATTGAAAATATGATTGCTGAGTTGTATAAAAGCTCTATAGCAATCAACTTAGGGGTAGTTACTGATTTTGTCACAGAAACTTGGTCTAAAAATGTTATAGCTATTTCATTTAATATTACTTGTGGAACAATATATGCTTTAGCATATAAGAAGGCAGGTAAGTATAATTTAGCTTTTGGAAATGAAGATGTTTTCAATGGTTTTAGTCAGAATATAGAGCAGTATATAGATTACCTAGAAAAGAACCATTTTGTCACTTTATCTCTCAAGGATTTCAAGGTTTATAGAGAGTTATTTATTGCAATCTTAAGTTTATTCAACTCATCTGCTCTTGCAAACTATAAAATGCCATTATTATCTAATGAAGAAAGGCAAAGTTTACGAGAGTACACTGGTATAGAATATCAGAATATAAATATGTATCTTCGAGGAGAGATGTCAACTGATGCATTTGGGAGTTACTTACATGCAATGCATATTTCAGAATACTTAGATAGATGTCAAGTATTGAAGAATTCGTGGCATTTTAGAGGTATGACTATTTCTAATAAACTTCTTCCAAGCGAGCTTAAATCAGGGGTAGTTATTCCAAGCGATAGCTTTGTTTCAACTACAATAACATCTCTAGTAGCTTTTGATTTCGCAGCAGATGGTGGAAAAGATGAAACGTCATTCCTTTTCTTATTTAAAAATACTACAAAGAAGCATGGTGCTTTTATTGATTTAATATCTGAGCATAGAGGTAATGAGTATGAGGTTCTATTTAATATAGGAACTGGCTTCAAACTTATAAAGCGTCTTGGTTGGTATCATGAGGAGGATGCAAAGCCAGCACAGGTTTGGCTTGTTGAAATTGTAGAGGATAAAGAGGCAGGTATCCGAAAATATCAATATAAGCAGGATGAAGCAGAGAAACTCGTTAGTATGCTTCAGTCATCAGAACTTATGAAAGCTTTCTATATTAATGAGGTTGATGAGCAGGATACAGGGGTAGTAAAGGTTATTTTATATCGATACAATGTAAACGATTTAGCTATTTATATTACATTGTATAAGGGAGTTTTTACTGTTGAATTCTCTGGAACAATCAATAGTAGGTACCAGTTCTCTATTAAAGAGAAAGGTTACAATCATTTATTCCAGTATATATTTGCTATAATAAATCAAGAAGGGCTTAGTAGTAATTTCAATGAAACTGCATTATCTTCATTTTCTGAGCAATTTATGTTAAATCTTTTGAGTACATTTACAGCAAATAATTTTATTATATCTTCCCAGAGAGTCAACATTGGTTATATGCAAAATCCTTTTACTGGTGATGATTTCTTACTTCCAGAAGAAGCAGATAGTGAAAGCTCTGAAATTAGAAGTTCAGAGTTTACAATTCTTACATCTGAGCTAAAGACTTTGAATGTTAGTATTGATTTGGAAGTTCTGAAGAGTTCTGCAGAATTACAGGCTAGTATAAAAGCATCTGTTGATAACGGGAGAGTACTTACAAAGATAGTTACAAGACCATTAAACGAGCGAAATAATATGTATTATGATGTATATACTGTATTAGTTCAAAAGTTTTCTCTTGATTCTACAAGGAGATTGAAGCATATATTTAGCTTAGTTTCAGGATACTATGAAAAATACCTTGAGTTTTCTGGTAGTAATGGTATTTATCAGGTGGCTTTTGATGATAGGGTATTTAATGTAACTCAATCAGGGGTAGTTATCCATGTTGCTTATGAAGATAGAGGTATCGACTTAAATTATTATGATGATGTCTATTCCCTTGCTTCGCAGGTGCAGACACTTATTTAAGGACAATAGGGGAGTCTTATTTCAAGGCTCTCTTTTCTTTTGGCTTATAAATTATAACTAGCTTCGTAACTAAATAATAACTGGGATTTGTCTTTCTTCTATGTTATACTGCTTATTGGAGGAGTGACTATGCGAACAAATTTACAAGCTATAAAGGATAAAGCAATAGCATTATTATATGTTGAACCTGAGCCAGTTCCTGAGCTACCTATCTTTTTAACTCATCCGTACTTTGAAAGCAGAGCTACAGTCTTACCAAACAGTAATGAGTTGGTAGATATTATTGATGATTCCGAAGCGTTACAGAGTGTAAGAGAGGAAATGAAAGTAAGAATAAATAATGCAGATAATGCTGAAAGAGTGTTTATGTTTCTCAGACCACAGTATAGGTTGACTCTTTTTAAATATACAAATCAGTATATGAGTTCAAAGGATTTTGAAGAGGTATTGCTTTTCTCTTGGATTATGGTAGAGCATCCGCTGAAGGATATAAATGTTACTAAGAGCGAAATGTTAAAATGGTTTAGTGAGCTAGGTTATGTTTCTGACTTATCAGGGGTAGTTACGATTTATCGTGGAGTAGGCTCTGAGAAGTATCGTGATGGAATAAGTTGGACTCTTGATAGGGAAAAGGCTGAGTGGTTTGCAACTCGATTTACAGAAGATGGTGTTGTATATTCTGCTAAAGTCAAAAGTAATGATATACTTTATTATATATCTGATAGAGGGGAGAAAGAAGTTATTGTTGACCCAAAGAGATTAATGCAGGTGGAAAGGGTTAATTAAAAATTACAAGTTAAATAATGAATGACCGAGTCTTATAGGTGTAACAGCTTATAAGGCTTTTTTGTTGCATTTTTTACAAGATAAGTATATAAGATATTGTTTATTTTTGTGTAGTTATAGGTGACTTCAGAAAAATTTCTTATTTTTGAGGGGTAGTGATATCTCTAGGCTTTGTAACTGTATATTTTAGGGAAGATAGTTAGGTAAGTTTGATATTTAATAAGTTTTATATAAAGTTATTAGATTGAAATAGTATAAATGCAGTGCTTTCAAGTTTTTTATATAGTGTAACTATTATTAAACGCACTGGTTTTAAAAATTGAGTCACTGTTAAAGAAAAATAAATCAAGTCACTGCATTCAATAAGTTTATCAATGTCACTTTTTACAGAAGCAACTCGTTTCACTTCAGATGCAATTATATCAATTAACGAACGCAGTGCTTTTATTTTTTGTGTCGGTATTATTTTTTTATGAACGCACCGTCTTTGTATTTAAAATCATTATTATGAAAAGTCAAACGCAGTTCCTTTGATATTTTTACCAGTTATATGATTTTCTAAATGCAGTTCATTTAAAAATAAAGGCTATTATATAAAATTCTAAATGCATTGCAGTTTTTAGCAATTAAACCTATTGATTTAGCCTAAGAAGATGGCGAGTTCTTATTTGAAAGGAGATTTTAAACTATGGCAAGTAAGGAATTATTTTTTTCACAAAGACAATTTGCAAAGATTACAGGTATTTCTACAGTTACATTATCAAAAATGGTTAAGAGTGGTAATATAAAACTTCAGCCTGATGGTAAAATATCTAGTAATGAGATTCGTAAGTTAGTTATTATGCAGCTTAAAAAGAAATATACAGATAGTGTTTTTTTGTTTCATTTAGGTTCTAAGGAAGGTTGTGAAAAGACAGTTGAAAATTTGGTGGAATTTTGTAAAAAACCTAAGAAGAAAGGTGATAAACCTTTAGTTTATTATGTAACTATCGACAAGTTGATAGATGAGATTATCTCTTATGAACCAGATAGTATTAGTAAGGCAAATCTTGAGAAGCATTATATTGAGCATATTTGTAAGGACTTTTTAAGTAAGTACAAACAGACTATGCAGTCAGTATTTTTATCTAGGTCAGCTGAAAATCTTTATACTGAGCCTGATACAGTGTCTTTGAATGATTTACCAAATGGTGTAGTTTATGATTTAATTATGCAAGGTTGCTCTGATAGATTTGATACAGAGAACAACTCAGGGGTAGTGAACACATTAAAAACTTTAAATGATATACTTGATAAGAAGGTGGAGTCACTTATTAATTCTTTACAATTGACTGATAAGGATAATAAACCTTTATTTAAACGTAGTGATTTAACTCCTGATATTTTAGAAAATGTTACATCGTTTTATGATTTTGTAACAAGTAAATTAGTTCCTTTGAAGACTGTATTAAATCAGCAGTGCTTTGCTTTACCTAATAAGATTGAGAGTATTTATACTTTAGAGTGCGAACGTTTACAGTCTGGCAATTTAAAGAGTAATATTGATGCTGTATTACATAATAATAGATTCCTTACAGCAATTAACCTACCTTTTGAGCATAGTATGCAGGATGAAGGAATGATTTTACTTTATATTACAAATGTTTTGGCATCAGGTTTATTTTCTGAGATTGTATTTACATGTACAAGAGAGCAATACGAAGAGCAAATGCCTGATTTATTAAAAGCATTTTTCAATAATTATGAGTCAAGTGGTGCTAAATTTACTTTTGCATCTTAAGGAGGGGTAGCATATGTCAATGAGGGCACAATTAAATATAATGACAGATGATGAGGAACTTTTTGATGGTTTAATCAAACCTTATAAGGAAGAAAAATTACTAAATAATCTTATCCTAAAATGCCTAGGTGCTTATTATTACAATGAGGAAGTAAGAAATCTTATAGAGGGTACAAGTCTTGATGACAGTGTTCCTGTTGCAGATACTCAGAGTCTTGTAGATGGTATTAGAGCTGATGTTGCTACACAGAAATTTTTAGCAGATGAATTGCAAAAGACAATTGAAGCTGGCACAGAAGATGTATCTGAAATTCTAAATCGTACTGACAAAGCAGCAGAGAAATCAGTGGTAGTTAAGACTACTAAATATGGTGCATCAACATTAAGGATAGAGCAGCATAACTTAAATTTAGATACTAAGGAACCAGAGCCAAAGCAGGGACAATCAGAAATTAAGTCTGATGATACTTTGAAGATTCTTGTAATGGCAGTATCTAAACTTGCAGAAGCCAATGGAAATAAAGAAGTTGTTGATTTATTAAATAATCAGGATATAACAAAAGTAGATGCTTCTTCTCTTGAAAGTAATAAAAATGATTCAGGGGTTGCTGATTCTTCTTTCAGAAATGATATTACTAAATTAGCTTCAGAGCTTGCAACTACAGGTAATGATTTAACTTTAGTAAAGGATATTTTAAATACTTGTTTATCAGCTGTAAATGATGCAGAGAGTATTAAATCTACTCAGAAAGAAGATGACTCCAAACCAGTTGAGCAAGGTCAATTACCTGTAGATATTGAGATTGAAAATCCAAATGAGTCTAGTTCAGGGGTAGTTACGTCCTATGCTACAGTTCAGGAGAAGGCAAAGGCAGAAGCAGAGCAGACAGCTAGAGAAAATAAAGCCTTTCTTGGAAGAGGTCATTATAATATGTCAGCAGATGCAGTTATAGTTCCATCTGATTCCATCGAGCGAATACAGGTTGCAAATGCCAATTTAAATCAAGCTTTGCAACAGCATAACAAAGCAGTAGCCAGTTTACAAGAAGTAGCCCTCTAGTATTTTCTTACAATGTAATAAGTTTTATGAGAAGAAGCATCCAGTTTGGGTGCTTTTTCTTTAGCCATTTAGTAATCACATATCTTTGTAACTCAATATTTTGTTGTAGTTGTCTTTAATTTTTCACTTGAAAATTTATCATAAAGGATTCAATTAACTTGTGTAGTTTTGAGGTTTTTGAAATTTCTGATTGTGTCAGGGGTAGTTGAGAATTGAATTTTTCTAACATAATATGTGACGCATTTCGCCTGAGTTGAAATTATATCTCTCGTAACCAAATTATTGTGACGCACGAAAGTGACTTCCGTTGGTTTTTCTGCGTTACTTAACCTTAAAAATCAGGGTTTTTAAATTTTTACAAAATGAAAATTTATTAAAACTTTGATGCAAATGAAAGGAGAGATTTTATATGAAAAAAGGTCAGAAGCCAGCTTGTAGCAACCCATCAGGGGTAGCTAATAAACCATCAAGCAACAACAATTTGTTTACTTTCATTTCTAATTTCAATCGTGCTTATGAGGCATTAGATGAAACTAAGATTGTAAAGTGCATGAATGAGAAAGGAGAGATTTATGAGAAGGAACTTACAGATGAGGAAGTAATTTCTACCAAGTCAGTTGCTGATGAATTTATGTTTGAGTTTAAAAATTATTTGCTTACTGGCTCTTATGGTCAGTCAGAAAAAGAAGCTCAGTTAATCAAAATGAAATTAGATAAATGTAGCACTGAGAAAATTATGAAACATTTGAATTACACAAATCAATCATCAGTTAGGTCATCTATAGCGAGATTAACTAACAAAGTTTATCGACATGTTTTCAATAAGGAAACAATTCTTAAAGGTCTTGATGAATTATCGGATGTTGCAACGATACGAAAAGGTATTATGTGTATTCGTACTGCACGTTTTAAGTTTGACATGTCAGATGCGTTTCCTTTGGAATTCAGAGAGCAAATCAGGGGTAGAACTGAAAAGACTAGAGTAAGAGCAGATAGCTTTGATAAAGATGAAGTATTAAAAGTTGTGAGATTTTTAGCAACTTATACATCAGATGTTTTTACTGCGAATTTAAAGAGCTTAAATAAAAATGCTTTGACATATGTCTTGAGAGCATTGACTTTACCAGAAGATACACCAAACACTCAGCCAAATTATATGTATAACCTTTTGATAAGTAATCCAGATTGGTTATTAGATTACTCAGAAGAGAAACTTGAAGGTTTGATGAAAGACGGTGCTTCAGATTTTAATTCAGCACGAAAGAGCTTAGTAGATTAGGAGGAGTAGAAATTGAATTTGTAAAAGAGGTGATTAAATGATTGCAAGTGAACAAATTATGTTACACCCAACTGACGGACAATTAGTATTATTTAAGAAGTTTTGTGGTACAGCTCGCTTCACTTATAACGAATGTTTGAGTTATAAAATCGATTGTTATCAGAAAGATGGCTACTTGTGTAAAGTACAGGATTTGATAGAGCATATACAGGATTTAAAGTATTCAGATGAATTTTCTTGGATAAAAGAGACTCCAGAAGCAGTAACAAAGCAGGCTATCAAAGATTTGGATAAAGCTTATAAACAATTCTTTAAACGAGGTAATACAGGTTTCCCTAAGTTTAAGAAAAAAGGTAAATGTAAAGAAAGTTTTTATGTGCGTAGTGATAAGTTTAAGCAATTGGATACTACTCATATAAAAATAACAGGTGTAAAAACACCTATAAAGACTAGTAAACATGGTCTAATAACACAGTTTTTAAATCCTAGAATTACTTTTGATGGCAAATATTGGTATCTTAGTTACTCATATGAAATTGATTGCTGTGATAAATCTAATTCAGATAGAGTGATAGGGGTAGACCTAGGTATTAAGTCTTTAGCAGTTACCTCTGATGAAGTTTTTTACAAAAATATAAATAAGTCTAAAAGAGTAAAGCAGTTGGAGAAACGAAAACGTCATCTACAGAGAAAGCTTTCAAGAAAATATCAAATGAATAAGAAGGGTTCAAAGTATGTAAAAACAAATAATATAATTAAGCTTGAGCAAGAAATAAGACTTATTGATAGAAAGCTTAAAAATATAAGAAATACCTATATACATCAGGTAACATATGATTTGGTAAAAACCAAGCCAGCTTGTATTGTTATCGAGGATTTAAATGTAAAAGGTATGATGAAAAATAAGCATTTAAGTAAGTCTATTCAACAACAGGAGTTTTATAAATTTAGACACTATCTTGAGTATAAATGTCAATTTACAGGGGTAGATTTAGTTGTTGCTGATAGGTTTTTCCCATCATCTAAAACATGTAGTTGTTGTGGTTATAAGAAAAAGTTTCTTTCATTAAAAGAGAGAACTTATTATTGTCCTGAATGTGGAATGATTATGGATAGAGATTTTAATGCAGCATTAAATTTAAGAAATTATGCTTTAGCACAGTAACGCTAAGTATAATATGTACCTGTCCGTTACAGGGAATTTAAGCCTTTAGAGAGCTAAACAAACCTGAGTAGCTTTTAGCCAAAGGGAGTTCATCGAAGAAGGAAGTATATTATCTATCAATATAACAGATAATTGTTAGATTTTAGTAGATAATTGTTAACGGTAGCTTTTAATCTTCCTATTAGCAAGGAGTTATCTGATGAGTTTGTAAAGGCAATTAAAAAATATGAAACTTATGAGCGAAAGTGTTTAGATGGAGGAACAGTTGATAAGTATTATGAACGTGCTAATTCAGACACGAGAAAAGAAGCTAAGTTATTTTTTGAGTCTTTGACAACTAAAAACTCAAAATCAATAGAGGAAATTTTACGACAGGCTAAACAGTTAAATCCTTATGATTTTGTGTATTTATTAAAAAATGATTATAAGATAGGTGATTAATATAGAGTTTTCAGTAAGTTTAAGCAATTTACAGGTTTGTGCAGTATTTAGAATAGTAGTTTTTATTTCAACTAATGCAGGGGTAGTTCTTCGGAGCTACTCCTTTTTTATACTCAGAAAAAACGTGTTTCTTCCTATTTATATGTGTATATATCTTGGCACTTGTCTTTTTTCTATATGATTCCCTTGCTATGAAGCACAACTAACAAATACCCTGCTACATTTTTGTACAGATTAGCGACTGGAATAGCTTTTCTTTCAGAGTTATAGTAACACACGCAAAGAGGTCGTATAACGGTTAAATTTTGTCGGAACTTTGTATAAGACTCACACAGGGCTTGTATTTCTCAGTGGAGAGTAGTTCCAAGCAGTGCAGAAAAAGCCCACACGAGCCAATATACGAGGTTGGTTTCAAGGTCTTAAAATATGTATTAATCGACCTTTGCGATAAATGCGGTGTTTGTGTGATGCTGTCAGTATCTTGGGTAGTTAATCCGCACTCCTATGCGTGTTTATACGACTTCTGCAAATCACAAAAAGAAAGGAGTTGTCTGTTATGAACAAGAGATGTGTAGCCCTTACAGATGAGCAGTATCGTGAGAGTATCAGCTTATTGCGTTCAGGATTTATTCTTGATGAAAGACTTATCAAACCCAATGAGAGGATTGCAGCAGTAGAAGTTCTACAAGCCACTTTAGGTCTAAGGCTCGGAGATACTTTGAAACTGCGAATGAGTTCTTTTATTAAAGATGGTAATCGTTACCGCTTAGATATCAAAGAGCAGAAGACTGGAAAAATGCGTACATTTACAGTTCCTATTGAAGTGTACAGCTTTATTCAGGATTATGCTATCTCTAACAATATAGGGGTAGACGCAAAGCTCTTTGATATTTCTGAGAGACAAGTGGAGCGTCATATGAATAAGGTATTTACCAAGATGGGACTGCCTTTGAGACAATATGGAACACATAGTGCAAGAAAATTATTTGCTACTAAGGTTTATGTGGAAAATGATTATAACATAGAACTGGTGAGAGTATTGCTCCAGCATTCCAGTGTTGTTACGACACAGAGATATATTGGTATCCAGCAGAAACAGGTTGAGGACGCTCTTGCTGGTACAGTTGTAAATTTAGTTTAGGAGGTGCAGTAATGACAGTAGAGGAAGCTATTAGAAGCTATGTAGATGAAAATGAGCAATATGAAATATATGAAAATTATTCAGGCAGAGATATGTTTGGAAGAAGTTGTCTAGGGGTAGTTGTAAAGCAAGGCTATTCTTTCATGGAGTTCATTATTAAGCTCACAAAGTATCTGGGTGACAATGATGTTGATGATGTAGATTTCAAGCTGGAGGGAGCTACATACGATAATCTTGGATTGGATACTGTAGTTTACTTTCCCAATATAGGAGGTGATTGTGTATGACTAAGTTAGCAAAATGGCATGTTGAAGAAATGTTAGAAAATTTTGTGTTGGGAGGATTTCCTGTAAAGGATGATGATAGGTTTTTAGCTTGCTCATCTATTCTTACATCTATGATTGATACTGTTGAGGTCGATGAGCCTAGCAAGGCTTTCATTTTCCATACAATGTCGGGCAGTGAATACCTTTGTCCATTCGAGGATATTAGATGGACTTCTAGGTTTGCTGAATTTTCCAAAGATAATTTGGAGCGTTTGAAGGTTTCACGAGCTTTTGTAGATGAAGCAATAAAATTAGCCCATGAAAAAGAGAGTTCTTTTGTTACTTGGTTAGAGAAGGAAATCTTTAATGGAGATTTATTCATAGAACTAGGGGCTGGTGGTATTTTAAATGTTCATTTTAAATATGAAGATAAAGTTTACCGCATAAGTAGCCAGATACACATGGGTATGTTTTCAGACTCATATTTATACCGCTTGTCAGGGGTAGTCGACTTCAGGCATTATGCGTTTGTGGGTGGTTCAGTAAACACATATCATATGAGTGATTCAATCAAGAGATTGGTTGTAAACAATATAGGCAGCAGACCTGTAACCATAGACAATGTAGTTTATAAGCATGGAATAAATGTTACTCTTGTAACTGAAGAAAACCATCCAGAGGGCTTGTTTTCTCCTGATGTATTTAATGGAAAAGGTTTGTTTAGTAATTTTATAAAGGAAGGTGATTCTAATGTTTAAAGTTATTCTTTATCATCCGGGACAATATGGTGTATTTAGTGATGATACATACCATGTATGTGAAGATGTGTATGCTAGATTTGAAATGCTTGTGGGAAAGGAAGAATTTCCTTTTCGTGATGAGGCATCTATAGCTTTTCTTAAGAAGAGAAATTGCAGTTTCATAGAAGGCGATAGATATGCGATTCGTGATGGAAATGATATTAATAGAGTTTTTCCTATCACATATATCAATAGGTGTGAGCAGGAAGGTCTTATTTTAATTAGCAATTCACAAAGGGGTATCTATACGCATACAAAGCATCTTGACCGCTTAGTTATTAATGCATTAAAGAAATTAGATATTGATATCCTACTCGCAATATGTGTAGATGAGGATGATATGTACAATCTTTTATTTGCAATAAAGGATTTTGAACCAGTTAATTTTGACTACGGCAAGGATTTATTTAATTATTGTAGGAAGTTTGAATATGACTGGAGACGAGATCTGCCAGATATAGCTCGATTAATAGACATGAAATATCCAGAGGGGTGTGAAATTATCTTAACTTACAGAGAGTGGTTTGAGTCTGGTGTAATTTGTGATAAGAAAATATTTGCAAAAACACTTTTAAAAGAAAAGCTGAGAAGTAGAAGACTTGCTATTATGTTGATTGACTTTATGAAAGACGAGTCAGTCAGGTTGTCAAAAATCAATTCAACAAAGAACCCAGATACTAGACTTCTCTTTGATGACCTGCCATCTGTTGCAGATGATGTAAAGAGGACATTTTATCTAATTATTGATATTGATGAAACTATCCGCAGTGAAAGAGATATAGTTGATTATTGTATCTATGGTGGTTGGATAAATAAAGAGTTTGTCGAGGTATTGAGTAAGGAAGAAGTCTTACCTATATTTGAGGATTTAATTCCAGATATTCTGCAAAGAAAGATGGTGATGATATGTGGTTAAGCTACCATATTCCTTGTTTCTACTTAAACAGGGGTAGTGTTTGTGCCTGTTTCAACAAAGATTTCAAGGCAGAGCTTTTAAAAGGCTTAGAAAAAGAGGGAGTTACCTATATTAAGCTGGAAACAGTCAAAGTAAAAATGGGTGATGATTTTGTTGATGAGGAGATTTTAAGTTTTTATACAGATGATAAAAATACACATGAAAAACTACAGACTTTCCTCGATATTTTTGATGATGCTGTTAATAAATATGAGTCAGATTTAAAACAGGATTGTTATTTCTTCGAGTTTGATGGTTGTATGCTATATGTGCATTGCTCAGGGGTAGTTACAAGAAGTCGTAGTCGTATTTCACCAGTAATTAGAAAACTTGAAGAAGTATGGAGAGAGCATCCAGATCTGCGTTTGGGACAGCTTTTGATTGATTGTGCAAGTGACAAGGATTTATTTAACTTGGAAGATGATGAGCTGTTGGAGGCAATGGAAAGGTTTGGTGATGAAAATGACTTTGAGCGAGTCTTATAGTATTCTTGAGAGATACTATCTATTATTGGACGATACTTTTCAAGATAGTAATGTGGAAAGCTTTGATGTTGATTCAGCTTATACAAAGATTGAGCTTGAGAAGGTATTAAGTGAGCAACCATCACTATCTATCAGGGGTAATTCTTTTCTTCGAGAGCTTTTATCTGATGATATAGGTGAGTCAGTTGCAGAAGCAATAAAGATAATATTAGAGGGTGGTGATAATCTGTGAATTTATATATCAGTGATTTACATTTTGGACATAAGGCTGTTGTTGACTTTGACCATCGACCATTTTCAGGGGTAGAAGAAATGGATGCTGTACTAATCCAGTTATGGAATAGCAGAGTTACTAAGAATGACCAAGTCTATATTTTGGGTGATTTTGCATTTCATAATGAAAAGCCATATAGTTGGTATCTAAAGCAGTTAAAGGGACAAAAGCATTTAGTTATTGGCAATCATGACAAGAAGTTACTGAAAGATGCTGAGGCTATGAGCTATTTTGTTTCAGTTGATAGTTACTTAGAAATAACAGACTGTCAGAGCAGAATTATTCTGTCACATTATCCTATTGCTGAATGGAACAACTTTCATCATGGCTCATATCTCATCTATGGTCATATTCATAACAGAACTGATGAAGCGTATCAATATATGAAGCAATTTGATAGAGCGTTGAATGCAGGAGCCTGCATAAACAATTATACACCCAGCTCTTTGAATGAGTTAATCAGAAATAATAAAATCTTTAGAGAAAATAATTGAAAGTTGCGTATTAAAACAAAAAGCTACCTTTTATCTATTGCAGATATATAGGTAGCTTATATAAATACATAGTTTTTGGGAGTGATTTTTATGATATCAGAAGAGTTAAAAGAAAAATTTATTGAGTATATGCTAGACAATAGACCAGTTGAAAGAAAAGTAGAGTATCTTGGCAAACATCCGAAGAGTAGAAATGGAGTTTTCAATTTAATAAAGGAGTTAGCTGATTGCGATGCTATAGAAAAGGGAGTGATATTAGGTATTAAAGCAAATTCAGACAATCTCAGGGGTAGGCTAAGCTTTTTTGAGATGCAGCAGGGTGACTTAACTTATGTCACCGACTCTAGGGGTAGGAGATTTGTTATGTTATTTACTTCAAAGAAGAAGTTTGAATTGTGTCCAGATATACAAGGCTATGTCTGTTTTATTAAGGAACTGTTTGAGGCTTTAGCAGTAAAGGAGGCTGTAGATGGTATTGCTTTCAATATCAATTCTGATGAGATACTGTTAGATAAGTTTGTTATACGAATAGTTCTTGAATTTATTAATAGAGCTGGTGAGTAATCACTGGCTTTTTTCTTTGACATTTTTCATGAGTTACTTTTTGCGTCTAAAATTTGTATTGGGTTTGAGTATTAGACTGAGCTGAAAAATTAGAAGTGTCTTATTTCAAAAGACAAATTATATTTTTCAGGAGGTATTATTATGTTATATCAAGTTCCAGAGTTTCAGGAGGGGAATGTGCCAGTTACAATCGCAGCCAGTATAATGGGAAAAGACCAGCAATTTCTTCGAGAGGCTATGAAGAGAGGCTTAATAGATTTAGGTGTCTGTTACAAGAAGGAAAATTCAGAGCAATATGATTTTTATATTAGCCCATTCAAGCTCTGGCAGTTAACAGGGTATATTTATAAAGGTTATGAAGAGGAAGTTGAGCTTGCTGAAGAGCGTAAGCAGGCAAAAAAGAATAGAAGATAGGTATTTAAGCCAGCAGAGATGATTCTGTTGGCTTTTTCTTATTTCAGGGGTAGTTCAAGTTCGGTCTTATCAATGGCTGAGTTTGCAGTAGTAAGTTTGACTTGAATTTAAGTCGGATTTTAGGTATACTTAGTTGTACAGGATTACAATTGATATCTGTAATAGGCTGTGATGTGTTTTAATTCGTTGTCCGTTTGACTTGGGTTTGCCATAAAGTGGATACAAACCCTGAAAATATGGGACTTTACAGCTTCTATTCAGGAAGCTGCTGACAACGGCAAGTTCTAATTATTAAAAGTTAAAAACATGCACAAAAGCCGCAGTCTCAAGGGATTGCGGCTTTTTGATACCATGTATAGGTTGATACGCAATGTCAAAAAATAAAAGGTTCGAATACCACATGGTTTGTCAGAGTGGCAACGTATATGAAAGGGGGCAATGCATATATTATGTTGTTTAAATTAGGAATATATTTTATTGCAATAGGAATTGTAAAATTTATCATATATTTTATTAAAAAGATGGGAATAAAAAATGCCGAAAGGTAATCGGTCAGTACAGACAAGGCAAGTGAAAAGTACAAGTAAGTCAGACTGCTGCAATTTCTGAATTGATGAGAGAATTCATAGAAAAACATAAATAATTTTAAGTCCGTTACTTTTTGAGTAGCGGATTTTTTAATAAAGACTATTGATATATTGTGAATTGTATGTAGGTAAAATGGATTATGGTATACCTGTAGATTATATAGTTGATATAAAGATTGTTAAATTACAGTAAAAGTTATAATAAAGGAAAAATAAAAGATTAAGTTGGTTTCTATAAATTTAAAGGGAGATATTAATAATGACGGGGTTAAAAACACAAGAATCGAAAGAGTTTGTTGCATTTTTTAAAATTGTTCAGGCGGAGGCATTGAAAGAAAATAAAATCTTTTTTTTAGATGCCGGAGATGGGAGAGATATAAATCTTCCTGGAATATCAGGGGAAGATTTAATGGGATGGCTAATTCCTATCGATATGGCTGACGATTTTAAAAAATATTGGCTGTTAGATGATGTAAATGATGATTGGAGCGATTATTTTAAGTTTGCAATTTGGGAAAAAGATGAAGATGAAATAAAAATAAGATTTGAATGATGAAATTATACGCTTGTATAAATCAAAATTTATTAAAAAAATAAATTGTCAAACTGGCATTATCAAATTGTTTTAAAATGGCAATATACACATGTCACATATTCTGTTATTCTCAATAAAAGTTTATTTAAAGACAAGGAGAGAATTATGGAATTACAACAGACAGAAGTGAAAAATGGAAAAGAAGGATTGCATATTAATGTTGTTCAGATGTGTGTTACGGCTGTATTAATGGCATTGACATGTGTTGCAACAATGGTGGTTCAGATTCCAATACCACTTGGATATGCACATCTTGGTGACAGTGTTATTTTAATCAGTGCTTATTTTTTCGGACCGGTTGTCGGAGCATTAGCCGGAGGAATCGGTTCAGCTATGGCGGATATTTTGACAGGCTATGCAATATGGGCGTTACCTACACTTTTAATTAAGACTATTATGCCCGTTATTGCATGCGCATTTTTCAAAAATAATGTACAGAGGTGCAAGGTATTTTCTATAAGAGGAATTGCAGGTGCTGTTGTTACACTATTATTTATGACTGCAGGATATGTTTTCTTTGGCGGAATTTTATATGGAAGTGCTGCGGCAGGAATTGCATCGGCACCTGGACTGCTCCTTAAATCAGTTGTGAATCTTGCAGTATATCTTTTTGTTGCATTTGGAATTTCCAAAGTTAAAAAATTTAATTAAATAATAAACAATATTATTAATATAAAACAGCTTGCATACTCATAATCTATATGATATAAATATACTATGAGTATGCATATTTATTATTAGGAAAGGAAAAAGCATCGATGTAAATGGTTTTTATTGAAAGATAAACAAAAAGAAACAAATTCTTATAACAACATTAAAGTTGTTAGTCATGACGCTTTGCCAAATTATGAAATGGCATTGCAGTCTCTTAGAGATAACTCATCTAGCAGATTAATGTATGGGTATCTTATGTCTGATTAATTCTTTTGTAATAATGGATATGGTTGTAAGATTTGATGACGGAAGTATTACTAATATTGAGATACAGAAGGTTCCGTATGACTTTCCGGCGGCAAGAATTACATGTTATTCGGCTGACCTTGTTTTAAGACAGTTCAGAATGTTGTGGGGTATGACAAAGAAAAATGAAAATGATGAGTATATGGAAAAATTATCAAAAAAAAGGTCATATGCTAATATGAAGAAAGTACATACTATTATATTTTTTGAGAAAAGCAGTAAGTCACTTAAAAGCCACCTAGACAAAAGGCTATATTTTCATGTTGGAAGGATAAAGTTTAACACGAATATCAAAATGAAGCTTTTGCAGGAATATCACTTAATTAGCCTTGACACATTCAAAAAATACAGATATTCTGACATCATAGAAGGGCGTATAGATTCAGTTGATTTTGACTGTGATGACTCACAGTATGAAATTGGATTAACAGAAAAAATGAGAGCTGACAGGTTAAAGTATCTTTCACTTTTTTGTGCTGAAACACCAGATGAGATTAACAGACTTGTGTCGCTTTTTCCGGATTTATATGCTATACGCCAGAAAATAAATGAATATCTGACACGACCCGAGGAGGTGCTGAACATGTTTTCAGAAGCGTTAAGAATATTGGATAATAATACAGCAGAACTTATGGCAGACAGGTATAAAGCTGAATTAGAGGTTGCGAATAAGAAAGCGGAGAGATGGAAAGCAGAAGCAGAGAAAAGAAGTACAGAAGCAGAGAAAAGAAGAGTACAAGCAGAAGCAAGAATAAAAGAACTTGAGGCCCAGATAAAAGAACTTGAGCTTCAGTATGAAAAATTGAAATAATAAGCATAAAAATATCCCCATACCAGACATGCATGGAATTGTCCGGTATGGGGATTGATTTAAGAAAAAATTCTTAAATTGTATTAATCAGATAATGCTGATTACTGGAGAAGTGAAAGAACACCCTGGTTAGACTGATTAGCCTGTGCAAGCATAGACTGACCTGCCTGAGCAAGAATATTGTTCTTGCTGTAATTAACCATTTCCTGAGCCATATCTGTATCACGGATACGAGATTCAGCAGATGTTGTATTCTCAACAACATTGTCTAAGTTAGCAATTGTATGCTCAAGTCTGTTCTGAACAGCACCGAGTGTTGAACGCTGTGAAGATACCTTTTGGACAGCTTCTGCGATACGATCGATAGCAGCAGTAGCATCATCTTCCGTATCAACTTTAAGACCTTTAACGCCGATACCTGCAGCACTCATAGATTCAATATTGACTACAATCTTATTGTCTTCGGCTGAGTCAGCACCAACATGAAGACTGAAAGAGATAGAACCATTGACTGGTGTGCTTTCAGTAAATGATACAGATTGACCTGCAGTAGCACCTTTGGCAACTTCAAGAGTTGTTTTATTAGTAACTCCGGTATCAGCGGCTGAACTTGTAAAGTATTTATCAGCATCTGTTTTTCCATCTGCTTTTTTGCCAGCTGCAACATTTTCAGCAGATACTTCTTTTCCATCTGCATCATAAAGCTTTGTTACGTATGCATAGTGTTCACCTTTAACAGCCAAATGATCATCATCTTGATTGCCATCTTTATCTTCTGTATATATTTTCTCGCCTTTAGCTAATGCTTCTTTTAATGTGGCAGAAGTAAGTGCTGTAGTACTACCTTTTATGTATAAAGGTGTATTATTATCAAGAGCATAACCAGACTTCATAAAAGTAGCTTTAGTTGTTTTTGTAGCATCACCCTTTAAAAGATATGTTTCATTGAACTTTGTTGTCTCAGAAACTCTGTCGATTTCAGATGAAAGCTGGTCGATTTCGTCCTGAATAGCCTTACGGTCTGTCTGTGAGTTAGTACCGTTAGAAGACTGAACTGCAAGTTCGTTCATTCTCTGAAGCATTGAGTGAACTTCTGTTAAAGCACCTTCAGCTGTCTGAACAGCAGAAACACCATCCTGAGCGTTAGAAGAAGCCTGTGTAAGACCCTTAATCTGCTTTCTCATCTTTTCTGAAATAGAAAGACCAGCTGCGTCATCTGCTGCACGGTTAATCTTATAACCAGAAGATAACTTCTCTGTTGACTTTGACTGTGCTGATGTTGTTACATTAAGCATTCTGTTAGCATTCATTGCTGATAAATTGTGTTGTACTACCATAGTGTGTACCTCCGTGTTTAATAAAATTTTATTTTCAGGGACTCCGTTCCCTGAATTTGAACCCTGCCACCTGTTACATAAGTGCTATGCAAAATGATGTGGCAGATATATAATAGACAGTGTTACCATGCCAACACCGAATATTATCTGTTGCGGTTGTCTTTATCCTCTTTGATAAGACGGCGGATTTTTGTGAGTGTTTCCGGTGAGAGATTTGACTCAGCATAGTAGGGCGATATGAAACGTGAATTTTCGCCATCGTTTGCGGCACTGTTTTTCGCCAGTACTTTGCTTCGTACAATATTAAGTTCCCGTGGAGCATCTATGAGTAGATGTATGTTTCCGTTGGAACCGCCGGAATATACGACACGGATGTCTTTTCCAATGTCGATAAACTCACCCGGTTTGATTGTGAGCTTTAACAAATTAACCTCCTTGTCTATGCAACAAACTGTTTTAAAATGTTGCATCCCTGATTCAAGGGAGGTAAACATATGAGTACATCACAACCAATAAGAGACACGCAGGATTTAACAGCACTTAGGGAGTTTTATCTGAAAGATGAGCCAAACATGAGAAATTATGTTTTGATTTGTCTTGGGGTTAATTCGGCACTAAGGATAAGTGATTTATTGGAATTGAAGTGGAAGGATGTATACAATTTCAAAGATGAAAATTTCAAGAAACATCTTATTACTTATGAGAAAAAGACAGGCAAGGAAACATGGATTGCGATAAATGAAAATGCAAGAAATGGTTTGCAGGAATACATGAAGTTTCTGAAAAAGATTTCTGGTGAGGATTATATTTTTGAAGGAAAAAATAATGGTGGGCATCTGAGCCGTTCCCAGGCATTTCGGATTATCAAGCATGCAGCGGAAGAACTTAATCTGGAAAATGGAATAAGCTGCCATTCTATGAGAAAAACATTTGGTTATTATGCGTGGAAATGCGGAACGCCGCCGGCAGTTCTTATGGATATATACAATCATTCATCATATGAGATAACGAAACGTTATCTGGGAATAAAGCAGGATGATAAGGATTCAGTGTTTCTTAATGTGAACTTATAATGCTTATTAAAAGAAAATAATAAATTAAATTAATATTTATACTAAAGTATTTAAAATGTTGGACGATATATGTTATGTAATCAAATAAGGGATGCAACATTTTAAAACAAATTGTTGCATCCTTTTTAGTATGTGAAAATTTGAAAACATTATACTTGTATTAGACAAGCACAGGTGGTAGAATAAATAATAGTGCTTATCTAAAGATAAGGTGGATTTGGTGTGAAAATCACATAAAAAGATAAGCTTTGAATCAAAATTAAAAGTTTTAAGGAGATAATTTATATGTCAGGACATTCAAAATTTGCGAATATTGCACATAAGAAGGCTGCTAATGATGCAGCAAAGGGAAAGATTTTTACAAGACTTGGTAAAGAAATCATGGTTGCTGTAAAAGAAGGCGGCCCTGATGTGAATAACAACAGTAAATTAAGACAGGTTGTTGCAAAGGCAAAAGCTTCAAACATGCCTAATGATACAATCGACAGAGCTATCAAAAAAGCTGCCAGCAGCGATATGACAGATTATGAATCAGTTACATATGAAGGATATGGTCCAAATGGTACAGCTATCATCGTTGAAGCACTTACAGATAACCGTAACCGTGCAGCTTCAAATATCCGTAATGCATTTACAAAGGGCGGCGGTAATGTTGGTACACCAGGCTGCGTATCATTCATGTTCGATAAGAAAGGACAGATGATTGTGGCAAAAGAAGAGTGTGACAAGGATGCTGATGAGCTTATGATGATGGCACTTGATGCAGGTGCAGAAGATTTCAACGAGGAAGATGACTGCTATGAAATCACAACAGCACCGGATGATTTTGATGCTGTAAATGAAGCACTTACAAATGACGGAATTACATTTGCCTCAGCAGAAGTTACAATGATTCCTCAGACATATGTAGAGCTTACATCAGAAGATGATTTGAAAAAAATGCGTCGTATTCTTGCACTTCTCGATGAAGAAGATGATGTACAGAATGTATATCATAATTGGGATGAGCCAGATTCAGAAGAAGAATAAAAAATATAATAATAGAATTTTTTTGGCTGTGTACTAAAGAGTTGGTACACAGCTTTTTTAAATACAGCGGACAGCTGATATATGATTTCATAAAAACTATAAAATGCCGAAAAAGCAAAAAATACTATTTATTAAAAATAAAAATAATTATAAGAAGTTTATAAATGTAAAATTTCATACCTTTCGTTGCAAATCAGATACCGTTCGTTACAAGCCTATTGAAATGTTTTTTTTAATGAGTTAAAATTCTTATATGGTGCAGAAATACAGAAAGGAGGACAATGTGATGACAGAAAAAAACAGCAGAAAAAGTGTTAAAGTTGTTAAAACTGTTTTAGAGGCAGTTTTAAAAATTGATGCCAACACAGCATCAAGCTGGATAGCATATCAGCCAGAGATGCCATCTGAAATTAAAAAATTTAAGAAGGTAAGATAATTATGCAAAAAATATTGGGAAAAATATCACAGTGGCTTGCGGATGAAAATGTCATAGAACAAAAAGATAAGGGATTGTACGAGTATGCATTGAAATCTGTATTAATAACTATTTGTCCTTTTATAGCAGCTTTGGTAATAGGCAGTCTTATGGGCATGATAAAAGAAGCGGTACTTCTTATTATACCATTTATGATAATCCGCAGATTCAGCGGAGGTTATCACACAAAGAATATATGGACATGCCTGATTCTATCATGCGGACTTATAGCTGGATTTACATATTTGTCCCAATATATAGATAATAAGTGGGTTATTTCATTTATCACAGCAGCAGCTTCAATTGAGCTGATGGTTCTAGGTCCGGTTGATTCTGTAAATTACAGATTGTCATATGATGAAAAACAGTATTTTAAGAAAATATTAATTGTGTTGATTTTCTTAGCTGATGTTGCCGCATTGGCAGTGTTTTCATCTGGTTTTTTCAGATATTCAGTCTGTGTTATGCTGGGAATAATTCTCACATCTGCACTTCATCTGCTTCGTGTGTTGCAGCAGTTTTTTGCAAAAACGGAATTTATGAACGGAGAGTCCAGATAAATGTTATAGTCCACAATTATCTTGAAACGTTTTTATGAGGTTGATATATCAGGAGGGGATGAGAGGATTATAATTATAGAGCGGGTACAAATATATACATGTAAAATGCATTCTTTCATAGAAATTATGATTGAATGCATTTTTTTATAAAACACTTTTATTTTTATTAAATAAATGGTAATATATAATAAGTTAAATTTAGTGAAATAGAATAATGGCTGGTGGTGCATATGAAAATAGTTGAGATACAGGCTGGAGCGGCTATAGTTATGCAGATTAGCATGAATGGACAGACGATAGAACTTCCTACTGTAAGCGTCACAGTGCAGGATGGTGCTCTTGTGACAGAGGCGATAAGAGTTAATGGCAAACTTCTGGGACTGGATAATAGTGCAATTCATGTTAATCTGATGTGTATTAGAGAAAATAAAGCTCCTATTATATTCAAAAATGTGAAATGTACAATGATTACATATAATCAAAAATTGCATTATAAAGTTACAGCTTTTGCCGAGGGGTTTGAAAATAACAGAAGAGAAGCTTTCAGGCTGTATGTTGGCTGTGGTGGTATTGCACAGCTTGGTCTCAATAAGAGTGCTGCCAAAGTGCTTGTAAAAGATGTGAGTGAGACCGGTTTTTCATTCCTTTCAGAAAAAGAAATAGAGTCTATTCTTAATATGCCTGTAAGGCTTGTTTTTAATGACATGGAATATAATATCAGCCTTATGGGAATTATTGTAAGAAAAGTAAAAATAGATGAACAGAAGTATCTGTATGGATGCAGGCTCAGTGTTACAAATAATCAATTGTCAAGATATATCAATGATAAACAGCGTCAGAACATGGCTAATGGAAGACAAAGTATATCTGATAAAGAAAAGGGTAAGATAGTTGCGGCATTGTCGCAGGAAGAAGATGCACCGGCAGGAAATGTTAGAAGGAGCAATAATACTTTACTTTTAAAAGGGGAGAAGAAGCATAGAGTAACCCATTTTTCAGGTAAGCGTGAAATTGATAATGTTGACAGGGATGAAAGAAGAAAAGTATTTAAGAATATGTATTCAGGAAAGAGGGTATAGGTAAGATGGATTCAAAGCACTTAGATAGTATGGAAAAGATGAAAAAACGCAAAGAGGTTAAGTTTGAAAAAGCAAAAATATGCCCTTTTTGCGGTAACAATATGAAATATGTATACGGAGAAATGTATGAATGCCCTGGATGTGGCAGAAAAGAGCCTACAGATTTTGGAAAGGTTAGAGATTTTCTTGATACAAATGGTCCACAGCCTGCAATTGTCATAGCTGACGCAACAGGTGTAAGCCTTGATGTTATTGATGGATTTTTAAAACAGGGGCGAGTTGAGATACCTGATGGCTCAGACGTATATATTAAGTGTCAGAGATGTGGAACTGATATAAGATACGGTCGTTACTGCCCGGAATGTATGATGAAGATTGCAAAAAATATCGGACAGGCAATGTGGTCGCCTGATTTGGGAGAAAAACCTCATAATAAACCGGATATGGCAGGACGCATGCACAGTATTGGAAGAGAAGATGAGAAACATCGTCGGTTTGGAAGACAGGAAACTACGAGTAAGCTGGATGGTAATACAAAACTTCATATAAGAAAATAAAAAAGAAAATAAAAAAAGAAAATAAAAAAACGGATTTTGAGATGTGTGCATAACATTGATACTCAAAATCCGTTTTTTATTTTAGATAGCTATAAATATATTTTATAAATCAAATCCGAAATATCTTACAGCATTGTTGTATGAAATACCTTCAACAATCTTCTTTAATGCTTTTTCATCGTTTGGATATTCGCCATTTTCAACCCATCCGCCGATTAATTCACACATGATTCTTCTGAAATATTCATGTCTTGTATATGAAAGGAAGCTTCTTGAGTCTGTAAGCATACCGATGAAGTTGCCTAAAAGACTTAAATTAGCAAGACTTGTCATCTGGTTTGTCATACCAACTTTATGGTCATTGAACCACCATGCAGAACCCTGCTGAATCTTACCTACTGCCTTAGAATCCTGGAAACATCCAATAACAGTACCGATAGCTGCGTTTACTGAAGGGTTAAGAGAGTAGATGATTGTCTTTGGAAGTTCGTCTGTGCTGTTTAATGCATTTAAGAACTGAGCCATTTCAGCTGAGCAGTCATAAGTGTTGATGCAGTCATATCCTGTATCAGGACCGAGCTGGTTGTATCTTAATACGTTGTTATCACGTATTGTGCCATAGTGAAGCTGCATTACCCAGTTAAGGCGGTTGTATTCCTTACCTACAGAAACCATGAATGCAGTCTTGAACTTGTTCATTTCTTCAACTGTAACCTGTTCGCCAGAAAGTCTCTTAGCGAAGATAGCTTCGATTTCAGCATCTGTATATGGCTTGTACATTACATATTCAAGAGCGTGGTCAGAAACTGAACATCCCATAGAAGCGAAGAATTCCATTCTGTTCTTTAAAGCATCAATTAATGTAGCGAATGACTTAACTTCAATTCCGCTTACATCTGATAATGTCTTTAAATAGTCGAGGTATTCAGGCTTTTCAAGGTTCATAGCCTTGTCAGGTCTCCATGCCGGAAGAACTTTAACATCAAAAGTTTTGTCTTCAGCAAGAACCTTATGCCATTCAAGTGAGTCAACAGGATCATCTGTTGTACAGATTAACTTAACATTTGACTGTTTGATTAAGTTTCTTACTGACATAGAATCTTCCTGAAGCTTAGCATTACAAAGATTCCATACTTCCTCAGCTGTATCACCGTTTAAGATACCTGTGTAACCGAAATATCTCTGTAATTCAAGGTGACTCCAATGGTAGAGAGGATTACCTATAGCCATTTCAAGAGTTTCAGCCCACTTCTGGAATTTTTCTCTGTCAGAAGCATCGCCTGTGATGTACTTTTCATCAACACCATTAGTTCTCATCTGACGCCATTTATAATGGTCGCCGCCGAGCCATACCTGTGTGATGTTTTCAAACTTTCTGTCTTCAGCGATTTCTTTAGGGTTGATGTGGCAGTGATAGTCAACGATTGGCATCTGGTCTGCGTAATCATGGAATAAATGCTGTGCAGTTGGTGTTGAGAGTAAAAAGTCTTTGTCCATAAATTGTTTCATGGTCTTTCCTCCTAAAATTAAAATTTTGTTGTTTGGCGTTTTATTAAATCAGCAGTGACAGTATTAATATTAGAAACACTGCCTCCACCTAAAACCTCCATAAGAAGGTCAACAGCATTGGAAGATAACTGTTCAACCTTACTGTCAATAGATGATAACTCCGGTTCGGTGCAATTTGCAAGTACCGAATTGTTATATCCGACAATTTCCAGCTCATCAGGTACTTTAATACCATGCTTATATGCAAATTTTACAGCACCGACGGCAAGTGAGTCATCGGATGTGAGTATTGCATCAAATGGTACATTTTTTTCATAAATAAAAGATAAATAATCATTTGATTTTGAAATGCTTTTTGTACATAGATGAAATCTGTCTTTATCAATATGTATGCCTGCTGCGTCCATTGCATCTTTAAATCCACGAAGCTTGTTCATTCCGCTGAAAGAGGTGCTTGTATAAAGGTATACAAAGTCACGGTGGCCGGCTTTAATCATGTCGGATGCAGCGTTGTATACAGCATCATGGTCATTGCAAATTACACAGTAAATATTATCACCGGCAAGATAACCATTCACAAGAATAATCGGTATTTCAGAAGAAGCATCAATTATGTACGAGTTATCCGAGCCGGGACTGTTATTTACAAATTGTGAACCAATAAGAATAATTCCGTCAACGCGTTTGCTTAAAAGAAGTGACATATATTTTTTTTTGTTAATATAGTCATTGCCTGTACAGCAGAGCAGTGCATCATATCCAAAACTTCTTAACTTCTGCTCAACATAATAAACTGCATTGGCAAGATATGTATCAGAAGAATCAGTACACATTATTCCTATTGTTTTCATTGTGTTAAGACCAAGTCCCCTTGCAAATATATTAGGCGTATAATCAAGTTCTTTCATTGCAGAAATAACTTTGCTGCGTGTTTTTTCACTGACATTGTGATTGCCATTTAATACTCTTGAAACAGTGGCAATGGAAACGCCTGCTTTTTTTGATACGTCATAAATATTCATAGGGTTAATTTAGTCCTCCAAAATATAAAAATACGTAAATGTAAGCACTTACATATTGATAAAATCATTATACAATGGTATGATAATAAAAACAAGTGCATTGTTAAATTTTTAATTTTTATGTAAAAATATATTGACTTTGGTAGCCAATAAGGTTATTTTAAGGAATGTAAGCACTTACATAATGCACTTACAAGATGTCATATGTTTATTTTATGACATGGTACCGAAAGGTACTTATCTCAACTTGTTTTAAGTAAAAAAAGGGTATTGCCCTAAATAAAAAGGAGATTAATGATGCAAAGATTAAACAAGAGTATTACACATGCAGTTGACAGACCTGTAAAGGTTATGCAGTTTGGTGAAGGTAATTTCCTCAGAGCATTCGTTGATTACATTTTTGATGTTACTAACGAAAAGACAGATTTTAACGGTGGTGTTGTAATCGTTAAGCCTATCGAGTTCGGAACACTTGAAAGATTCCATGATCAGGAATGCCAGTACACACTTCAGTTAAGAGGTTTTGTTGATG
>ERZ837910.187-NODE-187-length-96285-cov-111.036080_pt1 | contig 96285 bp, 106 predicted proteins | sample MGYA00519940_ERZ837910 | MGnify/ENA primary metagenome ERZ837910 (study PRJEB31850, sample SAMEA3708825) | human gut metagenome | biome: human gut; feature: human-associated habitat; material: faeces | place: China | collected 2014 ... | reverse complement strand
GATGGTAGTGTGGGGTCTCCCCATGCGAGAGTAGGGAACTGCCAGGCATCAAATTTAGCAGAAGGCCATCCGTCAGGATGGCCTTTTTGCGCTGGTGCAGAAAACGGCCGGCTGCGACGCTGGCGCGTCTGCTCCAGCTTACGCAGGCACGATAGCACGATAGGGGGCAGCTTATTCCCCCACATATGCCAGATTCAGCAATGGATACGGTTTCCCCAAATCGTCCACCTCAGAGCGTCCCGTAACCTTAAAACCCATCTTCTTATAGAACCCAACAGCCTGCTTATTTTGCTCATTAACATTGGTTGTCAGTTCCGGTGCCATCGAGAGCGCATGTTCCACCAGCATCCGGCCCACGCCACAACCGCGCGCATCAGGATCGACAAAAAGCGCATCCATATGCTGCCCACTTAACAACATAAACCCAACCAGCCGATCCCGCTCATTAACCGCGACCCACAACGGCGCTTCCGGCAAGAAGGAACGAACTAGCTCCTCCAGCTCGGCCCGATACTCTGCTGATAAAAAATCGTGAGTGGCATCGACAGAACGACACCAAATCGCAACGAGTTCCTCCCCTTCCTCATGCCGTGAGCGGCGAATACTAATAACCATTTTCTCTCCTTTTCGTCATTCTTATATTCTAACGTAGCCTTTTCCTTGAAACTTTCTCACCTTCAACATGCAGACTCGACATTGGCAAATTTTCTGGTTATCTTCAGCTATCTGGATGTCTAAACGTATAAGCGTATGTAGTGAGGTAATCAGGTTATGCCGATTCGTGTGCCGGACGAGCTACCCGCCGTCAATTTCTTGCGTGAAGAAAACGTCTTTGTGATGACAACTTCTCGTGCGTCTGGTCAGGAAATTCGTCCGCTAAAGGTACTTATCCTTAACCTGATGCCGAAGAAGATCGAAACTGAAAATCAGTTTCTGCGCCTGCTTTCAAACTCACCTTTGCAGGTCGATATTCAGCTGTTGCGCATTGATTCCCGTGAATCGCGCAACACGCCCGCAGAGCATCTGAATAACTTCTACTGTAACTTTGAAGATATTCAGGAACAAAACTTTGACGGTCTGATAGTTACCGGCGCGCCGCTGGGCCTGGTGGAGTTTAATGATGTCGCTTACTGGCCGCAGATCAAACAGGTGCTGGAGTGGTCGAAAGATCACGTCACCTCGACGCTGTTTGTCTGCTGGGCGGTACAGGCCGCGCTAAATATCCTCTACGGCATTCCTAAGCAAACTCGCACCGACAAACTCTCTGGCGTTTACGAGCATCATATTCTCCATCCTCATGCGCTTCTGACGCGTGGCTTTGATGATTCATTCCTGGCACCGCATTCGCGCTATGCTGACTTTCCGGCAGCGTTGATTCGTGATTACACCGATCTGGAAATTCTGGCAGAGACGGAAGAAGGGGATGCATATCTGTTTGCCAGCAAAGATAAGCGCATTGCCTTTGTGACGGGCCATCCCGAATATGATGCGCAAACGCTGGCGCAGGAATATTTCCGCGATGTGGAAGCCGGACTAGACCCGGAAGTACCGTATAACTATTTCCCGCACAATGATCCGCAAAACAAACCGCGAGCGAGCTGGCGTAGTCACGGTAATTTGCTGTTTACCAACTGGCTCAACTATTACGTCTACCAGATCACGCCATACGATCTACGGCACATGAATCCAACGCTGGATTAATCTTCTGTGATAGTCGATCGTTAAGCGATTCAGCACCTTACCTCAGGCACCTTCGGGTGCCTTTTTTATTTCCGAAACGCACCTCAGTAGGTGAATAAAATTTATTCATATTGTTATCAATAAGTTATCAAGTATTTTTAATTAAAATGGAAATTGTTTTTGATTTTGCATTTTAAATGAGTAGTCTTAGTTGTGCTGAACGAAAAGCGCACAACAATCCTTCGTTCACAGTGGGGAAGTTTTCGGATCCATGACGAGGAGCTGCACGATGACTGAACAGGCAACAACAACCGATGAACTGGCTTTCATAAGGCCGTATGGCGAGCAGGAGAAGCAAATTCTTACTGCCGAAGCGGTAGAATTTCTGACTGAGCTGGTGACGCATTTTACGCCACAACGCAATAAACTTCTGGCAGCGCGCATTCAGCAGCAGCAGGATATCGATAACGGAACGTTGCCTGATTTTATTTCGGAAACAGCTTCCATTCGTGATGCTGACTGGAAAATTCGTGGTATTCCCGCGGACTTACAAGATCGTCGGGTAGAGATTACCGGCCCGGTTGAGCGCAAGATGGTGATCAACGCGCTCAACGCCAATGTGAAAGTCTTTATGGCCGATTTCGAAGATTCACTGGCCCCGGACTGGAACAAAGTGATCGATGGGCAAATTAACCTGCGCGATGCGGTTAACGGCACCATCAGCTATAGCAATGAAGCAGGCAAAATTTATCAGCTCAAGCCCAATCCAGCGGTTTTGATTTGTCGGGTACGCGGTCTGCACTTGCCGGAAAAACATGTCACCTGGCGTGGTGAGGCAATCCCCGGTAGCCTGTTTGATTTTGCGCTCTATTTCTTCCACAACTATCAGGCACTGTTGGCAAAGGGCAGCGGTCCCTATTTCTATCTGCCGAAAACCCAGTCCTGGCAGGAAGCGGCCTGGTGGAGCGAAGTCTTCAGCTATGCAGAAGATCGCTTTAATCTGCCGCGCGGCACCATCAAGGCGACGTTGCTGATTGAAACGCTGCCCGCCGTGTTCCAGATGGATGAAATCCTTCACGCGCTGCGTGACCATATTGTTGGTCTGAACTGCGGTCGTTGGGATTACATCTTCAGTTATATCAAAACGCTGAAAAACTATCCCGATCGCGTCCTGCCAGATAGACAGGCAGTGACGATGGATAAACCCTTCCTGAATGCTTACTCACGCCTGTTGATTAAAACCTGCCATAAACGCGGTGCTTTTGCGATGGGCGGTATGGCGGCATTTATTCCGAGCAAAGATGAAGAGCGCAATAACCAGGTGCTCAACAAAGTAAAAGCGGATAAATCGCTGGAAGCTAATAACGGTCACGATGGCACATGGATTGCCCACCCAGGCCTTGCGGATACGGCAATGGCGGTATTCAACGACATTCTCGGCTCCCGTAAAAATCAGCTTGAAGTGATGCGCGAACAAGACGCGCCGATTACTGCCGATCAGCTGCTGGCACCTTGTGATGGTGAACGCACCGAAGAAGGTATGCGCGCCAACATTCGCGTGGCTGTGCAGTACATCGAAGCGTGGATCTCTGGCAATGGCTGTGTGCCGATTTATGGCCTGATGGAAGATGCGGCGACGGCTGAAATTTCCCGTACCTCAATCTGGCAGTGGATCCATCATCAAAAAACGTTGAGCAATGGCAAACCGGTGACTAAAGCCTTGTTCCGCCAGATGCTGGGCGAAGAGATGAAAGTCATTGCCAGCGAACTGGGCGAAGAACGTTTCTCCCAGGGGCGTTTTGACGATGCCGCACGCTTGATGGAACAGATCACCACTTCCGATGAGTTAATTGATTTCCTGACCCTGCCAGGCTACCGCCTGTTAGCGTAAACCACCACATAACTATGGAGCATCTGCACATGAAAACCCGTACACAACAAATTGAAGAATTACAGAAAGAGTGGACTCAACCGCGTTGGGAAGGCATTACTCGCCCGTACAGCGCGGAAGATGTGGTGAAATTACGCGGTTCAGTCAATCCTGAATGCACGCTGGCGCAACTGGGTGCGGCGAAAATGTGGCGTCTGCTGCACGGCGAGTCGAAAAAAGGCTACATCAACAGCCTCGGTGCACTGACTGGCGGTCAGGCGCTGCAACAGGCGAAAGCGGGTATTGAAGCAGTCTATCTGTCGGGATGGCAGGTAGCGGCGGACGCTAACCTGGCGGCCAGCATGTATCCGGATCAGTCGCTCTATCCGGCAAACTCGGTGCCAGCTGTGGTGGAGCGGATCAACAACACCTTCCGCCGTGCGGATCAGATCCAATGGTCCGCAGGCATTGAGCCGGGCGATCCGCGCTATGTCGATTACTTCCTGCCGATCGTTGCCGATGCGGAAGCCGGTTTTGGCGGTGTCCTGAATGCCTTTGAACTGATGAAAGCGATGATTGAAGCCGGTGCAGCGGCAGTTCACTTCGAAGATCAGCTGGCATCAGTGAAGAAATGCGGTCACATGGGCGGCAAAGTTTTAGTGCCAACTCAGGAAGCTATTCAGAAACTGGTCGCGGCGCGTCTGGCAGCTGACGTGACGGGCGTTCCAACCCTGCTGGTTGCTCGTACCGATGCCGATGCGGCGGATCTGATTACCTCCGATTGCGACCCATATGACAGCGAATTTATTACCGGCGAGCGTACCAGCGAAGGCTTCTTCCGTACTCATGCAGGTATTGAACAAGCGATCAGCCGTGGCCTGGCGTATGCGCCATATGCTGACCTGGTATGGTGTGAAACCTCCACGCCGGATCTGGAACTGGCGCGTCGCTTTGCACAAGCCATCCACGCGAAATATCCGGGCAAACTGCTGGCTTATAACTGCTCGCCGTCGTTCAACTGGCAGAAAAACCTCGACGACAAAACTATTGCCAGCTTCCAGCAGCAGCTGTCGGATATGGGCTACAAGTTCCAGTTCATCACCCTGGCAGGCATCCACAGCATGTGGTTTAACATGTTCGATCTGGCAAACGCCTATGCCCAGGGCGAAGGTATGAAGCACTACGTTGAGAAAGTGCAGCAGCCGGAATTTGCCGCCGCGAAAGATGGCTATACCTTCGTATCTCACCAGCAGGAAGTGGGTACAGGTTACTTCGATAAAGTGACGACCATTATTCAGGGCGGCACGTCTTCAGTCACCGCGCTGACCGGCTCCACTGAAGAATCGCAGTTCTAAGCAACCTACAAACGTTGCTGACTGTAGGCCGGATAAGGCATTTACGCCGCATCCGGCAATTCTCTGCTCCTGATGAGGGCGCTAAATGCCGCGTGGCCTGGAATTACTGATTGCACAAACCATTTTGCAAGGCTTCGATGCTCAGTATGGTCGATTCCTCGAAGTGACTTCCGGGGCGCAGCAGCGTTTCGAACAGGCCGACTGGCATGCTGTCCAGCAGGCGATGAAAAACCGTATCCATCTTTACGATCATCACGTGGGTCTGGTGGTGGAGCAACTGCGCTGCATTACCAACGGCCAAAGCACGGACGCGGCATTTTTACTGCGCGTCAAAGAGCATTACACGCGGCTGTTGCCGGATTACCCGCGCTTCGAGATTGCGGAGAGCTTTTTTAACTCCGTGTACTGTCGGTTATTTGACCACCGCTCGCTTACTCCCGAGCGGCTTTTTATCTTTAGCTCCCAGCCAGAGCGCCGTTTTCGTACCATTCCGCGCCCGCTGGCGAAAGACTTTCACCCCGATCACGGCTGGGAATCTCTGCTGATGCGTGTTATCAGCGACCTGCCGTTGCGTCTGCGCTGGCAGAATAAAAGCCGTGACATTCATTACATCGTTCGCCATCTGACGGAAACGCTGGGGACAGACAACCTCGCGGAAAGTCATTTACAGGTGGCGAACGAACTGTTTTACCGCAATAAAGCCGCCTGGCTGGTGGGCAAACTGATCACGCCTTCCGGCACATTGCCATTTTTGCTGCCGATCCACCAGACGGACGACGGCGAGTTATTTATTGATACTTGCCTGACGACGACCGCCGAAGCGAGCATTGTTTTTGGCTTTGCGCGTTCTTATTTTATGGTTTATGCACCGCTGCCCGCAGCGCTGGTCGAGTGGCTACGGGAAATTCTGCCAGGTAAAACCACCGCTGAATTGTATATGGCTATCGGCTGCCAGAAGCACGCTAAAACCGAAAGCTACCGCGAATATCTCGTTTATCTACAGGGCTGTAATGAGCAGTTCATTGAAGCGCCGGGTATTCGTGGCATGGTGATGCTGGTGTTTACGTTGCCGGGTTTTGATCGGGTCTTCAAAGTCATCAAAGACAGGTTCGCGCCGCAGAAAGAGATGTCTGCCGCTCACGTTCGTGCCTGCTACCAACTGGTGAAAGAGCACGATCGTGTGGGCCGAATGGCGGACACCCAGGAGTTTGAAAACTTTGTGCTGGAGAAGCGGCATATTTCCCCGGCATTAATGGAATTACTGCTCCAGGAAGCAGCGGAAAAAATCACCGATCTCGGCGAACAAATTGTGATTCGCCATCTTTATATCGAGCGGCGGATGGTGCCGCTCAATATCTGGCTGGAACAAGTGGAAGGTCAGCAGCTGCGCGACGCCATTGAAGAATACGGTAACGCTATTCGCCAGCTTGCCGCTGCTAACATTTTCCCTGGCGACATGCTGTTTAAAAACTTCGGTGTCACCCGTCACGGGCGTGTGGTGTTTTATGATTACGATGAAATTTGCTACATGACGGAAGTGAATTTCCGCGACATCCCGCCGCCGCGCTACCCGGAGGACGAACTTGCCAGTGAGCCGTGGTACAGCGTCTCGCCGGGCGATGTTTTCCCGGAAGAGTTTCGCCATTGGCTATGCGCCGACTCGCGTATTGGGCCACTGTTTGAAGAGATGCACGCCGACCTGTTCCGCGCCGACTACTGGCGCGCGCTACAAAACCGTATCCGTGACGGGCATGTGGAAGATGTTTATGCGTATCGGCGTAGGCAGAGGTTTAGCGTTCGATTCGTATAAATCAGAGGCGAAAAAGTCAGCGCATTCCACCGTACGCCAGCGTCACTTCCTTCGCCGCTTTAATCACCATCGCGCCAAACTCGGTCACGCGGTCATCGGTAATACGTGAAATCGGTCCGGAAATAGAAATTGCGGCAAACGGTTCACGGTGCTCATCGAAAATACACGCTGCAAGGCAACGTAGCCCCAGCGCATGTTCCTCATCGTCAAATGAATAACCCCGTTTGCGCGTTTGGGCGAGATCTTCTTTTAAATGCACAGGAGACACCAGCGTTGCGTGGGTATAGGCATGTAACCCTTTGCGGTGCAACAGCTTCGTCACCTGTTCTTCGCTCAGTTGGGCTAAAAAGGCTTTACCCGCACCGGAAGCGTGCATAGGTAATTTACCGCCGATAGGCGCGGACATTCGCATCAGGTGGGTACACTGTACCTGGTCGATAATAATCGCTTCATGATCGCTTTGATCAAGCACCGCCATATTGACCGTTTCGCCAGACTCTTCCATTAAATTGCGCAGGATAGGGTGAACAATTGCTAACAAATTACGGCTCTGGAGAAAGCTGCTGCCGACCATAAAGGCATGTGCGCCGATTGCCCAGTGTCCCAGTTCGCCAACCTGACGCACGAAACCCTGCTGTTGCATCGTGGTTAGCAGGCGGTGGGTCGTGGAATTGGGTAACCCGGCTTGTTGCGCCAGCTCCGTGAGTGCCACACTGCCATTGGATTCGGCAATCCACTCCAGTAATTTCAGGCCACGCGTTAAAGACTGAACCTGTCCAGTCGCTGGTGCGGTGGCAACGGCGGGTTTTCTGCCGCGTTTCGCGGGAATGGGTGCGACCATGACAGTCTCCTTTTTCTGTATCGTGGAAATCATTTTCATTTTTATTGTTAGCTAATGCAATAGTTGCTGAACTGATCCGATGAGTTAATGTTGAACAAATCTCATGTTGCGTGGTGGTCGCTTTTACCACAGATGCGTTTATGCCAGTATGGTTTGTTGAATTTTTATTAAATCTGGGTTGAGCGTGTCGGGAGCAAGTGTGAGCAGCAAAGTGGAACAACTGCGTGCGCAGTTAAATGAACGTATTCTGGTGCTGGACGGCGGTATGGGCACCATGATCCAGAGCTATCGACTGAACGAAGCCGATTTTCGTGGTGAACGCTTTGCCGACTGGCCATGCGACCTCAAAGGCAACAACGACCTGCTGGTACTCAGTAAACCGGAAGTGATCGCCGCTATCCACAACGCCTACTTTGAAGCGGGCGCGGATATCATCGAAACCAACACCTTCAACTCCACAACCATTGCGATGGCGGATTACCAGATGGAATCCCTGTCGGCGGAAATCAACTTTGCGGCGGCGAAACTGGCGCGCGCCTGTGCTGATGAGTGGACCGCGCGCACGCCGGAGAAACCGCGCTACGTTGCCGGTGTTCTCGGCCCGACCAACCGCACGGCGTCTATTTCTCCGGACGTCAACGATCCGGCATTCCGCAACATCACTTTTGACCAGCTGGTGGCGGCCTATCGCGAATCCACCAAAGCGCTGGTGGAAGGTGGTGCGGATCTGATCCTGATCGAAACCGTTTTCGACACCCTTAACGCCAAAGCGGCGGTTTTTGCGGTGAAAACGGAGTTTGAAGCGCTGGGCGTTGAGCTGCCGATTATGATCTCCGGCACCATCACCGACGCCTCCGGGCGCACGCTCTCCGGGCAGACCACCGAAGCGTTTTATAACTCTCTGCGCCACGCCGAAGCGCTGACTTTCGGCCTTAACTGTGCGCTGGGGCCAGACGAACTGCGCCAGTACGTGCAGGAGCTGTCACGGATTGCGGAATGCTACGTCACCGCGCACCCAAACGCCGGGCTACCCAACGCCTTTGGTGAGTACGATCTCGACGCCGACACGATGGCAAAACAGATACGTGAATGGGCGCAAGCGGGCTTTCTCAATATCGTCGGCGGCTGCTGTGGCACCACGCCACAACATATTGCAGCGATGAGTCGTGCAGTAGAAGGATTAGCGCCGCGCAAACTGCCGGAAATCCCCGTAGCCTGCCGTTTGTCCGGCCTGGAGCCGCTGAACATTGGCGAAGATAGCCTGTTTGTGAACGTGGGTGAACGCACCAACGTCACCGGTTCCGCTAAGTTCAAGCGCCTGATCAAAGAAGAGAAATACAGCGAGGCGCTGGATGTGGCGCGTCAGCAGGTGGAAAACGGTGCGCAGATTATCGATATCAACATGGATGAAGGGATGCTCGACGCCGAAGCGGCGATGGTGCGTTTTCTCAATCTGATTGCCGGTGAACCGGATATCGCTCGCGTGCCGATTATGATCGACTCCTCAAAATGGGATGTCATTGAAAAAGGTCTGAAGTGTATCCAGGGCAAAGGCATTGTTAACTCTATTTCGATGAAAGAAGGCGTCGACGCTTTTATCCATCACGCGAAATTGTTGCGTCGTTACGGTGCGGCAGTCGTGGTAATGGCTTTTGACGAACAGGGCCAGGCCGATACCCGCGCACGGAAAATCGAGATTTGCCGTCGGGCGTACAAAATCCTCACCGAAGAGGTTGGCTTCCCGGCTGAAGATATCATCTTCGACCCGAACATCTTCGCGGTCGCAACTGGCATTGAAGAGCACAACAATTACGCGCAGGACTTTATCGGCGCGTGTGAAGACATCAAACGTGAACTGCCGCACGCACTGATTTCCGGCGGCGTTTCTAACGTTTCTTTCTCATTCCGTGGCAACGATCCGGTGCGCGAAGCCATTCACGCGGTGTTCCTCTACTACGCTATTCGCAATGGCATGGATATGGGGATCGTCAACGCCGGGCAATTGGCGATTTACGACGACCTGCCTACCGAGCTACGCGACGCGGTGGAGGATGTGATCCTCAACCGTCGCGACGATGGCACCGAGCGTTTACTCGAGCTTGCCGAGAAATATCGCGGCAGCAAAACCGACGACACCGCTAACACCCAGCAGGCAGAGTGGCGTTCGTGGGAAGTGAATAAACGTCTGGAATACTCGCTGGTCAAAGGCATTACCGAGTTTATCGAGCAGGATACCGAAGAAGCCCGCCAGCAGGCTACGCGTCCGATTGAAGTGATTGAAGGCCCGTTGATGGACGGCATGAACGTGGTCGGCGACCTGTTTGGCGAGGGCAAAATGTTCCTGCCGCAGGTGGTGAAATCGGCGCGCGTCATGAAACAGGCGGTGGCGTATCTCGAGCCGTTCATTGAAGCCAGCAAAGAGCAGGGTAAAACCAACGGCAAGATGGTGATCGCCACAGTGAAGGGCGATGTCCACGACATCGGTAAAAATATCGTTGGCGTGGTGCTGCAATGTAACAACTACGAAATTGTCGATCTCGGCGTGATGGTGCCTGCGGAAAAAATTCTCCGTACCGCTAAAGAAGTGAATGCTGATTTGATTGGCCTTTCGGGGCTGATCACGCCGTCGCTGGACGAGATGGTTAACGTGGCGAAAGAGATGGAGCGTCAGGGCTTCACCATTCCGCTATTGATTGGCGGCGCGACCACCTCAAAAGCGCACACGGCGGTGAAAATTGAGCAGAACTACAGCGGCCCGACGGTGTATGTGCAGAACGCTTCACGCACCGTTGGTGTGGTGGCGGCGTTGCTTTCCGACACTCAGCGCGATGATTTCGTTGCTCGTACCCGCAAGGAGTACGAAACCGTGCGTATTCAGCACGGACGAAAGAAACCACGCACACCACCGGTCACGCTGGAAGCGGCGCGTGATAACGACTTCGCTTTTGACTGGCAGGCTTACACGCCGCCGGTGGCGCACCGTCTCGGTGTGCAGGAAGTCGAAGCCAGCATCGAAACGCTGCGTAATTACATCGACTGGACGCCGTTCTTTATGACCTGGTCGCTGGCCGGGAAGTATCCGCGCATTCTGGAAGATGAAGTGGTAGGTGTTGAGGCGCAGCGGCTGTTTAAAGACGCCAACGACATGCTGGATAAATTAAGCGCCGAAAAAATGCTGAACCCGCGTGGCGTGGTGGGCCTGTTCCCGGCAAACCGTGTGGGCGATGACATTGAAATCTACCGTGACGAAACGCGTACCCATGTGATCAACGTCAGCCACCATCTGCGCCAACAGACCGAAAAAACCGGCTTCGCTAACTACTGTCTCGCTGACTTCGTTGCGCCGAAGCTTTCTGGTAAAGCAGATTACATCGGCGCATTTGCCGTGACTGGCGGGCTGGAAGAGGACGCACTGGCTGATGCCTTTGAAGCGCAGCACGATGATTACAACAAAATCATGGTGAAAGCCCTTGCAGACCGTCTGGCGGAAGCCTTTGCGGAGTATCTCCATGAGCGTGTGCGTAAAGTCTACTGGGGCTATGCGCCGAACGAGAACCTCAGCAACGAAGAGCTGATCCGCGAAAACTACCAGGGCATCCGTCCGGCACCGGGCTATCCGGCCTGCCCGGAACATACGGAAAAAGCCACCATCTGGGAGCTGCTGGAAGTGGAAAAACATACCGGCATGAAACTCACAGAATCTTTCGCCATGTGGCCCGGTGCATCGGTTTCGGGTTGGTATTTCAGCCACCCGGACAGCAAGTATTACGCGGTGGCGCAAATCCAGCGCGATCAGGTTGAAGACTATGCCCGCCGTAAAGGTATGAGCGTCTCAGATGTTGAGCGCTGGCTGGCACCGAATCTGGGGTATGACGCGGACTGATTCACAAATCTGTCACTTTTCCTTACAACAAACAGGGCGCTCAATGAGTGCCCTGTCTCTTTATTAATATGAAACACTTATACTGGAAACAGGCTGGAATAATCTTAGCCGGAAAAACGAATGTCAAAAGGCACAGTAAAGATGCCAGTCAGCGTGTTTCCGGTCCTTTGGTCATTCAATTGCTTCAGGAACATATAACGATAAGGAGAACCTGAACTCGTGTTAACGCTGCTTCACCTGCTTTCTGCCGTCGCCCTGCTGGTCTGGGGGACTCATATTGTTCGAACCGGCGTAATGCGCGTCTTCGGCGCGCGTCTGCGTACTGTTCTTAGCCGAAGCGTCGAAAAGAAGCCGCTCGCCTTTTGCGCGGGGATAGGCGTTACCGCACTGGTGCAGAGCAGTAATGCCACCACCATGCTGGTGACCTCGTTTGTCGCTCAGGATCTGGTAGCCCTCGCACCGGCTCTGGTGATTGTGCTGGGTGCAGATGTCGGGACGGCGCTAATGGCGCGTATTCTCACCTTCGACTTATCCTGGCTGTCACCGTTACTTATTTTTATCGGCGTGATTTTTTTCCTCGGACGCAAACAGTCACGCGCCGGGCAACTGGGCCGCGTCGGTATTGGTCTTGGGCTGATTTTGCTGGCGCTGGAGTTGATTGTGCAGGCCGTAACGCCGATCACCCAGGCAAACGGCGTTCAGGTGATCTTTGCCTCGCTGACCGGCGATATTCTGCTGGATGCGCTGATTGGCGCGATGTTCGCCATTATCAGCTACTCCAGCCTTGCTGCTGTACTGCTGACCGCGACTCTGACCGCCGCAGGCATTATCTCCTTCCCCGTGGCGCTCTGTCTGGTGATTGGTGCTAACCTCGGTTCCGGTCTGCTGGCGATGCTCAACAACAGTGCCGCCAATGCCGCAGCCCGCCGTGTCGCGCTGGGTAGCCTGCTGTTTAAGCTGGTGGGTAGCCTGATTATCCTGCCGTTTGTTCATTTGCTGGCAGAGACAATGGGGAAGTTGCCATTGCCAAAAGCGGAACTGGTGATCTATTTCCACGTCTTCTACAACCTTGTACGCTGCCTGGTCATGTTGCCATTCGTTGACCCGATGGCACGGTTTTGCAAAACGATTATTCGCGATGAACCGGAACTGGATACCCAGCTACGGCCTAAACATCTGGATGTCAGCGCGCTGGATACGCCCACGCTTGCTCTGGCGAACGCTGCCCGCGAAACCCTGCGCATTGGCGACGCCATGGAACAGATGATGGAAGGGTTGAATAAAGTGATGCACGGCGAGCCACGGCAGGAGAAAGAGCTGCGTAAGCTGGCTGATGATATCAACGTTCTCTATACCGCCATTAAGCTGTATCTGGCGCGGATGCCAAAAGAAGAGCTGGCGGAGGAAGAGTCGCGCCGCTGGGCGGAGATCATCGAAATGTCGCTCAACCTTGAACAGGCCTCCGATATCGTCGAGCGCATGGGGAGCGAAATTGCCGATAAATCGCTGGCAGCACGGCGGGCATTTTCGCTTGATGGCTTGAAGGAACTGGATGCGCTCTATGAGCAATTGCTCAGTAATTTAAAACTGGCAATGTCGGTTTTCTTCTCTGGCGATGTTACCAGCGCCCGTCGTTTGCGCCGCAGCAAGCATCGCTTTCGCATTCTTAATCGCCGTTATTCCCATGCTCACGTCGATCGCCTGCATCAGCAAAACGTGCAAAGCATTGAAACCAGTTCGCTACATTTAGGCTTACTGGGAGATATGCAGCGTCTGAACTCGCTGTTTTGTTCGGTGGCTTACAGTGTGCTGGAACAGCCGGATGAAGACGAAGGACGGGACGAGTATTAATACCGTGACCCTGTAGGCCTGATAAGACGCGTAAAGCGTCGCATCAGGCACGATGAACAAGATGCCGGATCATGCATCCGGCAATTCATTTAAAAACGGTGACCCGCTTCCAGCGGCACCGCTTCTTCACCAGCCTTAAACACATAAGTGGTGTTCGGGCCACCCAGCGTAGCGTGACCTTTACTCACCGTGATCCAGTTACCTTCCGGTAGACCAATAATTGTGAGTTCTGGCGCGACGACCAGCAGTTCGCGAATACGCTGCTCACGCGTTTCACCTTTATGGCCTTCCGGCAGCGCGTTGGTGAAGTGCGGGTTGATTTGCAACGGGAACAGATTCAGCGCATCGAAACCTTGCGGATCGACAATCGGCATATCGTTGGTGGTACGAATGGTTGGGCAAGCAAGGTTAGCGCCTGCGCTCCAGCCAATATACAGCGCGCCACGTTTCACCACGTCAGTAATTGGTGGCAGCAGCCCGCGCTCGCGGCACTGTTTCAGCAACTGGAAAGTATTACCGCCGCCGACAATCACGATCTCAGCATTTTCAATCGCGGCAACGGGATCGACAACGCTATGAATACCGGTGACAGAAACACCCAGCGGAGCGAGAACCGCAGCCGTTTTCGCTGTGTAATCATCCCAGGTCTGCGTTACGCCAGCGAAAGGAATAAATACCGCTGAACGGCGACCCTGCAACTGTTCAGCAATCAGCGGCAGCGCGTGTTCCAGCCAGGCTTTACCCGGCAGCGTCGAGTTACTCAATAAAAGCAGTTCCATTACTTCTCCGGTTAGTAAGAAATCACGGGAGCCATGCTACCACTGTGATTTTAACCGCTTACTGACATGGCTCACGATGTTGCGCATTGCTTCTGGCGTGGCAAACAAGGCGCTGATGTTTCTTATCCTTCTCGTGCAAATTGTGCCGCCTCAGCAATCAGTTGCGCATCAGGCCGTACGCCGGTATACATTGCGAACTGCTCGACGGCCTGTAAAGCAATCACCTCCGCACCGCTAATCGTCTGCTTATCAAGCCGTTGCGCCAGGCGAATGAGCGGCGTTTCCGGCGGCAAGGCCACGACATCAAAAACGACGCTTGCCGTTGAGACCATCGCTTCGCTGAAGGCCAGCTCATGGCTCTCTTTACCGCCGCTCATGCCAACGGGCGTCACGTTGACCAGAATGTCGCAGGCGATGCCTTCCGGCTGCGGTTGCCACTGAAACCCATACTGCTTCGCCAGCGCCGGGCCGCTCTCGCGGTTGCGGGCGGCAATGATAACATCCGTAAACCCCGCGTCGCGAAAGGCGGCAATCACCGCTTTGCCCATGCCGCCACTGCCGCGAATCATCACTCGCGTGGTGGTATTGAGCTGGTGGTGGGTAATCAGGCTTTTCACCGCGATATAGTCGGTGTTAAACCCGGTCAGCCTGCCGTCGTCATTCACGATGGTATTCACGGAATCAATGACCTTCGCCGACGGATCGATCGCGTCGAGAAAAGGCATGCAGCTTTCTTTAAACGGCATCGACACAGCGCAACCGCGAATACCCAACGCGCGAACCCCTTTCACCGCCGCTGCAATATCCTGGGTGGTGAACGCTTTATAGATGAAATTCAGCCCCAGCTTTTCATAAAGATAATTGTGAAAACGCGTGCCGAAGTTACCGGGGCGGCCGGCCAGCGACATGCAGAGTTGAGTATCGCGATTAATCATGGGAAATCGCCTCTGCATGGGCGAGCAGGTACTGCTCCGCCTCGCCAGACCAGACTCCCTGATGACGCGCCAGAATCGCCGCCAGTTCTTCATCCTGAATCTGCGTGAGTGATGTCAGCGGCAGATATTTCCCGGTATACACCAGTTTTTTCCCGCCGCCGACGGCAGGCAATTCAAGCGTGGTTTCGCCCGCGGCATTCAGCCCAAGAATATGTGTTACCACTTTTGCGGCCTGCACTTTTTTCTCTTCAATCAATTTGACCGCTGCGCGCATGTCGTCGGTATTGCCGCCTGACGTGCCTACGTAGTGGGTAAATGCATAATGCACATCGTAGAAATTAATTGGCGCGCTGAAGTGCTTATCCTGCGGTCCGGCGAAGAAATTCAGGCAACCATCTGTCGCCAGCAAGGAAGAGGCGAGAGTCACCAGTCCTTCATTAGGCACAAAGACGAAAATATCATCGAAGCCGTGACCGCCACTCAGCGCCATTAACGTATCAAATGCTGCATCGGTGGCATTGAGATAATGAATCAGTGTTTGCGGTTCTGATGGATAGTGCTTGCGCGCATAACTCAATTTGTCGTTGTCGGTATCGGTAATGACGAGCAGCGAAGGGTTAACGGGTCCATGTAGCGCATAATCAATCGCCAACAGTCCCATTGGTCCGGTGCCGCCGAGGATCAGCGTGCGCCCTTGCGGGCGAATCCCCATCGTGTGGTTATAACTACCTTCCTGAAGATGATAGTTGGCGTTGAACGCGCCAATCACGCAGGAAAGCGGTTCAACCAGCGAGCCTTCAAAATAGGTTTCGCCGTCGTATGCCAGCAGGCAATCTTGTTCCATGACCTCGTTGGGAATAACCACATGCGTCGCTTCGCCGCCTACCCACGGGAAGGAGTAGCCGGGGCAGTCCGGGCGGTCGGGGAGTTGCAGGTTGGCCTGAATCACATAACGCTGACCCGGCTGGAATTTGTGCTGCCACTTTTTACCCACGGCCAGAATATCGCCGCAAAATTCGTGGCCGATGATGATGGGATTGGTCGCCACATCGTCGGGTACTTTTTTATGGTTTTCCCCCAGATTGGCCTCTTTCCAGGAAGAGAGGCACAGGCTGTCAGTGACCACCGTCGCGAGGATTTCATCCTCCTGCATTTCAGGAAGGTCAAAGGTTTCCAGACGCAGGTCACGTTTGCCATAAAGACGCAGAGCTGTTGTTTTCATAAACCACCTCATGTTGAGCGATGACCCCGGCAGTCGTGCCGGGGCGAAGAATCAGGACAGGAAGCCCAGCGCATTACCGATAATCCCTAAACCAAACAGGGCGAAAATCAGCCATACCGGGTTAATTTTTTTGTTGAGCAGACGTACCATCAGCAGCGTCAAACCGAGCGCCAGCAATCCAGGGCAAAGCTGGTCGAGAATGTTCTGTACGGTCATAGTGACGGTGGCACCATCGGCGGCAGGCGTTTGTGAAACCACTAACGGCACGTTGATCGATGTCCATTTGGTCACCAGTACGCCCATTACAAACAGCCCGAGAATCGACGCGCCTTCGGTCAGTTTTTGCAGCAAATTACCGCCCATATCGCTGACGATATTCACCCCTTTACGAAAGCCCAGTTGCAGCCCATACCATTTCATTGTCAGACGTACTGCATTGAAAATAAAGAAGAACAGCAGGGGGCCGAGAATGTTGCCCGAAAGTGCCAGAGATGCGCCGAGCGCGGCGGTAATCGGGCGCAGCGTTCCCCAGACCAGTGGATCGCCAACACCTGCCAACGGTCCCATCAGGCCGACTTTGATGCCGTTAATGGTACCGTCATCAATTTCCGCGCCGTTGGCTCGCGCCTCTTCCATGGCGGCAGTGACGCCGATGACCGGGCCACATACGGCTGGCGTGGTATTGAAGAACACCAGGTGTCGCCTGAGCGCCGCAACCTGATCCTCTTTTAATGGGTAAAGTCGTTTGATGGCGGGGATCATGTCGTAGCAAAAACCCAGCCCGTGAATACGTTCAAAGTTAAAGGATGCCTGTTGCAGGTTGGAGCGCAGAAACATGCTCACCAGATCGCTGCGTGTAATTTTTCTCTGTTCCATGATGGCTCCGTTAATCATCAAGTTGGTCAAGGGCGGTGATAGTGGTGGTCTGGGGATGTGGTTCAGCTTTACGCCACTGTGGATTTAACTGGATGTAGAGCAGGGCCATGATCACGCCGACGCCACCGAACGCCAGCAGACTGAGATCGAGGTAGCCACCTGCGAGGAAACCGAGGAAAAAGAAAGGCATCAAATATTTCACGCCCATCATGCGAAGCACCATGGCGTAACCGACCACCACGATAAAACCGCCAGCAATCTGCAGTCCACGGGTCACAAATTCGGGAATGGCGCTCAGCATATTGCTCACCATATCGGCGCTGACGAACAGCGAGACAATCAGTGCCGGAATCGCAACGCGCAATGCCTGCACGCCAAGCGCGGAGACATGCAGAATATCGAGAGTGCGAAACCGTGCTTCTTCCGCTGCTTTATCCGCCGCGTGCTGGAACACTACGGTGATGGTACGGGCAAACACCGTCAGCACCTGGCCTGCCGCAGCCACAGGCAACGCGATGGCGATTCCGGTGGCGATGCTTTGCTGACCAACGATAACCAGAATGGCGGAGATTATGCTGGCGAGTGCAGAATCCGGAGATTGCGCCGCGCCGACGTTCATCCAGCCGAGAGCTATCAATTCCAGCGTACCACCGAGCATAATTCCGGTTTTTAAATCACCGAGAATTAAACCAATCACCGTACAGGCAATTAACGGACGATGAGTCTGAAATTCATCCAGCACGCTGCCCATTCCGGCAATACAGGAAAAAAGAAATATAGCAATAATTTGTAGGGTACTTATTTCCATGATTTGTCACCTTTTAAGTGTCGTCATCCCTGCCTGTTAAAGCATATGTACACAGGCGCTATTATTTAATTTGCGATTAACTGTTCGTTTATTTTGTCGATAATATTGATTGAGGGATCTGACGCTACGACGCGTAAATCCAGTATGACGCCAAGATTATTTAACTCATGAAATGCGTTAATATCATCGTCATCTAATGAAACTGCTTTGGTTAACTGTTTCTTACCAGGACGCCAGGCCATACCGCCAATATTCAGGGTACCTATTTTTACCCCCTGGCGAACCATTGCTAAGGCATCTTGTGGGCGAGTGAAAAGATAAAAAACGGTTTCGTCCTGATATTGCGGGTTGTGATAAACCGCGACGGCTTTTTCAATATTGACCACGTTAACCTTCATTCCCGGTGGCGCAGCCTGACGCAATAATGTCCGGCGAACTTCATCGTTATAAACTTCGTCATTGCAGATAATAATGCGTTGGGCGTTAGCCACTTTAGACCAGACGGTAGTGACCTGGCCGTGGATCAGGCGGTCATCAATGCGGGCGAGCGTAATGTTCATCAGAAATCCTCCTCCGCTGTTGCCACCTGTCTCCAGACGACGCAGATTTGCTTTGCGATTTGCGTCAGGTGTTCACACAGTTCATCAATATTCATGCTGTCCTGGTTATCAACCAGTTCGAGCGCCAGCGGCAGAGAAAGGCCGCTGATTACCCGCAGACGAGGATTGCGCATCGCAAGCATCGCTGCCGCATTCCACGGGCTGCCGCACTGTAAATCCACGGCAATCAGCCACTCATCTTGATTGTGAATGCTTACTAACTTTTCCAGCTTTGCTACGATGTCTCCGGCGTTCTCGCCGGGCACAAATTCAACGGCCTCGACCCTGGCATCGCCGTACACCATCTGAACCGATTCCAGCATGGCGCAAGCTAATTTGCCATGGGCGCAAAAAATGGCATTGACCATAAAGCCTCCTTAGCCGCGCGTTTTGCCGCCCGCAATGTTAGTGGTTACTCCGGTGATATAGCTGGCGCGTTCAGACAGCAGATAACAAACAAAATCAGCCACTTCTGCTAATCTTCCGGCGCGCCCAATAGGAATGGCGTTTTTGGTATAGCCTTCACGCAGCTGCTCGACGGTGATATTGCGCGTCCACGCCAGCGCTTCTTCATATTCCGGCGTGCGCAGTCCTGTTTTTTCCAGAATCCCCGGCGCGATACCGACCACACGGATACCGTGCTTACCCAGTTCTTTCGACCAGGAGCGAGTGAAGCTATTGAGCGCAGCTTTAGTGGCGGCGTAGCAGCTCTGGCCTTCTGAGCCTTCCAGCCCACTTTCTGAGGAAACATTCACAATCACGCCATCGTGTTGTTTGACCATCTGTCGCGCCACCGCCTGCGACATCAGAAAAACGCCTTTCTGGTTGATATTGACCATTTTTTCGAATGCAGCTTCGTTGAGTTCATACTGCCCGGCAGGCGCTTTCTCATCGACCAGCAGACGCGGGAAATTGACCCCGGCGTTATTGACCAGACCGTCGATGCGACCAAAACGCTGGATAATTTCTGCTACCGTATGATTTACCTCTTTGGCGCTGGAAATATCGGTCGGCCAAAACTGATAGCCTTTATGACCTTCATATTGTCCATCGCCACCGTGAATATCGACCATCTGTACATTCGCGCCTTGTGCTAATAATTCATCCACAATCGCCAGACCAATGCCGGATGCGCCACCGGTGACAATAATGATTTTATCCTGCAAATTTAACCACGTTTGCATAACAGACTCCTGATTTTAGATAATAGGGACCCGCCGTAATTTTTATTACGGTAAACATCGGGAAGATTTTTATTTCAGTAATAGTTCAGCTGTGCTGCTATTCGTTACCAGACAATTAATATATTTTCCACGCAGTGCACCAACAATTCCGCTGTATTTTTCTTCACTCATGGCAATGCCAATGGAATATCGTGCCTGCTTTAATTTATTCATTTCGATAGAGAGTGTTTTTTCGCTCATATTCGTTTCAACCATTGCGCCGTGAATATCAAAAAAGCGCGAGCAAATATCGCCAGCAACCTGGCGGGCATTCAGGTCGTCACTCTCTTCACCACCATAAAACGCATGCCAGTTAGCGCCGTCGCGAATGGCCGGTGAGCCAATTCCCACCAGGGCGACATCCAGATTATCCCAGTAGGCAGAGATGGTTTTAAAGTGCTGAGACTGCATGATCCCATTACGAATTAATGGGTTATCCAGCAGAGCCGGAAAATCCGCGAGATGCGATTCCCCTTTCAACTTCGCTGCCGCGCTGTAGGTTAATGTGTTTACATGATAGCGGCTTTCGAGTTTACCGGACGGTCCGCCAATAATTGGTACGCAGATTAACTGCCGCGATTGCCCCGCCTGCGGCAAGTTTTCAACCAGTGCGCTCACCGCGCGGCCCCAGGAAAAACCAACAATATCGCCAGGTTCCAGCAAGCGATCCAGCAGTTGCGCGCCGTGTAACCCCATCATCGCCAGTTGAGTCTCTTCATCCTCATCATTTCCCGACACCACCACAACGTCTTTCAGGCCAAACTTTTGCTTCAGTTGCTGCTCCAGCCAGAGATTTTCGTTGTAGTCATAGTTGATGGCGATGGTGACAATTCCCTGATCGCGGCCTCGTTTAAGCAAGCGGCTGATGGTGGTGCGGTAAATACCCAGTTCGCGCGCGATTTGCGCCTGCGTCATATCCTGTTCGTAATAGAGTTGGGCAATCTTCACAATCAAACGGATATCGTCACTGTTTTCCATTGCCGCCTCCTGGTTCTGCACATTTGTGCAAATACGCTTTCTCACCGCTTGATCTGATATAACCCCATCATGATGGCCTTTCAAAGCGATTTTTCACTCTTTGCATGGGGAGAAATAGCGCTTTCTCTTGCACATTTGTTTCTCTGCGTAGTAGTCATCAGCACAGGTGTGCAGCGATTCGTAATATGTTGATTATCCTTATTTTGCCAGGCAAATTTGCATCGTATTTCCGGAGACACTTTTGTGATAAAAGGCGTGGCAGATCACATTTAATTTCGACGTTGCCGCATAACCCTGTTTTTCCCCGCTAAGAGGTACGGTATATTCCGCGTTTTACAGGAGAATTTATGCTGCCCGACTCATCAGTCCGTTTAAATAAATACATCAGCGAAAGCGGAATTTGCTCACGCCGCGAAGCGGATCGCTATATCGAGCAAGGCAATGTGTTCCTTAATGGCAAGCGAGCCACCATTGGCGATCAGGTGAAACCCGGCGACGTTGTGAAAGTAAACGGTCAGTTGATTGAGCCTCGGGAAGCCGAAGATTTGGTACTTATCGCCCTGAACAAGCCCGTCGGTATTGTCAGCACCACCGAAGATGGCGAGCGCGATAACATTGTCGATTTCGTTAACCACAGCAAACGCGTGTTCCCGATTGGCCGCCTGGATAAAGATTCCCAGGGGCTGATTTTCCTCACCAATCACGGCGATCTGGTGAATAAGATCCTCCGTGCGGGTAACGATCATGAGAAAGAGTATCTGGTGACGGTTGATAAACCGATTACCGATGAATTTATTCGTGGTATGGGGGCGGGAGTACCGATCCTCGGGACGGTAACTAAAAAGTGCAAAGTCAAAAAAGAAGCACCGTTTGTCTTCCGCATTACCCTGGTGCAGGGGCTGAACCGTCAGATTCGTCGCATGTGCGAGCACTTTGGTTACGAAGTGAAAAAGCTGGAACGTACGCGCATTATGAACGTCAGCTTAAGCGGCATTCCGCTGGGTGAGTGGCGCGATTTAACCGACGATGAGTTAATCGATCTCTTTAAGCTCATTGAAAATTCCTCTTCCGAGGCAAAACCTAAAGCGAAGGCCAAACCGAAAACGGTAGGCATCAAACGTCCAGTCGTTAAGATGGAAAAAACGGTGGAAAAAGGCGGTCGCCCGGCGTCCAACGGTAAGCGTTTTACCTCGCCGGGGCGTAAAAAGAAGGGGCGTTAATCAGCGCCTGCCGCGCGTCGACGTATTTGCTGACCAGCTAAATGACGCCTCAGGATCCGGTTTATAAGCCTGCTTTTTCTTCAATTGGCGGGCTTTTTTCGCTTCAGCCTCACGCTCGACCATTAATTTATCGATGTACTCTTTCTTAATGCTGTTAGTTTCGGAGTTGGTCAGTACGCGACCATGCGCAATCCGCGCCCGATCCAGCAGTGTTTTAAGTTCACGCTGCTCGCGTTCAGTCATCTCTTTTTGGGTAATACGGGGGAGTGCCATGATGGTGCCCTCAGTGAGCCAGAGAGTTCAGTGTACGGGAATTCGTTTGCGAGCAGAACTGATAATATTCATTTTGCCTTCTCTTAACTATTTATCTCTTTCGATAATTAGCGATAAATACAGATAAAAATTTAACGCAAATTATTATCCGGCAAGTTATCTGATTTAATTAAATCTTTATTATTCAATATATTAAGTGTGTTATTTCACTTTTGGCACACTTTTCGCAATAACTCTTTTGCGTTGATACCGAATTTCAAAGGGGATTAAACCCCGTCGGCACACCAGGAACGGCCAGGCTGTTTTCCGGGCGTGTTCCGTCAGCCTTTGACGCCAATTACGGGTTCGATTCCCGAATTCATTCCTGAAATGAATACTGGTTGTAACTTATTAAATAAAAAATGAGGGATTGCGCAGTCAGCGATCCCCGATAACGTCGCCGATAAAGACGCCGGGTAACAGGCAAAAGGGAATTCCCCTGTCGCTTCGTATCTGCTTCCGCGACGGCTATTAAGCAAGGAATAGATAATGATTAAGAAAATAAGCGTAAGAAAAGATCAGCTGGCATTACTTTCCAGAAATGGCGATTACTACAAAGTGCTGCATGCAGGCGAGCATCTTTTACCCTGGTTAAATACGCCAGAAGTCTTGCTGATTACGCTCGATGGCAGCGAAGTTCCCGACGTGCTGGCGGATTATTTGCGCCGCTTTCAGCCAGAGTGGGTGGAAAGATATTGCGTGGTGGCCGACTTGTCGGAGACTGAAGCCGGGGCGTTGTATATGGACGGTATTTTGCTGGAGATCCTGCCGCCATCAACGCGTCGTTTGTACTGGCGTGTAGAGGATGATTTGACGCTGGTGCGGATGAGTACGCAGCAAGTCCAGGTTCAAACGGAGGTGATGAATGCGGTATTGCAGCCACGGCGCAAAGGGGCAGTTAAAGGCCGCGATGCGATACTGACGGTGCAGGTTCCGGCCTGGCACGTAGGTGTACTGAAAATCGATGGTAAAACGCAGGCGCTGTTACCGCCGGGACTGACTGCGTACTGGAAAATTAACCATCTGGTTGAAGCTGAAGTGGTTGACACCCGCTTGCAGGTACTGGAAGTCAGCGGGCAAGAAATCTTAACGAAAGATAAGGTCAATCTGCGGATTAACCTCGCCGCCAACTGGCGCTACAGCGACGTGTTATTGGCATTTAGTCAGTTAACGAAGCCGATTGATCATTTGTATCGGGAATTGCAATTTGCACTGCGTGAAGCGGTAGGTACGCGTACGCTGGATGAGTTGCTGGAAGATAAACAGGTCATTGATGACGTTGTCAGCGAACAGGTGAAATCGCGCATGTTGCCATTTGGTATGGAGATTGCCTCATTAGGGGTGAAAGATATCGTCCTGCCTGGTGATATGAAAAATATCCTCGCGCAGCTGGTTGAGGCAGAGAAATCTGCGCAGGCGAATGTGATTCGTCGGCGTGAAGAAACGGCAGCGACGCGTTCGTTACTCAATACCGCTAAAGTCATGGAAAACAACCCGGTGGCGTTACGCTTAAAAGAACTGGAAACGCTGGAGAGAGTGGCTGAGCGGATCGATAACATCTCTGTATTTGGTGGTCTGGATCAGGTTCTGCACGGGTTAGTGAATATCAAAGGATGAGTCAAATGCCATTAAATGGAGTCAGTGCTGCGATGCGCGAACGGGTATCGCAGCAGTTAAAAGAAATAGAACGTCGCTATGGCGTGAAAGTGCTGTACGCCTGTGAATCAGGCAGCCGCGGCTGGGGATTTGCCTCGCCCGATAGCGACTACGATGTACGGTTTTTGTATGTCCATCCGCTAGAATGGTATCTGCGTGTAGAGTCACCGCGCGATGTTATCGAACTGCCTATCGACGACGAGTTAGATGTTTCCGGTTGGGAGTGGCGTAAGGCGCTGGGATTATTGAAAGGCGCGAATCCGACGCTGATAGAATGGCTGGATTCTCCGGTGGTCTATCAACAAGATGAAGAAACGATAACGGCGCTTAAGGCAATGGTCCCAATGTGGTTTTCTTCGTTGCGCGCGCGTTGGCATTACTATTCGATGGCGCAGAAAAACTTTCGCGGTTATTTACAGGGCGACGAAGTTCGACTGAAAAAATACTTTTACGTGCTGCGCCCGCTGCTGGCCGTACGCTGGGTTGAAGCGGGAAAAGGCGTGCCGCCAATGCGCTTTGCCGAGTTACTGGCGGGAAGTGAGTTGGATGCGGCCTTACGCGCAGAAATAGATGAATTGCTGGAGCGTAAACAGCGTGCGAGTGAAGCGGAATATGGACTGCGCCGTCCTTTATTGCATGCGTTTATTCGCGCGGAACTGGCGCGCGGGGAAATTCCACCGATTTTACCGGACAGTCGAGATGGAGATGTTCGGGAGCTAGATAATTTGCTGTATCAAACGGTAATGTGCCGGGCATAAAGCCCGGCGTGATTTATTGCTGGTATTGCCAGCTGCTGACTAAAGCGTACAAGTGGTTTGGAGAATAGCGCCAGCTTTCCTTCAGTTGCAGAAATTCAGCACAAAATTCACTGCAAAACAGGCGATCGCGCTGTTCTTTATTACCGGTAATAATTCCTAATGCTCCGCGCCAGTCATATTTTTTGCCATCATGTTTACGGAAAAAAGTTTCCACATCCTGAAGGCTAGCCTGGAGCGGCAGCATATCCCACTTATCCGCTGGCAATGGCATTATCTTTCCGCGTACACCGCGATCGCGCAGTGATGCAGAGTAACAAAGGTATCTCTTTTCACCATGCTTAACGGCTAATTCACAGTGGGAATAATGACCGCGTGTGATTTTACGGGTAAGCCAGTCAGCCAGTCGGGCAATACCACGGTGCTCTGTTCGGCCCTTATAACAAGCGAGCCAGACAGTGGTTTTACTCATGGTTGCCAGCCTGTTGAATAATCGTAGTCGAGCACCGCCTGAATATCGTCCAGTGCTTCCACCGCCGCGATATGACGCTGGGCGTTTGCGAACAAGCGCATATCGTGATCCATGGTGACCGATTCAAACTGGGCAGCGATTTCGTTGGTTAACTCAATCAGACCATTATTTTTAGTTTTCCACATTAAACCTGGCGGAATTTTTTTCTCCGCTCCCATTTTTGTGAGTGAAAGCTGTTGGATACGGCTATTTGTATCACTGTGGAAGTGATGGTTGTTGATGATGATGTAATCGGTTGTGATGGCATCGCGTTGATTTTTGATTGCAGAGTATTTCGCCTCTTTAGCATCGGTTATAGATGGTTGCCATTTTTCACCATCCCAACGTTCAAAAGAACCTGTCGGGGAAATGACTGTTACATTTTCAGGTAATTGGCCCAATTCTTGAATAATAAGCTGGCTACCATCAACTTTGTTATAAACAGTTTGGCCTCGATGATCTTCAATAAGTCTCCATGTTTCATTCTCCCACACTGGAGTAAAACCAGGAACCTTTTCGGGAGGTGAAATTAATGTGCAATAATTTGGCAAGCCTGTATTAGGTGCAATGTATGCATCAGACTCACCGATATATTCTTGGGAGTCTTGTGAAAAATTATATACAGTTAGTATTTGAGCTTCATCGGAAAAGGTAAAAGTATTCATGCTAGCCTCACAATATAGTTGAATGCGATATTTTTGACGGTGTTTTCGGTGTTGCCGGTATTATTAATGGTTAGGGAGTGATTATGGGAACCAAGGGCAATTGAATGATTATGTGACCCTAAAATAACAGAGTGAGAGTGTGAGCCAACATTAACTGAATGTGCATGCTCTCCATCCGTGGATGTGTTAAATTTGTAATTGTCATGATCTGATTCACCAGAACCAAAATTATTTGTTGTGTTATCACGAGTACCATACCGAGGTTTTCCCCCCTCACTACTTTCGCCAGAACCACTATCATGGCTATGCGCGCCTGCTGTATTTGTTGTTTTTATCCCATGATTAAATGACTGAGTGTTCTTTGTTCCTAGATCTATTGATGATACAGATTTCGTCCCTAAGTCCGTACTCGAAATACTGCCCGTATGGTTATGTGATTTAACTCCATCCAGTTCAGTAGATAATATAGCGCGCCCACTGGATGGTTTTCCTTTAATTATCCATCCGCGCATATCAGGAATAACACCAGATGGATATGCAATTGCCAGTTTGGGATAGGAGGTTTTATTAAATGTCTGACCTGTCATCAGAGCGTAGCCTGAAGGTACAGAATCAGATGGCCAGGGAATAGGCATCCCAACAGGACAGCTTTCCGCAGCAATAGCCTTATCCATCGCTGCCTTAACAGCGTTCGGCGTTGCAGCTTCCGTCGTACTGGTGCTGTTGGTCGCATTATTAAGTTTCACGACCCCTTTTTGCGTCAGCGTACCGTCGGGGATACCTGTTATTTGCCCCCAGGCATGGGTATGGCTGGACGGTGCCGCAGCAATAGCCTTATCCATCGCTGCCTTAACCGCACTTGGTGTTGCAGCTTCCGTCGTACTGGTGCTATTTGTTGTATTGTTAAGCTTAACGACTCCTTTCTGCGTCAGTGTACCATCAGGGATACCAGTAATCTGATTCCAGGCATGATTATGACTGGTGGCAGCTTTGCTATTTGCCAGGTCATATGCCGTTTTTACCGCTTTTGGCGTGGCCGCTTTGGTTTCATCATCGCTATTAGTCGCATTACTCAGCTGCGTAAAACCTTTTTGTGTCAGCGTCGCATCAGGATGATTTCGTGATTGCTGATGTGTTTTCAACGCGTCATCGACATATTCCCTGGTTGCCACAACGACTGAAGGGTCGATCAAAAGCGTCACCGCATCTGCATTGGTGACTTCCATGACCGCGCGTATAACGATTTGCTTACTGGCCCCCGCAGGTAATCGTGGCTTATAGGTTTCCGGGAATTTACCAATAGCGACCATCGTGCCGTCGGTATCCAGTAACCCAACTTCGCGTACATACCAGCCTCCGACTTGTTCGGGAATAATCGCTTCTGCGATAACCCAGGCCGGATTATCTGGCGCAATTTTTAATGTATTGAGCTGACCACGCCAGACCTCATGGACTACTTTGGTCTGACTTTCTGTCGGTTCGATATATTTACCATTACCGTCGCCAACTACCATAGTTTGCAGACGGATCTGTTTTTGCTCGGCCAGTGCTGAGGCAATTTTGGCTTTGCCTGCAGCAGTTAATATTGTAAAAAATTCACTTGCCATTATTACTCCGGATATACAGACATAATTTCGGTGCTCCAGTATCCTGTGCCGACCTTCATCGGTTGGGATTGTGTTAGTCGATCGGGTTGATAAGGTAGTAGTTGAATATATTCCTCCACACAATAACCTGTCGCTAAAAATATTCCAGATGACTGGCTGAGGCTTTCTGCAACAGGAGGCAATACTGTAATGACTTCCCCTCCTTGCATGGCACTGCCAATAACTGGTATTGGGCTTCGATTAATAAGCCAAATAACAATGCTTTCCAGCTTTGAACGGACATTTTTATATTCATGAATTAATGTGATAAGTGCATTGAATTCATCTTCATTTAATCCTTTTTCCTCTAGTGTAATATCAACCTTAAAAAAGTAAGCCCTTCCCCCATATTCAAACCATTCTGAAATAGTTCCGGGTAAGGAGAGTATTTCCAGCACCCGCCGCACCGCCCAAATTGTTCCTTTATATTTATGCAGTTCAATGGCTTGTTTAATTAACTCGCGTTTCTCCCGCTCATCGGTGGTAAATAACCAACCTTCCAACCCCTGAACGTGAAATTGTTCTGCAAGGGCTGGTAATGCCGAAGCATCAACCAGGTCGACCAGATAAACCATCAACGCCGTCAGATCGAGTTGGGCAAAACGCTCGGCGGCGATATTTGCCAGAATCGAAAAACGCTCATCGCTGGCAAGCGGCGGCGGTGGTAGCAATTTATCCATCGCTAACTCCGGCGATCGTGACGTCTATTGCAGTGCATTCCGCCCATTCATGCGCCTGCAAAATACGTTTTGTAGGCAAGTTCAGCGCAACGTCATAGACGCCATCGACCTGTAACACTTTGATTATCTGGTTTGGCACAATGTCTTGCCCCAGATGTTTCTGCCGCTGTTGCGTCCAGAGGCTAATCGCTTTACGCGCCGCAGCCAGCGTTGTCTCCTGATCGGCGGTGGTAAACAGCGTTAGCGGGTAGATCTCCACGCAGCCTTCTGGCAATCCCTCGTCCGGCCCCAGTACTGCAACGTCAATAATCGACTGGCTAACAGAAAGCGTATGAAAGCGGTATGCGCCATAGCTGCCCGCATTACTAAAGCTTTCTGGTGCCAGTTGGATACGCTGGCGCAATGCGTCATCGCTCTCTTCACCGCAGCCGCCCGTTGACGCAGTCAGGTTGGTTACGTTGATGTCATAATGACCAATCCTGTCGACCAGAGCGCTAATTTGTGCAGGCTGCCAGCCGTTACCCTGTTCACCTGCTGCGAGGCTGGTGGCAGGAACGGCGATATGCAAACTCCAGGCCGGAAGCAGAACATCTTCATCGGTGGCGAACATCACGCTATCAGAGGCACTGGCCCGCGTCCCCTGGGGAATCAGGATATTGCTGGTATACGCACTGACGACCGAAAACTGCAACGTCGTTTTTGCTGGCTGCGCAGGCAAACGGTGAACGCCCACCAGCTCTCCTAAATAATCCAGCATTGGCGCGCGGGAATACGCGACCAGGTTTTGTTTCGCCGCTTCCTGAATGGCGATGCGTACAAGGTTTTCACGATAGGCAAACAGGTCGATGAGCAACCGCTCAGCCTGTGCCGGATAGAGTTTTTTACCACTGGCATCTTCGTATTGCGCAATCATCTCACTGGTAATTTGCGCAGGATCGCGGTCAATAAAATTGGGTTCGGCTATCGCCATAACACCTCCGTTGAGTTGATAACGCCGTCAGCGGCGCGCCATTGCACACGTAACGTCAGATGTTCGCCGTCGATTACTGGTGTCACCTTCAGCAACCGACAGCGCGGTTCCCACTGGCGGATGGCTTCCACCGACTCCCGTACCACATGCGGGATAGCCCGCTCGATGGGGTAATCGATGTAGTGCCACAAGTTGCTGCCAAACAGCGGTCTGTGGGGATCACTGCCGCGCGGTGTACGCAGAATGATGTGTATTGCCTGGTGAATATCATCCAGTCCGCAGACGTATTCTTCAGGCCGCAGCAAGGCCGGTTGCCAGTGCAGCGTTGAGGGGCGTGTTTTTGTGTTCATGAGGGTATTTTCGCCCTGAACGGGCTGTGGAGATATTAAAGCGATTTAGAAAACTGATTGATTAAAAAGAGAAAACCCGCCATCAGGCGGGTTAAACGTCAGTGTGAATGGTGGTTGGAGTTGCCACCGCTGTCCTGCAATGCGCCGCTGGCCTGAACGTTGCCGATCACGTTGACATTGCCGGTTATCGTGGCTGCGTTACCGATGCCTCCACTTCCTGCCATCCCGCCAAGCCAGGTGAGTTTTTTCATTACCGTGACGTTGCCAGTAAAGGTGCTCATGGGCGCATCTACCGTCACTGCTGCTGCTTTAACCTCGACCTTAGTGGCGTCGATGCTGACATCGGTCGCTTTAACATCGACGGTATCGGAAGTCACGGTGACCTGTTGGGCTTTAATCTCAACGTTGGGCGATGTCAGGCAGGTACCGTTGATAACCTCAATCACGATTTTCTCGATACCGCCGTTGATCGTCAGCTGGTGCGTGCTGCGGTCATATTCAAACGCTGCGCCATCAGAAAACTGGACGTAACGTTTGTCGCGCGAGGCTACAGGCGCGGTGTCAACCGTAGAATAAACTGCGCCCAGCACCACGCCATCTTCACCGTTATTGTCCAGCAGAACTTCCACTTGCTCGCCCATATCCGGTAGCCAGTAGTCTTTATTGTCCTGGGAATTGCGTTGAAGTACCGCAAGCCAGTTGCTCTTCAGATTGTCACACTCCGGGAGCGTGACCCGCACCCGAACGCTGGTTTCGTCAATATCGCTGATAATCCCCGTTTGACGGGTTACTCCTTTCATATTTCCTCCTTACTGGCTGGTCGCTGGCCCGCGCGACACGTCGATTTCAGTGGTATAGCCGCTGCGCACAAAACTGTGAGTCGATTTATCAATTAGCCATTGACCGGAAAGCACGCCAAAATCGGTTAGCTCGATTTTATTGCCCGCCGTCAGTTCCGGGCAGCCCATCATTGTGAGCGTTCCGGTTTGCTGATATTCGTTGTGGCTGTCGAGTGCAGCGTTGGCTTTTGCCTGTGCTGCGCCAACGTCCGTCGCCCGACTGTTCAGTTTTAGCGTGTCGGCACTGGTGCCGACTCCACGGGCAGACGGTTTTTGCTGGCTGTTGTGAGTGTAGATAACCAGTTCTTTTTTCTTACTATTTTGATGCTGTACGGTGGCGTTTTTGTAGATACGGTTAATGGTATCTTTGAAGGTGAAATGCGAAACGTCTTTGCGGTCGATCTTTTTCACAGGTGCCAGGCAGCGCAGCGTGGGTAAATGTGAAAAAATCAGCTCTTTCGTCGTCACTTTTACGGCATAACCATATTCACTGGCCAGACGTTTGAGAAATCCAACATCGGTTTCGCCGTACTGTGTCACCCGGTCAATTGTCAGAGGCTCGATTTTGCCCACCAGCTTTAGGCCGTGAGTTTGTGCGATACGGCTGGCGATAGCCGAAAGCGTCGTTTCTTCAAAACCCTGGCTGTTACGGGTGCGCAGCGCCTGATTGACGGAAGTGGCGATGCCATCAATATTTACCGTAGAAGGTGGCGCTGAAATATCAATTTTATCAATAATATACTGACCACAATCGAGCAGCTTCTCTCCCTGATAACCCATATGCAGCGCCAGCGTATCGCCTTTGCCGGGATACCACTCTTTTATCCAGCGTCCATCTGTGTCATCCAGTGTAATTGCGATGGTATCCGACTCGTTTTTGATGCTGTCGTGGTAACTGATGCTGGTGACATAGGGTGTGATGTCATAAGTGATATCTTTATGCCCATACCAGAGGGTAAAAATGGGCGTGAGTGTGGCAAAGACGCCACCAGTTACGCTTATCTCAGCCATGGTGGGATCTCCGATAAGGTTTTATTGACGGAAATGACCGGAATAATGAGCTGAATACCGGAAGGCAGTACCGGGTAAATGGCTACATGTGGATTGGCGGCGATTATGCGTTCATAAGCCAGCGCATCACCGTAGTAATGCCATGCCAGATTATCCCAGCGTTCGCCGTCGGTGGTGATATGTTCAAGGTATCGCATCACCAGATCCTCGTAATGGTCGCGGCAGCAAGCTGGCTCACTGTGGGAGTGGTTTGTTGTACCGTTGTTCGTGCCTGATCAACCAACGTTGCGGCTTTATCAAACGTCGCTTCGGCGATGTCGCTGGTAATGTCGTCGAAAAGCGCCTGAGCATGGTCAACCAGTGTACTGGCGTCATTGGCGCAGTCCCGGATACCTGGCATGTTACCCAGTAAAGTTTTAATCTGCGCCGACAACGCTTTTGGGAGTCCTGCCAGCGTTTGCAGATCCATTGGCTGTTTAAACAGGGTTTCGATGGCGTCGATTGTCTTTTTCAATGACGTAATTATCTTTTCACACTTTTCTTTTAACGCTTTGGCCTCTTTAATCATTGCTTTCACTTTTGCCACCGTTTTTTTAATATCTTCAATGGCTTGTGTCAGTTCATCCAGCATCTCTTTGGCCTTACGCATACCTTCTTCGATGGCGTTTAATATCTGATCAAACCAGGACTCCACCTTGTCGGGAAAATCGCTCGCCTTTTCCTCGATGTTGGGCTCCTGGGTGGTAATCGCCGGAGGTAAAAGTGGATTTTTAGGATCGCCGGTGTACTCCTGGAGCGACATCGTTCCGTTTTGGGCAATCACATTGCCCCAGGGATCGGTGTGCTGGTGGGTGGCGGTTAGCTCCGTAATCACAAACCAGCCGCGATAATCGCCATTGCCAAATACCAGTGCCATCGCCTTGTGAGCAAGCATGGCTTCACGCAGTCGGTTCAGCTCTGTTGTGGGCTGGCAAAACTGGCTGTGCAGGGAAAATTCCAGCGCCAGCATATCCAGCTTATCGCCAATAAACTGCACGCCGGGTTTGCCTTCTATACGGGCATGTGTGGCGTAATCCACGCCCATTGTGCTTTTAAAGCCGTCCCAGAATGTGACAACCTTAAATTCAATCTCTCCTAAAACGGCATACATCAGGCATACCCCCGGCGCTGCTGCTGCGCCATTACATCGTTAATCATTCTTTCCAGTTCGCGTTTACTCATCGTCAACACGTTCTGAATCTCTTTAGTGGTGTTTTGTCCGTTACCCTGCACGGTAATTTGTGGCGAAAAATTTACCTGGACTTTTCCTGAGGAACGGGAGGGTAGCGTCGCCGGTTTGGTTACGGATTTACCAGGTAAAGAGGCAGATACGGGTTTGGCGGCTGTATTTTTTGCCGCTGGCGCCGATGACGGCGTAGCCGTTTTGCCGGATGGCGCGAGTTGTTTGCCCACCGGCGGTGTTAAAATCGCACCGGCAACGCCTGGAACAACGGTCGCGGGGGAGACGGATGCGGTATTAGTCGTGCTTGTAATAGCTGTAGCCGATCCTTCTGTACTAATACCCATCGTGGTTTTTAGCCAGTCTGGGATGGCGTTTTTTACCTGATCAATAATGCCTTTCAGAGCGGGGAAGGCATTCATTATGCCGTCAACCAGACTGCCCAGAAGATTGCTGCCGAACTCGCTAAAACTTGCAGGCATCTCGACACCAAACCAATTCATCACACTGGAAAAGGCGCTATAGAACAACTCCAGCGGTGACCAGTCGAGAATCAACCGACAAATTCCTGCAATGCCGCCGTCAAAGGCCGTGGTGATACGTTGCCAGATGGTCGAAAAGAACCTGGAGATAGGCTCCCAGTTGCGACAAATCAGATAAGCAGCGCCCGCAATCGCAGTGATGACCAGACCAATGGGATTCATCAATAAAACCCTACCCAACCAGAAGACGGTCTGACCTACCTGTTTCAGTGCGCCAATCAGGCCACGACCAAGCAGTTGCATTAGCCATTTTGCGCCGCCACCCAATGACTTAACCGCTGATAGCATCTTACTTGCCCCGCCTGTGAGCGCCAGACTTGCCTTGACTTTCAGGAAGATATCGACCAGACGAATAAACGGCGAGGTGATGAGGTTCGCGCCCAGCTTTAAAACATTCAGCGCGCCGTTAAACAGCCAAACCGCCCCGACGATTTTCGCAATGTTTTGCACCAGCGCCGGATGTTCGCGTAGCCAGGCGCTGAACTGGCGAATAACCGTCGTAAGGCTTTGTGCCAGCTCGCCAATCGCCGGCATAAGCTGCAAACCAATGCTGAGCCATAAATCATTTAATGCCAGCTGTAACGCTTTAGTCTGTTCAATGGGCGAGGCCATTTGCGCAGAAAAGTCAGCGTTAATCAGATTCTTGCTGGTGGCTTGCATGGCAGAGGCTTTTAACTGGCGATATTCCTCCATATTCGCCAGCATAGGTGCCAGGAATTCCACCGTTTGCACATCGCCGAACATTTCGCCCAGATTAAATTGCGACACCATCGATTGCAGCGCATTGCTGCGAGCAGATAAATCTTCAATCTGCATAGTACGTTTGAAGGTGTCGAGGATCGCCGGGTTCATCTTCTCAAGCTGCATTTGTACGATATGAGTCATGGCTTCGCTAACACCCATACCGTTTTGCTGATGTTCAAGCAGAGAGCCTTGCAGATCGACGCCCTGGCTGGCGAACCAGCTATCGGTTTTTTTCGAAAAGGTGGTTTGCAGAAAGTGGTCAAAATTCTCCGCCGCCGCACTGGCGCTGGCCCCATTTTTCATTGCGATCTGCATGGCGGCAGTCAGTTCAGCCATACCTTCCAGACCCTGAGCGCCGGTTTTACCTGCAAATTTCTCTATCCACTGCGTTTGTTCAGCAATGGCAGGCCCACCGCTTTTGCTAATGCCGTACATCATGTTTTGCGCGGCGTGGAAATTTTCCGGGGCAATATTCAGTCGATCATGAGTCGCGAGCGCGGCATTCGCCCACGTTTCAGCACTTTCGCGCGTGGCGGTGGCAGCTTTGGCGATCTCCGGCATATAACGGTTGAGATCCTGCATCGACGACAAATTGCCTTCGATCAGCGTTTGGGCTGCGTTCTGTAAGGTGGTCTGCTGCTGGTTAAAATCCATGCTCCAGTCGCGCAGATTAAGGCTGAGCGTCTCGCGGGTTGTAGCATTCATCCCACCTTTGGTCGCCATATTGACCATGTTGTCCTGAAACTCATACGGCAACTTCCAGTCGGGGGCTTCAACATTGAATACTTTGCTAAATTGCCCGGCAAATGTTTGGGTTTTCTCCATCAGATTAGCGCGGCTGCGGCTATTTTCCTCCAGGCGGAGAGCGGAATCGGCAAGCTGCTGCGTTAGTTTGATAACTGTCGCCTGCTGAGTAGAGAGAGTTAACAATGTTCTGGCGTTGAGTGAGCCGTAACGGGCTATTGCCTGCGTCAACGTCTCATTACGCGCCTGAAGCTGGGTAATAATATCGTTGGCCAAAATTGTTTCTCTTTAAATATTGATAATGGCCCGCTGGTTATTTTTCTAAAAAAAGGGGCAGGGAAGAAATAAACCTGACGGGCTTGGGAAACTCGCAGACATCAGGTCTGCGAGTCATATTCGATTTTTATTTGGGCGCTGGCTTCATCCAGCCAGTTGCTAAAGTCATCGACGGTAAGGGCGTCTATCTCACTGGGCGGAAAGCGAAACCATCTCGCCAGTAGCGCCATTGCCTGCCATAGCAGGGGAGGATTCTGTAACCACGGTAAGCATGGATTGAAATCGTTTCTGCAATGCCTGGTAATCCAGCAAATCCATTTCGGCTAAATCTTCTGGCACCAGTCCGGTCATCGCCGCCATCAGCGGTTCATCCCACTCTTCTGGCTTTTCGCTGATCCGGCGGGCGTTGCGCATATCTTTTACTTTCAGGCGACGTAATTGCAGCGTGTCGATATTATTTCCTGCTGCCGACGTAAATGGAAACTGCAAGATATAATGTTCTTTCATTTTGTGTCCTTATTTATTTTGCAAAGTTCGGGGCCGTAGCCCCGAATAACTTAGCCACCGATGTTATTGCGATAGGTACTTAATTGATCCACACCATTAACCCGGAAAATATTGGCCATATAATCAAGTTCAAGCAGCGTTTCACCATCAACTACTTGTTTAATATAAGTGCAACCAAAGGCGCTGCTGAATTCCGGGTTTTCATTCTGTTTAAATGTGCCCAGTGGATTCTTTTTAAACATCACGGTTAAATGTGTCACTAGCGCTAATTGATTCGCTTTCCCCTGGGAGTTATAGCAATCAATACTGGAGCGGCACTGTAATGCAACCGCCTGCCACGGGTTTGCCGTTTTACGCATTACGTCCTGATAGAAGGAGTTCCATTTAATTTCGCCCTCCAGTTTATCGAAACCTGCCGGGAGTTCGATTTTACCCACCATGCCCAGTGCTTTATGCTCCTGCATAATTAAACTTACATCCGGCAATTTAATTTCTGTTGCACGACCTAAAAGGTTATTACCATCGAGATAAATATTGGCGTTGGTAATACGGTTAATTTGAATTTTTCCAGCCATTAGCTATTGCTCTCCAGAGAGACTAAATATTCAGAAGTAATTTCAGTTTCAAACGTCAGACGTTCCAGCGGCGGTGGCGGGGTGAATTTATAGCTCAGCAATAAATGCCCGGCGCTGAGTTCAGCCGGTGAATTTCGTGCCGGATCGTACCAGCACTCAAAGCCAAGCAGTGCGCCGTCGGCAATCAGTTTTCGGCCCCAGGTATTTACCGATTCGGTCAGCGCGTCAATAAGTGCCTGATTAATCGGCATATCAATATACTGCTGACTGAAATAACGGATTGACTCATTGATTACATCGCCTGTCCGGCGGACGTTTTCAAAGTTACGCATATGGGTCACGGTAGGCCATGCCGCTGTGCGGTTACCCCACAAGCGCAGACCAGAGCCGTAACTATTGAAAATAGTGGTAATGCCGTTTTCGTTGAGCTGATTCACTTCGCTTTGTGGATCATCAATCATTGCGGAAAGCGAACGTTCAATACCGGTAATACCCTGAATTTCCTGGTTTGAGTTGCTCCACCAGAAACCTTTTTCGAGGTCTACTTTGGCACGCAGCCCGGCAGCACGCGAAGAGAGAGGCTCAAGAATTTCCTGGTTAGTGATGCCATCGTAAACTTTGACATGTGGGTAACATAAACGCGCACGATCAGAGCTGGTATTGAAGTTGATAGCCCCTTGCGAACCGCGTCCAGCCAATACCTGCTGGAATGTTGTCCCAATCGGGGCATCAATGTAGGTAATCGCACCGAGTTTTTCCGCTTGTGCAATCAGCTCAGTAGTCACCGATTTTTGCGTACAAAACACAGGAGCAAGCAGGATTTTGGCGTAGAAACCGTACAGGTTATAGGTGTCCTGAAGGAGTTTCATCCCCGTGCGGTCGCCTGCGGTATTTACGGTACCGATAATATCGGCTGCGGTGACCTTTGTAGGGTCGCACCAGGAATAATAGGCACAAACTTTCGCACCAGGAGGAATGTCGGCTCCTTTACGGGTAATTATGCCTGTTTGTTCATCTACGCTAAATGCTGCGGTGTTAAAGGTTGATGAATTTGATGAAGAGGGCTTTAGTACCACGTTACGCACATTGCGGTGAGCGAGCTTCGCCTGGTTGTTAGCATCAAAAGTGATACTCTCATTGCTGATGTTGGAGCCATGTTTTGCCGGATCCAGCACGTTAATCACCACCACCGTACCGGCACCGTGGTCATAAATTGCCTTCAGTGCCTGTGGGATCGTAAAGTTAGCCTGAGTCGAGCCAAACTGCGCAGCATCGCTTTCAGAAAGGCATAATGTTGGTTTATTTACCGGACCGCAGGGGGATGTACCGATTAAAGCGATGACGGCGGATTTTACCGCTTTAACCGGACGCGGGCCGGTTTCAATTTCAATAGTTTCTACACCGTGCAGATAATTAGCTGCCATGTACAATTTCCTCTACGTTATTTTGTTCTTCCTGAGTGATGACAGGAGTCAGATGATTGCGGGCAATCATGGTCATGACCCACTCGTTGTCTTCTGGCAGATCAATTTCACTGTTCGGCCACAATAAGATTTCTTGTCCATCGGCAAGGGTGACGCCGCTTGCTGGGCCGTTGTAGATGTATTTCATTCAGTTTCCTCGTAGTTAACTTCCGTAAGCAGGGGAAGATCCGTGCTTTCCTGTTCAGCGATAAACAGCGAGCTGGTCGCCATTTCCAGGATGTAGCGGCAGAAACCGCCGCTCTCACCCGTATTAATTTCTTTTTCAAGCCAAAGCAGACGATCACAATCAGGAAGCGGAAGGCCACCCAATGCGCTGCGTATGTGATCAAGTGCGTTTAATGCATCACAATTTTTGCCAACAATAACGGTGGCGGTTAAGCGGAGTATTTGCTGTTGCACGATGGCATTACTGCTTTCGGGCGTAGCAAAGACAGAACCGCTATAATTAATAATCACTGCAACTCGTTGTGTCTGTGGAATATATTTCTGGGCATCCTTAGATGAAATAAATATATCCATTTCGGAGTTGTGTTCACGTAATCTGGTCACAACAGAATTCATTACAGATAAAATTTCCATATAGGCTGTACCTTAATTACCGCTCACTTCGTTATCGTTGAAATGTATTCTGAAGCAGCGAAGGTGAAGAATCTTTTAATGTGATTTAGAGAAAAAATTGAATGGTTAAAAAAATCCCCACCCTTACATAAGGGTGGGGATTTTTCAATAACTGCCACGTTGTAACAGCTCGATTTTGCTATATAAGGCATCCAGCTTCGCTTCTAATACTGCTTGCCCACGAAGATAATCTTCTCTGCGGACATAATGCAGCGGAAGCTCGGCACGAAATTCGAGAAATTCTCTTTCCAGTTTCGACCAACTTGTTTCTGATTCCCTGCGGGCATTTTCCAGAGACTCAAAACGCTCATTAAGTCGTTTTTCAATTTGTGCTAACAGCAGTTTTCCGGCAGCAAACATTAATCCAACGAAGGAAAGCATAAGGGAGATCACTTCCCAAAAATCGATACTGAGTTTCATCGGCCCCTCTGATTAATGAAGACAGCTTGCCTGTCCCCAGAGTAAATAGCGGGCGGCATGTTGATAGAGGATCATCTTTGGATAGCGACGATTTTCTCGCCAGTTCGTGGCGCTGCGCCCGGCGTTGACTTGCTCAACATGACCAAACCAGCTAGTGGCATCTAACCCTTTGGATGCAGCCAGTTTTTTATCCCGGTTAACCCACCCCTGACCGCCGTTATAGGCGCTTAGGGTAAACGCCATACGCTGACAATCATTTTTCGCAGAGATGTTTTTCCACAAATGCTGGTCATATTGCACCAGCGCGCGAATCGCCCAGGTTGGGTTATACGGTTTGTTTTCACGCAATTGTGGATACAACTGGCTTATCCATGTCGCTGTAGCAGGCATAAATTGCGCCATACCTTGTGCGCCAACGGGGGAACGTACCATTGGCTGCCAGGCGGACTCCTGGTGTAATTGCCCGGCAAAGTCGGCCACTGGAGCATTCAGCCCCCAGACTTCTCGAGCTGTACGAATTAGTTCGTTTCGCCATGCCAGAGAGGCTCGCGGCGGTTCAGAGGCGTTAAGCGGGAAAAGAACGAAAATAATCATAGACGCGATATATTTCAGCCACATCACTATAGCCCTAAGGCGACGGAAAGACAGACGGCGGCAACGATGATGGCGCGGCGAATCATTGCCGCCGCGCAGCAACGAGGTTCCTTCCAGGGGCTAAAAGAGTCAGGCCGTGCCCAGGGGAACAAACTGCGATCGAGCCAGTATCCCAGCACCGCGGAAAGCGAAACCAGGCTTAGTTTATAAATGACGACCGGGATCTGTGCGGAAGAGGTCCAGCCGATCACGACAAACAGCGCGGCGGAAGCGACTAGCCAGCCGGAAAGCCGGGGAAAAGTGACTTTTTTCATACGATATCTCCTGATAAGTGAGCGTTTAGTGTCGTCAGAACCCGCCAGTGAAGAATGAAAAAAGCTTTAATAAATAAGTTTAAAAAATAGATTCTCTATAAATGAACAAGCCCGCTAATAAATCGACTCAGCAATTAAAGAGCAAAAGGTGACCAGGCTAATAAGCGCGTCATTATGCAGGGGAAAGATGATGGTGGATCGTAGGAATAGTCGATAGTTATTTGATTTTTAAAGTTTGTTTAAGAAAGTCAGCGACTGTGAGGGAAACGATCTTTTTACTCTACAGGTAAAAATAATACTGTATATGTATACAGTATAGTGTAAAATGATACTCCTGTTGATAAGAAACATAATCCAAACAATATATTTATTTCGTGAATTTATGACGTTCATTAATATTAAAAGTTTATATTTTTGGTGATTGTTTATTTGTTTATTGAATGTATTGAGTAGCAGTAATGACAACTGCTTAGCGTATATCCGTGGTTTTACACGCATCGGGTCTTATTCAGGATGCAAGATATATGGAGATGAAAAATGATACGAAAATCAAAAGAGATGGCCCGGACACCGGAGATCATTAACGACCTGGCTTTTCATGCATCGCAAGTTCTGATTGAAAGCATCAATCTCGACAGTTCATCGGCAGAAAATGTGGGTTTTGCCATTGCCGACCGAATGATGCGTAACTGGGGCGGACAAAGCATCTATTTCCCTAAGGGGATCTCCGGACGAGCATCGGAGCGTGACTACCAAATCTATAGCGAGTGCGATGGGCGCAACTACGCCGAATTAGCGAAGAAATATAATCTGACGCTGCAATGGATTTATAAGATTGTGAAACGCGTACATGCGGAAAAGCAACAGCGCCGCAGTAATTCGTAATTGAACCGGCATGGTGAATAGCGTCGTGGGTCGCTATTCACCTCTACTGATCGTTTACTCAAATAAATTAAAATGCAGCTTCTGCACCACCTGCTCGGCATCTTCGCCGGGCACCAGGAAGCACAGGTTATGGCTGGATGCGCCGTAACAAATCATGCGAATGTTGAACGGTTCCAGTACGCCGAATACCTCTTTGCCAACGCCGCAGGCTTTTGACAGGTCATTGCCAATCAACGCGACCAGCGCCAGACCTTCCTCCACTTCTACCCGGCATAGTGCAGACAGCTCCATCAGCAGAGATTGCGTCAGCAACGTATCGCCAGTGGAGGTTGAACCGGTGGTATCAAGGGTTAATGCCACGCTCACTTCTGACGTGGTGATTAAGTCTACCGAAATATTATGCCGCGCGAGGATGCCGAAAACTTCCGCGAGGAAACCGCGAGAATGCAGCATATTCAGGCTGTGCAAAGTGAGCAGAGTCTGATTGCGACGAAGCGCCAGCGCGCGGAACAGCGGCGGATTTTCAGTTTTATTGCACACCAGCGTACCACCTGCGCGTGGGTCTTTGCTGGAGCCGACAAAGACCGGGATATCGCTGCGTACTGCGGGTAGCAACGTTGCCGGATGCAGTACTTTTGCACCAAAAGTTGCCATCTCTGCCGCTTCGGCAAACGCGATTTCATCAATGCGTTTTGCTGCGGAAACCACGCGTGGATCGGTGGTGTAGATGCCAGGGACGTCGGTCCAGATATCAACACGAGTTGCGTGTAAAGCCTCCGCCAGCAAGGCTGCCGTATAATCGCTGCCTCCACGGCCAAGCGTCGTTGTACGACCTTTATTTTCGCTACCGATAAATCCCTGGGTGATCACTAAGCCTTCATTGAGGCGTGGGAGCAGCTGCAGCGCGGCCAGTTCCGCCAGCGCGGCTACATCTGGCTCTGCACGACCAAATCGGTCGTTGGTACGCATCACTTTACGTACATCAAACCACTGTGCCTGAACATCGCGTTCGCGCAGGATTTCGACAAACAGCAGGGTCGACATCAGCTCGCCGTGGCTGACCAGTTCATCTGTCAGCGCCGGAGACGTTGCCAGCGCCGCCGCTTCTGCCAGAACAGTAATGTTCTCCAGCAGACGTTCAATCTCTTCACGGATAACGTTCGGGTAACGCAGACGTTCCAGAATGGCAAACTGGATATTGCGGATTGCGTCGAGTTTTTCGAATCGCTCGCCAGGTTCCAGTCCTTCAGCTAAAGCGACCAGCAGATTAGTGATACCAGCAGAAGCCGAGAGGACAACTAAACGCACGTTGGCATCAGAAAGCACAATATCAGCGCTGCGGTTCATGGCGTCAAAATCAGCTACGCTGGTACCGCCAAATTTGGAGACAACAATTTCAGACATAACTACCTCGTGTCAGGGGATCCATTTTCAGCCTTGGCACAAGGGAAGAGCGGAAGACGGGTGGGCGCAGAGCGATACTTCGCTACTATTTTCACCCAGAAGTGCTCCACCACTTGCGAAACGCCCGACTGCGAACGCTTCTGGTGACAACCCAGGGGATTCAGCCCCTGTAGCCGATGATGAACGTGGCCAGCCGTTCAATCACCTCGGCGATGCACCCCCTCAGGTGTTATCACAGGACTGGCTCCTCCAACACCGTTACTTGGGCAACGCGCCTCTTCTGGCCTGCGCTAGCGCAGGTAGTACATTTATAAATAAAGGGTGAGCGGGGCGGTTGTCAACGATGGGGTCATGCGGATTTTTCATCCACTCCTGGCGGTCAGTAGTTCAGCTAATAAATGCTTCGCTGCGCTAAGGGTTTACACTCAACATTACGCTAACGGCACTAAAACCATCACATTTTTCTGTGACTGGCGCTACAATCTTCCAAAGTCACAATTCTCAAAATCAGAAGAGTATTGCTAATGAAAAACATCAATCCAACGCAGACCGCTGCCTGGCAGGCACTACAGAAACACTTCGATGAAATGAAAGACGTTACGATCGCCGATCTTTTTGCTAAAGACGGCGATCGTTTTTCTAAGTTCTCCGCAACCTTCGACGATCAGATGCTGGTGGATTACTCCAAAAACCGCATCACTGAAGAGACGCTGGCGAAATTACAAGATCTGGCGAAAGAGTGCGATCTGGCGGGCGCGATTAAGTCGATGTTCTCTGGCGAGAAGATCAACCGCACTGAAAACCGCGCCGTGCTGCACGTAGCGCTGCGTAACCGTAGCAATACCCCGATTCTGGTTGATGGCAAAGATGTTATGCCGGAAGTCAACGCGGTGCTGGAGAAGATGAAAACCTTCTCGGAAGCGATTATTTCCGGTGAGTGGAAAGGCTATACCGGCAAAGCAATCACTGACGTAGTGAACATCGGGATCGGCGGTTCTGACCTCGGCCCGTACATGGTGACTGAAGCACTGCGTCCATACAAAAACCACCTGAACATGCACTTTGTTTCTAACGTCGATGGGACTCACATCGCGGAAGTGCTGAAAAAAGTAAACCCGGAAACCACGCTGTTCCTGGTAGCATCTAAAACCTTCACCACTCAGGAAACCATGACCAACGCCCATAGCGCGCGTGACTGGTTCCTGAAAGCGGCAAGTGATGAGAAACACGTTGCGAAACACTTTGCGGCGCTTTCCACCAACGCCAAAGCCGTTGGCGAGTTTGGTATTGATACTGCCAACATGTTCGAATTCTGGGACTGGGTCGGCGGTCGTTACTCTTTGTGGTCAGCGATTGGCCTGTCGATTGTTCTCTCCATCGGCTTTGATAACTTCGTTGAACTGCTTTCTGGCGCACACGCGATGGACAAGCATTTCTCCACCACGCCTGCCGAGAAAAACCTGCCTGTACTGCTGGCGCTGATTGGCATCTGGTACAACAATTTCTTTGGCGCGGAAACTGAAGCGATTCTGCCTTATGACCAGTATATGCACCGTTTCGCGGCGTACTTCCAGCAGGGCAATATGGAGTCCAACGGTAAGTATGTTGACCGTAACGGTAAGGTTGTGGATTACCAGACTGGCCCGATTATCTGGGGTGAACCAGGTACGAACGGTCAGCACGCGTTCTATCAGCTGATCCACCAGGGAACCAAAATGGTACCGTGCGATTTCATCGCTCCGGCTATCACCCATAACCCGCTCTCTGATCATCACCAGAAACTGCTGTCTAACTTCTTTGCTCAGACCGAAGCGCTGGCGTTTGGTAAATCCCGCGAAGTGGTTGAGCAGGAATATCGCGATCAGGGTAAAGATCCGGCAACGCTTGACTACGTGGTGCCGTTCAAAGTGTTCGAAGGTAACCGCCCGACCAACTCCATCCTGCTGCGTGAAATCACTCCGTTCAGCCTGGGTGCGTTGATTGCGCTGTATGAGCACAAAATCTTTACTCAGGGCGTGATCCTGAACATCTTCACCTTCGACCAGTGGGGCGTGGAACTGGGTAAACAGCTGGCGAACCGTATTCTGCCAGAGCTGAAAGATGACAAAGAAATCAGCAGCCACGATAGCTCGACCAATGGTCTGATTAACCGCTATAAAGCGTGGCGCGGTTAATTTAAAAACCTTAATAACAATGCCGACTATAAGTCGGCATTGTTTTATCAGATAAATCCTCTTGTCTGTTATTTAACGAAAATCATACCGTGAGGTTAATCCTAAAATAGATTTTTAATCGTGATTGATTTCGGAAAATACGCAGATTAATTACTTTTATTTTTATTTTAAGCTTATGATTTTTAATATTATTTATATATAAGTTGAAGCTTATATTTGATATTCATTCCAATTATCCTAAAACCCCATCGCTAATTCCCTGCGCCGTAATTCGCATGCTTTAGTTGTGTATACTCGATCCCGCCCGAAATGTTTTTGGGTAAATCTCCATTCATTCAATGAAGGGAAATTGTTATGAAAAAAGTTCTGTATGGCATTTTTGCCATATCTGCGCTTGCGGCGACTTCTGCGTGGGCTGCACCTGTACAGGTGGGCGAAGCGGCAGGATCGGCAGCAACGTCGGTTTCGGCGGGGAGTTCCTCCGCGACCAGCGTCAGCACCGTAAGCTCGGCGGTGGGTGTCGCGCTCGCGGCAACCGGTGGCGGTGATGGTTCTAATACCGGGACCACAACAACCACGACCACCAGTACCCAGTAATAAAGTATGTATCCCCAAAATAATTCGAGTCATTGCATCTGTGGCTTGAAGTATGAAGGGATTTACCATAACCACACTCCGGTGTGGTTATTCTGCCCCTCTGGAGAAGAGTCGTGAAGCGACCTGCACTCATTCTTATCTGCCTGCTATTACAGGCCTGTTCAGCCACGACTAAAGAGCTGGGCAATTCGCTGTGGGACAGTCTGTTCGGCACGCCAGGCGTACAGCTGACGGACGATGATATTCAAAATATGCCCTACGCCAGCCAGTACATGCAGCTTAATGGCGGGCCGCAATTGTTTGTGGTGCTGGCCTTTGCTGAAGACGGACAACAAAAATGGGTCACTCAGGATCAGGCCACTCTCGTCACACAACATGGTCGTCTGGTGAAGACTTTGCTTGGCGGCGACAACCTGATTGAAGTGAATAACCTTGCTGCCGACCCGCTGATTAAACCCGCACAAATTGTTGATGGTGCAACATGGACGCGCACGATGGGCTGGACCGAGTACCAGCAGGTACGCTACGCCACCGCACGCTCAGTCTTCAAATGGGATGGCACCGATACCGTCAAAGTCGGCAGCGATGAAACCCCGGTTCGCGTGCTGGACGAAGAAGTCTCCACCGACCAGGCGCGCTGGCATAACCGCTACTGGATCGACAGCGAAGGGCAAATTCGCCAGTCGGAACAGTATCTCGGCGCGGATTATTTCCCGGTGAAAACCACTCTCATCAAGGCGGCAAAACAATGATTAAACAAACTATTGTCGCATTGATTTTGAGTGTGGGGGCGTCATCGGTCTTCGCGGCAGGAACCGTCAAGGTGTTCAGCAATGGCAGCAGTGAGGCCAAAACGCTGACGGGTGCAGAGCATTTAATCGATCTGGTAGGCCAACCGCAGCTGGCAAACAGCTGGTGGCCTGGTGCGGTGATTAGCGAAGAGCTGGCCACGGCGGCAGCATTGCGTCAGCAGCAGGCGTTGCTGACACGGCTGGCAGAACTAACCGCAGACTCCAGCGCCGACGATGCCGCCGCAATTAACGCCTTACGCCAGCAAATTCAGGCGTTGAAAGTGACGGGCAGGCAAAAAATCAATCTTGATCCTGATATCGTCCGCGTTGCCGAACGCGGTAACCCGCCGTTGCAGGGCAACTACACGCTGTGGGTCGGACCGCCGCCGTCCACGGTCACGTTGTTCGGGCTTATCAGTCGTCCTGGCAAGCAGTCATTCACTCCAGGTCGCGACGTGACGAGCTATCTCTCTGACCAGAGCCTGCTCAGCGGTGCGGATCGCAGCTACGCGTGGGTGGTTTACCCGGACGGACGCACGCAAAAAGCGCCGGTGGCTTACTGGAACAAGCGTCACGTAGAGCCGATGCCCGGCAGCATTATTTATGTTGGCCTCGCGGACTCCGTCTGGAGTGAGACGTCTGATGCCCTTAACGCCGACATTCTTCAGACTCTGACGCAGCGGATACCTCAATAATGAAAAAAAGACATCTGCTTAGCTTACTGGCGCTGGGCATTAGCACAGCTTGCTACGGCGAAACATATCCTGCGCCCATTGGTCCGTCGCAGTCGGATTTCGGTGGCGTAGGATTATTACAAACGCCCACCGCACGCATGGCGCGGGAAGGGGAGTTGAGCCTCAACTATCGCGATAACGATCAGTACCGTTATTACGCAGCTTCAGTGCAACTCTTCCCGTGGCTGGAAACAACGCTGCGCTACACCGACGTGCGCACCCGGCAGTACAGCAGCGTCGAAGCGTTCTCTGGTGATCAAACGTATAAAGATAAAGCCTTCGATCTCAAACTGCGTTTGTGGGAAGAGAGTTATTGGCTGCCGCAAGTGGCGGTTGGTGCGCGGGATATCGGCGGTACGGGGCTGTTTGATGCGGAATATCTTGTTGCCAGCAAAGCCTGGGGGCCGTTCGATTTTACGCTCGGCCTGGGCTGGGGATATCTGGGCACCAGCGGTAATGTGAAAAATCCGCTCTGTTCAGCCAGTGATAAATATTGCTATCGCGATAACAGCTACAAACAGGCGGGATCTATCGACGGTAGCCAGATGTTCCACGGTCCTGCCTCACTGTTTGGCGGCGTGGAATACCAGACGCCCTGGCAACCGCTGCGCCTGAAACTGGAGTATGAAGGCAATAATTATCAGCAGGATTTTGCCGGGAAGCTGGAGCAAAAAAGTAAGTTTAACGTCGGGGCGATTTATCGCGTTACCGATTGGGCCGACGTTAACCTTAGCTATGAACGTGGCAACACCTTTATGTTTGGCGTCACGCTGCGCACCAACTTTAACGATCTACGTCCTTCGTACAACGATAACGCCCGCCCGCAATATCAACCGCAGCCGCAGGATGCCATTTTGCAGCACTCGGTGGTGGCGAATCAGTTAACGCTGTTGAAATACAACGCCGGACTGGCCGATCCGCAGATCCAGACGAAAGGCGATACGCTGTATGTCACCGGCGAGCAGGTGAAATATCGTGATTCGCGTGAAGGGATCATCCGTGCTAATCGGATCGTGATGAACGATCTGCCGGATGGGATCAAAACGATCCGCATTACGGAAAATCGCCTTAACATGCCGCAGGTGACGACGGAAACCGATGTCGCCAGCCTGAAAAATCATCTCGCCGGAGAGCCGTTGGGCCACGAAACGAAGCTGGCGCAAAAACGCGTCGAGCCAGTGGTTCCGCAGTCCACCGAGCAGGGCTGGTATATCGACAAATCACGCTTTGATTTCCATATCGATCCGGTGCTGAACCAGTCGGTCGGTGGCCCGGAAAACTTTTACATGTATCAGCTGGGCGTGATGGGAACGGCGGATTTGTGGCTGACGGACCATCTGCTGACCACCGGCAGCCTGTTTGCTAACCTTGCCAACAACTACGACAAGTTTAACTACACCAATCCGCCGCAGGACTCGCACTTACCGCGCGTTCGTACCCATGTGCGCGAGTATGTGCAGAACGATGTCTATGTGAATAACCTGCAAGCCAACTACTTCCAGCATCTGGGCAACGGCTTCTACGGTCAGGTCTACGGAGGTTATCTCGAAACCATGTTTGGCGGTGCGGGGGCAGAAGTGTTGTATCGCCCGCTGGACAGCAACTGGGCGTTTGGTGTGGATGCCAACTACGTTAAACAGCGCGACTGGCGTAGTGCAAAAGATATGATGAAATTCACCGACTACAGCGTGAAAACCGGACATCTGACCGCATACTGGACGCCATCTTTTGCTCAGGATGTGTTAGTGAAAGCGAGCGTCGGGCAGTATCTGGCAGGGGATAAAGGCGGCACGCTGGAGATCGCCAAACGCTTTGATAGCGGCGTGGTGGTGGGTGGCTATGCCACGATCACCAACGTTTCGAAAGAGGAGTACGGCGAAGGGGACTTTACCAAAGGCGTGTATGTCTCTGTACCGCTGGATCTCTTCTCGTCTGGCCCGACACGCAGCCGTGCGGCAATTGGCTGGACGCCGCTGACGCGTGACGGTGGTCAGCAACTTGGGCGTAAGTTCCAGTTGTATGACATGACCAGCGACCGTAGCGTCAATTTCCGCTAAGTCATGGAAAAGGTGCCAGTTTTCGCACTCACTGGCACCCTCATTCTTAATGGCCTGTCGAGCCATCAGGAACGCAGTTCACCCCCGGTTTGCGATCTGGTGTGTAAAGGCGAAAACATTCTGTCTTCCTGTCCGTCGATATCGGTTGCAGGTCTGGTTGCCTGAGCGACTGGGCCATCATTGGACTGGAGACATTGCTTTGCGGTAGGTCGGCTTTATCAGCAGTACCGAGCGGACCAGCATAAGCAGGAAGAACAGAGACTGATAACATCAAAGCAGCAAAATAAGGCTTCATTTTTACCACCTTTATCAGGTTACGTTTCATTTGTTCCAGAGGAACATTGTCGATTTTTCGCGCATTGCTGGTGGCTGGGAATCACCTGAATGGGTGATTTTTTTGGCTGTGTGTTTTGCCAGATGAGACATTGATGGGAGATGCCCACTTAATTGAGCTGAACAAAACATACACAAAAAATATAGATCTCCGTCACATTTTTGCGTTATACAGGAAGCTCGCCACTGTGAAGGAGGTACTGCTATGACGTCACTCTCTCGTCCGCGCGTGGAGTTTATATCCACCATTTTGCAGACCGTACTCAATCTTGGCCTGTTGTGCCTCGGCCTGATTTTGGTTGTCTTCCTCGGCAAAGAAACGGTGCATCTGGCTGATGTGCTGTTCGCGCCAGAACAAACCAGTAAATATGAGCTGGTAGAAGGGCTGGTGGTTTACTTTCTCTATTTCGAATTTATCGCGCTGATTGTGAAGTACTTTCAGTCCGGTTTTCACTTCCCGCTACGTTACTTTGTCTATATTGGGATCACCGCCATTGTGCGCTTGATCATCGTCGATCATAAATCGCCACTGGATGTGTTGATCTACTCGGCAGCGATCCTGTTACTGGTGATCACCCTGTGGTTGTGTAATTCGAAACGGCTGAAGCGGGAGTAAAAAAAGGCGCTCCGTGGAGCGCCGAATAACAGTCACAAGTTGGGATAACGTAAGTTGAGGGTGCAGCGGCATAACATTGGCAGAACAACATCTTTAACCTTTCACACCACCTGCCGTCAGGCCGTTGACCAGCCAGCGTTGAGCCAGCAAGAAGACGATGGTGATCGGTAATGCAGACATCACGGCAGCGGCGGCAAAGTCACCCCACAGGTAGTTTTGCGGGTTGAGGTATTGCTGCATCCCCACAGCCAGGGTGTAGCTGTTTACGTCACGCAGTAATAGCGACGCGACCGGAACTTCAGTAATGGCAGCGATAAACGACAGGATGAACACAACCGCCAGAATCGGTACTGACAGCGGCAACAGGACAAGGCGGAAGGCCTGCCACGGTGTCGCACCATCCAGCGCCGCCGCTTCTTCCAGCGAACTGTCGATGGTTTCGAAATAACCTTTGATGGTCCAGACATGCAGCGCAATCCCGCCCAGATACGCGAAAATTACGCCGCCGTGAGTATTCAGGCCAATGAATGGAATGTACTCACCCAGACGATCAAACAACGCATACAACGCGACCAGTGAAAGTACTGCCGGGAACATCTGGAAAATCAGCATTCCTTTCAGCAGCGTCGCTTTGCCTGGAAAGCGCATACGGGCGAAAGCGTAGGCGCAGGTGGTGGAGAGCGCCACAATGCCAATCGCGGAAATCCCGGCGACCTTTACCGAGTTCCACAGCCACAGCAGTACCGGGAATGGCGGTGGCGTAATGCGACCATCAGCCTGTTCCACACTAAAACCTAACGCCAGTTTCCAGTGATCCCAGGAGATTTGCTCCGGGATCAGACTACCGGTCGCGAAGTTCCCCTGACGCAGCGAGATGGCGACGACCATCAGCAGCGGGAACATAATTGCCGCGATAAAAAGTAGCAGTAGCAGGTGAGTAATAAACAAACGTGCTTTTTGCGATTTCGGTTGGACCATTGCCATTTTTGTTATCTCCCTTAATCAAACTTCATTCGCGTGGCTTTCAGGTTCACTATCGCCAGCGCGCCCACCAGCAGGAAGATCAGCGTGGCAATTGCTGCTGCCAGACCGAAGTCCTGACCCCCGCCGCCTTCAAAAGCGATGCGGTAGGTGTAGTTAACAAGCAGGTCGGTATAACCGGCTGGCGTGGTCGTGCCAAGACGATCCGGGCCGCCGTTGGTTAACAGTTGAATCAGCACGAAGTTGTTAAAGTTAAAGGCGAAGCTGGCGATCATCAGCGGCGTCAGCGGTTTAATAAGCAGCGGCAGCGTAATCTTAAAGAAGTTCTGGAACGGACCTGCGCCATCCATTGCTGAGGCTTCATACAAATCGTCCGGAATCGCTTTCAGCAAGCCCATGCAGAGGATCATCATGTACGGATAACCCAGCCAGGTATTGACGATAATCAGCATCGTTCGGGCGGTGGTCGGATCGCTGAACCAGGCGGGCTTCACGCCAAACAGCGCGCTCAACATCATGTTGATCTCACCGAAGCTCTGGTTAAACAACCCTTTGAAAATCAAGATTGAAATGAACGATGGCACCGCATAGGGCAGAATCAGCAGGACACGATAGACCGCTTTTCCGCGCAACGCTTCCCACTGCACCAGACACGCCAGAACCATGCCGACCGCCACCGTTAAAAAGACAGTGATCAGCGAGAACACCACGGTCCAGACGAAAATGGCGAGGAACGGTTTCTGAATGCCTTCGTCGGTGAAGACGCGGGTAAAGTTTTTCCAGCCAGTGGTCACGGTGTAACCGGGGCTTAGCTTTTCATCGCCCCAGTTGCCGTCGGCGGTAATGGACTGGTAAAAGCCAATTTGGTTATTCGGACGATATTTCACGCCGCTCTGATTATTCGTCAACGTGCCGGCACCGTCGAGTGTGTAGAGCGGCTGCGTGCCAGAAAACTGGCGCAGGGAGCTCATCATCACTTTGTTGCCATCCGGCAGAATGGCGGTAATGTCACTCAGCGCCTGACGATTCTGGGTAATCACGCGGAGATTCGCGCGTTCGCCTTCAGGCTGGGCGGCCGTTTCTTTCAGTTGCAGTTTTTGCTCGCCGCCAAATTTAAACGCGTCGGAGAGATAATTTTTGCCGGTTTCGCCGTCGCTGAGCGCCAGTTGCCACTCATCGCCCGCCGGGTAAAGACCAAAGTTATAGGTTTTGCCTGCTTGCCAGGAGCGATCTAACAACACTTCCTGTGCACGTTCAAAAGTCAGCTGGTTAGTGCTGCTGTAGTTGGTGAAGGCAATGGCGATGGTGCAGACCAGAGGGAAGAGGACGAATAATCCCATTCCAGCCATTCCCGGGTAAACATAGCGCCAGGCGTAGGCTTTACGATTGGCGAAAATATACAGCCCCGCTGAACTCAATATCAGCGTGGTAATGGCGAACAGGTATTCCCCTTGTGCGTACATTAAAACAACAAGGTAACCCACCAGCAGGCCGAGCAGACCTAACACTGACCATTTCAGCGCGTCGCTTTGCCACCAATGTTTCTTTTTAATGACATCCATGGGGTTCTTCCTCATTCCAGGACGGATAAGGCTTTCATACCTTATCCGACAACAACTGCCTGATGCGACGCTGACGCGTCTTATCAGGCCTACATACGTTTCAATTTCGTAGGCCGGATAAGGCGTTTACGCCGCATCCGGCATTTCACAGCATTACTTGGTGATACGAGTCTGTGCATCTTTCAGCGCAGCATCCACAGTCTGACGACCGCTGGCGGCGTTGATCACCGCAGTACGCACGGCATACCAGAAAGCGGACATCTGCGGGATGTTCGGCATAATTTCACCTTTCTGAGCGTTATCCATGGTGGCGGCAATACGTGGATCTTTCGCAAGTTCATCCTGATAGGACTTCAGCGCTACTGCACCCAGCGGTTTGTCTTTATTGACCGCTTCCAGACCTTCGTCAGTCAGCAGATAGTTTTCGAGGAACTCTTTCGCCAGCTCTTTGTTCGGACTGGCGGCGTTAATACCTGCGCTCAGCACGCCAACGAACGGTTTAGATGGTTGACCTTTGAAGGTTGGCAGTACCGTTACACCATAATTCACTTTACTGGTGTCGATGTTGGACCATGCCCACGGGCCGTTGATAGTCATCGCTGTTTCGCCTTTATTAAAGGCAGCTTCTGCGATGGAGTAATCGGTGTCTGCATTCATGTGTTTGTTTTTAATCAGATCAACCAGGAAGGTCAGACCCGCTTTCGCGCCAGCGTTATCCACGCCTACGTCTTTAATGTCGTACTTGCCGTTTTCATACTTGAACGCATAACCCCCGTCAGCCGCAATTAGCGGCCAGGTGAAGTATGGTTCTTGCAGGTTGAACATCAGCGCGCTCTTACCTTTCGCTTTCAGTTCTTTATCCAGCGCCGGGATCTCTTCCCAGGTTTTTGGCGGGTTCGGTAGCAGATCTTTGTTATAAATCAGTGATAACGCTTCGACAGCGATCGGGTAAGCAATCAGCTTGCCGTTGTAACGTACGGCATCCCAGGTAAACGGATACAGCTTGTCCTGGAACGCTTTGTCCGGGGTGATTTCAGCCAACAGGCCAGATTGAGCGTAGCCACCAAAGCGGTCGTGCGCCCAGAAGATAATGTCAGGGCCATCGCCAGTTGCCGCAACCTGAGGGAATTTCTCTTCCAGTTTATCCGGATGCTCAACGGTGACTTTAATTCCGGTATCTTTCTCGAATTTCTTACCGACTTCAGCGAGACCGTTATAGCCTTTATCGCCGTTAATCCAGATTACCAGTTTACCTTCTTCGATTTTGGCGAGAGCCGAGGCGGAAAACATCATCGTCGTTAATGCGGATAATGCGAGGATGCGTGCACCTGTTTTTATTTTCATAATCTATGGTCCTTGTTGGTGAAGTGCTCGTGAAAACACCTAAACGGACTCTAGTTTCTTTATACGGCAACCTCTTTCCATCCTCCTTGCCCCTACGCCCCATCGTTGCTTTGTGTGATCTCTGTTACAGAATTGGCGGTAATGTGGAGATGCGCACATAAAATCGCCATGATTTTTGCAAGCAACATCACGAAATTCCTTACATGACCTCGGTTTAGTTCACAGAAGCTGCGTTCTCATCCTCCCGCCTCCTCCCCCATAAAAAAGCCAGGGGGTGGAGGATTTAAGCCATCTCCTGATGACGCATAGTCAGCCCATCATGAATGTTGCTGTCGATGACAGGTTGTTACAAAGGGAGAAGGGCATGGCGAGCGTACAGCTGCAAAATGTAACGAAAGCCTGGGGCGAGGTCGTGGTATCGAAAGATATCAATCTCGATATCCATGAAGGTGAATTCGTGGTGTTTGTCGGACCGTCTGGCTGCGGTAAATCGACTTTACTGCGCATGATTGCCGGGCTTGAGACGATCACCAGCGGCGACCTGTTCATCGGTGAGAAACGGATGAATGACACTCCGCCTGCAGAACGCGGCGTTGGTATGGTGTTTCAGTCTTACGCGCTCTATCCCCACCTGTCAGTAGCAGAAAACATGTCATTTGGCCTGAAACTGGCTGGCGCGAAAAAAGAAGTGATTAACCAGCGAGTTAACCAGGTTGCGGAAGTGCTGCAACTGGCGCATTTGCTGGATCGCAAACCGAAAGCGCTCTCCGGTGGTCAGCGTCAGCGTGTGGCGATTGGCCGTACGCTGGTGGCCGAGCCAAGCGTATTTTTGCTCGATGAACCGCTCTCCAACCTCGATGCTGCACTGCGTGTGCAAATGCGTATCGAAATCTCCCGTCTGCATAAACGCCTGGGCCGCACAATGATTTACGTCACCCACGATCAGGTCGAAGCGATGACGCTGGCCGACAAAATCGTGGTGCTGGACGCTGGTCGCGTGGCGCAGGTTGGGAAACCGCTGGAGCTGTATCACTATCCGGCAGACCGTTTTGTCGCCGGATTTATCGGTTCTCCAAAGATGAACTTCCTGCCAGTAAAAGTGACCGCCACCGCAATCGATCAAGTGCAGGTGGAGCTGCCGATGCCGAATCGTCAGCAAGTCTGGCTACCGGTCGAAAGCCGTGATGTCCAGGTTGGAGCCAATATGTCACTGGGTATTCGCCCGGAACATCTACTGCCGAGTGATATCGCTGACGTCATCCTTGAGGGTGAAGTTCAGGTCGTCGAGCAACTCGGCAACGAAACGCAAATCCATATCCAGATCCCTTCCATTCGTCAAAACCTGGTGTACCGCCAGAACGACGTGGTGTTGGTAGAAGAAGGTGCCACATTCGCTATCGGCCTGCCGCCAGAGCGTTGCCATCTGTTCCGTGAGGATGGCACTGCATGTCGTCGACTGCATAAGGAGCCGGGCGTTTAAGCACCCCACAAAACACACAAAGCCTGTCACAGGTGATGTGAAAAAAGAAAAGCAATGACTCAGGAGATAGAATGATGATTACTCTGCGCAAACTTCCTCTGGCGGTTGCCGTCGCAGCGGGCGTAATGTCTGCTCAGGCAATGGCTGTTGATTTCCACGGCTATGCACGTTCCGGTATTGGCTGGACAGGTAGCGGCGGTGAACAACAGTGTTTCCAGACTACCGGTGCTCAAAGTAAATACCGTCTTGGCAACGAATGTGAAACTTATGCTGAATTAAAATTGGGTCAGGAAGTGTGGAAAGAGGGCGATAAGAGCTTCTATTTCGACACTAACGTGGCCTATTCCGTCGCACAACAGAATGACTGGGAAGCTACCGATCCGGCCTTCCGTGAAGCAAACGTGCAGGGTAAAAACCTGATCGAATGGCTGCCAGGCTCCACCATCTGGGCAGGTAAGCGCTTCTACCAACGTCATGACGTTCATATGATCGACTTCTACTACTGGGATATTTCTGGTCCTGGTGCCGGTCTGGAAAACATCGATGTTGGCTTCGGTAAACTCTCTCTGGCAGCAACCCGCTCCTCTGAAGCTGGTGGTTCTTCCTCTTTCGCCAGCAACAATATTTATGACTATACCAACGAAACCGCGAACGACGTTTTCGACGTGCGTTTAGCGCAGATGGAAATCAACCCGGGCGGCACATTAGAACTGGGTGTCGACTACGGTCGTGCCAACCTGCGTGATAACTATCGTCTGGTTGATGGCGCATCGAAAGACGGTTGGTTATTCACTGCTGAACATACTCAGAGTGTCCTGAAGGGCTTTAACAAGTTTGTTGTTCAGTACGCTACTGACTCGATGACCTCACAGGGTAAAGGTCTGTCGCAGGGTTCTGGCGTCGCGTTTGATAACGAAAAATTTGCCTACAATATCAACAACAACGGTCACATGCTGCGTATCCTCGACCACGGTGCGATCTCCATGGGCGATAACTGGGACATGATGTACGTGGGTATGTACCAGGATATCAACTGGGATAACGACAACGGCACCAAGTGGTGGACCGTCGGTATTCGCCCGATGTACAAGTGGACGCCAATCATGAGCACCGTGATGGAAATCGGCTACGACAACGTCGAATCCCAGCGCACCGGCGACAAGAACAATCAGTACAAAATTACCCTTGCACAACAATGGCAGGCTGGCGACAGCATCTGGTCACGCCCGGCTATTCGTGTCTTCGCAACCTACGCCAAGTGGGATGAGAAATGGGGTTACGACTACACCGGTAACGCCAATACCAACACTAACTTCGGCAAAGCCGTTCCTGCTGATTTCAACGGCGGCAGCTTCGGCCGTGGTGACAGCGACGAGTGGACCTTCGGTGCCCAGATGGAAATCTGGTGGTAATAGCAAAACCTGGGCCGGATAAGGTGCTTGCGCCGCATCCGGCAACCAACGCCTGATGCGACGCTTGCGCGTCTTATCAGGCCTACAACGGCTGTCAAATGTAGGCCGGATAAGGCGTTTACGCCGCATCCGGCATAAAAACAGGTTGTCATTATCTGAAAGGGGCGCAAGCCCCTCTGATTATCGGGTTTAGCGCGCTATTGCCTGGCTACCGCTGAGCTCCAGATTTTGAGGTGAAAACAATGAAAATGAATAAAAGTCTCATCGCCCTCTGTTTATCAGCAGGGTTACTGGCAAGCGCGCCTGGAATCAGCCTTGCCGATGTTAACTACGTACCGCAAAACACCAGCGACGCGCCAGCCATTCCATCTGCCGCGCTGCAACAACTCACCTGGACACCGGTCGATCAATCTAAAACCCAGACCACCCAACTGGCGACCGGCGGCCAACAACTGAACGTCCCCGGCATCAGTGGTCCGGTTGCTGCGTACAGCGTCCCGGCAAACATTGGCGAACTGACACTGACGCTGACCAGCGAAGTGAACAAACAAACCAGCGTATTTGCGCCGAACGTGCTGATTCTTGATCAGAACATGACCCCATCAGCCTTCTTCCCCAGCAGTTATTTCACCTACCAGGAACCAGGCGTGATGAGTGCAGATCGGCTGGAAGGCGTTATGCGCCTGACACCAGCGTTGGGGCAGCAAAAACTTTATGTTCTGGTCTTTACCACGGAAAAAGATCTCCAGCAGACGACTCAACTGCTCGACCCGGCTAAAGCCTATGCCAAAGGCGTCGGTAACTCGATCCCGGATATTCCCGATCCGGTTGCTCGTCATACCACCGATGGCTTACTGAAACTGAAAGTGAAAACGAACTCCAGCTCCAGCGTGTTGGTAGGACCACTATTTGGTTCTTCCGCTCCAGCTCCGGTTACGGTAGGCAACACGGCGGCACCAGCTGTGGCTGCACCCGCTCCGGCACCGGTGAAGAAAAGCGAGCCGATGCTCAACGACACGGAAAGTTATTTTAATACCGCGATCAAAAACGCTGTCGCGAAAGGTGATGTTGATAAGGCGTTAAAACTGCTTGATGAAGCTGAACGCCTGGGGTCAACATCTGCCCGTTCCACCTTTATCAGCAGTGTAAAAGGCAAGGGGTAATTACGCCCCACAGTGCTGATTTTGCAACAACTGGTGCGTCTCCTGGCGCACCTTTTTTTATGCTTCATTCCTGGGATATGAGCGATTTTTTATAGTACTTCGCTTCTTCTTCACTAAGAATATCCATTATCTCAATGCCTTATCAGAGATTCTTTTCCTTTCGCCGGTAGTGTCTGGACGCTCAGGCTACTTTTCCAGTAATTTCATTTCTGTAATACAGAGGTTTTATGATAGGTCATATCACAAATTCTGGCGGCAATGACTCTTTGATGAAACATGATGTGGTGCAAGGAAATAATAAATTAGATCTTGATTTACTACGTAATTTTAATGGGGTGCCAGGTTTAAATAGAGATAACTTTATTTATATCAGTGATATATTTTTAAATATAAAACAACGGAACGAAAAAAATCATGCAATAAATATGTTTCGTGAAGTCTCAATCAGTAATGATATTATAAGCGTAAAATTTTATAGAAATGAAGAAATAGAATGTGCTTGTGATTTTCTGATGGATAAAGATGCGCAGGGGTATACTGACCTGTCTGATTTGGATTTAACAAGTTGTCATTTTAAAGGTGACGTTATTTCGAAGGTGTCTTTCATATCATCAAATCTACAACATGTAACATTCGAATGTAAAGAAATAGGGGATTGCAATTTTACTACTGCAACAGTTGATAATGTCATATTTAAATGTCGACGTTTACACAATGTGATTTTTATCAAAGCGACTGGCGAATATGTCGATTTTAGCCAAAGTATTCTTGATACAGTTGACTTCTCGCGGAGCCAGCTTACTCATAGTAATTTTCGTGAATGTCAGATTAGAAATTCAAAGTTCAATAATTGTTATCTTTATGCTTCGCACTTCACCAGAGCAGAATTTCTTTCTGACAAAGAAATATCATTTATTAAATCGAATTTGACAGCTGTTATGTTTGATCATGTGCGAATATCGACAGGGAATTTTAAAGACAGCGTTACACAACTCATGGTATTATCTATTGATTACTCAGATATATTTGGAAATGAATATCTCGATGGTTATATCAATAACATTATAAAAATGATTGATACATTGCCAGATGATCCAGCGATATTGAAATCCGTTCTGGCAGTAAAACTGGTGATGCAATTAAAAATTCTTAATATTGTTAATAAAAACTTTATTGAGAATATGAAGAAAATATTTAGCCATTGTCCTTATATAAAAAATCCAATTATACGTAGTTATATCCATCCTGATGAAGATAACAAGTTCGATAATTTTATGCGTCAACATCGATTCAGTAAAGTGAATTTCGATACCCAACAGACGATCGATTTTATTAACAGATTTAATATGAATAAAGGGCTGATTGATCAAAATAACAATTTTTTTATCCAACTTATCGATCAGGCTCTACGATCAACGGATGATACGATCAAAGCAAATGCCTGGCATCTTTATAAAGAGTGGATTCGTAGTGATGATGTTTCACCTTTATTTATAGAAATTGAAGATAATTTAAGAACCTTTAACACGAATGAATTAACACGAAACGATAATATCTTTATCCTGTTCTCCTCTGTCGATGATGGGCCAGTTATGGTGGTAAGCTCCCAGCGCTTACATGATATGTTGAATCCTACAAAAGATACCAATTGGAATTCCACGTATATCTACAAATCCAGACATGAGATGTTGCCTGTTAATCTTACTCCGGAAACACTTTTCGGCTCCAAATCTCAGGATAAACATGCGCTTTTCCCCATTTTTACTGCGAGTTGGCGAGCTAATCGTATAAAGAATAAAGGTATTTAAGTAAAGGAAAACATCACCGTTCCTGGCATCCTGGGCGGTGATGCCCCTATGGTTGACCTCGCCAGCACGGGCATCGGCAAAGCGTAAGGTTCAACAGCGTTTTACCACTTCATGCGATTGTTGCGTTTTTGTTGCGCATTAGATCACTTAATTTGCTTTACATCTCCCGTAAACACTTTTCTGCGATACAATGCCTTTACGTTATGTAACGGAGAGTTCGGCATGTCACACCCCGCGTTAACGCAACTGCGTGCGCTGCGCTATTTTACAGAGATCCCTGCTCTGGATCCGCAACTGCTCGACTGGCTGTTGCTGGAAGATTCCATGACAAAACGTTTTGAACAGCAGGGAAAAACGGTAAGCGTGACGATGATCCGCGAAGGGTTTGTCGAGCAGAATGAAATCCCCGAAGAACTGCCGCTGCTGCCGAAAGAGTCTCGTTACTGGTTACGTGAAATTTTGTTATGTGCCGATGGTGAACCGTGGCTTGCCGGTCGTACCGTCGTTCCTGTGTCAACGTTAAGCGGGCCGGAGCTGGCGTTACAAAAATTGGGTAAAACGCCGTTAGGACGCTATCTGTTCACATCATCGACATTAACCCGGGACTTTATTGAGATAGGCCGTGATGCCGGACTGTGGGGGCGACGTTCCCGCCTGCGATTAAGCGGTAAACCGCTGTTGCTAACAGAACTGTTTTTACCGGCGTCACCGTTGTACTAAGAGGAAAAAAATATGGAGTGGAGTCTGACGCAGAATAAGCTGCTGGCGTTTCATCGCTTAATGCGTACGGATAAGCCAATTGGCGCGTTACTGCTGCTCTGGCCAACATTATGGGCGTTGTGGGTGGCGACACCGGGCGTTCCCCAGCTCTGGATCCTGGCGGTGTTTGTCGCGGGTGTCTGGCTGATGCGCGCTGCCGGATGTGTGGTGAATGATTATGCTGACCGCAAGTTTGATGGTCATGTTAAGCGCACGGCGAACCGACCACTTCCCAGCGGTGCGGTAACAGAGAAAGAGGCGCGCGCGCTGTTTGTAGTGCTGGTACTGATTTCGTTTTTACTGGTGCTGACGCTGAATACGATGACCATTCTATTGTCGATTGCCGCGCTGGCGCTGGCGTGGGTGTACCCGTTTATGAAGCGGTATACCCATCTACCGCAAGTGGTGCTGGGCGCGGCTTTTGGCTGGTCGATTCCAATGGCTTTTGCTGCTGTGAGTGAGTCGGTGCCATTGAGTTGCTGGTTAATGTTCCTCGCCAATATTCTCTGGGCGGTGGCATACGACACGCAGTATGCGATGGTTGACCGTGATGATGATGTGAAGATTGGCATTAAATCCACCGCAATCCTGTTCGGCCAATACGATAAATTGATTATTGGTATTTTGCAGATTGGCGTACTGGCACTGATGGCGATCATCGGTGAGTTAAATGGCTTAGGCTGGGGATATTACTGGTCAATTCTGGTGGCTGGCGCGCTGTTTGTTTATCAACAAAAACTGATTGCCAACCGCGAGCGTGAAGCCTGCTTTAAAGCGTTTATGAATAATAACTATGTTGGTCTGGTACTGTTTTTAGGGCTGGCAATGAGTTACTGGCATTTCTGATGATGTAAAAAAGCCGGATGATCATCCGGCTTTCTTCTGGGCTGCCTGATGCGCTGCGCTTCTCAGGCCTACACAACAGATCGCAATTTATTGAATTTGCAGATCATGGAAGGCCGGATAAGGCGTTTGAGCCGCATCCGGCAATTCTCACTGATTACCCCTCGCCCTGCGTCGCACTCTCAATCGTCAAACGCACGTCTGATGTAATCAACTCCGCCAGCAACTGATAAACCTTCATCGTTTCTGCCGGTTCGGCATCGCCGCTATCGCTGATATACCCTTCATCACGCAGCGTCAGCACCAGCGAACTGAACACCGCTTTGTCGAAGAACTCCGGCGCGTTGATACCGTGCAGCACGGAGAGACGTTGCGCGACGGTGCGGCTCTCTTTTTCCAGCGTACCGCGGTTGATCGACGGGTTGGCGCTCAACAGCCAGAAGGTAATGGCATAACGTTGCAGCGTTTCGCGCGCGCCTGCGGCCAGCAGCTGTAGCGTGCGAGAATGCGCCGGGTTGATATGCAACTCATCATCTTGCAGGGTAATCAGCCCCTGACGTTGCATCTCATTTGCCAGCGCATCAATAACGTCTGGCAATTCGTCGCGATCCCAGCGCAGGAACAGCTCCGCTTTCAGCATTGGGTAAAGCACATTGACGTGCTCCATCAATACGTCGCGGGAGATGTGGCGATGCTGAGTGACAATTGCCGCCATCAGCGAAGGCAGCACCAACATATGCGCAATGTTGTTGCGATAGTAGGTCATCAACACCGCTTGCTCGCGCGGCAGAATGATGATGTCGCCGATAGTGTCTTTCTCGACTTCAAACTTGTTCATTTGCAGCGCGTGATCGATAAGCTCGCTGGCGCTGGCTGAAGGAACGGTAGAGTCCGTGGAGTAAGGTACGTTGCGCATCAGATCCAGGTAGCAGTTGAGTTGCTCGGTTAACTGCTCGCGGGTGAGTGAGCGCTGACGTGACGCCAGTAGCGCAGTACAGCACAGGTTCATGGCGTTTGCCGCGCCTGCGTTGTTAATGCGTACCATCAGATCGGCAGCAATATTATTGACCGTCGGCGTTAACCAGGCCGGACGCACCGCTTCGATGGGATCGATAGATTCACGCCAGTCTGGTACGTGCTGGTTAAGGTAGGTCATCAACGGCATTGGTTCACCGAAGTTGACGTAACCCTGACCGAGATTACGCAGCTTGCTTAAACCGCGCAGCATCTGCGGCAGGCTCTCTTTCTCTTTCGTTGCACCGCGCAGTTCTTTGGCGTAAGTACCCACTTCCATGACGTGCTCATAACCGATATAGATCGGAATCAGCGTAATCGGACGCGTGCCGCCACGCAGCATCGCCTGAATGGTCATCGACAGCGTACCGGTTTTCGGATCCAGCAAACGCCCCGTACGGGAACGACCGCCTTCCACGAAATACTCGACGGAATAACCACGGCTGAACAGTTCGCCGAGATACTCACGGAAAACGGTGGAATAGAGCTTATTGCCTTTAAACGTACGGCGAATAAAGAACGCACCCAGACGGCGGAAAATCGGCCCGGCCGGCCAGAAGTTCAGGTTGATCCCGGCGGCGATATGCGGCGGCACCAGCCCCTGGTGATACAGCACGTAAGAAAGCAGCAGGTAGTCCATGTGACTGCGGTGGCAAGGCACATACACCAGCTCATGACCGTCGTGGGCCAACTGGCGAACGCGCTCGGCGTTATGGACGTTGATACCCTGGTAAAGGCGGTTCCAGGTGAAGCCCAGAATGCGGTCAGTCAGGCGGATCATCTCGTAAGAGAAATTCGCCGCAATCTCTTCCATCAGCGCAATCGCGTTCTGCTGCGCTTTTTCATGGGAGATTTTTTTGCTGCGCGCTTCATCTTCTACCGCTTTGGCAATGGCGCGGGAGGCGAGCAGCTTATTAAACAGATCCTGACGAGCAGGCAGACGTGGGCCTACGGCAGCCAGACGTTGACGGGCAAAGTGCATACGCGCCACGCGCGCCAGTTTCTGAGCGATAGTTTTATCCGTGCCGTGTTCATCGGCCATGCGGCGCAGCGAAACTGACGGCGAGAAACGCACAAAACTGTCGCGACCGAGCCACAGTACGGCGAAAAATTTCTGTACGCCGTTAAGCATACGCAGCGGCGGGTTTACTTCGCCTTTTTCACGCCCCGGCGCGCGACCAAACATCACCGATACTGGCACCATCTGCACATCCAGATTTGGGTTGCTACGGTGCAAATCGAGATAGTCGTGGAACAGCTTAATAGACTCTTCTTTCGGCGTGTAATAGGTGAACACACGCGGCCCGCCGTGAATGAACACATAGCGCGGCAGTAGCGTGCCGTCGATTTCCAGCGGCTCTAACGGGTCAGGCAAGTCATGTGCCAGACACTGGGCGCGCAACGTCAGCAAGTCTGCTTTCGAGTTGTACGGTAAAACGTACATAATTGGACGAGAGGTATCCAGCCCCAGTTCCGGGGCAGGATCTGCCGGAATAGACTTGCTTTTTACCAGGATGCTTAATGGTAAATTCAGTAATTTGTAGTAAATTCGTGGCCAGCCGGACATAAACGATGTAAAGCCTCTGGTTAATAATGCAAATGCGCGGCAAGGATAGCAGAAAGTCATGGGAAATTCTGTGGTATCCGCTCATGTTTCGCGCGGCGTTACGCAAACCCGAATCATCGGATTTAACGGTACACTGATATTGACGCTCATAATGTAAAAAGGTTCTTTCAATGGCCAATAATACCACTGGATTCACCCGAATTATCAAAGCTGCTGGCTATTCCTGGAAAGGTTTACGCGCTGCATGGATCAACGAAGCGGCATTCCGTCAGGAAGGCGTAGCGGTATTGTTGGCGGTGGTCATCGCCTGCTGGCTGGATGTGGACGCGATTACCCGCGTGCTGCTTATCAGCTCCGTGATGCTGGTGATGATTGTGGAAATCCTCAATAGCGCCATCGAAGCCGTGGTTGACCGAATTGGCTCTGAATACCATGAGCTATCCGGACGCGCTAAAGATATGGGATCCGCCGCGGTTCTGATTGCGATTATCGTCGCCGTGATTACCTGGTGCATCCTGTTATGGTCGCATTTTGGATAACCCTTCCAGATTTCGATAAATCTCTGGTTTATTGTGCAGTTTATGGTTCCAAAATCGCCTTTTGCTGTATATACTCACAGCATAACTGTATATACACCCAGGGGGCGGAATGAAAGCGTTAACGGCCAGGCAACAAGAGGTGTTTGATCTCATCCGTGATCACATCAGCCAGACAGGTATGCCGCCGACGCGTGCGGAAATCGCGCAGCGTTTGGGGTTCCGTTCCCCAAACGCGGCTGAAGAACATCTGAAGGCGCTGGCACGCAAAGGCGTTATTGAAATTGTTTCCGGCGCATCACGCGGGATTCGTCTGTTGCAGGAAGAGGAAGAAGGGTTGCCGCTGGTAGGTCGTGTGGCTGCCGGTGAACCGCTTCTGGCGCAACAGCATATTGAAGGTCATTATCAGGTCGATCCTTCCTTATTCAAGCCGAATGCTGATTTCCTGCTGCGCGTCAGCGGGATGTCGATGAAAGATATCGGCATTATGGATGGCGACTTGCTGGCAGTGCATAAAACTCAGGATGTACGTAACGGTCAGGTCGTTGTCGCACGTATTGATGACGAAGTTACCGTTAAGCGCCTGAAAAAACAGGGCAATAAAGTCGAACTGTTGCCAGAAAATAGCGAGTTTAAACCAATTGTCGTTGACCTTCGTCAGCAGAGCTTCACCATTGAAGGGCTGGCGGTTGGAGTTATTCGCAACGGCGACTGGCTGTAACATATCTCTGAGACCGCGATGCCGCCTGGCGTCGCGGTTTGTTTTTCATCTCTCTTCATCAGGCTTGTCTGCATGGCATTCCTCACTTCATCTGATAAAGCACTCTGGCATCTCGCCTTACCCATGATTTTCTCCAATATCACCGTTCCGTTGCTGGGACTGGTCGATACGGCGGTAATTGGTCATCTTGATAGTCCGGTTTATTTGGGCGGCGTGGCGGTTGGTGCAACGGCGACCAGCTTTCTCTTTATGCTGTTGCTGTTTTTACGCATGAGCACCACCGGGCTGACTGCGCAGGCTTATGGTGCCAAAAATCCTCAGGCATTAGCCCGTGCGCTGGTGCAACCGTTGCTGTTGGCGTTGGGGGCTGGGGCGTTAATTGCGCTGCTGCGTACGCCGATTATCGATCTGGCGCTGCATATTGTTGGCGGCAGCGAAGCGGTGCTAGAACAGGCGCGACGCTTTCTTGAAATCCGCTGGTTAAGTGCACCGGCGTCGCTGGCGAATCTGGTATTACTTGGTTGGTTACTCGGTGTGCAATATGCCCGTGCGCCAGTAATTTTGTTAGTGGTCGGCAATATCCTCAACATTGTGCTGGATGTCTGGCTGGTGATGGGGCTGCATATGAACGTGCAGGGCGCGGCGCTGGCGACGGTTATTGCGGAATATGCAACATTGCTGATGGGTCTGCTAATGGTGCGTAAAATCCTCAAACTACGCGGAATCTCCGGCGAAATGCTGAAAACTGCCTGGCGAGGAAACTTCCGTCACTTGCTGGCGCTTAACCGCGATATCATGCTGCGCTCGCTGTTGCTGCAACTCTGTTTCGGCGCGATCACTGTACTTGGCGCGCGACTGGGGAGTGACATTATCGCTGTTAACGCGGTTCTGATGACGCTACTCACCTTTACCGCCTATGCGCTGGATGGTTTTGCCTACGCGGTTGAAGCACATTCCGGTCAGGCATACGGTGCGCGCGACGGTAGTCAATTGCTGGATGTCTGGCGGGCAGCGTGCCGCCAGTCGGGGATTGTAGCGTTACTGTTTTCGGTGGTTTATTTGCTGGCAGGGGAACACATCATTGCGTTGCTGACGTCGTTAACCCAGATTCAGCAGCTGGCTGACCGCTATCTTATCTGGCAGGTGATTTTGCCGTTGGTCGGCGTCTGGTGTTATCTGCTCGACGGCATGTTTATAGGTGCAACGCGCGCCGCCGAAATGCGTAACAGTATGGCGGTGGCCGCCGCAGGTTTTGCGCTGACGCTCCTTACGCTGCCGTGGCTGGGGAATCATGGTTTGTGGCTGGCATTAACCGTCTTTCTGGCGTTACGCGGGCTTTCTCTGGCGGCTATCTGGCGGCGTCACTGGCGCAACGGTACCTGGTTTGCCGCAACGTGACGGTTAAAAATTCTGAATAAATAATCCTAAGCCAAATTGCTGACTACACTTAATCTCACGTTCAGAAGAAAAGTGAACGTACTCTCATTCACAACCTAACGATGAGGTCTTGATTATGAATAAAGATGAAGCCGGCGGTAACTGGAAACAGTTTAAAGGTAAAGTGAAAGAGCAATGGGGCAAACTGACCGATGATGATATGACGATCATTGAAGGTAAACGTGATCAACTGGTCGGTAAAATCCAGGAACGCTACGGTTATCAGAAAGATCAGGCAGAAAAAGAGGTTGATAGTTGGGAAAAACGCCATGATTACCGCTGGTAATTAATCCCTCCTGCCCGACGTGTACAAGGATGTACGCCCTCTTAACGTGATTTCTTTTTCACCTGTACAGAGTGATCATGCTGGCACTGTTCAGGATGACGACACGCTTCCACTTCCACGCATGCCGCACAGAGTCCATGTGCTTCAATCACATTATGCCGCAGGGCAAACCCCATTTTTGCCGCCAGCGTATGCATAATGTCTTCCACGCCTTCTGCACATTCTTCTTTCACTGCGCCGCAGCGATCGCAAATAAACATGGCTGACGTATGCGTGGGCTGGTCGAACAGATGACAGAGCACATAACTGTTGGTGGATTCCACCTTATGCACAAAACCTTGCTCAAGCAGAAAATCCAGCGCGCGATAAACCGTTGGCGGCTTGGCTTGCGGTTCAGCTTCGCGCAGCAAATCAAGCAGATCATAAGCGCTGATAGCGCCATCCTGCAGACTCATCAGGCGCAACACTTCCAGGCGCTGTGGGGTCAGGCGCACATTACGCTGCGCGCAGATTTTTTCAGCCTGCGCTAATAACTCCTGCGTTGTGGTCTTTTCCATCGGGCACCTCAAAGTGGGGGTTAAGAATGTCCTTACTTTACCATGTTCCAGGAAAAACACCGAGAACCCTTATTGTTGCCGTAATGTTGATTTTCTGTTTTGTACGTAAGGTGTTGTGTTGCCTGGTCGTACCATTATCAACACGATAATAATTAATACTTCATTTTTAAATAAATTGCTTTAAGTTAACTCGCTATTTATTTAACTGGGGTTGATCGCATACCTGTACTTCAGAAATTATGAGCGATTTTTGATAGTGAGCAGATGGCAAAAGAATTATAAGGAGGACACGGTACGACAAAAAAGGTGCGTATATCATGTCAGGTATAATTTCAAGTGCAACAGAATTCTTCAATAATACACTCCATTCAAATCAATACGAAATTAAAGATGCGAGCAAAGAAAAAATAAAGGATATATATAATAAATCGGTTGATTATGCAACGATGAGTAATCGCGCTGCGATTATTGCAAAAATAGATTTGTTTATTCAGAGAATCACCCATAATTTATGGACTGCAAGTGATAATAATGTTTCCTTAATTAAGCGAATAGATGCTCTCAAAAATTGGGTTGAGGAGTGTATTGATCAGTGCACTAATGAGCAATTAGGTGATCGTGACTATATTTCTGCATTTGTGGATCGGGCGATTTTTCATTACGCGATGAATTTTGTTTGTAATCCAATGGAAAATAGCGATGTAACTCTAATAGACAAGTGTACTTTCGACGTAATAAATCATAATGGCCTTCCCTCCACGATTCAGCTATTTTATGATAAATCCTATTGTAAAGCACCTGTAGCGTCATTACATCTAAAAACAGTAAGCGAAGGCTTTTTAAATTTGGAAAATGCATATAATGTAAAGAAAGATACTCGCTTAAAACCCCTGGCCTCCCTTTTACTTTCATTTTCATATGATAGTGCATCAGCAGATATCATAGGAGCAGCAGAGAGAGTTAATGATGATTGTGAAAACTACATAAAAAGTCAGATAAAAATATTATCTCGTCAAGTGATGAAAAAAAACCTGGCGGAGATGAAAGACTTGATAGATAAAAAAGAATTGGATTTTAATGTAATTCTGCAGGAGATGAAAAATCAGGCCGGAGAAGAAAAAGAAGACATCAAAAACATTACAAAAATGCAGGCTGCAGGTGAGACTTTAATTAAATTTATTCAATCATTTGACCCGGACTCAACGGGACCAATTATAATTGGTAAAGATATGGATGACAAAAATATAAATGACAACGATCTAATTAACGAAGATATTATTAAGTTCATTTATGTCCTATTAGGTACTGAGTTAGAAAAATAAAATGTGAATTTTCCCTATAGCATGGAAGTTTTTACATAAAAGAACCCAATATTGATTGGGTTCTTTTTTCTCTATCAGTGCTATTAGCAGGGAGAGATATCACCGTAGTTTAATGTGTGATTTTTATTTATCGTCGAACCTGGATTGTTTATCATTGGCCTTAACAAAGCTAACGGCTAATAAGATTATTTCCATCACTTCGTGAGAGCTTCATGCCTTGAGAGGATCTCAATTTTCTTTTGCAATGAGACAGGCGCTTCCTGTTGTTATGGTATAGTACCCCGCTATTGAGCCTCCTGAACAGTGATGCTGAATAACATAACCCCATGATATATCGATAAAATAATCTCTACATTTGAAAATGCACGGTAATTCTGAAATGCAAAAAATCAACCAAACCAGCGCAATGCCTGAAAAAACTGACGTTCACTGGAGTGGTCGGTTTAGCGTTGCACCAATGCTCGATAGGATGTACCGTTTTTGAAAAACAACTAGTTATACACTTTGTGGGAGCCTATTGGGAACCTGTTATTCTTAGAAAGCATCATTTGCTCATCACTTCAATTGACCATGATTAAAGCCAGCTATAAACTTGACAAACAAGGTAACTGGTTGTTTAGGCCTAAGTGGGCACACCATAAGGAGCTCATGTTGGTGATGAAGCAACCCATGAAGTATCGAGAATAATTACAAAGTTCACTATCTTTGAGGTTTCTTATATGTTTTGCGAAGAAAAAGTAGCTCAAATGGCTGCATACCTACTTCTTAAGCGAGGTGGGCGCATGGCATATCTGAAATTGATGAAGCTGCTCTATCTGTCTAACCGCAAGTCGATTTTGAAGCATGGCAGGATGATCGGCGAAGATAGTCTTTACTCTATGAAATTTGGTCCAGTCATGTCGAATACGCTGAACTTGATTCGTGGTAAGGCTGAAGGCATTGGTGACTACTGGTACAACTTGATAGAGACGAACGGGCATGATGTGTTGTTGCGTTCAGATCCGAGGGAAATGGATGCAGACGAGGTCTTTGATGAGTTGAGCCGTGCAGATATCCGGATTTTAGATGAAATCTATTCTCTGTATGGGCATATGAACCGATTTGATCTCGCAAACATGACGCATTTAGAAAGCGTTTGTCCAGAGTGGCATAATCCTGGCAATTCTCGTAAGCCTATAGACCTGAAAGAAATGCTGATCAGTGAGGGTAAAAGCGAGGATGAGGCTAATCGTATAATTGGCAAAATGGAAGAATCTCAGAAACTTAAGGAATTTTCTTTGCAATTATCATGACGGATTATCAGCCATACAGGAAAGGAACTGTGCTTGCCCCAACTGGGCCATGCAATCATCTTCATGTGATTTGTAATGATCCTGTTTATTACCCCGTTAACGATTGTTATTGTGTTTTAGTTGTTAATATTTCTAGTATCAAGGATGGTGTCCCCCACGATCCGTCTTGCGTCTTGAATTCTGGTGATCATCGCTTTATCAAGCATCCAAGTTATGTTGTTTACGCTGAAGCTATAATTTGGCGAGTGGATAACATGGTTAGAAAGCAGCGATCGGGTGAGATTTCTGTTCATGATGATATGCCAGAAGCTACATTCAATAGAATTCTGGACGGTTTTGATATATCTGATGAAGTTACGCCAAAGAACCTTAAATTTAAAAATAAATATTGCGTATCATCTATTGATGATGAGTAAACAACAGGAATTTTTTCGGTATAGCTTCTGGAGTTTTCTATGGAAGATCAAAAAGCAACCAAGCCACAGGTTAAGTTCGACACAATGAAAGCATTCGCAGGTATGGGGGCTGCTGCTGAAGTTCTGATGAAGGCTGCTCCTAATGCGTTCACTCACGCTATTGTCTCTGGTAAAGAGCAGCAGGGTAAGCTTCGTCGTCGCAAAGCAGCATGATCATAGCTGGTGCTTTTTGAAAACCCGCCTTTAGGCGGGTTTTTTCTTTAGTGATGTTCTTTGCCCTTCTGTTTGCCTGTTCTGACCTGTTCCCACTCGATACGTCCTTCTTCTCGTCTTTTGTCTATATATTCCGCAAGATCCTGAATATTGATGCAACGTTTTGCTTTTTGTGATGTGCCGATGCGATATGTTGGAACGGGCAACTTACAAGCGTTTGCTTTTGCTTCTGCTGTGGCTGGACTCATACCAAAGTATTTTTGACTAACTGCTGAGAGTTCAATGTTTGGGGTATTGAATTCAGCCATCAGTAAAAACAAGGTATTCATATCATTTCTCCATCATAACCGGCTGCACCCGGTGAGTTACTTATTCATTTCAATAATATTATTTTCTATCATTGACTTATTTAAAACCAAAGAAGGAGCAAGATGGTTGTCTATTTTAAACAATGCATAACTTTTAAACCGTTGGTGATATCCGTAACCAATAAGGATGCTAGAAAAATCTCTTAATTCATCTTCTTTTAAAAAATTAAAATGAAATGGGTTGTCACCATTTATGAACAATGAAACATCTATTATGCAGTATTTCTCTCCGTTGTCATTTGCATAGAAAAAAATATAAGACATTCTGTTTGTTAAGACAATGCCATTAAATTTTCTTATGTCTGTAGCTATTTTGTTTTCCATGTTTGGTGCCACATATTTATTTTCAGAAATACATTTAATTTCATCTCCAGATGTCGTGATTATATAAAAATGAAACTTATCAGAAATATCTAACTTAACTACGCCATCATTATTATAAAGGCTGCTAAATTTTGGTGGTTCAACTTTTAAAGAATCATAGTTCTTTAAAAGAAGAGGGGAGTCAAATTTAATAACTTGTAGTATCCCTTTACCTTCAACCTCCATATTGATTGAAGATATAGCAATTGCATTATCTCTTTTATTATTCAGGATTATGGTTGATATATGCATGTCATATATTCTACTTACATCTGTCGAATACGACACTGTCACCTTTTTTGATATTTTTTGCACGCCAAAATATATAGTGAAGGCAGCGGCAAGAATAGATAAGAATTTAATGTCAAATAAGGACCATAGCCACATTAGTTGCTCAATTGCTTCAGAGTTAATCATTTGCTTTACCATTATCGCTGTAATACAACACATGTGCGTATATATACGCAATGCAATTATTTTGCAAGTGCTTCATTTACTATCAATAGCTACGTCACGTTATTGTTTAATGGTTCTTTATAGGGGCGGCAATAGTTAAAATTATCGCTTCCGTAAATGCCCCCGCAGGGGCATTTGCAGTAATGAAATCAGGCGGTGAAAGTACCAATAAAGGTTTCTACTTTGCTGTCTTTGAATTTCTCAACAAGCAGATCACGAAATTCGTTAGCCATTTCTTCCTGCACCGCTTCCAGCTGAATAATGCGCAGAACCAGTACAGGACGATCGCCAGTGATAATGCTGAGGCGTAATTTAAACGGACGTTCTTTCAGGCCTTCAAACGGAACGCATTTAAATTCAAATGCCACTGGCATAATGTCTTTGGTCTTCGCTTCGACAGACTCCATCAGGGAGCGTTTGCCGCTGAAGTCATTATCTTCAAAATCAGCGGCCTGGTTTGCTTCAATCGTGATTTTACGGACAGCCGCAGCCGCTTTTGTTGCCTGAATAGCGTCACCATTAGCATCAAAGCCCACAAGGTAGTCGGCCCAGTCTTCAATCCATTCTGCCAGTGACTTCTGGGAGTTACGCTCGCCGTTAACAGACAACAGAGCAGAGAACGGTGCTGTCTTTTTCAGTTTGAGAGTGGCGGTGTTATCTGCGTGACCTGGTTCATCAATAGTACCTAGGTTAAGCACACTGACGGCACGCATATTATCGGCATCGATAAAGCAGCGGGTGCCTTCATCTGCAAGATCTTTAGAATAACGGGTAAAGTCATCGATGCTGGCAGTGGAAAGCGCACCACGGAAACGGAAGCGATTTAAATTAAATTTTTCCAGATCATGAATGCGGAAATTCTCAGGCAATGCCACAGCATCGGCACCAATCTTACTGATAATTTCATTAACACCCTGAGCAGAAATAAGGGCATGGATTTGATTAATTGCGGTTGCGTCTAAGTTCTGAGACATAATAAGTCCTCACTATATAAAAATATTCAGTGATGAGAGAAATAATCAGTTTATTAAAAACGATATTAATGACCTGCTGCGCGGAGTTTTCCGTCAGGTTCACCGGCAAGAGTCAGTAATTGTCCCTGGTCTTCCTGCAGAATAGTCAGGCGACCACCGCGATTGACATACATCGGCGTTTCGGTGGTGTCTTCTTCGGAAATTTTCCCGCGGTTAGTTGGGCGAACATATGAGAGTTTGTGTTTGATTTTCACACGGTTCTCATCAAACGGTTCGATTTCCAGGTTGAGCGAGACCTTACCTTTGGTTTTCGTGTTCATCACACCGGAAGCGACTTCACTGAGAACTGCGCCGATTTTGGTTTCAAATACGCCGCCGTCCAGCTCCCCGATAAATGCCTGCACATCAGTACTGCGTTCGCTAGCCATTTTGCTGCTCCTCATCATATCGACCCTGCAAGGTCGGTTAGTTTCTCCACAAAACAGAGAAGAACACCTGCAGTGGCTGCTGCCCGGATGGATTGGGTTATGAGCCCGTCGTCCGGTGATGCTCTTCTCTGTTTTGTAAAAAGAGCGGTACCAGCCGGAAGCAAGTGTACAAACTGGTACCGCCAAAGCAGTGGCTGTTGTGGTGGGGTTGTCACTCAGGCGTATGGTCAACCTGACAATCCGGTGTCCTCAACGGGGAAAGAGTAACCCCGCCATACTTACCGCCGCGCCATTTCGCGGATTACCACAACGCTGAGAGCACTTAGCCAGTTCGGCGCCACACTTTGTCTCGGCTCCATAAATGCTCTTATCGTTGCACCCTGGTCTCTTCCCAGGCGTCAAACCGAATCGCCACGCTGGTTAGGCGTCTTATCAGCATCATCATTGACTTGCACATTCCGGCTACCTGGTTTGTTTGCCCGAGCAAGGAGTGGATTGTCCCCTTTAACGTCTCCAGACCGCTAACGACGCATGTGCCATACGCCGTGTTACAACCAAACTTTGTTTGAATCTTGCCTGTTGCATGTTTCTTTTGGATACATTATGTATCCCAAAGGTACATTGTCAAGTATAAAAAAACCTGCCGAAGCAGGTTCATAAATATTGATTAGGTCTTTATTTTGTATCTTCTTGGTTTTCCCGAGAAAATCACTGTACCAATTATAGAGCAATTACCGTTGATCTTAATGTAAGGTTCAGGCCAGTTTGGGTTTAATGCTTTGAGGTAACGCTGTGTTCCATCTTCTATCAACCGCTTGAAGGTGGTTTCGCCTGTATCGTGCATCAATGCAATAACGTCGTCACCGTGGCAGGCAGGGACTTCAGGATCAACAAAAATCATGTCTCCTGGGCGGTACTCATCAATCATTGAATCACCAATCACCCGCAAGATATAAGTCATTTCACCACAGGGTACAGGGCAGGGATAAGTTTCTGCTGTGCTCAAATCAACCTCAGAATAACCAACTTCTTTCCATGCTCCGGCCTGTACCCATGATATGACAGGGACTAACGTTATTTGTTTGTTAGTGATTGAAACATCAGGTTTTTTTGTGATGTTCGTTGTCTGGTGTTCTTGATCAAGCCATCCGACAGGCAGGTCGAAACATTTTTCGATGTGCCGTGCCATGCTGTCACCGATATTTTTAGTTGCACCATCTCCCATAAACCTGCTGGTCTGGGTCGGCTCGCGATCAATCATGGTGGCAAAGGAAGAATTCCCGCCAACACCATCTCTCAGTTTTCTGGCGTTAGACCGCCGGATGTCATGGACTGTTTTCATAATGAAATTAAAACCCTTGTACCGTTAAGGTACAAGTATCTTGAAGGTTCATTTTAATCATGTAATATGTACATCGGAGGTACATATTGTATGAAAGCGTATTGGGACTCTTTAACCAAAGAACAGCAGGGCGAGTTGGCCGGAAAAGTTGGCTCAACACCAGGCTACTTACGGCTGGTTTTCAATGGTTATAAAAAAGCCAGTTTTGTGCTGGCTAAAAAAATTGAGCAATGCACGTCAGGTGCAATTACGAAATCTGACTTAAGACCGGATATCTATCCGAAAGATTAACAGAACACCTTCAATTTTTAACCACAGAACGATGAGGCTAACCGTGGGTAAGCATCACTGGAAAGTAGAAAAACAGCCTGAGTGGTACGTGAAAGCTGTCAGAAAAACTATCGCGGCATTGCCGGGGGGTTACGCTGAAGCTGCTGACTGGCTGGATGTAACAGAGAACGCATTATTTAACCGCCTTCGTGCCGATGGCGATCAGATTTTCCCGCTGGGATGGGCAATGGTTTTACAGCGTGCTGCTGGCACTCACCACATTGCGGATGCAGTCGCACAGTCTGCTGGTGGGGTGTTTGTATCGCTTCCTGAAATTGAGGAAGTAGAGAACGCCGATATCAACCAACGCCTGCTGGAGGTCATTGAACAGATCGGCAGTTATTCAAAACAGATTCGTTCAGCAATTGAAGACGGGGTGGTGGAACCACACGAGCAGGCAGCAATTAACGACGAACTGTACCTGTCAATTTCGAAGCTGCAGGAGCATGCAGCACTGGTCTACAAAATCTTTTGCATTTCAGAAAGTAATGACGCCCGCGAGTGTGCAGCTCCGGGCGTCGTGGCGTCGATTGCTTCTGGTTGTGGAGAAACTAACGCATGAACAGTTTAACAACACCCTACCGTCGCTCGCAACTGATTGCGCTTCCTGTACCGGGTGGAAAAGCGAAGGTGGAGTATTGCTATGCAGTGAATGTACCAGGTGACAGGGAAATTGTAACCCACAGCTTTGCAGAGTGGGCTGTGGGTGATTTCAACCGGCAGAAGGAGACAGTCCTTTGCGACAAATTAACCGCTGGTTCAAAGATCACTACGGAGTACCCGTCAGAGTCATTCGTTGGGAGCCGGAAACACAACGGGTTATCTACCTCCGCGAAGGCTATGAGCATGAATGCTTCAGTCCGCTCGAACAGTTTCGTCGTAAATTCAGGGAAATAGAGGTCGGTCATGAGCACTAAATTAACCGGCTATGTATGGGATGGTTGCGCAGCGTCAGGCATGAAATTATCCAGTGTGGCAATTATGGCCCGCCTGGCTGATTTCAGTAATGACGAAGGTGTGTGCTGGCCATCAATTGAAACCATTGCCCGCCAGATTGGCGCAGGGGTGAGTACTGTAAGAACGGCTATCGCACGGCTGGAAGCAGAAGGCTGGTTAACGCGTAAGGCGCGTCGCCAGGGTAACCGCAATGCGTCGAACGTCTATCAGCTTAACGTTGCAAAGCTTCAGGCTGCGGCACTTTCTCAACTGTCAGATTCTGACCCGTCAAAATCTGACGCATCAAAATCTGACCCGTCAAAATTTGATGCGTCGAAATCTGGCAAAAAAGCGGGTTTTCACCCGTCAGAATCTGGCGGGGATCCGTCAGTAAAATCAAAACATGATCCGTCAGATAAAAAACCTTCTCGTCCGGACGCTTCGCAACCGGACACGCAGAAGGCTGAACAGGATTTTTTAACTCGCCATCCTGATGCGGTTGTATTCAGCCCTAAAAAGCGCCAGTGGGGAACGCAGGATGATTTGACCTGCGCACAGTGGCTCTGGAAAAAAATCATCGCCCTGTACGAGCAGGCCGCCGAATGTGACGGCGAGGTGGTACGTCCGAAAGAACCGAACTGGACAGCTTGGGCAAATGAAATTCGCCTGATGTGTGTACAGGACGGTCGTACCCACAAACAAATCTGCGAGATGTACAACCGTGTCAGCCGCGACCCGTTCTGGTGCCGTAACGTGCTCAGCCCGTCGAAGCTGCGGGAAAAATGGGATGAACTTTCCCTGCGCTTATCGCCGTCCGTCAGCACGTACACAGAAAAACGCGAAGACCCGTACTTCAAAGCCAGTTACGACAATGTGGACTACAGCCAGATCCCGGCAGGATTCAGGGGGTGATAATGAGCCTTTTGAATGACGTTCAGAAATTCATTGAAGCCCATCCGGGGTGTACTTCCGGAGACATTGCGGATGCTTTTGCAGGTTACTCACGGCAGCGCGTTCTGCAGTCAGCAAGCAAGTTACGTCAGAGTGGGCGTGTGGCTCACCGTTGTGAAGGGGATACACGCAGACATTTCCCGCGCCAGGCTGAGATATTGCAGGAGCCGGAACCAGTTTGTGAAACCAGACCTGTGCGCAATTTCTATGTCGGCACTAACGACCCCCGGGTGATTTTGTGCCTGACCCGCCAGGCTGAAGAACTGGAGTCCAGGGGCTTATTCCGTCGAGCTGCAACGGTGTGGATGGAGGCATTCCGTGAAAGCCACTCCCAGCCAGAACGAAACAATTTTCTGGCGCATCGTGAGCGGTGCTTACGGAAAAGCAGCAAGCGCGCTGCATCGGGTGAAGAGTGGTATCTGTCAGGGAATTACGTGGGGGCTTAATGAGTAATAAATATTGCCAGGCGCTGGTGGAACTGCGGAACAAACCAGCCCATGAACTGAAGGACGTGGGCGATCAGTGGCGCACGCCGGACAACATTTTCTGGGGAATTAACACCCTGTTTGGCCCGTTTGTTCTGGATCTGTTCACTGACGGTGATAACGCCAAATGTGCTGCGTATTACACGGCGGAAGACAACGCGCTGGCGCATGACTGGTCAGAACGTCTTGCGGAGCTTAAAGGTGCTGCCTTTGGTAATCCCCCATACAGCCGCGCCAGTCAGCATGAGGGGCAATACATCACCGGCATGCGTTACATCATGAAGCATGCCAGTGCCATGCGTGATAAGGGCGGGCGCTATGTTTTCCTGATCAAAGCTGCCACCAGCGAAGTTTGGTGGCCGGAAGATGCAGACCATATTGCTTTTATTCGCGGGCGTATTGGTTTTGAACTGCCTGCCTGGTTTATCCCGAAGGATGAGAAGCAGGTGCCGACAGGAGCGTTCTTCGCTGGTGCTATTGCTGTTTTCGACAAGACCTGGAAGGGACCGGCAATCAGCTACATCGGGCGCGATGAACTTGAGGCATGTGGTGAGGCCTTTCTGGCGCAGGTTCGCCAGCAGGCGGAAAAACTGGTCAGGGAGATGGCGGCATGACGACGTTAACTCAATGCCAGCAGCAGGTGCTGGATATGCTGATTTCTTACCAGAAAGAACGTGGCTTCCCGCCAACCAATCAGGAGGTGGCAACCATGCTGGGATACCGTTCAGTGAATGCAGCGGTGGAGCATCTTCGCGCACTGGAGAAAAAAGGCGTCATCACGATAAAGCGTGGCGTGGCCCGGGGGATCACGCTTCATACCGCAGTGAAGGACGACGACAGCGAAGCGGTCGGTATCATCCGCGCACTGCTTGCCGGTGAGGAGAACGCTAGGTTGCGTGCAGCCCACTGGTTACATGAGAGGGGCCTGAAAGTATGAAGTTGATCCTTCCTTTCCCGCCCAGTGTGAACACGTACTGGCGACACCCCAACAAAGGGGCATTTGCTGGTAAGAGCCTGATAAGCGAGGCGGGGCGAAAATTTCAGAGCGCGGCGTGCGCAGCAATAGTTGAGCAGTTACGTCGTCTGCCGAAACCAACGTCGGCACCTGCTTCAGTGGAGATCGTGTTGTTTCCTCCGGATAACCGGATCCGCGATCTGGACAACTATAACAAGGCTCTGTTTGACGCCCTGACCCACGCGGGTGTGTGGGAAGACGACAGACAGGTGAAAAGAATGCTGGTGGAGTGGGGACCGGTTATCCCGAAAGGGAAGGTCGAGATCACTATCAGTAAGTATGAGAAACCGGCGGGTGCAGCCGCCTGATTAAGAGGAGAAACGAAGTATGAATAATCTGATGGTCATTGATGGTATTGAAGTTCGTCGTGATGCTTATGGGCGTTACAGCCTGAACGATCTGCATCGCGCAGCAGTAGCATCTGGTGCAAATGCCAGAACCAAGGAGCCAGGAAAGTTTCTTTCCAGCCAACAAACTGTTGAGCTTATTCATGAATTGACCAACACCCAGAATTTGGGTGTTGACCCGGTGAGTGTGATTCATGGGGGAAATGAACGGGGAACGTATGTCTGCAAGGAACTGGTGTATGCCTATGCAATGTGGATCAGCCCGTCATTCCATCTGAAGGTGATCCGTACTTTCGACATGGTAACCAGCGCACCGGAAAAATTATCCGGACAGGCTGCTGACAAGATGCAGGCTGGTGTGATTCTGCTGGACTTTATGCGCCGGGAATTAAACCTGTCTAACTCTTCAGTGCTTGGTGCCTGTCAGAAACTCCAGGAGGCTGTTGGCTTACCGAATCTGGCACCGCGCTATGCCATTGATGCTCCTGCTGATGCACACGATGGCTCAAGTCGCCCGACACTGTCACTGAGTGCACTGCTGAAACAGTATGGTATACGCCTGACGGCTAATCAGGCATATCACCAGATGGTGAAACTGGGGATCGTCGAGCAGCGCGAACGATACAGCCGTACCGCGATTAACAACATCAAAAAATTCTGGTCGCTGACAGCGAAAGGTTGCATGTTCGGCAAGAACATCACCAGTCCCGCAAATCCGCGCGAGACGCAGCCGCATTTCTTCGAATCCCGATTCCCTGAGCTGTTAAAGCTGCTCGATACCGTTCATTGAGGTGAACGTGAGAGCACTACTGACCCCTGAAATTGCCCCGCGTATGGGGATCGTATTGTTCAGACCAGGTTCAGAGCTGATGCCCCTGTTTATGCAGGGGCGTGTCCTGCTGGAGCCTGAGCCGGAACGTTATTCATCTTTCGCCAGTGGTGCCGTTCCGGCGGCATCACAACCGCTGGCGGATGATCCTGCCGTTCGGGCCGTGTTCCGCAATGAGGCAGTGATCCGTCGTGCTGGTGGCGTGGAATGTCTTGAAAGCTGGTTACTTCGTGAAAAAGGCTGCCAGTGGCCTCATTCCGACTGGCACAGCGAGAACATGACCACAATGCGACACGCGCCGGGCGCAATCCGTCTGTGCTGGCACTGCGATAACCAGCTGCGCGATCAGTTCACGGAACGGCTGGAATCAATGGCAACGGATAACTGTGCCCGCTGGGTGTTGTCTGTTGTGCGTCGGGATCTCGGTTTTGATGACAGTCACGTTGTGACAATGCCGGAACTGTGCTGGTGGCTGGTTCGTAATGATCTGGCGGATGTCTTACCGGAAAGCGCAGCCCGTAAGGCACTGAGATTACCGAAGCCTGTTGTGCCATCTGTCACCCGGGAAAGTGACCTTGTGCCTTCGGTTCCTGCCACCAGCATCATCCAGGATAAAGCGAAAAAGGTGCTGGCGCTGAAAGTGGATCCGGAGTCGCCGGAGTCTTTTATGTTACGCCCCAAACGTCGCCGCTGGGTTAACGAAAAGTACACGCGCTGGGTTAAGACACAGCCGTGTGCATGTTGTGGAAAGTCTGCTGATGATCCCCACCACCTGATAGGCCACGGTCAGGGGGGAATGGGTACAAAAGCGCATGACCTCTTTGTGTTGCCTTTGTGCAGAAAGCATCACGACGAGCTGCATGCGGATACCGTGGCATTTGAAGAGAAGTATGGCTCCCAGTTGGAGCTGATATTTCGTTTTATCGATCGTGCGCTGGCAATAGGCGTACTGGCGTAAGTGGAGAACGAGCATGAACCTTGAAGCCTTACCAAAATATTACTCCCCAAAATCTCCCAAATTGAGCGATGAGGCACCGGCGACAGGCTCGGGTGGTTTAACGATTACGGATGTGATGGCTGCGCAGGGGATGGTGCAGTCGAAAGCACCGCTTGGGTTTGCCTTATTCCTGGCAAAAGTTGGTGTTCAGGATCCTCAGTTTGCGATTGAAGGTCTGCTCAATTACGCGATGGCACTGGATAACCCGACATTGAACAAATTGAGTGAAGAAACCCGGTTACAGATCATCACTTACCTTGTGAATTTTGCCTTTGCTGATTATTCCAGGTCTGCGGCAAGTAAGGCTCGCTGTGAGCATTGTGCTGGTACTGGATTTCATAATGTATTGCGCGAAGTGGTGAAACACTCCAGAAGCGGTGAGTCTGTTATCAAGGAAGAGTGGGTGAAGGAATTATGTCAGCATTGCCATGGTAAGGGAGAAGTCAGCACGGCTTGCAGAGGGTGTAAGGGTAAAGGCATTGTCCTGGATGAAAAAAGAACCCGGCTTCATGGCGCGCCTGTTTATAAGATTTGTGGGCGTTGCAATGGAAATCGGTTTAGTCGTTTACCGACCACACTGGCACGACGTCATGTCCAGAAGCTGGTACCAGACCTGACGGATTATCAGTGGTACAAAGGATATGCAGACGTCATTGATAAACTGGTAACAAAGTGCTGGCAGGAAGAAGCATTCGCAGAGTTACAGTTGCAAAAAGTGACACGATAGCTACATTTTTAATGATTTTCTCCGCACAATGCTTGCAATTTTCAAAAAATATGGTTAGCCTTAACATAAAGATGGGCATTGAATGTCTAACTTTTATAAACCCGCTCAGGCGGGTTTTATGTTGCATGTTTTTTGAACAGCTGATATTGTGATCTTCATCACATTTGTGATACTGGTTGAAAGGAGATCACCATGCAAAATAGTAAACACACGACCAAGAAGGTCGTGGCAATTGCAAATAATATTGAGATTGGCTCAGTATTAGTGTCTGCTACTCAGAAAAGTATTCTGCTGAATACTGGTTGGGAATTACCAATTAGAGAAGTAGACAAGCTGTCTCATTCCTATGAGGTTTACATTAAACCTCGTCATAAAACCCTCCATCCTTCGCGATGATGAAAATAAGATTTTTGAGGCCGCCTACGGGCGGCCTTTTTTATGCGCACTTCTGCAAATCAGCGTTATAACCAGCTTCTTTCCCTTTTACTTGTGGCACTTCCGGTAATCGGAGGTGGGAATTATGAAATGCACAACGATCCTCATTCCTGGCCTGATTTACTTGAACTGTTACAGAGCTGGTGGCGTGGAGACACACCGCTGGGCGCAGTGATTATGTCGATCGTTATGGCTGGCTTGCGCATTGCCTATTTTGGCGGTGGTGGTGGCTGGAAGCGAAAAACGCTCGAGATTTTGCTCTGTGGTGCTCTGACGCTGACTTTTGCATCCGCTCTTGAGTATGTCGGATGGCCCAAATCGCTTTCTGTTGCCATTGGTGGCGGCGTTGGGCTGATCGGTGTCGATGCTATTCGTGGGGCTGCAATGCGAGTAATCGGTAACAAATTTGGTAGCTCGAAGGAGTAATTTATGCAGGTACTAAATCCCCAGCGTAAAGCTTTCCTTGATATGGTGGCCTGGTCAGAAGGAACGGATAACGGGCGACAACCGACACGTAACCACGGTTATGACGTTATTGTCGGTGGCGAACTCTTCACTGATTACTCCGATCACCCTCGAAAACTTGTCACGCTAAACCCGAAACTCAAATCAACAGCCGCAGGCCGTTATCAACTTCTTTCACGCTGGTGGGATGCTTACCGCAAGCAGTTAGGGCTGACAGACTTCTCTCCTAAAAGCCAGGATGCTGTTGCATTGCAGCAGATTAAGGAGCGTGGCGCTTTACTAATGATTGATCGCGGTGACATCCGTCAGGCAATCGACCGTTGCAGCAATATCTGGGCCTCATTGCCTGGCGCTGGTTATGGTCAGTTCGAGCATAAGACTGACAGCCTGATTGCAAAATTCAAAGAAGCGGGCGGAACGGTCAGAGAGATTGAGGTATGAGCAGAGTCACCGCGATTATCTCCGTTCTGGTTATCTGCATCATCGTCTGCCTGTCATGGGCGGTTAATCATTACCGTGATAACGCCATCACCTACAAAAAGCAGCGCGATAAGGCCGCATCCATTATCGCTGACATGCAGAAACGTCAAAGTAATGTAGCTGAACTCGATGCCAGATATACAAAGGAGCTTGCTGATGCTAACGCGACTATCGAAAGTCTTCGTGCTGATGTTTCTGCTGGTCGTAAGTGGCTGCACGTCAAAGCAGTCTGTCCGGACATGCATAAAACCACCGCCGCCTCCGGCGTGGATGATGCTTCCAGCCCCAGACTTACTGACACCGCTCAACGGGATTATTTCGTTCTCAGAGAGCGCATCGAAACCATAACTAACCAATTGCATGGCCTGCAAGAGTATGTGAGATCACAGTGTTCATATTAGAAAAGTCTTATCATGAGATTTTTGTATATGGATGCATTATGTCTCAATACGCGCGCGCCGCTTTAATCGCTTATCATTTGGTTGCTGATAGCTCAATGCCTCCTCGTGATGCATGGGATGCAGCTGTCGCAGAGGTTACAGAAAGCGAATCGTCAAGAAAGAAGATATGCCCAAGGGCAACATTTCTCGCCCTGGCGGATAGCGGTTACCTCAAGAATGTAAAACCACTGCATGGGGAGAAAAAGGGCGGTAAGTTGTACCAAAGGGCAATTGAAGTTGCGAATCTGATTCTTGATTTACCCGGAATCAGTAAAGCTGAATTGGTTGATAAAACTGGTTACAAAGACAGGCAAGGGTCTTATGACCTGATTCTCGCTCTGTATCATCATGAGCAACTCCAGCGACCGGAATAATTATCCCAGCATCAGTGTCAAAAATAGGCAGTGATACGCTATTTTCCTGAAAATACTTTACTAACATTTTATGAGAATTATCCTAGTAAAGTGTTTATTTAAAAGGAGTTTGGGTTTATGAAAATTCTCTGGGTCATCAGTCTTTTGTGTAGTGCTATTGGATTTATTGAAGGAATCCTCGGGGTTTTCGGTGCTCAGAGTGCTCCACAACAGGCTGCAGGTGCAGCAATGGGAGTAGCATGGGCAGTTATTCCATATTGTATTTGTCGTGCTATCCAACAATTGCGCCCTCGAGAAGTCATTATTAAAAAGGAAGAATGACCAGATCTTATCCGGTGTTTTTTCTGTCTAAGCCTCGCGTCGCGGGGCTTTTTATTGGAGCCAGCATGCCACCACGAACCCCAAAAGCCTGCCGCGTTCGCGGCTGCCGCCAAACCACCACTGACCCGTCAGGCTACTGCGAAAGCCACAAAAGCGAAGGCTGGAAACAATACAAGCCAGGACAATCCCGTCACCAGCGCGGCTACGGTTCGAAGTGGGATGTTATCCGCGCGCGCGTGCTGAAGCGTGACAAAGGCCTGTGTCAGTTGTGCCTGCGTGTCGGTGTGGTGCGTGAGGCGAAAACCGTTGACCACATCATCCCTAAAGCGCATGGCGGCACTGATGCAGACTGCAATCTGCAGAGCCTGTGCTGGCCGTGTCATAAGGCGAAGACGGCCCGTGAACGACTGAAGTGATAATAACTCTCAACTATCTGCGGGGGAGGGGCGGGTCAAATCTCTGTGACCTGACGTCTTCCGGACTGCCCGCCCCATCGTTTTTTTATACCCGCGAAAAATGAAATTTAACCAGGAGTGCCGCATATGGCTGGAACGGCGGGGCGTTCCGGGCGTCGCCCCAAGCCAACGGCGCGCAAGGCGCTGGCCGGAAACCCCGGCAAGCGAGCCCTGAACAAAGATGAACCCGTTTTTACGCCCATCAAAGGTGTTGAGCCACCGGAGTGGTTCGCTGAAGAAGAGCTCCCTCTCGCCACGATCATGTGGCAACTGACAACCAAAGAACTCTGCGGTCAGGGCCTGCTGTGCGTGACTGACCTCGCAGTGCTTGAGCGGTGGTGCGTAGCCTATGAGTTCTGGCGACGTGCCGTGAAAAATATTGCCAGACAGGGCAACACCATCACCGGTGCAATGGGCGGCATGGTCAAAAATCCGGAGCTGACCGCCAAAAAAGAACAGGAGTCCGAGATGAGCAGTACGGGGGCAATGCTCGGACTCGACCCCAGCAGCCGCCAGCGTCTGATTGGCCTGGCGGGGCAGAAGAAAGCCACTAACCCGTTTCTGAAAATTATCGAATCATGAGCCGGAAATCTTACCCCAACGTAAATGCTGCAAATCAGTATGCCCGGGATGTCGTGCGCGGAAAGATTGTTGCCTGCCAGTTTGTGATTCAGGCCTGCCAGCGCCATCTTGATGACCTGATGGCGGAAAAAAGTAAGTCGTTTCGTTACCGCTTCGACAAGGACCTGGCTGAACGGGCCGCCAAATTTATTCAGCTGTTGCCGCACACCAAGGGTGAGTGGGCATTTAAACGGATGCCCATCACGCTGGAGCCGTGGCAGCTATTTGTGATCTGCTGTGCGTTTGGCTGGGTCAATAAAGGCACCCGGTTGCGCCGCTTCCGGGAGGTGTATACCGAAATTCCCCGTAAGAACGGTAAATCGGCAATCTCTGCCGGTGTTGCCCTGTATTGTTTTGCCTGTGATAACGAGTTTGGCGCGGAAGTGTATTCCGGTGCCACGACAGAGAAACAGGCGTGGGAAGTCTTTCGTCCGGCGCGACTGATGTGTAAACGCACACCAATGCTGACGGAAGCGTTCGGGATTGAGGTTAACGCCTCAAACATGAACCGTCCGGAGGATGGCGCGCGGTTTGAACCGCTGATCGGTAACCCCGGTGATGGTTCATCACCCCACTGTGCGGTGGTGGATGAATATCACGAGCACGCCACCGATGCGCTTTACACCACGATGCTTACCGGGATGGGGGCGCGACGTCAGCCACTGATGTGGGCCATCACCACTGCCGGGTACAACATTGAGGGGCCGTGCTACGACAAGCGGCGGGAAGTCATCGAGATGCTCAACGGCTCGGTGCCCAACGATGAACTGTTCGGGATCATCTATACCGTTGATGAAGGTGACGACTGGACCGACCCGCAGGTGCTGGAAAAAGCCAATCCAAATATTGGCGTGTCGGTTTATCGCGAATTTTTGTTAAGTCAGCAGCAGCGTGCGAAAAATAACGCCCGTCTGGCAAACGTCTTTAAAACAAAACACCTCAATATCTGGGTGTCGGCGCGTTCGGCGTATTTCAACCTGGTGAGCTGGCAGAGCTGTGAGGATAAATCACTGACTCTTGAGCAATTCGAGGGGCAGCCGTGCATTCTGGCCTTTGACCTGGCGCGTAAACTGGATATGAACAGCATGGCGCGACTTTATACCCGCGAGATTGACGGTAAAACGCATTACTACAGTGTGGCCCCTCGTTTCTGGGTACCGTATGACACGGTGTACAGCGTCGAGAAAAATGAAGATCGCCGGACAGCCGAACGCTTTCAGAAATGGGTGGAAATGGGCGTCCTGACAGTTACCGATGGTGCAGAGGTGGATTATCGCTACATCCTCGAAGAGGCCAAAGCGGCGAACAAAATCAGCCCGGTCAGCGAGTCACCCATCGACCCCTTCGGGGCGACCGGGCTGTCACATGACCTTGCTGATGAAGACCTGAACCCCATCACCATCATTCAGAACTACACCAACATGTCCGATCCGATGAAAGAGCTGGAAGCGGCGATTGAATCGGGGCGCTTTCATCATGATGGCAATCCCATCATGACCTGGTGTATCGGCAACGTGGTCGGCAAAACCATCCCGGGTAACGATGATGTGGTGAAGCCCGTCAAAGAGCAGGCGGAAAACAAAATCGATGGTGCAGTTGCGCTGATTATGGCGGTTGGCAGAGCCATGTTGTACGAGAAAGAAGACACGCTGTCTGACCACATTGAGTCCTATGGGATCCGCTCGCTTTAACTGAGGTAATTATGATCATGCTGATTCTCGCGCCTCTGGTAGGCGTGCTGGGTGCGCTTTTGCTGGCATATGGTGCCTGGCTGATTTATCCCCCGGCGGGGTTTGTTGTTGCCGGGGCGCTGTGCCTGTTCTGGTCGTGGCTGGTGGCGCGATATCTCGACCGTACACAGCCATCTGTCGGCGGAGGTAAATAGTGTTCTTTTCGGGATTATTTCAACGAAAAAGTGACGCACCGGTGACCACGCCAGCAGAGCTGGCGGAGGCTATCGGGCTGTCATATGACACCTATACCGGAAAGCAGATCAGCAGCCAGCGGGCCATGCGACTGACGGCGGTTTTTTCCTGCGTCAGGGTGCTGGCAGAGTCGGTCGGGATGTTGCCCTGCAATCTGTATCACCTGAACGGCAGCCTGAAACAGAGAGCCACCGGCGAACGTCTGCATAAGCTGATCTCCACGCATCCCAATGGCTATATGACGCCGCAGGAGTTCTGGGAGCTGGTGGTCACCTGTCTGTGCCTGAGGGGAAACTTTTACGCCTACAAAGTGAAAGCATTTGGCGAAGTGGCTGAACTGCTGCCCGTCGATCCCGGCTGTGTGGTACCGAAGCTTAACAGTAGCTGGGAGCCGGTTTACCAGGTCACATTCCCGGACGGCTCCACGGATGTGCTGACCCAGGAGGATATCTGGCATGTGCGCACGCTGACGCTGGACGGACTGGTGGGGCTGAATCCCGTCGCCTATGCCCGCGAGGCAATATCGCTGGCGGCAGCGACCGAAGAGCATGGGGCCAGACTGTTCAGCAATGGTGCGGTGACGTCGGGTGTGTTGCGTACAGAGCAGACGCTGTCAGATCAGGCTTACGAGCGCCTGAAGAAAGATTTTGAGGAGCGTCACACCGGGCTTGGCAATGCTCACCGCCCGATGATCCTTGAGATGGGGCTGGACTGGAAGTCGATGGCGCTGAACGCCGAGGACAGCCAGTTCCTGGAAACCCGCAAGTTTCAGCTTGAAGAAATCTGTCGTCTGTTCCGGGTACCGTTGCACATGGTACAGAACACCGATCGCGCCACCTTCAACAATATCGAAGAACTGGGGCTCGGATTTATCAACTATTCACTGGTGCCGTATCTGACCCGCATCGAACAGCGGATCAACACCGGACTGGTACGAAAAAGTAAGCAGGGCGTTTATTACGCCAAATTTAACGCCGGGGCGTTACTGCGCGGGGATATGAAGTCCCGTTTTGAAGCCTACGCCACCGGGATTAACTGGGGAATTTACTCTCCCAATGACTGCCGCGACCTGGAAGATATGAATCCGCGTCCCGGTGGGGATGTCTATCTCACACCGATGAACATGACCACGAAACCCTCCGATGGCAGTAAAGCCGGTAAGCAGAAGGATAACGCCAATGCAGACGAAACAACGTCTTGATGTACCGCTGAGTCTGAAATCTGTCAGTGACTCCGGTGAGTTTGAAGGGTATGGCTCCGTCTTTGGTGTAAAGGACAGCCACGATGATGTGGTGATGTCCGGGGCATTTGCTGCTTCCCTGCGGGCGTGGAGTGACAGAAAAGCGTTACCTGCGCTGCTCTGGCAGCACCGCATGGATGAGCCCATCGGTGTTTACACCGAAATGAAGGAAGACGATGTCGGGCTTTACGTCAGGGGGCGGTTGCTCATTGATGATGATCCCCTGGCAAAACGCGCACATGCACACATGAAGGCCGGTTCGTTAACCGGCCTTTCTATTGGGTACGTCCTGAAGGACTGGGAATACGACCGGACGAAAGAAGCCTTTCTGCTGAAAGAAATCGACCTCTGGGAAGTCAGTCTGGTGACATTCCCGTCTAACGACGAGGCGCGGATCAGCGACGTCAAGAACGCACTGGCCCGCGGGGAAATCCCCGAACAGAAAAAAATCGAAAGAGTCCTGCGTGATGTCGGACTCTCCCGTACCCAGGCCAAAGCATTCATGGCCGGGGGCTATGGCGCACTGTCCCTGCGCGACGCTGAGGATGTGGGCTCTGCACTGAATGCACTGAAAAATCTGAACTTCTAATCAGGAGAAATACGATGGCGGTTGATATTAAAGATGTCGAACAGGTCGCGCAGGAGCTGCAGCAGAAGTTTGACGACTTCAAAGCAAAGAACGACAAGCGCGTTGAGGCGATTGAGCAGGAAAAAGGCAAACTTGCCGGGCAGGTGGAAACCCTGAACGGAAAACTCAGCGAGCTGGAAAATCTCAAAAGCGACCTTGAAAAAGAGCTGCTTGAGCTGAAACGTCCGGCAGGTGGTGCGCAAAATAAACTGGCCACCGAGCATAAAGAAGCGTTTGTGGGCTTTCTGCGTAAAGGCCGTGAAGACGGTCTGCGCGATCTGGAGCGCAAGGCATTACAGGTGGGCACCGATGAAGACGGTGGCTATGCCGTGCCGGAAGCACTGGATCGCAACATTCTCACCCTGCTGAAAGATGAAGTGGTGATGCGCCAGGAAGCCACGGTGATCACTGTTGGCGGTTCCGACTACAAAAAACTGGTGAATCTGGGCGGCACGGCTTCCGGATGGGTGGGCGAGACTGACGCGCGCTCCCTGACTGCCACCTCAAAACTGGGACTGATTGAACCTTTCATGGGGGAAATCTACGGTAACCCGCAGGCCACTCAGAAAATGCTGGATGATGCCTTCTTCAACGTGGAGGCCTGGATCAACAGCGAGCTGGCGACCGAATTTGCCGAACAGGAAGAAATTGCCTTTACCACCGGTGATGGCACCAAGAAGCCAAAAGGGTTCCTGGCGTATGAATCCACCGATGAAACCGATAAGGTTCGTGCGTTCGGTAAACTTCAGCATATTGTATCCGGTGAAGCGACGACGGTGACCGCAGACGCCATTATCAAACTGATTTACACGCTGCGTAAGGCACACCGCACTGGCGCGAAGTTCATGATGAACAACAACAGCCTGTTTGCCATCCGTCTGTTGAAAGACACCGAGGGTAACTATCTGTGGCGTCCGGGGCTGGAGCTGGGGCAACCGTCCTCTCTGGCGGGTTACGGTATCGCTGAAAACGAACAGATGCCGGATATCGCCGCTGATGCGAAAGCTATTGCATTTGGTAACTTCAAGCGGGGTTACACCATCGTTGACCGTATCGGTACCCGCATTCTGCGTGATCCGTACACCAATAAACCGTTTGTCGGTTTTTATACCACCAAGCGCACCGGCGGCATGCTGGTCGATTCGCAGGCCATCAAACTGCTGAAGATTGCAGCGGCGTAATCACTCAGGGGCGCTGAATTGCGCCCCTGTTCTGACAGGTGAAAGAATCATGATCCTGAAACAAGATCTGAAATGGTCACCGGACGGTATGCGCGTTGAGATCATTCGTGCTGGTGAGTATGAAGATAAAGAATTACCCGAACGGGTACGTGAAATTGCCACTGCAACAGGGATTGTTTCTGATAAGAGAACACCTGTTGCACGGGTATCTGATAAGGCTAAAAAACAGCATTCATAGAGGTAGCCCAAATGATGCCTACTCTGGAAGAGCTTCGTGTTCAGTGCCGGATTGATGATGACAATGAACAGGAGAATGCACTTCTTATGATGTATCTGGCAGCAGCCAGAGAAGAGGCTGAAAAGTTTTTAAACCGGACACTTCACGATGAAACTGTTCCTGATCAGGATACGACCGGGCTTGTAATAACACCGCTGATAAAGCTGCGTCTTATGCAACTGGTTGGCTACTGGTACGAGAACAGGGAAATGCAGGATGCTGTACCTGATTTTTTCTATACCGGACTCCGAATGTATCGGTTTCATCCCGGAACATAGGAGGATTTCATGCAGGCAGGAAGATTACGTGATCGCGTGGTTATTCTGAATATTACGACCTCCCGTACCCCTTCCGGTCACCCGGAGGAAACCCTGAAAGAGGGGGCTACGGTATGGGCAGAGGTTAAGGGGATCAGTGGGCGGGAACGTATATCGGGCGGTGCGGAAACCGCGCAGACAACAGTAAGAGTCTGGATGCGATTTCGGCGCGATGTGACGGCCGCCTCACGTCTGAAAGTGCTGACAGGGGCATTCAAGGGAGCCATTCTGAATATCGACGGGCCGCCGATCCCGGACGCACGATCCTCCAGGCTTGAAATACTTTGCAGCCAGAGAGGTGGAATGTGACGGATTTTAGTCTGGATTTTTCTGGCCTGGCGGATATTGCAAGAGATCTGGAACTTCTCAGCAGAGCAGAGAGTAATAAGGTGCTTCGCGATGCCTCCCGTGCCGGAGCAGAGGTTATCCGGGAGGCGGTTATTGACCATGCGCCAGAGCGAACCGGAAAACTGAAGAAAAACGTGGTTATTCTGACTCAGCGTTCACGGCGTCGTGGTGAAATTATCTCTGGTGTCCACATTCGTGGGCGGAATCTGCGAACCGGAAACAGTGATAACAGCATGAAAGCCAGCGATCCGCGAAACGCGTTTTACTGGCGTTTCGTGGAGCTGGGGACTATCAATATGCCTGCCCATCCGTTCATTCGCCCGGCCTTTGATACGACAGAGGAGCTGGCAGCACAGGTTGCCATGAAGCATATGAATCAGGCTATTGATGGGGTGCTGAGTAAATGAGAGAAGCCACGCTGTATGCTCTTCTGTCCCAACTGGCCGGAGGGCAGGTTTATCCTTACGTGGTCCCGCTGACGGAGGGAAAGCCTGCGGTATCTCCACCATGGCTGGTGTTTTCAGTGGTGTCTGACATCGCGTCTGATGTGCTTGATGGTCAGGCTGAATCCAGAATCACAGTGCAGATTGATATCTGGGCAACGGCTCCTGATGACGCAGATGATATCCGTGAGCAGGCGCTTGATGCGGTAAGGGAACTGGCACCATCCGTTATTTCTAAAACTCAGGGTTATGATCCTGATTCCCGTCTGAGCAGAGCTACGCTTGAATTTCAGGTAATTGCCTGAGGTCGTTAATGATTTTACCCACCCGCCGCTGGCGGGTTTTTTATTTTCAGGAGACGAGTATGTCCTCTAATTTTGAACGTTCTCAGCAGACCAAAGTCATGATCTCGTCTGCACCGGTAACGGCAGAAACGCTGAGTTCTGCCAGTTTTCTTGAACTGAGCTGTACGATTAAAGAGGTTCAGTTTACCGCCGGGCAGAAACAGGATATTGATGTCACTACGCTGTGTTCTACCGAGCAGGAGAATATCAACGGTCTTGGGGCTGCTTCAGAGATTTCCATGTCAGGAAACTTTTATCTCAACGCTGCCCAGAACGCGTTGCGTAGTGCTTATGACAACGACACCACATACGGTTTCAAAGTTATTTTCCCGTCAGGAAATGGATTTACCTTTATGGCAGAAGTTCGCCAGCATACCTGGTCTGTGGGAACCAACGGTGTTGTTGCTGCCACATTTTCCCTGCGCCTGAAAGGAAAGCCCTCTCTGACCACTGAACCTTTGAAACTCCTCTCTGATTTGAAAAGTACACTACAGGTTTCTGCCAGTGAAACGCTGAATATGTCTGTTGAGGCATCAGGTGGTGTGCCTCCTTATTCATATGTCTGGAAGAAAGGCAGCTCTCCAGTTTCCGGGCAGACATCGGCAACTTTCAACAAGGCCTCCGTGACATCCGGAGATGCCGGTGCGTATACCTGTGAGGTTTCTGATTCAGCAAGCCCGATTAATAAGGTGACCTCCACTTCCTGCACCGTAACTGTCAGTTAAGGAGGATGAAATCTATGTCTAAAAATATCCGCAATCTGGCACTGGCGACGATGTCTGGTTTTCGCCACAAAACAGTTGATGTTCCTGAGTGGGAAGGTACAACGGTTGTATTACGGGAACCCTCTGCAGAAGCCTGGTTACGTTGGCAGGAGATCGTTAAAACCGGAGATGATGATACACCGTTATCAGTTGCGGAGCGTGCCCGCCGAAATCTGGAAGCGGATGTTGAACTGTTCATCGATGTTCTGTGTGATACCGGGATGCAACCCGTGTTTTCAGCGGATGATCGGGAGCAGGTACTTGCAGTATATGGTCCTGTACATGCGCGACTGCTTCGTCAGTCACTGGAACTGATCACTGATGCTGAAGTTATTAAAAAAAAGTAGCACTTCCGGGTATTCGTTTTCTGATGATGCTGGCGCTCAGGATGGGGCGCACATTGTCAGAGTTACGCCGGGAAATGTCTGCATCGGAAATCATGATGTGGGCAGAATTTGACAGGATCAGCCCGCTGGGTGACGAGCGGGCTGATATCCGGGCTGCCCAGATAGTTTCTGCAGTTTACGGGGCGCAGGGTGTCAAAGTTCCACTGAATGAAGCGATTCTTCAGTGGGAGGTCGTTCCTGCAAATAATATTAAAGATCCGTTCACAGCGTTTGAAAATGCATTATTTGCAGCGACACAATGATCTTCTTACTTTACTGGATTATGATTCCGATTTTTATTAAGTAAATAAGGAGATATTGATGGAAGTTATTCTTATTGCGCTAGTCCTGGGGTTAATTCCGGCTATTATCGCGCAAAGTAAAGGGCGTTCATTTTGGGGATGGTGGATATACGGAGCCTTACTCTTTATCGTTGCCCTGGTTCATTCACTTGTAATCCAAAAAGATGAAAAAACGCATGAGCAACAAATGGTGAGCAATGGCATGAAAAAATGCCCTTACTGTGCGGAGTTGATCAAAGAAGAAGCCATTAAGTGTAAGCATTGCGGTAGTGATTTAACACATAACCCTGATAGTACCGTTTCGCAAAAAACGGATGATGAATATCTTGAAGAAGCAAGGCGTAAGGCTGGGCTTCTTTAAAAGCAAAAACCGCTTCGGCGGTTTTTTTTTGCCTGGAGAACGAGAATGGCGTCACTACGCGAACTGATTATAAAAATCTCGGCAAATTCGCAGTCATTCCAGTCAGAAATTGCGCGAGCTTCACGTATGGGACAGGAGTACTACCGTACCATGCAGAACGGAGGTCGACAGTCTGCAGCTGCATCCCGTGATATGCGGCGAGCACTGGCAGAAGTGACCGAGCAGATAAATACGGCGAAGTCTTCGGCAATGAATATGGCTGGCGCATTTGCCGGTGCTTTTGCCACTGGACATCTTATATCTCTTGCGGATGAATGGAGCTCAGTAAATGCCCGTTTGAAGCAGGCCACGCAGTCCAGCGATGATTTCCAGGCATCACAGCGCGAATTAATGGCGATCAGCCAGAGAACGGGTACTGCTTTTGCTGATAACGCCAGTCTTTTTGCACGTTCGGCTTCTTCCATGCGGGAATATGGTTACAGGTCTGAGGAAGTACTGAAAGTTACCGAGGCCATTTCTACAGGATTGAAATTGTCCGGAGCCAGTTCTGCGGAAGCCAGCTCGGTGATCACTCAGTTCAGCCAGGCACTGGCGCAAGGGGTTCTGCGCGGTGAAGAGTTTAATTCAGTAAATGAAAGCGGTGATCGTGTTATTCGTGCTCTGGCTGCAGGAATGGGGGTTGCCCGTAAAGATCTGAAGGCAATGGCGGATGATGGAAAGCTGACCGCCGATAAGGTTGTTCCTGCACTGATTAGTCAGCTTGGTACGCTGCGGGATGAATATGCAGCCATGCCTGATACCGTATCATCCTCTGCAACCAAAGTTGAAAACGCCTTTATGGCCTGGGTTGGTGGTGCGAATGATGCCAGCGGTGCAACAAAAACGCTTACCGGAATAATGAATGGTGTTGCGAATAATATTGATACGGTTGCCACGGCGGCGGGAGCTCTGGTTGCAATTGGTGTAGCCCGATATTTTGGCAATATGGCGTCTTCTGCGGGCTCTGCAACTGCCGGGTTAATCACTGCTGCCAGAAACGAAGTGGCTCTTGCTGAGGCACAGCTCAGAGGGACACAGATAGCAACAGCCAGAGCGCGGGCGGCATTGTATCGTGCGCAGCAGGCGGTTATGGCTGCCCGTGGTACAGAAAAACAGGCTGCAGCAGAAGCGAAACTGGCAACCGCACAGGCTTCACTTACCCGTAATATTGCTGCCAGAACAGCGGCACAGGCAACGCTGAATAACGTTACGTCAGTTAGTAGTCGGTTGTTAAGCGGTGCTCTGGGGCTGGTTGGTGGTGTGCCTGGACTTGTCATGCTGGGGGCGGCGGCCTGGTACACAATGTATCAGAACCAGGAGCAGGCCAGAGAATCAGCGCGTCAGTATGCCGCAACAATCGACGAAATTCGCCAGAAAACGTCTGCAATGTCACTTCCTGAAGCGGCAGATAATGAAGAAAAGACGCGGCAGGCTCTGGAGGAGCAGAACAGGTTAATTGACGAGCAGAAAAGTAAGATTAAATCCTTACAGGAAAAAATTGCTGGCTATCAGTATGTCCTGGCAAACCCGGGCTGGACAACCGATAACGGTTTTATGATTAACCACATGACGTCGGTGAAAACTGTCACAGAAGGGCTTGCAGAAGCAACAAGTCAGCTGGCTGTTGAGCAGTCCCGACTTTCCGGAATGCAGGAAAAAGCCCAGTCAATCCAGGATGTGCTTGCCGGGCTGGAAGAACGACGAGTGGTGCTGATCCGCCAACAGGCAGCGGAACAAAACAAAGCATATCAGTCATTACTGATCATGAATGGCCAACATACCGAGTTTAATCGTCTTCTTGGGCTTGGTAATGAATTACTTCAGCAGCGACAGGGGCTGGTGAATGTACCGTTACGGCTGCCACAGGCTGCTCTGGATGATAAACAGCAGAACGCGCTGAATAACACTGAGCGAGAGCTGACCTTATCCCGTATGAAGGGGGAAGCGCGTGAGCGTACTCGTCTGGGCTATGTAGCGGATGATCTCGGTTTTGTGGGGGATGCCTATCAGACGGCAAGGCAAACTTATATCAACAACGCGCTGGAAGCATGGCGTAACAACCAGGCGAATAAGCCAAAGGTACGTGGTGGAAAATCGGAAGCAGAAAAAACGGAAGATGCTTATAACAGACTGATTAAACAACAAAAAGAACAAATAGCACTGGCAGGACAGAATACTGAACTGGCTAAGATGAAATACCAGGTCAGCCAGGGCGAATTATCAACCTTATCAGAAGCGCAGAAACAAACCCTTTTACAGAATGCAGCACTCATCGACCAGAAAAAAATTCGTGAGCAAATTGCTGCTTATGAAAGCAGCCTGGCGGACAGTAACGCCAGTGTCAGGGCATCAAATGAGGCTCAGTTGTTAGGGTATGGAGACGGAACACGAATACGTGAGCGGCTTCAGGAAATGTGGAACATCCGACAGGAGTTTGAGCAGAAAAATAATGAGTTGCTGAGACAGTACCAGACCGGAGAAATCGAAGAAGCCCTGTGGAAACAGGAAAAAACGCTGAATGAAAAATATCTGGAGGAGCGTCTCAACGATCAGCAGGATTATTATGCAAAGGCCGATGCTTTACGCAGTAACTGGAATGCTGGGCTCAAAGAGGGGCTGACGAACTGGGCAGACAGTGCCACTGATTATGCTTCACAAGCGGCAGATGCGGTCGTTTCCACTATGGATGGTCTGGTTTCAAATATTTCTGAGGCACTGGCCGGAAACGTTGTGGACTGGAGAAACTGGGGGAGTTCGATCCTTCAGGAAGTTTCAAAAATCCTGATGAACGCGGCCATTGTTAACGGGCTGAAATCACTCTCCGGGACAATGTCGGGAGTGGGGGGATGGATTGGTAGTGTTGGCGACTGGCTTTCCGGTGCAGTAGCGAACGCAAAAGGCGGTGTTTACACATCGGCAAATCTGAGTGCTTACAGTAACACCATTGTGGATACACCGACGTATTTTGCTTTTGCGAAAGGTGCCGGGCTGATGGGCGAGGCCGGGCCTGAAGCTATCATGCCACTGACTCGGGCAGCGGACGGCTCCCTAGGGGTCAGAGCCATTGGGAATGTGAGTGGTGGCGGGGGATTTGTCTATTCTCCCGTGTATCACATCAGTATTCAGAATAAAGGGAGCAATGGCGAGATAGATACGCAGTCAGCCAGGGGGCTGGTGGATCTGATCGACAGCAGGGTTGTGTCAATTATGCAGTCATCACGTCGGGACGGAGGATTATGCAGTGCCTGAACCTGAAGTTTTTAACTGGATCCCCCGCGAGGGAATGGAGACGACACGAAAGCCATCTGTTATTACAGTAAAGTTCGGTGACGGATATGAACAGCGACGGGCTGGTGGTCTGAATGCGGATCTGAAAACCTTTAAACCGGTATTTCGTGTCACAGATGAATATTCCCGCGCCGTGCTGGACAGTTTTTTATCCCGTCATGCCGGGATGCGTGCTTTTTTGTGGCGCCCGCCAAAACACAACAGGACTGTCAGGGTTGTCTGCAGGGAGTGGAGTACTTCGGATAATGCCATGTATACCGATTTTAACTGTACCTTTGAAGAGGTCACTCACTGATGCAGGATATACAACAGGAAACACTGAATGAGTGTACAAAAGCGGAGCAATCCGCACTGGTCGTGCTCTGGGAAGTCGATCTGACAGAAGTCGGTGGCGAGCGTTATTTTTTCTGTAATGAGCAGAACGAAAAAGGTGAGTCAGTCACCTGGCAGGGGCGACAGTATCAGGCGTACCCTATTCAGGGAAGCGGCTTTGAGATGAACGGCAAAGGAGCCAGTGCAAGACCAACGCTGAAAGTCTCTAACCTGCACGGCATGGTCACCGGGATGGCGGAAGACCTGCAAAGTCTGGTCGGCGGAACGGTGGTCAGGCGTAAGGTTTACGCCCGTTTTCTGGATG
>ERZ837910.180-NODE-180-length-99435-cov-7.607507_pt1 | contig 99435 bp, 77 predicted proteins | sample MGYA00519940_ERZ837910 | MGnify/ENA primary metagenome ERZ837910 (study PRJEB31850, sample SAMEA3708825) | human gut metagenome | biome: human gut; feature: human-associated habitat; material: faeces | place: China | collected 2014 ... | reverse complement strand
TACAAATGTAGAAATAAATAATGAAAAAATATCGGAAAGCGAACAAAAGTGTTACTTTTGCGCTTAAATATAACACTCGAAAACATGGTATTATTTTCAGAAGATCATATACAGGAAACCAAACGCAGGGGAAGAATTGAGGTCATTTGCGGTTCCATGTTCTCCGGCAAAACCGAAGAGCTGATAAGGAGACTGAAACGGGCAAAATTTGCCAAACAACGCGTAGAGATATTCAAGCCTGCCATAGACACCCGTTATTCCGAAGCCGATGTCGTATCGCATGACAGTCATTCCATAGCCTCCACTCCCATCGACTCGTCTGCCAGCATTCTGCTCTTCACTTCAGAGATAGATGTAGTGGGCATTGACGAAGCCCAGTTCTTTGACAGCGGCCTGATTGATGTATGCAACCAGCTTGCCAACAATGGTATACGCGTCATTGTAGCCGGACTGGATATGGACTTCCGCGGTATTCCATTCGGCCCTATGCCGGGACTGTGTGCCATTGCAGACGAAGTTTCCAAAGTACATGCCATCTGTGTGAAATGTGGTCAACTTGCCTCGTTCTCCCACCGTACCGTCAAGAACGACAAACAAGTACTGCTGGGGGAAACCGAAGAATATGAACCGCTATGCCGAGAGTGCTATCAGCAAGCCATCCAAGCCGACCAAAAGGAAATCGGTCATTAACAAATACAAAAAACAGAGCATTATGGAACGCAAAAAGATTACATTCGACAGTTTTATCCGCGGTGTCATACTCGGTGTCATCATTATCGGCATCCTTATGCTCTTCAAGCGTCTAAGCGGCGTATTGCTGCCATTCTTCATCGCATGGCTCATTGCCTATCTGATATACCCCCTGGTCACCTTCTTCCAGTACAGATTAAGGCTCAAGAACCGGGTCATATCCATCTTCTGCGCCTTATTCAGTATTCTGATTGTAGGAGGAACCGCCTTCTATCTGCTTGTGCCTCCCATGATGGACGAATTCGTCAGGGTAAAAGATTTGGTAATAGACTACTTTTCCAACGGAACCCACGACGGCAATGTGCCCAAAACACTCTCTGAATTCCTTCGTGAGAACATAGACACCCAGTTTGTCACCCAATTGTTCAAGGAAGAGAATATGCTGAACGCCATCAAGGAAACCGTTCCCCGGCTCTGGTCCTTGTTGTCAGAATCCGTCAATCTGCTGTTCAGTTTCTTCACTTTCTTCCTCATTCTTCTCTATATAGTTTTCATATTGCTGGATTACGAAAGCATTTCCGAAGGGTGGACCCACCTGGTACCACAGAAATACCGGCCCTTCGTAATCAATGTAATGAACGATGTGAAAGACGGCATGAACAGATACTTCCGCGGACAAGCATTCGTGGCATTGTGTGTCGGTATTCTGTTCAGTATAGGCTTTCTGATTATTGATTTCCCACTGGCCATTGGACTCGGCTTATTCATCGGCGCTTTAAACCTAGTACCTTATTTGCAGATTATCGGCTTTATACCTACCATCGTGCTGGCCATACTGAAAGCAGCGGATACGGGAGGAAACTTCTGGATTATCATTGCATCGGCCCTTGCGGTATTCATCATAGTACAAGCCATTCAAGACGGATTCATCGTACCGCGTGTCATGGGGAAGATTACGGGCCTGAATCCTGCCATCATCTTACTGTCTTTATCGATTTGGGGGTCATTGATGGGGATGCTGGGTATGATTATAGCACTTCCGCTTACCACCCTTATGCTCTCCTACTATCAACGTTTCATCATAAACAGAGAAAAAATTCACAAGTTTGAACAGACTGATAATCAACAAGAAGAGTAAAAGCAGAAGTCGTTCTCAAAACTTTTTCCCTTAATCCATTTGTTTTTTAAACAAAAGTGCCTATCTTTGCACCCGCTTAACAGCAATAAGGTCTGATTCGCTAGCTCAGCAGGTAGAGCACAACACTTTTAATGTTGGGGTCCTGGGTTCGAGCCCCAGGCGGATCACCAAAGGGTCAATCAACCCATAGAAGACCACTGAAAATCGTTGATTTTCAGTGGTCGTTTTTTTACGCCCGCCCTCGGTTCGACGCAAAATATTGGAATATCCGGCGTGCATGAAGGTGGCAACCTTTTCAGGCTCGGTCACTGCCACCTTTTATGGATTTATTTCACTATATTTCAATAAATTGCAATAATACCATTCCCCTAACGGCTGCCACCTCGCAGTGGGGTCCAAATGGGGTTCACCAAGTGGGATTCGTACCTGATTTCAGAGAGGATTTCATGGTGTTTTGAAATTTTAACATATTCAATATTTTACTTTGATGTGAAATATCGACTGTTAAAAAAGGGGGCAAATCGAGGTGGCAAATTGGGAAATTCGGCGAAAACACAGTGTTTTGCCACCTCGTCACTCCAGATATTTCATTGTCTTCGGGTAGTTGCAGATTGTAAAACCGGTAACTTTTTCGTATATTTAAGTTACCACAAATCCACAAGACAAATGAAACTATCCAACGAATCCTACTTTTCCTTGAATTTCATGGCAAGGAAAAGTCGTCCCAACAAAGAGGGCGAAATTCCGATTCTGCTCCGTATCACAATGAACGGACAGCGTGCGGAGATATACACCAACCGCTACATCTCCCCCGACAACTGGAACTCTGCAAAGGGGCAGGCAAAGGGCAAAACAAGAAAAGACCTTGAGCTTAACCGTTATCTCGACACTATCCGCACAAAAATATTCGAGATACACAGTCAGCTTGTACTTCGTGACGAGATGATAACCCCCGACACACTAAAACGTGCTTTCCTCGGCAAAATGGAAAAGCCCATGATGCTGTGCGAGGCGTTCCGCACCGTCAACAAAAAGATACGCGACAAGTTTGAGCGCGGCGACATCGTTGAGGCGACTGTGCTTCGCTGGGAGCGTTGCGAGAAATATCTTGGTGAGTTTCTTCGGCTCAATCAAGGCTCCGAGGATATTCCGATGAAAAAACTCACATCCGGCATGGTGGATGACTTCGAGCATTTTCTCCGTATCAAAAAACAGTGCGCCAACAACGCTGCCGTGAAATATATACGTTATCTCAAGAACGTGGTGCGTGTAGGGCTGGCAAACAAGTGGATTGAAGACGACCCGTTCATCGGCAAACGCTATGTGCGCACCAAGTCTGAACGAGAACATCTCAACGAGGATGAGCTGCAAAAGATTATGGATATCGACCTGACGGAATTCCCCCGCCTCGATCTTGTGCGTGACACCTTCGTGTTCTGCTGCTTCTGCGGTCTGGCTTTCATAGATATTTCAACTCTCACCCGTGATCAGATAGTCACCGATAATGAAGGAGAGATGTGGATACGAAAGAGCCGTCAGAAAACGGGTGAGGTCAGCACAATTCCACTTCTCGACATTCCGAGGAAGATTGCGGCAAAATATCATAACCATCCAAAGGCCGTAGCAAAGAATGTGGTGATACCCGTTATCTCCAACCAGCGCATGAACTCCTATCTTGATGAGGTGGCGACGAAAGCCGGCGTTAAGAAACATCTTACCACGCACATCGCGCGCCATACATTCGCCACTATGTCGTTGAACAATCATGTTCCTCTGGAAACAATCCAGAAGATGCTCGGTCATTCCGACATTGCCACTACCCAGATTTACGCAAGACTTCTCGACAAGACCATTTCAGAAGATATGGTGCGAATGAGAGAAAAATTCGACACAATACCCGTGGATATCAAGCCTCTTCCTGAACCACCTGTGACATTCACCCCCGAACCGCAGCCTAAACGAGGACGTCCGAGAAAATATAGCTGATTGCCTCTGAACGATAAAAGGCGACAATCGGGTATTATTCCCGGCTGTCGCCTTTCATCATTCAGAGATATTACTGTCGTAACGTGGATGATAGTTGCTGTCAATCAATCTTCTGACATCAGTTTCCGCATACAGGCATTTGCCACCTATCATGTAATAAGGTATTATGCCCGAATCCCGATAGTTCTGGACAGTGCGTCGGGTAACTCTCAGCAGTGCCGCGACTTCTTTGTCATTAAGAAAACTGATACCGTCGATTATGATGTGATGGCTCTCCCTGAGTGCCGTAAGAGAATCAAATGCCTGTCTGGATTTCTCTCTCGCCGCGACTATGCGCGGATGATTTTTATTGATAATCTCGTCAGCCATTGGCGATTTGTTTTACAGGGACACCGCAACGCTCCAGATAAGCCATGACTTCTTTCAGCGGATAACTGATAGAGTTGTTTTCATCTCTAACAAATCCTATCTTGCCATTGATTCGGAGATTATACAGGGTGGTTGGAGATATGTTCAGAAACTCGCAGGTTTCGGTGACAGACAACATTTCAGGGGGTGATTTCCGCCTGATATGGGAGGCCAAAGTGACTACCATATCGCAAAGCATCTCATGCTCTTGGATTATGGTGTCAAATGTGCCTTTCTCAATGAGTAGGACTTCCATAAATTACTTGGTGGATTAAGTGGTGGTATGGGATAATAGTAGAAAAAGAAGGCGGGTATCCCTCCCGCCTTCTCACCACTAAATCCACAATCAAAAATAAAATTTATGACTGCGATTCAGTGGCAAAGTTAGCGAAAAATCCCGGATTTTACGCTATGACTCAGCGACTATTTTTCGGGTTGAGCCGGAAATGTGTCTGATTCTTGGGCGGCTGCGGCCTGATTGTCCTCTTTCGGCACATATTTGAGTATGTCGCCAACGGTTTCAGTTATCCACTGCTCGAAAGAGGATATGAGCTTGCGCCCTGTGGTATGACCGAGAAGGATTGCTCCGGGATTGAAGCGGCCGCCGCCCAGTTCAAACATCAGGCCGTATGGCTCCAGGTCGATTGTGAGGCGTTTGCCCTCCGAGGTCAGATGAATGTTGCCGTCCTCGTCTATGGTGATGAAGCCTTTTTGTTCCAGACCTTCTATCACCGTGCCCCACTCGTGGTCGTAACGGTTGTACGGCATACCGGCGTACATACAAGGCTTGATATTAGCCAGTCTTCTTAGATTGTAGAGGAAGGTCGAGAAGCCCAGCGGATACAACCTGCCGTGAGTGTACGGAACGACCGCCTTTGCCTCTATCACACACTCCTGTTCTGATGTCCCGACATATTCCGGTTGCGGTTCGGCTATCTCCCATTTACGGGAGAACGTCATGCCGGCAATCTCGGCCCGGTATGTTGCATACTGGCGGGTTGCGGGTTGCATGGTCGTGGCTTCCATGCGATGCGCTATCATGTCGTATAGGGCGCGTTCATTTTCCGATGCGCGGTGTGGCAGGGGCTGCAACGGCATTATGCCACGTTGGGGATTATCGGTGTACGGCGATGTGATTATGCCGCGTTCATACAGGCGCGTTGCCACGGCGATTGTCTGCGTCGGCATCCAGCCGAAGTTGTCAAACGCGTCCATCTGGAGTGTCGTCATTATATGCGGCGACAGTCTTGGGTCTGTCGTTTCACTTACAGTCATACTCGCCTTTACGGTGGTACCGGTCTTTATGGTTTCGAGTATGGCTGCGCACTCGTCGGCGGTTTCCCATGTTTGTCCTGAAGCGAGGATCAACCCTTCCACCTCGATGGTGACGTAGTGTTGCGGGTGGTGGTTGACAGTCCGTTCATGTTCCTTGTCAATCTCACCGAGAATGGAGATTGCAACCGCTTCCTGTCGGGTAAGTGATTTGCCCTCGTAATACCAGCGGTCAAGAACATGGCTGAAATTGTAGCCGAACAACATCTCCATGCCGTTGGCGACAAGTCCGCACTGGGCGAGATTGTGAAGCACGCGCCCTTTCTCACGTTTTGCGAATATGGGCTTTATTGCCTCTCGGTTGAGCTGGGTGAGCCACATACGGCTTGTGGGCTGCCCCACGCGGAAGTGGCGGCAGAGGTTGAAGAAGCGTGCCTGAGCCTCCGCGCCCTCGCCTGAGGCGAAAACGACCTCTTTCGCCTTACGGAACAGGCGGCGCAGACGGCGGTCTATGGTCTTGTCCGTTACCTGCATCTTATACTTGGCGGGAACGAAAGGCAGTCTGCCTTCAGCCATATCCGACAGCGGTGTCAGTGTTATGAAATCCTTTCTTACGAAAGCTACGGTTATCTCCTTGTTGGTGAAGACTCCGTGGTGAAGTCTTGTTGTCGCCTTGAGCAATCTGGCGACGGCTCTCGCTATGCGATATTTCTCGCAGATAATAAGTGTCATAATTAAATGTGGGTTTAGTGGGTGATGTTTTTTGAAAGACACGGGAAGGGCGCGCACCTCCCCGTGTCTTGGAGTTGCTTGTATCTGTGACGACAGACTGCCGGTTTCGGGATAGTTTACGGATGGTTGCGGATTCAGTGGTTGGAATTGCAGCTAAATTCCGGCAATCATGTCAGCAAATCGCAGTCGTCTTTTGACTGTGGATTACAATTTATGTGTAGTGGCGAGGCAGGTTCAAGGCTTCGGGCCTTTGGGCTTGCGTTGCTGTTTCTGCTGCGCCTCGTCTTTTGGCGCGGTCTGGCCCCGCTGGAGAGGGTCTTGCACGTTCTTTGTCGCCTCGTTGGTTTTGCCCTCGTTGTTTACAGCTACCTGAGTTTTGCTTTCCTCGGCGATGCCCACAACCTTGTCGCGGTCGGGATATACGCGCGTGGTTTCGGGCTTACGTTCCTTAGGGTCATACTGGAGATAGGCAGAAAAGGTGTTTCCGCGTGAGTCTTTAAGCTCTCCCACATATACCTTCTCGCCTGCGAGATAGGCATCCTGCTTTGCCTTGTCCAGAGGTATGTCAAACCATTTGTGGAGGCGTTTGGGGTTTCCGTTCTCGTCATGCCAGTTGTCACGTTGGGCGCGTTCCGGCTGAAGCTGCTCGTTCAGCTCCTTATACAGATTTGAATTGACAAAGGCGACATCGCGCTTCGAGGCGTTGTACTGGAGGTCTGCATAAAATTTCTGCCCGTTGGGTAGCTCGACGTATTGTTTGGGTATGAGCGCGCCCGTCTTTAGATAGTTTATGTCGTCTATCGACAGGTCTATGTTGGCGACTTTCGGCTTGATAAACGCCTCTTTTACGGTCACACACTCGATTTCGTTTGTGAGCCTATCGACGCTCACGAGGCATTTCTGCAACTCTCCCGTCTTGGGGTCGGCAAGTTCCACGACTTTGCCGAGGTTGCCTGTCTTGGCGAGTGCCTCCTTGTCGGCCTCGGTGAAGGTATAGCCCATGAAAGGCTGGTCGAGCTGCGGTTTCTCCTTCACGAGATGTGGGATGAGCGAATATGTGCCGTCTTCGTTGGTGCGGAACGAAAGGCGTGCCTTCATCTCGTCACCGCTGCCGTCGGTATTGTCGCGGATAGTGAAAAGCTGTGGCGACTTGTGGTTGTAGATCATCTGCTGGAGCGCGCCCGACTTTTCAAGGTCCTCGCGCTTGATGCCCCAGTCTTTTTCTATTGCCGGCCAATCTATCTTTTCCGGGTCGATAGGCGGCACTTTCGCAGTTTTCGCCTCAACGCGGTATTTCTCCAGCATCGCCTTGTTGGTTTCGGGGTCATTGAGCATTTCCGCCATAGGCTCGGCAAGTGCGTCGTAATCTTCGGCTGCCATCTTGAAAATGCCGAAACTGGTGGGGTTCTTCGCCTGACGCATGAAATTGGCGATGAACGCTTCGAGCGGGTTCTGTCCCTTGTTGAACTTTACCATCTCGCTGAGCGGGGTCGATTTGACATCCGCAATTTGGGGTGTGCCGTCGGGGTTCTGTCCGACTACTGCGCCGATCTGCCCTGTTTCATTGTTGCGGGCAATCAGCACCTCGTCCTTTTCAGGAGTCTGTTCCATAATGAATTATGATTTAGTGGTGATTATGAGGCGGCATTATCGCCGTCTTTATTCTGTTTCTTTTTCAGCTTGGGATATTCCGGGTGCCGGGAGCTGATGAAATGAGAGTCTATGAAATCGTTGAAGGCTTCCTGTGTTACGAAAGCTGCGCCGCAAGTGCGGCTTTCATATATCTCGATTTTTCCCTCGTCACGGTATTTACGCATTGTCTTTTTGGTGATGTGTAGCCCAATAGCTACATCGTCAAGAGATATTATGCGTTTGCCGTGGTAGTATAATTCGGGAGGTGCGCGTGTCTTGTCACCGTTTTCTGCCCTTATGCCTGCGAGTGTCATGCACGCCATCAGTACGGTCTTGTAGTCCGCCTCGTTAGTCGTTTCCGAAGCCATGATATTATTCGGCGTTTGAGTTGTCGAACATATCTTTGAGCGCGGTCGATACAGATATGAGGAACAGGCATACGGAAAAGCACTTGAACGCCTTGATTTCATTCTTGTTCATCGAGTTGAAATCGACGTGCTTTTTGTCAGATTTGCGCTTGAGAATGCGGCGGTTCCTTCTTAAGGCAGGCTTCTTCTCGAAGCCCTTTTCATTTGGTGGATTATTTGTTTCCATTCGGTTATCTGGGATTAAGTTTTTGAGGAATAGCCCTCGTTTGCAATTATAACCGAGTGGTTGAAAATAGCGGTTTAATAGCGTGTGTTAAAATAGGTAATCTGCTGGTAATTAAGGTAATTTATTATCCAATTTTACAATAGTTAAAAATTAGTTGTCGTTGGAACAATAGATAACTGTGGGATTATCCTACATCTTAGATAGGTAATGTGAGTTCATGGATTAAAAAAAAAGCGTGCAATCCACGCTTCTCAGTGACGGCTCTGGTATTGCCTTAGTAGGAAAAACGTGACTGCACGCTATGCTTGAGCATAGCATAAGCATCACGCATTTGTTTCCTACAGTGTCCATTTACCAGATTTTCACTGAAACCTATGCGGTGTTATGTTATGAAGTATGTTCAATACGTTACCTCTGCAACGTAGATATTTCTATTTCAAGTGCAAAGGTAGCAATTTTTAGCGAAATACTCTATACCTTTATTTCAGTCCGTATTGGCGCATCTTAACATAGAGAGTGGTACGGTCGATTTTCAGCAATTTGGCGGTCATGGTCTTATTGCCTTGTGTCTGTTCCAATGCAGCTAAGATTTTGGCCTTTTCCAATGCAGGATCCTGGAGCTTTAAACTGCTGTCAGGTTCCGGTTCTGACTTACTAAAACAAAGGTCGGCTTTTGATATAACATCTGTGGAAGAGTGGAAGGCAGCGAAAAGAAGTACATCTTTCAGCTCTCGCACATTTCCAGGAAACGGATAGACTTTTAATGCTTTCAGAGCCGAGGAGTCCAGACGCTTTCTATCATGTCCGGTGCTATGGGCATAACTGGTAAGAAAGTAATCCGACAGCGGTGCAATGTCTTCCGTTACTTCTCTCAACGGCGGAACAGTTATGTCTATCTGACGGAGTATATAGAATAGATTTGGACGAAATATCTTTTCCGATACCATTTTCAACAGTTCCGGCTCAGCTGTGCATATCACTCGAACATCAGGATGCTCGTTTTCAAGGATATGTAACAGCACTGACTGATTGTCAAAAGACAGCAATTGCACATTTTTGATGATGATGGTACCACCGTCAGCGTTCTTGAAATATCCTTCCATTCGGTTGTATATCTCACTGCGAAACGTTGTCGGGTCATGTTCTCCTACGAGAGCGGCCCCTCCTGCCTCAATAATTGTGCATGGTTTTTGGGAACGAGAACTATGGAGATAGATCTGCTTTGCAATCTGCTTCTTACCGGTGCCACATTCACCGAAGATTATGGCGTTGGTATTGGTGGCTGCAATAGCACTTATAGACTTTCCTATGCGTCTGAACGCTTCGCTTTGACGTGGAATTAGGTCATCAGTAAGCATCAGAGTTACCGTTTCTGACTTTGTGTATCTGCTCACTGTTTCTACAAGCTGCTTGTCTATTGCATGACGTTGGATGATGTCAACCGCTCCTCCGTCTTTCATCACATCAGCAATCTCCAACGGATTTAGGTTATCTACTATGGCAATTACTGGAAATTTGTAACCTTCGCGCTTTTGCCAGTTGATTAACTCCTGCGCGGTGCCGTCAGCGAATTTCATCGCTGTAACCACTACTGCACCTGGTGGCAGTTTAGCCACCTCAACTTTTGCAGCCTCCATGCTTTCTACTACAATAGGTTGGTAATCTGCTTTCAAGAGCAAACTCGACGTAAATCGGCGCTCTAAATTAGCTGCATCGACTATAAGTATTCTATTCATATTGTAATTTATGGCTGATGTAGAATCTGATTATTCAATTCTTTGTTACACATCATGAACTGATAGATTATTAATAATGAGCCCCGACAATTGCCGAGGCTCTGATTTCTTCTTTATATTAAAGATTATTTAACTGTGAATTTATAGGTAGTAGTTGTGGCGTATGTTTCTCCGGGATTTAATCGCGTATCGGGCCATTCGGGGTGGTTTGGAGAATCGGGATAATGTTGCGTTTCAAGGCAAAGCGCGGAACGTCGCGGATAGTATATTCCTTGTTTACCACGTACTGTGCCATCAAGAAAGTTGCCGATATAAAATTGTAGGCCGGGCTGATCTGTAAATATGTCCATTACGATGCCGCTGTTAGGATCATATACCGACGCGACTGCCGAGCCATCGTTGTCGAGCACCATGTTGTGGTCAAAACCTTTACCGTTTCGCAATTGCGGATTTGATTCATCGCCCAAAGCGTCAGCAATGGACTTGCCGTGTCGGAAGTCAAAAGGAGTGTTTTCAACGGAAGCGCTTTCCCCCAGCGGAATAAAGGAGGAGTCAATGGGTAGATACTGCGAAGCATTTATGCTTACAATCTCGTCGTTAATACTACGTTCCGGACTTCCGGATAAATTGAAATAACTGTGGTTTGTGAGATTGATTACTGTTGGTTTATCGGTTTCAGCGTTATAGTTTATCTTCAACCCATAATCATCAGTTAAGGTATATGTAACCTTGACATCAAGATTTCCGGGGAAGCCGGCGTCACCGTCGGAGCTATGCAATGTTAATACGAGAGTAGAGTCTGAAGTCTGTGTCGCATTCCATGTTGAATGATGGAAGCCAATCGGACCTCCGTGAAGACAATGTCCATAATTATTCTGGGGCAACTGATATTCTATTGAGTCCAGCGTAAAGCTGCCTTGATTGATCCGGTTGCCGTATCGTCCTATAATCGCCCCGAAGTTACCATCTGTTTCGATATAGTCTCGGATATTATCATGACCAAGCACGACATCGCATAATTTGCCATACTTGTCGGGTACCATCAGTGACACAATCCTGCCTCCGTAATTAGTGACACATGCCTCCATCTCTCCATTATGTAAGGTGAAAAGGGCGATTTTCTGATTGTTGACAATAGTATCAAAATCGTTTCTGTCAAGGCATGATAAAGTCATCCTTTGATTTGATGCGCAACTAATCATCATTATAGCGGCCGCGAATAAGATGATATTTTTCATTGGAATATGTCGTATAAAACTATATTCAAGATTGATATTCATTTTGACTTTTGAATGGGAGAGTTAAAAGTTCTGTTTTCCCATAAAAATTTCCATTGGGATTGTTATCTCAGTTGTATTTATTTCCAACGATAGGACGCCGCAGTAAGGGGAGGTATTTCAATGCAAAAATATCTCTTGCCATCATATATCGCGACTCTCTTTGCTCTATTAGAGTTGTTGGTAGCAATAATTCCAATTGTGCCATCCGGATTTGAAAATGCCACGGATTCTATATCGGCTATATTCCCTTCAATAGATGCTCTATGAGCACCAGGCCGTGAGGCGGTCATAGCTAAACAGATAGTATAGTAAAATGAATTATATGTAATTATACTATATGTTTCAGAGTCAATGTCAACAGCTCCGTTTCCGTTAAAGCACCCTCCGGGACGATATGGCCCATGGTTGCTATCCAACATCATATTCCAAACTATTGCACCGCGTCCCCAGTTGTTGATAACATCGCAAATCAGATTTTTCACATCTTCGAGAATCCTTGCGTAATCTACTCGTAAGTACCATTCTCCGGCTGTCCATTCTGTAAACAGCAACTCCATATCAGGATTGGCATCGTGTATGACTGTCATTTCCGAGGCTTCACCGCTGTAATTGTGATATGCTGCTCCAGAGATATATTGTTTGGCTTGGGGGTCTGAGTATATATGACGTGGATAGCCTATTTGTCCTTCCCAATTATCGTAGTTATAATTATGATCAAATACATAAATTTTAGTATCTATATTGTTATCTTTGAATGTGGGTCCAAGAGCCGTTTTAATAAAATCACGCTGTTCCTCCCAAAGCATAAGCATCGAGGCACTATTACCTCCATGAAGAGGCTCATTTTGAGGTGTGACAGCAGTAATATGAATGCCATTATCAGCGAAAGCTTTTATCCATTTCACAAAGTATAAAGCATAATCCTGATAACAATCTGTGCGCAGATGGCCTGATGTCCATTCTCCATTGGTTTTCATCCATCGTGGTGCAGTCCATGGCGCTGCAATAATTTTAATGTCAGGATTAATTTGTAATATTTCTTTTAAGACAGGAATAATATAAAGGGTTTCTTCGTCTGTAAGTGCGAAATTCTCGATGCCGGGCGTATCACAACAAGTATAATCGCTTAGAGAAAAGTCGCTGCAGCCGATGGGTACACGCACATAGCAGCATCCGTACCCGACGTTCTCGTCGGGTGAAAATGTACGTACAAGGAAGTTATGGCGTCGCCACGCTTCCATTTTTGAAAGATTGTATGATGTCGCTCCCGTTATGGCGAAGCCAAAACCATCTATCTCTTGGTACAATTCATTGGTATTTATATGTATGGTACCTTCTGTATCATCAATCAGACTATCGTCAAATTTCAAGTTCTCCGCCGACAAAAGTTTTGAACCATCATATGAAACATAACAAGCTTTTATATCGGCTGCCGTCATGTCGTTTTCTATAAGTAAAGTAGGATTGGAAAACGAAGGGTTTTGGCCAACCATGCACGGTATGCTTATTATGGAACTCAGCAGAGTAAGCATAAACTTATATAATAATGGTGATATTCTCATCGTACATATATTTTTTTTGTTGTTCGGTTGTTTCTAAGAATGTAGATACCATGTGTTGGACTGGCAATCTTAATTCCCTGAATATTGTAGTATTCATTTCGCGTCTCGACATCGGAAATTACACCGGATTCCGGGAGCTTAGTTGGTATTTCGCTTAGGCCATCTGCCTTTAATGTCATTTTCAAACGAGCGTCCGGATTCGGATTTTCAATGCCTTTAAAAGGAATGTTATCGCCCATTTGATTCGCAAAATCAAGGCTGTAATAATTGCCAACTTCAATTTGGTTTTGCGTTTTAGAACCGAGTTGTATGCTCCAGTCGCTGCTTACAATTTTAAAATCGCCGGAAAAATACGGGGTATTAAGAGTGTACGTTCCGTCATTATAATCGAAAGCATAATATGGGTATATAGTCCAATCATTAAAATCGCCTACAAGATAAAGCATAGGCATCCCTATACATGACAGAGTTAAGTTGTTCATGTCAAGATTCAGAGTTACTTCTTGAGCTATCGGTTCCTCAAAATACATATTAAGTTCACTTTGAGCGGATTCAAGTGATATCACCTCATTGTATACAATACCTTTGACTTTCGATCCGAATTGCCATTTCCAGTCGGGTGTGGTTATTTTGAATTCACCAGTGAGACGTGGAATTTTTAATTTATAAACCCCATCTGAACCAATAAAACGAGCCTGTTCGTCTCGTGGGTTCCAATTATTGAAATCGCCCGTCAGATAATAGGAAAAATTCTTGGAAATGTCAGAAAATTTATTGACAACCAATCGATTGGAAGATTTGTTAAATATCAATTCGATATCGCCGGACGGATTGTCCATCGTCATGTCGCAACCATCACGTTGTAACTGATATGTTTTACCCGATTTAATTGATGTCGCACCGCCGTATTGTGCGTCCCATGCGGGAGCGACAGCGGCAACTATCTTAAACCGTCCATTAAGATTCTTTGTCCGCAATACATAAGAGTCTCCGTCTTTTTCAAATTTATATCCTTTCATGTGATTATTCCAGTCCGTAATGTCACCGACAAGATATATATCCGGAATCACAGTTAACGTCGGAACCGAAGAATTGCGATAATCAAATAATAATGTGGCACCATATACAGTAGTCAGGTTTTCATCAACCTGTTTTACACGGAAATTGTTACCGTATGCGTTGATACAAGGCATTGGAACATCAAATTCAAAAATGGCTGTTGAACCATACTGAAATTCATAGTCCGGGGTGCATATCTTGAATGTATATGCTGATGATAATTCATCAACATAGATAGAATATAGCCCATTATTATTTATCATCCTATATTTTTCCTGAATGCTCCAGTCATCCGAGATCCCACGAATGTAAAATTCCGGGGTTTGTGCAAATGACGCATGGCAAGTCCAGAATGATAAACATAATTCTATCATTATTATAAGAGTCCGATATTTATTCAGTGATAACATGATATTTGTAAGTGAAATTTTATTCAGCGTGAAAAGTCAGTGTCTGAAGATTGTTTGAATTCGGGCCTACCATAACCTCGAAGTCCCCTGGCTCATAGACAAGTTTCAAGTCGGCATTATAGAACTTGAGGTCGTCGATAGTAAGCATGAACTCTACTTTCTTTGTTTCTCCGGGCTGAAGCGTTACACGCTGATAATTCTTCAGCTCTTTGACGGGCCTGGCAATCGAAGCGAAACAGTCACGGATATACAACTGTACAATCTCCACTCCGGGGCGCTTACCCGTATTGGTTACGTCGAGTGAAATCTTTACGGGCTCAGTGATGGAAATGCGGTCAGAGGATACCTTGGGAGTACCATATTCGAAAGAGGTATAACTCAATCCGAAGCCGAAGGGGTAAAGCGGCGTGTTGGGAACGTCGATATAGCTACTGCTGTAGGCTGCGAAATGGTCGTCGGTCCACGGCGGACGGCTGCACTGCAGATAATTGTAATAGAGCGGTTCCTGGCCAACGGACCGCGGAAATGTCGTGGTAAGTTTGCCACACGGATTTGTCTTGCCGAAAACAGCATCGGAAATAGCGTGGCCCGCTTCACTGCCGGCATACCACACATTGAGTATTGCAGGCACATTCTCACTTTCCCAATCAAGTACCAGCGGACGGCCGGTGAACAAGAGGAGCACTACGGGTTTGCCTGTGGCGACAAGCTCTTTCAGCAGGTGACGCTGAGCATCGGGAATGGTGATGTCGGCTCGCGAAGCCGATTCGCCCGACATCTCGCAGCTCTCGCCCAACGCTACCACAATCACATCGGCCTCGTCGGCAGCAGCAAGAGCTTCACTAAGCAGAGCACCGTCGTCGCCGCGTGGAATTGGGCGCCGTCCGGTGGCATATTGCTGGGTCTTTTCGCTGTAGTACAGGTTGCTGCCCTGAGCATAGATCAGTTCCGCATCGTTGCCAAGCTCCTCTTTGAAAGCCCGCAGCAAAGATATGTGGCGCGAATCGACACAGAGTTGGCTCCACATGCCGCACATATTGTTTCCGGCATCGGCGAGCGGTCCGATCAAAGCTATTTTTCCTTTCTTCTGAAGCGGCAGTATATTATTGTCATTTTTGAGGAGGACAAATGTTTCCGCAGCGATTTCGCGTGCCGCTTTCAGATGCGCGTCGGTATATAATTCTGTTTTAGCCCGTTGAGGCTTGCAGTACTTGTAGGGGTCGGAGAAGAGTCCGAGTCTGTATTTGGCTTCGAGAACGCGGCGGCAGGCACTGTCTATCTCGGCCATTGTCACAAGTCCTTTCTCATACGATTCGGCGATTGTGCCGAGATAGGCATTCGACACCATGTCCATGTCAGTTCCGGCTTTGAGACTCATCGCCGCGGCCTCAGGCGCTTCGGCAAGCCCGAGTGTGGCCATGTCACTGATGGAATTATAATCGGTAACGACCATTCCGTCGAAGCCCCACGCTTTGCGCAGCACATCGTCCAGCAGCCAGCGGCTCGCTGTGGGGTGCTCGCCGTTGAGTAGGTTGAACGATGTCATCACGCTCCCCACACCGGCATCCACTGCGGCCTTGTATGGCGGCAGATAGTAATTAAACAGCTTTGGCAGGCTCATGTCGACCGCAGTGTAGTCGCGGCCGGCTTCGGGTGCTCCATAAGCGGCAAAATGCTTCACGCAGGCCATTATTTCATCATCCCGACTCATATCGGTGCCCTGATAGCCACGCACATATGCAGCGGCCATGAGTGAACCGAGCCAAGGGTCCTCGCCCGAGCCTTCGGCTATGCGCCCCCAGCGTGCGTCGCGGCATATATCCACCATCGGGCTGAATGTCCAGTTTACGCCGTCGGCACTCGCTTCGATTGCCGAGATGCGCGCCATGCGCTCTACGGCATCGGGGTTCCAGGAACAGGAAAGCGCGATAGGAATGGGGAACATCGTTTCATAGCCGTGTATCACATCGGCTCCGACCAGTAGCGGTATGCCGAGTCGCGATTTTTCTACCGCAAGACGTTGGAAATCCGTAATCTTCTCCACACCTTTGACATTGAAGAAGCCACCGGCTCTGCCTGTTGAGATAAGGCCGGCGATATCTGTCTCGAAAACCTGCCCCGACACGACATCACCTCCGGCCGGAAGGTTCAGCTGGCCGATTTTCTCCTGTAGGGTCATTTTTGCCATAAGGCTGTCGATAAAGTCTTCGCTTTTCGAATAGCACGAAAACGGAATGATAGCCATTATCGAAATCGGTATGATTGCCCGTAAAAATCTCATTTTGTCAAAATTAATTCTTAAAGCTCTTCATTAAATTCAGAATTTTGTGACGACAGGGCCGGTGACGGTCATTTTCACGGGATGAATTCTGCCTTGTGAGTCGAAGTGGAGTTCGTCGATACACGTAACGCGGTCGTTGCCGTCTTTGGCCCCGAGCGGGTGACGGTGGTAGACGATGTAATATTTCCCTGTCTTCGGCGACCGGATGACAGAATGGTGGCCGGCTCCCGTTCCTATTTCGTGGTCAGACTCCAGGATGGTGCCTATACGCTCAAAAGGCCCGAACGGTGAATCTGCAATAGCATAGGCAACACGATAGTCGTCTTTAGTCCAGTCGCCCTCGCTCCACATGAAATAGTATTTTCCGTCCTTGATGAGCATAAACGGCCCCTCGGTATAATCTTTTGGCGTTACTTCCTTATAAAGCGTGCCGTCGGGAAAGGGAACGAGGGATGTGAAGTCGTCGGCCAGTTTTACCATGTTGCAATGGCCCCAGCCGCCGTAATACATGTAATAGCTGCCGTCGGTGTCGCGGAAAACGAACTGGTCGATTGGCTGTGCGCCGTTGACGATTTCATTAATCAGCGGTCGCCCAAGCAGATCCCTGAACGGTCCTTCAGGTCTGTCGCTGTCAGCTACTCCGATGCCTCCAATCTCTCCTTCGTGGACATCGTTGGCTCCGAAAAAGAGGTAGTACTTTCCGTTCTTTTCAAGTACTGCAGGAGCCCACATTGCTCCCCACGCCCATTTGACCTCGGTTGTATCGATGATATTCTCATGCTTGGTCCAGTGCTTGAGGTCGCGGCTCGAAAAACAGTCCATCGCGGTCTGGTCTTTGAAAGGCAGGCTGCGCGTGGGATATATGAACACCCGGTCGCCATATACGATACCCTCAGGGTCGGCATACGCACCCGGGAAACATGGATTTCCCACACAGTCCGTCGCACTGTCATATTTCACCGTGACTTTATGCAGCAGGTCGGCCGATGACGAGCCTACGGAAAAGACATATTTACCGTTCAGAATACGTTCCGAAGCTGTATTTTCATCGTAATAGGCAAGAGCGGAGAACGGTACGTCGATAGACACCGTACGTGTCTCACCCGGGGCGAGATTTATTTTTGAAAAACCCGCAAGTTTCTTCTTTTCTCTCTGAAGTCCCTTTGTTTTGGGAGCTGAAACATAGACTTGTACTGTTTCAGCCCCGGCCGATGAGCCGGTATTTGTCACGTCAACTTTCAGATTATAACCGTTTGCAGTCCGGTTCACGACCGGTTTGCCTATGTTGAAATACGTATAACTGAGGCCGTAGCCGAACGGGAACAGAACAGGCAGGTCGTTATAATCATACCAACGATAACCGATCAGAATACCTTCATCATAATAGATATCATAAATATCGGAATCAGCCCGTTTGATGCCGGGATAGCGGCGTTCGTCTCCATGCACAGGCAAATCCTCAATGCGTTTTGGGAAAGTGAACGGCAATTTTCCCGACGGATTGATTTTGCCTGTAAGTACATCGGCAAGACTGTTTCCGGCCTCACTGCCAAGATACCAGCTCTGAACAATGGCAGCCACTTTATCGGCCCATGGCATTGACACGGGTGTGCCCGAAATATTTATCACTACCACATTCGGGTTTATTTCGGAAATAGATGAAATAAGCTCGTCCTGGCCATAGGGCAGTTGTAGCGTCTTTCGGTCGGAGTTTTCGGTATCCTGACAGAGCGAGTGATTCAGGCCGCCAATGAATATTACAACATCGGCATCTTTCGCTTTTTTAATAACATCGTTCCTGAGTTGCTCCGGAGTGCGTTCTTCCGCCAACAAATCAAAATCCAGACTCTTGACATTGTCGAATACCGTACTCCCGGCACCGATATATCCCCGTTCCCAATCAATATCGGCATTTTGCAATGCCGACTTCAACCCGGCCAACGGAGTAACTTCACGCTGTACTTTCAATGAGGCCGAGCCGCCGCCGACAGTCATCATCTTTACGGCATTTTCCCCAACTATAAGGATTTTGCGGATATCCTGTTTCAGCGGCAATATACCGTTGTTTTTGAGAAGGACAATGCCTTCGCCGCCTATCTTGCGTGCTGTGGCATAATGCTCGGGGCAGGTAAAACGGCCTTTCCACGGTGAAGACGCCATAGAAGTGCGGAAAATCGTGCGGAGTATTCTCCTTACCCTGTCATCAAGGTCTTTAACTGATTCACGACCGTCTCTAAGTCTTTCAAGATAGGGATTGGCCATATAATAATTGTCATAAGCATTCATGTTTACCGATACCCCGTCGGTGCCGGTGCCCATTTCAAGATCAAGACCGCCTTCAAGAACTGCATCGGTATTGTGCACACCTCCCCAGTCGCTTACTGCCACACCGTCGAATCCCCACTGCTGTTTCAGTATTTTCCTTAAAAGCCGTGGATTCTCGCAGCAATTGCGGTTTTCAAACAGATTGTAAGCCGGCATAATAGCCCATGCGCCACCTTCTATGGCAGCCTTAAACGGCTTAAGATAAATTTCATGCAATGTCCTCTCTCCTACATGTACATTCGTTGTATAGCGGTTATCTTCGTTGTTATTCAGAGCAAAATGCTTCACACAGGCAGCAACATTATTGCTCTGTACTCCCTGAATGTAGGGCACTACCATTGCAGACGTAAGAAGCGGGTCTTCGCCCATATACTCGAAACTGCGTCCGTTCAGAGGTGTGCGCATCATATTCACTCCTGGGCCGAGCAGAATGTCTTTGCGGCGATATCGTGCTTCTTCACCGATGGCTCTTCCGTATTCGCGGGCTAACTCCGGGCGCCATGTGGCGGCAAGACATGTAAGAGCCGGAAAAGCCGTGCAGGAATCATTAGTCCATTCGGCGCTGTTCCATTCATCCCAGAAAACCTCGGGACGAATACCATGTGGGCCGTCGGTGCACCATAGCTCAGGAATTCCAAGTCTGGGCACACCTGCCGAAGAGAATTTCGACTGAGCATGAACCATCTTGACTTTTTCCTCAAGCGTCATTCGCTGCAGAGCGTCGTCAATTCGATCTTCTATCGGTGCTGTATAATCAAGATAAACCGGTTCTTGCGATAATCCCGAAGTCCATACTGTAAGAACAACTGCGGTTATAAAGTTTCTCAACATAGTGATTTGCTGTTTGATAATGAAAAAATCTTTTTTCACTCCCTTTTAAGGTCAATCCATACTTTCATTTTTCCCGACTGCCTGTTGTCCCATGCGAAATATGGAATGAAAGTGAGTTCGTTGTCGTTGTTGCCTGTCTTCAGTGTTATATACTTATTGAGTAAACCGGCCCCATTCGATATAAAGAATTTTTGATTCATATCGATACGGGCGTTATCATAGCTCAGAGGATTGTCACATTCTTCTATACAATAGACCATCGGGCCACGCATAACCGCACGTTTGCAAAGATTTTCTTTAACCCTTGGATCAGCAGCGACAACTTCAACCGGCATATCCATCTCAAGATTTATCTCCAATCCATTATTGGAAAGGGGGATTGTAAGATAGTCGTTCTTTGTAGTATGACTAAGACTATTTCCATTGACGTTAACCGCGTAAGTCTTACACCAATCGGGTATGCGGAGCTTTACATTCTTAGATATGTTTTTTTCAGGTTTGATAGTGATGCTTACATTTCCGTCAAAGGGATAGGCTCCGGAAATTGACAGATTAGTAGCTACGCCATCAATGTCTACAACGGTTTCGTTGCCTATAAATAGATTAATGTATATGTTTTGTTCATCCAGACCATAGATATAGTTGCCGAGTGAAGGCAGGAAGCGCGAGATGTTGCTCGGACAGCAAGCCGTGCCATACCATTCCTGACGATGATGACTTCCGTCGGACTCAAGAGGATTCACATAGAAAAATCGTTCACCTCCTAATTGTACACCTGCAAGAGCCGCGTTATAAAGTGTGCGTTCCAGAACATCAATATACTTCACATCGCCTGTAAGTTTGTTCATTCGGGCTGCCCACATTATCAGAGCGACAGAAGCGCAGGTCTCACAATATGCCTCACGATTCGGCAGATCATAGTCTTTTGTGAAGCCCTCGTTTTTCACAGAAGACCCTATACCGCCGGTAACATACATATTTCGTTCGGCGACATCTTCCCATAGCCGTTGTAGAGCATCAATATAGCCCTCATTATTTGTGCGCGCGGCAACATCTGCCATACCGCTAAAAAGATACATGGCCCGGACCGCATGACCTGATACATCTGTCATATCCTTTACCGGTTTATCGTCCTGACAGTAAACGGCATCCCACGGAGTTTCATTTCCGTATGAACCATAACCGTGACCACGTTCTTCAAGCAACCAGTGAGCAAAATCAAGATATTCGGCATTTTGGGTCACATCAGCAAGCCGGACAAGCGCCAGTTCTATTTCTTCATGTCCCGGCACCCAGTGGCGTTTACCCGGACCAAATGTTTGTATCATATGGTCTGCAAATCGTGTTGCCACATCAAGAAAAGTACGTTTACCGGTCGCGTTGTAATAGGCAACGGCTGCTTCAAAAAGATGTCCTCCACAATACATCTCATGCATTATCATATTTGTCCAGCGTGGAGTATCGGCGGCAATAGTGTAGTATGTGTTCAGATATCCGTCACTCCATTGCGCTTTCGCAATAAGATTAATCCATTCTTCCAGTTTCTTTTCCAATACCGAATCGGGATTATTGATAAGACTGTATGCCATACCCTCCATGGCCTTATAGACATCTGAGTCATCGTAGCAAAGCCCGGAATGTTCTCCGGCCCCTGCTGCCGCATTGATAAAATTACTCATACGCAGAGTTTGATTCTCAATTTGGTCGATACAATGTGGAATTGTTTTTGTAGCCAGATCATTAAGCCGTGGAGACCAGAAAGAGTCGCAAATCTTTACATGTGAGAAATCGATATTTTCAATCACCGGCACAGGTGTCTGAGCGCCAAGGGCTGTCACTCCTAAAACAAAGTATGCTATTACAGTTTGTATTTTTAGCATGAAAAATATGTGTATTAAGTTTTTTGCGATGCAGAAATAGAAAGGGTTGCAGGGTCGGTTAAGCAAGCACCCTGCAACCCTATGATTAAATATTAGCGGATAATTACTTTCTTTACAGAGCTTCCTGTTTTCTGTATATAGATACCTCCGACAGTAATATTTTCAATGCGTATGCCCTGAAGAGTAAAGTATTCGGGTGTTACCTCTTTGTTAGCGGTTATTTCTTCTAACGATGTTGATGTATTGTCTTTGTTGGTCGACACCTTCATCGTGTTGAGGTCAAACCGGATTTTGTAGTTACCGGGCTCTTTGGTCACCCAGTTGTAGTCGTTTGTCTGATCAGCCTTGATATCAAGACCCTCTTTGTTGTCAATGGCAAGTTCCGAGTTGTCTGCTTCCGGGCGAAGATGATTTCCCCATACCGGGGCCAATGATGCACGGAATCTTTGTCCGGAGTTACAGTTGTCGAATGCGAACTCAAAAACATTAGGTGCGACTTTATCCATAGCATAGAAGGACCAACCGGTCAAATCACCTACTATATACAACTGGTCGGAAACCACTTTATCACTGGTATATTCCGCGCTCATTTCCATCTTGCGCAAATCAAGTGTGATTTTGTACGTTCCGGTTTCAGTTACCGTCCAATCATTGTCATGAATGTCGGCTCCACGGAAGACCTCAATGGGGCAATTTGCCAGGCCGTCTGTTCCAAATGAGACGCTCTGCGCCGGATGAATCCAGTTCCCGTCCCAACCCTTATCATTACGCAGACTGAACTTGAATTTGCAGTCGCCAGATTTAATATATGTCTGATATGTGAATATGTATGGATCTGACGGATCGACATTCAGAGGGGTCCCTTCTGCCGTGTTCCAGCCGCCGATGGTTGCATCACCGACAGCGTATACACTTGGAGTAATAACGGGAAGCACCTCGCTGAAATCCTGGGTGACTGATATTTTGGAGGTCTGAAGGTCGAAAACGATACGATATTTGCCGGTTTTATCTATCACCCAGTTCTTGTCACCGCTGGCCATATTGTTGTACTCGACATCATAAAGGGTGCCGTCTGGATTGGCAACAGTACCGTTGGCCGTTGCATGGATGGGATTATCCCAGGAAGCTGCGGGTGCGGCTCTGAATCGTCCGCTTTCACCTTCAGCTTCAGATCCGGTGATATTTCCTTCATAGAACCATACGTGGTCTGATGATTTGATGAGCTGCAGGAACGACCATTGGGTCGGATCCCCCACCATGTAGAGATCTTCCACCTCCATAAGAGATGACTGTGCTGATGCCGCGCACGCAGAAATTATGGCGGCAAACAGTGTAACTAACGTTTTTTTCATGTTCGTTAATTTGTCAAGTTTGTTGGTATTTAGATTTATTTTGAGAGTTTTACTATCTTGCATCCGTGAGGTTCCACTGTTGCGTTAATTGATGAGGCGGTTCCTTCATCGGTATGTTCCCAAAGATCGCGCACTTTCATCGGCCCGTTTATTCCAAGATCTGAGAACGTTATATTGAAGCCTTTAGGCGTATCTTCGCGGTTGAACAGTCCAAGTACATAGTCGCCGTTGCTCATCTGACCATACCAAATATTGCTGCCCTCTGAATTGACCGCATCCGACAATGGCTTTCCGACAAATCGGTCATGATTCAAAGCCAACATTTCATCGTTGGTATAATATTTCAGATTGTCGCCAATTGTTCCCGGTTGATCCGCAATGGCGATAGGTCCGCCAGCCATAAGCTGAATGGATATGCAGAATTTTTTCTCCGCGTCGGTTTCAAAACTATGGATTATAGTAAAATCACCATCAAGGATAACCTTACCGCGACCGCTGAGATGACTCCAGTATGTGAAGCCGTCGAACTGATTGTTGCAGTTTGACCAGCGGTTATAAACCTTACCCCGATCGTGGGAAGACGTATGCAGCCAACCTCCCGTCCATGTATCCCGAACAATGCGGAACATGTGGCCGTAGCGACTCTCTATCTCCGCGTCGTTATACAGGTGTGGCATCACAAGCGATACCATCAAGCCTTGTTCTTTCGCCTCCTTCGCAATTGTCTCAAGCAGGTCGGCATAGTTTTGACGCCCGTATCCTTTACCTACGATGGAGTTCCTGTCAAAGCCGTCTTCGTAATGGCTGAGATAGTCGAACCGCAGGAAGTCGAAGCCAAGTTCTTTGTAATGCCTTACCATGCCACGGATGTATTCCTTCGCACCGGGATGTGACATGACAACATATTTATATGGCTCGCTTGCCGTGGGATTCACTACCTGATCTATATCGGGATTATAGAGAAGCGACCCCATGGTGTACTCCGTACCGGGAATCCGTTCACGCTCCGCACAGGTATAAGTCATCGGTATGTCGTAGACTCCCACTTTCAGCCCTTTGGAATGGGCATAATCAATAAGATCTTTGTACGATGTCCCTCCGTACCAGGTCTTGTAGATGCCGTCTTCGCATTTCGTATCCAGAAAACCATCGGTGCAGATCATATCGTAGCCGTGAGGCTTGAGTTCCTTTGCCATCCAGTCGATGACCTCTTTCCATTGGTCTAATGTAAAGGCGCGTTTCTCAAACGGCTGATTCTGCTGGTCGATACATGCCTCGTATACGCTCCAATAAAGTGGCGCCTTGTATGCGTGGAAGTCACTGATGTCGGACAAAGTCGGATGTTCATGCACATCCGGTCTATTCATTATATAGTTTGGATCATCGGAGCAGCTCGTCGCAATGGCGATTAATGCGCTCAAAAATGTGATGATTAAATAATTTTTCATACTGCGTGGCTTTTATCAATCCTTATACTCGACTTTGAGAGTCCAGTGTTCGAGATCGAAAGTTAATTTATAGTTTCCGGCCTTTTCCACATTCCAGTTATAATCGGGATTGGCTGTATAGATGAAATTTGGAGTTGCGACACCGTTTTGGTCAATCGACAGATTGTCGACTGCCGGTCTTACATGAGTTCCCCAATCTTTTACCGGGGTTGCTCTCAGTCTACCCGTATTTAGATGGCCTTCATAAACAAAAACATACTGAGAAATCTTTGTTACCGGCGTGGGATTGTATATGTCCCAGCCTGAGGGTGCGGCATCGCCGAGAATGAAGAATTCATTGGTGGCGATTGGAGTCACTTGCATTTCAATTCCTTGGAGTGCGCCCAGATAGATACAGCTCATAGTCCAGTTGCGGAGATCGAGCGACAAACGATACTTTCCGGCTTCCTTGACTACCCATTTATAATCGGGATTTTCCGAGTAATCGAATTCAGCGTCTTTTATGTCGGACTTGTCGATTTGTGCATTGCCACCTTTTGGTCGTATGGCGGCCCAACCGGGGTATTCAGATCCGCTGTTCGGGTACAACTTGAATTCTCCGGTATAGAGATTGCCTTCGTAAGTAAACATATAACCGTCAGAGTCGCTTCTTGTCAACGCTGTCATGGAGTTGCCATCCCAACCGTTTGCGGTGGCATCACCTACCATAAACAAAGTCGGGGTTTCTATAGGATCTTTATCTGAGGGTGCAGGCCCGTTTTCAAGATATTGGGCTGAAATAGTATAGTTTTCGAGGTCAAATGTAATGCGGTAGTAGCCCTCTTTGGTCACGAACCAGTTAATGTCAGGCTCGGCAACATACATGAATTTCTCATCAGCCACACCGTTTTCTCCGATTTCAACATGCTGCATCAGTGGTCGGATATGAGCACCCCAACCGTAATGTGGTGTAGCGCGGAGTTCTCCTTGCGTAAGCAGACCTTCATACTGGAATACATATTCGCTTATGCGTTTCAGAGGTGTCGAGCTATCGGGATTTTCGCCCCACTGCACCCAACCGGTCGGAGTGGCGTCGCCAATCATCCATAGATTATCAGTCTTAATCGGATTCTTCACATCCGGTTGTGGATTTTCACCTCCCAGATATTCAGTCTTAAGTGTCCAGTGTTCAAGGTCAAATGTGAGATGATAGTTTCCCGCATCTGTCACAAGCCAGTTTATGTCTGGATCCCATACATACATAAAGTTTTCATCGGCAATGCCGTCTTTACCGATTTCAACATGGTCAGTTATCGGACGGATATGATAGCCCCAGGCTCTCTTTGTTGTGGCGCGAAGTTCACCTTCATTTAGCCAGCATTCATATTCGAAAATATATTTGCTCTTTTTCTGAGTTTCCGGAGCACTCCACACATTCCAGCCGTTGGAGGTCGCGGAGCCTACAATATACAGCGTTTCGGTTTCAATGGGTTCCACCTCGGGTTGTACGAACTCACCCAGATATTCGGTGCTTAGAGTCCAATCCCGGAGATTGAATGTGAGCGAGTATGTACCGTTAGCCACGACGAGCCATTTTTCGTCGGGGTTGTCGGCGTGCATCTGAAATTTTACATTTTCAAGTGGCTCTTCTCCGATTTCCTGTCCGTAGTACAACGGGCGGATAAAGTCAACATCAAGAGTTGTTGTCGGAGCCAAACTCACTTTGAATTCCCCTTCATGCAACTGACCTTTATAAACGAATATATAGGGGTCACTTTCGGAGCACTGCATTGGAGTCGGCTCTTCGAAAGACCAACCGGTCGGCACAGCATCGCCCACAAGATAGAGTTCACCGGTATGTATGGGGCTTTTAACGTCGGAGACAATAAGATCCTTCTCTCCTTCGCAAGAAGTTAAGCTACCTGCGGTGAGCAAGATTGCGAATAGTTGTAATATTTTATTTTTCATGCTTCAGTCTTAATGAAAAGATGAATTAATAACCTGGATTTTGAACAAGATTCGGATTTGCCTGCAACGATTTGAACGGTATAGGGAATATCTCGGTATGGTTGTCGTTGTCAGGTTTTTTGTCCCACCATTTCCCGGAAGAAAATTTCCCGAAACGTACCAGATCCGTGCGGCGGCGAGTCTCTGCAAAGAACTCACGCCCCCATTCGTCAAGCATCTCCTGCATATCCAGTTTCGCACTTCCTTCAGGCTCATAAAGAACTTCCGGAAGGTTCTCAGCCGGATAATTTCTGCGGCGTACGCTGTTAAGAAGTGTAGCCGCCTCCGGAGTATTACCGGCGCGTAGTTTACATTCGGCGAGCATATATATGACTTCGGGGAGCCTTATTTCAGCATAATCGGCTTCCAACTGATGCTCATCGTCATCGCTATATAAGGGATATTTTACATAGTGCCATCCTGAATTATGGTCTCCTGTTGTTAATGAACTTGTTTTGTTTGAGGGCCAAAGCTCGGGATCAAGATTTTGGAAATCGCCTACGGCATCGCGGATATAAAGGTCATAGTCGCGTTCCGGCGCCCGTACTTTCTTCACTTTTCCATTGTCGTCGGTATATTCGAGATAGCCGTATAAGAACATGCCTTCTCTCTTGCCGTTACCGAGATTCCTGTAAAGTTTCATGCGCTCGTCGCCAGGGTATTTGCGGAATTTTTGTATTGGCATACCGAGCTCATCGGTGTAAAGATTGCCATAAAGATCATAACTTGGCGCGGCTGCATATTTAGTATTGTGGCCTCCTGCCTTGCATTTTTGATCCTTGAGATATAGATGTGCATTCGCAGGAACTGTCCACCAATACGTGTTCGCATGGTAATTCCAGTATTCATAGCCCGGACTGCTCGGAAACGCGAAAATCACTTCATCGCATCCATCGTTGTTCCAGTCAAAGGGAGCATCCCAACTATCGGCAACCTCATACGCGCCATAAACTCCGTCTAAAATATTCTGACAAAGAGTGGCGCAATCTGTATAGCGGTCTTCTCCGACATATACCCCCGCATTGAGATATAGTCGAGCAAGCAATGCAGCGGCACCTGCTTGAGTCCACTGGTTGAGGTATTGAGTTTGTGTGCCAAGTGTTTCCTTTTTTGGTAACTTATTTATTACATCTTTAAGTTCATTCTCAATATACCGGAAGATTACAGAAGGTTCTACCTGTGTTTCGGTATTTTTTGTCTGGTCTTCAAATGAAACGACATAAGGTAGGTTTCTGAAGCCGTCAAGCAAACTGATATAGCACAATGCACGCAGAGTGCGTAAAGACGCGGTATAATTATCTATCTCCTCATTTGTGAATCCAAATTTTTCTCGGTCGACAGTCGCAAGTTGCTCTATTCCGAAGTTGCACTGACTTATCCCTTGAAAGCCTTCGTTCCATAAGAATTCAAAGTAGTCATCTTGGGGTGTCCAGGTGTGATAGTGATAGCGGCGCCAACACCCCCCGTCATCCCACCAGCCGTCGCGCGACGGAGTTATTATCTGATCGGATGGCAACTCCTGCAAAAAGTGCCTGTACTGAATCATGTGATAGCAATGTTCAAAAGGCCTTGCTACTATTCTTTCAACGTCCTTGCGGGTGTTGTAGAAGTTACTCGATTCTACTTGATCGTACAAGGTTTCATCGAGGTTTGTGCATGATGCGAGAAATAGAACTCCCACCACAATGCACAGGTTCTTAATTATAATACTTTTCATGATAGCATTCTTGTGATTAATTAAAAGTCAATCTGGGCTCCGACAATGAATTGACGTGTTGTCGGATAGTACATACATGATCCCTGTGCGCCAGGCGTCAGACCGTTAACCGGATATGTGCTTGGATCTATCCCCGAAAACTTCGTGATGGTGAATACGTTGGTTACCGATCCGTAGATTCTCAGCTTATTCATGAAGCGCACATTCGGCAGATTCAACGTATATCCGAGAGTAATCTGGTCGAGCTTGAAATAATCGCCTCTCTCAAGAAAATAATCAGTAACAGCATGTGTGCCAGTGGCATTGATTTTGAAATTTTTGCCATAAGCCTTTTTCAACATATTGCCACTATATTTACGCGTGCCATAGTAGAAATCATGTATGTTGAACAAGTCAAAACCAAAAGCACCTCTAAAGAACAGCGCGAGATCGAAATTGCGATATCGGAAAGTATGTGTTGTCGACATAGTGAACTTCGGTAATCCATTACCAACTTTCACTTTGTCCTCTTCGGTAGCACGGTTTGCCGAAATTACTTCTCCGGCTTTGTTATATACCAGCCAGTCGCCATTATGATCTATCCCATAATACTTCCACATATAAAAATTACCGATAGATTGGCCCTTCTCTATTCTCTGCAGATAGTAATAGGGGAACGGATTCTCTGTCTCACACATATTGTAGAAATCCTGCCCAATATACTTCGTGTTGCTGAAGTCTATGAACTTGTTTTTCATCGTTGAGCCTATTACGTTGAAACTGTATGTGAAATCACGACTTTGTACCGCAATGACATTCAGATCAAACTCAAACCCGGAGTTCTCCATAGTACCAACGTTGACGAATGCTGTGGGCCACATATAAGGGGGCACGGATACGTTATAATCTCCAAGCAGATCTTCTGTGCGTCTACGGAAATAGTTCAGCGAACCCGAAAATCGGTTGTTGAACATTGCGAAGTCAAGACCGATGTTCCAGTTTTTTGCACGTTCCCACTTTAAATCGGGATTCGGGTTCTTGGATGCACCCCATCCTTGCAGATAACGACCGTTAATATACGAATATCCGTAACCTGCCATTGTAGCTAACGACATGTAACTTCCAAAGTTCTGGTTTCCGCTCTCTCCATAGTCTGCACGGATTTTTAAATCATTGAGCCAGGAACGTGAAGGTTCCATAAAACTTTCATTACTGATGCGCCATCCGATAGAAACAGCAGGGAAATTGCCCCACTTGTTATTTTTACCGAATTTCGAAGAGCCTTCATGTCGAAGAGAGGCTGTTAGGAGATATTTTCCATCCCAGTCATAGCTAATACGACCAAAAAAGGCGATTAGTTTGCTGTCATTTTTATAACTACCCATACCGATTATGCCTTCATCCTTAGCATACTCGCCGGATCCAAGATTATCGGCACCTAATCCGTCATTGGGAAAATCACTGTTCTCGGCATTGAAACCGGAATTTTGGAAATACTGATATGAATAGCCAAGCATCAGCTTTATGTTGTTCCTGCCAAATTTGCCGGTGGCATTGCCAATCCACTCCAGCACATCCTGCCGGGTTTTTGAATAAGAACGGCTCGCCTGGCCATCATATCCGGCATTGATTGCCATGGTACTGGTCGATGGCCTGAACCATTTCTGATCATAACTGTAACGATGTTCCGCAACTGTAATCTGAGTATTCAGCGTAATGGGGCATTCACGACTCCCTGTCCAAAGAAGTGGCAGCAGATTGAGTTTTAAAGTGCCGTCCATGTCAATCATTTTGGTATCGGTGTGATTTGTCTCAAGCTTTTGAACCTCCACGGGATTATACGCACTTGTCTGCCCGAAAAAATTATAATATCGTGTAGGGTCTTCTTTGTCCATCAACGGAGTGGTCGGATTAGCAGCAATGGCATTTCGGAAAACATTCCAGTCGGCAGCATCACTTGAAATCAAACGAGGAGACAAATTAAGATTAAGATTAAAGAGATCGCCTTTGGAGCTAAGCCCTACAGAGGCTCTACCGCCATACTCCTCTCTATTAGACCGTAAATCAACGCCATGCGATTTCTTATAATCGGCACTTATACGAAAATTGGCACGTTCATTGCCTCCTGACGCACTTATATTATGCTTTTGTCCAAATCCAGTACGGCTGACTCCGGCAAACCAATCGTAATCGCCACCCAAATCAGTACCGTTATCACCCCACGGCAAGCGGACTTCTCTATAGTCTGTAGAACTCATCATGTCGAGATCTCGATTTACCTTGTCCCAAGATAAAGTCGCCGAATAGGTTATATTAGTAGTTCCATCCTTACTTGCTTTCTTTGTTGTTACGAGTATGACGCCGTTAGAACCCTGCGTACCGTAAATTGCAGAGGCCGCACCATCTTTAAGTACATCAAACGAAGCAATATCATTTGGGTTGACGTTTGCCAAACTTCCCCCCGGCACACCATCGATCACAATAAGGGGACTTAGACCGGCTGAACGAGATGCGACACCACGAATCTGTATGCTTGCCTGATTGTTGGGATCCGCAGCACCAGTATTGGAAATTGAAACGCCGGGAACTTTGCCTTGAATAAGCATTGCAGGATCAGAAGAACTTATAGTGAGAAAGTCTTTCTCGCTCACATGGCTTATGGCAGAAGTCAACTCCTTTTTATCCATCGTACCGTAGCCGATTACAACCACTTCATTAAGCAGTTGTGAATCTTCCGACATAACGATGTCAATTCGCCCGTCTTTGTCTATTTTCTTCTTTTCCGGTGTAAAACCGATGTATGAAAACATGAGTCTGCCCCCCTCGGGAACGTCGATTTCATAGTTGCCGTCGATATCGGTTGTAACTCCTTTATTCTCTCCTTCGACTATTACCGAAGCGCCAATCAGTGGCTCACCCTTAGTGTCGGTTACGGTTCCGACTATTTTTATTATATTACCTTTAGAAACCTGTTGTTTTGAAGGGTGAGACTGAGAGGCAGCTTTTTTATTCAGTACAATCTGTTTTTTGTCGATAGTATAAGCTATATCATGCCTGGTGAGAAGTTGGTCAAGAACAGTCGTTAATGCCTCATCTTTCACGTTGAGGGTGACCGGGATAGTGACATTTATAGTTTCCTTGCTATAAATGAACCTGTACTTTGTCTGTTGTTCTATGGATTTTAGAACATTTTCCAAGGCAGTTCCATTAGCATTGATGGATACCTTGCTGTCCGAGGCGCGGACAGATAGCCCGTAGCCAATCATCAGCAGAAAGAGCAAAGCTCTAAGCGTCAGATGCCACCGGCTGCGCTGAGAATGTGAATTCGTTTTTTTCATTAATTAAAGAATATGATTGGTTTTTGTGATATAGATTTTAGGGTTCTTTATGGATATTTTATATCCGTATATATAAAGAGCAACTGAGGAAGGATAATCCACATCGTAAAATTAGAAAAATTTCAAATAGCGCAATTTTTGTTAGAAATGTTTGTTTATTAGGGGGATAACGTCTAACTTCGCAGCACAATAAAACACATGAAGAATGAAAAATTTGAAAACGAAGTGCTTTTACTGGCTGCCTTGAAGGTAGACAGCCATGAGGCTTTTATACAAATTTTTCGTAAATATTACCCCGACCTTGTTCTTTTTGCTTCACGGTTCATTCTTGATACGGAAACCTGTGAAGACATTGTCCAGGAAGCATTCATCAAGATCTGGTCTAACAGAAAAATTCTTGAGATACGTACTTCGCTTAAAACATATCTCATCTCCTTAGTCCAGCATCTTGCGTTGAATGAAATTAAACACCGCAAGGTTAAGACTCTCTATCAGGACATGTACCATGAAATGATTCTGGCACTCCCCGCCGACGAACATATACTATATACCGAGTTGAACGATGCTGTGGAAAATCTGCTTTCACAACTTGAGCCGGAAGTCCTTGAAACATATACGCTGTCAAGAACGCATCATTTGAAATATACGGAAATCGCTCTGAAACTCAACATTTCGGTCAGAACCGTAGAGGCTCGTGTCAGCAAAACCATAAAATTTCTTCAGAAAAATCTTAAAGGATACAAGGCCATTGTATATTTGACTCTAATGTTTCAACACTTATTATAAGAGAACGAGATGGATTACCACGAAAATAATCACATAGATATTTTGATAAGCCGTTATCTAATTGGTAATGCTTCATCACAGGAGATTGAAGAATTGTTCAATTGGATTAAGTTGTGCGATGAGAATAAACACTATTTTCATCGTCAACAGGATATTTGGGCTGTCCTGAACCCTGCTATAGATATTGATGATGTGAATACAAACAATGCAGAACAGAGAGTCATGCGAAAAACAGGGATTGCAGCGAACAAACGCCCATCCTTCAAACGGTTTATATTCTTTTGGTCGCGTATCGCTGCCGTTGCTGTATTACCGCTTATTGCAATCATCGGGTTTCTTATATTACGTACAATAGACGGGACTGCATTGGACGATGTCACCATTACAACCACATTTGGAAGTATGAGCACTACAAATCTTCCTGATGGCTCGGCAGTGTGGCTGAACGCCAATAGTTCGCTGACATACAGCCCGGATATGAACGGCGGCACCAGAGACGTATTCCTGCAGGGCGAAGCATACTTCGAAGTCAGATCAGACGCAGCCCATCCGTTCAACGTCCACACTCCGTATGTTACGGTGACGGCCAAAGGCACCGAGTTCAATGTCAATGCCTACGACTCAATAGCGTCTGTAACGCTTGTCAATGGTCGGGTAGATGTAAAAGTGGATGAGCAGTCTTTACGCCTGAATCCCGGAGAACATCTGGCACTCACTGACGGGAAACCGGTAATAAATGACAATATCGATACGGCGAAGTATTGCTGTTGGAGAAATGGGATGTTGATATTTGAAGATGAGTCCCTCTTGAATATATGTAATCGACTTCAGCAAATGTATGATGTCGAGTTCGATATTGCACCGGAACTGAGAGACCGCACGTTTCGTATGATTTTAAACGGTGAGAATATCAGCGAAATTGTTCGTTTCTTTGAAATGTCTGCTCCTGTAACATGCGATTTTGAAACTCAGAAAGCACCCGATGATACAACCCGTATGAAATCGAAAGTACGCATAATGCCTTCGTAAAATCTCTATCTCAATTATTATACAGCCATGAAATTATCAATCGAGCTATTAGCTATGTCCGTCATGCTTACCGGGTGTAGTGTAGGCTCAGAAACTTTGTCTTCGCCGGATGGGAACCTTGAAGTCTCTTTTGCCATAACATCACAGGGTGAGCCATCATATTCAGCAAAATATAAAAATGAGCCGATTGTGTTGTCATCTCTGATGGGCTTTGAAATGAAAGCCGAAGACCTGACTCAAGGTTTTCACATAGACAGCATCACACGCTCTGAAATAAACGAAACCTGGGTACCAGTTTGGGGCGAAAACGACTCCATCGCAAATAATTACCGGCAGATGACGGTCTATATGAGTCGTGGCATATAAAAATAGATATCGAATTCCGCGTTTTTAACTATGAAACATTCCTCACATATGCAGAAATACAATCTTACGCTGCTTGCTTCCACACTTCTGACTTTCGGAACCTGCAGTGCGGCAGTAACGCTCCCCCGTTACATCTCCGACAACATGATAGTGCAGCAGAACAGCACGCTCACCGTCAAAGGTCATGCTACTCCGGGCTCGGAAGTAAGCGTGAAGAGCGGATGGGATAGCAAGACCGGCAAGACACGCGTCGACGCCGACGGCAACTTCACCCTGCGACTCTCCACCCCTCCTGCCGGAGGACCCTACTCAATCATATTCACCGACAAGGACGGAGCGACGATCGTAGAAAATGTGCTCTCGGGCGAAGTATGGCTCTGCTCCGGACAGTCTAACATGGAGTTTCCCGTGCAGGGTTGGACCACAGTTATGGACTACGACCACGTGGTGGCCACGGCCCATCATCCCGACATCAGGCTGCTTCAGGTGCGTAAAACGACCGCATTCTCTCCGTGCGAGGATGTCGAGGTCAACGGCGGCGGATGGCAGATATGCTCGTCGGCAAGTATGGCCGATTTCTCCGCCATAGCATATTTCTTCGCCTGCGAACTGGCCGAAAAACTCAAGGTGCCCGTCGGAGTGATTGACACGACCTGGGGAGGGACACCAGCCGAGGCGTGGACATCGGTCGAGGCTCTCGGCGCAGTTCCAGGATTCGAGAACGAGCTCGCCGACATGAAAGCCGCTGGATACGATGCCGACGCCATAAAGGCGACATACCGTGCACGTCTGGCCGACTGGATGCGGCTCGCCACGTCGTCGACGGTTGACTTCGACAAAGCCGTAATGCAGACAGACTCCAACTGGAGTCGAATCATCGCCCCGGGGTATTGGGAATTGAACGGTCTGCCGAGGTTTGACGGCATTGTATGGATGCAGAAAAGCATAGACATAACGTCAGAGGATGCAGGCAAGAGCATCACGCTCAACTTCCGGGCCATCGACGACGTGGACGAGACGTACTTCAACGGTGTACTCGTCGGCCACGGCTCGGGTTACGACACTCCCCGGAGCTACACCGTGCCCGCTTCGGCAGTCCGTGCGGGCTCGAATGTTATCACAATAAAAATCAGTGACTTCGGAGGCGAAGGCGGCATTGCGCCTGGGTTGGCCGAGGCTCGCACGACCAACACTGCACTGCCTCTCGACGGACATTGGCAGTACATGGTGCAGAGCGATTTCTCTAAACTGCCGCCCAAACCTATCGATCCGAACGGCCCGGGCTATCCCTCGGTGCTATACAACGCCATGCTGTCGCCTCTCAGTGCCATGCCCGTCAAAGGGGTGCTGTGGTATCAGGGATGCGCAAACGTGGGACGTGCTGAGCAGTACGGACCTATGTTCAAGACGCTTATCAATGACTGGCGTGCGCTGTGGGGCCCGGAGATGCCATTCTATTTCGTCCAGCTTGCAGGCTTCCTCGAGGCCAAAACCGTGCAGCCTGACTCTGACTGGGCCTCGCTACGCAACGCTCAGGCGAAGGCTCTCGAACTCGACAATACCGCTATGGTCGTGGCGGCTGACCTCGGAAATCCTGCCGACATACATCCCAAGAACAAACAAGACGTGGCTCACCGCCTCGCACTGATTGCCCTGAGCAGGGACTATGGCGCCGACTGCGTCTACGAGGCGCCGCGCTGCGTGTCGGTAAAGAGGTCTGGCAACGGTCTCGAGCTGAAATTCGACGGTTCCGTGAAAGCTACCTCATCGGCCATAACAGGCTTCATCATAGCCGGTAAGGACGGCAAATTTACCACCGCCACACCCGAGCAGCCCGACGACCGTACCATCATACTGCGCTCACACGCTGTCGATGCCCCCGTATCCGTGAAGTATAACTGGGCCGACTATCCCCAGGGCAATCTGTACGGCCCGACTGGTCTGCCGGTCGCTCCTTTTTCCTACGATAATTAACGTCCGAGATGCAACTGAGAACCCGCACATTTCGCATGATTTTAAACGGAGAGAATATCAGCGACATTGTTCGATTCTTCGAGACGTCGGCCCCAGTAATATGCGAATTTGTAACTCAGGAAGCACCGGGTGATACAGTCTGCGCGAAACCGAAAGTACGCATAATACCTTCATAAAATCATTATTTCAATTATTATACAACCATGAAACTATCAATAGAGCTATTAGCTATAGCCGTACTACTTACCGGGTGTAGCACGGGCTCGGAAACATTGTCTTCGCCCGATGGGAACCTTGAAGTCTCTTTCGCCCTGACATCCCAGGGTGAGCCCTCATATTCCGCAAAATACAAAAAAGAGCCGATTGTGTCGTCCTCTCTGATGGGCTTTGAAATGAAAGGCTCGGAAAACCTGACTCAAGGATTTCACATAGACAGCATCACACATTCTACAATAGACGAAACATGGGTGCCCGTTTGGGGCGAAAACGACTCCATATCGAATAATTGCCGGCAGATGACAGTCTATATGAGCCGTGGCGATATAAAAATGGATATCGAGTTCCGCGTTTTTAATGATGGCTTCGGATTCCGGTACATTTTCCCCGAGCAGACCACAAAACAGTTTACCGTTATAGATGAGAAAACGCAGATGGCGATGGCCGGAGACCACACCGCATGGTGGATTCCCGGCGATTACGATACACAGGAATATGAATACACCAAATCGCGTCTGAGCGAAATCCGTAGTCATGCCGACGACGGCTTCATGGATAACGCGTCGCAAAAACGTTTTTCTCCCACAGGCGTGCAGACAGCTTTGATGCTTAAAACAGACAATGGCCTATATCTCAATCTCCACGAAGCCGCCCTTGTCGATTTTCCTGCAATGCACCTCGACCTCAACGACAGCACAATGGTTTTCAAGGCTCACCTCACACCCGGGCCCGACGGCACTATGGCCACATTCGACACGCCTTTCAAAACACCGTGGCGCACGGTGACGGTAGGTGAAAAAGCCACCGACATCCTTGCTTCGAATCTCACGCTTAATCTCAACGACCCCTGCGCACTTGAAGATGTGTCGTGGATTCATCCCACCAAATATATGGGCGTGTGGTGGGAAATGATAACCGGCGTAAGTTCATGGAACTATACCGATGCTGAGAATTTCGACCTTGCCACATTCGATTATTCAAAGGCAAAACCGAACGGTCATCATGGCGCAAACAACGAGAATGTACGTCGGTATATCGATTTTGCAGCTGCCAACGGTTTTGATCAGCTCCTTGTCGAAGGCTGGAACATCGGTTGGGAAGACTGGTTCGGCAAAGAAAAAGACTATGTGTTCGATTTCGTCACGCCTTATCCCGATTTCGACATCGCTTCTCTCAACGAATATGCTCACAGCAAGGGAATCAGACTGATGATGCACCACGAAACCTCGGCTGCCGTCGACAACTACGACCGCCACATGGATAAAGCCTACGAGCTGATGAATAAATACGGCTATGATGCTGTAAAAAGCGGATATGTAGGAAACATAATCCCCAGAGGAGAACATCACTACAGCCAGAAACAAGTCCGCCATTACCTGAATGCGGTAAAGAAAGCCGCCGACCGACACATTATGGTCAACGCGCACGAGGCTGTGCGCCCTACAGGACTTTGCCGCACATATCCGAATCTTGTCGGCAACGAAAGTGCCATGGGTCAGGAGTTTGCCGACATGAGCCCGCAGCATGTTACCATACTTCCTTTTACGCGCCTGAAAGGTGGCCCTATGGATTTCACTCCCGGCATTTTCAAGATGGATATAACCTCTTTTGCTCCCGGAAATCAGGGGACGAAGAAAAGAGCCACAATAGCGAACCAGCTTGCACTGTATGTCACAATGTACTCGCCATTACAGATGGCAGCCGATATGCCCGAGCATTATGAGGCTAACATGGACGCATTCCGGTTTATCAAAGAAGTTCCTGTTGATTGGAAAAAGAGCGTTTATCTTGATGCTGAACCGGGCGAATATCTCATAGTGGCAAGACTGGATAAAAAGAGTAACGCCTGGTTCGTTGGAGGTGTAACCAACGAAGACGCTCGCGACTATACTCTTGATTTCGATTTTCTTCCGGCTGATAAAGAGTACATGGCCACTATTTATGCAGACGCACCCGACACCGACGGTTTCGACAACCCCGAAACATATAAAATTTCTGAAATGCAGGTAAACCGCAACACTTCAACCGTGATTCACATGGCCCGCGGAGGCGGATTTGCCATATCGCTTACACCAAAGAGCTAATAATAACCCGAATTAAAAATAAGCAGGCAGACGGATAATATTGATTCGTCTGCCTGCGGTCATTATAGGTCGTTTATAGACCCGGAGGATGAAATGACGAACGATGAAAATTAGTTACCGGCTGATAATATTGCTGAGGTTCTGCAACAAGTGAAGATTTATCATCATGCTTCGATTGAGCATCATTCGATTTTACTGATTGTACTTGCTCGTTTGTCGATTTTACTTCTTCGCCGAAGTCCTGTTTTTCTTGCTTGGGGGCAAGCTCTGCGGTAATCTTGCGGTCAAGGGTGGCAAGCTCCGCTTTAAGGGCTTTCAGCTCGTCTTCCTTGCCCCATGTTCTGGCGGCGATGGCTTGGAGTGTCGGCAGATCCACACGGAGTTTGTCAGCGCGTTCCTGATGTGACTTGATAAGCTCCGGCATTTTTTCAAGTGCGTTCAGAAAGTTCATGCACGCTGCCTGCGTGTCCGACATGGCAATATAGCCATTATTGTAGGTGTAACGGTACTGTCCCTCTACGACAAAGTGGCTGCGGATGGCTTCCACGCCGTCCACGAGAGTGCGCTCGGATTTTATGCTCACGGGGAAGCCGTAAATCTCGCCGATACGCACATACTCGCCTTGCGTGTTGGTGGAACGGGCCAGTGACTGAAGATATTTGCCCATGTGCTCCGTGTCGGTGAACTCGCATTTGTCAAGTTTCAGCGCATTTATCGCATTGCCGTCGCTGTCACGCTGCACTACCGATGCAAAGCGGGCGCGGTCTTCCTCCATCTTCGAGATGATGATTTCCTGCTTTTCGATATCGTCTGTCAGTGTGCGCAGTTTCATTCTGTTTTCGCCCAGACCCTTGTTGAACGAGCGGTGTTCGCTTTCCAGAGCCGCTATACGCTTTTCAAGTTTAGCCTTTTCAAGAAGGTCGGTATTGCCGGAGAGGATAGCCACATACTCAGAATAATTCATACCTGATTTTTCGTCAGAACTGCCCTCGTCAATAGTACGCGCGCCCATAGCACCACTCTTGAGCTGGTGGATAAAGGTCTGCTTGCAGTGCAGGAGGTTGAACTTGTAGGCGTCGAGAGAACGCTCAACGGCATAGATTATCACATCGACCTTGTTGTCGTTGTAGAGTTTGGCAACCTCATTGCCCTTTCGTATGGCACGTCCCTCGCGCTGTTCCAAGTCGCTGGGTCGCCATGGGCAATCGAGATGATGAACCGCCACGGCGCGTTGCTGAGCGTTGACTCCCGTTCCAAGCATCGAGGTTGAGCCAAAAAGCACGCGGATGTTCCCGGCGTTCATGTCGGCAATCATGCGGTCTTTAGCCCTCGGCGTGCCACACTCCTGAATGAAGCGTATCTCATGCGCCGGTATGCCGTGGTCTTCTATGAGCTTGCGTTTGATTTCGGAATACACGCTCCACTCTCCCGGCTTGTATGTGCCTATGTCGCTGAAAACAAACTGCGTGCCCTTCTGCTCGTCGAAGCGATGGTAATACTCGGCTATGCGGGCGGCGCAGATACTCGCCTTGTTGCCGGGATTGTCGCCATATGCCGGATCAATCATACGCATATCCAGCGACATCTTGCGGGCATAGTCTGTGGCGATAAGCATACGCGCCTTGTCCTCACTCTCAGACAGCGGCAGGCGTCCAAGCACGGTAGCATCCCCCGTTTCAGCGAACACCATTAGCTTTTGGATAAATTCCTCCTGCTCCGGAGTCGGCGGTATGTTGCACATAATTTCATTCTTCTCAGGGCGGTCAACACCGACATCCTCGGCTGTGCGGTAGTCGGTGATTTCATTATAGAACGCCGCCAGTTCCGGCACCTTGATAAAGTAGCGGAAACGCTCCTTCTGGGCTATGGTGTTGGTAACGGTAAACTCAAAATCGCGTGTCTTTTTTGCGAAAATAGCCGCCCACGCGTCAAAGCCGTAAATGTCCTGCGATTCGAGTGCATGAGGCCGCAGGTACTTGAAGAGCAGGAACAGTTCCGTCAGTGAGTTGGATATGGTAGTGCCGGAAAGGAAGGTGGCTCCGAGGTCGCGCCCGGTGCGCTCCTGTATGGTGCGTATGGCATACAGAAGATTAAGGGCGCGGTTGCTTCCCTCGGAGTTGCCAAGACCGGCCACACGGTCGTGGCGCGTGTTGAACGTAAGGTTCTTGAAATAGTGGCTCTCGTCGATAAATATATGGTCGATACCCATGCTCTTGAAGTCCAGAACATCGTCCCTTTCCTTATCCATCTTGTATCGCATTGTGTCAAGGCGTGTCTGGAGCGTGAACTTGCGTTTCTCAAGACCTTTGAGCATACCCACGGATATGTCTTTGCCCTGTTCTTTCAGCACATTCAGATTTTCCACCACGGTGTCAAGCTCCGCCTGCGTGATCTCCTCCTGTAACTCGCGCGACTGCGGGATTTTGCCGAACTGGTCGTGTGACATTATTATGCAGTCGTAGTCGTTGTTCTGCATATTGCGCAGGAATTTTACGCGGTTTGCCGTTGAAAACGATTTCTCGTCGGCATAGAGTATCCGGGCGTCGGGATAGGCTGTGCGGTATGTTTCGGCGATTGCACCCACATTGGCTTTAAGCCCTATAATCATTGGTTTGTGGACAAGTCCGAGACGCTTCATTTCGTGCGCTGCAATGCACATTATCAGCGTTTTACCCGTACCCACCTCGTGGTCTGCGATACCTCCTCCGTTCTGTATTAGCATCCACACGCAGTCCTTCTGCGACTGGTATATGGCGTTGACGCCGAACCTGTCACCGAGAAGTTTCATGTTCAGTCCGGGAAATGTCTGGTGGCTCCCGTCGTAGCGCGGACGCACGAAGCAGTTGAACCGTCTGTTGTACATATCCACCAGACGCTCCTTGAACTCGTCGGTCTGTCCGTTGAGCCAAGCGGTGAAGCCGTCGCGGATCTCATCAATTTTGTTGCTCGCAAGCTGTATCGCCTCCGGGTCAGGTACAAGGATATCCTTGTTGTTGGCATCCTTGCCGATTGATTTTTTGATTTCCGGGGTTGTGTTGTGCAGGGCGTGGCGCAAGAGTGCCATACCGTCGTAATGCCTGAACTGTCCTTTCACGCAGTATTCGTGCTGTATCTTCGCGTTTTCATGGCTTACGGAGGCCGAATACATATCCATAGCAGAGGAATATGCGATTTTTATCTCTGTACCGTAGAGATACGACATATATTCGCCATAAATTGTAGGCGGTATCCAACGCTCGCCGAAATTGAAGTCCAGTTCCTCATACTCGATACGACGTGGAAAAGCCTCTTTCAGAGCGGTAAGAGAGTTTTCCACCCGTTTGTCGTGACTGTCGGTGTCGGCGATCCATTGCTCAATAAGTTCGGCTTTCTTTACTACATTTCCGGCAAGAAAACGGTCTGAAATCTCGTATTCGTTTACAAGTGGGTTGTAGAATATGCGCCCCTCAAGGTTCTCAACAAGCTGCTGCTCGTCCATATCCACCAGACCACCCATATAGCCGAAATCAATCGTGCCATACTTGTTGAGCGACGCGGAGAGTGCTTCCAGTGGCGTGTTCACAGATGTTACCTCGTCAACAGCGAAAGCCACGGGGTGATCGAAGATGTCAGCCTTTATGAAAAGACCGTTGTCGCCGCGCTCAAGCGCGAGGGCGTCACACCCGTTGGCGTCCATCTTGATGAGTTTCACGTTCTCGCGCTCGTTAAGATGACCGTATCTCTCCACATATTCGTCATAATACTGGTTGAGATGCTCGCGCAAATCTTCAGACTGCTCGTGTGTTTCAGCCTCGTAATGATAGAGTTGCTGGTATGTTTCAGACAGGGTAATATACAGCATGGCGCGCTTCATCTGTTCCTCTTTCAGTGCCAGAGGCGTGAACGTGGCACCGATTCTCGATACACCTGTGAGGAAGCCCACCTGACCGTTGTCACACACCATAGAGCCGTTCTTGTGGAAAAACATGATGTCCTCCGAGAACGGTCGCGGTGACATATCCGGCTCTTTGCCTATTGTTTCAATCGGTATAACCGTGCGCTTCTTCACGCCGGTAGGCACACCGGGAATGAAGTCACCCTCGGTCATCTCGATATAGGGGCCGTCGGGAACTGCGGTATTTTTCTCGCGCTCCAACCGTATGCGTTCCGCCTCCTGCTCCGCAAGCTGGCGGTGGGCAATCTCCATCATCGTGGTGTAAAAACCGTTGATAGGAGGATTATCATCCCAATTAAGAGAACCGTATAATTTAAGTTCCTCCTTTGTGAGTGGTCTGAATTCAGACTTAGGAAGTTCTATCCCTGTGGCATTGGCATCTACCGTGCTGTCAGTCTTTTGTGCTTCTTTCTTGGGTTGCGGTTGCTTGCTCTGCGTCTTCGTCAATCCCTGCTTATTATTCTTGCGCTTCTTTTTGGCACCGGGTATCTCCACAAGCTCGCCGAAAAGATTATACATCATAATCTTCGGGTCATAGTCGCCGGCATTGTCAGGTACAGGAGGAATATAACCGTTGGTTTCTATTTCCATAGCGTCCTGCGGTGCCGACGGATTGGGAGTCACGACAGTGGGCTGTTCCGGCTTGATTTCTTCTGCCTGAACATCCACAATAGTGGGTTTCGGCTTCGGTGCTGGTTTCTTCGGATTATGTTCAACCGGATGTACCGATACACTTTTGCCGTTATACAGGTCAAGATTGAGATTGCGCCCCAAGGCTGCATTGAGGATTTTGCGCATATCGTCGCCTATACCCTCGACACCCCCGCTGTGTGAGTACACCAGAGCCGGTTTGCCGTATGGGTCGGTGTCCTCCTTTACCCCGGTGCATATAATCTGAGCCGGATTCTCTATGAAATAACGGTTGTTGGGTATGCCGGTCTTTTCATCAACCGCCGCCTGCATGAAAAGTTCCTCGTCACCGGTGAAGCCAGTCTTGCCTGAGCGTTTCTGCAATATGATAAGGTCGCTACCCACCTCTGTATTGGCGGAATCGGTGAAAGTGTTGTTTGGAAGCCGGAGTGCGGTCACGAGATCAGCCTGTTTCATAAGCTCCATTCGCACAAACGGACTTTTGCCGTTCATCACTCCCTGCGATGTGATAAACGCCATAATGCCGCCCTCGCGCACGGTGTCAAGACCTTTCAGAAAAAAGTAATTGTGGATTGCCGATACGGACTTACGGTAGGCAAGCTCTTTGCGTGTGGCATATTCAGGATCAGGAACAGATATGTCGCCGAATGGGATATTAGACGACACTACATCAAAATATCCGTCATAGTCATGTCCGATTTTCTCAAACCCCTCGGTGCGCACGGCTGTCCGGGGATAAAGCTGCGACAGTATAAGCCCTGTGAGTGCATCTTTCTCGAATGCTATTCTCTCGCCGGGTGGATTTATCCATGTGAAGGCGTCCACAAACGCGCCACTCCCCGCGCTGGGGTCAAGAAAGCGTTTTGGCTCCACGCCGGCATACTGCAAGCTCTGTGAAATAGCCTCCACAACGTGCTTGGGTGTGTAGAAAGCTGTCAGCACGGAAGCCTTTAGAGAATCCATGTAGCGTGCAAACTCACGCTCGTCGTTTGAACATTCGCGTATAAGCCTGCGCAGTTCCACGGTCGGAGCGAACAGTTCACGGTCAGATTTTGTCCATCGTGCAGCGTCGGCAAGTTCATCGGCAGGAAGAAGGATACATTTCAATCCTCCGAACCCGGCATAGCGCGACAGAGTATCCCACTCGGCATCGTCAGCGGGTCTGCGCTCAGCATTAAGACGGAACGCCGTGCGTATCGCCTCTATGTTGTCACGCAATTTCTGCAAGCGGTTATAAGCCATGATCCTCGCAGAATTGTGTGATACGTCCGATGAGTATGTCGCGTTTGGCGTCCAGCTCTTCGCGGTCTATGCCGACCTGCGTGCGGTCGAAGCCGTCAAAGAGATGCGGCATATTGTCCAAGACCCACCGCGCCCAGTAGTGGGCGGCCGGCTCGTAATCGACATTCAGCGTGTCGCCGAACTGTTCAAGCAGTATGTCGGCCACGATGTCGAACTCCGACTCACCGATGTTGGTGAACAACACGGCGCGTGCCAGTTCATCAGCCTCCGGTTCACTTGCGCCGTGGCGTCGCGCTTCCTCATATGTGTCAAGGGCGCGGTCTGCGTTGGATGCTATCTGTGGGTGGTCGGTTGAGATGTCGAAATTGTTTTGTGAGAGGTATCGTAAAAGATACAGACGGTAATAGTCGAGGTCTAAACGGCCTCCGATGATTTGTAACATTGGATTGTGGATTAAGTGGTGGTTGGGGAATTATTTATTTGGGGTCGAACAGGTGTCGCAGTGCCGGGTCTGCGATGATTCTCGCTTTCTCGTCTGCGATGATTTGGATCACATCGGCTTTCACCTGCTCGTAGTTGCGCTGGATAATCGCTTTCATACGGGATTTGTCCGGAGTGTCGTCCTTGAAATCAGTAAGTATGGGGATAGGCTTGTATCTTGATGTCTGGGCCTTCACTTTTTTACTGTCAATGACAATCTCGGCATGAAATATCTTCTGGTCTATGCGCTCGTCGATGTTGTCGCAGACCGCGCCGACGAACATTCCCTGCGTCAGAGTGGAAATCTTGCTCGGCGGTATAAGACTGTCCATCTGCGTATTGAAGGAATGGCTCACATCCTGACGGTTGATAGAGATTGACTGACGCTTCTGGAGAACCTTGCCGAACCGCTCTGAGAGTGTCTTGGCGGTTTCGCCCACCACCTGCCCGGAGAAGATATTGCCGACGGTGTTCATCACCACAGCCGCCTCCTTGTCGCCATAGTCGCGTTTGAGCTGTGAAAAGTCTTGAAAGCCGAGGCAGACGGCTACGCGGTTGCTTCGGGCTGTGGCAATCAGCTGGTCAAGCCCCTTGAAATATATAGTCGGCAATTCATCTATGATAACCCCGCTTTTCAGCATCCCTTTCTTGTTTATAATTTTGACAATACGGGAGTTATAAAGTCCGAGTGCCGCGCCATATATGTTCTGGCGGTCGGGGTTGTTGCCCACGCACAGGATTTTCGGCTCTTTTGGGTTGTTGATGTCGAGCGTGAAATCATCGCCGGTCATAACCCAGTAAAGCTGCGGTGAAATCATACGCGACAGAGGGATTTTCGCCGATGCAATCTGTCCCATGAGCTGCTCCGCTGCTCCTCCTTGCCATGCGTCCATGAACGGCGAGAGGTAGTTTTCCAACTCCGGGTAGCTCGTCAGAATAGGAAATAAATCCTCATATCTTCTATTCAAAAGTTCTACGGCATGGGGAAATGTGCAGTAGATACCGTTCTTGTAGATACGGAGATACCAGATTATCGCCGCGAACAGCACAATCGGGGATTCCACAAAGAAATCGCCCTGTTTGCTCACCCACGACTTATTGAGATTAAGCATTATAGTGTATGCACTCTCGTATGCGTCGGCAATATCGGTCATGAAGTCTGGATGTATCGGATTGCACCGGTGGCTACGTTCAGGATCGTCGAAATTTATCATGTAGAATTTCGGCTTGACTTTGCCGTAACCTTCCTTGTGTGTCAGCAGGTGGTTGTAGGCTATCTCGCTCAAATCCGGACTTTTGAAATCATAGATATAGCCGCTGTAACCTTTCTCTATCATCTGTTTGATGAAAGAGTTGATAACGGCGTATGACTTGCCGGAACCGGGTGTGCCAAGTACGATTGTGGCGCGGAACGGGTTGACGACATTTATCCAGCCTTCATGCCATTTCTTCTCATAGTAGAATCTGGTGGGCAGGTTAATGGAATACTCGTTGTCAAGACGGCGAGTTTCCTGCATGAAGCTCTCGTTTTCGTCGTTGAAACGGTCGTCCATCATGTTGTTCTTCAGCATACGCCCCGCCCATATACCGCCCATTAGCAGGCAGATGTAGCCCGTGACAGTGGTGATTATATAGGTGTAGCGCATACCTATGTCGAGAGTCCACCAGTTCAACAGGAACAGCACACAGCCTATGGCGAGTGTCACGCCGATATGCCGCCATGTGATGTTCTCGCTCCTTACGCCTCTGGTGCCGAAGCATGATAGTCCAAGCAGTAGTAGCGCGAAAAGTTTGGCGGTGAAAGTGGTACTGAAAAGTCCGCAGGTGCGGTTGAAGTTGGCGCAGATCTTATGGACGGTCGAATAGAACCAGCCGCTGTCCACGGTTTCCACGCGGGTGAACCAGTAAAGGTTGGCTACAACCAACACAATACTGACCGCCCGCAGGAAGTCCATAATCTTTGCCAACGCTCTGAGGTCGTCCTCTTGTTGGCTCATAAAAATGTAATTTGGGAATTAAAACTTCGGTCTGTATCCTTTTTTCTTCTTACGCTGCATACGGCGGCGGAATTCTTCCTCATCGGGATTGAACGACTGCCCCGGCTGGAACAGGTCAAGACCCGGAAGTGTGAAATCGCTGTCACCATAATCAGTAGTGGACTTGGAATCGACGGTTTGCCGCTGGCGATCTGCGGTGTGTTGCTGTTCATCTGACTGTGCCTGTGTATCGGCTCTCTGCTCCGGCTCCTGTACGGCAACGGGAGTGTCGGGAACCGGCACATCGTTTGCAGTTTGTGGATTGTTGAACCGCTCGTTGAGTGCATTTGCCGAGAACTGCTTGCCGAGTCTGGAACCGTTCAATACCGTCATGGTATTGTGGTCGATGAACGTAACGCCGTATATGCGCCCCTCGTCGGTGTAGCGGAAAACAACATCTATGCCGCAGTCTTTCAGCTTGGCTGTGAAATCGTCCTTGTCGGTGGCACGGGAAAGTACATCGGCAACTTTGCTCCTTGTCGGTGCGACATCAATCTTCTCTTTGGCGCGCCCGAAGCGTCCCTCCACGGCGGTACGGCTTGCAAATTTGCCGAGGCGCGAAGCCTTGAACGGATTGGCGATAACCTTCCCTTTATCGTCGGTGGCGAAATATACCAGACCGTGATACTCGCGCCCGTTAACCTTGCCGTCAGCCTCATCACACCGCACATTGTATAAGGAGAGGACAGCGTTGTACTCGCCCATAGTCTGGAACTTGTAACGCATACCAACCATTTTGACGGTGTTGGCAACCTGACGCTTCAAATCGCCGTTGGGATCAACCTTTTTAATCGGCATATCGGGAGTAATCTTTTCGCGTTGCGCCTTGTGGAGATTGTATTTTTCCTCCATCTCGGTGGTGATTTTCTTGCTGCGTCGGAAAAGGAAGTCATGATTGAGACGCTTGCCCTGCTCGTTGACATTGACGGTCACTATATGGATATGGTGGCGGTCAATGTCCATGTGCTTATAAATTATATAGGGCTGCTCTCCGAAGCCGAGTTTTTCCAGATACTCGCGGGCGAGAATTTCATACTGCTGCTCCGTCAAACTGTCGTCGGGGTGAGGATTGAGCGAGATGTGGAGAACCGGCTTTTTTGTCTTGCCGGTCTTGGGCATGAAGGCGTTGAAGTTCTCCACCATGCGGGCTATGTCTATATGCCCGTCTGCCGGGAGAATTATTTTGTTCGCTCCCAACACGCGCCCCTGCTCCTTGTTCATCTTCTCCCCGTTGTATGACAACGCGCCGTAGAGCGATGATCCTATCGAGATTTTTGCGACCATTGCTCGTCGAATTGCAGTGACAACGCCCTGACATCAGCCGTGATTTTAGCCATCTCTATGGTGGCTTTCTCCAGCTTGTAGAGAAGCGTCATGGCTTTTTTCTCGGTGAAATTGGCACGAAGCTCCTTCACAACGAGGTCATAGTTCACCCCGACAGTGCGGTACTGTGCGAAAAATTCAGATAGTTTGGCGCAGTAAACGGCAAGTGAGCGGTCGGTGGTGAGAACCTTGAAAGGCTTTCCGAATACGAGCCGCTTGATGAAAGTTGCCCTGACTGTTTCGTCGGCTTTTTCCATCATCCGTGTGAGGGCATCCCATTCGAGGTCGTCAAAGCGTACCATGACGCAGTGGGTGCATCGGTTGGGCGACGGCGGTCGCCCGTTTTTAGAATTTTCAGTCATAATATTTATGGATTTTGTGGTGTTTTGCATCAGCGGGAAATAGCGTACCGCAGGTAATGACACGGGATATTCGACTTTGGAGAATATCTGCATAGCAAGGTTGTTTCGCCTGTAACGTGAGTTACCAGAAACCCGTTCAGTAACTGAACGGACACCTTGCTATGTCCATGTGGACATTCTTCCTATAAGAAAAACGGTATAGTGAAATCAGACGATGCCCGGAATCATTCTGATGGTGGGATAAGACCGTTTTTCAAAGCCCGGAGGAAGAAAATCCCCGTGATGCTGATATAAAGATACGAAAAAAATCCCGGATTTACCAGCGATGAGAGAAAAATCCCGACGATTGACGTGCAGTTCACACCGGCGGCAAAAAAATCTTCACAGCGAAATGTTAAAAATTCAGCTTCGTTTTCGGGAAATCCGGGGAAAAGTGAGGAAAACTGAACGCAAACCACTGTTTGCTAAATAATTGCCCGTTTTAACGGCTTGCTAAAATGGATTTTATTTTGTTTCTTTGTAAAGCGATTGACAGTCAAGACTGCCTTCAAGGAGTTCGATTTATATATATTATTACGGAACTGTCCGACGAACCGCTGTTCTGGTTATCAATCCGCAAAGAGTACATTTGACATATCGGTAAACAGGTATGCAGTATGACAGGCTGACATCCTCCCGTAGAGTTCAATCATCTTATTCTGTTACAGAACTGCTGACCGGACGATGTTCCCGCCGGATTACCGCTCTGCCCGTAAACCTTAATTCCGAATGTATTTCTGACCCACCTCCCGGTCAGCTGATTGTAGCTACATGGCCACATGACTGCTGACAGACACCACTTAATCCACAATCCAAAAAAATGACAAAGATGACTGATTACGAAATTCCCTTCCGGCTCACTTAGCCGATGCCCTCCCGACAGCGGAGGAAGGTCGCCATTGGCGACGGAGATAGCTGTAACCCGTTCCGCATAGTCTGAGCCGGCACTGCTTCGCGCCGATGGAAGCCCGGTCTGTCCGTGTCAGGAGATACGCTGACGGCCACCGCTATGCAACCACCACTACATCCATTTTCAAATCCGATTTATGACAGACCCCAAATTTGTAGCTTTCTCCACCCAGAAAGGTGGGGCGGGCAAAACGACTCTGACCGTTCTCGCGGCGAGTTACCTGTACTATGTCAAGGGGCTTAAAGTCCTTGTCGTTGACTGCGACTATCCTCAGTACAGCATAGAAGAAATGCGTGAGCGCGACAAGGATCTTATCGAGTGCAGCCCTATGTTCAAGAAACTGTTTTCCGACAATATGCGCCTTACCAAGCTGGGGCCGTTCCCGCTGCTGACGGCGAAGCCGGAGGATGCAATGCAGAAAGTCCGTGAGATTATCGAGGACGGCAACGAGATAGACATCGTGTTTTTCGACCTGCCCGGCACGGTCAACAATCGTGGTGTCGTGAACATCCTCAACTGCATGGACACGGTTATTGTTCCTGTCGCCGCCGACAAGGTGATACTTGAAAGCTCGCTCGCTTTCGCCCTGAAGATACACGAGTGGCGCACGACAGGCCATTCACAGGTAAAGGAGATGTATATGCTTTGGAACCTTGTCGATGCCCGTGAGAAAACCGACCTATACGACCAGTATGAGGCTGTATTCGAGGATTGCGGGCTGCAAACCCTCAAGACCAGGATACCCGATACCAAGAAATACAGGCGTGAGGGCTCGAAGACGCTCAACCGCGCGGTGTTCCGCTCGACGGTGATACCGCCCGACAAAACGCTTCTCAAAGGCACGCGCCTGCCCGAACTTACCGATGAACTGCTCGGCATACTCAAGCTCTGACATCTATGGCAAAGGTATATGAGTCAGACATCGACCCCGATGAGTTCATCCGGTCATTCCGCGAGGAGTCCTCCAATCTTTCATCCCTGAAGAAAAAGCCGTCAGCCGACACAGGCGATGCCGCAAAAGCTCCAGCGACCACGGCTCCTGCATCACAACCGCACGACACCGTGCCGGACACAAAATCTGCCGACACGGATCTTGATGCCGAATTCATGGAGCGTTTTGTGACAGACAAAGTATATATGCGCGTACCGTCGCCTTACCGCTCCCTTATGGTAGATATCGACCGTGAGCACGTCCGGATAATCAAGGGCATACTCTATAACGGAAAATGCTCTTTAGGAACGGTCAAAGGATATGTCGCCCTCGTGCTGGAGGAGCATTTCAAAAAATACGAATCAATGATTAAAAAACTCAACAACCAATGAGCAACAACACCAAATCACGTATCGTCACCCAAATTGAGGTGGCACAAATTCCCGATAGCGAGTGCGGGCGTTACACTGAACGCTTCCTCACCCCTCACACGGTGATATCAAACAAAAAAATCTATGTGTATCCCGAAGTCCATGCCGCGCTTTCCCGTATGGTGAAATCAATGTGCGCCCCCGGAGTGTCCATCGGCTCCTACGCCTCTGAGATCATTCTCGACCACATAGCCAAGCACCATACCGTTATGCAGGGTATCTACACCAAGAACATAAAAGACCTTTTCTGATGGAGCTGGCTATAATAATAGCGTTGCTTGCAAGCAACGTGTGGCTTATCCGCAGGGTGCTGACAAAGCCGGATACCGTTCAGAAACCGCCTGCCGAGAAAGCTGCCGCGCCGGTCGTGGCGGCTGAAACAGCCGAAGACGACATCGTAGGTCGAAGCACATTCGACATCAACGAGTTCAAAGACGTAGTTCGCGAGGCGGCGAAAGAAGCTGCAAAAGAGGTGATACCCCTTATCATCAAGGAGTACGGCAAACCGTCCGACGCCGGACTGCCAGACGTTCCCGACGAAAAGCCGTCGGCACAGATCCCGGTCGATAAACTTGACGAGGTGTTTGCAACACACTCGGCAAGTGAACTGGCGGGAGAGGAACTGCCGCCGGAAATGCCGAGGGCCGGAGGCAGTGACTTCAAGGACATAAGCACGGCTCTGAACGTGTTGAAAGGTAATTCGACTGCTCCTGAAGACGAGGAAACCGCCCGTCGTGTGCTGCCCGACATTCAAGGTACTGAAATCATCGAGAAAATCAAGCTCGACCCCCTTGTACGCAAGCGCATACTGATGATAGAGTGCCGCTTGCCGGAGATACCCACGGAAAACGATACTCCGCCCGATACACCCACAACGGAAGAAAAGAAGCCGAAGAAGAAAATCGTGTTCCACGCCGACATCGACACGACCGATATTGACGCTATCGACTTCAATATCCTCCACTGACCACCACTTTATCCACAATCCAAACCCCATTTTATTTATGACTGATTTCTTTAAGTCGCTCTACAACCGTATCGTGGAGTTTATGAACGCTCCCGGTATGCGCCGCCCTATGGCGGCAATGCTCACCCTCATGCTGTGTGCAGCCAACCTCTATGCCGCCGGCAACGGTCTGGCTGGTATCAACGAGGCAACCTCGATGATGACCTCCTATTTCGACCCAGCGACGAAACTGATCTATGCCATCGGTGCTGTCGTCGGCCTTATCGGCGGTGTCAAGGTCTATGGCAAGTTCAGCTCCGGCGACCCCGATACGAGTAAAACCGCCGCGTCTTGGTTCGGTGCCTGTATCTTCCTTGTTGTTGCCGCCACAATCCTGCGCTCGTTCTTCCTCTAATTCGTGCCACAAATGGAATATTCTATTAACAAGGGCATAGGCAGGACGGTGGAATACAAGGGGCTGAAAGCGCAATACCTCTTCATCTTCGCCGGTGGTCTTATCACTGATTTCATACTGTTCGTAATCCTCTATATGTGCGGGGTGCAACAGGGTCTGTGCATAGGCTTCGGTGCCATAAGCGCGTCGGTGTTGGTGTGGTACACCTTCCATCTCAACGGCAAGTACGGCCAGTACGGACTTATGAAGCTCACATCGGTGAAATACCGACCCCGCTACATCATCAACCGTCTGCGTGTGCGCAAAATTATAAAGGGAGGCCACAAATGAGAAATATCCTGAAAGCAACAACGCTGGAGTCTAAACTCCCACTATTGGCAGTGGAACACGGCTGTATCATCAGCAAGGACGCCGACATAACCGTGTGCTACGAGGTTACACTGCCGGAACTGTTCACAGTCACATCGCAGGAATACGAGGCGATGCACGCCGCTTGGTGCAAAGCTATCAAGGTATTGCCACGCTTCACGGTGGCGCACAAGCAGGACTGGTTTGTGTCGGAGAATTACAAACCGGAACTTCAGAAAGATGATCTGGGCTTTCTTGACAGGAGCTTCGAGCGTCATTTCAATGAGCGTCCGTATCTGGCGCACAAATGCTACCTGTTCCTGACAAAGACAACAAAGGAGCGTATGCGCCAACAGTCGAATTTCTCCACCCTCTGTCGAGGCCGTATCACGCCGAAGGAACTCAACCACGAGATGATTGTCGGCTTTATGGAAGCCGTGGGCCAGTTCGAGCGCATAATCAACGACACCGGATATATTTCGTTGCGCCGCATGGGTGACGATGAGATTGTCGGCACCGACAGCACATCGGGCATTATCGAGAGGTATCTCTCGTTGTCAACCGGTGATGTCACCTGTCTGGAGGATATAGACCTGTCACCGAAAGAAATGCGTATCGGCGACAAGATGCTTTGTCTGCACACACTGTCGGATACCGACGACCTGCCCGGAAAGGTCAGCACCGATAACCGTTATGAACGCCTGTCAACCGACCGCTCCGACTGTCGCCTGTCGTTTGCGTCCCCCGTGGGTCTGCTCCTGCCGTGCAACCATATCTACAACCAGTATGTGTTTATCGACGACCATGACGAGAATCTGGCGAAGTTTGAAAAAACGGCGCGCAATATGAATTCGTTGAGCCGCTACTCACGCTCTAACGCCATAAACAAGGAATGGATAGACCGTTATCTGAACGAGGCCCACAGCTACGGACTTACATCGGTGCGCTGCCACTGCAACATCATGGCTTGGAGCGACGATGCCGAGGAACTCCGCCGGATAAAGAACGATGTCGGAGGTCAGCTCGCCACTATGGGGTGTATGCCACGACATAACACCATCGACTGCCCGACGCTGTTCTGGGCGGCGATGCCCGGCAACGAGGCGGATTTCCCTGCCGAGGAAAGTTTCTACACCTTCATAGAGCCTGCCGTGTGCTTTTTCACCGCCGAAACAAACTACCGCTCGTCACTCTCCCCATTCGGCATTAAGATGGTGGATCGCCTCACGGGCAAACCCGTCCACTTGGATATTAGCGATGAACCGATGAAGCGCGGAATAACCACCAACCGCAACAAGTTCATACTCGGCCCGTCGGGTAGCGGAAAGTCTTTCTTCACCAACCACCTGACTCGCCAATACTATGAGCAGGGCGCGCATATTCTGCTGATTGACACCGGCAACTCCTACGAAGGTCTGTGCAACCTTATCCACAACCGTACCCACGGCGAAGACGGCATATACTACACCTATACCGAGGAAAAGCCGATTTCTTTCAATCCGTTCTTCACCGACGACGGGGTGTTTGACGTGGAGAAGAAGGACAGTATCAAGACGCTGCTTCTCACGCTCTGGAAGTCAGAGGATGACCGCGTGACAAAGACTGAATCGGGTGAGCTTGGCTCCGCACTGTCGATGTTCCTTGAAAAGATGAAGAAAGACCGCGACATTGTTCCATGCTTCAACTCTTTCTACGAGTTTATGCGTGACGATTACCGCGCTGAAATGGCTCAGCGTCCGATTCCCATCTACAAGCAGGATTTTGACATAGATAACTTCCTGACAACACTGCGCCAGTATTATCACGGGGGAAGGTTTGACTTCCTGCTCAATTCAAAGGAGAACATCGACCTGTTGAACAAGCGTTTCGTGGTGTTCGAGATTGACGCTATCCGCGACAATAAAGACCTGTTCCCGGTGGTGACAATCATCATCATGGAAGCCTTCATAAACAAAATGCGCCGTCTGAAAGGTGTGCGAAAAGTCCTTATATGCGAGGAGGCTTGGAAAGCGTTGTCAACTGCGAACATGGCTGAGTATATGCGCTATATGTTCAAGACTGTCCGCAAATATTTCGGTGAGGCTGTGGTGGTTACGCAGGAGGTTGACGACATAATATCGTCGCCGATTGTCAAGGAAACCATCATCAACAACTCCGACTGCAAGATACTTCTCGACCAGAGAAAGTATATGAACCGCTTTGACCAGATACAGGAGCTGCTGGGTCTGACTGACAAGGAGAAGGCGCAGATACTCAGTATCAATATGGCGAATAATCCCGGTCGCAACTACAAGGAGGTGTGGATCGGACTTGGCGGAACGCAGTCTGCGGTGTATGCAACCGAAGTGTCGCCGGAAGAATACCTCTCCTATACGACTGAGGAAACGGAGAAAATGCAGGTACTCGCCCGCGCCCGTCAGCTCGGCGGTGACATCGAGGCGGCAATCAAACAGTTAGCCAACGAAAAAAGAGAGAAGTAATGTATGAAAGTAAAATCAATATTTGCAGGTATCGTGTCAGGAATATTTGTCTGCCTCGGCCTCCTCCTGACAATTATCATAGCCATGATTAGAACTATTATAAGCATGGCTCACAGAATCAGATAAATCCACCACTCAATCCACAATCAAATGAAGCAATTTAAGTTTATTATCCCCCTAATCGCACTGTGCCTGCTATTGGGCACAGGCAGGGCTTCGGCCCAATGGACGGTCATTGACCCGTCGAACATCGCCCAGAGTATCGTAAATAACTCTAAATCACTCGTGCAGGAGTCACAGACGGCTACGCACATGGTGAAGAATTTTCAAGAAACTGTAAAAATCTACCAGCAGGCGAAGAAATATTATGACGCGCTCCAGTCAGTGAACAACCTTGTCCGCGATGCCCGAAAGGTGCAGCAGACAATCCTGATGCTCGGCAACATCTCCGGCTACTATGTCAACAATTTCCAGAAGATGCTGACCGATCCGAATTTCACAAGTGCCGAACTGTCGGCCATCGCCTCCGGCTACACCCGTATCCTCGAAGAAGCAAACGGAGTGCTGGGCGACTTGAAACAGGTAGTGAATATCAGCACGCTGAGCATGACCGACAAAGACCGCATGGATGTTGTCGATGACTGCTACAAGGAGATGAAGCGTCTGAAGAATCTGACGGCATACTATACCAATAAGAATATCAGCGTGTCATATCTCCGCGCCAAGAAGAAGGCTGATACCAAGCGTGTGGTGGCCCTGTACGGCGACGGCTCCGAAAAATACTGGTGATGCCTATGTTGTGTGCAATTGATTTTTCAAACCTCCACACCATCCTGCGCTCACTTTATGACGAGATGATGCCTCTGTGTGAGGATATGGCAGGGGTTGCGCAGGCGATAGCCGGACTTGGCGCGCTGTTCTTCGTCGCCTACCGTATATGGCAGTCGCTGGCTCGTGCCGAACCGATTGACGTGTTCCCGCTGCTCCGTCCGTTTGTCATAGGCTTCTGTATAATGTTCTTCCCTACGGTAGTGTTAGGTACAATCAATTCGGTAATGTCTCCGATTGTGCAGGGTACAGCCTCCATGCTCGAAGGTCAGACACTCGATATGCAGCACTACCGCGAGGAGAAAGACCGGCTGGAATATGAGGCGATGATGAACGACCCCTCGACCGCTTACCTCGTTGACGATGCCGAGTTTGACCGTCAGATAGACGAGTTAGGCGTGACGGAGATAGGCACGGCCGCCGGAATGTATATCGAGCGCGGAATGTACAAGGTCAAGAAAGCGATACAGAATTTCTTTCGTGAGCTGCTGGAAATGCTTTTTCAGTCTGCCTCGCTGACGATTGACACTATACGCACTTTCTTCCTTATTGTGCTGGCGATACTGGGACCCATTTCATTCGCACTCTCAGTCTGGGACGGTTTTCAGTCAACGCTGACACAATGGATTTGCCGATATATTCAGACCTATCTGTGGCTGCCGGTCGCAGACCTGTTTTCAACGATATTGGCGAAAATACAGGTACTGATGTTGCAGAACGACATTTCGGAACTGACTAACAATCCGAATGTTGACCTTGACGGGAGCAACACCGCTTATACGGTGTTCATGATTATCGGCATTATCGGGTATTTCACAATCCCCACTGTCGCAGGCTGGATCATACAGGCCGGTGGAGCCGGAAACTATAACCGCGCAGTCAACAACACCGCCATGCAGGTAGGTTCAGGAGCGGCAAGCGTCGGAGGCGCAGTCGCCGGAAACGTAGCCGGTCGCGCAGGAAAATTACTCAAATAATATTCTAACGATATTCTAATGGAGTTTAAGTCATTAAAGAACATCGAGTCATCTTTTCGCCAGATACGGCTGTTTGGCATTGTCTTCGTTGCGATGTGTGCCGTGGTGGTATCGGTGGCTATGATAATGGTATTCAATTTCGCCGAGAAGCAGCGCGAGAAAATCTATGTGCTTGACAACGGAAAGTCGCTGATGCTTGCCTTGTCGCAGGATATGGAGCAGAACCGCCCGGCGGAGGCACGGGAACACGTCCGACGTTTCCACGAGCTGTTCTTCAACCTCTCGCCGGATAAATCAGCCATCGAGCATAACATCAACCGCGCTCTGATTCTCAGCGACAAGTCGGCATATAACTACTATACCGATTTCTCGGAGAAGGGCTACTACAACCGCATTATCGCCGGAAATATCAATCAGGTTGTGCAGGTTGACAGCGTGATATGTGATTTCAACAATTATCCGTACACTGCAAAGACCTATGCCCGCCAGATGATCATACGCGAGTCGAATGTGACCCAGCGCACTCTTGTCACGCTGTGCCGCCTCTCCAACGTGTCACGCTCAGATGACAATCCCAACGGATTTATAATTGAAGGTTTTAACATCCTTGAAAACAAGGATATAATCACAACCAAACGATGAGTATTTTTTCAACTGTCCGTGCCATGAGAGCCACCGTATATAACAAGGTGTGGCACACCCCTAAGGGGAAGCTCTCAGCCAAAGTCAGGAACGTCTGCGACGGTATCCCCCGTAATCAACGGCTTATGGTGGTGGGCGTCATGCTTTGCGCCTTTATCCTCATAGCGTTTCTTGTGTTCGGTAATGCCTGCTATAAAATCGGGCTGGGACACTCCCGCCGGATTGTGGAAGTGGAGCATATACGCCCGATAGACCTTCCTTCATCAGATGTCCAACCCTTAACCCCGACAGAATATGACAATGCAGGAATGGAAAGCGAGGATTAACTCGCTGTTTCAGCCGAAGTCGCAGGCAGAACGGCAGAAGATGATGAAGTATCTGGTGGTAATGCCCGCCGCCATTCTCTGCGGTGCAGTGATACTCTGGCTCCTTTACTCCGGTCTCAACAAGAGCGACGACCGCATGGGCGACGCGTTCAACACCGAGATACCCGAAGGCGAGAACGACGGCATAAAAAGTAAAGCAGAGGAGTATGCGGCTGCCGAAGCGGCAAAAGAGCATGAGGCTCAGCAGGCTACGATTGCCACTCTCGACACCCTTTCGGCGGTAAACGCGGAAGATACCATAACGCGGCAGACAGCGGTCGAAACATCGGCACAGGCATATCAGGAAGTGCAGGCTTCGCTAAATGATTTCTATATTCCTGAAACATCACAGGCGGCCGAGGTCGCAGAGTTGCAGGCGCGTATTGACGAACTGGAGGCTCAGAACGCAATCGCACTGCAACAGGCACAGCAGCCTGACGAGATGGAACTTATGGAACGCTCCTATCAGCTTGCGGCACAATATATGGGCAACGGCAATGGCGGCAACTATCCACCCCCGGCGTCTGCCGACGATGAAAAAGGGAAACGTGATGTTCAGCCGGTTACACAAGTGAGCAGAAATGTTGTGTCAACGCTCGGATCATCCCAGACGGTACGCGGCTTCACGACAGCGGTCGGAACAATGAGGGCGGTAGCCAAGAATACAATCGCCGCAGTTGTCGCCAACAACCAGAGTGTAACCGACGGCGAGAGTGTAAAGTTACGGACCACCGAACCGATGTGGGTAGGCTCACGGCTGATACCGCGCAATACCGTAATCGTCGGCTCTGCAAGAGTGCAGGGAGAGAGGCTGGAAATCGAAATATCCTCAATCGAGTGCGACGGCTCCATCTACGATGTGGAGTTGCAGGTTTACGACTCCGACGGTCAGGAAGGTATCAACATCCCCAACTCTATGGAGAGTGACGCTCTGCACGAAATCGGTGCCAATATGGGCAGTACGATGGGTAGCTCAATCAACATCTCCACCAATACAGGGGCGCAGATTGCCTCCGATGTGGGGCGAGGGCTGATAAACGGTGTCAGCCAGTATCTCAACAAGAAGCTGCGAACCGTGAAAGTCCACCTCAAAGCCGGTTACCGTGTGATGCTTCACCAGCCGGAAGATATATGATTATTTACCACTTAATCCACAATCAAATGAATTTCAAATTATTTATCCTTTCTCTCGTTGCCGTCCTCTGTATGGCAACCCCCGCCTTTGCAAAAGGCAAAAAGATGGTCAATAGTGCCGAAAACAACGTGTCGCCTGACACTGAACAGGTAGCTGAACACGACTTGAACGTGTACGGCGACAACTACACCGACGGCGACAAATTCAGCGGTCTTACCCGAAAAGTCGGCTTCGACCGCATGATTCCCCCTCACGCTCTGGAAGTGTGTTATGAGAAAACGACACACATCATCTTCCCGGCAGAGATTACATATGTTGATCTCGGCAATGAAAACCTTGTCGCCGGATTAGCCGATGGTGCGAAGAATGTGCTTCGCGTCAAGTCTACCTTCAAGTCGTTCAAGCAGGAAACAAACCTGTCGGTCATTACCGAGGACGGATCATATTACAGCTTCAACGTGAAATTCGCCAAAGAACCGCTCTTACTGAGTATTGAAATGACTGACTTTCTCCATGACGGCGAATCGGTGAACCGCCCTAACAACGCGCAGGAAATATATCTTGAACGCCTTGGCAGTGAAAGCCCTATGCTTGTCAAGCTGATTATGAAATCCATCTACAAGCAGAACAAGCGCGAAATCAAGCATATAGGCTCAAAGCGTTTCGGGGTGCAATTCCTCCTGAGATCCATCTATGCCAACAATGGGCTTCTCTACTTTCATACCGAGTTGAAAAATACCTCCAACATTCCTTTCGATGTCGATTATGTGAGCTTCAAGATTGTGGATAAGAAAGTTATCAAGCGTACCGCCATGCAGGAGCAGGTACTTGAACCTCTCCGCGCCCAGAACTATGTCACGGTGGTGCATGGCAAATCCTCTGAACGCACAGTTTTCGCGCTGGAGAAATTCACTATTCCTGACGACAAGCAGCTCGTGATCGAGATTGCCGAAAAAGAGGGAGGCAGACACCAGACCTTCGTGGTGGAGAACGAGGATATTGTGCGTGCAAATGTAATCGACGAACTTTCAATTCAGTAACCCATGAGAAAAGCGATGTTTATCTTCGCTGCCGTGCTTGCCCTTTTCACAGGGCAGGCAATGGCCCAGCGATGCCTCCCCGGTATGTCTGCTGTGGAAGTAAAGGCGAATATGGCAGACGGCTTTTATACCGGCAACTCCCGCGACTGCGGCTATTCATTCGGTGTGTATTACTCTGTGTTCAAGGGTGGCGCGAACACTTGGAGCTTCGGTGGCGAGTATCTCCAGACCTATAAGCCTTATGCCGAAAAAGGTCGTATTCCCGTGGCGCAGTTCACGGCAGAAGCGGGATATAATCTCCACCTTGTCAGCGACTATTCGCAGACATTCCACCTCTATGGCGGCGTGTCGGCTCTCGGTGGCTATGAAACAGTGAACTGGGGCAAGCACATACTGTCCGACGGCTCCACGCTCCACAACGGCGATGCCTTTATTTATGGCGGTGCGCTCACCATCTCGGCGGATTTCTATCTCTCGGATAAAATCGCACTGACCGCCAATGTGCGGGAGCGTTTCACTTTCGGGAGCGATGTGCAGATTTTCCACACCACCTATGGTGTCGGTGTCAAATTCATAATCGAGTGAGCTATGGGAATCAAAGTATTCGACCTTGACATACACAATCTGCCTCTTGCTGATTTTATGCGGGCTATGGGTTATGAGCCAATAGCGCGTGACGGCAACCGTCTGATATATGACAGCCCGTATTCTTCTAACGGCTCCATTGTCGTGGATACCGAAAAGAACGGTTGGTACGACAGGCAGGAGCCGGAGAATTGCTACGGTGGAATTTACGACCTTGCCTATGAGATCACCGGCAGTTGCAACCGCTCGGAATTAAATCTGTTCATCGCCGTTGAGATGAAAAAGATTATGGACTTTCGGTGTTATGAGGTTCTCGGCAACGGAAAGAGCGCGGATACCGATATGTTTCTTGCAATGCCTGTCAAAAACAAAGACGGGAAAAGTGTCGATGTCAAACAGGTGCAGCCGAAGGAGGAAACTCCGAAGCCGAAGCCCGGACGCAAAATGCGCTTTTAGCCTATGGATATAGACGCTATCAAAGGAATGTCCCTTGTGGATTTCCTGCACCGTCTCGGCTACGATCCGACCGGGCGCGACAGCAAAGGGCTGTGGTTCTATTCCCCGTACCGCAACGAAAGAAAACCGTCGTTCCATGTCAACCCGCGCAAAAATGTGTGGTTCGATTTCGGTACGGGCGAAGGTGGCGACATCTTCACGCTCGCCGGGATATTGTCGGGCAAATCCGTCTTCGTTGAGCAGGCACGGTTTATCGCCGAAAAGATGAATATGCCCGTCGCGGAGCCTTACAAGCCCGTGCCGTTTATTGAGGAGCCGACATTTGAAAATATGGAAATATCCCGGCTGGAGTCGCCCGCATTGCTCCGCTATCTGGCGGAGCGTGCCATACCGAAAGAGATTGCACAACGCTACTGCGTGCAAGTGGATTATGAGCTTCACGGCAAAAGATATTATGCAATCGGATTCGAGAACAATGCACACGGATATGAGCTGCGCAATCCGTTTTTCAAAGGGTCGTTTCCTCCGAAACATATCACGCATATAAGCGGTGATAATCCACGCTGCAACGTGTTCGAAGGCTTCTTCGACTTTCTTTCGGCTGAACGCCTCGGCTACAACGACGGCAACGACAGTATTGTGCTTAACTCCGTGGCTAATGTAGGCAAAGCACTCCCGGTACTGGCGGAATACCCGCTGATACTGTGCTATCTCGACAACGACACCGCCGGGCGTGCCGCAGTCGTCAGACTGCGCCGCGAGTTCGGCGACAGGGTGAGCGACAAATCCGCGCTCTATCCCGACCACAAGGATCTGAATGATTATCTGCAATCACTCACGCCCAAGAAAACATCAAAACTCAAACTATAAAACCAGACACGAAAATGAAAAAATCCAATAAAAAAACATTTGGCTTATTCGCCGTTATCTCCCTCGTAATCGCCGCCGTGTGCAGCCTCACATCATGTTCAGACGACCTCGATGTGCAACAGTCCTATCCCTTTACCGTCGAGGTAATGCCATACGGCGACAAGATAACCAAAGGGCAGACTGTGGAGCTGCGCTTTGAAATCGTACCCGAAGGCAACTATGCCAACACGCTCTACACAATCCGCTATTTCCAGTATGACGGCGAAGGCACGCTCAAACTTGTTGACGGCCCTGTGTTGGTCAACAACGACCGTGTGTTGCTCGAAAGCAAGACCTTCCGCCTCAACTACATTGCAAATTCTTCAGAGGCTCACAAATTCCTCGTCGTGGTGGAGGACAATTTCGGATCTACGCCCTGGGAGCAGACCTTCGAGTTTAACGGCAAGGACTGCGGCGATGATGACGGTGGCAAAATTCTACCTGTCAATCCCGGCACAATAACACCGATTGTACGATGAAAAAACTGCTGATGTTCTTCGTGGCGTTGCTGACCCTTGCGGCAGCAACGCCCGCCGCCAACGCCCGAAGGTCGATAATGGAGCTACCGCCATTTGAGCGTGCCGTGTTAATCATAAAAAAATTTGAAACGCTCCATAAACCCCGCCATTGGCCCTATGTGGGCTATGGGCATCAAGTCCAGCCGGGCGAACCCTACCGCCGAGGGGTGCAACTGACCGAGGCGCAGGCAGACGCATTACTGCGCAAAGACCTCCGCAAATTCTGCTCCATATACGCTCAATACGGCAAAGACTCAATCCTGTTAGGCTGCCTTGCTTACAACTGTGGGCCTGGAGTTGTCAACAAGAGCAGTATCCTGAAAAAACTGAAATCCGGGAACCGCGACATCTTCAAAGCCTACACCGCCCACTGCCGCTATAAGGGCAAGTTCCACAGGCAACTCCACCAACGTAGATTGACTGAATTTTTATTATTATATATGCCATAATGTCAACCCGTACTGTCAAAACTGACAAGTACGGGTTTTGGCATAATATTTGTGGTTCTCTATCATATAAGATGTCTAAAATTCAACTATTATATTTATGACTGAATACGAAAAGAAAGCAAGACTATATCCAACACTTCTATCAGCGATAGTGCCCGGAATATTGCTGTTATGGGCAGTTTGGACTATTGTTCCTCAATATTTCACAACTCTGCCATTTTTATATCGAGTACTATCAACTATCGGCTGTGCCGGAATTTTTATAGCTGCCTGTTCTTTTCTTGGGATAGAGATCTGCAGAAGGATGTCGAAATATATATTCCAATCTTGGCTGTTCAAAGAAGATGAAACGAATATGCCAACTACGGATTTACTCATTTATGAAAAATCAATATTCTCATCGCAACAAATCGACAATATCAGGAATAAAATTAGTATTGATTTCACTATAAATATTCCGGCTAAAGAGCAACAGGTGGAAAGTCTTGAACTTAGAAAGACTATAACTGATGCTGTTCGACAAATCAGGGAAAAAACGCGTTCAAATTCAATCTTATTGGATTATAATATTAGATATGGATTCTGTCGGAATTTTTTAGGTGGATTATTATTGGGTATTTTCTTCACAATAGTGCTCATTATAGCTGCTCTATTCGATTATATATGTATTCCAGTCACGCCAATAACTTGGGCGTTAATTTTGCAGATACTATTATTTATGGGGGCAATGCTTCAATTAAAAAGCGTTGCCAGAGAGTATGCACGTCAATTATATAATGTTTATCTAACACTTTAATATCAATATCTTATGGCACGATTAGCTACTATGAAAATATGGGATGTCGAACTTGGTCTCGCCATACATATCGAAGCCCCTAATGGCAAATATATTGTTATTGATTTAGGTCGAAAAGATAATTTCTCGCCCTTAAAAGAGCTTAGAGGTAAAGATGTGGGGTATATGATAATTACCCATCCACATAAAGATCACATAGAGGATGTTGTTAATATTTCTTGCGCAAAGCCACGCGTTTTATGGCGGGTGAAAGATTTTACACGAAGTGAATTACTTTCTACTGCTCGAAATTTTAGTGACCGCAATATAATCAATCAGTATTGTGACTTCGTTGAAGGATACAATACTCCAATTTCTTCAAGTGAATCTCCTGCTTCAGGCACTCCGTTTGATGGATTGACTGCTGAAATATTCCACACAAATGAGTGTGGAAAATCTAACATCAATAATTTTAGTGCTATTGTAATCTTAAATTTAGCTAATGTTAAAATTGTAATATGCGGTGATAATGAATCTGCATCATTTAATAAATTGATGGAGAATACATATTTCAAAGACAGTGTAAAAAATGCTGATGTACTTGTTGCCGCTCATCATGGACGAGAGTCTGGTTTTCATAATGAGTTTGTATCTTTAGTTAATCCATCAATCACGATAGTCTCAGATACAATTAATCCCGATACAACTGCGTCTAAACGATATAGCGCAAAAAGTAGAGGTTGGAAAGTTTATGATCGGGGGTTCGCAGAAGAAAGAAAGTGTTTGACAACGCGAAGTGATGGCAATATTGAAATAGAATTTGGAGAGTCTCCAGACCCGAAACATATCGGAGTTCTACATATTAGAAAAAACGCATAGTATAATTTCAAATGTTGACGCCGCCTTTTGGCGGCCGAAATTTTCTAAAAAATCAAGCGGGGCGACTTCATCACGAGGTCGCTCCGCTCTGTCTATATTACGACTTGGCTAATATCGTTAAAAATGGGTGTAAAGTCCTGTCACATCGGTGAAGATGTCCTCCAACATATCGCAATAGACACCTTCAATCTTCTCGATGTCCTTTGTCGATACCTCAAAAGTTTTGTGGTTCATAGACTGACGGTAAAACCGCACGTTGTAGAGGTCTGCGCCCTCGTCATAGATGATTTCAAGGCGATTAGCCGATGTCTTGTTACGGCTGAGGCTCATTCTCAACCCGTTGCCGAGGTTGATGAAGTCGTGGCTTCCCGTCATTACGGCGAAGCGGTGTCCTCCAATCTGCTGGAGTATCGTTTTTGCAATCAGATTATCCATAGTTATGTCATTTTGAGTTGTTGATTTTCTTGTTGAGCCACTCGTCACGGCGTTGTCTGCACTCTTTGAGTGTTCCAGCCACACAGGAGAATAATTCTCCGTCAGTGTGGCGATAGTCGTATTGGTAATGCTTGCGCCGTGGGCGGTAGGCGTTATAGAATATCTCGTATTGTTCAGTGCCGGGAGTGGTAGTTGTGCTTACTCCGTTGGCAGTCATTTTGGTTGCCATAGTGTTGCAGTTTAGTATTCTACAATCAGTATCCGATATTCAAATGTTATATCGGGATTGGTTATCTTTCTTTGTTTAAGCCACATATGGTGACCGCCATAGCCAACGACAAAGTATCGGTCAAGGTCGTACTTGTCGGCAAAATCGATTACTATCTGCCGAAGCGTTTCTTCGCTGTCAGCATAGAGAATGTGGTTCACAAATTCTATGATGATTTCGGCTACCTTGTCATCAAAAACGATAGTCGGATGTTCAAATGTCACGTTCATCTCTTTTGGATTTTGTGACCACCGCCATATTTCGGGCGGTGGTCGGGTTAGACATTTAGGCTGTCATTCTTGCCTTGATTAGTTTGGAATTGGCGTTTACCAAATCTACAATTCGGTCGTGGTAGGGGGTGTTCCTGTTATTCTTGCCGTGGCATTGTATCACTCTGAGGGTTCGCAAATCCACCTCCACGGTTTCTATGATTTTGTTACCAATCCTCGCAGACAGTACAAGGGTATCGGCTTTTGAGTAGTATCCTGCTCCGAAGACGCAGATGTTCTGCGTCTTGCCTTCCTCAAAATACTCCTCGATACTTTCAAGCACCTTTACCGATATTTCATTATCGGAGATTACAAGTCCGAAGAATTTGGATTTCATCGCCTTGAAATCATCCTCACGCTGTTGCTCTTGGAGCAAAATCCGCTGGTCACGCTCACGCCTTTCAGCCTCCCTATGGCGTTCAGCCTCGGTCATTTTCTTTTGGCGTCTGGCTTCAATCCTGCGGTTTGCCTTGTCGTGTGCGTCTATGAAATCTTCGGGGCAGATGTTCTTCGGGTTTCGTATGTCCTGCCCTAAGTTCTCCAGCATTTGCAGATAGTCACACCATAATTCAAGGCTGTTGATTTTGTAGTGGTGGCGTTTGGCAATGAGATACGATGCCCAAAACTTGTCGGCATTGCCGTGGCTGAGGATAAAATATTTCATATCTTCAATCTCACCCGATTTCATCAGTGTTTCAATCCGTGTGTCGGAAAGCAGTCTGCTGAAAAGCAGCACGGGGGAAATGCCGTGAAAATCGCCCTTGAACCCATTGCGTCTGAGCTGTGGAATAATGCGTACCAACGGATAGACCTCGCTCCATTTGCAGACATCATCATAAAGGCTGTTATACTGACGCACCTCCATATCGCTGTATAACGACCACTGGTCGCAGTAGAAAGACGGATATGTGCGGAGCAGAGCCATGTCGGTGACTTTGCCGTCGGGTGAAATCCAACGCTGCACCACCTCGTTGCAGTAGAATTTCATAGGCTCTCCCTTCTTGCTTGAATAATGAGCCTGCGCCACTCTGATTACTTGAAAACCTCCGCAAACGGTTATCACACTAAAATAGCGTATCTCTTTCTGAGTGCGTTTGCGTGTTTCAAGCACTTTCAGCTCCGCACCGCAGTGTGGGCATTTGCAACCTGCAAGAGTGTCGCACAGACTGCCGTTCTCGCTTTTCCATGAGTGTCCGCAGAGCGAGCAGGTCAGAATTCCGCTTTTGGCTCGGTATGCGATATGTTCAATGCGGTGGAGATATGCCCAACGCTCTTGTGCTTCGGTTATGGGTCGCAGTGTGGCGGATAGTCTTGCCACCTCTTTTTGTATCTTGGTCTTGGGTTTCATAGCGGTAAAGTGTTAGAAGTCAAAAAGACTTGGTTGAACTTCGGTTGCCTGTTTTTTCTCGGTCGTTTTCTTTGGCTGTATAGGCTTGCGCATTTTCGCCATTTCCTCGTCACGCAGTCGGTTCATAGCGTCCTGCCGTGCCTTTTCCTTTTCTTCCTCGGTCAGCTCAACGGCGTGGTTGACTACCACCTTGCAGTTTGTCAAAGGTTTGCCGACCTCAATCTCGTTTTCTTCCCAATAATGGACTGCCATTCCGAAGATTTCATCATCGGCAAATCCGTTGCAACCGCTTTTCTGCACTTGGTTGATTATGTAGGTCACGCAGTCCTCCATTGATTTGGTGGGGTTTGCAAACTTGACGGCAAATAAGGCGTCATTCTCCGCCATACCTTCAAGGTATTCCCTGATGGTGTCGTTAAAGGCTCGTGTGCCTTTGTTTTCTCTTGTCGTTGCCATAGTCGTATGAGTTTAGAGTGTTGCGAGTATCATTTTTTCAATCTCCGTGCGGTTGAGTTCCATGTGGAAAAGCCAGCTTATGAAAAGTCTGCGCCCCGCAGGTTTGAGTTCCCGATACAGCTCGCGGAATGTTGAGATGTTGCCGTTGAGATAGGTTTCCACCATATACTCGGCGATGTTGTCAACCTCGTAATATTTGGCTTGTTGTTCCCAAGTCTTTGAATGTCTTTTCGTTGCCATAGTCGTAAATCTTTTAGAGTGTCGTTATCCAATAGATTATCCCTAATGCCGTGAGGATTGAGATTATCCACCCCACACCTCGGCAAATCGGTTTCAGCACCGACCAGAGAAGCATCCCGACAATCAGCCCCAGTGCTATCCCTGCCACCTTAACCGCCTTTTTTAATGCGGTATGAGCTGGTGAAGGTGTGAAGCTCGTAATTTTGATATGTCTATCGTTTTGTGTCATAAGGCGATATTTTTTTTAATGCGTATAATCGCAGTTTGAAGTTTGTTCGCTCGTTGACATACCTGCACGCAGGTAAAGGAGGGGTGTTCCGCACTTGCCGAAAAAAATACGAGCTGAGCGACCGCAGGGAAGCGAGGTCTGGAGATTTTTTTCAGCAAATGCGAAAGAATACCCCGTCCCTGCGTGTTCATCAACTCCGAGCGAATAAACTTTGAACTCCGAATTATACTCAGCATGAAAACATAGAGCTGGCAACGCCCCGCAGGGTGACACAGAACGACAGACATACGAAAATTGGAATAATGACAATAGAGTGGAGTAATACGCCAGTGCATAACAGTCCGATTCAAGAAATAATCCTGAAGAAGCCTGTTTTATAAATTCTGTGATGAACTGAAATGCCTCCCCCGGAAAAGGCAGTGTATGCGACGGCGACGGGCCCGCAGGGATCGTGCCGTCACACACTCTGCCGCAGGGGGCCGATGAAAAACGGAGAGTGGCGCGGCGGCTCAAACTCCATACAAGGAGCGGGCGTAAAGAAGCCGGACTGCCGATATTGAGTCTTGTGCCGGCTACACAGTAGCATCGGCACAAGGCGTTGGAGGCAGTCGGGGTTTAGCCTGCTCCCATAGTCGGCGTGCGGTCAGATGGTGTCAGTGAAACCCGGTTCACCGTCACCCTCTGACGGCAAAGCCGACGACAACACCGTGAGCCGCCACGTCTCTCTCCGTTTCCGCAGTGAAATGTGTCCTAAACTCAGTTTTTTGTAAAAAGCGCAGTTATAATCGCAAAAATTTGTACCTATGCAGGATTATAATCGCAGATTTTTGTACGTTGGTCTATCATTATCAGATAACCTCAAAATTACCTTGCTTTTCATTTTGAATTAGCGTCGATACCATAGCTTGTAGATCTTTGAAATTTGAACATGCCTGTAATTTCAAAGTTGACTCTCCCCACCAACCATTAAAATTTCTTTTATAATATCCCTCAATACTTCTTCTTGGAAACTCGCCAATTATACTGTCAAATAAGTTTGTGTATGTATTTACATGGAAATTCGTAGGTTCAATAAAGTCATGCCATGTGTCCAGTAATTCGGATTCTGGTTTGACATCAATTATTTCAATTTGATCATACTTCCGAAATGTTGAAGAAAATGCTATTCGCATTGCGGCAATAGCCTCAACATCCGTTTTAGGCGCACTATAACCAAATATAGTCAATATACTTGCATTCTTTATTATCTCTAAAAATCCATTCCATGAATTACTGATATACGGATCTGAATTATAGCTTTTCTTCTTGACGGGAAATAAAAGTTTGGGCCGGTGTATCTCTGTACTAAAACATTTATAACAATGGGAATTTCTATATGATTGGATTGCTTTACAATCATTACATATTCCGACACCAATATTCCCATGTAAGAATACCAACTGCGGTAAATCTTTAGTAATCGTACAAACTCTATTATATGCTTGTATCAGAAGATCATCCCAATTAAATGTGAAGATATAATCTTTTGATCTTAAGGATAAAATCAAATAATCGTATATTGTAGGTTTAGCAGGTAATACATACTGAGAAAACTTTCGGATTATTTGATTTTCTAACTCATCTTTCACAGACGAATATTCTGGGATAGAGTCCAATTCCGAGTAAATATCCTCCAAATTAGAACTTGTCGTTTTGAGCTTTACGCTTGCCAATAACGGTGATAAATTTAATTCTTCAATAAAATTGTTCATCACAGAACATTTCAATCCATTCTTATCACCATGTGGTATTGCAGCAATAGTCGCGCCCGCCCCTAAAATAAAAACATGAGGGCGATTTAGGATAAAGTCATGTATATATTTTTCTATTCCTTCTTTGTCTTTCATCTCGTTGCGAACAAACACATATGCTACTTCTCAATAATCTCAAACAGTTTAGGCAATTTGCTGTAAGATTCGCTTTCTGTACCTATGGCATTAGCGTTGTCAAGTGCGGTATCGAGGCGATTATCTGACAGCAAATCGGAAACCCAAGTTTCTTTTGAAAGGAAAGACTGGTGTTTGCTAAAATTTGGGATAAACCGTCGTAATACAGCAATTACGTCGTCCGAAGTTGCGAAATAACGATTGGTATTCAAATAGTGGAGCAAAAACCAGAATTCAATCGAAGGCATACTATCGCACAAAATCACAGACGAATTTTTGGCATATTTGCGACGCATATCATCATACTTTTTCTTTTCTGCTGGTCGTGTGCGTGTTACGTCCGCATCGAACACGCACACCGCAATACCATTATCTGCAAGCACTCGATCAATCTGTTTTTGCATTTCGTCAAATGTCTGCTCAGTGAAATTACGAGGCTTGCAGGTGTAGTTATATCCGCGCAACCGTTTCAAATGAGTGAAATAGTAACGCTCAGTAGCTCCTTCCCCGATGATTGTAATCGTCGGGTTCTTGAGTTCTCGCTCCTTTATTCTTCGTGCCATGATAGAATTTTATAACACATTAGGTAATGCTCCGAACTGCCCGTTCATATAGGCACGATGGATAGAGGAAAGTTTGTTCAGCCCTTTGAAATCGGCGAGAGAGAACAATGCAGTATTGCCGTCCTTGCCTTTCTCCGTAAACCAGACCGAATCTTTCCCGAAAATATCATCAATATCTTTCAATATCGGATCATAGTGAGTCGATACAAGCAGTTGCGACTGATTGTCTGGCGTGTTTATGAATTTGGCGAGGATGTACTCCATTAGATTCGGGTGCATAGAAGCCTCAATCTCATCGACACATAGAAAAGCCTGACGTTTGAGTTGGGTATATATGAGAGATTCCAGCTCAACCATACGTTTTGTGCCAGTACTCTGGCAGGCTTCCGGCATAACATAGTCTTCCGCTCCGGTTTCATTCTGTACGGTATGTCCGAATAATGCCGCCATTTTCTGTATCTTGATATCAGAAATATTGAAATCAGCCTCTTTTGCGAATTGCATCAGATATTCCCGAAAATCCTCACTGTCGGCAATATGTTTTTTTACTTCCGATGATAACGATGACAGAGTGCCGCTTTGCAAGGGCAACATACGCGTATCAATCCAACGGCGCATATTATCAAGATAAGGAACTGCAATATTAACTTTTTTAAGAACCGCAAGCACAGACATATTACGCAGACAGTTCATCGACATCACTTCTATCTCGGCCTGTGAAAGTTTGGCTACTGCCGGATTAAAGTTCAACTTTGAGACGCCATCCACATCTTCACGACAGAATACTTTTGTCGGGCGATTGGAAAGATAGACAAAAAGAACCTCGCGGCAGACTTTCTCCGGATTCACTGTGAGCTGATACCAGTAGCGGATACCGTCAACATAAAATTTCATCTCAAATTCCGTGTCGAATGACAGTGCATCTTTTCTCATCAGGAAAGGCTGTACATCAGTTCCGTCATTATTGGTCGCAGGAATGTTGTTCCAGAATGTGCGCAGAAATTCAATCGCGTCCAGCAGATTGGATTTGCCACTGGCATTTGCGCCCAACACTACCGCGAAACGGAGAAGCTGCACTCCGTCAGGCATAGTCACAACACTGTTGTATCTGTCCTCGCCGGATGGCTCAAAACTAAGTTCCGCCTCATCTCGGAATGATTTGAAGTTTTTTATTTTCAGTTCTTGTATCATATTTGCTCTCTTATCTACCGCAAATTTAGCGAATTTGACGAACCTAACAAAATAAAATGTCGATATTTGCAGTTTTAATCTCAATATCAGCTCGTATCTACGCCAATATTGAAATTAAAATTAGAAAATATGAACATCTAAGAGGAATAAAGCCTCCTTTTTTCAGGTTTATCCAATCTATACGCTACCAATATTGCGGCGACTGAGAAATCGGTGACGCAATTTATAAGAAAAGTAACGAAATAATTAATGGTTATTTAACGCTGTTAATCGCTGAAAATCGGCAAATTATTTGTATCTTTGCAACTGTAATCGAAGAAGAACATTGAAATATCCGGGAGTGCAAGAAGGGGCATATCTCGATTTTCAGAAAGTCATCTCGTTGAAACCCAAAGAAATACCGCCGGAGTACACAACCCCAGGCGGATCACCAATAAAATAAGCCAAATTGCTAATTCATAGCAATTTGGCTTATTTCTTTCTCTAAAATTGTCAACATTTTGGAATTCTACAAGTCGTCTTTTCAGCCTACTTTCTTTTTTTGCAATTAGTCCACATTTTGTCAACAAAGCTGCGCTGTCAACGGATTTTTGGAGTCAGCGGATTTTCTATGTGGGTGGCTTGGGTGGATCAATAGGATAGTCTTGTAATTGTATTCATGGCTTTGGTTGCTCAAAATTGATAATACCCACGTCGATATTGAATAAAATAGGGCTATTTTATTCAACACAGCGATTTGATTGAATAAAATTCACTATATTTGCAGTCTAAAACAGACTGTAATGAAAACAACTATACTCAATCAGCGGTCGGAGCGTGACGAACTGATGTCGCGTCCATATCAGCAACGGCATACCAAGTATGACGCTGACAAACTTTTGCAAAATCCGCTTATAAAACTTATAACCGGCCCTCGCCGCGTAGGTAAATCAGTTTTTGCCCTGCTGATGTTACAAGGCAAGAATTTTGCCTACCTAAATTTTGACGATAATCAGTTGCTTGAAAAATGGGAGGAGGATCTGGCAATGTCAGCACTTGATGATGTCTATCCCGATTATGATTTCATGCTGCTTGATGAAATTCAGAATCTTCCTGATTGGGATTTGTGGGTAAGCAAGCTTTACCGTCGGGGAAAGAATCTGATAATAACCGGCAGTAATGCAAAGATGTTGAGCAGTGAAATGGCGACGGTTCTGACGGGGCGTTATCTCCAGATTGAGATGTTGCCTTTCAGCCTTGAAGAAACCATGAGTTGGAAAAACATCAGCCCAGACCGGGAAGAGCAGGCGGCACAGGCAATAATGCTGGCTGATGATTATATGCGAAACGGCGGGTATCCTGAAACCATTCCGGCTCGTAGCATAACAAAAAGCTATCTTTCCACTCTGTTTGATTCAATCCTGCTGAAAGACGTCGCGCAACGTCATAAAGTAAGGAACACCTCTGACCTATACAACGTTGCCTCATATCTGCTGTCAAACTTCTGCAACCCGATTTCAGCCAACGAACTTGCCGGAGAACTGGGATTGTCAAGTGTGGCGACAACAAAGAAATTCTGCGACTATCTCAACGAGCCTTACCTGTTCTTCTATTTGCCGCGTTTCAACAACAAGCTGAAACTGATGAACAAGGCTCCGAAAAAAGTATATGTAGTTGACAACGGTTTTGTGCAAAGCACAGCGTTCAATCTTAGTGAGAACCTCGGCCGCCTGTTGGAAAACCAAGTATTTGTAGAACTCCTGCGCCGTGGTTATATTCCCGGTCAAACGCTGTTCTATTACCGCACCCGCAACGATAAAGAGATAGATTTTGTCACCCGTAAAGGTACAAAGGTAGAGCAACTAATCCAAGTCTGCTACGACATGACCTCCGAGAAAACCCGCAAACGCGAACTCGACGCCCTCGTCGAAGCCGCCGAAGAACTCCACTGCGACAACTTGCTTGTCATCACCAACGACCAACAAGTAGGAGTTGAATGGAAAGATCTGACAATAAATATAGTCTCAATCAATAAGTTTTATACAAAGGAATTATAATAAAAATGTCAAAAAAAGAAAATAAGGATTGCTTTGTAATTATGCCTATTGCTGAGTGTGAGGGCTACGAACCTAATCACTTTGCACATGTATATAATGACATTATAAAACCGGCTGTTGCTAAAACGGATTATACAGCAACGAGAGCAGATGAAGTAAAAGAGACAAACTTAATTCATTTGGATATTCTTAAAAAACTAATAGATGCACCTATTGCAATATGCGATTTAAGCACGAGAAATCCAAATGTTCTATTTGAATTAGGTATTAGACAGGCTTTTGATAAGCCAGTCGTTTTAATTCAAGAGAAAGGTACCCCTAAAATTTTCGATATTGCGCCCTTAAGATATTTGGAGTACTCTAAGGATATGCGCTATCATGAGGTTATTGACACTCAAAATAAATTATGCGAGGCTATTAATGCTACTAAGGGAGCAGAAACAGAAGCGGGCAACATAAATTCAATAGTTAAACTAATGGCTTTAAGTTCACCGGCACTTATGCCTAATTTGGACAATAATAATAAGGAGTTGTTATCTCTTGATGTCGTTCGGTCTCAAATATCTGATTTAAGAATGATGATGGAAATGATGATGCATGAAAATCGTCGTCCCTCGGCAAAATCAGTATCAATGGCGGCAGTTGAATATGAACGAATATCCAATAAATTGGAAAAATTAGCTACGGGCAAATTAAGTTTATCTCAGGCAGACATGGAGTACTCAAAGTTAATGCAAGAAACTGAAGCGTTAATAATGAATTGCTCGAATGAAAATGAACATATGATGTTAAAATTTTTAATGGATAGGGTTTATCGTCAAAGAGAAGAGTTTTTCAGAAATCGATGAGAAGAGTAGTTTAATTTCAAATAAATCTCTATCTTTGTAATACCCAACGGAAACAATGGGAAGAACATTGAAATAGTGCCGTGTGCAATTCGTGAGCAACGGATAGTGCGGCATTACAATATTCTGAAAGCAACTTAGTTACGACGATATTATCCGGCTCCAGGCGGATCACTTAAAGATTTATCAAATTGCAGAAAACCTCTGAAAATCGTTGATTTTAAGAGGTTTTTGTTTTATGTCTCTACCCCAAATCGGCGCAATAATGGTGACTTGCGCAAAGGCGGGGTGAAATGTTAAAAAGGGGTCAGCTGCAAAAAACGGTCAGGTGCAACCCCATGTGGCCATTTCTATCCGAGCAAATTAACTGATTGTCAGGAAAGTGCGAGATGGCGTGGGTGCGAATCGTGTCCTTTGGTGGAAGTTGGAAGAAAGGCGTGGCAATCCATTTGTGATTGTTGTCTCAAGTAAGTGGTCTTTAACCATCTAAGCTTATCTGCAATACATTCCCCCCTTCCACAGGAAGGCAACGAGTGAACTACCCCACTCTCCGTACGTCAACCTTGCACCTGACTTATGACCCGCATCTCGTCTGTGTGCATGAAACCCCGTGGGCGGTGGCCAGTTACCGGAGGCACAGGCAACCGCCGGGGTTGTCTTATCCTGTTGTTCAGTATTCAATCTGCAGATATCCGCTCAAGGGGATTGCTACCCGTTGCACCCCCTTGACGATTTCAGGTGCGGCAGCCTCATGGCCATACACATCGTATGCCACGACACGCCGGGCGCCCGCGGGCATATCCAGCACCAACGAGGGCGCTCCCGAGGCATTGATTATGTAGGTGCGTTTTCCGGATGTCTTCATCTCTGGCACACTCATGTCATCGTATACGGCCACTATCAGTTCATCGTCACTTTCAGCCTCGATGACCGGGTAACATTTCTCCGGATGATAAGGGCGGAATTCTGACTTGAGCAATGTCTCGCGGTGTTTCTGCGAGAAATCAAGCCAATGCCTTATCACTTTAGTATGATTTTCGGGCAGCTCTCCGAGCATCAACGAATACTGTACAACACCAAACAGAGCCGAAAGTATGTGGCGTGCGGCATTCTCCGGGGTCTCGGCCAGGTTCCATTCCAGCATATCGGAATGTACTGCACTCTCTCCCGAGGTCAGACGCAGGTTGGCTATACGCTGGCGGTTGCCTTGCATATCTGCGGGACAGTCTCCTGCACGGAACATGTTGCCATACTGACGCATTGCCGGCCCTATGTATCGCTGACGGAATTCTATCAGCACATCCGGTCTGATGGCGCTTAACCGCCTGTATATTTCTTTCATCAGGACATCAATGGCCGCAGGCAGCGATTTTATATCGCGTCCGGCATAATTGTCGGCTTCTGCTGGATCCGCGTTGTCAAAACGGAAGCTATCGATAAAATCGAGTTTGAATCCGTCAAGACCGTATTCTTTCATAGCATTCTCATAGGTGGAGCAGAGAAACTCCCTCACCTCCGGAAATCGTGGGTCGAGCACACCGACTTCTGCCGATTCAGAAAGATACTTTCCTTTGAAACGCTCGTAATTGCTGCTTTTTTTGCCAACATAAGGAACCGAATACCAGACCATATACTTCATGCCCATGTCCTGCACCCGTTTCACATGCGCAGCAAAATCCGGAAAGCGGTTAGGGCTCACCTGCCAGTCGCCGCAGAACGCATATCCGCGGTTGTTGTCATCCGTCTGCCATCCGTCGTCAAGGATAATGGTCTTCATCCCCATCTGCGATGCCTCAAGGCATTCCCGCTCTATGCGGTCGGCCGTGACATTCTGATGGAAATTATACCATGTGGAATAGAGGGGGGCAAACGCCTCTTCATGAGCTGCCACAGGTTCCAGAGCGGCCTCGGCCGTCATCCACTCCGAAGCCTCTTTAATCGCTTCGCTCCACATTACTGGGCGCGGGTCGAGCATAATTTTGGTCTCATAGCGTGTCATCTGAGTCTGTGGTCCGTTGAAATAGCTGAGTTTGCCCAACAGGGTACTCCCCTCCTCGACCAGACCGAACTGAGCATCTACATTCCGCAGCGGTTCACTGGCTGCCACTGTCAGCCGGTTGCCGTTGTTGCTGTTTATAAAGGCATAAAGAGGCATATCGAAGGCAAGATGGCTCGAATAATATCCCATCCAGTCGGGGCGCAGCTGGCAGCGGTCCATATCGCCGGGACGCCATAGATGGTGAATATCAAGCTGGGGCACCGATATGATGACATCAAACCGAGGGGGCTGCCGCAGGCTGTCGGACGTCAGCCCGACAGCGAGAATCTCTTTGCAGTCAATCGAGTCTACATGCAGTTCAAACTTCCAGTCGCCGGGTTGCTGACAAACAACCTTGATGTCACCGGCACATACGGTCCTTACTTGCCATTCAGCGGCCGGTGTATTCACAATGCCAAATAACGCCGACAAGACGGCTACGAATATTTTCTTCATAAAGTTTAACGAAAACTATCAGCGCCGCACATTTTTACACATATGTTCAAATGTACGGCGCCGAGATAACCTGAATATTGATGAAACGTCTGTCAGTCAGACATAATTGTCATTTTTATAAATTTATCACATCGCTACTTTTCTGACAGTTGATCCCTGCTTGACGATGTAAATCTGACCGGCTGCAGGAGTTGTAATCCTCATTCCCTGCAGGTTGTAGTATTCCACCGGAGCGTTGTCAGAATCTGCCACGACTGATGTTACAGAAGTCTGGAGCATGTGGGTAAGGGTGAAGTTGTCGGCACGGAACCAGGCACCGTTGTCGGCAACAAAGTTGCCATTCTCGTCGCCACCGGTGACTCCGAGATTGAGCTGTTGAGAGGGAGCGAGCTCAAACCGTACCTCAACAGGATAGAACACACCTTCGTTTGAATCCGCCGGAATAGTCACACCCTGATGGGAGTCATTAGCAAAGATATAAATCGTGCTGTTGGCGGGAGCCGAGACTTTTACAGCCGCTGTATAAGTGCCCGAGGGAAGGCCGCTGATTGTCTGCGAAATTGCGTGTCCTTTCGCATTATCCCATGTGTTATAGAGATATTTGCCGTCGCCGCCTTCGGTTGCCTTGCCATCTTTATTTTCTGCTACGACTGTGTCACCGCCGGTGTCAAATGTCCAGCCCCATGCCCCAAGCTCGAAACTTGGATTAAGGATAGCATATGTCATGTCGGCAGGTACCACACCCTGGGCCTTGCATGCGGCAGCAAGAGCCTCGTAGGTCATATGAACTTCTTCGCTGCCGTCGCCTGTGATTCTATGGTTATCCCAACGGTCCTGAACTTCGCTGTTGTTGAAACCTTTGAGCCCCAGACGTATTGCGATAGCCTCGGCATCGGTCATGGCTTCCTTGACATTTTTGTACATGACGTTATAGGCGTCGCCACCTTTATTGCCGATATAAAGCAGATCGAAGTTGTCGAAGTAGAGCGCTGTCGGGTTGGCATCTGCTCCCTTCACAAACTTGACTTCGAGTTTGCCGTCGGTAACATTCACGGGAATTGAAACCTTGTAGCGTCCTTCGTAAACAGCCGTGCCGAAATCTATTGCACTGTAAGTGCCCCCGTCGCCAACGCGTTGATAGGTCACATCGAGGCCGTTGACGGTCATTACCGGGCTTGCCCCGTCTGAAACCACATATGCCGTCATCACATAGGCGCCGGCAGGCAGTCCTTCGGCGGAATTCGTAATTGTGTATGCGGTTGTGGCGCCATCCTCTACCTGATTGTTATAAGATTTGTAAACGCGGGTAAAACGCCATGCATCATCATTGTTGGTGGCAGAAGCCAGCTCGAAGAGAGCGTTTTCGCCGGCATCGGTGCGCACCCATCTGGCGTTTTCCGAACTGTTGGGGATGATAGATGCCCCGGGGAAAAGGAATGTGGCGTTCATCGGATTGTCAACGTCGGCGTCGGCAAGCTGTTGAATCAGCTCTTCGCGGGTGAAAAGCTCCCACTGCTGGGCCGCATCTCCGGCGTTGATGGCCATATCGTTGATATACATGTCTCCATCCATGCCAACGGCCTTTTCCTGACCTTCAACTGTATATTTGAACACGAACTGCCCATTCCCGTCAGTCTCCGCAGTCCATACGCAAGACTGATCCACCGGCTTGTCGAGATACATGTCTCTTGCCTGAAAATAGCCGGCGGGGGTCATTGCGCGAAACTCGTTGGCGCCTCCGGCAGCCTCGAATGTCACAGGCAGTCCCGACTCCCCGACAATAGCGTGAGTGCCCCACCAGCCACCTGCGGTTAGAAACTTTCCGTTAGCCACGTTGCGCATGTAGTAGGGTGTGCCGGGCACAATCCCGGTAGTGGCGAAAGCCGGAAGCCCGGCCATGCAAAACAGTAGTAAAATACTTTTCTTCATAAATGATATGATAGATTTAGAGGTTAATATTAATAGATTTATAGGTTAATATTATAATAACGTCATCATCGGGAATCCCTACTCAAACTTTAGCCGGGAAATACAATCTGTCACTAAAAAAGTTCCGCAGCATTCCTCCAGAAGCCGTAGGAGATATTATTTAAGTCTCAGGGTATTCCCGGTCTCCACTATCTCAAACAGCCGCATACGTTCCGCGCCCTCCGGATTGTTGGGCTGATGCAGCGCCAGTCTCAGGACACCGCCGAAATCCCTGAAAATCATGCCGTGTCCTCCGTCGCGGGAAAATACAGGCTCGGGATCCTGAATCCAAGGGCCGGTTATGCGCCCTGTTTTCGAACGGGCCACCCCGAGCGCGTAGCCGTCAGCGCTCATTCCCGACCAGATCATGTAAAGGTTGCCCGACTGCGGCGATTTATACAGGAACACCCCGTCGGTCACATAACACATCTCATTGCCGGACAGCCATCCCGACGCCCATGCCGGGGCCGAACCGCAGAACAGTCGCACCGGAAACGTCACAGCCTTCATTTCTGCATCAAGCTCCACCATTTCTACCGTTCCGTCGGACATCTCTACCCATTCATGGCAATACACCATATAGTTGCGTCCGTCCTCCCGGTAGAAGGTGCCATCGAGACACATCTGGCCTGCCGGGGTGGCCGGTAGTCTGTCGCCGACCGGCACGAAAGGGCCTAACGGTGAATCTGCGACAAAAATCTGGGTGCCCCTCTGCTCAAATTTCCTGCCGTTTTGCGGCGCTTTCCAGGATATGAAGTCATTGACAGTGGCGAACATATAGAACCGCCCGTCGATTTCATGCATCTCAGGCGCCCATATAGTGCCCGTTGCCCAGTTATCAGTCGGAATTTCAAGAACCTGCACCGGTTCGGACCACGTTTTCAGGTCGCGGCTCGTCAACACCTGCACCCCACCCCTCTCGGCTGCAATGTCCCATGCAGGACTTTTGGAGCGATAGAGATAATAGGTGGAGTCCGCCCCGTTGGCGAAGATGAATGGATCGCGCACATTAATATCGTCAATGTCAAGTGCCATTGCTGTCAATCCTGCCGATAGAGTCAGCAGCGATATAATTATTGATCTCATGCGTAGCTATGTGTTAGTTATATGTGTTACATCACTTCACCACTGTCTGAACCGACAACGACCCGACACTGACCACATAAAAGCCCGCAGGCATGTCAAGAACCACGGTCTCACCCGGAGATGTGTCGGAATATACACAGACTCCCCGCACATTGTAGATTCGGAGGGGACCGCTATGTCCGCTGAGAGATTCCACCGTCATCCTCCCGGGGATATCGGTCAGTACGCGCACTGTCGCGGGAGGAAGGACGCCCGCAATACATTTGGAGGTTCCGCCGGAAGAGATGCCGTTCTGCGGAAGTTCTATCAGCGACCATTGCCGGTGCACAGGCGCGTCCGGAGTATCGTCATACCTCCACAGTCCCACACGCGTATTGACCGAAGATGATTCTCCCTCGAGGTCAAAAGCTCTGGAGCCGTCGGCATTTGTGATGTAATAATGGACCGGATCAATACGGTTTAGCCTGAACCCCTGGCTACCGGTCTTGTAATCCTCTCTGTCGAGATAGTAATTGTTCTCATCGGTCTCTGTCAGAATCTGGCCGGAGAGGTTCGTGAACTCATACAGGTCGCCGCTGCGCGTGATTCTCCACTGCTGGGCCGGACTCATTTCCATCTGTTTCAGACGCACACCGTCGTCATCGGCCGTGACCAGCACATCTGAGGCGGTGCGAGGACAGAGCAGGTAAGATGCATCAGGGTTTATCTTGTCAGTGAGCGGCCGGGTGGTCACCGGCACAATCAGTGTTGCCACAGATGTCGGAGGCAGAGAAAACGTCAGTGTGGTGCCTCCGAGTTCATAATCACTGAACAAGGCCATATCGTGCGACGGATCGGTGATGTAAGCCGCAACCGGCGTCTGTACAGATTCGAATGCAGACAGGTCCGCCTTATGAATTATGCCGGCCGAAGAGGTATTCAGAGCCACAATCACAAGACGGTCTCCGTCAGGGGTCAGCGCCGCGAGAGTATTGGGATTGAGCGACGTGATTACAGTCGAGCCGGGCTCGATGAAACGGCTGAACTGCGAACGCACAAAATAATTCTTCGTACGCCACGCATCGCCATTGAGATAGTCATTTGTCGTCACCAATCCCCACTGATCATGGTTTTCCTCGATATACTGCCAGTCAATCCAGGCCGACGGCATCATGAAACGGATATCGTCGACAAGTCGCCGGGCAAGATTCAGATTTCCTCGTATTCCTGAACCGTCTGCCCCGACCTCGCTCATCCACAGACGTATGGAGGCTTCATTACATAAAGAGCTGAGTTTGGCCCGCGAAAAATCATCGGCGGTGTAGCTATGGGTATTCCACTGTCCCACCATATCCAGAACGCCGGCATCGCGGTAGGCTATGAAATCAAGCACAGACTGATTAACCGCTGTCTCGTCGGATACAGCGACAGTGGTGGAAAGCCCCGACTGGCGGAGTTTCGGGGCCAGTACCTTGAGGAAGTCTATCTGCGACCCGACGTCGAAATGGCATCCCTCCTGTTCGCCGCCGGCATACCAGTAGTCGGTCATAGGCTCGTTGAAGGGTTCAAGCGTGCGGAATTCTATGCCGTACTCATCCTTGTAATGGCGGCATACATCTATGAGGTAGTCTGCAAACTCTCCGTAGCATTCCGGACGGAGATTGTCGGACTTACGGTCATGATTGCCGGCAACGCATCCGCTGTATGTCATATAGTATGGGGCGGAATTGCTGAACGCCTCGAATATGGCATCTGGACGTTTTTCCTTGATTTTGAGCATTATCTTGCGCTGCGCCTCGTCTCGGCTCCATAGGTACGGGCCGGAAGAAGAATCCTTGAATCCCTCCATCTCGGCCCGCGCCCCCTTGCCGTCGCGCATATGGTGCTCGCGGCAGTTGGCATAGGAGGGATCGTCACCCCCACCAATATTATAGCGGAAGATGTTATAGTTCAGCCCGTCAGGACTGACAAGCCAGTCTATGATTCTGTCGATTTTGTCCTCGCTCCATTTTCCGCACATGTTGGCCCACCAGCAAAGCGACACTCCCCAACCTTCGAACTGATGCCGTCGCCCTCCGGGCGCGACGATATATGAACACTCGTCAAAAGCCGGAGCTTGCGCAGGGTCGCTGGACAGGTACCAATAGTCTGGCTCCTCCTTATTTGAATAAGCCCACGAGCCGGACGACGTGTTGTCTACGCCGACATACTTGCCGTTTGCCCTGCAACGCAGTGTGACATAGAAATCTGACACAGCTTCGATAGCGTACTGGGCGTTATATGACGAGGCATCGCTGAGGAAGCAGGCGTCATAGTCGCCACTGAGTGACAGCACGGAACCGTCATGAGCGAAAATATTGTAATATCCGTCGGAAGCAGAGGTAATCGTGAGCATCTGCGGACCGGTCACATCCGGGTTCTCCAGGGCTGCGTGACCCTGGCCGTCCCTGACCATATGCAGTCCGCTCGAATGCATAAGAAAACATGTGGCCGGCAAATCCACAGCACTGGCACCGGCCGATAGCGATGTGACAGCAGCCAGTATGGCAAGAAGAACTGGTTTGGTGGTTATTATATTTGGTCGCATATCTTTATTGAGTTATTTCAGTTCAAAACGGACCGAGCTGAGATGCTTTGAATCAGGGCCTGTCATCAGCTCGAATTCTCCGGGCTCCCAGAAGTATTCAAGTTCGGAATTATAGAAACGCAACATGTCGGGGGTGACAGTGAAGGTTACTTCACGGCTTTCTCCTGGTTCGAGGGTGATTCGTCTGAAACCTTTCAGCTCTTTAACCGGACGGGCAAGCGATGCATAGATGTCGCGTGTGTAGAGCTGCACTGTCTCTGTAGCCCTGCAGTGGCCGGTGTTGGTAACCTTTACCGAAGCCGTAATTGAATCGCCGGCCGTAAGTGTCGTTTTGTCGAGGCTCACGGCGCCATATTCAAATGTGGCATAGCTGAGTCCGTAGCCGAAGGGATACAGTTCTTCGTTGCTCTCGTCGATATAGTTGCTGGTGTAGCGGTTGAATACTTTCGCATCCGGATCGGGGCGGCTGGTGTTCATATGATTGTAATACAAAGGTATCTGTCCGGCATGACGCGGAAAAGTCGTAGTCAGTTTACCGGACGGGCACACCCTGCCGAAGACCACGTCGCAGATGGCTCCGGCGGCCTCGCTGCCCCCGAACCAGACATTGAGTATGGCGTCGACATTGGCATCTTCCCAGGTGAGGACAAGCGGACGGCCTGTGAACAGGAGAAGCACCACAGGCTTGCCGGTAGCGGCCAGGCTTCGCAACAGTTTTTGCTGCACATCGGGGAGCTGTATGTCGGCACGCGATGCCGATTCCCCGCTCATTTCTGCCGACTCACCCAGGGCGGCAACGATTACATCGGCCTTTGAGGCTGCGGCCAAAGCCTGTCGCAGCAGCGTCTCTTCGTTGCCGCGCGCTATCGGTCTGATGCCGTTGGCATTGTTCTCCACAGTCTCATCCGCATAGATATTGCACCCTTTCGAATAGATCAGTTCTGCTTTCCCCTGAAGTTCTTCGGTCATAGCAGCGAGCAGCGACTCATGGGCAGAAGGGGTGCAGGTCATGCTCCACATGCCACACATGTTGTTGGCGGCATCGGCCATAGGCCCGATCAGCGCTATCCTCCCCTTCGGCGCCAGCGGCAGGGTCTGATTGGCATTTTTGAGCAACACAAACGTCTCTGTGGCGATTTCGCGGGCCACACGTCTGTGTTCGGGCGTGTAGATCTTTCCGGCCACCGATGCAGTGTCGCAATATTTGTAGGGGTCCTCAAACAATCCGAGCCGGTATTTCGCCTCAAGCACGCGCCGACAGGCTTTGTCAATCATCGCCATTGTCACTGCCTTGTTGTCAAGCGCCTGCTTCAGCGTCGTGAAGTATCCCGACGAAACCATATCCATGTCTGTGCCGGCCTCAAGAGCCTTCACCGAGGCCTCTGGAAGCGGGGCATAGCCGTGGGCCGACATCTCGGCAATCACATCGTAGTCGGTCACGAGCAGGCCGTCGAATCCCCACCGGTCGCGAAGCACGTCGACCATAAGCCATCTGTTGGCTGCCGCCGGAATTCCATCGACAAGATTAAATGAATTCATCACGCTGGCCGCGCCGCTGCGGATGGCTGCTTCATAAGGGGGAAAATATTCGTTGAACATGCGCTGACGGCTCATGTCTACAGTGTTATAGTCTCGTCCACCTTCCACGGCCCCGTAGAGAGCGAAATGTTTCACACAAGCCATTATCTCATCTTTTCCCGACATATCTTTACCCTGATAGCCGCGCACATATGCCGGTCCGAGAACCGAACCCAGATAAGGATCTTCGCCATTTCCTTCGGCGATGCGCCCCCAACGCGGGTCACGACAGATATCCACCATAGGGCTATACGTCCAGTTGATGCCTGATGCGCTTGCCTCAATGGCCGATATACGGGCCATTTTTTCAATCGCAACCGAATCCCAGCTGCACGACAATGCCAGAGGAATGGGAAATATGGTCTCGTAGCCGTGAATTATGTCGGCTCCGACAAGCAATGGTATGCCGAGCTCTGTTTCCTCCACAGCGATGCGCTGCAGTTCGAGAATCTTTTCGGCACCTTTTACATTGAATACGCCGCCGATCTCCTCGCCGCGTATCAGCTTCTCAAGTTCATTGGTCATTACATGGCCCGTGACCATGTCGCCTCCGGTGACGAGGTTCATCTGCCCGAGTTTCTGCTCAAGGGTCATGCGTCCCATCAGCTCGTCGATAAACCGGTCCATCCGGTTCTCGGTATCATTACCTTGCTGACCGCAAGAGCACATCAGTGCCATGCAGGCCAGAGGGATTAAAGCTCTGATCTGTTTTTTCATGATTTTAAGATTTCGATTCTAAGTAAGTAGTCAAATTTATTTTATATCACTGACGAGAGTATTTTCGAGGGATTTTCGCTCGATGAAAAAGGAGTGTAGCGAGCTACACGACTGATGAAGAGAGTGAAAAGCACCGAAAAGACTCCGGCGGGGATATAAAGTTTTTTAAATATTCATATGCGTAATAATTTTGAATACTTACTTATTCTTTCGGGAATTAATGTTTAGTTATGCCTTTGACGATTAATGATGTCCGTGGCCGTCGAGCAGCACAGGCGTCACAACAATGGGACTCTGGTTAGTATCAATCACCAGACGGTAGGTGCCGTATTCCTGGCCGATATCGCCGACTGTACATCCGAAGTTGGCATCATTGCCCACGCCGTCCTGCCATGCGAATGAACGTCCGAAAGAACTTGTGTCGGTGATGGTGACCTCACTCGACATTATCCGCTTGTCCCAGCCGCGGTTTCCGTATAGGGTCAGCTGCGACCAGCTGCTGTGGACAAGGAACGTGGTTTCATATACTCCGGGAGCGGTCTCGGCACAGCAGAGATATTGGCGCGGATTGTCCCAGCTCCAGCCCTTGGATATATAGATCGAATTGTCGTGATATCCGACATCCCATCCGCCGGTGCGGCCGTGGCCGAAATATTGTCCGGTGATCCAGAGGCCGTCGTCTGATGTTCGCTCAGTCCAGATGTGTTCTGTGCCATCGACGTCGTAGAGCACGCGGTATTCGCCGCTCATGGCGTTGAAGGTGTAGGAACCGTCGTCGTTGCGTACAAAATATTCCGGCTGAAGCATATAGTCAATACACTGGAAGTTCTCGAAGCTGACGCGTTCGCCCTTGGTGAGACTGACGGTAGCCTCCAGAAACTCTGCATAGCGGCCGGCCTTCAGCGACACTCCGTTGACCTTGTAGTCGACCGGCCGGATTTTGTCCTGAGGAGTCATCTCGGTCAGATACACTATCTTGTTATTGAAATCCACGCGGACAGTATAGCTTCCTGCGGTAAAGTCCGGGCCGGGGAGGAGATCTCCGGTGAACATACAGTAATCGGGAGTTCCTGCAACGCCTTTCGCGAGCAGATCGGCGGGTACAGGCTCGAACAGCTGGGTTGAGCGTGCGCTTCCCCAGTCGCGGGCACGATAGAATTTCACATCGAAATCGCGGGCAAGATACATCGATGTCTCATAAACGCCTTCGGCCACTTTGACCATCTGGAATGAACCTGCCGCTTCGGTCAGCTTCCACGCTCCCACCGTTGCGCGGCCGGCCTTCGGATGACCGAATCCTGAACCGGTAACCCACATTGCGGTGCCGTCGTATTCGTTCATCGACGGGCACTCGGCATAAATGAGCATGCCTCCCGCGTCAAAATAGAGGTCATATTCTCCCGTAGGACCGATGAATTCAGCACGCCCCTCGACGTCGGAAATGACTTTGAAGAACTGAGGCTGCACCATGTCGGCGATACCCCCGAAATTGCCGAACACCACTTCCTGACCTTTTGTCAGGGTCTGACGGGTATGGAGAAACGCTCCGGAAGGCTCCATCAGCACACCGTTGACATAATAATCTTCCTGCTGGACCGGCACACGACTCTCGATATCGAAAGTCTTTGCCGTCAGATCAACAGTGATGTCATACACTCCGGCCTGAAACAGCGGACCGGCACAGAAGTCGCCTGTACCTGTAACGAGAGTCGGCTGGTTGATGGTGAGATCTTCGGCCCATATCTCGATTTCCTCATGCGAGCCCCACCCGTGGTGGCGGAAAAACTTGAACTTGAAGCCTTGTGCAAGATACAGGCTGATCTCAAACTTGTCGGGCGCCACGCGTCGGCAGCTCTGCACATTGTCGGGAGCGTCGATTGACCAGGATGTCGATATGGCTTCTGTTGCGCCAGAGTGACCGAGTTGTTCACCGATCACATAGAGCGCTTCAGGATATTCAGCCTCTGGCTGCTCGAGATAGAGCAGGCCGTTGAGATGATCGTAAATCACGTCGTAATTGCCCGTCGCGCCTTTGAACACAGCCTGACCGGCCGATGTCACATCCCAGAAATGGCTCTGCAACGTGTATTGCAGCTTGTCAATCCCGGCGAAATCTACGGTCTGCCCCTGTGTGAGCGAGAGCTTGGTGCCGTTGAAAGTAGTGTAATAGGTGTCGGTCAGTTCAAGTCCGTTGACTTTCACCACGGCTTTTGCCGGCCATTCAGGCCACTCATCCGGACGAGTGACGTCGTCAGAGCACGAGCTTGCCAGACACATGCCTGCCACCAATATGGCAGAGTATATCGTTTTGTTCATGATAGATGATTCTCAGTGTTAGCGTTTGTAAGCGTTTATGATGGCCTGGTATTCGGTTTCGTTGACACGAACCATACAACCGTGGCGGGCTTTGGGGCCTGCGAAATAGCGTTCTGTCCAGGGGCCGTCGAGCGATTGGGCCTCAAACATATCGTATTGCAGAGGGTAGTTCTCGGTGAACAGGTAAAATCCTTTTCCGTCTACCGTTGGAACTACAATCGGAGCCTCATGCCAGCGGTCAAGGTCGGTGATGCGGGGACCGGGATTGGCATAGGGGCCTGTGAGAGCCGGAGCCTTTGCTATGCGTATGGTCTTGCCGGTTTCAGGCGCCACATCCTGAGTGCGTTCGTCCTTAAAGATAGCATAATATGAGTCGCCGGAATGGCGTATGATTACGTCGATGGTGGCCATGTTCTCATCGCTGCCGGTGAAGTTAAACAGCAGTTTTGGATCCGAGAAACTCTTGAAATCCTTGGTCAGGATATAGAATGTCCGTTTTGTTTCCCATTCGCCCGTGTCAGAGTCGTTGCCTGTCTTGCCGGCGTGCCAGGTTATCATATACTGGTCGCTCGGTTGGTCGTAAAACATTTTCGGGGCACCGTAATATGTCTCCTCGTTGACATGGCCATACAGCTCCTTGATTTTGTTGAATATCGATTTGGCCAGCTTGGTGTATTCCCAGTTGACCAGGTCGGTCGAATGCCACAGCAGGGGTATGCCTGAGCCTTTCTTTACGCTGATCATATAGTAGCCGTCACGCCCTTTGCAGATGTCGGGATGGCCGCAATAGGCCGGAAGAACGGTGCGCCCGTCGTTGAGTGTTTCCCAGTTATAGGCGTCGCGCGACACGCTGTAGAACAGCGAGCCATAGTTGTCATCGGTCATATGGGCGAAGAGATAACCGCCGTCGGTAGCTTCAACCGGTTTTTCTGGTACCGGTGTGGGGTCTTCATCTGAATTGCAGCCCATGGTGGCCAGTCCCAGAAGAAGGCAGCCGAATATGTTCATGAGATATATTGATTTCTTCATAATCTGTTGTTTCTTTTTGAGGAGTTTTACATGCCTTGGGCCTGACTGTAGTCAACATCCCAGCCCGGACGCGAATAGAACTGGTCGAGCTTGCAGCCGTCGGCGGCAGCAGCTTCAACCGCGTAGTTGGGAAGCGGCACATACTGGCGTGTGGGCACTTCTCCTTTCACTTTCGAAGTTTCGCGGGCATAGCGGTTAAACCTGATCAGGTCTATTTTACGGCAGCCTTCGTAATAAAGCTCATGGCCGCGCTCAGCAAGGATGGCGGTGAGAAAGTTGTCGGCCGACGAGGTGGCTGCGGCGTCGAGCTCACCGAGATTGGCGCGACGGCGCACCTGATTGACAGCATCAATGGCGGTGGCCGACGGGGCGCTGTTGGTTTTGCGTACCGACAGCTCCGCATACATCAGCAGCGCATCGGCCCAGCGGGCGATGGGAATGTCGGTGCCCTGGAACGAACCGGAGGTCTCGATGGGGAATTTGTTGCAGATAAAGCCGTCCCAGCGTGTGCCCAGGTCGTTGGCGGTGACTTTCTCGCCGCTCTTGTTCCACCACTCGGTGACGATAAGATCGCGGCGGCGGTCGCCGGTCTCGAAACTGTCGTAGAATTTCTTGGCGACATTATAGAACGCCTGCCAGCCACCGTTCTGAGGGTAGAAGACTGTCGGATTGCCGTTGGGGTCGAGTGCGGCGGCATCCCAGGGCACGGTGCACATGGAGAGGATGTTGGCATTGCCATGCTTCGGGGAGCCGTCCGCGAGCGGATCGCAGCTAACGGCCATGATAATCTCGCTGTTGAACTTGTTGGCGTTCTTGTAAAGATCGGCACAAGGATTGTCCCCCTGGGTAAAAAGCTGGTATTTGCCCTCGAGTTCGGAGAACATCTCAAGTCCCGTGTCATAATAGCCGGGCATATGCGAACCTTCGTTCAGACAATGACGCATCAGGCAGAAACGGGCGTAATCACGCGTATAGCGCCCTTTCTCGGTCTGCACCTCCGGGGCGTGACGGGCTGCGAACAGGAGGTCATCGTAGATGTATCCGCACATTTCGTCGAGTGTCGGGCGCGTGGTGTTACGCTGTGCTTCGTCGTCAAACACCTTGTCGGGGTCTACAATTACGGGAACCGGACCGAACACATGCATGAGATAGTACATCATCATACCGCGGCACAGGCGAACCTCTCCCAGAAGGGCGTCACGGGTCTCTTCCGACAACACATTGGCCGGGGCGTTCTGCAGAACGTCCACGATATTGGTGAAACGGGTTATTTCCGCGGTCTTCATGAAATGGTTGGGATTGCTGTCATCGACCACCCAGCCACGCCAGTAGTGGATGCAGTTTTCGTAGTTGGCTTTGGAGAGCTGAAGCCATTCTCCGCCACAGCGCGTGTATCCGGGAGCCATTATATCCGAGGTGGAGTCGAAGAAACGGATGTCGCCGCCGGTGGCGATATACCAGCCGTGCATACCTGTCCCCTCGTTTATAGTGTAGGTGAAGGGCGTGGTGAACGGAAGATAGCAAATCATCATGTATGACACATATTCGCTCTCAGTCGAGGGATATTTGCCCTGAAGAAGCTTTCCGTAGATCTTGGCGTCGAAATTATCTTCACATGAAGAGGTCGTGAAGAGCATCAGCGCCGCCATTAAGGAGCATAATATTTTGGTTTTCATATAGCGATTGGCTGTAATATTTTTTTAGAAGATGATTTTTGCGCCGAACGAGTATGACCTCAACTGTGGATAGTTGCAACCCGACAGCAAGCTTGAAGCAATGACAATTTCAGGGTCATCGCCGGTGAATCCGGTGAAAGTGAACGGGTTCTGAACATCGACATAGAGCCGCAGGCTCTGCATGTAGCCCTTGAAACACTTCCATTTGCGGGCATCGAAAGTGTAGCCCAGCGTGATGTTGCGCACACGCAGAAAGTCTGCCTTCTCATAGAAGAGCTTTATGCCGGCGTTGCCGGGCATTGTCACATCTTTTGTGGCCACACCGGGAGTCGTGCCGTTGGGATTGGTCTGGGAGTTCCATGCGGTAAAGGCGTAGTCCGTAGGATTGGCTGCGCTTATGCCGCTTGAAAGATTGCCGGCCGAGCAGTTGGCCGCCTTGGTGTTGTTGTATTTCTCCACACCGAGCTGCCCGTACATGTATATGTCAAGATCCCAGTTCTTGTAGATGAACGTATTGCCGAAACCGTAATAGAGTTTTGGCAGCAGGTCGTCCATGTAGATGTCGCCTTCGTCAATCACGCCGTTGCCGTTGCGGTCATCGATGATGGGGAAACCGGGTTTCTGGGCATCAATCGGAAGAGAACGCTGTGATTCGGGCATATTGCTGCGGTCGGCGTTGATTATTCCGGTGGTGTTGTAGTAATAATAGGCGCTCATCGGCTCGTTTTCACGCTGCTGGTAGGTCTTATAGTCGTAGTTTGGCATACGCTCCACCCAGTTGGCGCGATAGTGAGAGAGGGCGAGCGAGGTTGTCCAGGTAAAATCAGAGGTGCGTATGTTTTCTGAATTCAGCGAAAGTTCCACACCGGTGCGCTTGTAGTGGGCGCCGTTGACCGGACGGGTAGGATACATATTGAGCAGCGATGTGTAGGCAGTTCCGAGCATGTTGGTCACGTCGTTGCGGAAGATGTCGAAGTTACCCGACAGGCGGTTGTTGAGAACTACGAAGTCGATACCGAAGTTTTTCATTGTAGTCTTCTGCCATGTCACGTCGTCATAACTGCCTCCCTGCAGAACGAACGGCACATAAGTTACGCTGCCGTTAGAGAATTTGATGTCTTCGCGCGACACACCGACGGTGCCGTAAAGCGATGTTCCCAGGTTGTCGCTGCCGGTGACACCATAGCTGGCACGCACTTTGAGGAGATTGAGCCACGTAAGGTCCCGGAGGAATTTCTCCTGAGAGACTTTCCATGCACCCGACACAGAAGGGAACCAGGAGTATTTCTTGTTGTCGAAAAACTTGTCCGTGCCGTCGCGGCGCACTGTCGCTGCCAGCACATATTTGTCGAAGAGAATGAACGACGCGCGTGCGAACTGTGAGCGCTTCTCGTTCTCGTATTTATACGACGAGGGAACGAAAGGGCCGTCGGCAGCGCCAAGATTTGTATCCTGAATCATGTCGTTGGCATTCTGGTAAGATACGGTCATATCGTTACCTTTGTCGACGTAGCGGCCCATACCGACCACTGCATTGAAATCAAGGGCATTCCAGAAATTGTGGTTGAAATTGATCATCCCCTCCATAGTCTCATACTGCCGCTCTACATATCCGAGGCTGCCGCGCGACTTTTTCACAAGTCCGAAGTAGACGTCTTTGGGAATATACGATGTGCGGCGGCCGGTTTCGTGGTTCAGACCGTAGACCAGACGCACCGACAGCATGTTTTTTATTATATCGACATCCATGGCGAAGTTGGCATAGTAACTGCTCTGACGCGATTCGTCGATGATGTCAAGGGTGGCTACAGGGTTAGGTACACGGCCGAAGATGGTGTATTCTCCATTTTTGTCGTAGACAGGCAGATATGTCGGGTAATGCAACGCCGAATATAACGAACCCGATGCCGAATTGCCCTGATTGCCGGTATCGCCCCCGACAAGTCCGTTCTCATATTTGTTTTTGTTGAGGTTGATGATTGTCGAGAGTCTTAGAAAAGGGAAAAGTTGTGCGGTCACATTTGTACGCAGAGAGTAGCGTTCCATGCCGGCGTTGCGAATGATACCGTCTTCATTGAAATAATTCACGCCGAGATAATACTTGAACTTCTGCGTTCCGCCGCTGATTGTCAGGGAATGGTTGTTGATATGGCCTGTCTTGAGCACATAATCCTGCCAGTTGGTGTCAGTGGCGTTGTCAATCTGGTCCTGTGAGAACACGGGAGTCCATTTGCCGTCGTAGGCAAGGTTGCCGTAGGGATACTGGTTGTTGTTGAGCAGATATTTTTCTTTGTCAAACACATTGACAAGATTCATATACTCGACACTGTTCAGGCGGTTGAGCCCGTAGTTATAGCGTTTCTGGATTGAGTAGCTGCCTTCATAGGTGATGGTGGGCTTTCCTTCGGCGCCTTTCTTGGTGGTGATGAGCACCACACCGTCGGCGGCTCCGATGCCGTAGATGGCAGCCGACGCGTCCTTGAGGATTTCAATCGACTCGATGTCGCCCGGGTTAAGACCTGCCAGAGCCGAGCGCTTCACATTGTCGGGCAGACCGGTCTCCCCGCTGCCGGCTTCGAGCGAAGAGTTGGGCATGATCACACCGTCGACAACATAGATAGGGTTGCCACCGCCGCGGATAGAGATATTGATGTCTCCCCCTGGCTGAGTGCTGCTCACTGTGGCCTGCAGACCGGCCGCACGGCCAAGCAGCATGCTTGACACGCTGCTGTTGGCGGCTTTGGAGATTTTATCGGTTTTTACGGTGGCGATTGATGTGGTCAGGTTTTTTCGGGTGGTGGTACCATAGCCGACCACCACGACCTCGTCAAGCACGTTGGTGTCGGGCTTTAGGCGCACCGTCAGCTCATTTTTGTCTCCGGGCTTCACAGTTGCGGGCTGAAACCCCAGATATGAGATGTAGAGTTGCCCCTCTGCCGGCATTTCGATCGAGAAATAACCGTCGATATCAGTTACCACCCCCGGAGTGTTCTTGTCGAAAGTCACAGGAGCACCAATCAGCGGCTCGTCATTTGAGGCGTCAACCACAGTGCCGGTCACCCGGCGTTTTGCCGGCGACGCTTTGGAAGGGGCCGACGATGCGGCGGCTTCATCGGCTTTTTTCAACGCAATCTGATATCCGTCTATATCATACTTCACGTTTGTGTTCTTGAAAATCTGGTCGAGCAGAGTGGTTACAGGCTGGGTGGAAACACTTACGCTCACCTTGCGTTTGGTGTCAATCGACCCGCTGGTGTAGAAGAAAATGTATTTACTGTTGTTCTCGATGTAATCAAGAACATCTTTCACCGAAGCGTTTTGCATTTCCACGGTAAAAGTTTTGGTGTTGACGTAGCTTCCGCTCGTGGCGGCCTGTGATGATAAAGCAGCCAGACTCAGCCATAGCAACAGGATTATGCGCGACAGCTCTTTCCTCGCATTAATCATGCGGACGTATTTATCCATTACAGTGCATTGGTTTAAGGTTTTCTAATCTTGGGCTTGGTTTAGATCGCGAGTTTAAACTCAGTCCGTTATATAATTACACAATCGATTATTCGTCGGAATACGCTGAATGATCAGGGCGCAGTCCCCTCACATCCGGTTCTGAAGACATATATGCTGTCTCCGCGCTCCTCATATCTCACCGGGGCAGAGAACGCGATGGCGTGAAGCACATCTTCGATATCGTCTTTCAGATACAGCTTGCCGGTGACCTTAATGTCAGTCACATCGGATGACAGGACAAACTCCCGTCCATAGCAGATATTAAGTCTGGAGAATACATCGGCAATAGACTTGTCGCTGTACACCAGCAGATTGTCTTTCCAGCTCACATAAGGAGTCACATCGACACGCCTGGGAGAGCTGATGGCAGAGCCGGTGACGTCAACCAGTTGTCCGGGGCTCATCGTCACTGTTCCGTCGGAAGAATTGTCCACATCGACTTTGCCGGAGACAAGCACAACCTGAGAAGGAGCACCGTTGCCGTAGGCCATAATGTTGAACGAAGTCCCCAGAACAGTCACGTTGAAATCCTTGTTCCTGACTATAAAAGGATGTTTTTTGTCGGGAGCGACATCGAGATATACCTCGCCGGACACATATATTTCACGCGTGTCTCCCGAGAACTCCTGAGGATAGACCACCCTCGAATCGGAGTTAACCCAGATGTGGGTGCCGTCAGCAAACACAATCTCGGCCCGGCGTCCTTTCGGAACCGCCAGCTGGCAATATCTGTCGGCGGACGGATTGCCTGCGGCTCCGGATACAGAGCGGCCGTTGACCAGAACCCTACCATTTGCGAGACAGCTGATGCTGGCTCGGTTCTGGTCAACCTCGGTAGTGTCACAGCCCGGCACCATATTGATAATGTGCCCGGATGTCATGGGCACCTCGGTGTTGAGGGCATACGTTGTAATGTCTTGTATTGCCGTCAGACCGGGAGCATCCGCATGGCCTCCACCGTCCGGCCACAACATCAGAATCACAACCGCAGCTGCAGCTGCAGCTCCCGACCATACAGTGATTCTCCGACGCATGGCGTTCCTGTAGGCGGCGCGTTTTATCCGCCGTTCACAGTCCTCCCATGCCTTGTCGATTTCAGAAATGGGAAATACCTTTTCTCGCTTCCTGAAGATGTCCACAACGCCATAAAGCAGTTTGCTGATATCTGTATTTCGGGGAGTCATCGCAAAAAAATTGACGGGTTTACATATATATTAACGGAATCCTTCAGAATTCCTACTCACAAAATCATACTTATGACAATAACATGCATAAATAAATCAGGAACGGAGTTGCTCCCATCTCTGACCGAAGAGATTTGAGAGCCCTGGACACAAGATTCATCGCAGACTGCGGATTCATTTCCATCACAGCGGCAATCTCCTTGTACGACAGACCGCGGACATACCTGAGGTAAACGGACACCCGCTGATTATATGTCAGAGAATTGTAAGCCATGACAAGCCGGCGTCCCAGCATACGCGAGTCATCGTCATCCTTGAAAAGCTGCTCAATTCCGGAGTCATTGTCATCAATCTCAAACAGCCGTCCGGTGATTGACACATCATCGTGTGCAGAGGCGACCCGGTCAAAAATCATGTTACGCAATGATGTCAGAAGGTAGGACCTCACATAGGGAGTTGAAGAAAGTTTCCGGCTGCTGCATATCTTGACGAATACATCCTGAATGCAGTCTTTGACAAATTCCTCATCGGAAACGAACCTCATCCCCCAGTTAAACAACAGGTTATAGTTCTGCTTATACAACAGCGACAAAGCTGTCATATCACCGCTCAAGACCTTGCTCCATAATTCAGCCTCATTCATCATTCAAAACACCTGGTTATAGATTTAAAGAGAATGGGAATTTGATATCCGGTAATATTGTACTAATCTGCATCTAAATATAACGGAACTTCTTCTAAAAACTAATCACTATATCCAAAAAAATATGCGCAGATTCCACCGCCAAATGCAAATAACGGTCCGCTACACCGGGCATTCCAATATACGCGGCTTGACCCTCCCTCCTATGTGGCAATCGGAGCCAACGACGGCATAGCAAGTCCTTCTGTGATGCGTAAGGCATTGAAAACTAAATGAAAATCCGCATCGCGCCAACCCATGTCCCAACGGCTACGGACATTTTGCTTAAAATAATTTAATGCCTAATTTTACAGCATCAATTTGTTTCATTACCAATATTCCGGCATGAATCCATTTAAACTGAAATATATGTCCGGCAAAGCGTTTGCTTTGTGGCTGGCTGTGATATGCATTGTCGTCCAGATTCCACCACTGTTCATGGGAGTGGAATTGTGCGACTCCGGATTCTATCTGACATTCTACGACAACATCTATTCCCATCCCGAATGTGTTGAGTACAATTTCATGTACTATCTCAGCGGCCTGACGGGAGGTGCGCTTCTGAAGATTATGCATACAGCGTTGGGAATGCGCATAGTTGGCGCAGCGGTCAATGTGCTGTGTGCTCTATGCCTTGCGGCTGCATTCCCGGCACGCCGGTTCCGCAGCGCCGTGGCCGGCTCATCCCTGCTTATGATTGTCGGAAGCTGGTGGCTTCCGCTCACATTCTCCTACGACCATCTCACATCGCTGCTGACATGTGTGGGACTTTTGCTCATCATGAGAAGCGTGACAGCCCGCAACCGCACAGGCGCCGTATGGCTTGCACTCGCCTCCGGCCTTGTGCTTGGCATGAATACCTTCGCCCGCATCCCCAATGTCCTCGGCTTCGCTTACATCCTGCTCATTCCCATCGGCCGGTGCCCTCAGTCAATGTGCAGCAGGGTCTTGAAGCAGGCCACGGTTGCGGCATCGCCGGTATATTTTCCCTTGTCCTCGCTCAGTTTGCAGGTTTGGCAATAGAACGGCCACGACTCTGTGATTTTCACCGAGGTAAGCTTTATGACTATGTTCATCGGCTCCACATCGGCGAAATCGTTGGTGAAGTGTGTGCCGATGCCGAACGACGGCAGGCATTTCCCCTCGGCATATCGCTGAATCCGTATGGCCCGGTCCACGTCGAGCCCGTTGCTGAACACCACCTGCTTGGTGGCAGGGTCAATGTTGAGCGAACGATATTTCTCCACAATCAGGTCGAGCTGCTCGAAATTGTCGCCGCTGTCCACCCTAAGCCCCTTGAACATATTGGCGTAATCCTCCGAAAAGTTCAGGCTGAAAATGCGCCACCCGTATGTATCGTAAAGAAACGTGCCCAGCGCGCCGCGATAGGTGTGCGACCACGTGCGCATGGCCAGATAATTGGCCATCTGCGGCCCGTACATCCCCGCTATGGCGCACACCAGTTCGTGCGCCATTGTTCCCACGGGTGTAAGGTCATATTTCATGGCGAAATACACATTGCTTGTGCCGATGAAGCGCCCCGGGGCACAGGCATGGTCCCGTCCGCATGCCGTCATGGCGCGCATCACGGTGTCCTGCGCGGCAAACGAGGCACGCCGCCGGGTGCCGAAATCGCTGAACACGCATCCGGCCTCTATGAGCCGGCTCGCCTTCTCATACGATGCTGCATAATATTCTTTCAGACCGTTTTCAATGCGCGGCGCCTGCCCCGTCATTTCATAATAAAGCTCTGAGATTATGGCAAGCACTTTCACCTCAAGCAGAATGGTGTCGCACCAATAGCCCTCGAACTCCACCGACAGGTGCCCCTCCGCGTCCTGGGTAGCTGTGACCCAGCGCCGGTCGTAACGGAACCCTCGCAGAAAGCTGTAGAACCACAGCGGGATGTAGCGGCACCGCCGCTGCATGAACTCCACCTCCCCGTCGGTGATCACCACCTCCTCGAGCATGGAGATCTGCCGCATCAGCTCGTCGGCGAAACCGGGGGGATAGACCGTATTGTTGCGGTCGAAAAAACGATATTTCACCCGCGTGCGCGGATAGTTCTCTATCACAGCGCAGCACATGGTGAATTTATACAGGTCATCGTCGGTGAAATGTGTTATTATAGGGCGCATGATTCCAACTAATAGCATTCTGTTAAACAATGGTTAAATAAACAACGGACCGGCAGCCTCGATGGTTCGTTGCGGCCGGTCCGTTTTAGATGATAGTCCGAGCTGGACCTGATTTTAATCGGTCAGGTTCAATAGACGGTCAAGTGCGTCACTGGGCTATGAGCGAGAGGGCGAAACCGCCGCCGCGCGCCATCTTCACGGGAAGTTTAGAATCCGAAGTGACGTCGAACGTTGTGATCACGTAAGCCTCCGGATTGTCGTAGCAGTCGGCATCGGGAGCGTCGGCATAAAGGGTTGCCTTGTAGGTGCGTCCCGGCTCAAGGAAATCGAGCGAAATCTCGCTTTCGCGGGCCTCGTTGGCCACACCGCCCACAAACCAGTTGTCCGTGCCTTTCCCCTGACGTGCGGCGATGATGAATTCACCCGGTTCGGCGTCGAGATAGACCGAACGGCTCCAGTCGGCGGGAACATCCTTGATGAACTGGAATGCATCGGCCTTCTCGGCATAATGCTCGGGCATGTCGGCTGCCATCTGCAGCGGCGAGTACATGGTGACATACAGGGCAAGCTGATTGGCCACCGTGGCTTTCTTGTGGTCCTTGCTTCCGGGCACGAATTTGCTCATGTCCATGCAGAAAATGCCGGGAGTGAAGTCCATCGGGCCACCGATGAGACGGGTGAACGGAAGGATGGTCACATGCTGGGGCGACATTCCGCGGTACTCCGTGCCCATCGCGCTCTCGTTGCCCACAAGATTGGGATATGTGCGGCACAGACCGGTGGGGCGAACGGCCTCGTGGCCGTTGACCATGATGTGATGGTCGGCGGCACGCTTCACCGCGTCAAGATAGTGGTTCACCATGCGCTGGCTGTAGTGGGTGTCGCCCTTGGGGAGGATATGGCCTACATAGCCGCTCTTCACGGCATCGTAGCCGTAGCGGTTCATCAGGTCGTAGGCGGCCTCCATGTGCTTTTCGTAGTTGCCCACAGAGCCGGAGGTCTCATGGTGCATCATCAGCTTGATGCCCTTGCTGTGGGCATAGTCGTTGAGCGCCTTGATGTCGAAATCGGGATAGGGGGTGACGAAGTCGAACACGAAGTCCTTCTCCTTGCCGAACCAGTCCTCCCAGCCCACGTTCCAGCCTTCGATGAGCAGCTGGTCGAAGCCGTTCTCGGCTGCGAAATCTATGTAGCGGCGCACATTCTCGTTGTTGGCGCCATGCTGTCCGTGGGGCTTGGCCTTGGAATAGTCGAAGGTGGCCAGATCGAAGTTCTCGGCGTTGGTGTAGCTCCACTGCGATTTGCCGGTGATCATCTCCCACCACACGCCCATGTACTTCGTGGGATGTATCCACGATGTGTCGTCGAGTGCGCAGGGGTCGTTGAGGTTGAGCACCATTGCCGACGCGAGGATGTCGGTGGCCTTGTCGCCGAGCATGATCACACGCCAGGGTGTGGCGCGCGGCAGTACCAGCGTGGCCTTTGCCTCGGGGATGCCCGGGGTGAGATGGCTCACAAACGTCATGGTGGTGTCGTTGAGGTTGAGGTGCATGGCCGGATAATCCACCAGCGCGGCCTCATGGAGATTGATGTACACGCCGTCGTCGTTCTTGAGCATCAGCGATGTCTGCACCCCCGTGGGTGAGAAGCCTGTCTGGGCGGCATTGCCTATGCGCATCCCCTCGCTGAGGTTACGTATCTCGCTCAGGCGCGATTTGGTGTACTCATATTCCTGGGTGTCATAGTCGCCCGAAATCCACCAGGCCGTCAGGTCCTCGCCCATGGCGAACTCCGAAAGCTCCTCGGCCACAAGCAGCGTGTCCACTGCCTGCTCGGGGAACACATATCGGAAGCCCACACCGTCGTTGAACGCGCGGAACTCCACATTCATCCGTCCCGAAGCGTTCGACAGATAAACCGTAAGGTCGTTGTAGGTGTTGTCGATCGAATCGTTCTCGCCCCACACCGGCGCCCACACCTCGTGGAACGAACCGGTGGTGACCGAGTCTACCTTGAAGCCGCTGCGGAAGTTGAGCGAATCGTTGAGAGTGGCGAAACCGAGACGCGATTTCTCCACGATGTCCTTTCCATAGAATTTTACTGCATAAGTGGGTGTGCCTTCGCCGTCGAGGGCGAACTCCACCTTGATTTCGCCGTCGGGCGAGGCAAGCGTCCCGCCGCCCCTATGCGAACAGCTTCCGAGCGCCATGGCGGCAACGGGAAGCCAGCACAATGTTGAAATTTTCATGATGAGATAGATGTATGAGGGTAAATAAGATACATGCAAATATACGCAAATCCCCTCAATCCGGCAAATCCCCCTCCGACTTCACCGCCCGAACATCACTTTAGATTTATGTCACAAATGACAGCTTTCTAAAGCAAATATATGCATTAATGGATCAAGCTGAAATACGGGTACATGGAAATCAACATTTCTCCATGACAATGCTTGCGTCAACTTGTAGGGTCGCGACCTGTCGCGACTGCAGGCGGGATGTTGCAAATGAAT
>ERZ837910.172-NODE-172-length-100542-cov-5.174013_pt1 | contig 100542 bp, 88 predicted proteins | sample MGYA00519940_ERZ837910 | MGnify/ENA primary metagenome ERZ837910 (study PRJEB31850, sample SAMEA3708825) | human gut metagenome | biome: human gut; feature: human-associated habitat; material: faeces | place: China | collected 2014 ... | reverse complement strand
GCTGTTGCTCTCGCCGCCGTCCCTGTCCTCGTCGCCCACGGAAAGGCGGGAGTAAAGGGCTGTAATTTTGCTATAATCAGTCATGTGCATAACCTCCTGTGCGTCCATGTATGTGTCATTTACACTTAAAATTATGCACTCCAGCGGGCAGAGCCGTATTCAATACCCTTGCGGTATTTCTTCGCGTTCTTGCCCTTGACATACACCGTCAGCCGGACGAGGACTGCGCCGAGGATGCCGACGCAGATATCCAGCGCGTGAAAGCTGGGTGCGGAGCTGGCGAAGGCCGTCTGAAAGCCCTGCCCGATATGCAGCAGCTTTTCCGAGGCGTCAAGCCCCGGCGCCAGCCGCACCGCCTGGCAGAGCTTATCAAAGAGATACACAAAGAACAGATACGGCAGGTTTGGCAGAAGATATTTTTTGAGCTTATCCTTCATCGCTCCACACTCCGTTCTCTGGTCTTGACCTTTTCGCCGCGCTCCTGCTCCTTGTGCTGCGTTTTGGACTGCTCCTGCGCCTTTTCCAGCTTGCGCCGGATGGAAGGGGCTTTCTCGCGGCTCAGGTTTTTAGCGGAAAACTCCCGGAAGGCCGCTGTAATCACATCGGCGTCCCGGCCCTTGAAGAACACCAGGTAACGGGTATGCTCGCCGGAAGTGTCCTTCTTCAACGCAAAATCCAGGCCGTACTTCTTCGCCGTGGAAGAAAAGGCCCGGATATTCTGATCCGTGATCTCGATGTTGGATACGCCGGTGTTATGCTTCATAAGCTGGCGGAGCGTCTGCTTGCCGTGCCGGAGTGGGGGATTTTTCTTGTGCTTCTCCATATCCGCCAGCACCTTCTTCATGGCCTGCTGCAAGAGCTGGGCGGTCATTTTGCTGGCCTCCACACAAAGCGCAAGGGTTTTCTGCGTGATTTCTTCCTGCAAGGCGTTCACCTCCGATCTCCGCTGCCGTACAGGTCATGGCTGACAAGGGATGTGTAATAGCTGTCCATCGTGACCGGCGCGTTATACAGCGCCGCCAGCAGATATTTCTTGATATTGCGGACATAGGTGGTGTTCTCCCGCATCCGGTCAAGGACATACTCGATATGCGAGGCGTTCAGCTTCAGGAACCGCGACCGGACGACCTCGGCAGGGTAATCGTCCCCAGCCACACGGATCATCTCCCGGTTGGAGCAGACGGTATCCACCATGAGCTCCACCAGCTCGTCCAGCCGGTCCTTGTCAAGCTGCACGTTCTGCGAGAGTACGTCATACTCGATGTTCTCTAAGATCAATGCCCGATAGCTTTCCCGCTTTCGCATCCCGTCCTGTCCGGTCCGCTCCCCGGGGGCTGGGGGACTTGATGGGATAGGACTTGATCCTTGCGTAATTGATAGATCTGTCTTTGATGGATAGTTACTTGATTCTTCTTTATTTAATTGGGCGGGGTTCTCCTGAATTGGAGCGTCCAACATTGGATTTGCCTGTACGGGATTTTCCCGTATAGGTTTTTCCTGTGTAGGTGATGGCGCTTTAGGTTGTTCCAGAATAGTGTATTCGATAGAGCCGAGCTGCCCGTTTGCGCCACGGACACGCGCACGGATCAGATAGCCGTGCGCCTCCAGCTCCCGGATGCCACCACTGATGCTGTCAATTCCATCCTTGCAGATACGGGCAAGACCCTTCATGGTGTAGTCCCAATTCTCCGGCAGAGACAACATGAGAGATAAAAGCCCTTTCGCTTTCAGCGACAGCGACATATCCCGCAGATGATAGTTTGACATGACCGTGTAATCCCTGGTCTTTTCGATACGGAATACAGCCATCTTCGCACCTCCTTCCTCTGAAAATGAAAAGTGTTGATTTCGATGAAAAAAGCCTCCGGTTTGCCTCTCGGATGTGATCCATAGGAAAACATCCATGCCCGCCTGCTTGCGGCGGTCAGAGAGGAAAAAACAGAGGCTTTCGCACCCTAATCACAACACTTGAATTTAGGTATAGAAAAAGGGCGGCTGTCTTAAAAACAGTCGCCCGAAAAGGGGATATATACAAGTTATTTGCTACTCGTCCGCCTTGAAAACCGTTGATATTACTGGCTTTTTCAAAAAGTTCTGTATCACCACTCGCACCATCTCAAATACCGTCGAAACGCTTGATTTCGGCGGTATTTCTTTATTTTCTGAACCCATTGCTTTGAATAGGTTAAATTTCCAATACCCCCCAAAAACCGCTTTTGGGGGGTATTGGATGTGGGACTAAGTATGTCATCTCTATTATTCGCATTTCGCGCAGGCGGTATATCCTGCCTCTTTCGCGTCAGCAAGCGGCATCTGTACCGCACGCTTTCCGATATACTGACAGCCTTCGTTATGGTACCTTGAGCCGGACGGCGTAACGTAGACCATCGGTCCTGCCGCTCCTGTGTCCGCGCCGGACTGTGCCGCCTGCTCCAGCCGACTGTTCAGCTCATCGATTTGCGCGGTCATTTCATCTACCTGTTTTTGAAGCTCAGAGGCAGCGGCGGCGGCATTTTTCGCGTCGCTCTGCGTAACAGAAAGCTGCTCACGCAGTGCATCGTTCTCCTCAAGCAGAGAGCCCGCGCGGTCAGATGCGTCCCAGAAGAAAAATCCGAGCACGGCGCAGCCGGCAGCGAACACCGCACAGAGTACTGTTTTTACGGTATTAAGCTTATCTTTCATCCGAAATGCCTCCTTTTCTCCATTATATCGGCTGCCGGACACCTTGTCAATCAACTGTCATATCTTTTTCACGGCTCACATACCGTATTGACAGGAGCAGCAGTGCAAAGGAGGAGATTTCAAGAATGGAACTGGAGCAGAAACGCATTGTCTATTGCAGGCGGCAGCTGGCGCAGACAAGCGCCTGTACCGAAACAGCGGACTGCATTGTGCCGGACGCTTTTCCGGATGTAGGTCGCGTCGTGTATGCCTGCGGAACGGCCGCCATCGGAGATCACGCACCGCAGAACGGCCGTCTTCTTATCTCGGGCACGGTTCAGGCGGTCATTTTGTACGAGCCGGAAAACGGCGGCGGTCTGCGGCGTCTGGAGGTGCCGCTCAGCTTCGCGCACATCGAAGAATGTGCGCAGCTCGACAGCAGCTCGGTCTGTCTGGTGGAATGCCGTGTGAGCGCGGTCGAGGCCTCGGTCGTCAACAGCCGCAAGCTGAGCATTGCGGCCGATCTTGTGCTGACAGCCGAATGCTACGACAAAACAGCCTGCGAGTACACAGAAAACATCGCAGACGATCATACCGAGCTGCTTTCGGAGACCTGTGAAGCGGTTCTGCCCGACGAAGCGCAGCTTTTTTCGTTCTCCGTTCTGGAGGATATCCCGGTCGAGGAAACAGACGGTCTTTCGCTTCTCAAGCAATCCTGTACGCTGCATATCACTGAATGCCGCGCAATGCGCGACCGCATCGTCGTGCGCGGAGAGGCGGCTCTGCGGTGTCTGGTGATGCAGCTTGACGAGGCAGTCCGCACGATCAGTAAAACCACACCCTTTACGCAGGTATTCGAACTGACGGGAGCGGTCGAGGAGGATACGCCCGACGCGCAGCTCACGGTACGCAGTCTGGAATGCCGCATCGCAGCCGATCATTCGCTGTCCTGCACAGTGAATGCGGACGCACTGGTCCTGCTGCGGCGCAGTCATACGCTGCATTGCATTACAGATTTTTATCTGCCGGGCGCCCTGCTGAAAACCCAAGAGGACAGTACCAGCCTGTACAGCAGCCCGGAGCCGCAGCCGTTTTCTGCCGAATCCGTCGAAAGCATCCAGACCGCAGCGCATATCTCTCATGTTATCTGTGCGGATGCGGTATGCTGCGGCGTGCGTGCGACCGAAAAGGGATTGCAGATCTCCGCCTCGGTGCAGGTGCTCTGTCTCGACGATGAACAACGCCTTTGCAGTGTGCAGCGTGTCCTGCCGCTGACTTTTACCGGCATCGAAGCAGGTACCTGTCTGCGCCCGTCGCTGTCCGTTCGTGCGCAGACAGTCGGGGAGCGCGGACTGACGCTGACCGTTACGGCGGAGGGAGCGTGCGAGCGCGAGACGCTGCTGACGCTGCGCCATCTGTGCTCGGTCGAGCAGACAGCACAGCAGGCGGACACGGGCGTGACGCTGCTCGTGCGCCATATCGCGGGAGAAGCACGGCTGTGGGACATTGCAAAGGACTGCGGAAGCACACGGGCGGCAATCTGCGCGGCGAACGACCTGCCGTCTGACACGGCGGCTGTTTCGGACACCATGCTGCTCGTTCCGCTGCGGATCTGAAAGGCGGTAGCGTATGGAGAACGGGATCTATCACGACATCAGCACGCGAACCGGCGGTGATATTTACATCGGCGTCGTCGGGCCGGTTCGCACCGGCAAATCAACCTTTATCAAGCGCTTTATGGAGACCATGGTCTTGCCCGGCATGGAAAACATGTACAAACGGGAGCGGGCGCGTGACGAGCTGCCGCAGTCCGGCGCCGGACGCACCATTATGACTGCCGAGCCAAAATTCGTGCCCGAGGAGGCGGCAGAGATCGCACTTCCCGAAGGCGGCGTCTGCCGCGTGCGGCTCGTGGACTGCGTTGGCTATCTGGTCGAGGGAGCGCTCGGCAGCATGGAGAATGATACGCCGCGCATGGTTTCGACGCCGTGGCGAGAGGAGCCGATGACGCTTGCAGAAGCTGCGGAGACCGGCACCCATCGCGTCATCGGAGAGCATTCTACGATCGGTCTTGTCATCACGACCGACGGCAGCTTTACCGACATTCCGCGTGAAAGCTATGTCCCCGCAGAAAGGCGCGTTATCAGAGAACTGCAGGAGCTCGGCAAGCCGTTTCTTGTGATCGTGAATTCCTCGGAGCCGACAGCGGAGCGCGCAGAAAAAACTTGCAGCTTCGTGCGCGAGCAGTATGGCGTCGAGCCGGTCGCTGCAAACTGCGCAGATTTGAACGAGACCGGTATCTCTGAAATTCTACAGCGAGTTTTATATGAATTTCCGCTCTGCGAGCTCGGTCTCGTACTTCCTCGCTACATTGCCGCCCTGCCGCCGCAGTCCGAGGTGCAGCGCAGCATCTACCGCACGATCCGCGAAGCCGCCTCACCCGAAAGCCGCATGCGCGATCTTGCCGGCATCTGCGATACGCTGTGCGGAAGCGAGTATATCGCATCCGCCGCAGCGCAGCAGCTCGATCTCGGCTGCGGCACGGCACGCATTCGCGTAGAAGTCCCGGAGAGCGTTTTCTACGGCATCGTGGAGCAGGAGACCGGCGTGCATATCACGGACGCCGCCGACCTCATTTCCGTTCTGCGCGATTTTGCCGGAATCCGGCAGCGCTATGAACGTCTGCACGGCGCGCTCGACCAGGTACAGCAGACCGGCTACGGCATCGTCATGCCCTCGACCGAGGAGCTGACACTCGAGGAACCCGAGATCGTCCGTCAGGGCGGCCGCTACGGTGTACGCCTGCGTGCCTCCGCGCCGTCCATCCATCTGCTGAGCGCCAATATCCGCGCCGAGGTCAATCCGATCGTCGGTTCGGAAAAACAGTCCGAGGAGCTTGTGCATTATCTGCTCAGCGAGTTCCGCGACGCGCCCGAAAAGATCTGGGAAACGAACATCTTCGGCAAATCGCTCAGCGAGCTGGTGCGGGAGGAGCTGAGCCACAAGCTCAGCCGTATGCCGGATGACGCGCGCAGCAAGATACGTGAAACACTCGAAAAGATCATCAATGAAAACGCAGGCGGTCTGATCTGCATCATATTGTGACAAACAGGGGGCATTTCCGCACAGCAAACGGAGATGCCCCTGTGCCGTCTTAAAAGTTGGTGACAATTCGTCCGCCTAGCTTGAAAGCAAGAGGGGGTTGTGGTACACTTTATATATAAGGCAGCACCGCACAATTAAAGCTGCGGTATTGCCGTAAGAATGCAGTCGTTTTTATGGCTGTCAACAGTTGTTTGGAGGTGTCCGCGTGGACAAGCTGGTAGTCATTATAAACGGCAGCGGGGGAGTCGGAAAGGATACGGTATGCGAGGCAGCAGCCGCCTTCTGGAAGACGAGAAATATCTCGTCCATCACGCCCATTCTGCAAGTCGCACGCGCCGCAGGCTGGGACGGTGTCAAAACCCCGGCATCCCGGCGTTTTCTTTCCGAGCTCAAGCAGAGCTGCTCCGAATTCAACGATCTTCCGTTCCGCTACTGCGCAGAGCAGCTTGAAGCATTCCGCCGAAGCGATGAGCAGCTGCTTTTCGTACATATCCGTGAGCCGGAGGAGATCGCCCGTTTTCGGGAGTCCGCAGGCGAGGAATGCCGCACGCTGCTCGTGACCCGTCCTGCAATGGAGCAGGCGCGCGGTGCGCTCGGCAACCGCTCGGATGACGGTGTAGCCGGTTATCAGTATGACCGCGTATTCGTCAATGACGGTGCGCTCGACGCACTGCCGGACAAGGTGCACACTTTCTTCGCGGACTGGCTGAAAAACACACAGTAAAGGCAAAGGATAGAAAGGATTTTTCACATGAGCAATGAGAAAAAAACGGACAGACGAAAGCCCGGCGGCCCCGAGCCGCTTGAGCAGACGAAAAAGCTCGACAGCGCGGCGGTAAACGCCGTCAACGAGACGGCGGACAATGGGGGATCTGCCGCGAAGCCGGAATCCGCGCCGTCAGCGCAGAGTACACCTGCGCCCAGACGCAACCGGTACGCAGACAAGATGAACAAGGGCAAAAAAAAGCTAAATAAGAAGGCGCGTATCGCCATCGCAGCAGGACTTGTTGTGATCGTGGCCGCGGCAGGCGTATTTTTCGTCAGACACGCGCGGCAGACCGATACCGGCGACACCACGATCCAGACTGCCGAAGCGACGCGCGGAACGCTTGAGACCTACATCGAAGGCAGCGGCACAACCTCAGCCCGCAAGCGCGAAGAGCTCGGCCGCGACATCAAGGGCAAGGTTTCTCAGGTTCTTGTCACCGAGGGCGATGAGGTCGTTACCGGTCAGCTTCTCGTTGCAGTCGATCCGACTGAAACGCGCAAGGAGCTCGAGACCGCGCAGAAAGAGCTTGTCGAGGCGCAGCGCACCGTTGCAGAGGCACAGAACACGGTAACGCAGGCGCAGAATGCGCTCGTTTCCGCGCAGAACAAGCTCAACCATCTCAATGTTACCGCGCCGATCACTGGCCGGTTTGTGGCGGCGGCCGATTCGGACGGCAATGCGACGACCTACCGTGTCGGCGAGCAGATCAGCGAGGGTCAGACGCTCGGCTACATGGTAAACGACAGACAGATGAAGCTGTCCATCTACTTCAGCGCGGCATACAGCGGTTCGATCAAGGCCGGACAGTACGCATCGGTCTCCATTCCGTCCGCGATGAGCGAGGTCGGCGGCACGGTCAGCAGCGTGGAATCGAGCAGCCATATATCGAGCGACGGCGTAAAGCTCGTGCGCGTTAACATCACGGTCAACAACCCCGGTACGCTCACCAAGGGAATGGCCGCGACCGCGACCGTAAACGCGGGAACTGCGGGCGTGATCTATCCGGCGGAGTCCGGTTCGCTCGAATACATCAGTGAGATCGCTGTGACGAGCCGGGTCTCCGGCACGATCACCGCATACAGCGGCACCGGAAACTATTCCGCAGGCGCGGCCATCATGCGCATGACGAGCGACGCGCTCCAGGACGAGGTAAAGAACGCCCAGAGCTCGATCTCCTCCGCGCAGAGCACGGTCGTTTCCGCACAGACTGCCGTTGCGGACAAGCAGGCCCGCATTTCCGAGCTTCAGCTGCTGATTGCGCAGGCGACCGTCGTCTCTCCAATCGACGGCGTCGTCGTTACGATGAATGCCGTAGAGGATCAGGAGGTCAGCGGCGCCGACCCGCTCGTTGTTGTCGCTGATCTGAGCAATATTATCGTCAATGCTTCCATCATGTCCACCGATATGGGCGCGGTACAGACCGGCCAGCCGGCGATCATGAGTATGTACAACTCGGATGGCTCGCAGCTTGAACTGACCGGCACGGTTGAGTCGGTTGCGCTCGAGCCGGACAAGAACTCCAACGGCGGGCAGGGCAGCATGCCGACCTTCTCGGCGGTCATCTCGGTCGATCCGATCGACGGTCAGTCCATCCACAGCGGCATGACGGTCGACTACAAGATCACGACAGCCTCTTCCGAGGACTGTCTGACCGTTCCGTCCTCGGCTATCGTCAACACAGAGGAGGGAACTGCGGTATTTGCAAAGCCGCTGACCGACGAAAACGGAAACGAAATCCCGTTTGACGAGACCATCCCCATCCCGGAGGGCACCGAGGGCATTCCGGACGGATTCCAGCTTGTGCCTGTCGAAATCGGCATTGCCGACTCGACCAACACCGAAATCCTGTGGGGCATTGACGAAGGAACAACGGTATTTCTTGCGGGACCGACCGATCTCTACGCCGATATGAATGCCATGGGCATGGGATAACAGGAGGCAGTGATATGTGGAGGGAGAATACACTTTCCATGCGCTCCGAACAAGGGGGTGAGGAGCGCAGCGAGCTGTTGATCGATGTACAGCAGATGAGCAAGATATACAACGAGGGACGCGAAAACGAAGTACGTGCGCTCGACAATATCTCGCTTTCCGTCCGGTGGGGCGAATTTCTGTGCATTCTCGGTCAGTCAGGCTCGGGCAAAAGCACGCTGATGAACATTCTCGGCTGTCTGGATATCCCGACCTACGGGACCTATTATCTGGACGGGCAGCCGGTGAGTGACATGAAGCCTTCCGTACTCGCCGGCATTCGAAACCGCGAGATCGGCTTCATTTTTCAGGGATTTAATCTTATTCCGGCGCTGACAGCGATCGAGAACGTCGAGCTGCCGCTCATTTACCGCGGCATCGGCAGGGAGGAGCGCAGACGGCTTGCCGCTGACGCGCTCTGCTCGGTGGGACTCGAAAAGCGCATGGGGCACCGCCCGGGTGAGATGTCCGGCGGCCAGCAGCAGCGCGTTGCTATCGCACGCGCCGTGGCGGCAAAGCCGCCCATCATCATGGCGGACGAGCCGACCGGCAATCTGGACTCCGCCTCAGGCCTCGACATTATGCGCAAGCTGACTGCGCTCAACGAAGAGGGTACCTCGATCATCCTCATCACGCACGACAACAAGCTCGCGCAGATGGCAAAACGAATCGTCACCATTCAGGATGGCCGCATCGTCAGCGACCAGACGAGCGAGGGGGTGAAGATGTGAACTGGACTCAGACCGTTCGCATGGCTCTCAAATCCATACTCAACAACAAGATCCGCTCGCTGCTGACCATGCTCGGCATCATCATCGGCGTCGCGTCCGTTATCGCCATCGTCGCCTCCATTCAGGGCACGACAAAATTGCAGCGTCTGCAATACGAGGCCATGGGCGCGAACCGTATCGACGTTTACGCCTGGGGCGCCAAAAACAAGGACTGGAAGGATTTCGAGGAATATCTTGACTCGCTGGACGAGGTCGCCGCATGGTCGCCGCAGTCACAGTACTGGGACTGGCAGAACGGCGGCGTGCAGTACCGCAGCAAGAAAATGGACTCGAACAGCTCGGACAACGGCTATCTTCAGATGTATTTCGTCAACGAACACTACGGCGAGGTAACGAGCATGTCGATCTCTGCGGGGCGCGACCTGACAGAGGCGGACTGCAAGAGCCGCGCACGGGTATGTGTGATCGGCGAGACGCTGCGCAAGTATTTCTTCGGTGCGATGAGCCCGATCGGACAGGAGCTTCGCATCGGCGGCAAGAGCTTCGAGATCGTCGGCGTCTATGCAGGCAAATACGGCGGCAAGCTCAACACGAATGATCAGATGCTCATCATGCCGTACACGCTGCAAAGCCTGATGATGAGTTCGCAGGGCATGAGCGACCATCAGTACATCATCAAGGCCGAAAATGCCGAGGACATCCAAACGCTCACCGAACAGACGCTCCCGGAGTTCATGCAGCCGCGCTGCGAGGTAAACGGCGGCTATTTCAGCGCCTACTCCAACAGCCAGTCGCAGAAACAGCAGGAGGCCTCGAGCAACCTCATGGCGCTGCTCGGCGGCGGCATCGCCAGCATTTCGCTTCTGGTCGGCGGCATCGGCATCATGAACATCATGCTCGTATCCGTCACCGAGCGCACGCGCGAAATCGGCATCCGCATGGCGATCGGCGCGCGCAAGCGCGACATCATCGGTCAGTTCCTTGTGGAAGCGGCGGTCGTGAGCTGCTGCGGCGGCATCATCGGCATTGTGCTCGGCTGCTTTGCCTCGGCGGTGCTCGGCAGGTTCATGCTTGCCCGTCAGCTCCAGCAGAATATGTATCTGCCGAACGTAGAACAGTTCACCGTGCTGCCAAGCGTGGGTCTTGTGCTCGGTGCATTTCTGTTTTCCGCTCTGCTCGGCATCATTTTCGGCCTGTACCCTGCCAACAAGGCATCTAATCTTCAGCCGGTCGATGCGCTGCGCACGCAATAAGAGAAAGGTAAGGATAGATATGAAAAAACGTTTCATTAGCCTGTGTCTGACACTGGCTCTTACGGCGGCAACTGCCGGAGCGGCTTTCAGCGATATTTCGAGCGGCTCACTTCAGCAGACCGCCTCCGTTCTCGGCTCGCTCGGCATCATGCAGGGCACAGGAAATAATCGTTTTGAGCCGAACCGTCCGCTGACCCGTGCGGAGTTCTGCAAACTTGCCGTAACCGCCATGGGCATTGACGATGCAAGTCCCTATGCAAGCTACACGATCTTCCCGGACGTGCACGCCTCGCACTGGGCGGCACGATACGTCAATGCGGCGCTCCGCCACCCGGACTTCAAGGACAACTACATCATCCGCGGCTATGCCGACGGCACATTCGGTCCGGACAGACAGCTAACCTACGGCGAGGTATGCACCATGCTGCTTCGCATGCTCGGCTACAAGGAGAGCGACATCGGCCCGTTCTGGCCGGCGGACTACATCGCGCAGGCGAACGCGCTCGGTCTGACGCGGGGCATATCCATCAAGGACGCCAAAACACCGGTCACCCGTGCGGACGCCGCGACCATGCTGCTCAATACGCTCGGCACCGCGACGCGCTCGGATGGACAGGGGGGCTCGCCCCTCATCAGCCGTGTTTCATCCTCGACGGTTGAAAACTGCATTCTCCTCGAAACAAGCGAAACCGACAGCTCGCTTGCGACAGATGAAGCACTTTTCTATGAAAACGGCACGCTCTCTGCGCGCAAGACCGCAGGCAGGCTCGACCGCAGCCTGATCGGCGTATACGGCACGCTCGTTATCGGCAAAAAGGGCGAAAACGTCGCCGTCGGCGTCGTACCCAACACCGCAAGCAGGCAGGAGACCTACGAAGTCGTAAATGCAGCCGCTGACCGCATTGTGACCAAAACTGGCACCTTCCGGCCAAACCGCGACACGCCGACTTATATTTCCCGCGACAGCTCTGCCGAGGACAGCAAGCTCAAATCGCTGACCGAGGTCTGGTCGTCCATTCTGCCGGGCGACACGCTGCACGCCTACTACAACGAATACGGCTCGCTTGCGCTGCTGGCTGTTCTGCCCGGTACGAGCATTTCTCACGCCAATACCTTCGTTTACGGTATTGCCACCTCGGCAAATATCCCGAGCGAATACAAGATCGTCAAGAACGGGGCGGTCATCGACCCATCCGGTCTGAAAAAATATGATGTCGTGACGCTCGACGCCGCGAACAGGCAGGCGCTGGTCTCGGATACCCGCGTAAGCGGCCGCTATAGTGAAGGCGGCCCGACCGTCAGCTATCCGCAGGAGGTCAAGGTATACGGCAATTCGTTCCGGATTTCCGACAGCGCCGCGGCCTTCTTCAAGGATATGAAGCTCAAGGATTACATTACGCTCCTGTTCGATGCGGACGGAAACGTCGCGGCAGCGTACCCACGGAGCACAGTCTCGGCTGATATGCAGGGCATCGTGACCGCGATCGACGAGAGCAAGGCAACGGTCACGCTGACGAACGGCGTTACGCTTCGAAATATGGACATTGACAAACTGGACAAGCCGACCGCGCTCATGGGACGTCTAGTCTCGATCAGCACGAACGGCGACAAGGCCGTCCTCACCAGGCGCACGCTCTCGGGCAAAACATCCGGCGAATGGTCGCTTTCGGACGGAAAGCTCGGCACGAAATCGGTCTCCTCGCGTGTTAATGTCTATGAAGAGGTTCTGTCCGGCGCGCCGCTTTCGCGAATTGCGCTCTCCGACATTCCGCTTGCCAAGGTTCCCTCGTCCGACATCCGTTATACTGTTACCGACAGCGCAGGCACGATCACGACCGTCATTCTCGGCGATGTGACCGGCGAAAGCTGGCTGTATGGCATGGGATATGGAGAAAAAATCAAAGACAATTCGTATTTCGATGAGCCTAATGATAACGACACTGTCAATAATAAAACATGGGGCTCTTATTCTGATGAAGAAAAGAAGAAATATCGTGATGAGCACACCTCCTATTCTTATATTGAGTCTGTTGTCCTTCGTCACTGGTCAGACGGCAAGGAAATAAAGGATAAATTTAAGGTTCTGAGCCTTCCGAGCGGTCTCTCCGGCGGTCCGATTGCCGTTCCGAAGGGGTATTCGACCGATGAAAACATCGTAAACACCTCGCTCGACATCAAAAAGCTCAAGCTTATCGACACGGTCGACCGCACGGCTTTCGACGGCGCTTCCGGCGTCCGCACGAAGGACGGCTACTATGCGCTTGCCGATCAGCTCGGTATTTACGACACGGAAAACCGTGATTTTATCGCTACGCTCCAGAGTGCGAAATCGAACTACACGAAATTCGCACTGTACGCGAACGATACGGCCGAGGACGGCGGCAAAATCCGTATCATCACCGTCTCGAACAAGTAAATCTCTGCGGCTCCTGCCCTTGCGGCGGGAGCCGTACTTGTTTATCCCAGCGGCTTATGGTATACTGATTAGTGAAAAACTGCCCTGCTGCGGCAGAAGAAACGGGGGAGAGGCTATGTTTGAGCGACCGCTGCTGTACCTTGTGCCCCCATATGCCGTGACACTGCTCATCGCGGTGCGTTTCGGGCTCGTCCCGTCACCGTTCCTGTGCCTTCCTGCGCTCACTGTGCTGCTGATCGGTGCAGCATTCGCCGTCAGGCATCGCCGAGCGATTACCGTACTCGCCATGCTGTGCGCCGCAGTCTTTGCACTCGTACAGCTGTCGCTCTGCGACAGGTATCTTGCACAGCCCGTCCGCGAGCTGGACGGCCGCAGTGCAGTCGTTCGAGCGACGGTTTTGCAGGATGCCTCGGTCTATGAGGACAGTCAGCGCGCAGAGCTTCGCGTTGAACCGAACCGTTATCTGCGCCGCAGCTTCCGCACCTTCTGCTATCTTCCGCTGAGTGATACACCGCTCTGCGCCGGAGACCGCATCGAAGCACATGTGACATTTTACCGCAGCAATCCCGACCGGGAACGCTCTCTTGCGGCGGACGGCTGCTTTATCGCCGCATTCTCCACCAAGAACAAAAGCGGTGATGTGATCGGCTTCGAACGTCTCGGCTCCGCGTCCGGCAGTCCGCGGTATCTGCCGCAGCGCATTGCGCGCTTCTGCAAAAACGCTGTTTCCGCGGCGCTGCCCGAACGGGAGGCCGGATTGCTGCGCGGTCTGCTGCTGGGCGACCGCACCGGCATGTCCGATGACGATACACTGTCCTTCCGCATGGCCGGGCTCAGCCATCTTGTCGCGGTCTCCGGACTGCACGTTGGCTACCTCGCAGCGTTCTGCTTCATGCTGCTCGGCAGAAAATGGGGTGTTTATCTCTCGCTGCCGCTCATTCTGCTGTTTGTACCGGTTGCGGGCGCAACGCCCTCCGTCATCCGCGCCGCCGTCATGTACGGTATTACAGCGCTCGGCTTTATCCTGCGTCGGGACGTTAATCCCAAGCTGTCTCTCATGGCGGCGCTTGCGCTGCTCCTGCTGCTGAACCCTTACGCTGCCGCAGGCGCCGGTCTCCAACTTTCGTTCTCTGCGACGCTCGGTCTTATCCTGTTCGCGTCCTCCATGCAGCACAGACTGCTCGCGCCGTTCGCGGAATGTGCGCGTCTGACGCGGCGGCTGCTTGCCTTTCCGGCAGGGGCGCTCTCGTGCACGGTCTGCGCCTCAATCTTCACGCTGCCGGTCTCGCTCGTCTGTTTCGGACGCGCGTCTCTGCTTTCTCTGCTTGCAAATCTTCCGGCAGCCGCACTCACGGGTATGTGCTTTGTCTTCGGTTATCTGCTGTGCGCAGTTTCGGCGTTTTGCCCGACAGTCCTGCCGGTTTTCGCCGTTCCGCTGCGGCTGATGCTGCGCTTTCTGCTGGTTCTTGCTGAATGTATTTCATCGCTCCCGTTCGGCTCGATCGACCTCAGCCGTCCACTCGGTATTGCGGCGCTCGCACTTGCCGGAGGCGCTGTTATCGTCTGGCTGACCGCAGGCTCACGCGTTCGGTGGCGCATCGTGCTGCCGCTTATTTGCTGCACGGTCGGCGGGCTGTTTCTCACAGACGCCGTTCTCCGAACAGGGGAGTACAGCGTAACATACCTGCCCTGCGGTTCGGGACAGGCGGTTATCCTCTCGGATACGCGCGGTCATGCGACGCTTATCGACTGTGCAGGTACCTCGCGCAGCGCTGCGGCACTGACGCATGAATGGATGCGTCTGAACGGGGTTCCGCGCATCGACACGCTCATTCTCACAGCGGTCGACATGGGGCATGCCCGCGACCTGCCGCAGCTGATGGAAAACGTCAGGGTCGATCGCATTCTTATTCCGTCCGGCTGCACCGAGACTGCGAAGAATATGGAGCTTCTGCGGCTATGTGAGCAGTATCAGGCCGAGGAGATTTCCGAAAAGCAGTCCATCATCGGTGCTGCGGCGCCCGTTTCTGTTTTCCCCGTTGCAGAGGGGAAGCTCGGCGTCTGTATCGCGGACAAGGTTCTCTTTCTGCACAGCGCAACAAAAAAGCAGCTCGCAGCGTTCGCTGAAAACGGCGGCGAACTGCCTCGCGCGGATGAGCTGATGCTCGCGCAGAGCACAGCCGGCGATGCAGAATTGCTCGTGCCGCTGATGAATCACATGCAGACAAGAAAAATACTCGTTACCGCCGAGCGCGAAACCACTTCGCTCCGTTGCGGCAGCGTTCCGTGCGAAAGCACAGATACATCCGACGGGATTGTCCGCCGGTACAAAAAGGAGTGACGGCATGGCTGTCGAAAAGCAAAATAAAAACGGGCGGCTGAAGCTCAAGCAGGACCTCGCAAAGAGCAGCTTTGAGACGCTGTACATCCTGTACGGCGAGGAAGCCTACCTCAGAGAATACTATCTGCGGCAGCTCAGAAAAAAAGTCGTAGATGAGACATTCGCAGACTTCAATCTCATCGAACTGGACGGCAAGACGCTGACGCTCGAGTCGCTGACCGAGGCAGTAGACAGTTATCCGGCGATGAGCGAGCGAAAGCTGGTCATCGTGACCGATTTCAATATTTATGCGCCGCCTGCGTCTTTCGGAGACCAGCTGATCGACCTACTGTCCGACCTGCCGGACTATGTCTGTCTGGTATTTTATTTCGACATTCTCGAGGCCAAGCCGGACAAGCGCACCAAAATGTACAAGCTGCTTGAAAAAAAGGCCTGCACTGCTGAATTTGCGCGTCTGGAGGAAAAAGAACTCATCGAACGTCTGGAACGCCGTGCGCGTGAGCTGAACTGTATCATCTCGGATGAAGATGCAGCCTATATGATCTTCCTGTGCGGCACATCACTGACCAATCTCATGGGAGAGATCGAAAAGGCGGCAGCGCATTGCACGACAGGCGAGATCAAGCGCTATAACATCGACGCAGTCTGCTCACCAGTACTGGATGCGGTAGTGTTCGACCTGACCGATGCGATCGCGGCAGGAAAGTTTGAAAAAGCAGTTGCCCTCGTCGGAGATCTTTTGCGTCTCAAGAACAATGAGGTCGTCATCTTCACGACCATCATGCGTCATATCCAACGCCTGTACGCTGCGAAGATCTGTGCAGAAACGCGCGGGGGAGACCGGTATCTTGCTGAAATGATCGGCTCAAAATCGCCGTTTTATGCCAAGAAGATACAGAGCGCGGCGCGACGGCTTCCGCTTCCGGTGCTGCGTCGGGCGGCTTCGCTCTGTGCGCGCACAGATTCGGAGCTGAAGGGAAGCGCCGTCGACAGGCAAAAGCTGATCGAGCTGACGCTGCTCGACATTGCGGCCGAGGTGAAAGGGGCGAAATCATGATAAAACTGCGTGAAGCGATTCTCGTGGAGGGCCGCTACGATGTCAATACCGTCCGTCAGGTGGTCGACACGGTAGTCCTCGAAACCGGCGGCTTTCGTATCTTCAATAACAAGGATCAGCTTAAGGTCATCCGCCGCATTGCCGAAACACGCGGCCTGATCGTGCTGACCGACAGCGACGGCGCAGGCTTCGTCATCCGTAATTATCTCAAGGGAGCTCTCCCTCAGGGCAGGATCAAGCAGGCATATGTCCCCGATGTTGCCGGCAAGGAGCGGCGCAAAAAGCATGGCTCCAAGGAGGGCAAGCTCGGCGTCGAGGGGATGCGTCCGGAGGTTATCCTGGACGCACTGCGCCGCGCCGGCGCAACATTTGAAGGGGAAGGAGAGCGCGTCCCTGCTGAAAGGACGATTACCAAGGCCGACTTCTTTGAATGGGGTCTGTCCGGCCGCCCGGACAGCACGGTGCGCCGTGCTGCCGTCCTCAAAGCTCTCGATCTGCCGCAGCACATGACTGCCAACGCACTGCTCGAATTCATCAACGCTGTCGGCACTCGTCAGCAGCTTTGCGAGATCCTGCAAAGTTTCTCTTCCGGGGATTGACAGAAGAGCAGAGACGGCTTATAATAGAGCCATCAATAAAAATGTTCTGTTTCAGGGCGGAGTGAAAGTCTCCACCGGCAGTAAACGGGCGTGAGTCCCGATAGTCTGCGAGCCGCAAGGCATGACGGGTGTAAATCCCGACCGACGGTCATAGTCCGGATGAGAGAAACAGGTGTATTTCGGTACGTCTGTGCGCCCTTTGGAGTTTTCCAAAGGGCTTTTGTTTTCCCTCGGTCAGCAGACCGAAAACAGAACACGCAAAGGGGAAGCTGTTATGACAAAAGCAAAAAAAATTACCTGCACCGCAGTATTTGCGGCGATTGCGACCATTATGATGTATTTTGAATTTCCGATTCCGTTCATGCCGCCCTTTCTCAAGGTCGATCTTTCGGGCGCTGTCGTTCTGGTCGGAGCATTCATTCTCGGCATCGCTCCGGCGATTACGATGATCGGCATCAAGGATCTGATCCATCTGACACAGACCCAGACCGCCGGTTCGGGCGAGGCCGCAGACTTTCTCATGCTGTCCACTCTTGTCATCATCGCTGTTCTGGTCTACCGCGCACACAAAAGCCGCAAGATGGCGGTCACCGGCTGTGCTGTTGGTTCGGTCGCGATGGCGTGCATGGGTATGCTCACCAACTATTTCCTGATCATTCCGTTCTATGTGAATGGAATGGGCTGGAATCTGGACGCTATCTTTGAGCTTTGCTCGGCGGTCAACCCGAGCATTACCGGCATGGGCATGTACCTGTTGCTCGGCGTTCTGCCTTTCAATCTCATCAAGGGTGCCATTCTCACCGTAATCACGATGCTTGCATACAAGAAACTGAGTGTTTTCATTAAAACCAAGCAGATCGAGTTCCATCATTCCCGCCAGCAGGCAGGATAAGAAAATCAGAGCGCAGTCCGGACAAAACCGGCTGCGCTCTTTCCGCTTCCGGTCAGCAATGCAAAAATCATATTTTTAAAAATTATGCTTGACATTTAATGACCATTTTGATAGAATAGACGAGTAAGGTTTGAAGCCTTACAGATCAATCCGGGTGTAGCGCAGCTGGTAGCGTGCTTGACTGGGGGTCAAGAGGCCGCAGGTTCAAGTCCTGTCACTCGGACCATAGAAAGCCGTTCTTTCGAAAGAAAGAGCGGCTTTTTTTGCTTTTACAATGTTTCCCCAAGAGATTCGCTGATATCCGGGCAGGTTTTCTCTCCCGGCAGCAGGGGAGCGGACGAGCGCCGGTTGCATGGTTTTGGCTTTTATGGTATACTCTTTACCAAACGGTAAAGAGGAGGCTTTCACCTTGGAATTCAAATACAGTGTTTCCAAACAGGATTACATCGACTTTAATCTTAACTACTTCAACAACAATGCTGTCGTGCAGCGCTCCATCTGGATGATGCGTGTCGCAACGGCTGTCATTGTCATCATCGGTGGTTCGGTGCTCATGTACTGGCTGCACGCGCTGACGCTCGTCTCCGGTCTGGTTTATCTCGCACTCGCTGCGGTCTGCTTTTTCGGAACGCCGTGGTATATGCGCCGCAAGGTTGTGAAAAACACCGAGCGCATCCTCAAAAACGCCAACAACAAGCAGCTCTGCGGCCCCAAGACGCTCACCCTGCGCGATGAAGACTTCGAGCTCAAGGGGGAGAACGAAGACAGCGTTTACCGCTATGACGCAGTACAGCGTACTGCATCCGATGACAGGCACTACTTCATTTTCGTCGACGAGTTTTCCGCCATCATCGTCCCCTTCGAGGCGTTCTCCTCCATGGATGACCAGCGTGCCTTTTATGAACGTATCACAAAGAACATCTCTGACCCAGCACTCAAATGCTGAACCTTTTTTCCCTTTCCCGCTAAGCAATGCAGCCGCTTCTGTTCTCTGTAAAAGGTTGCGAAAAAGGGGTTGACAAACCAGTAATTACAGTATAAAATAGTCCATGTAATTCAAACTTAACAATATTATCGGCTTCGACGGAAAAATGCTGTTTCCATAAATACGGTCCTGCAAGAGAGCGGATGACGCGGCTGAAAGCGTCCGCAGACCTCAAGGAACGGCTACCGGTTTCCCGAGCTGTACGGCCCAACGCCTTTAGAAAAGTGCTGAAGCTGTATCGTTTCGTCTGCGTTATAAGACCCCAAGCGGCAGAAACGCCTTCTCCGAAACCTCGTGTATCGGATGCAGAGGCTCTGCAAGCAGGGTGGTACCGTGGGCTTTCCGCTCACCCCTGAGTCTCACGCTCAGCGGTGGGCGGAATTTTTTTATCTGCACGGATTACGCTTATTTTTGTTAAAACTGACAGGAAAGGTGAGATAAAACCATGTCTGAGGACAACAAGTACACGTTTGAAAACAAGGAATACCGTGACACGTACCGTCACACGGTTTCCCACATCCTCGCTCAGGCGGTAAAGCGTCTGTACCCGGAGGTCAAGCTGGCCATCGGCCCGGCCATCGAAAACGGCTTCTATTACGACTTCGATGCACCGTTCTCCTTCACGCAGGAGCATCTGGACGCACTCGAGGCCGAGATGCGCAAGATCTGCAAGGAGAAGGAAAAGCTCGAGCGCTTCGAGCTTCCGCGTGAGGAAGCTGTCAAGCTCATGCAGGAGCGCGAGGAGCCGTACAAGGTAGAGCTGATCAACGACCTGCCCGAAGACGCTACGATCTCCTTCTACAAGCAGGGCGAATTCACCGACCTGTGCGCAGGCCCGCATCTGGACTCCACCGGCCGTGTCAAGGGCAACGGCATCAAGCTGATGAACGTCACCGGCGCTTACTGGCGCGGCGATTCGTCCAAGAAGATGCTCCAGCGCATCTACGGCACCGCGTTCCCGAAGAAGGACGAGCTTGACCAGTACCTCAATATGCTGGAGGAAGCCAAGAAGCGCGACCACCGCAAGCTCGGTAAGGAGCTCGGCCTGTTCATGCTGACCGAGGAGGGCCCCGGCTTCCCGTTCTTCCTGCCCAACGGCATGACCCTCAAGAACACGCTCATCGACTACTGGCGCGAGGTTCACAAGCGCTACGGCTACGTTGAGGTCTCCACCCCGATGATCCTCAACCGCAAGCTGTGGGAGCGCTCCGGCCACTGGGATCACTACAAGCAGAATATGTACACCACGGTCATCGACGACGAGGACTACGCAATCAAGCCGATGAACTGCCCGGGCGGCATGCTCGTTTACAAGTCTCAGCCGCATTCCTACAAGGAACTGCCGCTGCGTGTCGGCGAGCTGGGTCTGGTGCACCGTCACGAGCTGTCCGGCGCGCTGCACGGTCTGTTCCGTGTCCGCTGCTTCACGCAGGATGACGCACATATCTTCATGACCTGGGATCAGATGAAGGACGAGATCAAGAACGTTGTCCGCCTGTTCGATGAGGTTTACTCCACCTTCGGTCTGACCTATCAGATCGAGCTGTCCACCATGCCGGAAGATCACATGGGCGACATCAAGGACTGGCAGTTCGCTGAAAAGACCCTCGCCGAGGCGATCACCGAGATCGGTAAGGACTACGTTGTCAACGAGGGTGACGGTGCGTTCTACGGCCCGAAGCTCGACTTCCATCTGGCAGACTCCATCGGCCGTACCTGGCAGTGCGGCACCATTCAGCTCGATATGCAGCTGCCTGAGCGCTTCGAGCTCGAGTACACCGGTGCGGACGGCGAGAAACATCGTCCGGTCATGATTCACCGCGTCGTTCTCGGCTCGATCGAGCGCTTCATCGGCGTTATCACCGAGCACTTTGCCGGCGCGTTCCCGACTTGGCTGGCTCCGGAGCAGGTCCGCGTCATGCCGATGACTGACCGCAACATTCCCTGTGCACAGGAGGTCATGAAGCAGCTGACCGACAAGGGCTTCCGCGCCACCATGGACGAGCGCAACGAGAAGATCGGCTACAAGATCCGCGAGGCACAGGTACACAAGGTACCGTATATGATCGTTATCGGCGACAAGGACGAGGAGAAGGGCATCATCTCCGTTCGCAACCGCAAGACCGGCGAGACCACCCCGATGGAGCTCGGCGAATTTATCGAGAAGCTCGATTACGAGGTAAAGAACAAGCTGAAGTAAGGCGCAGTCCGGACTTCCGCCTCGGAAAAGCGAAAAGAAATGAAACAGAGAAAAATCCAACTTGAAAGGTGAAAATAATGGCTGAAAAGAAAAAGCTGGTCAGCGAGATCACGTCGATGGACGTAGATTTCGCGCAGTGGTACACAGATATCGTAAAAAAGGCGGAGATGGCGGACTACTCGTCCGTCAAGGGCTGCATCATCATGCGCCCGTACGCGCAGGCGCTGTGGGAGAACATTCAGCACACGCTCGACACCATGTTCAAGGAGACCGGCCACGAGAACGTTGCGATGCCGATCTTCATCCCGGAAAGTCTGCTCCAGAAGGAGGCCGACCACGTAGAGGGCTTTGCGCCGGAGTGTGCGTGGGTAACGCACGGCGGCAATGACAAGCTCGAGGAGCGTCTGTGTGTCCGCCCGACCTCCGAGACCCTGTTCTGCGAGCATTACGCGAAGATCGTCCGTTCCTGGCGTGACCTGCCCAAGCTGTACAACCAGTGGTGCTCGGTCGTCCGCTGGGAAAAGACCACCCGTCCGTTCCTGCGTTCCCGTGAGTTCTGGTGGCAGGAGGGTCATACCGTCCACGCAACCGCCGAGGAGGCGATGGAGGAAACCCTGCGCATGCTGAACATCTACGCGAAGTTCTTCGAGGAATGGCTGGCCATCCCGGTCGTCAAGGGCGAAAAGACCCCGAAGGAGCGCTTCGCCGGTGCGGAGAACACCTACACTATCGAGGCCATGATGCACGACTGCAAGGCGCTTCAGTCCGGCACTTCTCATTACTTCGGTGACGGCTTCGCGCGCGCCTTTGGCATGCAGTATACCGATAAGAACAACACGCTTCAGTATATGTATCAGACCTCCTGGGGCGTTTCCACCCGTATTATCGGCGCGATCATCATGACCCACGGCGATAACGAAGGTCTGGTTCTGCCGCCGCGCATCGCTCCGACCCAGCTCGTCGTAATCCCGGTCGCTGCCCACAAGGAAGGCGTCAAGGAGAAGGCGGCCGAGCTGTACGAGCAGGTCAAGGCAGCGGGTATCCGTGCGAAGATCGACCTGTCCGACAATACCCCGGGCTGGAAGTTCGCCGAGTACGAGATGAAGGGCATTCCGCTTCGTCTGGAAGTCGGACCGCGCGACATTGCCGAGGGTCAGTGCGTCCTCGTCCGCCGCGACACCCGCGAAAAGACCGTCGTCAAGTTCGAGGATCTCGAAAAGACCATTCCGGCTCTGCTCGACGACATCCAGAAGAGCCTCTACGAAAAGGCGCTGGCAAATCGCGAGGCACATACCTACACCGCAACCAGCCTGGATGAGATGAAGTCCATCCTCGCTGAACACACCGGCTTTATCAAGTCCATGTGGTGCGGCGATCAGGCCTGCGAGGAGAAGATCAAGGAAGAAACCGGCATGCCGAGCCGCTGCATGCCGTTTGAGCAGGAGCATATTGCAGATACCTGCCCGGTCTGCGGCAAGAAGGCCGACAAGATGGTTGTCTGGGGCATCGCGTACTAAGACGCATCAGAAACTTATGCAGGGCGGGGTGACACATCACCTCGCCTTTGCTGTTTTTCAAGAAAAGGAGTGCTGTGCTTGCTTGCAAAGATAGAAGAATTCCTGTCCACGCCCGCCGGTCGCTTTCTGGGCATGGCCGGACTGGCGATCCTGACCGCAGTGCTGACCTATATCGCGGCGCAGACGGTAAATCGACTGATGCGCAAGCTCGTTGACCGACAGAAAAAGTCGGGCAGTTCGCTCGCGACAGTAACCGGCTTTGTGCGCTATATCGCGGTCGCTGCGGTGTATTTTGCCGGCGGCATGGTCATTATCGGAGCGATACCTCTGCTTTCGAGCGCGGTACATACTCTGCTGACGGCCGGCGGTGTTATCGCTGTGGTAGCCGGTCTCGCGGCGCAGGAGGCGCTCGGCAGCGTCGTGAGCGGCATGATGATCCTGCTGTTCAAGCCGTTCAAGATGGGAGACGTCGTGCGTTATGTCGACAGCGACATCACCGGCACAGTCGAAGAGATCACGCTGCATCACACCGCCGTGCGCACAGTCGAGAACAAGCGCGTTATCATCCCGAACAGCAAGATGAACAGCGCCATCATCGAAAACGCCGACTACGCAGACAGCCGCATCTGCGTGTTCCTGACCGTGGGCGTCAGCTACGAGAGTGACCTGAAGAAGGCGAAGGAGCTGCTTGCAGCCGAGGTAGCGCAGCAGCCGACTTATCTCGATGTGCGCACCGAACAGCAGAAGCATGACGGCGCGCCCAAGGTAACAGTCGTGGTGCTCGAGCTTGCCGACTCGTCGGTGACGCTGCGCGCGTCCCTCTGGGCGAAGGACAACGCGACTGCATTCGCGCTCAAGTGTGCCGTACTGGAGGACATCAAGCAGACCTACGACAGGGAAGGGATAGAGATTGCATATCCGCATATGCAGGTGGTTTCTTCTTCCCCCTCAGCGGAAGGGTAAACCTCTGCTGAGAATAAAGGTTTCTGCAAAAAGAAATACCGCTTGCATTTCATATTAACTCTGTTATAATGAGCATATAGACTGGTTCTTTCCGGTAAAAGTAGAAGGAGGAGAAAATTATGAAAAGAAGCTTTAAGCTCGGCGCTATGGCAGTTGCCTGTGCGGCAGGCGTAATGGTTTCCGCAGGTGCGGCAAACTTCACTTCGTCTGCTGACCGTCTGCATGAGGTCGGTTTATTCCAGGGCACCGGCATGACCGCTTCCGGCGCACCGCAGTACGACCTTGACCGTGCTCCCACCCGTGCAGAGGCCGCCGTTATGCTCGTGCGCCTGCTCGGCAAGGAGGCCGACGCCAAGGCGCTCACCTATACCGCGCCGTTTACCGATCTGGAGGGCTGGGAAGCACCTTACGTCCAATACCTTTATGACAACAAGCTGACTACCGGCGCAACCGCGACTACCTTCGAGCCGAAGGCAAAGTGCTCCGCTCAGATGTACACCACCTTCCTGCTGCGTTCGCTCGGCTACTCCGACGCGCAGAACGGTGATTTCACCTATACCGGTGCACTTGACTTTGCGGCGGACAACGTCGGTCTCATCGACGAATCTTTCTGTGACACGAACAATTTCCTGCGAGATAATGTCGCTGCCATGAGTCTGGAAGCGCTCGCAACCCCGGTCAAGGCGACCGACATCACCCTGCTCGACAAGCTCATCGCCGACGGTGCGATCGACCAGATCAAGGCAGCACCGCTCTCCCAGTTCATCGATCTCGCTGAAAGCTACAATAAGGCGGTTTCTACGCCGATTACCCGCGCAGAACAGGACGTTACCGCCCGTATGACCATGAAGGCATCCGGCATGGAAATCACCACAGACAGCGTGATGAATACCAAGGCCTACGTTGACCCGGACAAGCTGAAGGACGCGCAGATGGAAATCACCGGCACGACCACGACCAAGGTCACAGGCTCTGAGCCGGTTGTTTCGAATATCAAGGCGTGCTACACCGGCGGCGTTTATTACATGGATATGGGTGATGGCGTCAAGGTCAAAATGACGCTGGATCTTGATGAGCTTACGGCGCAGCTTCACAGCTTCGGCGTAAGTGACGCGGATGTTCTGCCGCTTTGCTACATCAAGAACATCAAGCAGTCCGGCTCCGACCTCACCGTTACTTACGATGGTTCGGCTCTCAACAGCACGATCAACGAGATTCTCACCAGCTATGCAGGCAGTCTCCCCGAGGGCTCTGCGAACACCAAGGTCGAATTCAAGGATACGGCCATCACCATGACCGTCAGGAACGGCCAGCTTGCAGAGGTCGCAGTCAAGGGCACCGTAAAGATCACCGCCGAAGGCGAGACCGTCTCCGCCTCCATGGATATCAAGAGCGTCGTCAAGGCGACCGGCTCCGCCGTCAAGATCAGCATTCCGTCCGACCTGTCGAGCTACATTGACATGGTCGAGTATCTTAAGCAGATTCATCCCGAGGGCGAATAATGAAAGATCATAAACAAGGCCGCAGAGCTTTTCGCTCTGCGGCCTTGTTCATCCCTCCATGAGGGTTTTGAGCTTGTGCGCGGAAGCAAGCAGCCGTTCGGTCTCATCGCGTGACAGCGGCAGGTCGAGAACCTGAGAGACGCCTGATCTTCCTACGACGGCAGGCAGACCGAGGCATACGCCCTCAATGCCGTAAGCGCCGCGCGCAAGCGTCGAAACGGGCAGGACTGCGTGCTCGTCCCGGATGATGGCCTCTGCAATGCGCCGCACTGCCATCGCAATGCCATAGCAGGTTGCGCCCTTGCGCTCGATGATATCATACGCTGCGTGAGTAACCTCACGCGCGAGCGAGGCAAGCATGCTTTCCGGATCATCAATTCCGGCGGCAAGGCAGAAGTCGTCAAGATCCGCGCCCGAGATATTGGCGCTCGACCAGACCGCGACTTCACTGTCGCCGTGCTCGCCCAGCATGAAGGCGTGCACATTTCGGCTGTCCACGCCGAGTTTTTCCCCCAGAAGGCATTTGATTCGCGCTGTGTCGAGCACAGTCCCCGAACCAATGACCCGCTCAGCCGGAAATCCGGACAGCTCGAGTGTATATCCGGTCAGTACATCCACCGGGTTTGACACGACGAGCAGGACTGCATCCCGGTTTACAGCGGTCAGCTGTTCCAGAATGCTTTGCAGGATGGCGCGGTTTCGCCCGAGCAGAGCCTCCCGAGTCTCGCCGGGGCGCTGGTTCGTCCCGGCCGCGAGAATAACCAGTCCGCAGTCCGCAAAGTCGCCGTAGCCGCCTGCGTGTACCCGGCAGGGTCGCCGAAGCGCTGCACCGTGCGCAATGTCAGCGGCTTCGCCCTCCGCTCTGTGCATATCCGCATCAAGCAGTAATACCTCGGAGAACAGTCCGCTCACCGCAAGGGTATAAGCGCTCGCCGCACCTACATTTCCGGTACCGATGATACCGCATTTTCGCATGTCTGCCATAAAACTCACTCCTTTTCGCGTATTCTGCCCGATTACCGGTTGGAAAATACATCAGAATGTGCTATAGTATTATAGCAGTACCGTGCAGATCACCCTTGTTCAATCATGCGGTATCGCCTATATATTGTCTATCACTCAGGAGGGAACACCTTTGAATAAAGTATTACGCAGTCTTTTCTGCGGTGCAGCTCTCACCGGCGCGCTGACCTGCGCCTCTCTCGCCGCCGACTTCACGCCGTGTGCAGACACGCTGCATTCACTCGGCCTGTTCGAAGGAACAGGAAGCGGCTACGCGCTCGACCGTGCGCCTACCCGTGCAGAGGCCGCTGTCATGCTCGTCCGCCTGCTTGGACAGGAGGACGCCGCCAGGAAGCTCACCTATACCGCACCGTTTACCGACCTCGCCGCGTGGGAGCAGCCGTATATTCAGTATCTGTATGATAATGGTCTGACACAGGGCACCTCTGCGACTTCGTGGTCGCCGGAGGATATGTGTGATGCCCGGATGTATGCGGCCTTTCTGCTGCGCTCACTCGGCTATTCGGACACCGCCGGGGATTTCAGCTATACCGATGCTGCCGAGGCCGCCGCGCAGCTTGGCGTATATGATCTCGCCGCTGTCGACACCGAGCTGTTTAACCGTGATGATGCCGCGGCGGCATCCTACACCGCACTTGCAGTTTCCCCGAAGGGGGAAGAGGGAATGCTGCTCGACCGTCTCACTGAGCAGGGTGCTGTTGACGCGGCCGCTGCTGCGCCGGTCAAGCGCCTGTTTGCAAATTACGAGAGCTACCGCACCATGACCGCGAAAACCGCCGCAGCGCTTACCTATAAAACCGTCGTTCAGCCGACCGCCGTCAAAAGGAACGGCGAGACCGTGCTGACCCTGCGGGCAGAGGATGCGACCACTGCAGATACAGACAACCGGAGTCTGCTGACGAGCGGCACGCTGACGCTTTCGGCCGCAAATGTCGCTGACAAGACGCTGCTGACGGCAGTTTCACTTGAAAACGGCCTGCTGAGCACCAGTATCGGTTCCAGAAGCGGCAGTGAAGCGTGCTCGGCACGCGACCAGATGCAGCGTCTGACCGCCTTCGGCCGCGTGCCGCTCGCGTATGTTTCGTCGCTTTCGCGCTCGAACGACCGCTGGACGATCGAACTTACCTCGCCGCTCTATGACAGTCTTACGGACACCGCTGCATTTGCCATGCCAAACGGCGGCAGCATGCAGGTATCGAACATTCAAACTGAACAGACGGTCTCCTTTGGAAAAATCGTCTCTCAGACGGTTTCTTTCGACTGCACAGCAGGGGAGTACACCATTTCCATTTCGACAGATTTCGCAGGCTAAGGCCATGCCGTACAATTCCCGTAAGCCGCATCAGCTTTAATCGCGCTGTACCGTCAAAAAAATAATTTGAATTTTTTCGAAAAACAGGGAACCTTCTGTGCGGTTCTCCGTCTAACAGGACAAGAACATAACACAGGAGGATAAAACACTATGATGAAGAGAACGATGGGCGGCGTACTGGCCGCTGCAATGATGATGATGAGCGCACTTCCGGCTGCCGGCGCAGTTGATGTCTCTCATCTGAACGGAACGAGCAGCTCGACGCTGACGCAGGCCGCTGCCGATATGCTCCCGTCTCTGTCCGTTGCACCGATGACCGAGCTGGCGACCGTTGTCAGCTATGAGAACGGCGATCTGACTGTTAAGACCGCAGACGGCGACAAGCTCGTACTGCACACGGAAAATGCGATCGTCATGGACACCCAGACCGCTGCTGCGGCTGATCTGTCTGCCCTCAAGGCAGGTGAGAGCGTTTACGTGTATCACGACGAGGCTGTCACCATGTCTCTCCCGGCACAGACTACCGCCTATGCTGTTCTGACCAATCTCACCGACAAGCACGCTCCGGCATCTCTGCTCACTGCTGAGGCTGTTCAGAAGAACGACGACGGCTCTGTCACCGTTACCTGCCAGAGCGGCGCGCTGCACCTTACCATCGCGAAGGACACGAGTGTTCAGCCGTTCATGACCCGCAACATCGTAACCGTTGATGATATCCATGTCGGCACCCGTTTCCTTGCATGGTTCGATGTCGCTGCTGAGTCTTACCCGGCACAGGCCGCTGCCGACCGCGTCGTTATCCCGGGTCAGGAGGACAGCCGTTTCCTCGTATTCAAGCAGGACGGCTCCGAGCTGGCCGAAGGCCGCGTTGCTGACGGCGTTGCGATGGTTCCGGTACGCAAGGTCGCAGAGACCCTCGGCTACAAGGTTTCCTGGGACGGCAAGACCAATACCGTTATCCTCAAAAAGGGCGAGACCCCGATCAACATCCAGCTTGGCAAGGACCGCTACCACGCAGGCAACGATCGCACCGGCGGCGTATCCCTCGGCGCAGCCTCCTACGAGGTTGACGGCACGAGCTGGGTTCCGGCGGAGCTGTTCCAGCTGGCAGGCGAGACCCTGTCCTTCGCTAACGGTTCGCTCGTCCTCGGCACGATGGTTCAGCCGGCTGTTTAAAACCGTACATTTTCTACCGTCCGCCTCGGTTATCCCGGGGCGGATTTTTTATGCACGATGCACACTGTTAACAAACCGTGAATTTTCTTTCACAACCTCTTGATTTTTCTCTCGGAGCGTACTATTATATCATTGTTAGCACTCGAAAGCGTAGAGTGCTAAGCTCATTTTAGAAAATCAAAACACAGAGGTGTATGTAACTATGGCACAGAAACAGTTCAAGGCAGAGTCCAAGCGTCTGCTTGACCTGATGATCAACTCGATTTATACGCACAAGGAGATTTTCCTGCGCGAGCTGATCTCGAATGCATCGGATGCCACCGATAAACTCTACTATAACGCGATGAAGGAAGGCAAAACGGGCATCACGCGCGATGCGCTCCCCATCGAGCTGACTCTCGACAAGGCGAACCGCCGCTTCATCATCGAGGATCATGGCTGCGGCATGACCGCTGAGGAGCTTGAGAGCAACCTCGGCACCATCGCGCGCTCCGGCTCGCTTGCCTTCAAGGCTGAGAATGAGAAGCAGGACGACATCGACATCATCGGCCAGTTCGGCGTCGGTTTTTACGCCGCCTTCATGGTCGCAAAGCATGTTGAGGTCGTTTCCCGTGCGGTCGGCAGCGATGGCGCAAACCGCTGGGAGTCGGACGGCGCGGACGGCTACACCGTGACGCCCTGTGAAAAGGCAGAGAACGGCACGAAGATCGTCCTCACCATCAAGGACAACACCGAATCCGAAAACTACGATGAATTTCTTGAACCTTACCGCGTACAGGGTCTGGTCAAGAAATACTCCGACTACATCCGCTATCCGATCAAGATGGACATGACCCGTTCTCGCATGAAGGAGAAGCCGGCAGATGCAGGGGATGACTACAAGCCCGAGTGGGAGGAGTATACCGAAAACACAACCCTGAACTCCATGGTTCCGATCTGGAAGAAATCCAGAAAGGAGCTGAAGGACGAGGACTACAACAATTTCTATACGCAGAAGTTTTTCGACTATCAGCCGCCGCTCTGTCACATCCATACGAGCGTTGAGGGTGCAGTGACCTACACCGCGATGCTGTTTATCCCGTCGCACGCTCCGATGGACTATTATACCAAGGATTATGAAAAGGGTCTTCAGCTCTACTCCAACGGCGTGCTCATCATGGACAAGTGTGCCGATCTGCTGCCTGACCACTTCAGCTTTGTCCGCGGCATGGTAGACACCGCAGACCTGTCGCTCAACATCTCCCGCGAAATGCTCCAGCACGACCGCCACCTCAAGGCTATCGCGCAGAGTCTGGAAAAGAAGATCAAGAGCGAGCTGCTCAAGATGCAGAAGGATAAGCCGGAGGATTACGACAAGTTCTGGGCAGCCTTCGGCCGTCAGATTAAGTATGGCGCATATGTCCAGTACGGCGCACATAAGGAGCTGCTTCAGGATCTGCTGATGTATCATTCCTCGACCGAGAACAAGCTTGTTTCGCTCAAGGACTACGTTTCCCGTATGAAGGAAGACCAGAAGTATATTTACTACGCCTGCGGTGAAACTGTTGATAAGATCAAGATGCTGCCTGTCATGGAGACTCTGTCCGACAAGGGCTATGAAGTCCTCTGCATGGATGACAGCATCGACGAGTTCTGCACCAAAATGATTGCGAAATACGACGACAAGGAATTCAAGTCGATTCTGGACGCAGACCTTGGTCTGGAAAGTGAAGAGGAAAGGGAAGAGATCAAGAAGCAGTCTGAGGACAACAAGGAACTGCTCGACGCGCTCAGCAAGGCGCTTGAGGGCAAGGTAAAGAAGGTCGAACTGACCGGCCGCCTCAAAAACCATCCGTGCTGTCTGCGCGCCGAAGGCCCGGTAACGCTCGAAATGGAGAAGGTGCTCAACCAGCAGGCCGCCGTCAACGGCGGCGAGACCGTCCGCGCTGATCGCGTACTCGAACTGAACGCAGATCACCCGATCTTCAAGAAGCTGTGCGCTCTCCAGGCCGAAGGCTCGGATGCTCTTGCCGACTATGCAGACATTCTGTACACGCAGTCGCTGCTGATCGAGGGTCTGCCGGTAGATGACCCGGCCGGCTACGCCAACAAGATCTGCGCTCTTCTTGCCCGCTAAACGCATGCTCATGAAAGGAGACGGATGCACATGAAAAAAATGCTCTGGATTGTCAATCCCCATGCCGGACGCGGTGCGATGCGCGGCAAGCTCATTGACTGCATCCTCGCCTTTCAAAAGGCAGGGTTTGATGTGACCCTGCACGTAACCGAAGGTCCCGAGGATGCGACCCGCGTTGCGCAGGCAAGAGCCGGGGAATTTGACCGTATCGTCTGTGCCGGCGGCGACGGCACACTCAACGAGGTCGTCACCGGACTGATGCAGAGCAAGGTACGGCCGCCTCTCGGCTACATTCCTGCCGGCACGACCAACGATTTTGCTACCAGTCTCGGTATTCCCAAGGTTCCGGCCGAGGCGGCTGCTATCGCTGCAAAGGACCGCTTGCAGGCGCTCGATATCGGCCGCTTTAACAGCCGCTATTTTAACTATATCGCTGCCTTTGGCGTATTCACTGAGGTCAGCTACGCCACGCCGCAGCAGACTAAAAACATCTTCGGCCGTGCTGCCTACATCATGCAGGGCGTCATTTCGCTCGCGAATATCAAGGAATACCGCATCCGCGTCAACAGTCCGGAAATGCAGACCGAAGATCACTTCATCTACGGCATGGTAACAAATTCGGTCTCTGTAGGCGGTTTTAAGGCACTGAGTCCGGACTCTATCGCACTCGATGACGGTCTGTATGAGGTTCTGCTCGTCTATCCGGTCGATAATCCGATGGAGCTTCAGTGGCTGATCAATGACCTGCTGACGCATAACACCGAATCGACTCGTTTTCTCTACTTCCGCACCTCGCATATCTCATTTGACTCAGATGAGGAAATCTCCTGGACGCTTGACGGTGAATTCGGCGGTTCAGAGACGCATGCCGAGATCAAAAACTATGCAAGAGCCATCCGCTTCGTGACTGCCGGGGACGATGCGGACGGAAACAGCTGAGCAGCAATACCGACAGCCGCCAAAGGGCAGGGACACCGTATCGCGTCCCTGCCCTTGTTCATCTGCATCAGAAAGAAACCAATATCGGCTGCAGCTGCCGACCTTCAAGTGCTGCTTCCATGGTCTCCGGCAGGAACGAAAGTTCACTTACCAGCGACCGCGGTTTGCTCTCCGGATCATCCTGTCCGAACGGCACGAAATAATAGTGTCTGCGATTCAGCAGTCTTCCGATATTCTCTGCGGAGGCTGCAAGCGCATCATTGGTTGAAAGTGCGAGGACAACCGGTCTCTCGCTTCGCAAATGACTCTTAACCGCCATTGCAGCGGTCGTATCTGTAATACCGTGCGAGAGCTTTGCAAGCGTGTTGCCCGTGCAGGGCACAACGATCAGCACATCGAACATCCGCTTCGGCCCGATCGGCTCCGCACCCGCAATGCTGTCGATGATCTCGCTGCCAGTGATATTCCGCAGACGTTCACGCAGATCATCCGCCGTGCCGAACCGTGTATCCATACCGCCAGCATGCTCGCTCAGGATTGGTGTGACGCTGTGACCGAGTGATACAAGATTTTCCATTGCTCGAAGCGCCTTTATGAACGTACAGAACGAACCTGTCATAACAAAACCGATTTTCACAGCACGCCCTCCTCTCGCAGTATAGCGGTCACCGTAGCATAAATCGCGGCAGCAGCCGTGCGCGGCGCAACCTTTCCGGGCAGAGACAAGGCGTGTATTACCCGGCAGCCCGTTGGAGGATCTGCATCCGGCGCAACACCTCCCGGCATGGACGCAAGGTCGATCACAATGCAGGATGGCGTCAGTGCGCGCAGTATCTCGCCCGTCAGAAGCGGTGCAGGCACAGTATTGAAGATGATCTCCCTGCCGTGCACCTCCTGTGCAAGCTGTGCCGTATCCACCGCCGCAAGGCCTGCGGATTCGATACGAGCACGGTCTCTCAGTGACCGGGCCGCGACAGTCACCTGCGCTCCCAGTGCATGCAGTCTGACAGCAAGCAGAAATCCGATCCGTCCTGCACCAATGACGAGCACATGTGCACCCTGTATCGTGCAGTCAGTCTGCTCCATAGCAAGCTGCAGCGCTCCCTCACAGGTTGGCACGGCGTTGCGTATCGCAAGCTCCTCTCGCGAGAGATAGTCGATCAGCCGTACACCGCACTGCACCGCCCGGGCATGCAGCCGGAAGGGGACCGCACCGCCGAACGCCGGCACGCCTGCCGGTATCGCATCAAGCACCTGCATCACATCAGTCTCCGTCCTCGCAAGCGGTGCGCGCAGCAAGCCATCGCCCTGCATGACGGGGACGGGCAGCAGCACTGCATCTGCGCCCTCTGTACATGACGCAGCATCAGAGCAGACCGCTGCGCCCGCTATGTTCGCCCGGTCAAGCGCAAACGTGCGCACGGCATGACCGTCTGCCAGCGCAAGGCTCGCCAAAAAGACCTGACGCTCATCGCCGCCGATGACCGCCAGAGTCAAGCTCTTATCCATACAAAAACCTCCTCTGCGTCATTCTATGCATAGAGCAGGGGAGGTGCCAAAATAAAAGACTGCCGTTCTCGAAAGAAAACAGCAGTCTTTTCTGTTACTTCATTGCCGGGTCGCTCACGCCGTTCGCTTCGAACGCACGCAGACGATCGAGGCAGGTGCCGCATTTGCCGCACGGCCTCTCTCCGCCCTCGTAGCAGCTCCATGTCAGTTCATAGGGGACATGCAGCCGCAGGCCCTCCCTGACGATCTGAGCCTTGTTCCAGCGGACGAAAGGCGCTTCGATGCGCAGTGCGCCGCCTGTACCTTCTTCTACCGACCGGTTCATCGCATTCACGAATTCCTCGCTGCAATCGGGGTAGGCATTTCCGGCTGCATCATCATGATGTGCGCCGTAGTAGATGACGCTGCATCCCTTGGAAAGTGCGACGCTCGCCGCTGCCGAAAGGAACAGTCCGTTACGGAACGGGACATAGGTCGTGACCGGTGCACCATGCGTACTCTTCATCTGCTCCGCATAGCTTTCCTCAGGAACCTCTTCGGTCGAGTGAGAAAGCAGCGAACAGTCGCTATACGCGAACACAGGGGTAAGGTCGAGGGAAGTGCCCTCCACGCCGTAGTATTCGAGGACCTTTTTCGCAGTCTCGATCTCCCTGACATGTTTCTGACCATAATAAATGGACAGCGCGCTGACGTTTTCTCTGCCGTATTTCTCGACGGCGAGTGCAAGACAGGTCGTGCTGTCTACGCCGCCCGAGCAGAGCACCATAGCTTTTTCGCTCATCGGTTGTCCACCTTCTCCGGATAGAGATCGTGATGCGCGAGACGGTCGAAGGCGACCTGCTCCCAGCGTGTGCCGGGCTTGCCGTAGTTGCAGTACGGGTCGATCGAAATGCCGCCGCGCGGGGTAAATTTGCCCCAGACCTCAATGTATTTCGGGTCCATAAGGCGGATAAGGTCTTTCATGATGATGTTCACACAGTCCTCGTGGAAATCGCCGTGATTGCGGAAGCTGAACAGATACAGCTTGAGCGACTTGCTCTCCACCATGCGCTCACCGGGCACATAGGAGATATAAATGGTCGCAAAGTCCGGCTGTCCGGTCATCGGGCACAGGCTCGTAAACTCAGGACAGTTAAACTTTACGAAGTAATCGTTCTCCGGATGCTTGTTCGGAAAGCTCTCGAGCATTTCCGGTGCATAATCCGTAGGATACTTGTTTTTCTGATTCCCCAGAAGGGTGACGCCGTTCAGTTCTTCTTTATTTCTTCCGGTCATAGGTTGCATTTCTCCTTTAAATTCAATCAGTCTGCCTTGATCTTCTGCGGATAGAGTGCACGCTGAAGCACATTTACCAGTACTGCGCCGCAGATAGCCGGAACAGTCTGGCCGATACAGAGACTGAGTGCAAGCGCACTGTAAGGCACATGCAGCAGATAAGAAAGGTACGTCGAAACGCCGAGACCCGGCACAAGGATGATCGGGAGGATCATCAGCCATCGGCTCCAGCCCTGACGGCGGATGAGCACGATAATTGCGGTCGTAACGATACCGACGATACAGCCGCCGAACATGTCGAGCAGGCCAAGCCCGCCGAACAGCATGTTGGCGATGAAGTTTGCGAAACCAAGCGGCAAAACCAGGAACGGAAACAGGTAGGAAAGGCCGTAAAGCGAAGTTGCGATACGGATCTGATAAGCACCGAATGAAAAGCTCTGCGTGAAGTACAGCACTACAATGTAGAGCGCCATGATCATCGCAGAAAATGTCAGCTTTTGCGCCTTGCTCATATTTTCTTTCACCATATTTCGTTCACCTCCAAATAATGCGTACAACAACGAGAAAAATCAACATATTTTCTGTTTCGTTGTCCCTAGTTTTGTTTAGCGACAGGATGGTTTCGAACTGTCATTTTCATATCCGGAAGCAATGAATGCCGAACAGCACGCCTTATAGTATAACGTATCGGGCAGCGAAAAGCAAGGGCAGCCGCGCAGAAAGCGTATTTTTCGTCGGAATGCCGAATCGAATAAAGAAGAAGCGCCTCGATTTCGAGGCGCCCTTGTATTTATGCTTTTCTGTGCCGATGCAGAATCTTGGAGAATGCTGCCATCAGTTCGCGACTGTTGAGCAGACCGACCGCACCGAACAGCAGCAGCTGCCAGATGAGCCAGAACGGCGGCTCGATAAGCATGAGCGCTGCCTGTACGGCGAGCAGCAGCACAGTCAGTCCCAGACGCAGACGCTTCCAGCGGATCGGCATAAACCGGCGGCTGTCGAGTGCGCGGTATATAAACAGAGCAACGTAGCTTGTCAGCGTTGCCGCTGCGGCACCCGTTCCACCGTAACGCGGAATGAGCAGCGCGTTCAGAGCAATATTAATGACCGCAGAAAATGCCGTTGAAAGGAAGGACGGAACGGTTTTTTTCTCCAGCAGATACACACTCTTCTGGAAGCTCGACAGGCAGTTAAAGCCTGCGCCGATCGCCAGAATAGGAATGAATGTCCAGCCGATATAGTAGTTCTTCACCGCGAGCACCGTCATGGCGAGCTTTGCGCACATGATGCCGCCCGAGGCAATGATGAACACAATGGCGGAATAGGTATTTCCGACATTCGAGAAAAATTCGATCTGCTCCTCCTTGGTATTGCTGTTGACCATGGAGAGCTGCCACGCATCAATAAAGATGGATGCGACGAGCGCAATGAGCGTCGGCACGCGGTAGGCGATCGAATAGATCGCGCTGACCGAGGTATTCTGCATGGACGCGAGAAACGCCTGATCGGAGAAACCGATGATATAGACGAGGATCGCATCCGGAACGAGCGGAAGTGCGTACAGCAGCATGCTGCGCCACAGATAAAAGTTAATGCGCCGCAGGCGGAAATATTTCCAGAGTCTGGCGATCATAAACAGGCACACGGTCGAAAGAGCGTCCGAGCAGATAATAGAGGCTACATAACCGTAAATGTTCCAGCGGAACACCTTGAGGTACAGGATGTTCAGCACAATGGTCATGAATGTACGGAAGATGCCGTCGATGGCATACAGGCGGACATAACCGATCGCGCGGATAAACTGGCCGCAGACATTCTGCGTGCACGAGGTCAGCACATACACATAGATCAGAATGCGGTAGTCGAGCAGTGAGCCTGCCGCACCCGCCGAGGTGTTATAGTGAACAAGCTTCAGCAGAGGATTGAACGGCAGTGAGATCAGAAAGCCGCAGGCCACGGTAAGCAGACCGATGGTGAACACATCCGGCTTGCGCCGCCTCCGCTCCAGTCCGTAACGGATAACTGCCTGTCCGATGGACAGTGATACGACCGGATACAGAATGCTTGTCGTCTTGATGATAAGATCTGCAACGCCCATCTCGTCCTGTGTCAGCACGCCGGTATAGAAGCGCAGCATCAGGATGACAAGGATCTTGGAGCTGAATGTTCCGACAGCAAAGATAAAGGTATTGCTGAGCAGACGTTTATACTGGTTCATTTGTCGCCCTTTCTCAGCCGGATGGAATGGAATGTGTCGATGATGCGGTCGGTCAGAAACGCCGCCGCATGAGCGAGTGCGATACCTATGAGCATGCCTGCAAGCACATCGGTGGGATAGTGTACGCTCGCGTACAGCCGCGAGAATGCAATGAGCGCCGCAAGAACGAGCGCGAGCACGCCGGTCTTTTTATGAAAGCACCAGAGTGCCGTCGCCGCCGCAAATGACGAAAGCGCGTGCCCCGAGGGGAACGACCACGGGTCGCCCGGGTCGAGCAGAGCCGTAAGGTCGCTGTGCGTCACGAACGGCCGCGGCCGCATAACAAGCTCCTTGATGCAGAGATTGCCGATGACGTAGCCTGCCGCCAGCGCAAGCAGCATTGCGACGCCGGCGCGCCGCGTTTTCCGGAAAAACAGCAGCAGGACCGCGAGCGTGATCCAGACTGCGCCGCCGTTCCCCATCAGAGACAGCATGGTCATGACCGGGTCGAGCACGCCGCCGCGGAGTTTGTCCGCGATAAGGAGCAAAATATTGTAGTCCACACTCCGAATGATGTCAAGCAGAATTTCCATGCTGTCTCCTTTCTTCGATTTACGCCTTGCCGGTCTTGCGGTCTACCTCATCCACGATCAGCGCAAGCGCCTGGTCACCGGTAACGTTCGCCGCCGTTCCGAAGCTGTCCTGCGAGAAGTGCAGTGCAATGATGAGCTGCTGCATCGGGTCGGTAAAGCCGAGCATCGAGGTGATAAGGCCGAGAGCCGCCATAACGCCGCCGCCCGGAACGCCCGGAGCCGCAACCATGGTCACGCCGAGCATAAGAATGAACGGAGCGAATACCGCAAGGGTCGGGTTCATGCCGCTTGCGATCATGATACCCATCGAGCCCAGTACGAGGCAGATGGTGTCGCCGTTGAGGTTGATGGTCGCGCAGAGCGGAACAACGAAGTCCGCAACGTCGCGATTGACGTTATTGCTGTACGCACAGTTGAGCGCTACCGGTATCGTAGACGCCGAGGACTGGGTGCCGAGGGCAGTAAAGTACGCTGGCGCAATATTCTTGATGCTCTTCAGGTGGTTCTTTCTGCATACGCCGCTCGCAAGCGCAAACTGGGAAAGAATGTAAAGCAGCTGCAGCACGATGATGATGCCGTAGAGAGAGGCGAACATCTTGACCGTTGCCGCGAGACGGCCCTCCGCCGCAATATTGGCAAACAGACCGGCGATATGCACCGGAATGAGCGGAATGATCACGCGGCGCAGCACGCCGGACACGATATTCTGGAGGTCACGGAAAACCTTGAGCATGGAATCGCCCTTGAGATTTGCCATGCCGATACCGAGAACGAATGCAAGCACGAGCGCAGTCATAACACCGAAGATCGGGGTGACCTCAATCGTGAAGAACGGCTCGAAAGCGTTGCTCTCAAGAACGTCGCCCGTGATGGGCTTGATGAGCGAGGGGAGGAAAGCCTTGCCGATAAAAAAGGTAAGGAAACCCGAGATAGTCGTCGTGCCGTAGGCCAGCAGCAGCGTCAGGCCGAACAGGCGGTTCGCCTTCTGACCCAGCTCCGCCATGCCGACCGTGATGAAGGCAATGATGATCAGCGGAATCATGAAGGACAGGAAAGTGGAAAACAGCGAGGTGAACGTCGCGAGCAGTCGAATGACCGCAACAAATCCCGTCGTGTCCGCAATGCCGAACCAGCCTCCGCAAAGGCCGATCAGCATACCGGCGATGATGCCGATAATGAGTCTAACCAGCAGTCCAAGTTGTTTCAATGTTACATACTCCTCTTTTTTATTTTCTCTTTATCCAGAGATAACAAATATTATATCAGATATTATCATACTTCGCAAGCTGTCCGGGCGGGCATATGTAAAATAACGGCGAAACTTTGAAATTTTCTCTTGACAATGCAGTACGCAGGGGATAATATAATAGCATATGATAAAGGTGATGAACGGGTAAAGTAATTGTTCTTTCGTCTTCAGAGAGCTGCCGCTCGGTGCAAGGCAGCGTCGAAATGCAGTGAAACTCGCCCGGGAACTGTCCGCCGAAAGCTCTTTTGAGCCGGTAAGATGGAACGGAATGTCCGCCGTTATACGGACTGCGCATTGATAGATGCGCTTAGAGTGGTCGCAGTTTTCTGCGGCAACAAGAGTGGTACCGCGGAGTTTTCGCTTCGTCTCTTAATGTAGAATTAAGGGACGGAGCTTTTTTTGTCCCTGTACGCCAAACTATTTTCCGAAGGAGAGGACAAGAAACCATGAGTAGAACGATTAAGATTTTTGACACGACCCTGCGCGACGGCGAGCAGTCTCCCGGCTGTTCCATGAACCTCAACGAGAAGATTGAGGTCGCAAAGCAGCTCGAAGCGCTCAAGGTCGACATCATTGAGGCCGGCTTTGCAGCTGCGTCTCCCGGTGATGCAGCTGCGATCGCAGCAATCGCTGATACCGTTCGCGGCGCGACCATCTGCTCGCTTGCGCGCAGCGTAGACAAGGACATCGAGGCAGCCTACAACGCGATCCGCCGTGCTGAATCTGCCCGTATCCATACCTTTATCGCTACCAGCCCGGTACATATGGAGTACAAGCTCAAGATGACTCCGGACGAGGTCATCGAATCCATCGCTCACAGCGTTTCCTACGCGAAAAGCTTCTGCTCGGATGTCGAATTCTCCGCTGAGGATGCGACCCGCACCGACCTCGACTTCCTGTGCCGCGTAGTCGAGACCGCCATCAAGGCAGGCGCTACCACCATCAACATCCCGGATACCGTCGGCTACATGATCCCGGAGGAGTACGCTTCCCGCATCAAGTATCTGCGCGAGCACACCGACGGCATCGAGAAGGTCGTTCTGTCCTGCCATATGCACAACGACCTCGGCATGGCGGTTGCAAACTCTCTCGCGGGCGTTGAAGCCGGTATCGACCAGATCGAATGCACCATCAACGGCATCGGCGAGCGCGCAGGCAACGCTTCCATGGAGGAATGCGCCATGGCGCTCAAGACCCGCGCCGACCACTTCGGCATCGGCTGCAATATCGAAACCACTCAGATTTACCGCGCAAGCCGCATGATTCAGACCATCACCGGCGTTGCCGTTGCCCCGACCAAGGCCATTGTCGGCGCGAATGCGTTCGCACACGAGGCAGGCATCCATCAGCACGGTGTCATGGCGAACAAGGAGACCTACGAAATCATGACGCCGGAGTCCGTCGGCATTCCGAAGAACGCTATCGTTCTGGGCAAGCATTCCGGCCGCCATGCGTTCGAAGAGCGCCTGCATGAGCTGGGCTACACGCTCGACCACGAGAAGCTCGAGAAGGCATTCGAGAAGTTTAAGATTCTGGCCGACAAGAAAAAAGTCATTAAGGATCGCGACCTCGAGGGTCTGATCGGCGCCGTTCCGGTTTCCGGCGAGGAGCGCTACATCCTCGACCGCTTTGTCATCAACTCCGGCAACACCATCACCTCTACCGCAGTCATCCGTGTCAGAAAGGGTGACGAGACCTTTGAACGTGCCGCTGCCTCCGACGGCCCGATCAACGCATCCTTCCAGGCCATCAACAAGATCGTCGGCAAGGATATCGAGCTCGAGGATTACTCGCTGCGCGCACTGACCGACGGCGAGGACGCACAGAGCGAAGCGATCGTCAAGATCCGCGTAGGCGGCAGCGACGAGCTCGTCACCGGCCGCGGCGTATCGGTTGACGTTATGGAAGCATCCATCAAGGCGTACATCAACGGCATCAACAAGTATTTTAACGACTAATTCAGCAGGAGGAACGCTGTTATGGGTATGACAATGACGCAGAAGATCCTCGCGAAGCACGCGGGTCTGGAAAGCGTAACGGCAGGTCAGCTGATCGAGGCAAACGTAGATCTCACGCTGGCAAACGATATCACCGGTCCGGTTGCCATCCGAGAGATGGAGAGGGCGGGCTTCGACAAGGTATTCGACAACACTAGGATCGCCCTCGTAATGGATCACTTCGCTCCGAACAAGGACATCAAGTCCGCAGAGCAGTGTCTGGAGTGCCGTGAGTTTTCGAAGAAGTATAACATCGTCAACTTCTTCGACGTCGGCGCAATGGGCATCGAGCATGCGCTGCTCCCAGAAAAAGGTCTGACCGCTCCCGGTGAGCTCATCATCGGCGCGGACAGCCACACCTGCACCTACGGCGCACTGGGCGCATTCTCGACCGGCGTTGGCTCGACCGACCTCGCGGCCGGCATGGCTACCGGCAAAGCATGGTTCAAAGTGCCGAGCGCGATCAAGTTCGTTCTCAAGGGTAAGCTGAGCCCGTGGGTTTCCGGCAAGGATGTAATCCTGCATATCATCGGTAAGATCGGCGTGGACGGCGCGCTGTACAAGTCGATGGAGTTCGTCGGCGAAGGCGCGCACGAGCTGTCCATGGACGACCGCTTTACCATCTGCAACATGGCGATCGAAGCCGGTGCTAAGAACGGCATTTTCCCGGTCGATGACAAAACGATGGATTACATCAAGGGCCGCGTAAACCGCGACATCGCCGCATTCGAGGCCGACGCTGACGCTGAGTATGAGCAGGAAATCGAGATCGACCTGTCCGCGCTCCGTCCGACCATTGCGTGCCCGCACCTCCCTGAGAACACCAAGACCATCGACGAGCTCGGCCATATCGAAATCCAGCAGTCGGTCATCGGCTCCTGCACCAACGGCCGCATCGACGATATGCGCGTTGCAGCCGAGATCCTCAAGGGCCGCAAGGTAAACCCGAATGTGCGCACCATCATCATCCCGGCGACGCAGGATGTTTATCTCCAGTGCATCGAGGAGGGTCTGACCAAGATCTTCATTCAGGCAGGCGCTATCGTTTCCACGCCGACCTGCGGTCCGTGCCTTGGCGGTCATATGGGCATTCTGGCGCATGGCGAAAAGGCGGTTTCCACCACCAACCGCAATTTTGTCGGCCGTATGGGTCATATCACCTCGGAAATTTATCTGGCAAGCCCGGCTGTTGCCGCAGCAAGCGCAGTTGCAGGCTATATCTGTGCGCCGGACGACCTGAAGTAAGGGAGGAAACACATACCATGAACGCAAAAGGCAAGGTTTTCAAGTACGGCGACAATGTCGATACCGACGTTATCATTCCCGCACGTTATCTGAATATTGCAGACCCGAAGGAGCTGTCTACCCATGCAATGGAGGACATCGACGCGGATTTTGTAAAGAATATGCATCCCGGCGACATCGTCGTCGCAACCCGCAACTTCGGCTGCGGCTCCTCCCGTGAGCACGCACCGCTCGTTCTGCGTGAGAACGGCGTTTCCTGCGTTATCGCGTCCTCGTTTGCGCGTATCTTCTACCGCAACGCCATCAACATCGGCCTGCCCATCCTCGAGTGCGAGGCAGCGGCGAACGGCATCGATGCAGGCGACGAGGTAGAGGTAAACTTCGACACCGGCGTGATTACCGACGTTACCAAGGACGAGAGCTGGCAGGCGGCCGCTTTCCCGCCGTTTATCCAGAATATCATCAAGGCGGGCGGCCTGCTCAAGTCGCTCAAGGAGAGAGAGGCATAACCCCATGAATTATAATATCGCAGTAGTAAAGGGAGACGGCATCGGTCCGGAGATTGTCTCCGAGGCTATGCTCGTGCTCGATAAGGTCGGTGAGAAGTTCGGCCACAAGTTCAATTTCCAGGAGGTCCTCGCAGGCGGCTGCTCGATCGACAAGAACGGCATCCCGCTGACCGAGGAGACCATCGAGATCTGCAAGAAGGCGGATTCCGTGCTGCTCGGCGCGGTAGGCGGCCCCAAGTGGGACGATGTGCCGAGCGCCAAGCGTCCGGAGAAGGCGCTGCTCGGCCTGCGCGCTGCGCTCGGCCTGTTTGTCAACCTGCGCCCGGCGCAGATGCACAAGGCGCTTGCTGACGCGTGCCCGATCAAGCCCGAGATTATCGGCGACGGCTTCGACATTCTCGTCTGCCGCGAACTGACCGGCGACGTTTACTTCGGCAAGCACTACCGCCGCGAGAGCGACAAGGGCTGGGGCGAGACTGGCGCGGACGATATGAACTACTCGGTCTACGAGGTCGAGCGCATCGGCCGCCGTGCTTTCGAGATGGCGATGAAGCGCAGCAAGAAGGTCTGCTCGGTCGACAAGGCGAACGTTCTTGAGACCAGCCGTGTATGGCGCGAGACCATGCACCGCATCAAGGACGAATACCCGGAAGTCGAGTACACCGATATGTACGTTGACAACTGCGCGATGCAGCTCGTCCGCAATCCGGGTCAGTTCGACGTTATCGTAACCGGCAACCTGTTCGGCGATATTCTGTCCGACGAGGCTTCCATGATTACCGGCTCCATCGGAATGCTGCCGTCCGCTTCGATGAACGAAAGCGGCAAGGGTATGTACGAGCCGATTCACGGCTCCGCACCGGATATTGCAGGCAAGGGCATTGCAAACCCGATTGCAACCATTCTCTCCTGCGCCATGATGCTGCGCTACTCCTTCGGCCTGAAGGCTGAGGCCGACGCCATCGAAACCGCCGTTGAGAACGTGCTGAATGCCGGCCATCGCACCGCGGACATCGCTGCAAAGGGCGAAAAGGTGCTGTCCACCAGCGAAATGGGCGCGCTGATTCGCGAGCAGCTCTAAGACAATATCGAAAGGGGAGCGCTCCGGCGTTCTCCTTTCGTTGCTTTCCGCATAGAATGAAGCGGAGGTGAGCGCATTGGAACACCTTTCGCAGTATATCGAAGCGGATTATGCCGTACTTTCTGCCGTCCTGTACTGCCTCGGCAGAGTCTTAAAGGCTCTCGGGCGTTTTCCGAACCGGCTGATACCGTTGACGCTGACCGGCTGCGGCATCGCGCTGGCGTGCCTCGGCGCAGCGTCCCGATGGTCTGAATATGCCAACTGGGCAGGTGTGATGTTTGACGGTGTAGTGCAGGGCATCCTGTGCACCGGCATGGCGGTCTATCTCAACGAGGTTATTTCTCACTGCGGTCCGGGCGGCTGTTCTCCCGGAAAATAGTACCGAAAACTTATCTTCCAACGCAGAAAGTCCGTTTTTGTCTCGGGCTTTCTGTTTTTTTCGTCAAAACGATGGTTTGCCGGGTCAGCACTTGTGATTTTATATAAACTGCGTTATAATATAAAGGATTATGGGCAGTGCCCGATGATGACGTATTGACATAGGAGAATAAAAGGATGAAAACCGCTTCTATTTTAGGCGTGCAGTTCCACGCAGTTACTAAACAGCAGGCCGTTGAACTGGCGATGAGCAAGCTCCGCGCGCGGCAGAAGGGTTATGTTGTAACGCCTAACCCGGAAATCGTTGATCTCTGCCGCCGCGACCCTGAGTTCATGGGCATCGTAAACCACGCCGCCCTTGTGCTGCCGGATGGCATCGGCATTATCTACGCCGCAAAAATTCTCGGCGAGGGCCTGCCGGGCCGTGTTCCGGGCATTGAATTTGCAGAAGAACTCTGTGCGGCTATGGCCAAGGAGAATATGCGTCTTTTTCTGCTCGGTGCCAAACCGGGTATCGCAGAAAAGGCCGGCGCGAACCTGTGCGCGAAATTTCCGGGACTCGTGCTTGCCGGCACGCATGACGGCTACTTCAAGGACACGCAGCAGGTCGTAGATGCGATCAATGCCGCAGGCGGCGCAGATGCCGTTTTTGTATGCCTCGGTGCCCCCAAGCAGGAAAAGTTCATCGCCGCGAACATCGACGATATCCACGGCACACTGTTCTGCGGTCTTGGCGGCTCGCTCGATGTATTCGCAGGCGTGTCCAGACGAGCACCTGATATCTTTATCAAACTGGGACTGGAATGGTTCTACCGTCTGCTCAAGCAGCCGAGCCGTATCGGCCGCATGATGAAGCTGCCGAAATTCCTGCTCGTTGTCATCTGTGAGCGTCTGTTCGGCAAGAAAGGATAAAAATTTATGAAAGTCAAACTGCTGGCTCATACTCCCGAGCCGGAAAAGCTGATCGCGGCAGCAGCAAAAAACTGCTACTCTTCAAGCAATATTGACAACGTACTCGAGGGATTGACAGAGGAAAAGACAGAGAATTTTGTCAATATGCTCTCCGAGATCGGTCACGAAAGTCCTATCGAGCACGTTTCCTTCACCTTCGCCATCGAGGGCGTTTCGCGTTCGCTGCTGGCGCAGATCACCCGTCACCGCATGGCATCCTTTTCGGTGCAGAGCCAGCGCTATGTACGCGAGAAGGGCTTTGAGTATGTTCTTCCGCCCGAGATTGATAAAATCCCGGCCGCACGGGAAAAATTCATTCAGGCGATGGAGGACGATCAGCGCACCTATGAGGAACTGACCGCCGCACTGATGGAAGGCTATCTGAAGGAGCTGCTTGAACAGGGTATCCCTGAAAAGGCAGCTCGCAGCAGGGCCGAAAAGCACGCAATCGAGGACGCACGTTATGTGCTGCCGAACGCCTGCGCGACCCGTATCATGATGACTGCCAACGCCCGCAGTCTCAAGAACTTTTTCCGTCTGCGCTGCTGCAGCCGTGCACAGTGGGAAATCCGCGAGCTCGCAGAACAAATGTACCGGCTGGTCTACGCTGTTGCGCCGACGCTGTTCGGACACTGCGGTCCGGCCTGTGTTGACGGTGTCTGCACAGAGGGCAAAATGTCCTGCGGCAAGGCGACCGAAGTCCGCGCGCACTACATGAAACTGCGCGGAGAGGGAAAGTAACCCTCGTAAAAAACAGAAAGGATTTTTATGCTTCCGTTTCGTGAAATAACTTTAGAAGATAAGGCTGCGGTCGAAAAATGCGGCTCGCATTATAATTATCATCTGTGCGAGCGCTGCTTTGTCGATCTGTTCATGTGGCGCAGCCATTACAATACCCAAATCTGCTTTCTGGATGGATTTTTCCTGATCAAAATGTCACCGCTCGACGGCGGTCACGACTGCTATCTTGCACCGGTCGGCAAGGGCGACCTCGGCGCGGCGCTGGATGCGCTGGAACAGGATGCCGCCGAGCGCGGTATCCCGCTGGTCATCGTCTCTGTGGCCGAGCCGATGATCGAGCGCATTGAAGCCGTTCGCCCGGGCAAGTTCACGTTCTCGCACGACAGTGAGGACGGAGACGATTATATCTACCTCGCGGACAAGCTGTGCACGCTCTCCGGCAAAAAGCTCCAGAGCAAGCGCAATCTTGTTAACCGATTCAAGACGGCCTATGAGAACCGCTGGAGTTATGAAGATATGACGAAGGACAACATCAAGGATGCTTTTGCGTTCCATGTCCACTGGTGCAACCTGAACGGCTGCGCCCATGAGCGCGATTTCGAAGGGGAAACCTGTGCGATCGTGCAGGCTCTCCACAACTTCGATTATCTGAATCTGCGCGGCGGCCTGCTGCGTCTGGACGGCGAGGTGATTGCTTTCACCTTCGGCTGCAAGGCAACGCCGGATATGTATGTTGTCCAGATTGAAAAGGCCGATCACACGATCCAGGGCGCATATCAGATGATCAATCAGCAGTTCGTGCAGCGCAACTGCACGGATGTGATGTATGTTAACCGCGAGGAAGATCTTGGCCTTGAGGGGCTGCGCAAGGCAAAAAAATCCTATTATCCCGTTATGCGCGGCGTGAAATATATGGCTGTACCAAAGGAGTGAGGAGAATATGATCCGATTTGCCGAGCAGCGCGATCTCCCGGCGATTTATTCACTCTGGGAAACCTGTTTTCCGGACGAAGGTGGATTTAACGGCTACTTTTTCTCACATCTCTATGAACCGCAGCATACGCTGCTGCTCATGCAGGAGAATACCCTGTGCGCGATGCTCCAGATGCTCCCGTACACACTTTCGGTCAACGGAGAGCCGCGCGAGATCACCTATATCTATGGCGTATGCACGCATCCTGCCCACCGCCGCCGCGGTTACGCCGCCGAGCTTCTGGAACGCTCCTTTGCTCTCGATAAAGGAAAGAAGAGAGCGGCTTCGATACTCATTCCGGCAGAAAAATGGCTGTTCGAGTTTTATCGTCCGTTTGGCTATACCGAGACATTCTATCTCTCGCGCCGCTCACTGACGCGAACAGCAGGGGAGTTCGAACTGCCGCGCCGTATCGGCGATGCGCACATCCCGCAGATCAACGCACTCTACGAAGCCTCGTGCCCGCCGCTTCATATCACGCGCGGCCGTGAGGAATGGAGCCGGCAGATCGCAATGTTCGATGCGCTCGGTGCCGGCGTTTACGGCTGGTTTGACGGAGCCGCACTCACCGCTTATGCTTTCTGCTGGGAGGATACCGCACAGGAAGCCATCGGACTTACTGCAAATCGGGAAAGGGGACTGCTGAATGCGCTCAGCCGGGAAACACTCACTGTCACCGTCCCCGGCTCAGAAACCGCCCTCGGCGTTGCCAAGTGGCATGATAAGCCGTGTGCAGACAACGGATATATTAATCTTATGCTCAACTGAAAGGTGTGACAGCAATGGTATATGTATTACTGGCTGAAGGCTTCGAGGAAGTCGAAGCGCTGACCCCGGTCGATCTGCTCCGGCGCGCAGGCGTTGAGACCAGGCTCGTCGGCGTAACCGGCGAAACGGTCTGCGGTGCGCGCGGCATCAAGGTCGTGACCGATCTGTCAATGGATGATATCGACCTTGCGCAGGCTGACATGATCGTGCTGCCGGGCGGCATGCCCGGTACGACCAATCTGTACGCAGACAAGCGTGTGACCAGCGCAGTCCGCGCGATGTACGAGGCAGAAAAATATGTTGCTGCAATCTGCGCTGCGCCGTCCGTTATCCTCGGCGGCATGGGGCTGCTCAAGGGCCGCAGGGCGACCTGCTACCCCGGCATGGAGGACGGCATGGAGGGGGCTGAAGCGGTGCCGGCCACCTGCGTCACAGACGGAAAGATCATCACCGCCTGTGGCGTCGGCGGTGCGCTTGATTTCGCCTGCGCACTCATTACCGCACTCATCAGCCGTGAAAAGGCGGATGAAATCGCCTTTTCGGTCGTGTATCATGCTGCAAACTGAAAAGCAGCAGCTCCGCCGCTGCTACCGCGAGGCACGTCGCACACTCTCCTCAGAGGAAAAGCGATTTATCGATTGCAAAATTTCGGACAATCTTCTAAAAAGTGATCTGTATCGCGATGCCGCCTGTATTTTCTGCTACGTCTCCACAAGCGATGAGATTGGAACCGCCGCCATTCTGGAGCAGGCGCTCACAGACGGAAAAACGCTCTGCGTGCCGCTGTGCGGCAGAGCAGGGGAGATGTCTGCGCGGCGCATTCTCTCGCTGGACGAACTGAAAAGCGGCGCCTACGGCATTCCGGAGCCGTCCTCCGATGCACCGGAAATCCCGCCTGACGAAATTTCACTCGTCATTGTTCCTGCGCTCTCGTGCGACAAAAACGGCTATCGTCTCGGCTATGGAGGCGGCTATTACGATCGTTTTCTTGCCCGGACCCACGCTGTAGCTGCGGCTCTATGCGCGGAGAGCCGCCTGACGGATGTGCTTCCGCGTGAGCCGTTTGATCTTCCGTGCAACTACATCATTACTGAAAGGCAGGTGCTGCACACGAATGAAAAATAGAACAGCACTTTTATCCGGTCTCAGCCTTTTTGTCTGCTTTTGTCTGCTGACAGGGCTCAGCCGGCTCATCATTCGCTATCTCGGCATCAGCCCGCCTCTGCTGCTGCTCGCGGAGGTGCTTTCCTTTGCGCTCCCGGCACTTCTTGCGTACTATGCTGCGGAAGATCGAACCGCGATCAGGCACAGGCTTGGATGGAGGATGCCGCCAAAGGGCGGACTTTTGTTCGCCATTCTGCTCGGCATTACGACCGCGATGTTCGCTCTCTCGACCAATATTGCGCTCGGCTCACTCGCCGGACAGGCGAACGGTGATTTCTTCGCTGCGGCACTGCCGCTGACCCAGTCCCGGTTCGGTGCGCACGGCGTGTATTTTGTATTCGCCGCTGCGGCAGCCTTAGTCGAGGAACTCTTTCTGCGCGGTGTGCTCATGCCCATTCATGAGAAAGGCGTTGGCACCTCGGCCTGCCTTCTGTTTGCCGGTCTTACATTTGCGCTGCTTCAGGGCGATCCGCTCCGCGCAATCGGTGCTTTCGCTGCCGGCTGTGCCTTTGCTTATATCGCCTACATTTTCGACAGCGTGTGGTCTGCTGTTATCGCGCATCTGGCAGGAGGTCTTTATCTGTCGGTCACCATGTGGATGACCGATGTCTATGCACCGTTCGGAATCGGGAACTACTTTTTCGCCTGCAATCTGCTTGGCCTGCTGCTGTTCCTGTACCTGACCGTGCGTACTGCGCAGGGAATGCTTGTACGCGACTCGGTGCCGCATTTCGCCAAGAGCGCCGGTCTCTACGATCTGTGGCTTCTTATGCGAAATCCGGGGGTTCTCGTATTCGCTGTCGCATTTGCGGCAAAAATCGTTTTGGATATGATCGGCTGAGCCGGTCGGGAGGTTTCAAGGTGAATTATGGATTACGATAAGTACGATAATCAGGAAAATCAGGAAGTCCGCCGCAAGCGCCACCGCAGCAGACGGCATAAGAACAGCGGCTGCGCCGGCACGATGGTCTATGTCATCGCGGTCGTCGGCGCGTCGCTTGTCATTTCGCTTGCAGCAATCTTTACTGCAAACGACGTCTTTGCATTCGTCAAGGACAACGCCATGCAGCAGTTCTATGTTTCCGAGAACACAAAGCTCGCTGATCTGGCAAAAGATCTGGACAAGCAGGGAATTATCAATTACGGTACGGTATTCAAGGCGTATCTCGCCGTCAAGGGCGACTCTGCCGACGATGTGCTTGCCGGTGAGTACCAGCTTAACCCGAGCATGGACTACGGTCAGATCATCGACAAGCTGACCAATTCTTCTTCGTCTGATACGCTTCAGATCACGATTCCCGAGGGTTATTCGGTCGCACAGGTACGCCAGCTTCTGCTTGACAACCATGTCTGCACCGCAGATGCGCTCGACAAGGTACTCAACCAGTACCCGTTCAAGCATGACTTCCTGCAGGACGAGAAGCCGGTCGAGGAAGGATGGCTCGAGGGTTATCTGTTCCCGGATACCTATGAGATCTACAAGGGCAACGGCTCGGTCGTCGATACGGTCAATAAGATGCTCAATAACTTCGCAACGCGCTATGACTCGGAGATCACAGACGGAGCCAATGAGCTCGGCCGTTCCATGCACGACATTGTCACTGTCGCCTCGCTTGTCGAGCGCGAAGCGCAGCACGATGATGAACGTGCGCGCATCGCGGGCGTTATTTACAACCGTCTGAACAATTCGAGCGAATTCCCGTATCTTCAGGTGGACGCCTCTGTCCTGTACGGTCTCGGCCGTACCAGCGGCAAGCTCACCGACGAGGATCTCAAGAGCGATTCCCCGTACAACCTGTATACCAAGGAAGGCCTGCCCCCCGGACCGATCTGCAACCCGGGCTATGCCTCGCTTTACGCTGCAAGCCACCCGGAGAGCCATGATTATTACTATTATGTCGCAATGCCCGACGGCAGCCACCTGTTCGCAAGCAGCTATGAGGAGCATCAGCGCAACATTGCGACCTCGAACGCTGCACAGGCGCAGGCCGCAAGCAAAAACACGGACCAAAGCACGGAGGTAAGCGGTGAATAAAATTCCAGAGCTTCTTTCACCTGCGGGTGATCCCGAAAAGATGCGCTTCGGCATTGCCTACGGCGCTGATGCAGTGTATATGGCCGGTCAGCGCTTCGGAATGCGCGCGGCAGCGGCGAACTTCGATGACGAGGCACTGCGCCGCTGCATCGCTGAAGCGCACGCACACGGCGTAAAATGCTATATTACCGTTAATATCATGCCATCGTGCCGCGATCTTCCGGCGCTGCCCGCCTACCTTGAGCTGCTCCAAGACGCAGGCGCGGACGCGATGATCGTCGCTGATGTTGGTGTGATCCGCATGGCGCAGAAATACGCCCCCAAAGTTCCGCTGCACATCTCGACCCAGACCAGCATTCTCAATCCCGAGGCTGCAAACTTCTGGGCGGACATGGGCGCTGAACGTGTCGTCCTCGCACGCGAGCTCTCGCTTGAGGAGATCGCTGAAATCCGTGCCAAAACGCCAAAATCTCTGGAAATCGAGGCCTTTGTCCACGGCGCAATGTGCATTTCCTATTCCGGCCGCTGCCTGATCTCGCAGTACATGACCGGCCGTGATGCAAACCACGGCGCGTGTGCACAGCCCTGCCGCTGGAATTACTCCCTGATGGAGGAAAAGCGTCCCGGCGAATTTTTCCCGGTCGAGGAGGACAGCCGCGGCACCTATCTGTATAATTCCAAGGATATGTGCATGATCGAGCACATTCCGGAGCTTATCAAGGCTGGCATCGATTCCTTCAAAATCGAGGGCCGCAACAAGACCGCGTATTACACGGCCTGCGTGACCGGCGCATACCGCGCGGCGGTCGATGCTTATCTTGCCAATCCTGAGCGCTATGTCATGCCGCAGTTCTGCCTTGATGAAGTAAACAAGGTCAGCCATCGGGAGTATTACACAGGCTTTTACTTCGGTCCTTCTGCCGACGGTCAGCACTACGGCGACAGCCAGTATATCCGCGATTATGAGGTCGTGGGTATGCCGGTCGACTGCCGTGAGGACGGTACAGCCGTGTTCGCCCTCAAAAACCGCTTCTTCAAGGGTGAAGAGCTGGAGCTGCTTCAGCCAGGTCACGCACCCTATAGCTTCCACGCCGAGGCTGTGAACGATGACGGCGAAGCACTTGACCTGTTCAATGTGCCGCAGATGAAGGTTCACTTTCAGTTTCCTTTCGCAGTTGACCGTTATGCCATCCTGCGCAAGAAAAAGGAACGTCCCGAATAAAGCAAAACATCCTGCCGCGGAGTCTTTTACGACTCACGGCAGGATGTTTTTTTATGCTCAGTGCTCTGCCCAGTCAAGCGAGCGTCCGACCGCCTTGTCCCATCCATTCAGCAGCCTGCTGCGCTTCTCATCCTCCATCGAGGGAGCATAAAGCGTATCGCAGCGCCACAGCTCCTTGAGCTCGTCCCTGCTGCTCCAGACGCCGGTTGCCAGACCTGCAAGATAGCACGCGCCGAGCGCCGTCGTCTCGCGGATGACCGGACGACGTATCGTGCAGTTCGAAATGTCAGCCTGAAACTGCATAAGAAAGCTGTCACGGCTCGCGCCGCCATCCACCGAAAGGGAAGATAGGACCACGCCCGTATCACGTTTCATGGCCGTCAGCAAATCGTTCACCTGATAGGCGATCGACTCCTGTGCCGCACGGATGATATGCTCGCGCGTCGTGCCGCGCGTCAGTCCGATCAGACAGCCGCGTGCATACATATCCCAGTGCGGTGCACCGAGGCCGGTGAACGCCGGAACGAGGTAAACGCCGCCGGTATCCTTCACCTTGCACGCATAATATTCCGCATCCCGGCTTTCCGAGAAAAACCGCATCTCATCGCGCAGCCACTGAATGACCGCGCCGCCGACAAATACGCTGCCCTCAAGCGCATACTGCGTTTCGTCTCCAATACGAATACCGATCGTTGTCAACAAGCCGTTTTCACTTTCACAGGCTGTCGTTCCGGTATTCATCAGCAGGAAGCAGCCGGTGCCGTAGGTGTTTTTGGCGTCGCCGGCATTAAAGCAGGTCTGTCCGAACAGTGCTGCCTGCTGATCGCCTGCAATGCCGGCAATCGGGATCTCACCATTAGGCAGAGAAACATAGCCGTAAATCTCGCTTGACGAGCATACGCGCGGCAGCATTGCCCGAGGAATATCGAGCGCCTTCAGCAGTGTGTCGTCCCAATCGAGGCTATGAATATCAAAGATCATCGTGCGCGCAGCATTAGTGGCATCCGTGATATGTACCCTGCCGCCCGTGAGCTTCCATACCAGCCACGAATCCACCGTCCCGAACAGGATCTCGCCCTTCTCAGCCTTCTCCCGTGCGCCCTCCACATAATCGAGCAGCCATTTGATCTTCGTGCCCGAAAAATATGCGTCCGGGACAAGACCGGTCGTGCGGCGGATATGGTCGGACAGACCGCTCTCCACCAGCCCGTCCACGATGTCTGCGGTGCGGCGGCACTGCCATACGATAGCGTTATGAATGGGACGGCCGGTCATTTTATCCCAAAGGATCGTCGTCTCTCGCTGATTGGTAATGCCGATACCGGCTACATCGGCAGGGGAGATATCCGCCGCCGCAAGCACTTCAAACATAGCCGCGTACTGCGTAGACCAGATCTCCATCGGATCCTGCTCAACCCATCCTTCATGCGGATAATGCTGCGTCAGCTCGTGCTGACGGATTGCAAGAATATTCTGTTCGCTGTCAAAAAGTATTGCTCTTGAACTCGTTGTGCCCTGATCGAGGGCCAGTATATACTTTCCCATGACGGAAAACTCCTCTCCTTCGCTTTTACGCAATACCGCAGATTTCCGTAAAACGCTCCTGTTCAGGGATGCTGTATTGCTCTGTTTTTTCCCTTTACCCTTGCCTTTATCATACTCTGCGCAGCGTATGCTTGTCAACCGCGGCTGGCGTATTGCATTTTTCGTGCGGCCGGCGCAGTAATAATATTCGTTGCAAGAGGCTGCAAAATGTGATATGATTAAAATAAGTATGAGGATATATTCCTTATGTTCAAATCAAAAGCATTAAAGAGGAAAGCGCAATGAATGAATATACTGTAATCGGCATAGTCGTCGCCGCCTTCATCCTGGCCGGCGTGCTGTCCTACTTCTTTACGCCGCCCGTCAAACGGTTCGCGCACAAGGTTGGTGCGATCGATGTACCAAAGGATAACCGCCGCATGCACAAAGAACCGATTCCGCGTCTTGGCGGCCTTGCGATTTTCGGCGGCTTCCTTTGCTCCATTCTGGTATTCGGTCAGCTAGACCAGACCATGCTGTGCGTACTGCTCGGTGCGACGATTATTGTAGCGCTCGGCATCTTCGACGATGTTCTCGCACTCGGTGCAAAGCTCAAATTTATCGTGCAGATCATCGCGGCGGCCATTCCGGTCTGTGTCGGCGGCCTGCAAATCAGTCTTTTCACCAACCTCAATCCGTTTTCGGACGCGCCATTCTGGCATCTTGGCTTTCTCGCCGTTCCTGTTACGATCATCTGGATCGTCGGCATTACAAATGCGGTCAATCTGATCGACGGTCTGGACGGTCTCGCTGTCGGCGTATCGTCTATTGCCGCAATCACCATGCTCGCTGTTGCGCTTTTGACCGATAACATGGCAATTGCCATCACGATGGCCGCCCTTACAGGCGCCTGCATTGGCTTTATGCCGTACAATCTTAATCCTGCAAAGATTTTCATGGGCGACACCGGTTCGACCTTCCTCGGCTATATGCTCGCAACCGTGTCCATCATGGGTCTGTTCAAATTTTACGCCGTCATCTCGTTTGCTGTGCCGTTTCTTATTCTCGGCCTGCCGATCTTCGATACGGCGAACGCGATCATCCGCCGTCTTGCGGAGGGCCGCAGTCCGATGAGCCCTGACCGCGGTCACGTGCATCACAAGCTGATCGACATGGGCTTCAATCAGAAGCAGGCGGTCGCTATTCTTTACGCAATCAGTGCAACACTCGGTCTGACCGCCGTCGTGCTCACCTCGTCGGGTGAGGTAAAGGCTGTTGTACTGCTTGCCGCAGTGCTTGCAGCAATTCTTGTCGGCGCATGTATTATCTACGGCGCGGAACACTGGGGCAAGCATCCGCAGGAGCAGAAAAAACACAAAAACGAGGCTGCACAGGAGGAGAAAAACAAACATGAATAAAATCAAGGTAATGACTGTATTCGGTACGCGCCCGGAAGCTATCAAAATGGCTCCGCTCGTGCATGCGCTTGAGCAGAACGAAAACACCGAGTCCATCGTGTGCGTTACCGCACAGCATCGCGAAATGCTCGATCAGGTTCTTGATATTTTCGGCATCAGGCCGGATTATGACCTGAATATCATGCAGCCGCGTCAGACGCTCGCTACCATCACCGAAAAGAGCCTGCACGGTCTGGATGAGGTGCTCGAAAAGGCGCAGCCGGACATTGTTCTCGTCCACGGCGATACCTCGACCACCTTTGCCGGCGCACTCGCAGCGTTCTACCACAAAATTCCTGTCGGCCATGTTGAGGCTGGTCTGCGCACCTACGACAAATATTCGCCGTTCCCTGAGGAAATGAACCGCAAGCTGACCGGTCAGATCGCGACGCTGCACTTTGCTCCGACTCCTCGCAACCGTGACAATCTCGCCCGCGAGGGCATCACTGAGGGCGTTTCCGTCGTCGGCAACACCGTCGTTGACGCGATCCACATGACCGTCAAGCCGGATTTTTCATTCCGTGATGAGCAGCTGAAAAAGCTCGACTTCGAGAACAATCGTGTTGTCCTTGTCACGGCTCACCGCCGCGAAAACTACGGCGAACCGATGGAGAACATCTGCCGTGCGATTGCTGAGCTGAGCGAAGCATATCCGGATGTGCACTTCGTTTATCCGGTTCACCTCAGTCCGTATGTGCGTGAGACCGCAGAAAAGTTCCTCGGCGGCAATGACCGCATTCATCTGATTCATCCGCTGACCGTTGACGAGATGCACAATCTGATGGCGCGCTGCTTCATGATTATGACCGACTCCGGCGGACTTCAGGAGGAGGCACCCAGTCTCGGCAAACCGGTTCTGGTACTGCGCCGCGAGACCGAGCGTCCGGAAGCAATCGAAGCCGGCACAGTCAAGCTTGCGGGCGTTGAGCAGGCCGATATCGTAAAGCTCGCACGCGAGCTGTTCGAGGACGAGACTGCTTACGCAAAGATGGCGCATGCCGTCAATCCCTACGGCGACGGAAAAACCTCGCAGCGCATTGTCGAAGCGATCGAGCACTATTTCGGTCTGCGCGAGAACGGTCCGGCACCGTTTAACCCGTGAGAAAGCGAAAAGCCCTCTCTGCGCCTATGGCAGCCGCCATCTGTGCAGGCGTTCTCGTGTCGCTCCTGTTTCTGAGCTACATCATGTCCTCCGGTCTGCTGCATCGCCGCGACACTGGCATCACGCTGCCGACAGGGGAGGCTGACACGCCGGTCGTCACCGCCGACAGTCAGCTGCTGACTGCGCAGAGCGTTGCAGATGTTGACATCACGACCGATAACGTCCAGCATGTTATTGCGTCTCTCACGCGCCCTGAGGCATACAGCTGTACCATCGAAAACAAACTGTATTATACCGGCGGCTCGTCCGCTCTCCGCTGTCGCCGCTACGTTCGCGACGGCGTCATTCGCACGGATACCCTGACCGAGAGCGGCGCTGTCCGCTCCTCGATCATTCGCAGAGGCGATATCATCTATTCCTGGAACGCTGACAGTTCGGCAGTCTATGAGGGCAGGGCAGGCAGTTTTTCTGATGACGCCTCAGCCATGCTGCCGACCTATGAGGATGTGCTCGCAGCAGGCGTTACACCGCTTTCTGCCGGCCGCACATCCACAGACAGCGAACCGTGCATCATCGTCAGCTTTGATCTGGACGGCTACCGCTGCGCTTACAGCGTGTCTGCGTCCTCAGGACTTCTCAAAAGCGCATCGTTCTATTCGGGCGATACGCTCACCCGCTCGGTCTCCGTCTCCGGACTTTCGACCGAAGCCCCCGACAAGGTATATTTCACCCTGCCCGGAGGGAAAACACTGTTAGGAGAGTAACCATTCAATATGTCAGAATACTTAAAAATTTCCGAGGAAATCCGTGCGCTCGGCGCCGAAGCCGAACGTGAAATTCGTCCTTATTTTTCCCGTATTGAGGAGATCTGTGACCGGAATACCGAAAAGGTGCTTGCCGCCTTCGCAAAGAACCGCGTTTCCGACAATCTGTTTGCCGGCACGACCGGCTATGGCTACGATGACTACGGCCGCGATACGCTCGATAAAATTTATGCCGACATTTTCGGCACAGAAGCTGCTCTCGTGCGCATCGGCTTTGTCAACGGCACGCATGCCCTGTCCTGCGCAATGTTCTCCGCAGTAAAGACCGGGGACACCGTTCTGTCCGTTACCGGACCGGCGTACGACACCCTTCAGAATACCATTACCGGCGATTACTGCGGCAGCATGAAGAGCTACGGCATCGGCTATAAGCAGGTCGATCTGAAGGACGGCGTTCCCGATCTGTCTGCGATCCGTGAGGCGGCAAGGGACGAAAACGTTAAGCTCGTATTCATTCAGCGCAGCCGCGGCTACGCCGTGCGCAAGACGCTTTCCGTCGAGGAGATCGGCAAGGTCTGCGAGGTTGTGCGTGAGGTCAACCCGCGCGCTGCCATTATGGTCGATAACTGCTACGGAGAATTCACCGAAACGATCGAACCGACGCAGGTCGGCGCAGATATCATCGCCGGTTCGCTCATCAAAAACCCCGGCGGCGGCCTTGCCCCCACGGGCGGCTATATCGCCGGCCGCAGAGATCTCGTCGAAAACGCATCCTACAAGCTGACCGCGCCCGGCATCGGCGGTGAATGCGGCTGCACAATGGGGCAGAACCGTCTGCTGTTTCAGGGTCTGTTCATGGCGCCGCACATTACCGCTCAGGCGCTTAAAACCGCGATTTTCTGTGCGAAGGTGATGGAGAAGCTCGGCTACGAGGTCAGCCCCAAGGCAGAGGAGCCACGCTATGACATCATTCAGACGATCGCATTCGGCAAACCCGAGCCGCTGCGCCGCTTCTGCGAGGGCATTCAGTCCGGCGCTCCGGTCGATTCCTTCGTTACGCCCGAACCCTGGGCAATGCCCGGCTATGACGATCCCGTCATCATGGCAGCCGGCGCATTTGTGCAGGGCGCATCCATTGAGCTTTCTGCCGACGCGCCGATGCGCGAGCCGTATGTCTGCTATATGCAGGGCGGTCTGACCTACTCCTCCGGCAAGGCCGGCATCCTGCTTGCGGCCGAAAGGATCAAGGCCGAACTGCAAAATTGATGTCGCAGTTTTAATGGTGCAGTATTGCCTTAAAAGCAGCGGCAGATGATCCGACAGGGATGAGTGCTTCTTGCATTCATCCCTGTCTTTATCATGATACATATTGCAAAATTCACACGTTTGTGCTATAATATCTGAACTCGGAATTATTTTTCCGTTTTTACATTGGCAAAGGACCTGTTATGATCATTCTTGGCATAGACCCCGGCTACGGCACGATCGGTTACGGTGTCGTCCGGTTCGATAATATGAAATTCACCGCTATCCAGTACGGTGCTGCGAAAACTGCGCCGGGCACGCCCATGCATCTGCGTCTGTGCGAGATCTATGACGATATCTGCACGCTTGTGGATACGTTCCACCCAGATGAGGTTTCGATCGAGGAGCTTTTCTTTTCAAAGAACATCACGACCGGCATTCAGGTCGCGCAAGCACGCGGCGTTATCCTGCTCGCGCTCGCGCAGAAGGGACTGCATCCGGTCTCCTATACACCGAATCAGGTCAAGATGGCGGTCGTCGGCTACGGCAACGCAGAAAAAAAACAGATGATGGAAATGACAAAGAGCATTCTCCATCTTACAAAGCTCCCGCGGCCGGATGATGCGGCGGATGCACTCGCGCTTGCGATCTGCCACGGTCATTCCAGACAGGCTATGCGATATGAGGGTTTATAATTTATGTTTTATTATGTTGACGGAACGGTAAGCGTCCTTCAGACAGGACTTGCCGTAATCGACTGCGGCGGTGTGGGTTATGCCTGCCATGCTTCGCAGAATACAATCAGCAGGCTGAAAATCGGCACGAAGGCCCGTCTGCTGACCTATCTCAATGTGCGCGAGGGGATTTTCGAGCTGTACGGCTTTATCGACGAGGAGGAAAAGTCCTGCTTTGAGATGATGATCGGTGTTTCCGGCGTCGGTCCCAAGGCAGCTCTTTCCATTCTTTCAGTCGCGCCGCCCGACCGGCTTGCACTCTCGATCATCACCGGCGACGAGAAAACGCTCACACAAGCGCCCGGCATCGGAAAAAAGATCGCGCAGCGCATCGTTCTGGAACTTCGGGACAAAATGAGCAAGGAGCAGCTTGAAGGGGCTTCCGTTGCTTCGCCTGTGGCCGCAGCAGACCTCTCCGGCGGCGTAAACCATACGCAGGAAGCCGTTGCGGCGCTCATGGTGCTTGGCTATACGCAGGCTGAAGCACTCCACGCAATGAAGCAGATCGACACGGTCGGCATGGAAGCGGACGAAATCATCCGCCAGTGTCTCAAGAAACTTGTTAAGCAATAATAGGGGAGAGTGTTCCTTTGAGTATTGAATTTTCCGGCGGCATGGCGGATGATGAACGTATCATCTCCACCCGGCAGCTGTCTGAGGACGAGACCGAAAATTCGCTCCGCCCCAAGACGATGGCGGATTACATCGGTCAGACCAAGGCCAAGGAAAACCTGAGCGTATATATCGAAGCTGCAAAAATGCGCGGCGAGTCGCTCGACCATACGCTTCTGTATGGTCCTCCCGGCCTCGGCAAGACCACGCTCGCCGGTATCATCGCCGCCGAAATGGGAGTCAACATCCGCGTTACAAGCGGTCCTGCCATTGAAAAGGCCGGAGATCTTGCCGCTTTATTGACAAACCTCTCAGAAAATGATATTTTGTTTATTGACGAGATCCACCGTCTCGACCGTGCGGTAGAGGAGATCCTTTATCCAGCCATGGAGGACTACGCGCTCGATATCATCATCGGCAAGGGGCCCTCTGCTCGCTCCATACGAATCGACCTGCCGCGCTTTACGCTGATCGGCGCAACAACCCGCGCAGGTCAGATGACCAGTCCGCTGCGTGACCGCTTCGGCGTCATGCTCCGTCTTGAGCTGTACTCGCCCGAGGAGCTTTGCAGTATCGTTGAGCGTTCGGCAGGCATTCTGAACGTCCCCTGTGAGCACGAAGGCGCATATGAAATCGCCCGGCGCAGCCGCGGCACACCTCGTATTGCCAATCGTCTGCTGCGCCGTGTGCGCGATTTTGCGCAGGTTCGCGGCACGGGTACCATTGACAAAAAGAGCGCAGACATCGCGCTGCGCGCACTGGAAATAGACGAACTCGGTCTCGATAATGTCGATCGGCGCATGCTTCAGAGTATCATGCTCAACTATGGCGGCGGACCGGTCGGGCTGGACACGCTCGCCGCGACGATCGGCGAGGAGGCCATTACTCTTGAAGACGTTTACGAGCCGTATCTCATGCAGATCGGCTTTCTCAGCCGCACGCCGCGCGGACGATGCGTGACGATGCAGGCATACCGGCATCTTAACATGGAGCCGGCTGACGGACAGCTAATGCTGTAAACCGAGGCATGTCCCCATGTCGTATCAACAGGAAAGATAGGTGTTTCATATTGGGTAGATACTTTGGAACGGACGGCGTCCGCGGCGTTGCAAATCTTGAGCTTGATGCACTGCTCGCATTTAAGATCGGTGCAGCCGCTGCATATACGCTCACACAGGAGTCTGCGCACGGCAAAAAGGCCAAGCTTCTGATCGGCAAGGATACGCGCATTTCCTCGGATATGCTGGAGAATGCGCTCGTAGCGGGCATTTGCTCGGTCGGCGCAGATGTAGAACTGCTCGGCGTTATCCCGACGCCGGCTGTCGCGTACCTCACCATCAAGCACAAGGCAGATGCTGGTATTGTCATTTCTGCAAGCCACAATTCGTTCGAATACAACGGCATCAAGATCTTTGCAGGCAACGGCTACAAGCTGCCGGATGCTACCGAGGCAAGGATCGAGGATCTGATCGATGACTTTGAGTCCATTCCGCGCATGACCCATGACAGGATCGGCCGTGTACTCAAGAGCGAGATCGACCCGGTCGTTGAATATACCAACCACCTTGCGGAAACGATTTCCGGCGACCTGTCCGGTCTGCGAGTTGCTGTCGACTGCGCGAACGGTTCGTCCTCTACGACGGTAGAGCGTCTGATGCGACTGGTCGAGTGCAAGGCCGAAATTCGCTTCTATGAGCCGGACGGCGTAAACATCAACGACAACTGCGGCTCCACCCATCTGGGACAGCTCAAGGAGCGCGTCCGCCGCGGCAACTTCGACCTCGGTGTCGCATTTGACGGTGATGCCGACCGCTGTCTGATCGTCGATGAAACCGGCGAAGAGCTGGACGGTGACCGTATCATGGCGGTATGCGCAGCGCACATGAAAAAGCAGGGCAAGCTGCGCGGCGGCGCTTTCGTCGCGACCATCCTGTCCAACATGGGTCTGCACGCATATGCCGAAAAGAACGGCATGAAGATCGAGTGCTCGAATGTCGGCGACCGTTACGTTCTCGAAATGATGCTCAAGAAGGGATATATCCTGGGCGGCGAGCAGTCCGGTCATGTAATTTTCCTGGAGTATGCTTCCACCGGTGACGGTGAACTGACCGCGCTTCAGTTCATGTCTATCCTCAAGGAAAGCGGCCGAAAGTGCTCGGAAATTGCAGCGGAAGTCGTTCCGTGGCCGCAGGTTATGATCAACGTCAAGGTGCCGAACGACCAGAAGGCAACGCTTCAGGAGAAGCCGGAGATCAAGGCTGACATCGAAGCAGCTGCCGCCGAGCTTGGCGACAACGGTCGAATCCTCGTCCGTCCGTCCGGAACAGAAGCGCTTGTCCGCGTCATGGTCGAGGGAAAAGACAGCGCACAGGTAGATACTTTGGCAAAAAGGGTTGCCAAAACGATTGAGTCTGTCGTATAATAGAGATAAGAACCAATGGGGTGGATGTGGTTTCGCATCCACCTCGTTTGTTACAGACGGCGGAATTTTTCCGTCTGCCAAATACAGCCACGCTGCGGTGCGTCTGCCGGACGCGCGGCAATATACCAGCAGGGAGGTGAGAGCGGTTTGACATACAAGTTCACAACAAACTAAAGCGCCAGAACTGCGATGCAGCCGGTATCGCAGTTGACGAGGAAAGGGTTAATCGAAATTTCGGCGGATGCCCTTCGGCCACAGGTGGGTTGGTCGTCAGCAGGCTGTTAAAGCACACAGGTGACTGTGCGGACAGAGCAGCTATGCATTACGCACTATTTTTATGCCCAAATCCGGGTATGAAAATTTTTCTTTTTGATTTTAACTGTTTGATAAATATATTCCGTTTTGGAGGAGTAAACTGATTATGTGTGGAATTGTTGGTTTTACGGGACGCGAAAATGCGCTCCCCATTCTGATCAAGGGTCTGTACAGTCTGGAATATCGCGGATATGACTCTGCCGGTATCGCCGCATTCACTAAGGAAGGCCTGCGCGTCGTAAAGACCCGCGGCCGCATCGCTAACCTTGAGGAGAAGATCCGTGAGGTCGGCTGCGATATGGAATGCACCTGCGGCATCGGCCACACCCGCTGGGCGACTCACGGCGAACCGTCCGACCGCAACTCTCATCCGCATCTCGGCGGCAAGGGCAAGGTTGCAGTCGTTCACAACGGCATCATTGAAAACTACAAGGAACTGCGCGAACGCCTTGAAGCGCATGGTTATGAGTTCAAGTCCGAGACCGACACCGAAACCGTTGCGCATCTTGTCGACTATCTGCACACCGGCAAGCAGGAGGATCTTGCAAAAACCGTTCTGGCTGCCGTGCAGCGTCTGCGCGGCTCTTACGCACTCGGCGTTGTATCTATGGATAATACACAGGAAATCGTCGCAGCGCGCCGCGGCAATCCGCTCGTCATCGGTATCGGTGAAGGCGAAAACATGATCGCATCTGATATCACCGCTATTATCAGCCGTACCCGGAAGTTCATCATTCTTGACGACAACGAAGTAGCGATCGTGCGTCCGGATGAAGTCATCGTCATGAACGAATTCGGCGACAAAGTCGAAAAGGAAGTTCAGACCGTCAACTGGGATATGTCCGCAGCAGAAAAGGGCGGCTATCAGCACTTCATGCTCAAGGAGATCATGGAGCAGCCTAAGGCTGTTACAGATACCGTGACCCCCCGCATCAAGAACAATGCCGTCTGTTTCGAGGACAACGGACTGACCGATGAGCGTCTGCGCGACATTGAAAACATCCACATCATCGGCTGCGGCTCTGCGCTGCATGCAGGCATGGTCGGCAAGCGCGTTATCGAGGCAATGTGCCGCATCCGCTGCTCGGCCGAGGTCGCAAGCGAATTCCGCTATGAAAATCCGATCATCGGCAAAAAGGATATGTGCATCGTAATCAGTCAGTCCGGTGAGACAGCTGATACGCTTGCTGCAATGCGTCTGGCGAAGCAGGCCGGTGCATTCACCATCGCGATTGTAAATGTGGTCTCCTCTACGATCGCACGCGAAGCTGATGGTGTCCTGTACACCTGGGCCGGCCCGGAGATCGCTGTTGCAACGACCAAGGCTTACTCCGCACAGCTGGCCGCACTGTATCTGATTTCCGTAAAGATTGCGCGCGTGCGCGGTCTGATCTCGATCGGCGACGAGCGTGCGCTCTGTGCTGAGCTTCAGCGGCTGCCGGAATGCGTCACCGAAGCGCTCAAATGTCAGCCGGATATGCAGCGCATCGCTACGCTGTATGCAAACCGTCCCAGTGTCTTTTTCCTCGGCCGCGGTCTGGACTATGCCGCAGCTCTCGAGGCATCCCTTAAGCTGAAGGAGATTTCCTATATCCACTCTGAGGCATATGCGGCAGGTGAGCTGAAGCATGGCACGATTTCTTTGATCGAAGATGGCACTCTCGTTGTTGCTCTGGCAACCCAGCCTGCGCTATTTGAAAAGACGGTCTCCAATATCCGTGAGGTCGTTGCACGCGGTGCTTCTGTCGTCCTGGTAACAACGGATGACTTCACCGGTGACGAGTCTGTCTGCCAGCATATTATCCGCCTGCCTAAGTGTCTGTACGAATTTTCCGCTTCGCTTTCGATCATCCCAATGCAGCTTTTTGCCTACTATGTTGCAGTTGAGCGCAACTGCGATGTGGATAAGCCGCGTAACCTCGCCAAGTCGGTTACGGTTGAATAATCCAATTTTATTGTTAGTTTTGCACAAGCCGCACCAGTCGTTTTAAGTGAAAACAGTAGATTTGTCGATATTTTCTTGACATTTCCAATTAAAGCGCATATAATATTTATCGACATGAGAAATAATGAATCAACACTCCTCTCCCCGGAAATGTCCGACGAGACTCTGTGCCGTCTGGCGCAGCAGTCGAACGGCTCTGCGGCGGAGGATCTGGTCAAAAGGTATACCCGTCTGGTCAAGACCTGCGCACGCCCCTTCTTTCTTGCTGGAGCAGACGCAGAAGATGTAATCCAGGAGGGGATGCTCGGACTGATGAAAGCGATACGGGAATTTGACAGCACCAAAGGCGTTCCATTCAGCGTATTCGCCAGACTGTGTATTCAGCGGAAAATATATTCCGCAACACGCTCTGCATCAGCTCTTAAGCATCAGCCGCTGAATCAGTCCATGTCATTAGATCGACCTCTGTTTGAAGACCTTGCGGAATCGCACACACGGGTAACGGCACCGATAGGTGATCCAGAATCGCTGGTGATTGGCAATGAAGAGAGGGAAGAGCGCACCAGGCAGCTCTACTCGCTCTTGTCTGAATTTGAGGCAAACGTTTTGACATTATTTCTGGACGGTCTCTCCTATGAGGAGATGGCAGAAACGCTCGGAAAGCCCGTCAAATCGGTGGAAAACGCCATCCAGCGCATCAAGCGAAAATCGGCTAAGATCAATCCCTGTTAGGGGCGATTACAGGCCTCGGCCTGTTCGCAATATAATCCAAGTTCCCCAGCGAACGCAATCAAAGAGAGGTAAAAGGAACATGTACGAAGACAAGACTTTAGTATGCAAGGAATGTGGTAAGGAATTTGTATTCACTGCCGGCGAGCAGGAATTCTACGCAGAGCGTGGTTTCCAGAACGAGCCGCAGCGCTGCAAGAGCTGCCGCGACGCACGCAAGAACGCTGCTCGCGGTCCGCGTGAGTTCTTTACTGCAACCTGTGCTTCCTGCGGCGGCGAGGCTCGCGTTCCGTTTGAGCCGAAGTCCGACCGTCCGGTTTATTGCAGCGAGTGCTTTGCAAAAATGCGCGAGCAGTAATATTATAACGCTGAAAAAGCAATAAACGACACGATAAAAAACGCCAGTAGTGATTTTTTCATTGCTGGCGCTTTTTCTTTTGCTTGTAAATTGCAATAACCAATCGAACACCGATCAGGGAATTAGTCCGCGGCAGCGTGGCAAAGCCTGAACGAGCTGCTGGAAAGGGAGGCTGAGTCGCTGCCGCAGGCCCTTACGTCCATTCTGCGGTGTAAAGAATCCTTACACAATGCCCGACCGCAGTCCGGCAGTCCCGTTCGAAGCTCAAAGTATGTACAGGACACATCTTCTTAACCATCTGACCGCCGATCGAACCCGCCTGACGACTGGTCAGATCGCCGTTATAACCCTGCTTGAGGTTGACGCCGACCTCGCTTGCGGCCTCCATCTTAAACTGATCCATTGCGGCGCGTGCTTCAGGTACCATGCCCTGATTGGAACCGTTTTTCGTGTTAGTCATAACTTTGATCTCTCCTTTACGATTTGTGTGTTGTGGTTTGCTGATAGTATGTTGCGCAAAAATAATAGCGATATAAGTTGAAAAATGTGGCGTACCTGCCGGAAACCGCAAAAAGAAAACAGAGTTTTACAGATTTTGCAGAGAGTTATCGTCCTGCGCACTGCATACTGAATAAAGATGTTGCATTGCTGTGAGCTTATCATCTTTTTTTCGCTTGTTTTCATCAGAATTCTTGACAGAATAGCGATTGGATGATAGTATAATTGAATGGATACTCATGTATCACGGGAGGGATTTTGTTGGCTGTCAGACATAAGCGCGCGGATATGGATTGCTGCGAAGAACACATAGTTCATATGGATGCGGTAGAAACTGCGCGCAGGCAGATGCCGGATGATGATATCACGACCGCAGCGTCTGATTTTTTCAAGGCGTTTTCTGATAAAACACGCCTGCGTATTCTGACAGCGCTGGTATCGGCAGAACTTTGCGTCTGCGATATCGCGACACTGCTCGGCATGAGCCAGTCGGCAATTTCCCATCAGCTGCGTTTTTTGAAACAGGCCCGTCTTGTAAAGAGCAGAAAAAACGGAAAGACCGTATACTATGCCTTGTGTGATGACCATATCCAGACGATACTGGCGCAAGGTATCGCACATGTGCAGGAGGGATAGAAGATGAGCGAAAATACAACCCCACAGATGGGGTCGCCGGAAAAGGAGCCGCTGCTGAAGAGCGAGGGGACAGATCAGACATCTGCTGAAGAACTGCTCGATCAGATCAGCGCGAACGCCGACGATTTTCCGACTGTAGAAAGCATCCTGCAGGAATTCGGCATAAACACCGCTGAAGCATCCGGGACGCAAAACGAGGATGCCGGGACAGAAAATATGCCGGAGATGACATCTGATACAGAAGAACAGGAGCATGCCGAGCCGCAGGAAACGGAAACGCCCCCCGGAATAGAACCCGACAAGGCGGAATCAGTAACTGAGACGGATAAGGATTCGGTATCTCCCGATCAGGCTGAACAAGAGTCTGAGCAATCCGAAGAGAAGGAAAACACACCGGTTTCTCCGCCGGAGAGCAAGGCTGAGCATGAGGCTGTGCCTTCGGAGAAGGCGTCAGAGGAGAAACCGCCGGAAACGAAAGACGAAGAAGTGCAGCCGGAGGCTGCTGCAGAAAAGCAGACTGCGGAAAAAGAACCGCCCCAGGAAGAAAAATCGCCGCAAAATTCGGAGGATGACTCCGGATCACAGGCTGAAGATGAGGGCAACGAGCAGGAAGGTGCAGAAGATGCTGAAAACGCATCGGCTGAACCAGAGTCACCGCCCGGAGCAGTGGCGTCGGATGAGGAAGAAAGCGGCGTTGATAAGGCGGTTGATAAGCTCAAACATCTCTGGAAAATAGAGAAAAAGCCCAGAAAGAACAAGGAAAAGAAACGGTTTAAGGATGATCCGGAAGAAGAAACGGCATCCGAAGCCGAAAATATGCAGCCTCTGTCTGCTGCCCTTGCGATGCTGCATCAAAGCGAGAGCGAGACGGAAGGCATGTCGTTCATGGAACGAGCGCAGTATCGGGCCAAAATGCGACGAAGGGAGCAGACCCGTCTGCGGCGGGAAAATGCCAAAAGAGGAGCGTCGAGTGGCGGCGAAGGCCGATATCAGGCGTTATCCATGATGGATATGCAGTTCACGTTGATTCGGCTGATTGCATCGGCAGCATTTGTGATTGCCGGAGCGCTGTTCGGGAGCGATGATCATATCGCCTTTATCCTTTATCTTCTGGCGTATCTGCTGGCAGCGGTCCCCATTGCCGGAAACGCAATACAGGAGCTGTCGCGCGGGCGGTTTTTCAGTGAATACCCGCTCATGCTTGTGGTATCGCTCGGCGCGTTTCTGCTGCATCACCGTCCTGAGGCTGCGATTGTGCTGATTCTTCACGGAGTCGGAAAAATTGCAAGCGATTTTATTCTCGCCGGCGCGAACAGCGAAATGCCGCGGCAGGCAAGCTGCATACCGGAAAAAGCGGCTGTCGTCAATATGAAAGGCGAAGAGCGCATGGTCAGTCCGGCAGAGGTCCGAATCGGTGAGTTTGTTCTTGTTCGTTCGGGAGAGCGTGTACCGCTTGACGGCGTTGTGATCCGCGGCGAGGGCACTGTTGATGAGAGCGTTATTTCGGGCGACAGCGAGCTCGCAGCCGTCAGCAAGGATTCGCACGTGCTGGCGGGCAGCCTGTATACCGGCTCGCTTCTGCTGATGCGGACTATGGTTCGCTTCGATGACAGCGCAATCAGCCGTATTATGCGCGTGCAGGAAGACAGCAGCGAACATAAGGCAGCACTGGAACGCAGTATGCTGCTTATGGTATCGCGTTTCATTCCCTTCATGTTTATCCTGGCTGTACTGCTTGCGATCGTACCGCCGCTGCTCAACTCGACGGCCCCGCTTCAGAGCTGGGTATATCGTGCACTGACGCTCCTTGCAGTAAGCTGTCCGGCCGCGCTCGCTGTTTCCGTTCCGCTTGTATTCTGGTGCGGCAGCAGCAGACTGGCTCGAAAAGGCGTACATGCCAAGGGCAGTGAAGCAATCGAGAAAACCGCAGAGATGCGCATGGCCGTGTTCAACAAAACCGGCACCCTGACAAAGGGCGATCTTCATATTAAAAAGGTATTCCCGACGCAGGAGTTTGACGAGCAGAGCTGCATTGCACTTGCTGCCGCCGCTGAACAGCTTTCAGCTCATCCGGTAGCCCGCGCGCTGGCAGATGCGTACAAGGGACAGATGCAAAAAGTCATGGAATTCGAAGAATTCCCGGGCCGAGGTGTTCGTGCCCGCATCCATAACCGAACGATTCTCGTCGGCAACCGCAAGCTGATGATCTCCCGCGGCGTTAAGGGTGTTCCTGAACTGCGAGGCACAATCGTCTATGTGGCATATGAAGGAGACTATGCCGGTGCGATCCAGATGGAGGATACAGTCCGCGATGAGGCGGCAGATGCTGTTCGCGAACTGAAAGCGCAGGGCATTACACGCACGGTCCTCCTGACCGGCGACAGCGAGCTGTCCGCACAGCAGGTTGCTGATGCAGCAGGCATTGATACCATTCACTTCGGTCTCCAGCCGGAAGAAAAAGCCGCTAAAATGGATTTTCTGATGCGCACGATCCCGACGGACGGCGCAGAAGCCTACATTGGCGATGGCATTCATGATCTGGATGAGCTGAAGACTGCGGATGTCGGTATCGCGATGGGCACTGCCGGTTCGCGCGATACAGCGAAGTGTGCCAATGTGCTGGTTATGACGCATGATTTGACTCGCCTTGCTGATGCTGTCCGTATCAGCCGCAGAACGCACAGTACAGCGGTACAGAATATGATGATCGTTGTCATTGCGAAAATACTGCTCACTCTGCTTGCACTTTTCGGCTTTGTTCAGATGTGGCATGTTGTTGCAGTGGACATCATCCTCTCGGTACTGACGGTATTCAATTCGACTCGAATCCTGAACACAAAATAACAGCAAAGACCATATCTTTCTGTAAAACGAAGCAACTTACTTCTTTTTGCAGGACGGTATGGTCTTTTTGCGTAAAATGTGATATAATGTCTATATCTACCGCCTGAATGGCGGATGCTGTTTTCAGTACATTTCATATGACACCACTAAACTATACTCATTTTGGAGGATAACAGCTTGCATAAACAGATGGAAGCCATCCTGACCCGGGTGCAGAAGCCGGCGCGATATGTCGGCGGCGAATGGGGATCGGTGATGAAGGACAAAAAGAATGTAGATCTGCGGTTCGCTTTCTGCTTTCCAGACACTTACGAGGTTGCGATGTCGCACCTTGGCTCGCGTATCCTGTACGGACTGCTCAATGATCAAAAGGGGATCTGGTGTGAGCGTGTATGCGCGCCGTGGATCGATATGGAGGCCGAAATGCGTGCTGCCGGCATTCCACTTTACGGTCTGGAAAGCGGTGATCCGCTCACGGACTTCGATATTATTGCGTTTACGCTTCAGTATGAGCTGTCGTTTTCTAACATTTTAAATATGCTGGATCTCGGCGGTATCCCTGTGCTTGCAAAGGAACGCACTGACCTCCGGCATATTGTTGCCTGCGGCGGACCGTGCGCGTATAACCCGGAGCCGCTCGCGGATTTTGTCGATCTGTTCATGATCGGCGACGGTGAGGAAATTATGCTCGAGTTTACCGACCTGTATCGCAAGGCGAAGCGCGAAGGCTGGTCCAAGCAGGATTTCCTGATTGCGGCGGCACAGATCGAGGGCATGTACGTCCCCTCGCTGTATGAAGTCAAATACCATGAGGACGGAACGATTGAAAGCGTAACGCCCACGCACGGTGCTCCGGCGATGGTGCAGAAGCGCATCGTCAAGGATCTGGATACCATGTATTATCCGGAGTCGTTTGTCGTTCCTTCGACCGATATTGTCTTTGACCGCGCTATGATCGAGCTGTTCCGCGGCTGTCCGCGCGGCTGTCGTTTCTGTCAGGCGGGTCATACCTACCGTCCGCTCCGTACCAAATCGAAGGAGGTTCTTCTGAAACAGGCGGAAGCGGTGCTGAAGAATTCCGGCTATGAGGAGATTTCTCTCTCCTCGCTGTCTACAAGCGATTACGGCGAACTGTCCGGCCTGACAGAGTGTATGCTCGATTACTGCGAGCCGCGCCATATCAGCCTGTCGCTGCCGTCTCTCCGCGCAGACAGTTTTTCCGCTGAGCTGATGGAGCGCGTGCAGAAAACGCGCAAGAGCGGTTTGACCTTTGCCTGTGAGGCGGGCACACAGCGTCTGCGTGACGTTATCAATAAGAACATCCGCGAAGAAGATGTTCTGCATGCCTGCGAAATCGCATTTCAGGGCGGATGGAACAATGTCAAGCTCTATTTCATGATGGGTCTGCCGACGGAAACCTATGAGGATCTGGACGGCATTTCCGACATCTGCAAAAAGGTCGCCTACTGCTGGCGCGAGAATACTCCCAATCGTGCGCGCGGCGTTCGTATTACAGCTTCGGCTTCGTGCTTCGTTCCCAAGCCGCAGACGCCGTTTCAGTGGGATGCGCAGGACACACTGGAGACCTTCCGTGAGAAGCAGGCGCATCTCAAGGTGGTTATGAAGACCAAGAACGTCACCTATAACTGGCACGATGCCGAGACCTCGGTGCTCGAAGGCGTTATTGCACGAGGCGACCGCCGTCAGGGCAGGGCTATTCTGCTCGCATGGCAGCGCGGCTGTAAAATGGATGGCTGGGATCAGTGCTTCGATTTTGAAAAGTGGATACAGGCGTTCCGTGACTGCGGACTTGATCCGGAGTTTTATGCGTCCCGCCAGCGCCCGATGGATGAGGTATTCCCGTGGGATCACATTGGCTGCGGTACGCGCAAGGAGCACCTGAAGCGTGAATGGGAGCGCTCGCGCGAAGCGGTTATCACACCCGACTGCATGCATCAGTGTGCTGGCTGTGGTGCAAGTGCGCTGCTGAAGGGAGGCAAATGCCGTGTTTAAGGCTCGAATGAAATTTGCCAAAGAGGGGAGAGCAAAGTACATCTCTCATCTGGATCTGATGCACGCCATGCAGCGCTCGATGGCGCGCTGTCAGATGCCCCTGTGGTTTACCGAAGGCTTCAATCAGCACGCCTATGTTTCCGTTGCGCTTCCGCTTTCGACCGGTTATTCCGGTGAATGCGAATTCCTTGATTTCAATATCACCTCGGAAGCGGTACCTGAAAATGCAGTAGAAGCGCTCAACGACGTATTTCCGGAAGGTCTCCGCGCGATCGAGATCTATCCGCAGTCGGACGGAGGCATGAAGGTTGGCTCGATCGAGTGGTCTCAGTACCGCATCACCTGGGGCTTTGAAGCGGACGTGCCGGATGGCTTTGCCGAGGCGGTACGCGATCTGTTCCGGCGTCCGGTCGTCGAGATCGTCAAGCGCTCCAAGCGCGGCGAAAAGATAGTTAATATGCGGGAACTGATGCGCGATCTTGCCGTGGCCGAGGGCGAACGCGAAGTAACAGCCGTCGTTACGACCGCAGCAGGCAATAACAACATGTCGCCTGAATATCTGACTCGAGCCATCCGTCAGTATCTGCCGCAGTACGAGATACCCTTCAGCGAGTACCATCGTATGAATGTGTTTACTGCTGACGGCACTCCGTTCCGATGAGAGGAGGCACAGAATTGTCCACACAAAAGAATGTTTCCGAGCAGCAGCTGCAAACGCAATTCACTTATATTGACGCTGTTGCCCGTCTGAATGGCGGCAAATGCCTCAAAGCCTATACGCATACCTTTGGCTGCCAGCAGAATGAGGCGGATACCGAACGCATTCGCGGCATGCTGCATGAAATGGGATATGAAATGACAGACAGCACGGAAGAGGCGGATTTCATCCTGTTCAACACCTGTGCAGTGCGCGAGCATGCGGAGGATCGTGCCTTCGGCAACATCGGCGCGCTGAGCCATCTCAAGAAGAAGCGGCCGGATGTCGTCATCGCGCTGTGCGGCTGCATGGCGCAGCAGGAAAAGAATGTTGAAAAGATTAAAAAGAGCTATCCGCAGGTCAATCTGCTGTTCGGTACGCATGCGCTGTGGCGTTTTCCGTCGCTGCTTTATCGCGTATTGACGGACAGAAAGCGCGTATTTGATATCGGCGGCGAGGATGATATTGCAGAAGGACTGCCTGTACTTCGCGCGAAGGGTGCAAAGGCCTGGCTCTCTATCATGTATGGCTGCAACAATTTCTGTACCTACTGTATCGTGCCTTATGTCCGCGGCAGAGAGCGTTCGCGATACCCGGAGGAGATCGAAAAAGAGCTGCGCGAACTGGTTGCCGCAGGCTACAGAGAGATTACCCTTCTCGGACAGAACGTCAACTCCTATGGCAAGGATCTCGGCATTGATGTTGATTTTTCCGATCTGCTTCGCAGATTGAATGCTGTGCCCGGAGACTTCTGGCTGCGCTTTATGACAAGCCATCCGAAGGATGCTTCTCCGAAGCTGTTTTCTGCAATGGCTGAGTGCGGCAAAGTTGCAAAGCAGCTTCACCTGCCGTTTCAGTCTGGCAGTGATGAAATTCTCCGCCGCATGAACCGCCGCTATACGGCGGAGCACTACAAATCCCTGATTGCTGATGCTCGCGAAAAAATGCCGGATATTACGCTTTCAAGCGATATTATCGTCGGTTTTCCGGGCGAAACAGACGAGGATTTCGAGCAGACCCTGCGTCTGGTGCAGGATACACGCTTCGATCTGCTGTTCACATTCCTGTATTCGCCTCGCACGGGCACGCCCGCAGCATCCTATGAAGATAATGCCTCGCCGCAGGACAAGCAGCGCCGCTTTGAGCGTCTGCTCAAGACGCAGGACGATATCGTTGCCGAGAAGCAGGCGGCGTATCAGGGAAAAACCCTGCGTCTGCTGGTAGACGGAGCGGCCAAGGGGCCGGACTATCCGTATACCGCCCGGACGGAGGGTAATCTTCTGGTATGCGTACGCGGTGAAAATATCCAAATCGGCGAATTCATTCAGGCAGAGATTGAAAAGACCTCGTTGAGATGCCTGTTCGCAGTAAAAAAATCATAATCCACCTTTCGTTAGACAGGAGGCAAATATGGCTGAACTCACGCCCATGATGCAGCAGTATTTTGAAATCAAGAATAAAAACAAGGATTATCTGCTGTTTTACCGTCTGGGCGACTTTTACGAGCTGTTTTTTGATGATGCAAAGCTTGTCTCACATGAGCTTGATCTGACGCTGACCGGCCGTGACTGCGGTCAGGCGGAGCGCGCTCCCATGTGCGGCGTGCCGTATCACAGTGCAGAAGGCTATATCGCAAAGCTGGTGCAAAAAGGTTATAAAATTGCGATCTGCGAGCAGCTGGAAGATCCGAAAAAGGCCAAAGGCCTGGTAAAACGCGATATTATTCGCCGTGTCACCCCCGGCACAGTTGTTGACGCGTCTATGCTCGACGAGAGCCGCAATAATTTCCTTGCCTGTATCTATGCCACCCATGAGGACATGGGCATGTGCTTTGCAGATATTTCAACAGGCGTTGTCTACGCAACCGACACAGAGGAATGGGTCGACGTGTATAACGAGCTGGCTCGTTTTTCACCTCGTGAGATTCTCGCAGGCGGCTTCGCGATTTCGTTTGATGAGTTTCGCTCTTTTATCACTGAGCGGCTGGAGGAAGCGCTTGTGGAACCGATGGAAGAGGAATGCTTTGACGCGGAAGCAGCGGGAGAGCGTATCCGCAAATACTTCCATATAGAGGATTTCGATGCGGCAGGTCTCCGGGTTATGCCGTTCGCGACCCGCACCCTTGGCGGCCTGCTCGATTATCTTGAAAAAACGCAGCCTGCGAGCCTTGCAGGCCTCAATGATCTGAGGCTGTATCAGCAGGGGCAGTATATGGAGCTGGATCTGAACGCGAGACGCAATCTCGAGCTGTGCGAGACCATGCGCACCAAGGAGAAAAAGGGTACGCTTTTGTGGGTTCTTGATCAGACGCATACCGCAATGGGTTCCCGGCTGATCCGGCAGTGGATCGAAAAACCGCTTTATAATCCGCTTCATATTACGCGGCGTCAGCAGGCCGTCAGCGCGCTGTGCGACGATGTGATGGGCCGCACGGCACTGACCGACGCGCTTCGCAAGGTTTTTGATATGGAGCGTCTGATCGGACGCATCGTTTACGGCACAGCGAACTGCCGTGATCTGCGTGCGCTGGCGTCAGCTATCTCCTGTCTGCCGGAAATCCATGCACACGCATCTGCATTTGAACAGTCTCTGCTCAGAGAGTTAACCGGAAATATTGACCTGCTTGAGGATGTGCGTGAGCTGATTGAAGCGGCTATCGTCGAGGAGCCGCCGGTCCTTCTTCGAGACGGCGGTCTGATTCGCAGCGGCTATAACGAGGAGATTGACACGCTTCGTGATCTCGCGAGCGGCGGCAAGGGAAAAATTGCGGCTATCGAGCAGCAGGAACGCGAAAAAACCGGTATTTCCAAGCTGAAAATCGGTTATAATCGTGTGTTCGGCTACTATATCGAGGTTTCCCGTTCCAACTCGGACGCTGTCCCTGAAAATTACATTCGCAAGCAGACACTCGCAAACTGTGAGCGATACATCACCGATGAGCTCAAGCAACTCGAAAGCACGGTGCTCGGTGCACAGGAACGTCTGTCCGGACTGGAATATGATGTATTTATTCAGGTGCGCGACCGTGTTGCAGCCGAGGTGCATCGCGTGCAGCGCTCGGCGCAGGCGGTAGCTCAGATCGATGTGCTCTGCTCGCTTGCTGATGTCGCCTGCGACCAGAACTATATCTGCCCGATCGTTGATTTTTCGGATAAGATCGAAATACATGACGGCCGTCATCCGGTTGTCGAAAAAATGCTTAAGGACAGCATGTTCATCCCGAATGACACGCTGCTCGATGAAGGTGATAACCGCATCGCGATTATCACGGGACCGAATATGGCCGGTAAATCGACCTATATGCGTCAGGTCGCACTGATTGCGATTATGGCACAGATCGGTTCGTTTGTTCCGGCTTCATCGGCGCATATCGGCGTTGTGGATCGGGTGTTCACCCGTGTCGGTGCATCGGACGATCTCGCAAGCGGTCAATCCACCTTTATGGTAGAGATGAGCGAGGTCGCGGATATTCTAAATCAGGCAACGAAATCCAGTCTGATTATCCTCGATGAAATCGGCCGCGGCACCTCTACCTATGACGGCATGAGCATTGCGCGTGCTGTCGTGGAGTACATTGCGAATAAGCGGCGTATCGGTGCACGAACTCTGTTTGCGACGCATTATCATGAACTGACAGCGCTGGAAGACCTGATTGATGGGGTGAAAAACTACAATATTGCGGTTAAAAAACGCGGAGATGATATCACCTTTCTCCGCCGCATTGTGCGTGGCGGCGCCGATGACAGCTACGGCATTGAGGTTGCCAAGCTCGCAGGTGTACCGAACGCAGTGATCAAGCGCGCCAAGGCGGTGCTTAAGGAACTTGAGTCCACCATGCCGCAGATTGAAATCCATCCGATTGAAGAGCAGGAGGAAGAGGATGATCAGATGTCCTTTGGACACATGATCGCCACCGGCGTTGTTGCACGCCTGTGCTGTCTTCAGATGGATGTTATGACACCGATCGAAGCGCTGAACGTTCTGTATGAACTGAAACGGCTTGCAGAGCAGGAGCGCGGCTCTTAAGGCGATTCCGCAGAATGAATACTGCGGTGCTTTGAGGAGGTTTTGCATCCTGCCCTTGCTGTGATTTCACAGCAAGGCATCAAGCATGACTGTAAAAGCTTCTCACCAGCACACAGAATCTGTTCGCAAATCACTCCTGTTACATGAAGCGGTATTGCTTTGACCGCATTTGAAATTTTTCCGGAAAGGAAATTATAATGGCAATTATTAAAGAGCTATCCTCGCACCTGGCCGATCTGATTGCGGCAGGCGAGGTAGTGGAGCGCCCGGCTTCGGTTGCAAAGGAGCTGGTCGAGAATGCGATCGACGCCGGCTCAAACCGCATTACAGTTGAAATTGAAAACGGCGGCATTACCTATCTCCGTATCGCAGACAATGGCTGCGGCATGGCGCCGGAAGATGCACCTGTCGCATTCCGCCGTCACGCGACTAGCAAGCTTAGAAGTGAAGAGGATCTTGCTGCGATCGGCACGCTTGGCTTTCGCGGTGAAGCTCTTGCAGCGATCTCGTCCGTCACACGAATCGATCTGTTTACGCGCCGGAAGGAAGCAATCGCAGGCGTTCATCTGCATCTGGAAGCCGGAGAGATACAGGTAAACGAGGAGGCCGGCTGCCCGGAGGGTACGACGATTGTTGTTAGAGATCTCTTCTATAACACCCCTGCACGCATGAAGTTTTTGAAGAAAGATTTTACAGAAGCCGGATATGTGCTTGGCGTTGTGCAGCACGCTGCACTGTCGCACCCTGAAATTGCTTTCACCCTGATCCGCGACGGAAAGCAGGTCTTTTCAACGGACGGCAAGGGGAAGCTGATTACGCCGGTATTCGCGGTGTTCGGAAAAGAAATGACGGCAAATATGATCGAGGTTACGGAAAACGAACATAACGGACTGACTGTTCACGGTTATATTGTAAAACCGCACGCAGGACGTGCCAATCGTTCCATGCAGCATTTTTTCGTCAACGGGCGCTATGTCAAAAGCCGGCTCATGCAGGCGGCACTTGAAGAGGCATATCGAAATGCCATCATTACGGGAAAATACCCGTCCGGCGCAATTTTTCTGGAACTGCCGCTGTCGGCAGTTGATGTCAATGTGCATCCGGCAAAGACGGAAGTCAAGTTTTCACAGGAAAAACCGGTGTTCGAGGCGGTCTACATTGCCTGCAAGAACGCACTTGCAGCGAACGATAATACGCCGCAGCTTGAGCACAAGGAAAAGCATACTCCCCGCGAGGACAATCTCACGCAGGAACAGCAGCGCTTTGCTGTGCCGCGTTCCGAACCGGCACCGGCTGCACGCTCGTTTGCGCAGCCGGTGCAGACACAGCCGGTCTCGAAAGAGGAGGAGGCGGAGCTGGAGGATTTTCTGGTATCCGTACCGCCGCGTACTGTACGTCCGGTCTATATGTCTGCGCCGCCGCTCGGGAACTTTAAACCCGATCCGGCACGCGCAGTCGGCCGTGTACAGCTGCCGAGTGAGCTGAAGAATACGCAGAAAAAGGTCGAATCGGAGGCTGATATTGCGGCTTTCCCTGCCGAACGTCCACAGGCGGATGAAGAAGCAGCGGAACATGCAAACGATACGGCATCCGAGGCTAATCTGGTCAATATTCCGCAGTCGCAGACGAATCCGCAAAAAACTGTGGAGGAGGAGCCGGTATATGAGCCGATCGATCACGGCGCGCGCGTCATCGGCGAGTGCTTCCGCACCTACATCATAGCGGAGGATGAAGACGGTCTGCTGCTCATCGACAAACATGCGGCTCACGAGCGAATTCTGTTCAATAAGCTCCGTGCTGAGACAGAAATGCCGCAGCAGCAGCTTTTGACGCCGGTCGTAGTCGAACTGACCGGCGAGGAGGCGGCAGCAGTACAGGCGCAGCTGGAGGATATTCGCAAAGCCGGATTTTCTATCGACCCGTTCGGCGAGAACAGTTTTGCTGTACGCAGCGTACCGGCGTATCTGGACAGCAGTGACGTCCAGAGCGTTATCAGCGAGCTGGCCGAGAAAGCAATGAACAGCCGCACAACAGTGCCGGACCGCCTGGATGACCTCATTCATACGGTCGCATGTAAAGCAGCGATCAAAGCAGGCAGAGCAACAACAATGCTGGAGCTGCAAAGTCTGTGTGATCGTGTGCTTTCGGACGATAACGTGCGATCCTGCCCGCATGGCAGGCCGACGACTGTTCGTCTGACAAAATATGAACTGGATAAAATGTTCAAACGTGTTAACCAGTAGGCAAGGAGCTGACTTCATGGATAATCGACTGGTCTGCATCTGCGGACCGACCGCAAGCGGCAAAACTGCGCTTTCTGTTGCACTCGCGAAAAAACTGCATACTGAGATCATTTCGGCTGATTCCATGCAGCTGTACAGATATATGGACATCGGAACGGCAAAGCCGACCATTGAAGAAAGGCAGGGCATCCGACACCATCTATTTGATGTGTGCGAACCGGGAGAGGCATTTTCGGTAGCACGGTATGTCGAACTCGCAGATGCGGCTGCGCAGGATATTCTTTCGCGGAACATGATACCCGTCGTCGTCGGCGGCACGGGGCTTTATATGGATGCGCTGATCGAGTGCAGCACCTTTTCGGGCGACGAGACCGATCTCTCTGTTCGAAAAAAATACGAAATCATGGCTCGCGAACAGGGGAACGAAGCAGTGCACGCCTGCCTTGCAGGGGTCGACCCGGAAAGCGCAGAACGGCTGCATCCGAATAATCTGAAGCGTGTTATCCGTGCGCTCGAGGTATACGAGCAGACAGGCATGACAATCGGAGAAATGAACCGCCTGCACAAGCGTCCGGAGCCGAAATATCAGGCAATCAAGCTCGGGCTGTGTCCGAAAGACCGGCAGACGCTTTATCATCGAATCGACAGCCGGGTTGACGACATGATTCGTGACGGGCTGATCGATGAGACCAGATATCTTTGGGAAAATGGACTTCTTGCGGGAACGGCGGCGCAGGCGATCGGCTACAAGGAGCTCCTTGGCTATCTGGAGGGCAGCGAAACCCTCGAGAGCTGTATCGAGCTGTTAAAACGCCGAAGCAGAAATTATGCAAAAAGGCAGCTTACCTGGCTGAAAAGGGATGACAGCATCCACTGGATATATTATAATAAGAGTGAAGAGTTTGCAGATGTCCTACAGCATTCGACAGAATATCTGCAAAAACACGGTGTACAATGATACCATAAACTGCAACAGCAACGGAGGTATTATTGTGCGAAACGAAATCAATCTGCAGGACAGAATGCTTGCTGCTCTGCGTCAGCAGAGTCAGAATACAACGTTTTTTCTGATGAACGGCTTTCAGATGCGGGGAATTATCCGCGGATTTGATAACTTTGTCGTTATTCTGGAAAGCGAAGGGAAACAGCAGATGATCTACAAGCATGCAATTTCCACGATCATTCCGCAGCATCCGGTGGATCTGTACGGAGCGAGAGAGGAGCGTGCGGACAGTTGATTACTTACGAGGCACTTCATGGAACAAAAACAGAAAACAAAACCGGCACGGCAGCAGAAACGTGACCGCAGCCATCTGGTTTTTATGATGATTGCTGCAGTCGTGCTGCTGTATATCGGACGCAGCTTTTTTGGTATTTTTTCGGCAGCGCCGGAAACGACACCGGCTATGCGCGTCACGGTGAATGACAGCTTCACTGCGGACGGATGGTTCGTTCGCGATGAAATCACGATCAAGGGCGGCGGTGAGTCCGTCAAGCATATCGTATACAGCGGTGAGCGTGTGCAGAAAAATGCGCCGCTTGCGGTTGTGTACGGTGATGATGAAGCACTGGAGCTCAGCCGGCAGCTGGATCCGCTCGATGACCGGATCAGTCAGCTCGATACTGCGCTTCAGACCGCAAACGACAGTTCGGACACAGCGAAGATCGATCAGCAGATTACGCTGGCGATTCAGAATCTTGCCGCCGAGACCAAGGAAGGCTCGGGCAGCGTGCTTACTTCTTCGTCTGCATCCCTGCGAACGCTTTCTCTGCGCCGCGCTGCGGATCAGCTGGACTCCGCCTCTATCCGTGCGGAGCGGGATTCCCTGAGCGCGCAGCGCGACAGCCTGCAGCAGAGTCTGTCCGGTCGAACCGCTGAATTAAAGGCGCCCTGCTCCGGGTATTTTTCCGAGATCGTAGATGGCTTTGAAGACACGCTCAAGCCGGCATCGCTTTCGGGCCTGACGGTTGCGCGCTTTCGTGAACTGACATCCAAGGCACCCGAAACACGTCACAGCAGCTCAACGCTCGGCAAGATGGTGCAGGGCTTCAGCTGGTATCTGGCCTGCGAAATTCCGGCGAAACAGGCGGAACGGCTGCAGATCGGTCAGGAACTTAAGGTCAATTTTACTCAGGCATCTCTCACGAGCCCGGTAACCGTGTATGCGGTTAACTGGGAGCATGATGATGATACAGCTTTGCTCGTGCTGGAAGGCACTGATTTCAACAGCGGGATGGTTTCCATGCGTCAGCAGCCGGTCGAAATCATCATTGCATCGTACACCGGCCTGAGCGTTCCCAAGAGCGCACTGCGCGTGGAGGAATGGACGGACAGCAATGGTGAGAAGCATAAGGACACGGGTGTGTTCATTCTCAGCGGCTCGGTACGCAAATTCAAGGTGATCAACAAGCTGTATGAGACCGATGACAGCTATATCGTCGAGCAGAGTGCAACCGATTCGGATATGCTGGTCGAGCAGGATCAGGTCATTGTCCGAGGAACAGATCTAAAGGATAATACGGTGGTGAAAACATGACAGAACAGGAAAGAAATGAGCTGCATGAACGCATCGCTCAGGTAAAGGAACGGGTAGCGCGTGCAGCGGAAAAAGCAGGAAAAAAGCCGGAAGACATCATACTGGTTGCCGCGAGCAAGATGAATGATGCGGAGCGCGTCCAGGAAGCGATTCGCGCAGGCATCGAGGTGTGCGGTGAAAACCGTGTGCAGGAACTGCTTGAAAAGTATGAACAGAACGCTTATGAAGGAGCGGATCTGCAGTTTATCGGCACGCTCCAGACCAATAAGGTGAAGTTTCTGGTCGGCAAGGTCTCTCTGATCCAGTCGGTCGGTTCGGTTCATCTTGGCGAAGCGATCGCAAAAGAGGCTGCAAAGCATGGCATCCGACAGGATATTCTGCTCGAGGTCAACATTGGCAGAGAGCAGGCCAAGAGCGGCATTGACCCGGATGAACTGCTGGATGCAATCGAAACTTTGCGTGCAAAACCGTCGCTTCATATACGCGGATTGATGGCAATTCCGCCGGTAGCCGATGCAGAAACGAAAAACTTGCGCTATTTCAATGAAATGCGACAAGTATTTGTTGACATTTTGACAAAAAAATACGATAATGTAGATATGGATTATTTGTCGATGGGAATGACAAATGATTTTGAAACGGCGATTGCGTGCGGTGCAAACATGGTTCGCATCGGCACGGCGATCTTTGGCGCACGGCCTTATCAGATCGTTTCGCCTTAAAATATAAGGAGGAACTTACATGGGTTCGATCAAAAGCTTTCTTGATTGGGTCAAGGGCGGGGATGCTGAGGACGATTACGAAGAGGATATGTCCCGGCAGCCGCGCAGCGAAGAACCTGCAATAAATAGTGTGCCTTCATCGTACGAAAACCGTTCGTACGATCACTCGTATAGCAGTGCCACTGTGGAGAACACTGTTTCGCAGCCGCGCCATGAGAGCCTGCGGGATAATAAGGTCGTCAGCATCAACACGACCAGCAAGCTTGCAGTGGTTCTTGTCAAGCCTGATCGCTTTGAACAGGCGGCTGAAATTGCAGATCATCTGAAGGACAAGCGCACGGTGGTCCTCAATCTGGAGCAGACAAACAAGGATATCGCGCGTCGTCTGGTGGATTTTCTGAGCGGTGTTGCATATGCGAATGAAGGCAAGATCAAAAAGGTTGCAAACAGCACATATATCATCACGCCCTACAATGTGGACATTATGGGCGATTTGATCGATGAGCTTGAGAGCAGCGGTATGTACTTCTAAGGGCTGCTGCTGTGAACATGATAGCTTCATATATTGTCGGCAATCTGCTGCGCATTCTTGAGTTTCTGCTCTTTGCCAGAGCGATACTCAGCTGGTTCCCTCAGGCCGGCGGCTCCAGACTGTATGAGTTTCTTTGCATGCTTACCGAACCGCTGATTCAGCCGTTTCGGAGTCTTGTGAGCCGGATTGACGCTTTCAGGAGATGTCCGCTTGACATCCCGTTCATGCTGGCATTTTTCACGATCATTGTTCTGGAACAGGTTGTTTATATGCTGTGATGCCTGCAAAAAGAAACATGCGGGTGGTCGGGCAATGCCCGGCCATTTTCCCGTGCATCGGGCAAAACAAACATTTTTACGGAGGAAAGACTATGACGGTGCAGGAAATTCAAGAGATCGGCTTTGAAAAGGCTGTTTTCGGCGGATACGATATGAAATCGGTCGATACCTTTCTCGAGCGCGTCGCAGAGGAGTTCGCTGCCATGCAGAAGGAAAACGCTTCTCTAAAAGCAAAGATGAAGGTTCTGGTTGACAAGATCGAGGAGTACCGCGGTGTTGAGGACGGAATGCGCCGCACCCTGATGTCTGCTCAGTCGATCGCACAGGATACGATCGACAAGGCAAAGAAGGAAGCCGAAGACATTATTGCCGCCGCAAAGACCGAAACCGAAAGCAAGGTACAGGATACCAGAAGCGAAATCGAGCTCGAGGCACGCAAGCTTGAGGCGGCCCGCAAGAGTACGGTCGAGTTTGTTGCGCGTGTTTCGGCGGCATATCAGGCTCAAGCTAAGGCCCTTGTCGAGCTTGCAAAGGCAGAGAAGCTGGTGCAGCCTGCACAGACTCAGGAGACGAAGGTCGATGACAAGACCACAAAAATCGCAAAGCCTGCGGCCGATGAAAAGAATGCAGCTGCTGACAAGGCGGATGCTCCGGCTGAGGACTCCACTCGCAAGTTTGATTTCGGTGAGCTGAAGTTTGGCGCAGACTACGATCCGAAAAAAACGAAATAAGAGCGGCTGCAACAGCCGCTGCAAGTCAAAACTGAAAGGAATGAATACTGCCAATGCAGCAGGATTATAATAATACAATCAATCTGCCAAAAACAGATTTCCCGATGCGTGCGGGTCTTCCCAAGCGCGAGCCGGGTTTCCTGGAAAACTGGGAGCATGCAGATCTGTATCACGAACTGATGAAGAAGAACGAAGGCAAGCCGCTTTTCGTTCTGCATGACGGCCCTCCGTATGCAAACGGAAACCTGCATATGGGTCACGCACTCAATAAGATCCTCAAGGACTTTATTCTGCGTTCGCGTAATATGATGGGTTATCAGGCGCCGTATATTCCGGGCTGGGATACGCACGGTCTGCCGATCGAGCGTCAGGCAATCAAGGCATACGGCATGGACCGCAGCAAGGTTTCCGTTGCTGAGTTCCGCTCCAAGTGCGAAGAGTTTGCTCACGATCACGTTAACACGCAGCGCGAGCAGTTCAAGCGTCTGGGCGTTATCGGTGACTGGGAGCGTCCGTATCTGACCCTGACTCACGATTACGAAGCGGCTCAGATCGAGATCTTTGGCGAAATGGCAAAGAAGGGCTACATCTACAAGGGTCAGAAGCCGGTTTACTGGTGCCCGCATGATGAGACTGCTCTGGCTGAGGCCGAGATCGAGTATAAGGATATTCCGTGCAAGTCCATTTTTGTCAAGTTCGCAGTAACCGATGACAAGGGCGTGATCACAAAACTGCTTGGCAGCAAGGAGAACGTTTACTTCGTCATCTGGACGACCACGACATGGACGATTCCGGGCAACCTGGCGATTTCCCTTAATCCGTTCTTCGAGTATGATTTCGTTAAGGTTCCGTCCGGCGAGATTTATGTCATGGCGAAGGAGCTTGTCGCGTCCGTCATGAAGACCGCAGGCATTTCCGAGTGGGAAGTTCTGGCAACCTGCCTCGGCTCCGATCTGGAAATGATCAAGACAAAGCATCCTCTGTATGACCGCGAGTCGCTCGTTATCGTCGGTGAGCATGTAACGCTCGATGCCGGTACCGGCTGTGTTCATACTGCTCCGGGCTTTGGTGCAGATGACTTTATCGTTTGCCAGAAATATAAAATTCCGATCATTGTTCCGGTTGACGGCAAGGGTCGTCATACGGCTGAAGCGGGCAAGTATGAGGGCATGTTCGTAGAGGACTCCAATGAGGTTATTCTCAAGGATCTCAATGACTGCGGCGCACTCCTCGCAACCGAGGATATCGTTCACAGCTATCCGCACTGCTGGCGCTGCAAGAACCCGATTATCTTCCGTACCACGGAGCAGTGGTTCTGCTCGGTTGACGCTCTCAAGGATGACGCTGTCAAGGCCTGCGAGGATATCAAGTGGATCCCGGGCTGGGGTCAGGAACGAATGACTTCCATGATTCGCGAACGTTCGGACTGGTGCATTTCCCGCCAGCGTGTCTGGGGTGTTCCGATTCCGATTTTTACCTGCAAGAAGTGCGGCAAGCCGCTTGTCAACGAGCAGACCATCAAGGCAGTCGCTGACCTGTTCCGCGAGAAGGGTTCCAACGCATGGTTCGATATGTCCGCTGCTGAGATCCTGCCGGAAGGCATCAAGTGCGAGTGCGGCTGCGCCGATTTCGACAAGGAAACCGATACCATGGACGTATGGTTCGACTCCGGTTCGTCCTGGCGCGCAGTCATTGAAAATCGCGAGGGTCAAAAGACTCCGGTCGATGTATATCTGGAAGGCAATGACCAGTATCGCGGCTGGTTCCAGTCCTCTATGCTGACCTCTATCGCAACGCAGGGCAAGGCGCCGTATAAGACGGTCATTACGCATGGCATGATCGTTGATGAGGAGCGCCAGAAGATGTCCAAGTCGCTCGGCAACGGCATTGCCCCGGAGGACATTCTCAAGCAGTACGGCGCTGATGTTATGCGCCTGTGGGTCGCCTCTTCGGACTACCGTCAGGACATGCGTATCTCCAAGGATATGCTCAAGCATCTCTCTCAGAACTATCTGAAGATCCGCAACACGGCTCGCTATATTCTGGGCAATCTCGCTGATTTCGATCCCAAGACCGATGCAGTCGCTTATGCTGACCTGACCGATCTGGACAAGTGGGCGCTGATGAAGCTGAATGAACTGATCGCAAAGGTACGCGAGGGTTACGACAGCTACGAGTTCCACACCGTTTTCCACGCAATTCACAACTTCTGTGTTGTTGATATGTCGAACTTCTATCTCGACGTTATCAAGGACCGTCTGTACTGCGACGAGACGGCGGGTGCAAGCCGCCGCGCTGCCCAGACCACGATTTATCGCATTCTGAGCGCTCTGGTTCGCATGCTCTCTCCGATCCTCTGCTTCACCGCAGATGAGATTTGGCAGGCTATGCCGCATGCAACAGAGGACGATGTACGCAACGTTGCATATAATGAGATGCCGCAGGCTGATGATGCGTTTGCATTTGATGAGGCGGAGACAGAAAAGTGGAATAAGCTGATTGCGTTCCGCGATGATGTGAACAAGGCACTGGAAGGTGCTCGCAACGCTAAGACGATCGGCAAGCCGCTTGAGGCTCATGTAACCGTTTATACGGATGCTGATACTGCTGCATTCATGAACGGCTGCGGCCAGGATTTGGCTGACCTGTGCATCGTTTCTGAAATGGATGTTATTGCAGGCGAAGGCGAGGGCCTCGCAAGTGAGGAACTGCCGGGCCTGACGATTTCTGTCGTCCGCGCAGCAGGTGAGAAGTGCCTGCGCTGCTGGAAGCAGGCGAAGTCCGTCGGTTCGGATGCTGCTCATCCGGCTCTGTGCGCACGCTGCGCTAAGGTCGTCGGCTGAGACAATAAATAAAAGGGAAGGGGGGAACAGGTCTTTCTGTTCTCCCCTTTAGCTGATAGGAGAGTTTTTTCATGCCTTTATATATTGCGGCAATTCTTATCATGATCGTGGTTGATCAAGTGGTAAAGCACTGGGCGTTTACTGTGCTTCAGCCGCAGCATACTATTCCGCTCATCGAGAACGTTTTTCATCTGACCTATATCGAAAACCGTGGAGCAGCGTTCAGCATGTTTGCGAAATTTGATTCACGTTGGATTTTTGTTGCACTCGCATCGGTTATTACGCTTGCAATCTGTTACGCACTTTCAAAAAAGCTGATGCAGACAGCACTGGGCAACTGGTCCCTTGTGCTGATTGCGGCGGGCGCGGTCGGCAATGCCATTGACCGCGTTGCAAGAGGCTTTGTAGTTGACATGTTTGATTTTCGTCTTATTCATTTCCCCGTGTTTAATGTTGCAGATATCTTTATCTGCGTCGGCGGTGTATTGTTTGTGATTTATTTTATGTTTCAGCATAAGGATAAGCCGAATGATAAAAACGAAGCGGTGAACGACAATGAATGAGATGAAGCTAAGCGTACCGCAGGAGGACGCAGGCAAGCGTATTGACAGCTGGCTGTCCGAGCATATAGACGGCCTGACACGCTCTGCTGTACAAAATCTGCTCTCGGAGCAGGCGGTAAATGCCGATGGAAAAGCGGTCAAAAAAAATTACAAGCTCGCCGGCGGAGAGGTTCTTACCGTCATTATGCCGGAGCTGCGTGAGGTTGACCTTGCAGCCGAAGATATTCCGCTCGATATCGTCTATGAGGATGAGGATATCGTTGTGGTGAATAAACCGCGCGGCATGGTCGTGCATCCGGCGGTCGGAAACTGGTCCGGCACGCTTGTGAATGCGCTTATGTTTCACTGTGGCGAAAGCCTTTCCGGCATTAACGGCGAACATCGTCCCGGCATTGTTCATCGTATTGACAAAGACACCAGCGGACTGCTTGTCGTTGCCAAAAACGACAGCGCTCATCAGAGTCTTGCGGCACAGATTGCGGCACATACTGCGTATCGCGGCTATGAAGCGATCGTAGTTGGGAGCCCTCGTGAGGACAGCGGAACAGTAGACAAGCCGATCGCACGACACAAAAACGATCGCAAGCGCATGGCCATTGTTGAGGGCGGAAGAGAAGCAATCACACATTATACTGTGCTGAAACGATACCGCGGCTATACGCATATGGCATTTCAGCTTGAAACCGGGCGTACACATCAAATTCGCGTGCATATGGCCTCGATTGGACATCCAATTATCGGTGATCCTGTGTACGGATTGAAAAAGGACAGATTTTCCGATATTGGAGGACAATGTCTGCACGCCGCAGAGCTAACGCTAACACACCCGAAAACAGGGGAGCGCATGACGTTTTCAGCAGCGCTGCCTGATTACTTTGCAGAAATTCTGCAAAAGCTGGAGAGAATGCAATGAAAAAATTTGATGGGCTGCTGCTCGGCTGCGATATGGACGGGACGCTGTTGGACAGCAGAAAACAGATATCTGCGAAAAACCAAGAGGCAATATGGTATTTTGTCAAAAACGGAGGCTGTTTTTCGCTCGCAACAGGGCGCGCGCCGCGAGCGATAGATATATATCGCTCGCTGTTGCCGTTCAATGCACCATACACTCATTTGAATGGCTCACTGATTATGGATTCCAGCCAAAATATAATGTGGTGTGCCGGAATGCCTCAAAAAACGGTGGAGCTGATGGATGCCGCTTTGTCAAAATTTTCACAATTAGGCTGCGAAATATTTGAAGGAGAAAAAATTCATGTACGCCGGATGAGTGCAGTAACCGAACATCATATGCGCGTTCTCAATCTCAAATATGATATGGTGTCTGATTGCGAACTGCCGGATACTTCAGGCTGGTGTAAGATCAATTTGACCGGCCCGGAGCCGATCATGGCTGACGTTCGAAAGTTCCTGTCGCGTTATGAAAATGAGTTCTGCATCGCGGCAAGTACACCGAATTTTTGGGAGATTACTGCTGCGAATGTTAACAAAGGATCATCTCTTTTGAAAATCGCTGATATGCTTGGGATTAAGCGTAAAAATGTATTAGCTATCGGTGACAGTTCGAATGACGATCCGATGCTTCGGGTTGCCGGTATTTCATTTGTACCAGAAAACGCAGCAAACAGTACAAAAAGTCTTGCAGATGTTGTTGTGCGAGATAATAATTCCCATGCCGTTGCTGCCGCGATCGAGTGGTTGGATACCAATATTAGCGAATAGCTACCCCCCCAATTATACAAAACTTTTATTTTGTATAATTACCTATGCAGACGTTTTCGCGGGCGAACGCAGCCGGTTCGCTGCCCTCGCTGCGCTCCAACGTCTGCATGGATCATATGCGGCGCTAATGTATACAAAATAACAGTTTTGTTGCAATTCGCGCTCATGCGAATCTATTAGAATTTTTGTTGTTCGCCTTCATCCGCAATAAACATTTTAGGCTTTGTCCATTCTTCGGGCAATTCTTCATCTGTATCATACAAATTCGCCCATTTTTCCACGTCAACGATATTGCCAAAAGTTAAGATCTCTGTTAAAATACTTTCATAAGAAGTTTTATCCGGCTTTATGAATTGGGCAGTTGTCGCAAGCAACTGCTCAATTTTCTTTTTTGTCCGAAACGGCAGTTCACGCAAAAGTGCCGGATCCGCAGCGCAGGCTAAGTATAGAACCTTGTCCGTTCCGTGAAGGCCATCCGGCGGCGATATGCTGTGCAGATCCAGCACGCGCGGGAAAATTCTTTCAAACTCGTTCCATGCGCTATTGCTGTAATCCAGCGTCAGCTCCAGACGTGTAAGATTTCTTGCTATTTTCATTTCTAATGCTTTGTTATACAACTTGCAGTTGCCATGAGCAGACCGAACGCCGAGATATTCAGTGCGATCCTCGCCGCCATAATCCAGCAGAGTATATTTACGGTTGTCCTTCAGCATGCGCAGCTGCGTGCGTGATACCGGGAGATCTATTGCCACATCGAAACGGCGAAAATCAATAAACTTTGCACGCTGCACAAGCAAATAATACAGGTTCTTGAACCAAGCCGAATTTCCAACCTTAGCCGGATTGAATTCCAGCTTTGCATCCATGTTGTTACTTGTGTAATCCCTGCCGTATGTGCCGAAGCCAAGATAGAAGCTAATCCCCTGTTCAGTCTGCAATGTGTAGTTATCCTGCATCAACGCAGGATGGTAACCATGCCAGGATTTAACAAGATCACAGTAAAAATGATCGTCTATTGTCCAGAAGCGAACAAGATCATTTGCAACCACCTTGGGCAATCGAAACAAGACAACTAATTTGTCTAAAATATATGCCATTTTAATTCCTATCTCCGCACAGGTATATTGCGGATATGCAATGTGATAAGCCCTATTTTGATAAGCCCTATTTAGAAAGGGGGCTTTGTCCGAGGAGAAAATAGAAATCGGCCTGTCTCCCCTCGTAATCAATGCCTGTCTTAAAGAACTCTATCAATCCTATTTCAATCATGCGAGAAAGCAGCGCATGACCCACGCTGGTAAGCTCCGCGCAATAGCCATCACACCACCGATACAGGCCAACGCGCGAAGCTGCATCCATCTGGAAAGACTCCACCAGGAAGCCGCCATTACACAGCTGCTCCAAGATGTCCCATAGTGTCAACATTTAACGTTCTCCTTTCTGTCATTAGAGCGCGTATATCAAACGTGCCCGGCGCTATCCCCTGCCCGCACGCCTACCGTTACGCCGCCGTAGAGCGTGCTGTGCGGTTTTTAGGCAATCCGCCGTACCGCGGCTCTTGCCTTTATCCTCGCAAGCGTTACGCGCCGTCTACGGCTGTTTGCGTGTTCTTACACGATGACGGAAGCGCAACGCCGGGACGGGTCCCAGTCCCTGTGATGCTGAACCATTCCCAGCCTTGCCTTTGGGCTGTGACTTCACCGCCTCATCGAATTTCCGCCGCGCGTGTGCCCAGCAGACAGCCTGCGTAACATTCGGCAGCCTATGATAAGCAAGTGCTTCAACATCCGTTTTCTCGCAGTTTCGGCACTTGCCGGCACGTTCCGCTCCCGTTGATAATAAGTGCTCGGTGTAATTTGAGCCTGCTGGCACCACATTTTAACCGGTAATCCGCTGCTGCGGCATTCTTTGATGAGTTCGGTTACCGAAGAATCAAGGCAAAGCAAAAGGGCCTGCCGCCTGCAATTCACAGACAACAAGCCCTTTTAACAGCCTGAACAATTTCTACGTTAAATTATAGTCATGCCGATTCGAACCATCACAAAGAAAAAAAGCACTTCAAACGAAGTGCTTTTATGGTGGAAGGTGGTGGATTCGAACCACCGAAGTCATAGACGACAGATTTACAGTCTGTTCCCTTTGGCCACTCGGGAAACCTTCCATATATTATTGTTGTCATCTAATATGTATCAGCGACTTAATTATAATACCATAGTATCGAGTGAATGTCAATAGAAAAATATAAGAATTTTGGCGTAACAGCAATCCTTGATAAATGATGCGGCTGGCTTGGAACAAGCCGTGCCAGCCGCAAACACAACCCCAATCCGGTCACATATCTGTTTCTGATGGCCGGGCGGCAGTATCGGCTGATATTATTCGATTCTGAGTTTCTCGATTACGGTTTCATCGGGCGTTACATAAGCGGTTTGGTAAACATGATAAATTACCATGCCCGGTTTCGCGCCTGCCGGCTTTTTAACCTGGCGAACCTGCGTATAATCGACCGGTACCATAGAGGACGAACGAGCCTTGGAATGGTAAGCTGCAACCATAGCTGCTTCCGTCATAGCCTGTTCCGTCGGTTCCCTGCCGTCTGTTACCAGTATGACATGAGAACCGTGTATCTTTTGCGTGTGGAACCAGATATCACTCTTAAACGCAGTTTTAAGGGTAAGAAGATCGTTTTGAAGGTTGTTTTTACCTGCGAAAATATCAAATCCATCGGTTGTCCGATAATGGAACGGCTTTGCCTGTACAGGCTTTTGCCTGCCTTTTTTATTTCGTGTTTGTTTCGCAGAAAGAACACCGGACAGCGTCAGTTCCTCGCGAAGCTGCGCCAAATCACGTTCGGTTTCTGCCTCACCCAGCTGAACGAGTACGCTTTCAAGATAATCAAGCTCGATACTTCCCTGTCTGATCTGTTCAGTCAATACCTCTTCCGCAGTTTTGGACTTGGTATAGAGTTTGAAATATTTCTGCGCGTTCTGCTGAGGCGTCAGCCGAACATCAAGAGATATTTCTACTTCCGGACAGTCTTTATTGTAGTAGTCGATAACCTTTGCCTTGTTCATACCTTTTTCGAGCTGATAAAGGTTTGCTGTAATCAGTTCACCCGTGCGTTTATATTTTTCACGGTCATGGGCGCCGGCAAGCTCTTTCTTCTGTGCGGAAAGCTTACGGGCGAGCCGGTCGCGCGCATTGACTACCGCCTTGTGAAGATCGGACGAGCGGCGCATCATGCGCTCTACTCTTCCTTTTTTCTCAAAAAATGCAGCGAGGAGAGACGAAAAGCTCTCATACTGCGTCACATTCATGAGACCCTCATACTGTGTGACCGGCAGAAATGTGAAATCAAAGACAGCGCTGTCCTCGCTTTTTGTCAGAAGAAACGGCTTCCATCTTTTTTCCTCAATATAGGCGAGAAAATCATCATATACCTTTGCAAGGCGATTTCTCTCTTCGTCACTCAGCATGCCGAGCGGTTTTGCAGTATCGCCTGTTGCACGGAAGGCAAGCTCGCGGCAGAGCAACGGAGAAAATCCGAGCAGCGTATTCAGCAGAAAACGGTCGAGCGTCTGCTCACCATCCGCCTGTGCGGCAGCGGCCGCAAGTCCAACACCGGAAACGGCAAACGGATCGTGCTTGTCCTGTGCGGGCGGCATGCGGTAGAACAGGCCGGGCAGCACCTGGCGCTTTCCGGACAGATCACCGTCCACGCGGCGCATTGCGTCGATAATACGATTATCCTCGCCGCATAGAACAACGTTGGAATGCTTGCCCATCAATTCACAGATCAGATGTTTTTTGCAGGCAACACCCATTTCATCTGTTGTATCGAGCTCGATACTCAGCATTCGTTCGACCGCAGGCTGCGTTACTGCGGCGATTTTTGCTCCCTGCACATGCTTGCGCAGAAGCATGCAGAACATCGGCGGAACGGCAGGATTTTCACGTGCGGTCTCGATAAAGTGCACACGCGGCGTACCGGCTGCAATAGAGACTAAAAGACGGCGTGCACCGCCTTGTCCGCGTGTCTGAATAACGATTTCATCGCGGTCGGGCTGATATACTTTCTCTATGCGACAGCCGGTCAGCACGGTATTGAGTTCGTTGGTTACTGCACCGAGGCAGATTGCGTCTAATGGCATTTTTATCTTCCTTAAACAAATTGAATACAGTCAGCATGACGTTCGGAAACGACAGAAGTCAGCTGAGGAAAGGCTTCGCCGATTTTGTCAGCGAACACTGCCGCAACCGGATTTTCCGTCGGAAAGTGTCCGGCGTCAACAAGCGTCAGGCCGAGTGACTGCGCACGCTGCATCAGATCATACGAGCAGTCACCAATTACAAAAGCGTCAGCCCCCTTTGCGATCGCACTGTCCATCATCTTGCCGCAGGCGCCGCCGCCGACTGCTACACGGCGAATCGGTTTTCCCGCGTCACAGAAGCGGACACCGCCGGCGCGCAGGCATTCCTTAACGTAGAGTGCAAATTCATGCGGCTGCATTTCACGCGGCAGATCGCCTGTTCGGCCGAGCATACCGTTCTCCCCTGCTTCCATGTTCACGACATTTGTCAGGAAAAGTGCGGAGGCCAAGGCGTCGTTCACGCCGCCGAACGCACAGTCCGCGTTCGTATGCATGCAGATGATCGAAATGTCATGGCGGATGGCGAGGCGCAGGATTCGGCCGGTCGCGTCATCGCTCGTAACACGGCTGACCGATGTGAAGATCGCCGGATGATGCGCAACGACAAGCTGTGCACCGCGGTCGATTGCCTCCTGTACGACAGTCTCGGTTGCGTCGAGTGCGCAGAGCACACTCGTGACTTCAGTTTTCCGGTCGCCGCACAGCAGCCCTACATTATCCCAGTTTTCAGCAAGCTCTGAAGGTGCAAAGCCCTCCAGAAAATCAAGTACATCAGATACAGTTATCATTTCAATCCCTCCAATGCGGCGGTCAGCTCGCGGACAAGCGCCTGCTGACTGCGAAGCCTCGCGATATCTGTGTTTTCGCTCCGCTCCATTCCGTTTAATGCGCGAGTTTCCCGCTCGATCAGACGGCGCAGATAAGCTCCGGCATCCGGCGCGGCGAGCAGCGCGGGAGAAACTGCGCATTTTTCACGCGGATACAGGCATTCTTTCGCGCCACCGCGTACAGACAGGATGACATAATGCCGCCGATCCTCTCTGCACAATGTTTCTCGCTCGATCGCATAGCCATGCGCCCACAGCCATTGACGAAGCTCATATATCATGGTCATTGGCTGAAGCAGCAGCAGGTGATCTCCGTCGGCCGTCCATGGAGCATTCTGCAATATCTCAGCAATCGTCTGACCACCCATGCCCGCGATCGTTACTGTGTCACATTCTTCGGGAGAAATGCCATCCAGACCGGCAGCGAGCCGCAGCGGCAGGATGACGCCATGCTCCTCGGCGTTTCGCGCCGCATGATCGAGCGGGCCTTCGCGCAGATCTGAACCGATTGCATGCGCGATACGCCCTTCTATCAGCAGGGTGATCGGGAGCTTGCCGTGGTCGGTTCCAACATCGGCAAGCCGCGCGCCCTGCGGCACGAGTGCTGCAATACAGGCAAGGCGCGGTGTTAAAATCATACTTTCCATAACCTAAAAAAAACAGAGCCGGCAGAATACACCGCCGACTCGTGTCTTTCCTCTTACTCACCAATGAAGGCGTTGAGTTTGGCAACCAGCTCGTCTGCATTCGTACCGTGTACCATGCAAGCTTCTTCAATGCTTTCGCCCTGAGATGCCGGGCAGCCCAGGCAGTGCATGCCGATTTCCATGAAGAACTTTGCGGTCTCGATGTTGAGGTTGAGAACCTCGCCGATCGTAGTCTTTTTCGTAATAGCCATGAGTTAAACCTCCTGTTGTTTGAGAGATATGGAAGTACGGCGCTTACCGTATTCCTATCATTTTATTGTTTTCTAATGATTACAGTATACCGCATTTTTGTGCAGACTGCAACTGAAAAAATCAAATTACCTGATCAATTACGTTATTTCGCAAACATGCGCTGCTGCACCTGCTCAAGATGCGAACGAAGCGCCTGCTCTGCGAGATCAAAGCGGCCGTCGCGCAGATAATCGAGCACGACGGTATGTTCCTGCACAGCTTCCTCTGCATGGAACAACAGCGAACCGGAAAGCGTATGAAAGTGGCGGATGGTTTCGTTGCTTTTGATTACCAGATCCGTGAGAAAGCTGTTTCCGGTCAGCTGTGCGAGAGAAACGTGAAACAGCGCATCCTGATCGAGAAAAGTCTCACTGTCTCCGCTCCGCAAGGCATACAGCTGCTTTTCGCCGCAAAGATACAGGCGGTCGAGCTGTTTGGCTGTAATGCCGCCGTTCTGCGACAGCAGATGGATGGCAAGCGGCTCCAGCTGTATGCGCACAACAGAGATATCGCGTACATCCCGTTCCGTTACCTCGGCTACGACCATGTTTTTTCCGTTCTGCATCACGATCTCCTCATGCTGCAGACGCTGCAGCGCTGCACGTAGCGGTGTGCGGCTGATGCCGAGCTGCGAGGCGAGGTTTTCCTCCGCCAGAACGGTGCCGGGAGTTAATTCATTACTCATAATCGCGCTTTTAATTGCGCTATACGCCTTATCCGTCAGAGATGGATCCTTTTTTAAGTTTTTCAGTGCCATGCTGTTTCACCTGCCGTAGTTCGTCTATGCACACAGTATACATTCCTGCAAGCATTTTGTCAATTACAGTAAGATTAAACTGGTCACAAGCGCAAGCATTGGGATCGCAAAAACAGATAAAATGCTTGTCATGAAAATAATACGTGAGCCGTAGACCGAGTCCATACCCAGAGATGCGGTCATGAGCATGCTGCTCGCAGCGGACGGACAGGATGCACAGAGCATGACAACAGTCCCAGCAGAAGCGCACGTCCCTGCGTCCAGAGGGATAGATTGAACATACCGACAAATGCACTGCCGTAAAAAACGCCGATTTCTCCAAGCACCGCAGAAATGAGCGGAAACGCCATGAAGCCGCAGTTCGAGTACATCGCACTCATGCGCGCAACGGCACATTTCCCCTTGTCGCCGCGGTGAATGGCGAGCTTCGCAACATCTGCTGCCAGAAAAGGTACGGCAGCGTATCGGCATGGTCTTTCAGCATTTCAATCTGTTTCCCATCTGACCGTGCTCGAAAACATCACGCTCGGACCGCGCAAGCTGCGCAAGATGCCGACCGCTGAGGCGAATGCACTTGCGGAAAAACTCCTCAGGCAGGTGAGTCTGTCCGATAAGCGGGACGCCCTACCCCAGTCAGCTTTCCGGCGGTCAGAAGCAGCGCATCGCGATTGCACGCACACTCGCAATGGAGCCGGATGTCATTCTTTTCGACGAGCCGACTTCGGCGCTCGATCCTGAAATGGTCGGCGAGGTCCTTGAAGTCATGAAGGATCTTGCAAAGGATGGCATGACGATGATTATCGTTACGCATGAGATGGGCTTTGCACGCGAGGTCGCAAGCAAGGTCGTATTCATGGCAGACGGTATTATTCAGGAATCCGGAACGCCGGAAATGCTGTTCGAGCATCCGCAGAGTGAGCGCCTGGTGAATTTTCTTGGCAAGGTATTATTGACTCCTTCAACGGCAAGACCATTGCTGTACAGAGGTGTTTCGTGATGCGGAGCTGCCCGAGGAAGCGCGGCGCGATCTGGAGAGCGGCGATTATCTGTTTGGTCGCGGTGCCTGTGACATGAAGGGCGGCGATGCTGTATTTCTCGTGCTGGCGAAGCATCTCGCGGAACAGGCGGAGAAATTACACGGCAATCTGCTGCTGTCGTTTAATCCGGTCGAAGAGACGCTGCACCGAGGCATCATCGAGGAACTTCCCCTGCTGCGTAAATTGCAGGAACAGCACAATCTGACATTCAGGCTGGCGATCAATAATGACTTCATCTGCCCGATGTACGTAGGCGATACAACTCGTTATGTTTATACCGGCGCAGTCGGCAAGCTGCTCCCGATGTTTTACATTATTGGACGCGAGACACATGTTGCTCAGTGCTTTGAGGGCTTCTCCCCCGACCTGACCGCGCGGCTGAACTGACACGCATCATCGACCGCAATCCAGATTTCTGCGACGGCTATAACGGAGAATATACTCTGCCGCCTACCGTGCTTAAAATGCAGGATCTCAAGCCGCGATATAATGTACAGACACCGCACACAGCTGCTGTTTATTTTAACTACTTTGTTCACAATCGTCAGCTGACCGAGATTATGGCTCAGCTCAAGGATACAGCGCGTACCGCACTGAACAACGTGATGCAGGCGGCGGATGAACGTTACCGCACCTACTGTGAAATCTCCGGCAATCGCTACTCCTCTCTGATCGAGAAAACGCAGGTCATTGACTATCGTGAGTTGTGTCTGCGCGCAAGAGAACCGGCATTTCTTCGATGACGCAGGCTTTGCAGCTATGGAGAAGCATCCGATTTTTCTCAATGTTTCGAGAGGCGGCAGCGTCGATGAGGCAGCGCTGGTTCGCGCATTGGATAACGGACTGATTCGTGCGGCAGGACTGGATGTCCCCGAAGCAGAAAAACCGGATTTGGAAAACTGTGCGCTCATCGGTCGTGAAAATGTAATCCATACTCCGCATGCAGCATTCTACCGTGCTCGCTCGATTGAGGCATTACAGCGCATGAGCTGCCATAATCTTACCGATTGCCTGACCGGCAATCGTGCACCTGCTTTCAAAATTGTCAACGGCGTCAGCATATGACAGTACGAAAAATACAAGCCACAGGTGAATACCCGCGGCTTGTATTTTTTCGCAGCTTTCGCAGCTATGCAGTCTTGAGCACATTTTCACCGATGATAATCTCGGAAGATCCTTTCTGAACAACCGATCCGCGAAGTTCTCCGCCGGTCATGGTGATCTTCGCCTTTGAAAAGGCGCGTATTGCGACGGGACCTTCGAATATTCCGTCCTCGATCCTGATCGTTCCGCCCATTGCAGCAAGCGCGGCCGAATTGGCAGTACCGGTAAATGTACCGCCGGTTATGGTCATTTCTCCACTTTGCTGGTGCAGTGCGGAACTGCCGCTTTCACTGTCGGATATGGACAGAGCACCGCCTTCGATGCGTACGATGCCGCCTTGATTATCAATAATGGAGACGGAGCTTTGAATTTCTCCGCTCCCCTGACTGTCCTTTATTGTCAACGAAACGCCCTCCGTGACACACAGGGAGATTGCTGACAAATTGAGTGTTTGCCCGTTCAAATCAAGGGTTACATTCTTTTCGAGGTTGATGTTATTGCTGTTGTCTGTTATTGTAACCGGAGCGGTCAAACGGACTTCACCGCCTTTTTGAATCTGCTCGATGAAAATTTCATCTGTCGGACTAGGGTTATCCTTGCCTGGTTCTTTTTCCGGATCTTTCTCCGGCTCCTTGATGTCTGGTCCTGTCTCCTTTTCCGGGAATTTAAACCCATCATCGCACGCCGAACAGTAGAGCGTGAACACATCACCAGATTTCAAAACCTGTGTACGGATTACATCAATTCTCTGACCGTCAAGGTCGAGGTCAGTCCTGCACGTCAGCTGATCCTGTTCGGCCTCAAGAGGCAGATATTGATCATTCGCGCGCAAAAAATAACAGTATTTTGCATCAGGATTACCGCTAATGTGAATAGACAGCCTTCCGGATTCCAGGCGTTCCGCACCTGTTATCTCGATTGGCGGCAAAGAACCGGACACATTCAAAATCTGATTGCTGTGTGCGAGAACATTTTCCTTATCGTCTGCCGGTCGCAGCAGTGAAGCAGATGTGTAATACGCATTTGGCTGGGAAAGCAGCCGTTCCGTCAAGGTTAAGCCGTCCTTCAGTTCGATTCTGAGATTTTTTGCATCTTCTGCGCTGTTGAGCATCAGAACACATTCATCGATATTATCGATATCGGTCTGAAGTATCAGCATATGGTTTTCATCAACAGCATACGAAAGCTCGTGATTTTCTGAAAAAGCATCCGTACAGTTGCTCCATGCTGTTCTCTCAATGGTCAGAGCAGCACTGTCCCTGCTTGCAGACGAAACAAAGCTCAACAGCTGATACTGCGTCTCCCTGAGTGCATCGAGATCGCAGTTCAGGTCGACATAGGCGTTGCCATCAGCGTCGGGTACAAAGGTGTGCTGTTCTATTGGATTGGTCATGATATCCAGACGACAGGTTCGTCCACTCACCGCATTCCGAACGGTTGCGCGGACGGTATCTTGATATTGTCTGAAGCAAACGCCGATATCATTCATCGGAGCTGTTGTATTGATATCAAACGAAATCTCCTGTTCTGCTTCGGTGATCAGCCGACGATTAGCGTACATTTTAATTCGAGCAGCGGTATAATGCACGCGATCCGCGGTGGTCCAGAGAAGTGAACATCTGCGTGAGTACAGCAAGGAGGTGATCGTTTTCCAGCTTCCGTCTTCCTGTTTCATCTCCACGGAGAAATAAGCGCCGGCAGAGCCGGAGCCGCCATAGGCTGCATCCCAGACGAGATACAAAGCGCCGTTTTCGTTTGAAAAATGAATGTTGCTGATCGAAAAAGCGGGTTTCTCCTCGCTTTCATCGGGAGAAAGCTCCGGAATCGATTCCGTTCGGGTCTGCGCGCAGTTCAGACAGGTAAACTGCTTTACGCCTTCATGCTTGACCGCTGGGGGATCAATGATACAGCCGTTATCCCAGCGATGGCCCGTAGCTGCGATTTCACTTGATAAAACGTAACCGCATTGGATGCACTTTGCGCTCAGCGTACCGGCCTGCGTACAGGTCGCGGGCTGTGTCGTTATTTGATTGGAGTAAATATGGATATGTTTTGCGGGCAAAGCGTCTTTCTGCTCAATCCGAGGGAGAACGGTCTGATCTGCCGCAACAAAGACCGTGTTTTCCTCCCCATGAAGAATGATTTTATTGGAAGTATTGAGAACTGTCTGCTCGATTTCTGCATCGTCGATAATCGTCAGGTGAATATCATCAGGTGTTTTAGAGAAAATTTCCATCTTCGGCAGTCGGCCATGCATTAAAGTTACATCAGAATATGCTAAAACATGTGCAACCGAGCCGCTCACATCGAATGCGGTCAATCGATTGATTTCTGCTTCGGAAATCAATGTATTCGGTGCAACTGTTACTGCGACAGCATTTCCGCTGCCGGCAGGCGTATAGAGCTTCTTGACGCTCCCCTCCTGCAAATAAAGGCTGCCGCGTGCAGTAACTGTGTCATACTCTCCGTGCAGCTTCGCATTTCCGTTTATTTCAATACAACCGATCCGGCCTTCGTCCAGAATCACCTCTGCCTGAGTCCCTGCGGGTACACAGACGCTCGGAAAATCACCCTTTTCGAGCGTCAATCTGCCACCGGCATAAAGACTGTCTATTACCGTATTTTCGTTGATGAGCTGCACTGACGAATGCGTTTGCAGCTGCTTGACATGGCCGGCGCTGAAATGAAGGGAGACTTCCTGATCTGCGTCGGCAATCGTCAGACTTTCGATTACGGTTTCTGCCCCCTGTATCGTGAGATCGCTGCGCGATTGTACCTTCTGTATTACGGAATCAGCATCTGCGGCTTCGATAATAGCAGGATTTGCGGTTGTAATCATGGAAATCGGCGTGTTGGATAAGCAGAGGCGGGGCGGCTCGCCGCCGCTTTTCTCCATCCGCACCTTGCCCTTCACCGTACAGTTTACGAGATGGATCGAATTTGATCCGCCTCCCTGAATAAGCAGATCATCATTGATGGTAATATTTCTGAGCGTGACCTCTCCGTCGCCGAGGCCGCTTTCGATCGTGACATAGCTGTAAACACCGCCGTCTATGTCTCGCGGCTCTGAGACATTCAATGCCTTATATACGGGTTCGTATTTTGATTTTCCGGAAACGGCAGGCAGGACGGGTGGGATTTCAACCGGCAGCACTTCCAACCGGCTGCCCCATCCGAAAAATCCAATCTCCGGAAGCTCGGAATTATCGTTAACAATCAGGGTGTTATTGGCACGCACGGTAAAGCGTCCGGTGACGGACGCATCTTGAAAAGTAATCACTCCGCCGTCTGCACCGCTTGTAACGAGGATCGCTGCCGGTGTTTTGCCGGATACGATCACATCTCCGGACGAAATCAGTATGATCCCGTCTTGAGCAGCAAGCTCATAAGTTCCGGGTGATGAGATGACCTGGATAATGGCTCGGTCGAGCATCGTAAGCAGTTCGGCACGGGTGACGGATTTCTCCGGCGCAATCAGAGTGGGAGTAATTCCGTTCACGATGCCGGAGGAGATCAGTCCGGCAACATAGGAAACCGCGTCATCACTTACTCGGTCGGCATCTGAATATAAGGAAAGCGCCGACCGATCGGATTCAGCAACGCTCAGAGCCTGCGACAGCGCAATCATTGCATCCTGCCGTGAAATATAAGTTCGATCTTCAGGAATTGTAATTCGCTCAGATAAGCATTTTCTGATGTACGGATCGTACCAGATTGTATCGTTTTCTGTGCTGAATGTATTAAAATCCAGGACTCTGGAAAGAATGGCTGCAATTTCTCCACCGGAAATCCGGGCATCCGGACGAAAAGAGGTTCCATCGCCCTGTACAACGCCGTGCTTCGTCCAGCGTTCAATCGCGGTCGAGGCCCAGTGCCCCTGTGTATCATGATAAGCGGAGGCCTTTATCGGAATGAGAACAGAACATAGTAAAGACACGGTCAAGACGAGTGCAATAAAATGCCGGAGTTTTCTCATAAGGAAGACCTCCTCCTTCTAATATTTATGATTTTAGAATCATTTGTGCAGGAAACGAATAGAAATATTACTATATTCCGATAATATATCCTGACTTAATGAATGACAAGAGAAATCTGCTCAGGAGGATTAACTTTGTAGGAAACAATAGAAACGGAACGAATATTTGTGAATTCTGACGAACAAGTCCAGAGGGAGAAAGTTTCCGTATGGGAACTTTCGGACGTCCGTGTTTTGCGAAGTCA